>SCPO01001245.1_pt1:187500-787171 | contig 787171 bp, 901 predicted proteins | sample 6106821 | NCBI WGS metagenome assembly SCPO01 (sample SAMN10720448, study PRJNA508395) | human gut metagenome | isolation source: Participant 2 stool, 0 month | host: Homo sapiens | collected 2017
GAAACCAGGCCGCAGAGAATAGGCTCAAGCAACTGTTTAGCAAAAACACAGGTCTATGCAAAACCGTAAGGTGAGGTATATGGGCTGACGCCTGCCCGGTGCTGGAAGGTTAAGAGGAGGGGTTAGCGCAAGCGAAGCTCTGAATTGAAGCCCCAGTAAACGGCGGCCGTAACTATAACGGTCCTAAGGTAGCGAAATTCCTTGTCGGGTAAGTTCCGACCCGCACGAAAGGCGTAATGATTTGAGCGCTGTCTCGACAATGCACCCGGTGAAATTGAAATACCAGTGAAGATGCTGGTTACCTGCGCCAGGACGGAAAGACCCCATGGAGCTTTACTCCAGCTTGATACTGGGATTCGGTACTGCATGTACAGGATAGGTGGGAGACTGAGAACTATGAACGCCAGTTTGTAGGAGTCGCTGTTGGGATACCACCCTTGCGGTATTGGATTTCTAACCTGCAGCCGTGAACCGGCTGGGGGACAATGTCAGGCGGGGAGTTTGACTGGGGCGGTCGCCTCCGAAAGGGTATCGGAGGCGCTCAAAGGTTCCCTCATAATGGTTGGAAACCATTAGAAGAGTGCAAAGGCATAAGGGAGCTTGACTGCGACACCGACGGGTGGAGCAGGTAGGAAACTAGGACTTAGTGATCCGGTGGTATGAAAGTGGGATTGCCATCGCTCAACGGATAAAAGCTACCCTGGGGATAACAGGCTTATCACTCCCAAGAGTTCACATCGACGGAGTGGTTTGGCACCTCGATGTCGGCTCATCGCATCCTGGGGCTGTAGCAGGTCCCAAGGGTTGGGCTGTTCGCCCATTAAAGCGGTACGCGAGCTGGGTTCAGAACGTCGTGAGACAGTTCGGTCCCTATCCGGCGCGGGCGTAAGATATTTGAGAGGAGCTGTCCTTAGTACGAGAGGACCGGGATGGACGGGCCGCTGGTGTACCTGTTGGAGTGCCAACTCCATGGCAGGGTAGCCAAGCCCGGACGGGATAAACGCTGAAGGCATCTAAGCGTGAAGCCCCCCTCAAGATGAGATATCTCATACGCAAGTAGTAAGACCCCTTGAAGACGACGAGGTAGATAGGTCAGAGGTGGAAGTGTGGTAACACATGGAGCTGACTGATACTAATCGGTCGAGGGCTTGACCAATAAGGTCTGAGAGAGCGGCGGAAGGATTACAGAGGAGACCGTTGAAAGTTTACTTTCATAAGGTCGGATCTGGAAGACTTCAGGCATTGGCGAAGCCAATGACATGAGGAAAATCGAAGATTTTTCGAATGACCGCCGCGGAGTTGGATAACAAAGGTTGTAAAGTATTCGGAAGATCAACAGTTCAATATGTGGTTTTGAAGGTATGTATAGATGTAAGGGAACCGTCGGTTTGTGTCTGATGGTTCCCTTTTTTGTCTTTAAGCATACCAAGTATATCGGACCATGCGCCTGTATACTGGAAATGCTGTCCTCTGTTAAGCCGCAGAGAAGGGGTGTTTCAAAGAGAAAAATACCTGATGTACATTCTCCTGTGCCAGGTAAGATTGGAGGAAAAAATGGAGAAGAAAAAGTTTCAGATGCCCCATACTTATATCATCATTTTTGGGGTTATCCTGGTAGCTGCATTGCTGACCTGTTTCATTCCGTTAGGAAAGTATGATACAAAAGAGATCACCTATACGGTTAATGGATCAGAAAAAACAAGAACCGTTGTTGATCCGGACAGTTTCCAGTATATTCTGGATGAAAACGGCAACAAGGTGACCCAGGCTGCACCGATCTTTGGTACTGAAGATTTTGGCGGCCGCGGCGGTATCGTCAACTATGTATTTGAAGGTATGACTGCAGGAAGCAGGGGCGGCGGAGCCGTAGCCATTATCGCATTTACCCTGGTAGTGGGCGGTGCTTTTGGTATCGTTCTCAGAACCGGTGCTGTTGAAGGTGGTATCATGCGTGTTATCAGCCTGACAAATGGTAAAGAGATCATCCTGATCCCGATCCTGATCACACTGTTCTCCTTAGGCGGTGCTGTATTTGGAATGGGCGAAGAGGCGATCCCATTTGTTATGATCCTGGTTCCTATGTTCATTGCTATGGGATATGATGCAGTTGTAGGTATCATGTGCAGTTACGTGGCAACCCAGATCGGTTTCGGTAGCTCCTGGCAGAATCCATTTGGTCTGGCAGTTGCACAGGGCGTTGCAGGTATCCCTGTTATGTCAGGTGCATGGTTCCGTATTCCGTTATGGATCTTCTTTACCGGTTTAACCATTGTATTTACCATGCGCTATGCAGTAAAGGTTAAAAAGAATCCGACCATGTCTGTTGCATATGAATCTGACCGTGAATACAGAGAAGATTTTAAAAATAATGAAAACGAAGAAAAGCCATTTACTTTAGGTCACAAACTGGTTCTTTTAGATATCCTTGTATGTATGATCTGGACTGTTTGGGGCGTTGTAAAAGATGGATACTATATTCCTGAGATTGCTTCCCAGTTCTTCGTAATGGGTCTGGTTGCCGGTGTGATCGGACTGATCTTCCGTCTGAATGATATGCACTTAAATGATATCCCGGCAGCATTCAATCAGGGTGCAGCTGATCTGTTAGGTGCAGCAATGTGCGTAGGTATGGCACAGGGTATCATCATTATCTTAGGTGGAACCGATGCTTCCTCCGGAACTGTATTAAACACCATTCTCCACAGCCTTAGCGGTGCAATGCAGAACTTCCCGCCAGTAGTTTCCGCATGGCTTATGTACGTATTCCAGTCCGTATTCAACTTCTTCGTTGTATCCGGTTCCGGACAGGCAGCACTTACCATGCCGATCATGGCACCTTTGGCGGATCTGGTAGGCGTAGAGCGTCAGGTAGCTGTTCTTGCATTCCAGCTTGGTGATGCATTTACAAACTTTATCGTACCTACTTCCGGCTGTCTGTTAGGCGCATTGGCTGCAGCAAAACTGGAGTGGGGGAGTTGGGCAAAGTTCCAGATCAAGTTCCAGGCAGTCCTGGTTGTATTTGCTTCCCTGGCAGTGGTCCTTGGCGTTGTCATCGGACTGTCATAATGTTACAGTTCAACTGTAACGTCATAATTGCCATAACAAAAGCTTAACTTGCTTATCCATTTTACTGAGATTATAATATTCCTTAAACGTCCGCAAAAGGCGGAAACGTGAAAGGAGTGCAGCAAAATGGAGTTGATGATCATTATTGTTCAGGAACAGGATTATCCAAAGCTTTCAAGTACTTTTATCCACAATCGTGTGATGGCAACGAAGTTTAGTACAGAGGGACTGTATCTGAATAAGAAAAATATCACATTGATGGTATGCATTGAAAAAGAGCGGGAAGAGGAGATCCTGGATTATATCCGCCAGAGCTGTACAGAACGAATGGAAGAACGTCAGGTTTGCGAATATAATGGAATGACTATGGTAGATGTTACCAAAGGCGTAAAGGTAGGCGGCGCCATTGTATTTTTCCTGGATGTTGACCGGATGATGAAGTATTAAATTATAAATAGTGAAAGAGAGATCCACCTTGCGAGGCTGTTGCAGGGTGGATTTTTTTGGCCCGCTTGTTTTCTCCTGCACTCATTATATAATGTTACCAAAAGGTTGTAAAACAACGAAAAGCGAAAGACTGCGAGGAAAAGACACATGGAAGAAGCATTAAGTTGTATTGGGAAGATGCCTATATTTAGTGGGATCAGGGAAGAAGAGCTGTATACACTGATCAAATGCTGTGACGGACAGATGGCAGTATTTGAAAAGACCAGTGGATCTTTCAGGCAGGAGAAGAACTGGGATATATCATGGTTGTTTTAAAGGGACGCCTGGCGATCATTCAGGAAGATTTATGGCATCAGCAAAAGAGACGATCCATATTATGCCGGGAGAGATATTCGGTGAAAATTACGCCAGCGCAGGCAGTAAAATATTGCCTGTAGGTATTAAAGCAGCAGAAAACAGCGAAGTCCTGTTTTAGATTATGAACGTTCCCTTACTTTCTGCACGATGGCATGCCCGTTTCACAGCATGATGGTCCATAATCTGATCAGGATCATGAGTGCAAACAAAGGCCGTGCAGAAGAAAAATTGGAACATATATCCCAGAAGACTACCAGGGATAAACTGCGTTCCTATTTATCACGCAAAGCTTTACAGGAAGGCAGCTACAGCTTTGATATACCCTATAACCGTCAGGAACTGGCTGACTATTTAGGCGTAGACCGCAGCGCCATGTCCAGTGAACTGGGAAAAATGAAAGCAGAAGGGATCCTGGAATTTAAGAAAAATCATTTTATATTAAATAAATTAAAATAAGATCGATGCATAAAATACCCCGGAGCGATTGGATCATTCAGATCTCGCTACGGGTATTGATTTTCATATTCAGATCAATTCAGACCAACTGTATGGCATTTGCCTGACAGTAAAATTACTTCTGATTATTCTCTTTCTTCAGCTCAGCTAACTTCATAGCGCGAACCTTTAATGGAAGTCCGAACAGAGTGATGAAGCCGTCTGCATCGTGGTGGTCGTAAAGGTCACCAGTTGTAAAGGATGCCAAGGACTCGCTGTATAAGGAGTATGGAGAAGTGGTTCCGGCCTTGATGATGTTGCCCTTGTAAAGTTTGAACTTAACTTCACCGGTTACATATTCCTGGGTGGACTCTACGAATGCTTTTACAGCGTCGCAAAGTGGGTGAACCATTTTCCTTCGTAAACGATCTGAGCCAGCTTGTTGCCCATATCCTTCTTAACTTCCATAGTAGCGCGGTCAAGAACCAGCTCTTCCAGCTGTCTGTGAGCTGCCATTAAGATAGTTCCGCCTGGAGTCTCATAAACGCCACGGGACTTCATACCTACTACACGGTTCTCAACGATATCTACAATACCGATACCATGCTTTCCGCCCAGCTCATTTAACTTGCGGATGATATCAGAAACTTTCATCTTAACGCCGTTTACGCTGGTAGGAACACCTTTTCAAATGTCATGGTAACATATTCATCTTCATCTGGTGCCTGCTCCGGGGTAACGCCCATAACCAGCATGTTGGAGAAGTTTGGCTCTAAGGATGGATCTTCCAGTTCCAGACCTTCGTGGCTTACGTGCCAGATGTTGCTGTCACGGCTGTAGCTGTGGCTGTGGTCAAATGGAAGATCAATGCCATGCTGCTTGCAGTATTCGATCTCATCTTCACGGGACTGCATGGTCCATACGTCAGTCATACGCCATGGAGCGATGATCTTGATATCCGGAGCCAGTGCTTTGATAGACAGCTCAAAACGGATTTGGTCATTTCCCTTACCGGTAGCACCGTGGCAGATGGCAACAGCGCCTTCTTTACGTGCGATATCAACCAGTCTCTTTGCGATTGCAGGACGAGCCATGGAAGTACCTAATAAGTATTCATTTTCGTAAACTGCATTTGCCTTTACACATGGCATAATGTAGTTGTCGCAGAAATCATCTACTAAATCTTCAATATATAATTTAGAAGCGCCGGACAGCTTTGCTCTTTCTTCCAGTCCCTCTAATTCTTTTCCCTGTCCACAGTCGATACAGCAGCAAACAACATCATAGTTGAAATGTTCCTTTAACCACGGAATGATAGCGGTGGTATCCAGACCGCCTGAATATGCTAAAACTACTTTCTCTTTCATCAGTACATCCTCCTGAAAATTGCTTTGATATTTGTTTTGATCATGTTTTAATCACTAAGCTTTCATAAATATACAACATAATACAGGAAAATGCAAGCCTTAAAATAGAAAATTCAAAAAAGTATTGCATATTATGCACTGCAGATGTATAATTATGAAATCTTATACAGATAAAACCGAGAAACCTTATAGAAACCCACTTTTCAATTAAAGAAAAGTAACTATAATAAGGTCGCAGGTTTTAATGCTGTGATTTATAAAAATGATTAAATATGAAAATATATACAGAGGAGAGCAAGGATATGATAAAAGCAGGTATTATCGGATCTACAGGTTATGCAGGCGGAGAACTGGCAAGACTGCTGCTGAGAGATGACGTAGAGATCAAATGGTATGGTTCCAGAAGTTACATCGATCAGAAATATGCTTCCATTTACCAGAATATGTTCAAGATCGTAGATGACAAATGTATGGATGATAATATGAAGGAACTGGCTGATCAGGTAGATGTAATATTTACGGCAACTCCTCAGGGACTCTGCTCCACACTGGTAAACGAAGAAATCCTTTCTAAAGTAAAAATCATCGACTTAAGTGCTGATTTCCGTATTAAAGATGTAGCAGTTTATGAAAAATGGTACAAACTGACCCACGGATCACCGGAATATATTAAGGAAGCTGTATATGGACTTCCGGAAGTAAACAGAGATAAAATTAAGAATGCAAGGATCATTGCAAATCCGGGATGCTTCCCAACCTGCTCCTTCTTATCTACTTATCCTTTAGTAAAAGAAGGTCTCATTGATCCAAACACCATTATCATTGATGCAAAATCCGGTACCTCCGGCGCAGGCAGAAGTGCGAAAGTAGACAGCCTTTTCTGCGAGGTCAATGAAAATATCAAGGCATACGGCGTAGCTTCCCACAGACATACACCGGAGATCGAAGAGCAGCTGTCCTATGCAGCAGGAAAGCCGGTTGTGATCAGCTTCACCCCTCATCTGGTTCCAATGAACAGAGGTATCCTGGTAACTGCTTATGCTTCCCTTACAAAAGAAGTGACCTGGGAAGAGGTAAGAGCCGCTTACGACAAGTATTATAAGGATGAATATTTTGTACGTGTTCTGGACAAGGACGTAGTTCCTCAGACACGCTGGGTAGAAGGAAGCAACTTTGCAGATGTAAACTTCAAGATCGACCCAAGAACCAACCGCATCGTTATGATGGGCGCAATTGACAATATGGTAAAAGGTGCTGCAGGACAGGCCATCCAGAACATGAACTTACTGTTCGGTCTTCCAGAGAATACAGGATTAAAGCAGATCCCGATGTTCCCATAAGATAAGCAGCCGGAAAGGAATAAAATGGCAGGGACAATGGATATCCTGGTTCGGGAAATGACCATGGAAGATTACGATCAGGTATATAAATTATGGACGAAGATATCAGGCTTCCGTATCCGGAGCATTGATGATTCAAGAGAAGGGTGGAACGCTTCTTAAAGCGAAATCCAACCACCAGCGTAGTGGCAGTCCAGAACGGGCATATCGTTGGAAATATTCTCTGCGGACATGACGGACGTACCGGCTGTTTCTATCATGTATGTGTGGAAGACGGCTACCGTCATCATGGAATTGGCTACAAAATGGTACGTGCAGCCATCAAGGCCATGCAGAAAGAGGGAGTGAGCAAGATCTCCTGGTGGCCTTTAAAGACAACCACATTGGAAATGCGTTCTGGCAGGGCATCGGCTGGACAGAGCGTGAAGATTTTAACAGTTATGAGTTTATTTTAAATGAAGAAAATATAATTCGGTTTGTGAAGTAAAGTGGCGCAGAGAAAACAAACAGTTGCGAAGCAGAAAGAGGGAATAATATTATGAACGAAAAGATAAAAGTGATCGAAGGCGGCGTTACCGCAGCCAAAGGCTTTATGGCAGCATCTACAGCAGCAGGCATTAAATACAAAACCGTCAGGACATGGCGATGATCTACAGTAAAGAACCTTGTAAAAGTGCAGGAACCTTTACCACCAACCTGGTAAAAGCAGCTCCTGTAAAATGGGACAAGAACCAGGTGACAAGCGGCGCTGACGCACAGGCAGTGATCATTAACGCAGGTATTGCAAATGCATGTACCGGTGAAGAAGGAATGGGCTACTGCGCACAGACGGCAAAGGCTGCAGCAGAAACCTTAGGCGTGGCAGAAGACGGCGTTTTAGTTGCTTCTACCGGTGTCATCGGTATGCAGCTTCCAATCGACAAGATCGCAGCAGGTGTAAAGGCTATGGCGCCGCTGCTTGGTGACAGCCTGGAGAAAGGCACCGAGGCTTCCAAGGCTATTATGACTACCGATACAAAGAACAAGCAGGTAGCAGTACAGATCGACATGAACGGAACCACCGTTACTATTGGCGGTATGTGCAAAGGTTCCGGCATGATCCATCCAAATATGTGTACCATGTTAAGCTTTGTTACTACGGACGCAGCCATCAGCAAAGAACTGCTTCAGGAAGCATTAAGCGAAGACATTAAAGATACCTACAATATGATTTCTGTAGATGGTGATACTTCCACCAATGATACCGTTCTCCTTCTGGCAAATGGCCTTGCAGGAAACAAGGAAATTACAGAGAAAATGAAGATTACGCATTATTCTGCGAAGCATTAAACTACATCAACGAAACTCTGGCTAAGAAAATGGCCGGTGACGGAGAAGGCTGCACCGCTTTATTTGAAGTAAAGATCGTAGGCGCAGAAACGAAGGATCAGGCGAAAGTTTTAGCAAAATCTGTTATCACATCCAGCCTGACAAAGGCAGCTATTTTCGGACATGACGCAAACTGGGGCCGTATCCTTTGCGCAATGGGCTACTCAGGGGCACAGTTTGATCCGGAAAAGGTAGATCTGTTCTTTGAAAGCGCAGCTGGACATATGCAGATCATCAAAGACGGCGTTGCAGTGGACTACAGCGAAGAAGAGGCAACCAAGATCCTTTCTGAGCCGGAAGTTACCGCCATTGCAGACATTAAAATGGGTGATGCCCAGGCAACTGCATGGGGCTGCGACCTGACCTTTGATTATGTAAAGATCAATGCAGATTACCGTTCATAAACAGTTTTGATATAAAAACACAATAAAAGCATCCCGAAATGTACCCCATGAACATTTGGACGTACACAAAACATACAGGAGGAACCAAACATGAACCTTGAACCAATGCAAAAGCAGCGGTGCTCATTGAGGCACTGCCATACATACAGCGTTTTAACCGAAAGATCGTCGTTGTAAAATACGGCGGCAGCGCCATGGTAGACGAAGAATTAAAGAAAAAGTCATCCAGGACGTAGTACTGTTGAAATTAGTAGGATTTAAACCGATCATCGTACACGGCGGCGGCAAGGAGATCAGCCGCTGGGTTGGAAAAGTAGGCATGGAGCCACATTTTGTCAATGGTCTTCGTGTAACCGATGAGCCAACCATGGAAATTGCAGAAATGGTATTAAATAAAGTCAATAAGAGCCTGGTACAGCTGGTAAATGAGCTGGGCATCAAGGCAGTAGGCATCAGCGGCAAAGACGGCATGATGTTAAAATGCCACAAGAAGCTTTCCAAGGGAGGAGATATCGGCTTTGTAGGGGAAGTAGATGAGGTAGATCCTCAGGTCATCTATGATCTGTTAGAGAAAGATTTCCTTCCGATCATCTGCCCAATTGGATATGACGAGAATTTCTTAAGCTATAACATTAACGCAGATGATGCAGCCTGTGCCATTGCAAGAGCTGTAAAAGCAGAAAAGCTGGCTTTCTTAACAGACGTAGAAGGTGTATACAAGGATTTTGAGGACAAGAGTTCCCTTATCTCTGAAATGACCGTAGAAGAGGCTCAGGCCTTTGTAGACAGCGGAAGCTTAGGCGGCGGCATGCTTCCAAAGCTGCAGAACTGTATTGATGCCATTGAAAATGGTGTTTCCAGAGTACATATCTTAGACGGACGTATTCCACACTGCCTGCTTCTGGAGATCTTTACAGATAAAGGTATTGGTACTGCTATTTATAATTCAAAGGAAGATGTGAGGTATTATCATGGCTGATGAGAAAATGATCGATCGGGCAGAACATGTCCTGTATAAAACATATAACCGGTTTCCTGTAGTATTTGACCATGGAAAAGGCATAACCTTGTGGGATACAGAAGGAAATGAATACCTGGATTTTGGTGCAGGTATTGCAGTTATGGGACTGGGATACTGTGATGAAGAGTATACAAATGCAGTAAAGGCCCAGATGGATAAGCTGACCCATATCTCCAATCTGTTTTATAACCAGCCTTCTATCAGTGCGGGCGAAAAGCTGTTAAAGGTATCCGGAATGGATAAGGTATTCTTTACCAACAGCGGTACAGAGGCTATTGAAGGCGCATTAAAGATCGCAAAGAGATATCATTATAATAAACTTCATGAGACAATGGGAGACGGCTGCGATGGCTGTGAGGAAAAAGTGGACATGACTGGTGAGATCATTGCCATGAACCATTCCTTCCACGGAAGAAGTATAGGTGCTTTGTCTGTAACTGGAAATGCACATTACAGAACTCCGTTTAATCCACTGCTTCCAGGTGTACGTTTTGCCAACTTTAATGATCTGGACAGCGTAAAGGCACAGATTACAGACAAGACCTGCGCTATCATTATGGAGACTATCCAGGGCGAAGGCGGAATTTATCCTGCAACAGAAGAATTCTTAAAGGGCGTGCGCGCTCTCTGCGATGAACATGATCTGCTGCTTATTTTAGATGAGATCCAGTGTGGTATGGGACGTTCCGGAGAAATGTTTGCATGGCAGAAATACGGCGTAAAACCAGATGTAATGACCGTTGCAAAGGCTTTGGGAAATGGTGTTCCGATCGGTGCATTCTTAGCCTGCGGTAAGGCAGCTACTGCTATGGTCCCAGGTGACCATGGAACTACCTATGGCGGAAATCCACTGGTAACAGCTGCAGCAGACGCAGTTTTAGATATCTTTGAAAAACGCCACATTGCAGACCATGTAAAGGAAGTTGGCGCTTATCTGTATGAAAAGCTGGAAGGCTTAAAGGATAAGTATGATGTGGTAAAGACCACCGTGGTGTTGGCCTGATCCAGGGTCTGGAATTTACAGTTCCTGTAGGTCCGATCGTGTCCAAGGCATTATTAGAGCAGAAGCTGGTGCTCATCAGTGCAGGCGCCAATATTATCCGTTTCGTTCCGCCGCTGATCATTGAAAAGAGCGATGTAGACGAAATGGTTAAGAGACTGGAAGCTGTGATCAAAGAAATGTAGTGAAAAGTTCTCATAACGAACGCAAAGAGTCCGGTAGTTGAGAAAAAGTGGCAAAATGCACGAATAATGAACTACATAGTTCAGAAAATACGACAAAATAACAAAAATACAGTTTTTCCCTCCTGATTTCTGGTAGACTTAAGTCAACAGAAAAGACAGGAGGGTTTTATTATGAAGAAAAACTTGCATTGTTACTGGCTTGTACCATGGCGTTAGGCCTGACAGCATGTGGCGGTTCCAAACCTGCAGCAGCTCCGGAGACAACTGCAGCAGCAACCGAAGCAGCCGCAGAAAGCAGCGAAGAGAGCAAAGCTGATGAGAAGACAGAAGCAGCCGGCGGGGATATGGATGCTCTGATCGAAGCAGCTAAGGCTGAGGGCGAATTAACTGTATATGGTTCCTGCGAAGAGGAATACTTATCAGCAGCCTGCCAGAACTTTGAAAAACTCTACGGAATTAAGACAAAATACCAGAGACTTTCTACTTCAGAAGTTTACACCAAGGTTTCTGAAGAAGCTGGAAAGCCTTCAGCAGATGTATGGTTCGGCGGAACCATGGATCCTTACAACGAAGCAGTTGCAGCTGGTCTGCTGGAACCATATGACGCGATCAACGCTGTAAATCTGATCGGTGATGAGTACAAAGATCCTACCAACTGCTGGTATGGTATCTACAAAGGCATCCTGGGCTTCATGGTCAATACAGAAGAGCTGGAGCGTTTAGGTCTGGAAGCACCTAAGACATGGGATGATCTGACCAAGGAAGAGTACAAGGGCCTGATCATGATGTCCAACCCGAATACCGCTGGTACTGCTAAACTGATCATCAACACCATGATCCAGATGAAGGGCCATGACGAAGCTATGGAATACTTCAAGGCTCTGGACAAGAACATTGCCCAGTACACCAAGTCCGGTTCCGGTCCTTCCAAGATGGTTGGCCCTGGCGAGTGTGTAATCGCTATTGGTTTCTTACATGATGGTATTTATCAGATCCTTCAGGGATATGACAACATCCAGCTGATCGTTCCAGAAGACGGAACATCCTTCGAAGTTGGTGCAACCGCTATCTTAAAGGGCGCTTCTCATCCAAATGCAGCAAAACTGTGGATCGAGTATGCATTATCTCCTGACTGTGTAGACCATGCAAAGAGAATGGTTCTTATCAGTTCCTGGTATTAAAGAACGCAACTCAGCCAGAAGAAGCTGAAAAGTTCGGTCTGGATATGACCAATACCATTGACTATGACTTTGAAGATGCAAAGAGAACAGTGCTAAGTATGTAGAAGACTTCTTCGAAGCATTAGGAAGCACATCTGAAGGCGCTGACTCCAGCCGTTTCTTAACTGAGTAATCAGAATAATAGACGGACTGCAAAAGTCATTCTTAAAAGAAAGTAAAGCTTATATAAAGTAAGCTAAGCAGAAAATGCTGCGTAATGGAATAAACATTGCGCAGCATTTTCAAATCAAAGACAGAATTGGTTGTAAAATTCATAGTAAATTATAAAGGGGTCTCGCAATGGCCGGAAAACAAAGTGCACAGCTGGAACGGAAGAAATTTTTGCTGACCCGATCATGGTCTCAATGATTGTTGTCCTTCTGGTTTTCTGGCGCTGTTTATTCTGTATCCGCTGTTAATGCTGTTAGTAGACAGCTTTTATGCAGAGGGAACCATTACACTGGATGTATTTAAGCGTGTTTTAAATCTGGAACGTTTCCGCAATGCGTTTAAAAACACACTGACACTTGGATTTATCGTAGGTTTTGCTTCTACAGCCATTGGTTTATTATTTGCTTATGTAGAAGTATATGTTAAATTGAAAACAAAGATACTGGAAAAGTTATTTGGTCTGGTATCTATGCTTCCTGTTGTATCTCCGCCATTCGTACTGTCTCTGTCCATGATCATGCTGTTCGGACGAAGCGGTATCATTACCCGTTCCCTTTTAGGTATCTACGACTCTAATATTTACGGACTGTTAGGTATCTCCGTTGTTCAGACACTTACATTCTTCCCTGTATGCTATCTGATGTTAAAGGGACTGTTAAAGAACATTGACCCGTCACTGGAAGAAGCGACCAGAGATATGGGAGCTACCCGTTGGAAAGTATTCACAAGCGTAACTTTCCCACTTCTGCTTCCAGGTCTTGGAAATGCATTCCTGGTAACCTTTATTGAGTCTGTAGCAGACTTTGCAAACCCAATGCTGATCGGTGGTTCCTACGATACTCTGGCAACTACCATTTATCTGCAGGTAACAGGTGCTTACGACTCCACCGGTGCAGCAGCCATGTCTGTGGTCCTGCTTTCACTGACTGTTATTCTGTTCCTGATCCAGAAATATTACCTGGAGAAGAAAACAGCCGCTACTCTTACTGGTAAAGCTTCCCGTATGAGAATGCTTATCGAAGATAAGAGCGTAACCGTTCCGCTGACTATTTTCTGCGGCGTGGTAGCAGCTTTCGTACTTTTGATGTACATCATGGTTCCTTTCGGCGCACTGTTCACCCTTTGGGGCAGAGATTACAGCTTAAGCCTTAAATGGTTCCAGTACATGTTTAAGACCAGCGGACTGAAGGCATTTAAAGACTCCTTCGTACTGTCCCTGATCGCAGCTCCTCTTACTGCGTTCTTATCCATGGTCATTTCCTACCTGGTTGTTAAGAAGCGCTTTAAAGGAAGAAACTTCATTGAATTCGTATCTATGTTGGCAATGGCTGTACCTGGTACGGTTCTTGGTATCGGATATATCCGTGGTTATGCAAATGGTCTGTTCCGAAGCGGCTTTATGAGCGGCCTTTATGGAACCGGTGCTATCCTGATCATTGTATTTATCGTTCGAAGCCTTCCTACCGGTACACGAAGCGGTATCTCCGCTCTGCGCCAGATCGATAAATCCATTGAAGAGTCTGCCTACGACATGGGTGCAAACTCAGCAAGAGTATTTATGACTGTTACATTACCCCTTATTAAGGATTCCTTCTTCAGCGGCCTGGTAACTGCGTTTGTCCGCAGTATTACCGCTATTTCAGCCATCATCCTGTTAGTAACTCCTGACTTCCTGCTGATCACCTGTCAGATCAACGAGCAGGCAGAAAAAGGAAACTACGGTGTTGCCTGCGCTTATGCAACCGTACTGATCATCATTACCTACGGTGCAGTGCTGATCATGAACACGCTGATGAAATTCTTCGGAGTCAGCAGAAAAATCAAAACGGAGGAATAGGTTATGGAAAAGCAGAAAAAAGGTGTTCGTCTGGAACATATTTCCAAAATATATAATGATCCTAAAACAGGAAAAGAGTTTTATGCAGTCCAGGATACCACACTGGATATTGAACCAGGTACATTTGTTACCTTACTGGGACCTTCCGGCTGCGGAAAAACGACTACACTGCGTATGATCGCAGGTTTTGAAAGCCCCGATGAAGGCGAGATCTACTTAGGTGATGAGGCCATCAACAGCCTGACACCAAATAAACGTGATACTGCAATGGTATTCCAGAGCTACGCTCTGCTGCCACATTACAATGTATTTGACAACGTAGCTTATGGCTTAAAGATCCGCAAGGTGCCAAAGGAAGAGATCAGAGAGAGTTTTAAACATTCTGAAACTGGTAGAAATGGACGGAATGGAGTCCCGTATGACCAACCAGCTTTCCGGTGGACAGCAGCAGCGAGTTGCTCTGGCCCGCGCCCTGGTCATCGAACCAAGTGTTTTGCTTTTGATGAGCCTTTAAGTAACCTGGATGCAAAGCTGCGTGTGACCATGCGTACTGAGATCCGTAAGATCCAGCAGAAGGTGGGAATTACTGCTATCTACGTAACCCATGACCAGTCAGAGGCAATGAGTATTTCTGATAAGATCATTATTATGAGCAAGGGTAAAGTAGAGCAGATCGGTACTCCAAGAGATCTACTATCATCCAAAGAGCCGTTTCGTAGCAGACTTTATTGGTGAAGCCAACTTCTTAAAGGCAAAAGTTAAGTCTGTGAATGGAGAAAAGGCTGTGATCGATGTAATCGGTGAAGAGATCGAAGTCAACAACTATGGTGAGAAGGCTGCCGGTGAGGAAGCAAGCCTGGTTCTCCGTCCGGAAGCAGTTGTTCTTTCTGAAAAGGACTTCTGGAAGGAACTGTTACACTGTCAACCTTCATGGGTTCCTATCAGTATTACCAGGTAATGGTAGGTGATATGGAGATCCAGATCACAGACTACAATCCTGTAAACCGCCGGATCTATGAAGTAGGTGAAAAGGCATATCTGGACTTTGATCCTCATGGTGTTTATATCCTGTAAAATAGTAATCTAGCGACTTATAAAAGCGTATCCTGAGAAAATATAAACTTTGGATACGCTTTTTATTGCCACCCGAATTGCTATGTATCTAAAAACATGATAAACCTGATATATATTTTCTGAAATCTGATAAATATTAAAACAGATGGTTTTCTGTATAATAAGAACTATCAAAGAAATCAGAAATATTAATAAATGTCCTCTCGAAGTCTTTACTGCACCTGCCTTTGTGGCCGATTTTCCGCCAGTCGCACCCGAATTTCATCAACGTACGCACCGCGTACGCCTCAGAAATTTGGGCACAACTGACAAAAAATCTTCTCACAAAATCAGGCACAGAAAGATTCCGAGAGAACATAGTAAGAAGGAGGAAATAAAGTATGTTGAAAAGTCATTGGCAATAGGGCTGAGCGTGGTTATGGCGGCAGAGGTACTTACCGGTTGTTCCGGCGGCTCTGGCACAACAGAGACCAAGGCAGCTGATACTGGAAAACAGAAGCAGCAAGCGAGGCAGCAACAGAAGGCGGTTCAGGAGAAGAAAAGACTCTTACTGTGTTCCACTATATGGGACAGTCCGTGAAACAGCAGGGTCTTGAAAACTGGAAGAAGAATTTAAGAAAACACATCCAAACATTACCTTTGAAAATATCTTCTATAATCAGGGAACCGATTACTTCCCACAGTTATCCACAGCTTTGGCATCTGGAGAACAGCCTGATATTATCATGGGTAACCCGGCTACCTATCCGGATCTGATCGAAAACGGATATGCAATGGATCTGACGGATAATGATGTGATCAAGAATTTAAATGTTTCCCCGGAAGATCTAAATGATGCTTCCGCAAACGGAAAAGTATATGCAGTACCTATTGACTTTAAGGCATCCGGCTTTTCTACAATGTAAAGATGTTTAAGGAAAATGGTTTGGAAGTTCCAAAGACCCTTACAGAATTTGACCAGTTAGTTGAAACATTACACAGCAAAGGCATTGATCCATTTATCGACCTGTACGGAGAAGGTTCTACCGGTGATATTGAAACAAGAGGTATCATTGTTCCAAGAGCTGTAGCTGCCGGTGATCTGGATCTGTATGAGAAGCTGATGAGCGGTGAAAAGAAGCTGACGGATTACGATTACATGGATGAAGCATTAAGCGTATGGGATAAGAGAATGACTTATCCACGTATGGATGCAATGGCAAACAACCAGGATAAAGCTCTGGAGCTGTTCGTAACCGGACAGGGGCAATGATCTTTACCGGAAACTGGAATATTGGTGAAATGCTTGCTAAATCCGAAGGAACTGATTTTGAATTTGATTTCTTCCTGCCTCCGATCGACGATGAAGGAAGCGCAAAGCTGTGTACAATGGTAGACCAGTCCTTTATGGTGAATCCAAATTCTGATTGTGCAGAAGAGGCTGTTGAATTTTTAGAGTATTGGGTAACAGATGGTGCTTTAACGTGGTCTGAAACAACCATGATGCCTCTGATCACCGGTGAGTCTTCTGATAAGCTTCTTCCGGTGGTTAAATCCATGGCAGAATTGAAGGCAAACAGCTCTATTTCCCAGGGAATCTTTACAAAACCATTTAACACAGAATTTGTAAATGCATGGAGAAAAGGACTTATCTCTTATGCAGAGAGCGTATGCACAGGCAAGCCGATGACTCACGAAGAGTGTCTGAACAATATTCAGTCCCTGTTTGATGATATTATCGCAACAAGCAAATAAGTAAAATAAGCAGAAAATAATAAGTGTAGATGCTAAACAGGGGCTGCTGCAGGATCTTAGGAGATCGTATTGCAGCGGCCTCTGTTCAGAAGAAAGGAAATCTTACATGGATAAAATAGAGAGTGACAAGGGCATTTAAAGGGGAAGAGGTGGATCATATTCCGGTGTGTTTGTGGAAACACATTCCGCCTACTTTATGGAAAGATGAGTTGTTTATCAAGGCGCAGATGGATTTTACAAGGAAACAGATGTTGATTTTATCAAACTTTCCGCAGATAAATATTTCTGCTGGCCGGCACCTGTGTTAAAAGATATCCAGTCTGCAAAACAGCTTTATGATATAAAGCCGTTGGGAGCCCATCATCCACACATCAGAGGCCAGATCAACCGTACAAAGAAGATCATGGAAGAGATCAATGGTGAGTGCCTGGCATTTTATCTGATCTTCTGCCCGTTATCTTATTTACGTCTGGAGATCGGATATCCGAAAATGATGCAGTTTATGGAAGAAGATCCGGAAGCTGTATTATATGCGGAAAATGTGATTGCCCAGGATGTAAAGGTCCTTGTAAAAGGGATCATAGAAGAGGCAAAGGTTGCAGGTATCTTCTACAGCGTACAGAATGCAGAAGAAAACCGCTTTACATATGAGACATACAGAAAATACATCACTCCGCCGGAGAAAGAAGTTTTAGATTATGCCAATACATTAAGTGATATGAACGTGCTCCACTGCTGTGGATGGGAAGGTATTCCAAACCGCTTAGAGGACTGGGCGGACTATAAGACAGCAGTAGTAAGCTGGGCAAGATATATTGAAGGTCTGGATGTAAAAGAAGCAAAAGAAAAATTCGGACGGACTGTATGGGGCGGCTTTGACAACCGGCCGGGAAGTCTGATCTACACAGGAACAAAAGAAGAAATCGAGGCAGAAGTAAAACGTCTGGTTGAGGCAAGCGGCAAGAGAGGCTATATTATCGGACCGGACTGCAGCATCCATGATGAACTTCCGGAAGAACGCATTAAATGGATCGTAGACGCAGCAAGAAAGCTCTGATAAGTTCTTAAAAGTATAGATATAAAAGGAGAATTTTATGTATTACGTTGATGAATATAAGGCAGACAGAAAAGATATGAGACCATGCAGTACAATCGCTGCGGCAAAAGCGGACTGAAGCTTCCGGCAGTATCTTTAGGACTGTGGCACAATTTCGGTTCCAAAGATAACTATGACATGATGAAGAACCTTTGCTTTACAGCTTTGACAATGGTATTACTCATTTTGACCTGGCAAATAACTATGGCCCAATCTACGGATCTGCAGAGGAAAACTTTGGACGGATCATGCGTGATTTTTTACGTCCATACAGAAATGAACTGATCATCAGTACAAAAGCCGGATATGACATGTGGGATGGCCCTTACGGAAACTGGGGTTCCAGAAAATATCTCATTGCCAGCCTGGATGAGTCTTTAAAGAGAATGCAATTAGACTATGTGGATATTTTCTACCATCACAGAATGGACCCGGAGACACCATTAGAGGAAACGATCCTGGCTTTAGATCAGATCGTCCGCTCCGGAAAAGCATTGTATGCAGGAATTTCCAATTATGACGGGGAACATGCAAAGAAGGCATTAGAGATCGCAAAAGAGATCCACCTGCCGCTGATCATCAATCAGAACCGTTACAACATTTTGATCGTACAGTGGAGAAAAATGGCTTAAAAGATTATGCACGTGAGTCAGGAATGGGTCTGATCTGCTTTAGTCCTCTGGCACAGGGAATGTTATCAGAAAAATACATTAACGGTATCCCAGCTGACAGCCGTGTGGCAAGAGACGGAAGATTTCTCCATGCATCAGACATTACTCCGGAAAAGATCGAAAAGATTAAGAAGCTGGATGCTCTTGCAAAGAAAGAGGACAGAGCCTTCCACAGATGGCACTTTCCTGGCTGTTAAAAGACAGTGATGTTACTAGTGTACTTATCGGTGCGTCTAAGCCGGAGCAGATATTAAGTAATATTGGAATTGTGGGACATACAACATTTGCAAAGAAGAACTGGATCTGATCGACCAGATCTCCAAAGAGCAGTAAGTGATCAAGCAGGAATAAAAAGAGAGGCGGGGAAAAGATAATGAAACAGAAAAGATCGGTGAAGAAGTTGCGAACTCATGTAGGGAATTTCTTATTTCTTTTCCCGCCATGTTGTTGTACTGTTTTGTAGTGATCGTTCCATTTATACAGGGTATTCCTTATTCATTTACAAACCGTGCCAGTGTAGTGAGCCAGAGTTATGATTTTGTAGGTCTGAGAAACTACATGGAACTGATCACAAACAAGTATTTCCAGCAGGCATTTTTCATACCGTCCAGTTTACCGTTATCTATGTGATCGGGGCCAATGTGCTGGGACTGGCATTAGCACTGATGCTATCAAGATCTTCCAGGTTTAATAACCTGGCAAGGACCATTATGTTTATTCCATTTACAGTAGCCCTTACCAGTGGTGCTATCGTATGGAGTTATGTATTTACAGATGTATATTCTCCTCTGTTTCAGAAAATGAGTCCTTTGGGACTTTCTTCCCAGGTAGTTCCAGCTATGGCCATTATCGCCATCTGGAGATATGGGTTACTGCATGCTGATCTATCTGGCTGGGCTTCAGTCTATTTCCGGAGAATATTATGAGGCAGCAAAGTAGACGGCGCTACCTGGTGGCAGAGAACAAGACTGATCACCTTCCCCTGATCCTTCCGGCGATCGTTTCTAATGTGACACTGCTGATCGCCTGGGGCCTTAAATGTTTTGATTATCCAATGGCAGTAGCAAGAAATATGGAGGCAGCACAGACTGTATCCATGTATGTATATGATTACATATTTGGCTTTAACAAGGCAGGCATTGGTCAGGCAGCAGCGATCATCATAACCGTAGTGCTGGTGGTCATTACCCAGTGCATTACATCCATAGGAGCTAAATTGGAGGTGGATCAATAATGGGAACTACGAAAAAGACATTTATTATCTGTAATACAGAAAGTTCTGATCACATGTGTCATGCTGGTCGTGATCTCACCTTTTATATCAGTATCGTATATGCGCTGAAAAATAAAATGACCTTACGATCAACCGCCTGGCATGGCCGACACATCCTACCTTGATGAATTTCCAGCGTGTGATCACGGAAAATGACCAGTTCCTTACAGGATATAAAAACAGTATCCTGACTACGGTGCCGGTAGTGGTCCTTCTGATGCTGATCACATCCATGGCAGCTTATGTGCTGGCACGATATACGACCAGGGTATATAAATGGATCTATCTTATTTTTATATCCGGTATGCTGATCCCGATCCAGTGTATCATGCTTCCATTTTATATTAACTTTTCAAACTGAACCTTACAAACTCCAATTTAGGCTTTGTGATCGCAAGGACCGGACTGCAGATCCCTATCAGCATCCTGGTAGTGACCGGTTTTGTGAAGGCGATCCCCTTAGATCTGGAAGAGTCAGCAAGGATCGATGGATGTAACCGTTTTAAAATGTTCTGGAAAGTTGTTTTCCCGTTAATGAAGCCGGTAAATGCAACCCAGCTGGTATTAAACACACTGTTTGTATGGAATGATTATACAACAGCCATCATCCTTTAAGAAAGCCGTTTGCCAGAACACTGATCCTTGCCCAGATGGCTTACTTTAATGAATATACTTCCGATCTGAACCTTGCATTTGCCTTTTTATCCTGGCGACATTACCGATCCTGATCGTATATTTCAGTATGCAGAAGTATGTGGTAGGTGGTATAATGATGGGAGCAGTAAAAGGGTGATGACAGGATAAAGGGAGAAAATATGGCCTATAAAGCAGTTTTGATCGACGATAATAAAAATACGGTTCTTTCCCTTGAATATTCCCTTGAATGGGAAAATTTGGGGATCGAACTTGCGGGAACTGCTTATGATGGAAGAAGCGGTAAAGAGCTGATCGAGAAAACGGATCCGGATATTATCATCAGTGATATTAATATGCCATATCTGGATGGATTTACCATGGTGGAGGAGTCCGGTAAGGCAGAAGACAGGATCATAATTGTGATCACGGGATATGATAAATTCCAGTATGCATCCCGCGCCATTAAACTGGCTGTATTTGATTATATTTTAAAACCCATTGATGATGAGGAATTAAATGACAGTTTGAAGCGGGCTGTGCGTAAGCTGGATAAAAGCACAGCCTGGAAAACCAGAAGATCAATACAGTAAAGGCAATGATGACAGTAGCCATCACAAACCACCGGGATGATACGGTGGGCAATATCACAGAAAGTGAAAAGGAACCAGTAAAAGGGGCTTGGTGATGATCGGCGCTCTGAAAGGAGAGCCATCCAAGGCCCTTTGGAGCGTGTTGAAACACTGACTTTATTATCTTCCGGAAATGCTTATTCCATTGTAACAGAAGAACGGATCATCCTGTTAGTCACGGAAAAAGGGAAAACAGTGGCTGGCAGGCAGAAATAGAAAAATTAAAAGAGAAGTTAACCACGTTGGAGGAACTGTCTGCCCTTGGTATCAGCAGTGAGAAAGAGGAGACAGCTTCCTTCTATTCGTTATATTTAGAGGCATATGAGGATCTTCTGAAGAAAAGTAAAAAGAAAATCATATGCAGGTCTCTGATCTGCAGGAAAATGCCCTCCGCCTTGCAGACAGTATAAAAGGAATGGAAGATTATGAACGGATCATCGAAGAATTCCTTATGTGTACCTCAGGAAGCTATGTTGCCATACAGATCATGGCTCTTTTCTTTGCGGCCGTATTATGGAGGAACACAAGACCTGGAGAGGGAATTGGATCATCTGTCCTTTGAGGTGGCAGGTATTACTTCACAGAAAATGTTTGCCAGCTGGTTAAAGACGTTTCTGGCAAAGATTGACGAGATCCGGGAAAAAGCAGCGGAAAGTCAGAACTGGTACTGCTGGCAGTAAGATATATAAAAATCACTGTCTGGAAAGCCTGAGGCTGGAAACTGTGGCGGAAGAACTGGCAGTCAGCCCCAATTATCTTTCTACGATCATAAAGAAAGAAACGGGGATCACATTCCAGCAGCATATGATCCAGGAAAAGTTAAATATAGCAAGAAAACTTTTAGATGATACCAGAATGACCATTGATGAAATATCCATAGCAGTGGGATATGAAAACTATATCAGTTTTATAATGCTTTCCGCAAAATGTGCATATGACACCCAGTGAATACAGAATGAAAAAGGAAATTGTCAATGAACCAGTTAAAAGATATGAAGACCTGCCGTTTCAGAAAAACTGTTTTTGTATTTGGGTTCAGTTTGGTATTTTGTATTGTAGTAGCTGTGTTTGTGCTTACGGATTACTGTACCAGGATCCTGGTGCGCAATAATATTGATAATCTTACCGTGATCAGCCAGCAGGCCGGGATCGATTTTAACCGGCGGGTGTCTGATACAGAAAAACAGCTGTTTAATAATATTACCATGTTTCAGATCCCGGACAGTATAGCAGCCTGTGATGCAGATAAAAGTGATTATAAAAGAGAGAACTGAAATACCGTTTAAACCAGATCGTTGCGGAAAATACATATTTTGATTATGCCTGTCTGGTTACAGATGGTGGCTATACCTGTGATACCATTGAGAAGATAGGAAAAACAAAGGCGAGATACGTACATTTTCCCAGGATGCTTTGGAGAATTATAAAAAATACCATGAAAAACGGGTATGTATGGATCTCAGATGAAGATAACCGTATTTATCTGATGCACAGTGTCAGGCAGAGAAGTACATTAAAACATGAAGGATATCTGATCGTGCGGATCAAGGACCGGGCTTTTAAACTGGCAGAAGTCTTAAGTCAGGGGATCGGACTTGTATTTTACGACAGGGACCAAAACTGCGTCCATGTGGAGACAAACAGTGAAGAACTGGCAGACAAGATCCGGGAAGATGGGCTGGAAAACGGGTATCAGAAGATAGCCGGACAATCCTATTATATTGTAGAAAACAGTATAAAACAGTGAATGGAGTGTGATCGGTATTACGCCCATCAGCAGCATTTATCATATGCGCCTGAAAGTACAGATCGTTGCGGCAGTTCTTACAGTAGTCACTTTAATTTGTGGCTGTATATTAATGCAGTATCTTACCAGAAAAGTAAGCCGACAGATCAATGCCCTTTCAGATACCATCCAGAATGCGGCAAAAGGTGAGATCGGCATCCAGGCACCGGTCTATATGAATGATGACATTGGAAAAATAGCCAGACGTTTTAATGAAATGTCCCTGCAGAATAAGAAGCTGATCGAAGAGCTGGTGCAGGCAGAGGCACAGAAAAACAGCGCAAAATGGAGGCAGTGGATTACAAGTACCGTTTCCTCCATACACAGATTAATCCCCATTTTATCTATAACAGTCTGGAGACTATCAATGCCATTGCAAAGGTGAACCATACACCGGAAGTCAGCCGCATTGTACAGCTCATTGGAAAATATTTCCGCAATATCACAAAATATTCAGATCATCAGTTTATTGCCCTGGAAAAGAATTTGAACTGCTGCAGTGTTTTATTGATATTTATAAAAATATCAGAGGCAGCAATATTGAGATCCGTCTGGACTATCCCCAGGAACTGAAAAGTGTGGAGATACCAACTATGCTGCTGCAGCCAATCGTGGAAAACAGCTTCGTCCACGGTATGCGGGAATGGACGAATTGTTTATTGTCTGCCTGTCTGCAAAGGGGATCAGGGATGAACAGGGAAAACTTTCAGAAATGATCCTGTCAGTGGAAGATAATGGGATCGGAATGGATGAAGAGGCAGTAGAAAGGCTGACAAAAGGAAAACGGACAGAGCCGGATGAAAAGGACCGGAAGAAAGTATTTCGCAATATCGGAGTTCCAAATATCATAGAACGTCTGAAAATGCTTTATGGAGACCGGGCGAAACTTACCGTTACAAGCGGAGAAAATGGAACGACCATCCAGATCCGGCTGCCGGCAGACGGTGAGAAGAAAGAGATCATTTGAATAGGATGAAAGAGGGGATAGGGAATGTTTAAAAAGGTCACAAAAAAAAAAATACATTTATTACGTCTGGCAGTGATGGCAGCTTCCTATCCGTTTGCCTTTTGGATGCAGTGGGTTACATGCTGTGAAAAACCGGGGAAGAAGCGCTGAAATGGATACAGACAGTCTGGTTGTATACAGCCCTCATCCTTTGGATTTTATTAACCCGATCGTATCTGAATTTGAGTCCCAGACAGGAATTCCTGTACAGGTGCGTACCGGGGAACCGGAGAACTTTTAAAGTGGGCGAAAGAAGGGGACGAGCCGGTATGTGATGTGTTCTGGGGCGGTTCTCTATATACAGCGGGAGCAGGAAAAGACATATTTGAGCCTTATATCAGTGAAAATGAAGAATATGTCCGGGAGGAATTTAAAACAAAGAGGGAAATATGACCCGTTTTACAGACATCCCCAGTGTGCTTATGGTCAATACCAATCTTCTTGGAGGTATGAAGATCCAGGGATATGAAGACCTGTTAGATGAACGGTTAAAGGAAAGATCGCCATGTGCGACCCGTCCACTTCTTCATCTGCCAGTGAGCATCTGATCAACATGCTTTATGCTATGGGAGATGGTGATCCGGAAAAAGGCTGGGATTATGTAAGAAAGTTTTGTGAAAATCTGGATGGTGTGCTTTTAAAAGTTCCTCAGAAGTTTATCAGGGAGTGGCAGAGGGACGATACGCAGCAGGTCTTACCTTTGAAGAAGGCGGTGCCGGTTATGTGTCAAAGGGCGCGCCTGTAAAGCTGGTTTACATGAAAGAGGGAGTTATTTCTACTCCGGATGTGGTATGTATCGTAAAAGGAAGCAAACATAAAAAGAGGCAGAAGAATATGTGGATTTTGTTACAGGAAAAGCTTCCCAGACTGTGATCGCAGACAGCCTGGACCGCCGCTCTGTGCGAAAGGATGTAGAAGCAGCTGCCTATCTTCCGGATAAAGAGGAGATTCATATGATCACAGCGGATGAAGCACTGGTCAATGAAAAGAAGGAGCAGTGGCAGAACAGGTTTGTAGATATTTTCAGGGAGGTGTCCGGGAAATGAAACGGGAACGTTATTTTCGGGATGAATTATGGCGGATGTTTGCCATTTATGCCATCCTTCCAGCAGTGCTGTTTACATTTTTCTGCGGGATTCTTTTATGGCAGTTCTGCTTCATGGGAGAGAACGGGCCAACCGGGACTATCTGGCTTATGTGACTGGACGGGTAAAACAGACAGTGGAAAGCTGTGAACAGGGGATTGAAACGCTGGCAGAACTTCCTCAGGCAGTATCGGGCCCAGGTTATGTACTGGAGCGAAACCGCATTTTCCAGATCTTTTATGGGATCTCTGAACAGGTGGGATATGAACCGAAAATGTATCTGGTAGACCAGGGAGGAAGGCTGCTTCTATCTAATAAAGAGAAGCTGCCATCCTATCTCAACAAGAGACAGGATGTAGAGTGGGGAATCTATGCGGCTATGGATGCCAGACCGGGACAGACGGCCTTCCGGCTGATGAATGGCTGGGACAGCGGGGCAAGTACAGCTGTTTTCGGGCGCTGGGTAGGTTCAGAAGATGGAAACGGACGTTATATCATTCTTGCAGTTCCGGGAAGCGGGCTTTTAAGGACCCTTGCCCGGTCAGGAGAACAGGTGGCAGTGACAGACCGCTATGGCTGGGCGTATTTTGCAATAATGGCCTGTTCCTTACAGACAGCAATCAGGTACGGCCGGCAGTAAAAGAAGCAGGAGCTTACATGCGCTTGGACCAGAAGACTTATTTTACATCAGAAAATAACCTGGAAAACGGCCGTTTTCATATTTATGTTATGTCCGATGTGCAAAATGTGCTTACATCTTTGGTCTTTGCTGGTATACTGGTAGCAGTGGCCCTGCTTTTGATGACTGCCTGGGTACTGTTCCAGTCAAACAGGTGACAGAGCGAAAGACGGAAGATCTGTATAAACTGTTAGATGGAATGGAACTTGCCAGACAGGGAAATCTGGAACGGACAGGAGCTATTGACCGTGACAATGAATTTAAGATGATCGCGGAAGCCTACAATGAGACCATTACCAGCCTGAAAGAGCAGATGGAGAACAACCAGAAAATGACAGAACTTCTGGCTCTGGCCCAGACAAAGCAGCTGGAATCCCAGTTTAATCCCCATTTTCTCTATAATACACTGGAAAATATCCGGTATATGTGCAAACTGGAACCTGCAACTGCAGAACGCATGGTATTTTCATTATCCAAGCTTTTGCGTTACAGCCTGGATGGCAGCAGGGAGCAGGTTACTTTGGAAGAGGACCTGGGACATTTAAATAATTATCTGTCCATTCTGGAGATGCGTTTTGGAAGCAGGTTTGAATATAAGATCGATATTGCGCCGGAGTGTATGCAATGTCTGATCCCAAAGCTGGTGTTGCAGCCTATGATCGAAAATTCTGTAAAATATGGCTTTGGCAATCAGTTAAATCTTCATGTAGAGTTAAAGGCATACATCCATGAGGAAAAACTGATGATGATCTGCCGGGATGACGGAGTGGGAATGAGTGCTGCTATGGTTGAAAAACTGTGTGCTCTTATGAACCAGAAAGAAGCGCCGGGAAGACATTCCGGACTTTATAATATACACCGCAGGATCCAGCTTCTCTATGGATATCCTTATGGTGTGGAAATACGCAGCCTGGAAGGCCATGGAACCACTTTGGTAGTCACACTTCCGGCAGTAGCAGAAAAAATGTGCATTCAGTACAGGGGATAATAACGATGCTTCGGGTAATGATAGTGGAAGATGAGGACATGATACGAAAGGGTCTTGTATTTACCATAGACTGGCTTTCCATGGACTGTGTGGTAGTGGCAGAGGCTTCCAATGGACAGGAAGGGTATGAAAGGATCCTGGAATACAAGCCGGATGTGGTGATCGCTGATATCTGCATGCCTTTTATGGATGGTATTGAAATGATACAGAAAGCATCAGAAAAGTAAAATTTAAAAGCATCCTTCTTACCAGCTATGCGGAGTTTGATTATGCAAGAAGGGCCATTGAGGCAAGAGTCTGCGAGTATCTGTTAAAGCCGGTAGATGAAGAAAAGCTGGCCCAGATCATGAAAAACTGGGAGAAGAGATCACCAGTGTGCGTCAGGTAGAATATGCCATGGAACAGGCAGAGTTAGAAGGCGGCAACCTGAACCTGGAATATTATATGAAACTGGACCGTTCAGAAAATGGTTATGTTTCAAAGCTGTTGGAAGCCATCCGGACGCGGTATGGAGAGAAGCTGAGTATTGAGTCCATTTCCGAAGAAATGGGAGTCAGCGCCAGCTATTTAAGCCGTAAGTTTAAAGAAATCACAGGACAGACCTTCCTTGATTTTCTGAACAAATACCGGGTACAGCAGGCGATCACCCTGTTAAACACCAAAGAATACCGGATCAGTGAGATCTCAGAAGCAGTGGGATTTTCCGATTATAAACATTTCTGCTCTGTATTTAAGAAATATACCTTAAAATCACCTACAAAATTTGTAAAGGGAGGCTGACGTATTCATCAGTCTCCTGTTTCTTATCTTTGTCTTTATTTTTCTTTTGCTCTTCTTTTTATTCTTTTTCACCCTTTTCGGTTTTATCCCCTTTGTCCGTTTTATCATTTTGGAAACTTTTTAGGAGGAACCGGGATGGTCTGATCCGGCTCTGGGTTAGGCAAATGTTCTCCGCCATCGGGGATGTAGGTAACAATATCTTCAATGCGGCAGGAGAGCAGCCGGCACAGGGTATCTAAAGTCTGGGTGGAAACGGTCTGGTTATTTTTCAGACGTCCGATCTGTCCGGCACTGAATTTCTCACGTTTGATCAGGTGGTACTGGGTAATGCCCCGCTTTTCATTGTTTCCCATAAACGTTGGTAAGTGATCATGGTAAGCCTCCTATTCTTTTCCTGCTCCTGTTCATTTGTTACAGCAGCTTCCAACAGTTCCTGCGCCTCTTCGGTTGCATTGGAACTTCCCAGTTCTTCTAATTTAAACTTAAGTTCTTCTTCCACCGCTGTCCGGATCTCATCTTCCTGTTCCGGATCCATATTTGGAAGATCGCTTAAGGTACCAATGCCGAAGCGGCGCATAAATTCTTCCGTAGTGGCGAAGAGCGCCGGACGTCCCGGTGCATCCAAACGGCCTGCCTCATAAACCAGGTTGTATTCCACCAGACGGTTGACTGCGTGGTCCGATTTGACGCCGCGGATCTTCTCAATCTCCAGCTTGGTCACAGGCTGACGGTAGGCAATGATGGAAAGTGTCTCTAAAACAATATCAGAAAGCACCTGCTTTTAGGGGCAGAGGCAATACGGATCAGGTTGGAGTAGTATTTTGACTGGGTACACATCTGGTAGCTGTCTTCTAACTGTAAGATTTCCATGCCATGTTTGCCGGTCTGATAGCGTTTCATCAGCCGTTCCACCGCTGCTTTTGCTGTTTCTTTATCCTGTCCGATGGCAGTAGCCAGCTGTTTTAATTCTACGGCGCTGCCCATGGTAAACAGGATGGCTTCAATAACGGCTTCCTGGTCTTTTCGTTGGTTACAGGTGTATTGTCTATGGTTAATTCTTCCAATTTATGTCCTCCTGGGGCAGATATCTGTTGTGTGGCAGCTGGGGATTGCGGCGCTACACAAGGTCGCTTACCTGCTCTAAGTTTAAGTCTTCTTCCTGACCTTCCGGTTCTATGGTCTCAATGTCCATTTCCCCGAAAGTTTCTTCCTGGGTCAAATGGATCTTTCCAATTTTCATTAATTCAAGGACCGCTAAAAATGTAACGACTACTTCAAGTTTATCCGTCTGTTTCTCAAGAAGCTGGCGGAAACTGAAACGGCGGGCTTTTCTTGCATAATCCATAACAGAGGTGATCTTCTGTTCCAGACTGACCGGTTCCCGGTGAATGGTGCCGAATTTGCTTCGGATGGGGTCTACTTTGTATTCTTTGCGCTTCATTACCTGCTCAAAAATACGCTGTAATTTTGCAAGGGTAAGACCATCAAGCAGTTCATCTAAATCTGTAGGCGGCCGGTATTTAGCTACTTCCGGCGGAAGAGAAGATGCCTTGTAAAATGACCGGCAGCGTTTTCCTCACGGTCTGCCAGTTCTTCTGCCAGTATCTTATAGCGTTTATATTCTAACAGGCGGGCTACCAGCTCTGCACGGGGATCCACTTCTTCTCCTTCTTCATCCACCTCTTTTGGAAGGAGCATTTTTGCTTTAATATCTAACAGTGTGGCTGCCATAACAAGGAATTCGCTGACGAGGTTTAAGTCTTCCCGTTCCATGTTACGCACATATTCCAGATACTGGGCGGTGATCTCTACAATGGGAATATCGTAGATATCCACTTTATTTTTCTCAATCAAATGAAGGAGCAGGTCCAGAGGACCTTCAAAATGCTCCAGTTTATAGGTAATGGTTTCCATTTTATAATATCCTTTTCAGGGTGGGCTTTGCACAGCTTCCCTCTTTTGGGTGACAGATGCGGATCACTAAAAGCTGTGGCCGGTTGTTTAAACGTATGTTGATGGAATGGGTTCCAAGACCGCGGCTTACTGCCATGTAATGCCCCTGTTTTTCAAAGATCCCGGCGCACCAGGGAAGGAAAAACTGATATTGAGGGGTCATAACACCGCCAAGTCCGGGAAGTCGTATGGTCCCTCCGTGAAAATGGCCTGACAGGGTAAGATCAGCGCCCCATTTTGCACAGGCATCGAAATATAAAGGAGAGTGGGCTAACAGGATCTGAAAATGATCCGGGTCCGCTTTTCCGGCTTTTTTCTATATAATCAGAAGGCATGGAAGGAAGAGGATGGAACAATGCTTTTCCATAAAATGGATGATCCAGATCCAGTCCTGTTATTTCTATCTCATGGTCAAATAAGGCAGACTGGTCTTTCAGGCAGATAGCCCCTGCTTTTTAATTCCTTCCGGTATTGGCTTCCGGATACACCATAAGTTTCCGGCTCCCAGTCGATCCGGTTTTCATGGTTTCCTTCCCGCAGTAAACAGGATAGCGGGTGGCAAGTTCTTTATAAGGGAAAGGGCATGCCTGGTCTTTGCATGTTTTCCTTTTGTGACAATAAGATCGCCGCCGTTTAAGATAGCATCCGGCCGTATTTTATCAATAGCCCGGATCAGTTTTCATTGTCCGGTCCAAAGGTGTTTTCATGGAGATCGGACAGAAAAATAAAGGTACGGTCTTTGGATACTTTGTCACTATAAAGGTTCATTTCCTCCACAGACAGAGCCTTCTTTTCATATTCTGATCTGCCAAGGCATATGGCAGCAACTGCACAGGCGGTAGCAGTCAGATTGGTGATCAGCATGTTGTCTCCTTACTCGTTTTTGTTTTGCTCAGTAAACTCACAAACCCCGCGCTATCGCGCTCCACTGTCTGCTATCGCAGACGGTTTGCTCCTTACATTATATCTTTTATAGTTATTATTTTCAAGAAAATAGTGAAAACGTGGGTCTTGACGGACGGAAACAGGCATGATACGATAACATACGCGAGAAAAGATATATAGTATATAAAAGATAAATGAAACACAATATATAGTATACAAGCAAAAAACAGACAGGAAAGGTGAAAGAATGGACTGCAGTAAGATAAAGGTTGTAAAAAAGACGGTACCAGGGAAGATTTTAATGTGCAGAAGGTGCTTTCTGCTATTAGCAAGTCAGCAGAGAGAGCCATGATCACATTTTCAAGGGCAGAGCGGAATTTTATCTGTGAATTTGTGGAAGAAAAGGCGGAGGAGATGGACCAGGAACTGATCCCCATCGCTCAGATGCACAACATTGTAGAAGGAGCGCTGGAAAAGGTCAATCCACTGGTTGCAAAAGTTACCGGGACTACCGCAATTATAAGCAGGATTTTGTGCGGATGCTGGATGATGTATACAAGAAAAGCCAGTCCATTATGTACATTGGAGATAAGGAAAACAGCAATACAGACAGTGCTCTGGTTTCCACCAAGCGCAGTCTGATCTTTAATGAGCTGAATAAATCCCTTTATCAGAAGTTTTTATGACAGTAGAAGAACTGCAGGCGTGCAGGGAAGGTTATATCTACATTCACGATATGTCTGCCAGAAGAGATACTATGAACTGCTGTCTCTTTGATGTAAAATCTGTGCTTACCGGCGGTTTTGAAATGGGAAATCTGTGGTACAATGAGCCGAAAACACTGGATGTAGCCTTTGACGTGATCGGTGATATTGTTTTAAGTGCAGCCAGCCAGCAGTATGGCGGTTTTACAGTGCCAAGTGTGGAGAATATCCTGGCGCCTTATGCAGAAAAGTCTTATGCAAAATATCTTGAAAAGTACAGAAAATTGGGATTGCCGGAAGAAAAAGTAGAAGAAGTTGCCTGGGCAGATGTACAGAGAGATATGGAACAGGGATTTCAGGGATGGGAATACAAGTTTAACTCCGTTTCTTCCAGCCGCGGTGACTATCCGTTTATCACAATGACTGCAGGTACAGGAACCAGCCGCTTTGCAAAAATGGCAACCATGACCATGTTAAAAGTGCGAAAAGGCGGACAGGGAAAAGCAGGCCACAAAACCGGTACTGTTCCCGAAAGTGGTATTTCTCTATGATGAAAAGCTTCACGGACCAGGCGGTGAGTTAGAGGATGTATTTGAGGCAGGTATTGACTGCTCCAGCAAGACCATGTATCCGGACTGGCTTTCCCTTACAGGAGAAGGCTATATTGCCAGCATGTACAAAAATACGGAAAGATCATCTCTCCAATGGGCTGTCGTGCGTTCCTGTCACCGTGGTATGAAAGAGGGGCATGCATCCGGCAGATGACAAAGACGAGCCCGTATTTGAAGGACGTTTTAATATCGGTGTAGTCAGCCTTCATCTTCCTATGATCCTGGCAAAGGCAAGACAGGAAAACCGTGATTTTATGAGGTTTTAGATTACTATCTGGAACTGATCAGAAGGATCCATATCCGTACCTATGCATACTTAGGTGAGATGAAAGCTTCTACCAATCCGCTGGCATACTGTGAAGGCGGATTTTACGGCGGCCATTTAGGTCTTCACGACAAAATAAAACCATTATTAAAACTGCTACTGCTTCCTTTGGTATTACAGCGTTTAATGAGCTGCAGCAGCTGTATAATAAGAAGTCTTTAGTAGAAGACGGTCAGTTTGCACTGGAAGTATTGGAGCATATCAATAAAAAGATCGATGAGTTTAAAGAAGAAGACGGCAATCTCTATGCCATCTATGCAACACCGGCAGAGAACCTTTGCGGCCTGCAGGTAAAGCAGTTCCGTAAAAATACGGCATTATTGAAAATGTATCTGACAGAGAGTATGTAAGTAACGGCTTCCACTGCCACGTAACCGAAGATATCACCCCGATTGAAAAACAGGATCTGGAATACCGTTTCTGGGAGTTAAGCAACGGCGGCAAGATCCAGTATGTAAAATACCCCATCAGCTACAATAAAGAAGCCATCCGCACCCTGGTGCGCAGAGCCATGAGAATGGGATTTTACGAAGGCGTAAACCTGTCACTGGCTTACTGTGATGACTGTGGCCAAGAACTGGAAATGGATGTGCCCGGCCTGCGGCAGCAAAACCTGACGAAGATCGACAGAATGAACGGATATTTAAGTTATTCAAGGGTCAAAGGCGATACAAGACTAAACGAATCCAAAATGGCCGAGATCGCAGAGAGTAAGCATGTAAAGCAAAGAGGAAAAACAAGCGCCGCCCAAAGGCGGCATTTGTTTTCCTTTGCTTTAACGAACGATCCGTCTGCGATAGCAGACAGTAGAGCACGTTAGTGCGGGATCGTGAGTCTGCAGCCTAACGAGCAAACTGCCTGCGATAGCAGGCGGTGGAGCGCGGTAGCGCGTGTTTGCGAGTCTAACGAACGATCCGTCTGCGATAGCAGACAGTAGAGCACGCTAGCGCGTGTTTGCGAGTGGACCGTACACGAACAAAAGTACACAAGAAAAGACAGCCCGACAAAATCATCGGCTGTCTTTTTCTTTCTCTTTATTCCTTTCTTCCGATAAGACCCGTCAGCCAATCCTTCCAGATAAGATTCTGCCCGGATCTTATTAGACGGACCAAGCTGGTTATAAAGGTCAAGTACATATTTCTGTTGCTTGTTTAAGATCGTCTGGCTGCCGTCTGTACTGTAAAACTCTCCCATGGAGATACCGAATACCTGGCATATATGGCGGAGTGTAGGAATACTGGGCACAGTGGTGCGGCGGAAAAGATTTCCTATGCTGTTTGGGAAATATCCATTTCCTTTGCAAGGCGGTAATGGCTCCAACCACGGTCATTACACAGCTCCTCTATGCGGTCCAGTTCAAAACTCATAGCTTCTCCTTCTGTCAAGTACGATTATATTAGTATTTTATCCCAGTAACACAAAAACATTAGCTTGAAAAGAGTGTATAAATTATGCATTAAATAGTGCATACAGAGCACATACAGGAAAATCAAGTGGAAAAATCCCTGGATTATGATAGACTGATACCAACAGCATTACTGTAAATGAAAATGGAGGCGGGACAGATGAAAAAGTTTTGGAAGAATTCAAAGCGTTTGCATTAAAGGGCAACATGATCGATCTGGCCGTAGGTATGATCATTGGCAGTGCATTTACATCAATCGTTAATTCCCTTGTAAATGATATTTTTATGCCGGTATTAAGTATTTTCACTGGAAAGATCGATTTTTCCAACATGTTTATTGCCTTAGACGGCAACAAATATCCAACACTGGCAGCAGCCAATGAAGTGACAGCTACCATTAATTATGGTTCTTTTATCACCCAGGCGATCAATTTCTTGCTGATGGCTTTTGTTGTATTTATGGTCATCAAGGCGATCAATAAACTGGAAAAATGGAAAGGCTTCGGAAGCACCAAAAGCGCCTACAGAGAAAGAATGCCCATATTGCAAGAGCATGATTCCTATTAAGGCAGTTCGGTGTCCACATTGTACCTCAGAACTGGAGAAGTAAGATATGCGTTACCATAACATAACGAAAGACGATATGCTCAATGGAGAAGGGCTGCGGACTGTGCTTTGGGTGGCAGGCTGCAGCCATCATTGTCCTCAGTGCCATAATCCTGTTACATGGGATATTAATGGCGGACTGGTTTTGATGAGCAGGCAAAAGAAGAATTATTTGAAGAACTGAAAAAGACTATGTTTCCGGTGTGACTTTCAGCGGCGGCGATCCCTTTCATCTGGAAAACAGGGAAGAGATCGGGGCACTTGCAAAAGAGATCCGGGAAAAATTTCCAGATAAGACCATCTGGCTGTATACCGGTTATGAATGGGAAGAGATCTGCCATCTGTCATTTCTTTCCAATATAGATGTGATCGTAGACGGGAAATTTAAGATCGAAGAAAAAGACAATAATCTTCACTGGAAAGGCAGTGCCAACCAGCGTGTGATCGATGTAAAAGCATCCCTTCGCGCAGGAGAGGTCCGTCTTTACCAGGAGTAATGAAAAGAAGAAAAGCAGCATAGAAAGACAGGAGTAAACACACACATGGAAAGAATTGCAAAATTTCATAAAGTAAGTTATGAACAGTTTGAAGGTGACTGGAAAGATACCTTCGGTCCCATTGAAACAGAAGAGATCAAAAGAATTTATGAAGGGATCCGTCTGCCTGCAAGGGCAACTGCAGGATCCGCAGGTTATGATTTTATACACCGGTAGCTGTGACCATCCGTCCGGGTGAGATCGTTAAGATCCCTACAGGCATCCGTGCAGAGATGAATGAGGGCTGGGTACTTGCTGTATTCCCAAGAAGCAGCCTTGGATTTAAGTACCGTCTGCAGTTAAATAATACAGTTGGCATCATTGACAGTGACTATTTCTTCTCTGATAATGAGGGTCATATTTTTATCAAACTGACCAATGATACAAAGGAAGACAAGACCGTAGAACTGTCAGAAGGTGCAGGATTTGCCCAGGGAATTTTCTTCCCATTTGGAATTACAGAAGATGATGACTGCAGCGAACAGAGAAACGGCGGTTTTGGCAGTACAGACAGTAAAAGAGGTTAGTAATATGGGAAACAGACCTGTAAACAGAAGCAGGAGAAGCGCAGGAGAGGAAGATATTCCAGTGGAAGGAGCAGATCCAGTACCCTTAGAAGGCGCAGAAGGAACAGGCGCCTGAAAAATGTTCTTATTGGACTTTGCTGTATCCTTTTAGTGGTCCTTCTGGTATTTGGCGTTGGAAAACTGGTGGAAAGATTTGCCGGTCCCGGAAAGACACAGCTGAGAAAAGAGGGAATTGAAAATTAAATTCCGGTGACTTAGAAGGCGCTGTGGCTGATTTTGACCAGGCTCTTGAAAAGGCAGGAAACAAGTCAAATAAAGCCTCTGCATTTAATGCAGATGTGTTGTGGTACCGGGCAGAAGCGGAAATGCTTCTGGCAGACTATGAGGCAGCTTCCCACACCTATGACCTGGTAGCAGAGCAGGGCGGAGATAAGATCTCCAGCCTGTATATGAAGGCGGTCTGCGCAGGAAAGTTAGAGGACAAGGATCAGGCAGTTTCTTATTACAGAGAAGCACTGGGAATGGAAAAGAAGGCGTCCGTTCACCGGGATATGAAGAGGCACTGATCGCTGCAGGTTCTGCCTGCGTAAAGGCACAGGACTCTGAAACAGCAAAAAGTCTTTATGAAGAGGCATTAAACAGTGGAAAAACGGGAGAAAAACTGGAAAGCAGGATTTATAATCAGCTGGGTCTATGCCAGATGGCTGAAGAGGATTATGAAACAGCTGCTGATACGTTTGACAAGGGATATAATGCCCTGATCACCGGATATAAAGCAGGAACCGGGGCAGAACTGGATCAGGCAGCTGCTGCGATCCCGAAAGAAGATACCCAGGGACTTACACTTTTAAAAGAACTGGCTTATAACAAGGCAGTCTGCCTGGAATACAGACAGCAGTACCGTCAGGCACAGGCAGAATTTGAGACTTATATCAAGGTATTTGGGGATGATGAAGACGCCCGGCATGAGATCGACTTTTAAAGACCAGACAGGAGGAATAATACACCGGTGATTGATTTAAAGGAACTGGAAGAACGGGTAATACTGGCAGCAGTAAGTACCAGTGAAACAGATATGGCAGAACGCTCTTTAGATGAGTTAAAAGAACTGGCAGATACAGCCGGGGCAAAGACTGTAGGCCGTGTGATCCAGAACCGGGAAAGCGTTCATCCGGGAACCTATCTGGGAAAAGGAAAACTGCAGGAACTGCGGGAGATGCTTTACGAAACAGGGGCTACAGGCGTGATCTGTGACGATGAACTTTCCCCTGCACAGCTCAAAAATCTGGAAGATATACTGGATACAAAGGTGATGGACCGTACCATGGTCATCCTGGATATCTTTGCAGCCAGAGCCAATACAAGGGAAGGCAAGATCCAGGTAGAACTGGCCCAGTTAAAATACCGTGCCATCCGTCTGGTGGGAATGCGTTCCTCTCTTTCCAGACTGGGAGGCGGTATCGGTACAAGAGGACCTGGTGAGAAAAACTGGAAACAGACCGCCGTCTTATTCACCAGCGCATTGGTCAGTTAAAGAAAGAGCTGGAAGATGTAAAACGCCACCGGGAAGTGACCAGACAGCAACGTGGAAAAGACCATGCGTTGACAGCTGCGATCGTAGGCTATACCAATGCAGGAAAGTCCACGTTGTTAAATCGTCTTACTGGAGCGGGATCCTGGCAGAGGATAAACTTTTGCTACGCTGGACCCAACGACCCGCAGTTTTACACTGGGAGACGGACAGCAGATCCTTCTTACAGATACCGTTGGTTTTATCAACAAACTGCCCCACCATCTGGTAGAAGCATTTAAAAGTACCCTGGAAGAGGCACGCTACAGTGATATCGTCCTTCATGTAGTGGACTGTTCCAATCCCCAGATGGATATGCATATGCATGTTGTAAAAGAAACTTTGCGGGAATTGGGGATCACAGATAAGACCATCGTTACTGTGTTTAATAAAACAGACCGTTTAGAAGAAAGCGGCCTGCCGATTCCAAGGGATTTCTCCGCAGATTACCAGGTGCGTATCTCTGCTAAAACGGGGATGGTTTAAAAGAATTAGAGGAGATACTGGGTAATATCATCCGCAGCAGGAGAGTTTATCTGGAAAAGACCTATTCTTATTCCCAGGCAGGAAAGCTGCAGACCATCCGCAAATATGGACAGCTGCTTTCAGAAGAATATACAGAAGAGGGGATCAAAGTAACGGCCTATGTGCCGGCAGAACTGTTTGCAGGACTGTATGGGGATGGATCGGAAGAAAAGGAATGATGAGAAAAGGCTGCCGCAAGAGGAAGAAGATCTTTGCGGCGGCCTTTTGTAGATTTTGGATAGGTTTGTGCCGGTTTTCTTATTCCCTGGCTTTTCAAGGGCATTGTCTACTGCTTTTAAAAGTGTCATACAGGTATAACGGGAAGACTCAGGGAACGTAAGGTCTTTGGTAGACTGGGTGTTTAAGATCTGGGGCGCAAGTTCATTCATAGAAGGCTGCATTAAAGGGTACATGGTTGAAACTGCTTCGTTTAAATGGACCAGGCTTACATCCAGGATCTGGTCAGCGTCTACAGTGACTTCCACATTTACATGTTCATTTCCAAGAGTGAGGCTGGCACTGTATTTGCCGGGTATGTACGTGCTGGCAGAAGGAACGGCCTTTTTCAGGACGGAACATAATAAAGCACAGGATGAGAAGAAGGATGGCAGACCTACAAAATGGCAGTATAGATCACTTCTTTCATCCGCAGCACTACGATTTTTGTCTTGGAGCTCATGATCAGGACCTCTGGTAGAATTTGTTACAGCATATGAAAGGAAAGGTGAAAATATGTCATTGCAGTTTATTGCAGGGGCAGCGGCTCCGGAAAAACAAGGTATCTTTACGAAAAGGTGATAAAGAGTCCGAAGAACATCCGGACATACAGTATCTTTTATTGTGCCGGAACAGTATACCATGCAGACCCAGAAAGAACTGGTGCGCTTACACCCCAGACATGGACTTCTTAATATTGATGTTTTAAGCTTTAAACGTCTTGCATACAGGGTTTTGAAGATCTGGGAGTACAGCTGCCCCAGGTTTTAGATGATATGGGAAAATCCATGGTCATCCGAAAGGTAGCGGGAAAACTGAAAAAGAACTGAAACTGTACGGAGGCCATCTGGAACAGCCAGGCTTTATCAACCAGTTAAAATCCCAGATCTCGGAGCTTTGTCAGTACGGGGTAAGCGTAGAAGACCTGGCAATGGTAGAGGAAGAAACAGACCGTGTACTGTTAAAAGATAAACTGGGGATCTGAAGACGGTTTATGGGGATTTAAAGATTATATTGAGTCTCATTATATTACGGCAGAAGAGATCCTGGATATTCTGTGCAGAAAACTGCCACAGTGGGAACCTTTAAAAAACAGCGTGATCCTTTTGGATGGTTATACCGGTTTTACGCCGGTGCAGTACCGTCTTGCAGAACTGTTTATGATCCACAGCAGGGAGGTGATCTGCTGTGTTACTGCAGATCCAAGGGAAATGCTTTATAAAGAATGTACCATGCAGCATTTATTTTACATGGGACGGCATACTGTATGCAGGTTGAGAAAAATGGCAGAGGAACATCATATTCCTGTTTTAAAGGAAGTATGGTGTGATAACCGCCCGGCCTGGCGTTTTAAGGAAAGCCCCAGCTGGATTTTTGGAGCAGAATTTATACCGTTATAATGGGAAAATATGGAAAAATGATCCTCAGGACATTCAGATCTTCCGGGGAAAAATCCGGCAGAAGAGACGGAATATGTGTGCAGCTGCATTAATGAAAAGTGCAGAAGGAAGGCATGCGCTACCGGGATCTGGCAGTAGTCACAGGAGATCTGGCTTCTTATGGAAAAGAGATCGCCCACCGGTTTGATGAGGCAGGGATCCCGTATTTTCTGGATGATAAAAAGAGTATTCTGGAAAATCCTTTTATCGAGCTTATAAGGGCTGCGTTAGATGGTGTAAAAGATGCTTCTTACGAAAGCATTTTCCGTTATCTGAAAACAGGTTTTGTCTATGATGAAACCTATTCCAGGGAGGAAGCACAGGTTCTTACAGACCGGATGGAAAACTATGCAAGAGCCCTGGGGATCAAAGGCTGGAAAAACTGGGATATGATCTGGGAAAAGCCATGCAGAGGCGGGGAACGGCTGAGTCTGGAAGAACTGAACCAGTACCGTCAGTGGATGTTAGAACCTTTAAAGGTCCTGCGCCAGGCTTTTAAAGAGGAAAATGCCACCATTTCTTCTGTTACCACGGTTTTGCGCCAGGTCCTTGAAAGCATGAAGCTGGAAGAAAAGCTGGAAAGTTTCAGCAACTATTTTCTGGAGCGGAAGGAACCGGGAGATGAGAACCGGGCCAGAGAATACAGCCAGGTCTATGAGCGGGTCATGGAGCTGTTAGAACGGTTAGAGGGCCTTTTAGGGGACGAAAAGGCGGATATGAAAAATTATATCCAGATCCTGGATGCAGGTTTTGAAGAGATCAAGATCGGTGTCCTTCCTGCAACAGCAGACCAGGTGATGATCGGAGATATTACCCGAAGCCGTCTGGAGTCTGTAAAAGTATTATTTTTCACAGGTGTGAACGAAGGCATTGTTCCTCAGAGAAAGGCGGGAGGAAGCCTGTTAAATGACGGGGACAGAGAAGTGTTTAAGAGCCTTCATATGGAACTTGCACCTACTGCAAGGGAAGAGGGCTGTATCCAGAAATTCTATCTGTATCTCATGCTTTCCAAGCCTTCCAGGCAGCTGGTGATCACCTATGCGGCTATGAATGGTCAGGGCAAAGCTGCCATCCTTCCAGTCTGATCGGGGAGATCCGCAGACTGTTCCCGGAAATGGTGCCAAGGGAAAAGCGGGAAGAGGAATGGTCGGTATGGACAGCGGAAGATGGTTTAAAAAGCTGATGGCAGGACTGCGGGAAGCAGGAGATAAAATCTGGAACAGTTAAAAGAAGCCCAGGGAACCTTTCTGGAATTGTTCCGTCGTTTTATGGACAGGAAGAGTACAGGAAACTGGTAGAAAAACTGACAGATGCAGCCTTTTTGTTTATGAAGATAAGGGAATCGGCCGTGCGGCAGCCAGAGCCCTTTACGGACAGAAACTTCAGGGAAGTGTTACCAGGTTAGAGCAGTTTGCTGCCTGCGCCTATGCTCATTTCTTGAAATACGGTCTGGAATTAATGGAACGTCAGGAGTACCAGTTAGAGGCAGTGGATATGGGAAATCTGTTCCACCAGTCCTTAGACCAGTGTTTTGAGGTGATCCATGAAAATGGGATGGACTGGAGCAATATTACAGAAGAAGAACGAAAAGAACTGGTGAAAAAATGTGTGGACCAGGTGACATCCCAGTACGGAAATACCATTATGTCCAGTTCTGCCAGAAATACTTATCTGGCAAAGCGTGTGGAGCGGATTACCGACCGTACCATCTGGGCGCTGGCAGAGCAGGTGAAGAAAGGGGATTTTGTGCCCTCCGGTTTTGAAGTGTCCTTTTCTGCTATTGACAATTTAAAGGCAATGAAGATCCGCCTGTCAGAGGATGAAGAACTGCTGTTAAAGGGCCGGATCGACCGTCTGGATCTCTGTGAAGATGAAAACATGTGTATGTAAAGATCATTGACTATAAATCAGGAAATACCTCCTTTGATCTGGCAGCACTGTACTATGGCCTGCAGCTTCAGCTGGTGGTATATATGGATGCGGCCCTGGAAATGGAAGAACGGAAAAATCCGGAAAAACCGCAGTTCCGGCAGGAATTTTCTATTACAATATCAAAGACCCCATGATCAAAAAGAAGGGAAATGACACCGGAGGAGATCGAAAACAGATCTTAAAGCAGCTTCGTATGAACGGACTGGTAAACAGCGATCTGGAGGTGATCCATCACCTGGATCGTGAGATCCAGAAGGAGTCAGACGTAATACCCGTTGCTGTAAAGACGGTTATGTACAGGAAGCAAAATCCAGTGTGGCAGGAGAAGCACGTTTCCAGGCTCTTCGCCGATTTGTGGGAAAACGGTTAAAACAGTCCGGACAGGCTATTTTAAAAGGTGAAAATGGACTGGCACCTTATAAAGACGGAGACAGAACGGCCTGTGATTACTGCCCGTACCATGCAGTCTGCGGTTTTGATACGAAAACGGCGGGCTATGGTTTCAGGCGGCTTCACTCTATGAAGCCGGAGGAAGTATGGCAGGAAATCGAGGAAAAGGGTGGCATGAAGGAAGATAAAAACGGGGGATGAATAAAAGATGAAATGGACAGAAAAACAGCAGCAGGTTATAGACAGCAGAAACAGAAACCTGCTGGTATCTGCAGCAGCAGGAAGCGGAAAAACAGCGGTGCTGGTTGAAAGGATCATTTCCATGATCAGTGAAGGAACCCATCCTTTAAATATTGACCAGCTTCTTGTTATGACTTTTACCAATGCGGCAGCTTCTGAGATGCGGGAGCGGATCGGGGCAGCTGTGGAAAAAAGCTGAAAGAAGATCCTGGAAATGAGCACCTGTGGCTTCAGTCAGCCCTGATCCCCAGGCAAAGATCATGACCATTGACAGTTTCTGCCTGGATCTGATCCGGAACCATTATAATGCACTGGATATTGACCCGGCTTTCCGCATTGGAGATGAAGGAGAACTGACTCTTTTAAAAGGGGATGTAATGGAGCAGGTCTTAGAAGAATGTTACGAAACTGCAGATGACGGCTTTTACAGTTTTCGGAGCAGTTTGGAAGTGGAAAATCAGATAAGGCAATGGAAGATGTGATCCTTCAGGCATGGACCTTTTCCCAGAGCCATCCCTGGCCGAACCAGTGGTTAGATCAGTGCAGACAGCAGATGGAAAAAGAAGCAGAGGGGATCTGGACTCCAGTGAGTGGATGAGATTTCTTTTAAGGGATATCAGCCTTCAGATGGGAGAACTGGCTGCCCAGGCAGAAGAAGCCCTGGAGGTGGCAAGGGAAGAAAATGGTCCTTTGTCTATGAACCGATGCTGATGAATGATGTGAGCCGGTTAAAAGATCAGGAAGCAGCAGCTTCCGGCTCTTATGAGGCTTTTATCATGCAGTATCAGAACTGACCTTTGACCGTCTGGCAGCAGCCAGAAGCAAAGAGATCGATCCGGAGAAAAGGCCTATGTAAGTGATCTGCGCATCAGGGTGAAAAAAGCGGCAGAAAAATGCAGGGATACCTATGGAAGCCAGTCACCGGAAGCAGCAATAGAGGGATCAGAAATACCAGAATTGTGATCCAGGTTCTTTTAGATATGGTAAAGCGTTTTGACGCAGCCTACACAGAAGCAAAAGAGAGCGGAATGTGCTGGATTTTAATGACCTGGAACATCTTACGCTGCAGGTGCTTACAGTAGAAGAGGAAGATGGGACCCGGGTTCCTTCACAGGCAGCCGGGGAGTTAAGCGGACAATACGAAGAAATACTGGTAGATGAGTATCAGGACAGCAATCTGGTACAGGAGACATTGATCCAGAGTATTTCCAGGGAACGGCTGGGCCAGCCAAATGTATTTATGGTCGGTGATGTAAAACAGAGTATCTACCGTTTCCGTCTGGCAAGGCCGGAGTTATTTATGGAAAAATATGATACTTACAGCAGGGAAGAAAGCAGTCATCAGATGATCGAGCTGCAGCAGAACTTCCGCAGCCGTGCCAGTGTACTTACCTGTATCAATGATATTTTCTATCAGATCATGACGAAAATCTGGGAGGCATCCGTTATACAGAAGAAACGGCCCTTTATCCGGGAGCTGCGTTTGAAGAGACAGAGAAAAAGCGGGGATCCCGGTCCAGTTTCTTGTGGCAGATACGGGAACAGAAGCTTTTAAGCAGCTAGACGAAGAGGCAGCAGATTATACAGCCAGGGAACTGGAAGCAAAATGATCGCAGAACAGATCAAAAGCTTTACAGATGAAAAAACGGTCTGTATGTGTGGGATAAGGACGGGCAGAGTTACAGAAAAGCCTGCTATAAGGATATGGTGATCCTGCTGCGCAGTATGAGTGGCTGGTCTGAGGTCTTTGTAAATGTTCTGATGAATGAAGGAATACCGGCAACTGCCCAGACAAGGACCGGATATTTTGCAACAGCGGAAGTGGAAACCGTACTCAGCCTTCTGTCTGTGATCGATAATCCTATGCAGGATATTCCTATGGCAGCTGTTTTGCGCTCCCCTATGGTCGGGATGACGGATGATGAAATGGCATGGATGATCGCTGCCTATAAACGGTATCTCCAGAAAAACAGGACCGTGGGGTATATGGTGCCTGGAAATTGTGGGAGGAGATCTATCCACAGGCTGTTTCTGATGAAAATCCGGATGAAGATGAAAAGAAAGATCCGGAAACAGAGCAGATCCGGATCGGCCAGGTAGAGATCCCGAAAGCAACCGCTAAATCTATCTGGAAAAACTGGAATATTTTGCAGCTTTTACAGAAGAACTGCGCCAGGACAGCCGGTATCTGCCTGTCCATGAGCTTCTTTATCAGATCTACCGGAAAACAGGATATTATGATTATGTGTCCTCCATGCCGGCAGGAGAGACAAGAAAGGCCAATCTGGATATGCTGGCAGAAAAAGCGGCAGCCTATGCTTCCACCAGCTACAGAGGCTTATTTCATTTTGTAAGATACATTGAAAAGCTGAAAAATATGATACAGACTTTGGAGAAGCCTCTTTAGGAGATGAAAGCAATTCTGTGCGGATCATGAGTATCCACAAAAGTAAGGGTCTGGAATTTCCAGTTGTATTTTTAGCCGGAATGGGAAAGAAATTTAACAAGCAGGATGCCTATGGCCGGCTGCTTTTAGATGCAGATCTGGGGCAGCTGCAGATGAAATGGATCTGAACCTGCGCACCAAGGCGCCTACTCTTAAAAATGGCCATCAGACGGCGGATGGAACTGGAGTCTATGGGAGAAGAGTTGAGAGTTCTCTATGTTGCCATGACCCGTGCAAAGGAAGTGCTGGTCATGACAGGAACAGACCGTTCCCTGGAAAATAAACTGGAAAAATGGGATCAGCTCTCCTTAACAGATGGACAGATCCCCTATACAGTCCTGTCCGGGGCAAATTCATTTTAGACTGGGTGCTTATGGCAAAAGCAGCAGTTCCCGCTGGACATATGGAAGTAAAACAGGTGCAGCTTACCCATCTGATCGGCAGAGAACTGCAGCGGCAGCTGGAAAAGAAAAATGTAAAAGAAGAGTTGTTAAAACTGGATACAAAACAGGTTTACGATGAACAGATGAAAGAGCAGCTGGATCAGGCGCTAAGTTATGAGTATCCTTATCTGGAAGATACAGGCCTGTATACACAGATGTCCGTGTCGGAACTGAAAAACAGAGTCAGATCGGGCGTGAAGAAGAAAATATCGGAACAGAACGAAAGGACCTGTCCGAAGTCAGACTGGACCACGAACATGAAATGGAACCGGAAAGCAGTGAAGCAGAAGATGGCAAAAACAGACAGAAACTGGAAAGAAAGGTGCATTCAGAGGAACGGCTTATCACCGTGCCTTAGAATGTCTGGATCTGCTTGCTGTTACAGACCAGAGAAAACTGGAAGGGGATCTGTTAGACCTGTTTCAGCGAGGCTTTCTTACAGAAGAAGCCTATGAGTCCATCTTTCCATGGGATATATGGAAATTTCTGGAAAGTCCTCTGGGTAAGCGGATGAAACAGGCTGAAAAGGAAGGAAAACTTTACAGGAGCGCCAGTTTATGGTAGGTATCCCTGTCAGTGAAATGGGAAAAGGGCTGCAGTCTGAGGAACTGGTGCTGATCCAGGGAGTGATCGACGCTTATATAGAAGAAGCCGATGGATTTATCCTCATTGACTACAAAACAGATTATGTACCCAAAGAAGATACACAAAAGGAGAAGAACTGTTAAAAGAACGGTATCAGGTGCAGTTAGATTACTATGGAAGAGCCCTGACCCAGCTCACAGGAAAGAAAGTAAAAGAAAAATGGATCTATTCCTTTGGATTAAGAAAAGCAATCCAGTTGGGATAGTAAGATGTAATGGTTAAACAGTAACGATAATAGAAAACCAGAAAACCGCCCTGTCATCTGAATGTAAAAGATGGCAGGGCGGTTTTAGACTGTAAGCCTAACGGCGTATTTTTAAATTGCTGATCAGATCGCTACAGGAACTTTATGATCAAACGGATGATACTGGTAATTTTCCAGCTTGAAGCTGTCTGTTGTAAACTGGTAGAAATCTTTTACCTCCGGATCGACCCATAAAGTTGGTCCCGGCAAAGGCTCTTTTCAGAAGTTCTTCTACCATAGGAATGTGGCGGTCATAAATATGGGCGTCTGCGATCACATGGACCAGTTCTCCTACTTTTAAGCCGCTTGCCTGAGCGAACATGTGCATCAGGACTGCGTACTGGCATACATTCCAGCTGTTTGCAGTAAGCATATCCTGGGAACGCTGGTTTAAGATACCGTTTAAGGTATCGCCGGATACATTAAAGGTCATGCTGTAGGCACATGGATACAGGTGCATTTCGCTTAAATCATGGTGATTGTAGATATTGGACATAATGCGGCGGCTTAAAGGATTGTGCTTTAAATCATAAAGGATACGGTCTACCTGGTCGAAATCCCTTCTTTATAATGATGCTTCACGCCCAGCTGGTATCCGTAGGCTTTTCCGATACTGCCGGTCTCATCAGCCCAGGAGTCCCAGATATGGCTCTTTAAGTCATGTACATTGTTGGACTTTTCTGCCAGATCCACAGCAGCTCATCCACTGCGGATTTAAAATAAGTGCGGCGCAGTGTGATCACCGGAAACTCTTTTCTTAAGTCGTATCGGTTTACAATGCCGAATTTTTAATGGTGTGAGCCGGAGTGCCGTCTTCCCATACAGGGCGCACTTCATGGTCAGTATCCCAGACTCCGTTTGTAAGAATGTCTTTGCAATTTTGTATAAAAGCTGATCTGCGTAACTCATGTGGTTTTGTGTCTCCTTTTGCGATGGCATAGAATATAGACTTATGGACACGCGCGGGCGCGCTCTGTTGTCTGCTTACGCAGACGGTCCATTACCTAGTATAGCAAATCTCAGACATGCAGTACAGCAAAACTGTAACAAATTTCAGCAAAGGTATCTAAAAGGTATTGGTATCTTCCAATTTTAAAAACTACGTGTTATAATTCTTCTGGTAGTTAAAATATAAACAAGGGGTTTGGACATGAATTTGATCGCAGCAGCAGATGAAAACTGGGGAATTGGAAAAATGGCGGACTTTTAGCCCATATTTCCGGTGACATGAAATATTTCCGTGAGACTACAAAAGGAAAAATAGTAGTCATGGGACGAAAGACTCTGGAAAGTTTTCCAGGGGAAAGCCATTAAAGAACCGTGTGAACATTGTCCTTACCGGAAATAAGGATTTTGTGCCGGAAGGTGTGGTCATCTGCCACAGCGTAGAAGAGACACTTGAAAAATTAAAGGAATATCCCAAAGAAGATGTTTTCATCATTGGCGGTGGCATGATCTACAAAGCCTTCCTGCCATGGTGTGAAAAAGCGTATATTACCCACGTTTACCATACATTTGAGGCAGATACCTATCTGCCGGATTTAGAAAAGCAGGCAGGCTGGAAGTTAACATCTGTCAGTGACAGATATACCAATGAACCAGAAGGCGAACAGCCTGCAATGGACTATGAATTCAGGATCTACGAAAGGCAGAATGGATGAAATTTCTTGTAACAGCTGATAACAATGGGGCTATTGGCAGAGGAGCACAGCCCTTAGTGACGATCCCGGCTATGCAGCAGAGTTTCTTAAAAGAGACTCAGGGCAAAGTAGTGGTCATGGGACGAAAGACTCTGGAAGGACTTCCCGGTGGACAGCCTCTTGGAAACCGCGTCAATGTGGTACTTTCAGAAAATCCGGCCTATAAGATAAAAGGCGCTGTTGTATGTCACAATATTGATGAAGCACTGGAATATTTAAAACAGTTTTCTTCTGAGGATATATATGTGATCGGCGGAGAAAGCATTTTCCGACAGTTCCTGCCTTATTGCAATACCGTTTATCTGACTCATATTGATTATGAATATGATGCAGATGTAAAGTTTCCTGTAAATTTATGGAAATCCCAGGAATGGGAGATGGTGGAAGAAGGAGAAGAACAGACTTATTTCAGTCTGTGTTATACACCGGAAATTTTGTAAGAAAGCAGGTCTGATGTAAAAATTTGATATTGGGGGGAAAACATGAAAAGTGACGGCAGCGTGTTTACACTGGAAAACGAAGAACTTCTGATCATGGTTGAGCGTCATGGTTCTCAGCTTTCCAGGATCTATGATAAAAAGCAGACAGGGAGATCCTGTGGAGCGCAGACCCGGCAGTATGGAACCGTCATTCACCTATCCTTTTCCATTTATTGCCAAATCTGTAAATGGAAAATACCGCTATGAGGGAAAGGAATACAATATTTCTTCTCATGGATTTGCAAGAGATATGGACTTTGAGCCGGTCCTTTGCGATATGGATGAGTGTACATACGTATTAAAAGACACGCCGGAGACAATGGAAAAATATCCGTTCCATTTTGAACTGGAGATCACACACCGTTTAAAAGGACGTACCATTGAAACGTCCTGGAAAGTGACCAACTTAAATGGAAAAGAAATGCTGTTTATGATCGGTGGTCATCCGGCATTTCAGGTTCCGGAAGGAAAGAACATTTACGATTATACCCTTGTATTTAACAAAGAAGGGGTAAAAGCAGGGGAACATCAGGACAGTCTTCATTATCAGGCTCCTAATGCAGAGGGATATGAGGACCGTTCTCTTCAGGGTGATCTGAAACTTACAGATGGAAAAGTTCCTGTAACACCAGGATTTTTCGATACAGCACTGACTTATATGTTCGATCATGAGCAGATCAGCAGTGTAGGACTTTGACAGATGGAAAGCCATATGTTACAGTATTATGCGACGGATTTCCTTTGTAGGAGTCTGGACCATAGAAAAGACACACCCCTTTGTATGTCTTGAACCATGGTATGGAGTATGTGACTCAAAGAATTTTACCGGAGAGTTAAAAGAAAGACAGGGCATCCAGAGCTTAAAAGCCTGGGAGACCTGGGAAAAAGGTTACAGCATCAGGATAGAGTGATCTGCCTGGTCTATAATAGAAAAATAATGTCCACTGGACATAAAACATTTTAGGAGGGAAAACATGTACAAGATTGTAAATGCAGAATGTCTGGCAGACAAGATCTATCTGATGGATGTGGAAGCACCCCGTGTAGCAAGAGCCTGTCAGCCAGGAGAATTCGTTATCGTTAAGATGGATGAAGTAGGAGAGAGAATTCCCCTTACTATCTGCGATTTCGACCGTGAGAAGGGTCTGGTAACCATCGTATTCCAGATCGTAGGTGCTTCTACCATGCGTATGGCAGAACTGAAAGCCGGAGATTATTTCCAGGATTTCGTAGGTCCTTTAGGACAGCCATCTGAGTTTGTAAAAGAAGACTTAGAAGAAGTTAAGAAGAGAAAATACCTGTTCGTAGCAGGTGGTGTTGGTTCTGCTCCTGTTTACCCGCAGGTTAAGTGGATGCATGAACATGGCATTGATGTAGATGTAATTGAAGGTTCCAAGACCAAGAGTCTTTTAATTCTGGAAGATAAGTTAAAAGCAGTTGCAGGAAATCTGTACGTAACTACAGATGATGGTTCTTACGAGCGTAAGGGCATGGTAACTGAGGTTATCAAAGACCTGGTTGAAAATCAGGGTAAAAAGTACGATGTATGTGTTGCCATCGGACCAATGATCATGATGAAATTCGTATGTAAGCTGACCAAGGAACTGGGAATTCCAACTATCGTCAGCCTGAACCCGATCATGGTAGATGGAACTGGTATGTGTGGAGCATGCCGTGTTTCTGTAGGCGGTGAAGTGAAGTTCGCATGTGTAGACGGACCTGAGTTTGACGGACATCTGGTAGATTTCGACCAGGCTATGAAACGTCAGCAGATGTATAAGACAGAAGAAGGCCGTGCGATCCTGAAATTCCAGGAAGGCAAGACACATCACGGCGGATGCGGAAACTGCGGAGGTGAAGAATAATGGACGTATTAAAGAGAGTACCTGTAAGAGAACAGGATCCAAAGGTAAGAGCTACTAATTTTGAGGAAGTATGTCTTGGATATAACCAGGAAGAAGCACAGGAAGAAGCAACCCGCTGCTTAAACTGCAAGAACGCACAGTGCGTTAAGGGCTGCCCTGTATCTATCAACATTCCAAAATTCATTTCAGAAGTAAAAGAAGGCAAGTTCAAAGACGCAGCAGCAACTATCGCTGAGTCCAGTGCACTGCCAGCAGTCTGCGGACGTGTTTGTCCACAGGAGAGCCAGTGTGAAGGAAAATGTATCCGCGGCTTTAAGGGCGATCCTATTTCCATCGGTAAACTGGAGCGTTTCGTAGCAGACTGGTCCAGAGAGAACGGCGTTGTACCGGCTAAGCCAGAGACCACCAATGGTATCAAGGTAGCTGTGATCGGTTCCGGTCCTTCCGGTCTGACCTGTGCAGGAGATCTTGCAAAACTGGGCTACGAAGTAACCATTTTCGAGGCACTTCATGAGCCAGGCGGCGTTCTTACTTATGGTATTCCTGAGTTCCGTCTTCCAAAGACCAGAGTTGTACGTCCGGAAGTAGAGAACGTTAAGAAATTAGGCGTTAAGATCGAAACAGACGTTATCATCGGCAAGTCCGTTACCATTGACGAACTGATGGAAGAGGAAGGCTTCAAGGCTGTATTTATCGGTTCCGGTGCCGGACTTCCTAAGTTCATGGGTATCCCTGGTGAGAACGCAAACGGCGTATTATCCGCAAATGAGTACCTGACCAGAAGCAACCTGATGAAGGCATTCCGCGATGACTATGACACCCCGATCTACTTAGGCAAGAAAGTTGCCATCGTAGGCGGCGGAAACGTAGCAATGGATGCTGCAAGAACCGCTCTTCGTCTGGGCGCAGAAGTACATGTTGTATACAGAAGAAGTGAAGCAGAGCTTCCAGCCCGTGCTGAGGAAGTTCATCATGCAAAAGAAGAAGGCGTTATCTTCGACCTTCTGACCAACCCTGTAGAAATCTTAACTGATGAAAATGACTGGGTAACCGGCATGGTAGTACGTAAGATGGAACTGGGCGAGCCAGATGCTTCCGGACGCCGCAGACCAGTAGAGGTAGAAGGTTCTGATTACACCATCGACGTAGATACCGTTATCATGTCCCTTGGTACTTCTCCAAACCCACTGATCTCCTCTACCACAGAAGGACTGGAGACCAACAAGTGGAAATGCATCATCGCTGATGAAACCAACGGCAAGACCACCAAGGAAGGCGTATACGCAGGCGGCGACGCTGTAACAGGCGCAGCAACCGTTATCCTTGCAATGGAAGCTGGTAAAGCAGGCGCCAGAGGTATTGATGAGTACTTGAAAGGCAATAAGTAATATTTTCTAAATCCTATTTGAATTAAAAACAGATATCCCTTTGCAGTTGATCGTTAAGAGGCTGCAGAGGGGTATTTTTTTATTTTTAATTTATAAAATTTAACAGGATTTTTATATTTTCAACAAGTAAAGATTGTGCTAATATAAATACATAAAAAGCGGCTCTTAATACGGGGGCGTACATAGGAGGTAATGTGTATGGGAACTAACATTATTGTAACGGCTATTGTGGTCGTGTATCTTCTGTTTATGTTATGGATCGGCTGGTATTCTTCCACCAAGATCACAAGCAACACAGACTTTATGGTAGCAGGAAGACGATTAGGTCCCCTTTTAATGGCAGGAACACTGGCTGCAACGGAGATCGGCGGTGGCAGTTCCCTGGGTGTTGTACAGAATGGTATGTCCGGCTTTGGACTGAGTGCTTCCTGGTATATTACCACCATGGGTATTGCCTTTGTAATCTTAAGTTTTATTGCACCGAAATTCCGTGCGGCTACTGTTAAGACCGTTCCGGAATATTTCCGCAGACGTTATGGCAAGGAATGTGGTCTGATCACAGCGATCATCATGCTGCTTCCTTTGGTAGGACTGACAGCAGGACAGTTTATTGCCTCAGCGGTTATCCTTTCCACCATGTTAAATATTGATTACCAGGTGGCAGTTGTGATCGTGGCAGTGGTAGTTACTGCTTATTCCATTATGGGCGGCTTGTGGAGTGTTACACTGACTGACTTTGTGCAGGTATTCCTGATCGTCATCGGTATGATCATTGCAATTCCTTTCGCATTAAATTACGCAGGTGGCTGGAGCAGCGTAACTGCAAACATTGAGCCGGGAACATTGAGCATGTTTAAGGGCTATGATGTATTTGGCATTATTTCCCTGGTTGTTATGTATACAGCAACCTTCTCTGTTGGACAGGAAGCAGTATCCCGTTTCTATGCTGCAAAAGATGAGAAAGCAGCAAAGGGCGGCGCATGGCTGGCAGCTCTTGTAAACTTTATTTACGCATTTGTTCCTACTATTTTAGGTATCATTACACTGGCACTGATCAACATGGGCAAGTTCAGCGCAGATAAATTTGCTTCTGTAGGCGCCCGTTACGCCCTTCCGGTACTGGCTATGAACACCATGCCGGCACTGATCTGCGGTCTGCTGTTTGCAGGCATCATTTCCGCAACCATGTCCAGTTCCGACTCTGACCTGTTAGGTGCCGGATCTATTTTCGCAAATGATATTTACAAAGCAGTATTAAAACCGGATGCTTCCAGCCAGTCTGTTATGAACGTAACAAAGATCGTTATGTGTCTGGTAGGCGTTGCATCTATGTTTATTGCACTGTTTAATACCCAGAGCATTGTTTCTATCCTGATGTTCTGCTTTACCTTACGTGCAGCCGGTTCCTTCTTCCCATATGTTATGGGACATTACTGGAAGAAAGCTTCCAAGGCAGGAACCATTGCGTCCCTGCTTGCAGGAACTGTAGTTGTTGTTTATCTGGAGCATATTTCCGGCGGTGTGCTCTTTGGCATTAAGTTCAGCCAGCCGATCATTCCTGGTCTGGTAGCAGCCTTTATCGGATTTATCCTATTCTCCAAGATCATGCCTCCTGAGCATGAGACAACGGAATTAGCACCGGAAGAGGATGACTAAGGTATAAAAATATCCCCCGCCAGACTAACAGGTGGGGGAAAATATAAGAGATTTGTTTGAAATCGCCGTTGGGCGGTTTTTGTATTTTGGGAAGATTTATCCCCACCAAGATAGGAAAGGAAAACGCATTCTTATTTCGCAGCTTTTACAGCGATCTGGATCGCTTCTGCCATTACTTCAGCAGCCAGAGTTCCAGTCATATTTACATCTGCAGTCACTCTTGGGCCGCAGGAAGCAGCGTAGATAGAGTCGCCGTCTGCCATGGTTCCTACCGGGTTGATACAGCGTGAATAGGCGCTGCGGGTCATGGAAGCGATCTTATTTAATTCAGCCTTGGAGAAATCACCATTTGTGATAATAGCACCAATGGTAGTATTGGAATTTTTAGCACGGAACAGATCGGTCTGCTGGCTCAGTTTGTAAAGTGCTTCTCTGGAGTCTGCAAAGCCGTCCATACCAGGAAGTTTTGGTCCTGCGATCTTTTCGCCGGTAGATGGATCATAAATATCACCCAGGGCATTTAAAACAACGACAGCGGCAACTTTCAGGCTTCCTGCACTGACAGCATAGATGCCAAGACCTGTTTTTGTGGCATATTCCCGTCCACAGATCTTTCCAACACTGGCGCCTGTTCCTGCGCCGGTGATACCACTTTCCGGATGGTTCTTTTCCGCATCTTCACATGCCGCATATCCCATGGCAGCATCCGGCCGCACATCTGCCCGGCCGATCCCCAGGTCATAAATACAGGACTGGCACACTAAGGGTACTTTTGCAAAGCCGGTATCATAGCCAATTCCATGTTCCTCCAGATAACGCATAACACCGTCACTGGCAGCCAGTCCAAAAGCAGAGCCGCCGGATAATACAATGGCATTAATGGGATTATCAGCAGTAACAGGAGAGGTAAGAGGCGTTTCTCTGGATGCCGGGCCGCCGCCGCTGATATCGCAGCCAGCTTTGGCACCTTCATCAAAGCGTAAAACGGTAACTCCGGTCATGGCATTTAAGTCCTGGGCATTTCCTATGCGGAGCCCTTCAATTTCGGTAATAGAAATCTCTTTCAAAGGCGGAAATAATTTCATAATAAACAAATCTCCTTATACATCTTTATAATATTTTTCCCGGACAAAACTGCCCGGGAAATCGTATTTTCATGTTAAATTAAGTTATTTCTTTAAAGCAGCTGTCAGTGCTCTGGAAACAGCACTTCCAAGAATGGTGCATACAACAGCTTCAATAGCACCCTGAATACCTACAAACAGGACAACAAAGAACAGTGGATTGGAAGTTCCAAGCCCGGAAGCAATGTTCTGGATGTATTCTGTATGGAAGAAGAACAGTACCAGGGAACTCATAAACAGCAGGGTGTTTAACAGCGGGCAGGAAAGGCTTGCAATAACGAAAGCTCCGTTTTTGGAAACTTTCTTAAGAGCAGCGAAGATCAGGCCGCACAGCCATCCCTCCAGGATACGGGGAACTAATAAAGTAAATAAAAGACCAAATGGGTTGATCTGTAATAAAGCTGCGCTGAAAGCAGAACCACCGGTAAGAGCCATAATGGCACTGGTCAGGCCGAAAGCACCGCCGCAGATGGCACCGGCTGTTGGACCAAGGATAATGGCACCTACAGCTACAGGCACTGTTAAAAATGTAATGGTAAGTCCCGGAGTGCGCAGATAACCGAGAGGTGAAAATGCCATGACAAAAATAATGGCAACCATAAGGGCTAATTTCACCATAAAAGTGGTCCGTGAATGGGACATCTCAGAAGTTACTGGATTTGCAGTTGTTGTTTTCATTGTGTTCTCCTTTTTCGCTGATAAAACGGCACTGGTTCTATCTGCATATCTGCAGTTTCACAGCTCCCCCTGTTTTTCAGCCTTTATTTAGTTTGTTTTGGGGATACAATGAACGGAAACTTAAGAGTAAAAAGCTCAGTTCCAGACCATAAGATCATAGAAAATCAAGTAGAATAAAGTTGTATACATGATACAGGTAAAAAGCATCTGGTTACAGCCATAAAAGGTCTGCACGGGCAAATTCCTGCAAAGTATATAATTTATAAAAAGGTCTGATCATGATACATTTTCCTAAGAATAACGTTCAAATTTAATATAGCATAAATCTGGAAAACAGCAAGTTTTTATGCAGGTACAAAGGAAAAAAGCATAAAGCTGGCAGTACATTTGACAGAAAATCCAGTAGCATTTCAGGGTAAATGTGGTTATAATGTAATGGGTGCCGAAAAAAACAAGCGCCGCGAAAGCGGCATTTGTTTTTTTCAAGCCCATTAACGAACAACCCGTCTGCGAAGCAGACAGTAGAGCGCGTAGAAAGGACACACCATGTATCAAATAGATTTCACCACCCCGATCCACATCCATTTCATCGGCATCGGCGGTATCAGTATGAGCGGTCTTGCTGAGATCCTCTTAGAAGAAGGCTTCACTATTACCGGTTCCGACTCAAAAGAGTCCCCTTTAACCCGTCACCTGGAAGAAAAGGGCGCCAGAATTTACTACGGCCAGAAAGCCTCTAACATTGAAGCCGAGCCAGGCATCCAGGTTGTAGTCTATACTGCAGCTATCCACCCGGACAATCCGGAATTCAAGGCAGCAAAAGACAAGAACATCCCAATGCTTACCAGAGCAGAACTCTTAGGCGAATTAATGCGCAACTACAAAGAGTCTGTTGCAGTTTCCGGAACCCATGGAAAGACAACTACCACATCCATGATCACAGACATCCTGTTAGCAGCTGATACAGACCCTACCATTTCCGTAGGCGGTATTTTAAAAGACATCGGCGGCAACATCCGTGTAGGCGGACCGGACCTGTTTGTAACAGAAGCCTGCGAGTACACCAACAGCTTCTTATCCTTCTATCCAACCATAGAAGTGATCTTGAACATTGAAGAAGACCACTTGGACTTCTTCAAAGACATTAACGACATCCGTCATTCCTTCCGCTTATTTGCAGAAAAACTTCCAAAAGGCGGACTTTTAGTCATCAACAGCAGTATCGAAAACATAAACGAAATCACATCCGGCTTACCATGCCGTATCGTAACCTTCGGAAAAGACCTTTCCAGCATGTATACAGCCCAGAATATCACCTATGATGAATTTGCAAGACCTTCCTACGACCTGGTTGTCCAGGGTGAGATCGTCAACCGCATTACCTTAGGTGTAACAGGCGAGCACAATGTATACAATTCCCTGGCAGCCATTGCAGTAGCTATGGAACTGGGCATTGGCTTTGACGCTATTATGTCCGGTCTTAAAAACTTTAAGGGAACAGACCGCAGATTTGAGAAAAAAGGTGAGATCGGCGGCGTGACCATTATCGATGATTACGCACACCATCCACAGGAGATTGCGGCTACACTGTCAGCGGCTAAAAATTATCCGCACAAGAAACTGTGGTGTGTATTCCAGCCACATACCTATACCCGTACAAAGGCATTTTTAGACGAATTTGCCCAGGCGCTTTCCGCAGCAGATGAAGTGATCCTGGCAGACATCTATGCAGCCAGAGAGACAGATACCTTAGGTGTAAGCTCTGCTGATATTGCTTCCAGGATCGAAAAACTGGGAACACCAGCCCACTATATCCCATCTTTTGATGAAATTGAGACATTTATCCTTGAACATTGTATGCAGGGTGATGTGTTGATAACTATGGGGGCCGGAGATATCGTAAGAGTGGGAGAAAAGCTCCTTGGAGAGTGATGTACTCTCGATTTGTCCACAATATCCACAGCGTTTTCAACATTTTTCAGAACGAAAAAATGTGGATTTCCAGATTAACATAATATAATGTCGCACGATTTAAAAACATAAGGTTTTATGCGGAGAAGACAGGTGTACGTCAGTGTGGCAGCAGGAAAAACGGAAACCGCTGCCCACATTATCCACAATATCCACATTTGTGGATGTGTAAAAATGCACCTGTTTTCTTTTTTATGTGGATGTGTTATGATGAAAACAATGAGGAGTGGTAAGGATGAGCAGGATTTTTAAGGACCGGTTAAGTACAGGTGTGACCCCTGTAGCCGATGCATTTATTGATAATTATATGGCAGCTGCCAACGGGGAGTATGTAAAAGTTTATCTTTACATTCTTCGCCATCAAAACCAGGAAGATCTGACGTTAGAACAGATCGCAGATGCCCTAAACCATACAGAAGCAGATGTAAAAAGAGCCATTAATTACTGGCAGAAGGCCGGGGTCTTAGAAAATGTACAGGATAATACCTTGGAAGGTATATCAGCAGAACAAAATCGTACTAGCTGGTCTATAGATATAGAAGTACCCCCGGCGGCATCAAAGGAAACAGCTGCATCCCAGGCACCTGTTTCAGCTCCTGCCTATTCTGCAGAACAGGTAAGCCGTTTAAATAAGGATGAGGAATTTTCACAGCTTTTATACATTGCACAGAAGTTTTTAAACAAAGCGTTTACGCCCAGGGATTGTCAGGTATTTGCCTATCTTTATGACACTCTCGGTATGAATATCGGCTTGTTAGAGTATCTGGCAGAATACTGTGCCCAGAATGGCCATACATCGGTGCGCTATCTGGAAACAGTAGCCTTAAACTGGCATGAAAAAGGAATACGCACAGCCGAAGAAGCCCAGGAATACAGTACTGCGTATACAAAAGACGCTTTTGCGGTCATGAAAGCTTTTGGTTTAAACAGCCGCAAACCGGCAGTCCCAGAGCAGAAGATCATGGAAAAATGGTTTAAGGATTATGGCTTTGACCGTGAACTGGTCTTAGAAGCATGCAGTCGTACCATTAATGCGATCCATACCCCAAGTTTTCAGTATGCAGACTCCATTCTTACAGACTGGAAGAAAGCGGGCGTGAAAACCTTAGCAGATGTAAAGGGAATGGATGCCCGCAGGGCGGAACGTGCCCAAAATGGTGCTGTTAAGCGGCTTCAGAGTTATGGAAACGGGGCAGCAGCACAAAATAACAGAAAAACTTCCCAAAATCAGTTTCACAATTTTAAACAGAGGGATACAGATTATGACGCCCTGATGCTTCAGAATGTGAAAGAATGGATGGACAGTCCGGAATAATAAGGAGACAGACTTATGGCATTGAGCAATTCTCAGTATGACGCCATTATGAGAGAATATGGAAAACAGCAGATGGAAAACCAGCACAGTCAGGAAGCGCGGAAAAAAGAGATCTATCAAAAAGTTCCGGCTGTAAAGGAATTAGAGGCAGAGATCGCGGAGCGGTCCGTTGCCTGTGCCAGAAAACTTTTAGAGGGAAATCAGGAAGCAATCTACGAACTTCGGGAAAAGCTGGCAGATCTGAAGGAACAGAAGGCCCTTCTTATCAAGGCAGCTGGTTATTCGGATGATTATTTAGAACTCCATTACCGCTGTAAAGACTGCAGGGATACCGGCTGGGTGGATGGCCACAAGTGCCATTGCTTTTTGCGGGCCCAGATGAAACTGCTTTATGCCCAGTCTAATCTGGAACGTGTGCTGGAACAGGAAAATTTTGATCATCTTACATTTCAGTATTATGATAACAGCCAGATCATTCCGGAGATTGGTATGACCAATGCAGATTATATGCGCCGGGTGGTAAAAAGCTGTATGGAATTTGCACAGAATTTTGACAGTCACCAGGACAACCTGCTTTTTACAGGAAGCACAGGAGTGGGAAAAACATTTCTCACCAACTGCATTGCCAGAAAGCTGATGGATACCTATCATTCCGTGATCTATTTTTCTGCCAGTGATCTCTTTGAAGTGTTTTCAAGAAACAAATTTGATTATGATCAGGCAGAAGAGATGAAGGACACTTACCGGTATATCCTGGATTGTGACCTTCTGATCATTGATGATCTGGGAACCGAATTAAACAACAGTTTTACTTCCTCCCAGTTATTTTACTGCATCAATGAGAGAATGAATATGAACCGTTCCACTATCATTTCCACCAATCTTTCCCTGACCCAGCTGCGTGACTCCTATACGGACCGTGTGACTTCCCGTATCATGCGTTACCGTATTATCCCTCTTTACGGCAGGGATATCCGTCTGTTAAAAAGATAACCCTTAAGATATCTTGACGGATACAAACGAAAAATGGTATAAAGATATATGCTGGCATTCGTATGAGATAACAAGGCAATGCCGGTTAAAACAGGAGGATAAATATCATGTTATATGAGGAAAAAATCATTGAAACAATTCCGGTAGGTCCTTTAGGCCTTATTCCTTTAAAGAGCTGCACAGGTCTTGGAAAAAAGGTGGACGATTATCTGGTAGAGTGGAGAAGAGAGAGAGAAAGCGAACATAAGTCAACTATCGCATTTTCCGGATATCAGAGAGATTCCTATATTCTGGAAGCAAACACACCAAGGTTTGGTTCCGGTGAAGGAAAAGGAACAATTGAAGAATCTGTCAGAGGTGATGACCTCTATATTATGGTAGATGTATGTAATTACAGTCTGACCTATTCACTGTTTGGAATGACAAATCATATGTCTCCAGATGATCATTTCCAGGATCTGAAGAGAATTATCGCTGCAGCAGCAGGCAAGGCACGCAGAATTAACGTTATCATGCCATTCCTGTATGAAAGCCGTCAGCATAAGCGTTCCGGAAGAGAGTCCTTAGACTGTGCAATGGCTCTTCAGGAACTTGTAAATATGGGTGTTGAAAACATCATTACTTTCGATGCACATGACCCAAGAGTACAGAATTCAATTCCGTTAAAGGGATTTGAGACTGTACAGCCGATCTATCAGTTCTTAAAGCATCTGTTAAAGAATGAGCCGGATCTGCAGATCGACAGCGACCACATGATGGTCATCAGCCCGGATGAAGGCGGTACCAGCCGTGCCATCTACTTCGCAAATATGCTGGGACTGGATATGGGTATGTTCTATAAGCGCCGTGATTACACCAAGATCGTAAACGGCAGAAACCCGATCGTTGCTCATGAGTTCTTAGGTTCCAGCGTAGAAGGAAAAGACGTACTGATCATTGATGATATGATCTCTTCCGGCGAGAGCATGTTAGATGTTGCAAAGGAATTAAAGCGCAGAAAAGCAAGAAAAGTATTTATCTGTGCTACTTTCGGTCTGTTCACCGGCGGACTTGCAAAGTTTGACCAGTATTATCAGGATGGTCTCATTGACCGTATCCTTACTACCAACCTGGTATACCAGACACCAGATCTGTTAAGCAGACCATACTATATTGATGTAGATATGAGCAAGTACATTGCCCTTATCATTGATAACCTGAACCATGACGCATCCTTAAGCGATCTGCTGACACCTACCAAGAGGATCAACAAGCTTCTTGAAAGATATAAAGAGCAGCAGGCAGCTAAAAACAGCGAAAATAATGCTTAACCAGGAGCGCTGATCCAGTTATATAACATATAAGTTTACAGGGGCTGTGACAAAATAGCAGGAAACAAGCTGTTTTGCATGGCCCCTTTTGGCAGAAAGTTGGAAAAAAGATATGAGGGAAAAATGGTTTCGGGAACATATCTGGTGGATGAGTTTTATCCTCAGCCTGATGGTGGTATGGGTCCATTCTGAAAATACAGAGTTGTTTTTAGGGGAATTAGGAAGGGAAAGCCTGGTTTACAGGCTGGAGTTCTTTTTCGCTCAGACCTTAGGACAGATCGCAGTTCCCGGCTTTTTCATGATCTCTGCCTATCTTTTTTACAGAAATTTCCAGTTTTCAAAAACAGTTTCCAAATGGAAGAGCCGGTGCAAAAGCCTTCTTCTTCCTTATGTTTTGTGGAATATTCTTTATTATCTGGGTTACGTTGTAGTCACAAGGCTTTCTTTTGTGAAAAAGATCATTGGAAAAGAGCCGGTTGCTTTTGGTTTAAAAGAACTGTTTCAGGCGGTAGCATATTATAAATATAATCCCGTGTTCTGGTATCTGTTCCAGCTGCTGCTTTTAGTGGTTCTGGCGCCTTTTCTGTACTGGATCATCTGCCGGAAATGGAGCGGTCTGTTATGGTTGCTCCTTCTTATAACTGCTCTGTGGAAAAATGTAAGTTTACCCATCTTAAATCTGGATGCTCTGTTCTACTACAGTGCAGCCGGGTATGCTGTGCTTTTTTCTGAAAAGGTGGAAGGAGAAAATACATCTTCCGGGAAAAAAATCTGGTTTGCCATTCTTATTCTTTGCTGGCTTACCCTATGGTTTCTTGGAAGACCTGGAGCAACTTTACATTTTACACCGGTCCATACTGTTCTGACCCGTTTACTGGGAGTGCTTATTTTCTACAGTATTTTAAAAGAAATACCCTTCAGACCAGCCACTTCTACAGTAAAAAACAGCTTTTTCCTTTATGCCATCCATTTTCCATGGGCCCGTTTCTTTAACAAAGCCGGAGCTGTACTTTTTAAAGGAAATCAGGGGGCTGCAGCAGTATTTTTCCTGACTATGCCTTTTCTGATCCTTGGTATAAGCAAGGTCCTGGGAGAGCTGTTAAAACATACAGTTCCCGGAATTTATGAAATTCTTTCCGGCGGCCGCGGACAGTAAAATGCCTGATATTGTGCATTGATGATAAATTTTTTATATAAGAAAGATGAAAGGTTGTATTTTTTTTATGAATATGTTAAAATCAGTATAAGATGTATTATAACAACTATGTTCTTGTTACAAGGACAGAAATGAGGGAATGATATGGCTATTAATAAAGAATATTCTACTCCATTGTATCAGCAGCTTGTGGATTCAGTAAAAGCACAGATTAGAGATGGCATTTTAAAAGAAGATGACCGTTTAGGCTCAGAGCAGGATATCAGCAGAGAATATAATGTCAGCCGTATCACGGTGCGTAAAGCATTCGAGATCTTGGCAGACGAAGGCTATGTAACAAAACGTCAGGGAATCGGAACTTTCGTTTCAGCCAGGAAATTAAATAATTTTAACGAAGGGCAAATGAGAGGATTTACAGAAATGTGTATTAAGGATGGTAAGGTACCGTCTTCAGAATTGATATCTGCAGGATGGGTCAGTAATTTGCCGTCTATCAGCCATCACCTTCATGTCCCAGAGGAAGAACCGATTTTAAGAGTGCTTCGTGTACGCAAATGTGATGGGGTACCTGTGATGGTGGAAGATGGTTATTTTCCGAAACGTTTTTCTTATTTGATGAGCGAAGATCTTTGTGGTTCTACGTTTGAAATATTCCGTCGACACGGGACGGAACCAAGCCATTTTAGTAAAATTATGGATATTTGCTATGCTACAAAGTTCGAGGCACAAAAGCTGGAAGTGCGTGAACGTCAGGCATTGATTTTACAGAAAGATATGGCATTTGATCAAAATGGGGATGCGATTCATTATACAAAGTTGGTAATCAATCCGGAACGGTATAAATTAACAATTATAATGTGATCTTTATAAAATAAAAATAAAGGTGAATTTAGTAAAGTAAAAGGAATAGATATCGTAAGTTACAAAATTGATAACTTTACGGTATCTTTTTTTATACCTTGACACTGCAAAATGCACAAAAAATAATAATTAAATACCACAAAAATCACAAAAATGTAAAAACGCTATTGCCAAACATTATATAACGTTATATAATGACATCAAGCTGATACGAGATGTATCTAGAACAGAAACAAGATGTTATAAAAAGAAAGTGAGGGTAATATGGTAAAATTTGCAGCAGCAGGTTATGTATGCGTTGATTATTATCCGGATTTTAACAATCGTTATTACATAACGGGTAATGGGGTAGATGTGCTATTCAATCTGCTGGACATAAAAAAAGGAAAAGATATGGAAGCATCCATTATTTCCGCTGTATCTGATGATGAATACGGAAAAGAAGCGGTAAAAATGTTCCACGAAAGAAATATCGATTGCTCTCATCTGGAAGTAATACCAGGAGGTATGACACCAAGAGTACCTTTACATTTGGTGGACAATGACCGGGTACACGGAACTCCTGTACGGGGGATCATGCAGGATTATGAGTTTTCAGAAGAAACTCTGGAATATATCTGCCGCCATGATATGATGCACAGTGATTTTACGGGACGTTTAAATCACAGGTTGGGAGATATACGAAAAAGTGGTACAAAAGTATTTTTTGATCTTGGGAATAATCTGAAACATCCTGATTTGGAAGAGGTGATTCAAAATATTGACTGTGGTCTGGTATCTTTTGGGAATGACTTTGAAGAAGGAAAAGCATTTCTTAAGTATGCACATTCAAAAGGTGTAAAACTGATGATCGCTACATTTGGAAAGCTTGGTTCTATTGCCTATGACGGTTCAACATTTTATAAAGGCGAGATCGTTCCCGTGGAACATGTTGTAAATACGGTAGGTGCAGGTGATTCTTATTTTGCAGGATTTATAAGCGGCATAATAGACGGAAAGAGTATACAGGAATGTATGAGAAGAGGCGCTGAACAATCCGCAAAAGTGATTTCTACATTTAATCCATATCTGTAAAAAATATGAAAAGGAGTATAAATTTATGATTATTGATATTCATGCCCATCCTGTTCTGCTTGATGTAATTAATGAAGATCCGGAAGATTTGAGCTTTCGTAAGCAGCAATTTGGAGTATTCAAATCAGGACGTAATCCTATTGAATTTGAGAAACTTTTAATTGATGATGCAAGGATTGATAAAGTTGTATGGCTTCCGGAAGACTATTCCACTCAGATGGGAAGACCCATTGTCAGCAATGAAGAGATGGAAAAGATCGTAGCTTCCTGTCCAGAACGTTTTATCGGATTTGCAAGTATAGATCCAAGAGATCCAAAGGCAAAAGAAAAATTAACATATGCTTTTGAAACACAGAAGCTTTCCGGACTTAAGTTAAATCTTTCACGCCTTCACATGTATGCAGACGATCCGCTGCTGGCACCGCTTTATGAAGTTTGTGAGGAGCATAACAAACCAATCATGTTCCACGCTGGTTACAGTTGGGAACCGGATACTCCTTCCAAGTATTCAGAACCGATCCTTTTTGAAGATGTAGCAGTCAATTATCCTAACCTTCGCTTCTGTCTGGCTCACATGGGATGGCCATGGTGGGAAGAGACCATCATGATGTTAATGAAATATCCAAATGTATATGCGGATACTTCTATGGTCTATATGGATTCTCCAAGGAATTATTATAGTCATCTGTTTTCTGTTAATATGAATTTAAACTGGCTTCAGAACTGCTTCCAGGATAAGGTTATGTTTGGTTCCAACAATCCACGTTTCCGCCATGTAAGAAGTCTGGATGGTATCCTGAACCTGCCGCTTCGTGAAGATGTAAAAAAAGCTATTCTTGGAGAAAATGCAATTCGCTTTTTAGGACTGGAGGATTAACATGGTAAAACTGTATGAAAACGAAGTTGTGACAAAACATGAATTTGATATGATCAACATCACAAATGAAGTGAAAAAAGCTGTAGCAGACAGCGGAATCAAAAACGGAATGGTTGCTGTTATCACCAAACATACAACTACCGGAATTATGATCAACGAAGCACTTCCTTGTGTAGAAAAAGATATAGAAATGCAGCTGGAACGCATTGTTCCAAAAGATTTTCCTTACGTACATACCCATATGCTTCCAACTTATGGAACCTGTTCAGGAAATGCCCCGGGTCATTTAAAGTCCATGCTGGTAGGAAATCACTGTATTTTCCCGGTGATTGACGGGAAAATGATGACGGGCGGAGAACAGAACATATATTTTGCGGAACTGGATGGTTTACAGATCCGTCATTATTTCATTGAGGTAATGGGGGAATAGCATTTTTGTAAGTCCAGCGGTGTGATGTCAAGAAAATAAATGATTTAAAAATCATACATTTTTGATATATACCGCAAAGACAAAAAACACCCACCTAAGCCCTGTCGACCAGATTTTTTAAATGAGCAGGGCGTAGTTCATCAGCAAGCAGATGGAATCTACTTTGCTGGACAGTATAGGCGGTTGTCTTTCAGCAGTCGAAAGACTAAACGCACAAATTTACGGGCAGTTAATGCGAGTGCACGTTTGTGTTGGCATCTGTTTACCTCTTTGTATTTGAGGTGGTAGAAGTCGCTGTATTCCTTGTCGCATCTTACAAGAGAAAATGCGGCTTCACACAGATAATACTTTAAAAATCGGTTGCCTGATGGAATGAGCCTTGTAACTTCGGCTTCAAATCCACCGGACTGGTGTTGTTTCCAGGCAAGCCCGCATATTTAGCAAGCGATGCCTGATTATCAAAACGATTGATATCTCCGATTTCAGCCATGATACCGGCTGAATATACAGGCCCAATACCTGGAATGGATATCAATACATTTGGCAAGAGTTCCATCAGGGCTTTGATAGCTTTATCGAACTCTTTGATTTGAGATTCCAATGCCTTCATAGAGGTTATGGATATTGAAAGCACCTGATTAACAGAGTCATTTACCGTCTTGGGTAAACGGTAAGAACTGCGGGCAGCTTTCTGAATGGCTTTGGCTACTGCATCAGGATCAGGAAAGCGATTCTTTCCTTTTTCAATGATGAAGTCAGTAAGCTCATGTAAGTCCATATTTGCCAGTGCTTCTGCGGATTCAAATTCATCGTAGACAGCAAGGGCAGTAGTGCTGAAGGCATCGCTGAATACCTTCTCCTGCGTCATAGTAGAATACTTCTTGAACAGCACATTCATGAATCGCTGCTTTTCTTTGACAAGATTCTGAACAGCGAAGAAACGTGCCCGTGTGAGGTTTTGGAGAGCTTTATAACGGTAGTCTCCCATATATACCTCTTTGTTGATTCTACCGAAACGCAGGCAGTCAGCAATAACAAAAGAGTCCACATAATCATTCTTTGGCAAGTCATTGTAAGTATCGTGAAACTTCTTGACTTGCTTAGGATTGAGGACATGAATCTTTCTGTTAAACGGTGCCAGAGTGGCATCTTCCCTTAAGAAGTACACGAGATTGTCTCCGTAAACTGAGGTTGCTTCAAGACCGATCAGAACCGTGTCAAGGGAATGTGAAGTTAAAGCAGAATAGATTTTTTTTACCAACAGGGTAGAACCTTCATGAGAGTTAGCAACAGAAAAGTTGCTGTGTTTATCTCCATTTGGAAGCATTAAGTAAACGACATTGGATTTGCTGCTTACATCGATACCGACGTAAAGAGTGTTCATTGTAATCACCTTCTTTCGTTGTAGATTAAAGTGTTCAATCGGCTTGGTAAAACCCATGATCATGGAGCATCGACACCCTCGCATATAAGAATCCAGCTTAAGATGGACAGATGCGAAACCACACTGCTAGATGGTTATCCATGAACTTAAGCAAACAGCCAGCCGGTTTGAAGCTAACTTCCATGTCAGGGGAACAGACTTAGTATGAAGCAACCATTACTGGTTCAACAGGAGTGAAAAGAACTATTACCTGATTGACACTGGGACAATTATATCATGGGCTTTACTAAGCCTATTGAACAAATATTTATTTAGTAACTTATTAACCAAAATATATGTATTTATGTATCTAAAAGATATTATACGAGGAGTGACCAATATGATCTTTGGACTGAATTTTACATTTTTATCAAAATATTGGTTCTATTATATGGACGGCTTAAAAGTAACGCTTCAGCTGGCATTCTGGACTTTGATCCTTTCCAGTATAGTTGGTGTGATCATGGGCATGATCCGTGTGCAGAACTATAAAATCATAAGTACGATCATTGACTGGTGGATTAATTTTATCCGCGGTGTTCCTATTATGGTACAGATATTCATTGTGTACTACGGGATCGCAACGTCGCTTCCACAGTTCTGGGCGGCAGTTGTATCTTTGACAGTTAATAGTTCTGTGTACATTGCAGAACATACAAGAGCCGGAATGCAGGCGGTAAACAAAGGCCAGATGGAAGCTGCCAGATGTATTGGAATGTCCAAACTACAGGCGAACTTTTACATCATCATTCCACAGGCAATTAAAAATGTACTCCCGTCCCTGTGTAATGAATTCATCCTTCTTATTAAAAATACGTCCATTGTATCCGTTATTGCACTTCATGAGCTGACCTATACATCAAATTCAGTACGTGCTAATACGTTCCTGGCATTTGAGCCGTTGATCGTAACTGCCTTTATTTATTTTGTGATCACCTATGTCTTAAAGAAACTGGTAGGAATACTGGAGAGGAGGCTGCGTGCACATGACTGATCAGAGAGAAGCCGTGATCCAGGTAAAAGGATTAAAGAAAAATTTTGGAAGTCTTGAAGTGTTAAAAGGCGTAGATATGAAGGTTCTGAAAGGGGAAGCAGTGGTAGTGATCGGTCCGTCCGGCTCCGGAAAATCCACATTGCTGCGCTGCTTAAACCTTTTAGAAACACCTACAGGCGGTGATATCCTGTTTCACGGACAGTCTATTTTAAGAAAAGATCTGAAGTTAGATGAGTATCGTGAAAAATTTGGAATGGTGTTCCAGCTATTTAATCTGTTTGAAAATTTAAGTGTACTGGACAATGTGACCATCGGTCTGCGAAAAGTAAAAAAAATTCCCAAGGAACAAGCTGAAAAAAAGGCTATGGAGCTTTTAAAGCAGGTAGGCCTGGAAAGCAAGGCAGATGTGTATCCATCCAAACTTTCCGGTGGCCAGAAGCAGCGAGTAGCCATTGCAAGAACACTGGCAATGGATCCGGAAGTTATCCTTTTTGATGAAGCAACTTCTGCGCTGGATCCGGAAATGGTAGGAGAAGTTTTGAAAATCATGCGCCAGCTTGCGGAAAATGGCATGACTATGGTAGTAGTGACCCATGAGATGGGATTTGCCAGAGAAGTAGGTGACCGGCTGGTATTTATGGATGGAGGATATATTGTAGAGGAAGGTAATCCTAAAGATGTGATCACAAATCCACAGCATAAAAGGACGAAGGAATTTTTAAGCAAGATGTTATAAAGATAAAGAAAATATTATGACAAGATATTATTTAAGGAGGAAATGACTATGAGGAAAATGAAAAAAATGGCGGCTCTTTGTATGGCGGGCATGATGGCACTCTCTCTTGCAGCATGTTCTGGCGGTGCCAAGGAAACGACTGCAGCTGCGCCTGCGGAAACTCAGGCAGAGACTGCTGCACAGACTACAGCAGAAGAAAAAGCCCAGGAAACCACATCAGGAGCTTCCTCAGGTTCTGTTTCTCCGGAAGAATTTGCAAAACAGGAGCATGGTCCGATCTTTGAAGATATCATCAAAAACGGAAAATTAAAAGTGGGAATCATTGGAAATAATCCTACATTCTGTTTCCACACAGTTAAAGATGGCAAAGATGAGCTGGTGGGATTTGAAGTAGAAGGAATGTATGAGATGGCAAAACGTCTCAGTGATTACCTGGGGCGTGAAGTGACAGTTGATTTTTATGAAAGTGATTTTACAGGCTGTATGTCCGCACTGCAGGCAAACCAGGTATATTTTGTAACACGTCTGTCTCCTACTGATGAGCGCAAGAAGACCTGGCTGTTTACAGATGTATATCATAAATCTGATGAATGTTATGTTGCAAAGAAGGACAATGAAAACAGTGATATGTTTACCGGAACATTAAAAGGTGTTAAGGTTGCGGGACAGATGGGATCCATTGATATTACAATGACAAAATATCTCTATCCAGATGCTGAGATCCAGGAATTAGATAATACTCCGAACATGCTTCTGGCTGTTAAGAACGGAAAAGCAGATCTGGCTTGTATGAATGCAGTTTCGGCAGCAATGTCTGTAGCTGCTAATGATGATCTGGTAGTAGTGGATAAGCTTACATGGGAACCAACGGATGAATTTGATAAAGGCTGTGGTCTGTGTATGGCGTACGGAAATGAAGATTTTGCAAACTGGTGCAATGGCTTCTTCTCTGATATTAAGGCAGAAGGCTTATGGGATCAGATGCAGTCTGACGCAGCAGCAGAACTGGATGCAAAGGCTCTGGAAGACTTTATTGCACAGTAATTTTGTTATACAATTCTTTTATTTCGCTCAGTTGTTTTTTCATATAGCCGTGGTCCGGGATCTTTTCCGGGCTGCGGCCTTTTTAAACCCTTTTAATGCATCTTGCAAACAGAAAATAAATATGTTATTGTAAAACCAACTCCCGCAGGTATTCACACTGCAAAGACATTAAAAACTCCCTTCCAGGGGCATTCGCCCGCTTTTACCAAAAGGATTTACAAAGTAACTTTACAAAGAAGAAATTACATTACAAAGAAGAAATCGAAAAGCAGGTTGACAATTTTTAATAACTGTACTATGATTATGGTACACGACAGAACACTTGTTCGCATTTATTTTCTCGGGAAGATGTATTAAGAAATGTCTTGCTAACTATAGGGTAGAACCTTGTTGGCTGTAATTGAGTAATGGTTTAAAATCCACAAAAACCAAGTGATAAACAAATAAAAACTAGGAAAGGAAAAGCTATATAGATGAAACCTATATCTATCAATGAAATGAATTGATAGGTATGTACCAATGGCTTAGTTGGGAATTTACGACTGTGGAGTGTACAAGAACTTGTGAGTAGCGTGTTGCTTGCGACCGCCAAAGCATACACATTGAAGCAGTAACTACAAATCGTGAGATTGTAGCGGATCATCTAGCATATACACAGGTGTATATGTTTTTAGTAGCAGGAAAACATGGGCAAAGAAGAAAAGATGAGCGTGAATAGAGATATGAATAAAGAGGAAAAGTTAAAAGCATTAGATGCTGCTTTGACTCAGATTGAAAAGGCATACGGCAAGGGCTCCGTTATGAAATTAGGTGAGTCCGGTGTAAATATGAATATTGAAACAGTTCCTACCGGTTCCATCAGTCTTGATATTGCATTAGGACTGGGAGGTGTTCCAAAGGGAAGGATTATTGAAGTGTACGGTCCTGAGTCTTCCGGTAAGACTACCGTTGCCCTTCATATGGTAGCAGAGGTACAGAAAAGAGGCGGTATCGCAGGCTTTATCGATGCAGAACATGCCTTAGATCCTGTATATGCAAAGAATATCGGTGTAGATATTGATGATCTGTATATTTCACAGCCGGATAACGGGGAACAGGCTTTAGAGATCACAGAGACTATGGTACGTTCCGGTGCAGTAGATATTGTGATCGTGGACTCTGTAGCAGCCCTGGTTCCAAAAGCTGAGATCGATGGTGAGATGGGTGACTCCCACGTAGGTCTTCAGGCCCGTCTCATGTCCCAGGCATTAAGAAAACTGACTGCCATCATCAGCAAGTCCAACTGTATCGTTATCTTTATCAACCAGCTGCGTGAAAAAGTAGGCGTTATGTTCGGAAATCCGGAAGTTACTACTGGTGGTCGTGCCCTTAAGTTCTATTCTTCTGTCCGTATGGATGTGCGCAGGATCGAGACATTAAAGCAGGGCGGCGAAGTAGTAGGAAACCGTGTCCGCGTAAAGGTTGTAAAGAATAAGATCGCTCCGCCATTTAAAGAGGCAGAATTTGATATTATGTTCGGTAAGGGAATTTCCAAGGAAGGCGATATCTTAGATCTTGCTGTAAAAGAGAATATTGTAGAAAAGAGCGGTGCATGGTTCGCTTATGATGGTTCCAAGATCGGACAGGGACGTGAGAACGCAAAGCAGTACCTTCTTTCTCATCCTGCGATCTGTGAAGAGATCGAAGCCCAGGTACGTGTAAAGTACAATCTGCCAGGTGCTGAAGAAGCAGAGGCACAGGCAAGAGAGGCAGCTAAGAAAGAGGAAGAACTGACCGGTTCCATTCTTCCGGAAGGCACAGAAGAAGAGCTGATGGCTGGTGAGGCTGAAGAAGAATGATCGTTAAGGCAGTTGTGCCTGTAGATAAGAGAAAATGCAAAGTCTTTCTGGAGGGAGACTTTGCATTTGTTTTATATAAAAGCGAAGCAGCCCGCTTTCATATAGAAGAGGGAAATGATCTTCCTGCAAAAACATATGAAATGATCGAAGAAGAAATACTTCTTAAAAGAGCCAGGGACCGGGCATTATATCTTCTTCAGTCACAGGGCCGTACACAGGCGGAGATGATAAAGAAATTAAAAGATGACGGTTATTCACAGTCAGTTACGGAGCGTGTACTTTCATTTCTTCAGGAATACCACTTTATTGATGACAATGCCTATACAGAAAATTATATCCATGTAAATAAAGGAAGAAAGAGCAAACGGCAGATCACCTATGAACTGCAGCAAAAGGGAGTAGACCGGGATCAGATCCGCCAGATGTTAGAAGAAAATCCTGTAGACGAGGAAGAAACAGTCCGTGCCCTTTTAAAAAAGAAGACCGGGGGAAGAATCCCGGAAGATAAAAAAGAGATACAGAAGCTGGCAGCTTTTTTAGGACGGAAAGGCTTCTCCTTTGAGGTGATCAGTCGAGTTTTGAGGGATGTGGCAGATTATTAAAGAAGACCCGGCTGTCTTTTGTTTATGTTGTCGGTACAACGGGAAAATAAGAGGAATATACTTGACACAATTCTGAAAAAAGTATAAAATTAATATGTTGTATTTCGTACAATGAAAACTAAATATAAGGAGGTGCTCCTGTGTTGCAGATCATAATTCCTGTTTTGATCGGCGCGGTAATCGCGGCTATTATTGCTGGTTTTATTGCACATTCTGCAGGCCGTTCCTATGAGCGCAAGCAGTATGACAGTAAAGTAGGAAGTGCAGAAGAAAAAGCCAGAGAGATAATAGATGAAGCATTAAAGACTGCAGAAACAAAGAAGCGAGAAGCTCTCCTGGAAGCCAAGGAAGAATCTTTAAAGACAAAAAATGAGTTGGAAAAAGAAACCAAGGAAAGAAGAGCAGAACTTCAGCGTTACGAGAAGCGTGTATTAAGCAAAGAAGAAAACGTTGAAAAAAAGGCAGATGCCCTTGAAAAGAAGGAGGCTGATCTGGTCAGAAGGGAAAACATTCTCGGTGAACGTACCGCAGAGGTGGAAGCCCAGTATGAGCAGGGAATACAGGAACTGGAACGAATTTCCGGTCTTACCTCCGAACAGGCAAAAGAATATCTTTTAAAATCTGTTGAAGAAGACGTAAAGCATGATACAGCAAAGCTGATCAAAGAACTTGAGAACAAGGCAAAAGAAGAAGCTGATAAGAAAGCCAGAGATTTAGTTGTAACTGCCATCCAGCGGTGTGCAGCAGATCATGTGGCTGAGACGACTGTATCTGTAGTACAGCTTCCAAATGATGAGATGAAGGGACGCATCATTGGTCGTGAGGGACGTAATATCCGTACTCTTGAGACTTTAACGGGTGTGGAACTGATCATTGATGATACTCCTGAAGCGGTTGTTTTATCCGGATTTGATCCGATCCGCAGGGAAGTAGCAAGAATTGCACTGGAACGTCTGATCGTGGACGGCCGTATCCATCCGGCAAGAATCGAAGAGATGGTAGAAAAAGCGCAGAAAGAAGTGGAGAACAATATGAGGGAAGAGGGCGAAGCTGCCTGCCTCGAAGTTGGTATCCATGGCATCCATCCAGAACTGGTAAAACTGTTAGGACGGATGAAGTTCAGAACAAGCTATGGTCAGAATGCATTAAAGCATTCGATCGAAGTAGCACAGTTATCAGGGCTTTTAGCTTCTGAGCTGGGTGTGGATGTACGTCTGGCAAAACGTGCCGGCTTACTCCATGATATTGGAAAGTCTGTTGACCATGACATGGAAGGTACTCATGTACAGCTGGGGGCAGATCTTTGTAGAAAGTACAAGGAGTCTGCAGTTGTTATCAACGCTGTAGAGTCTCACCATGGAGACACAGAACCAACCAATCTTATTTCCTGCATCGTTCAGGCTGCAGATACGATCTCTGCTGCAAGACCTGGTGCAAGAAGAGAAACACTGGAAACATATACAAACAGATTGAAACAGCTTGAAGATATTACAAATTCCTTCAAGGGCGTAGATAAGTCTTTTGCTATTCAGGCAGGACGGGAAGTCCGTATTATGGTTATTCCTGAACAGGTCAGCGATGACGATATGGTATTGCTGGCAAGAGATATTTCCAAACGTATTGAAGACGAACTGGAATATCCGGGACAGATCAAAGTCAATGTGATCCGTGAATCCAGAGTAACGGACTATGCTAAGTAAAAATCATATGAAAAAGCTTCATCATTGCGATGGAGCTTTTTTTAACCCCATTTCCTTTAAACTTTCTGATAAAATCGTAAGGAAAACTTTATTGACAGTATAAGGGAAAACAGATACCCTTAGAGTAGAGAGAGAAACCTGTTTGAACAGGTGTGTGCATTAAAAATTTGTTTTGATGCATAGATGGTTTGTGAGAAAAAGGAGGAATAAAAATGGCATACAGCAAAAAAAGACTGATCGCTGCTGCAATGGCAGGCGTACTTGCAATGATGAGTGCTTTTCCAGGTTATGCAGCCAGCAGAAAAAAGATCACATCTGTATCAGTGAGCATTAAAGCGGATATTGAACCGGAGACTGATTTTGGACAGGAGATCATTGAGATCGAAAGCAGCAGCAACCGCTATAGTGTGGATGGTTACGAGATCTTAAATGAAGGATTTTACTGGACAGAAGATATGACACCGGAGATCCGGATCACCCTGACAGCAGATGATGATTATTATTTTACAGCCCTTACAAAGGATAAAGTTACATTAAAGGGCGGCGCGGAATTTAAAAAGTCCACCAGACAGCAATCCAGCTCTGTTTTGCTGTTGGATGTTACCCTTTCTTCTCTCCAGAACAGCTTGAAAGATATGGAAGGAATTACTTTATCAGATAATGGAATTGCTACATGGCCGGCTATCAGTACAGCAGGAAGTTATGAGGTTCGTGTATACAGAGAAGGAAAGATCGTAGGAACTTCTTTGGAGACCAATACCAATTCCGCTAACTGCAGGGAACGTATGATGAAACCAAATGAAACCTATATGGTAAAGGTACGTGCGGTCAATAAATACGATCCTACTGTAAAAGGTGACTGGACTGAGTCAAACAGCGTTTATATCAGTGGAGAAAAAGTAGCACAGTTTAAGGCAGATCCCAATGCATCCAATGTAAATACAGCTTCCGGTACTACCGGTGAATGGAAACAGGAAGCAGATGAAAGATGGTGGTATCGCAGAGCAGACGGCACCTATCCTGCAAATAAGTGGGAAGAATTAGGCGGAAAGTGGTACTTCTTTGATGAAAACGGTTATATGAAGACTGGCTGGATCGACTGGGAAGGAAAGAGCTACTACTGCTCTGAAAACGGTGATATGCTCACCAACTGCATGACACCGGACAATTTTCTGGTAGGTGAAGACGGAGCCTGGATCGCCCAGTAAGTTTTCGGGAAAACATATTATTTAAGAAGTTTAAGCCGCTGCAAAGTGTAAAAAGACATTTTGCAGCGGCTTATTTTGTGTTATTATAAATGCAGCATTTGAGATAGATGTGTTCTCATACAGAGATTAGAAGAGTACATAGAAGAAAGAGGACAGAAGAATGAACAGTTTAAGGGAATGGGAAGAAGCCTTTGAACAGGCTGTTGATGTAAAAAAATCTTACGATCTTGCAAAAAGAATGGAAGAACCAAAGACCAATCCGGTGCTTGGATACCGCACAGCCGGCTCTAAAGCAGAGTGGGAGACAGGAGAACTGCTTTTAAAAGAAATGCAGGAAATGGGCCTTCAGAATGTTCAGAAGGACAAGATCAAGGTGGACAGCTGGGACTTTCATCACGCAGTCCTTCGTTACCGTGATAAAGAAGGAAAAGAATACGAATTTCAGTTAGGTGCCTACCAGACCGATTTCCATACAGAAGGTTTTCAGGAATTTTCTATGGTCTACTTAGGACGGGGCACAGCGGAAAATTATGAAAATATAGATGTAAAAGGCAAACTGGTGCTCATCGATATCAACCAGAGAGAAGAATGGTGGATCAATTTCCCTGTTTACCAGGCTCATTTAAAGGGAGCAGCTGCGCTGATCGCTGTCCAGGATCAGGGATATGGGGAGATCCATGATACTTCCTTAAATGCCCAGGACATTGCAGGTCCCAAAGAAGCGGCTGCTTTCTCCATTTCCCAGGCAGATGCAGCTATTTTAAAAGAAGACATGGGAAATATGGAAAAAACTGGAAATTATACAGGAGATTTTAAGGAGATCCAGGTATTATTTGATGCCCAGTCTACAGTGATCCGTGACCGGGAGTCTTATAACATTACCGGTGTGATCCCGGGAGAAGAGCCGGAGCAGATGATCATGCTGTCTGCCCATTATGACTCTTATTTTACTGGTTTCCAGGATGATAACGCAGCTGTTGCCATGATGCTTGGAATTGCAAGGACCTTTATCGTTATGGGATATAAGCCAAGAAAAACTCTTGTATTCTGTGCTATGGCAGCAGAAGAGTGGGGTGTGGTAGACTCCAAATACGACTGGTCCACCGGTGCCTACGAACAGGTATTTACCGCCCATCCGGAGTGGCAGGGAAAGGTGATCGCAGACTTTAACTTCGAGCTTCCGGCCCATGCCCATGGAAAGAAGGATGCAGTCCGCTGTACCTATGAATACGCTTCCTTTATGAAGAAGGCAACCGAACATATCCAACCGTCTAAAGAGGCATACCCGGAAGGCCTGGAAGTCCACTTCCCCATCCAGACCTGGTCCGATGATTTTTCCATTGCCATTGCAGGTATTCCATCCTCTGTAAATGAGTTTAGCGATGGAGAGTTTATGGAGACCCATTATCATTCCCAGTTTGACAATGAAGATTTCTATGATGAGCCGGTTTACCGCTTCCATCACAACCTTTATGGAAAACTGGTGCTGGCATTTGATCATACAGCAGTAGTACCTATGGATTTTGAACGGCTGTTTGCAGCAGTGGAGGACAGTGTAGAAAAAGCACTGTGCGAAAAAACACAGGCAAATGAAACGAACCTTTTAGAACGCCTGAAAAAAGCAAAAGAGCTGGGACATCAGTTATACGACCAGATCCAGAAGATCAATGAAACTTACAAAAACCTTCTGGAAGCAGGAAAATATGAAGAAGCAAAGGCCATGGCAGCCGAATATGCAGCCTTAAACAGCTCCCTCCTTTATATCTTCCGAAAGGAACAGGACTATTTTGTACGCTTAAACTGGCATGATGATGTACTGTTCCCTCAGCAGGGAGTAGGGGAAAACCTGAAAGCCATTTACAAGGCTCTCGGCTGCTTAAAAGAGGATGACCCGGAAGGCGCTTTGGAAGCCGTTTATGAGATCGACAACAACCGGTATGCCTTCCTGTTTGACCGGGAAGTATTCCGTTATTTTACAGAGTATGTATTAAACCAGCCGGCAGACCGGTTAAAATGGGGCTATGGCCGTATTATCCACCACGAAAACCTGTATGATCTGGTAGTAAGCTTAAAGGAAAAGAATAAACTGCAGAAAGCAGGAGAAAGACCGGATCTGGAAGAAGAGTACAAGATCCTGCTCCAGGCGGCAAATGCCCAGGAGCAGTGCTACCGGGATGATATTGATTATATGGCATCTTCTGTGGAGAAGCTTTTAGCTGCCATGGAAGGCTGCGTTCAAAAACAGTAAGGAGAATAGACATATAGTATGGAAAGTCAGACGTTATACAGAGTAAAGAAAGAAGACCTGCCAAAACTGGAAAAGCTGTTGGTGAAATGTTTCGCCCATGACCCTTTATACTGCAAGCTGATACCGGAAAAAGAGACCAGGGAGCGACTGCTGCCGGAGCTTTTTAAGTGTGATCTTACGGAATTTATTGAAACCTGTGAGATCTATTCTGACAGCGAGGAAATGAATTCCCTGTTGGTGGTATCGGATGAGTCAGAGCCTTATAATCCCCTTACCTTTTATCTGACAGAAGCCTGGGCCAGCTTGAAAACAGATGAATATCTGATCAAAGAGGACCCAAGCCTTAAGACCTTGTGGAATTTTATGAGAGGCCGTGATTACTTAAATTCACGCTGGACAGACCAGCTTCACCAGGAAGAACGTCTTCATGTGATCTACCTGGCAGTGGATCCGGACATGCAGCATCATGGTCTGGCGGCCATCCTGATGGAAGAAGTGATCCATTATGCCCAGGAGCATCATCTTATGGTTTCACTAGAGACTCACAACCCGGACAATGTGCCTATGTATGAACATTTTGGTTTTAAACTTTTTGGCATTGTCCAGAAGCATTTTGATTTAAAACAGTACTGCCTGATCCGTGAGATCCAGTAGAAATATGATTTAAAGTTATACCGGCAATTCCAAACATGTATATTTTGTCATAGGGAAAATGACCTGGAACAGTTGAAATGAAGCCCCAAATGAGATATGATTGATAGAAATTACAGTTATTACATAATGTATAACCAAAAGGAATAATAAACAGAGGGGATAATAATTATGAATTATAATATCGTTGCAATTCCAGGAGATGGTATTGGCCCTGAGATCGTAAGAGAGGCTAAAAAGGTATTAGATAAAGTAGGAGAAGTTTACGGACATAAGTTCAATTATACAGATATTTTAATGGGCGGCTGCTCCATTGATGCATATGGTGTTCCGCTGACAGATGAAGCCCTGGAAACAGCCAGAAATTCAGATGCAGTGCTGTTAGGAGCTGTAGGCGGTGATGTTGGCAACTCCAGATGGTATGATGTAGCACCTGAGTTAAGACCGGAAGCAGGACTTTTAAAGATTCGTAAAGGTTTAGGACTGTTTGCAAATATCCGTCCGGCGTATCTTTTTGAGCAGTTAGCAGATGCGTGCCCATTAAAGAAAGAGATCATTGGAAACGGCTTTGATATGGTCATTATGCGTGAACTGACCGGCGGTGTTTACTTCGGAGCAAGAAGCACCGAGGAAAAGGACGGAGAACTGTACGCAGTAGACTCCATGCCATACAGCGAGCATGAGATCCGCCGTATTGCAATCAAAGGTTTTGAGATCGCTATGAAGCGCCGCAAAAAGCTGGTAAGTGTTGATAAGGCAAATGTGTTAGACACTTCCCGTTTATGGCGTAAGGTTGTAAATGAAGTTGCAAAGGATTATCCGGAAGTAGAAGTAAGCCACATGTTAGTTGACAACTGTGCAATGCAGCTGGTTATGAACCCGGGACAGTTTGACGTAGTTTTGACTGAAAACATGTTTGGTGATATCCTTTCTGATGAAGCAAGTATGATCACCGGTTCTATTGGAATGTTATCTTCAGCAAGCTTAAATGAGTCCAAGTTCGGTCTGTATGAGCCAAGCCATGGTTCCGCACCGGATATTGCAGGAAAAGACATTGCAAACCCATTAGCAACTATTCTTTCCGCAGCAATGCTTCTTCGCTATTCCTGTGATCTGGACAAAGAGGCACTGGCAGTAGAAGCAGCTGTACGTCAGGTACTGGCAGACGGATACCGCACCGGCGATATTATGTCAGAAGGCTGTACCAAGGTTGGAACCACCCAGATGGGCGATCTGGTTGCAGAGCGTATCCACTAATTAAGTATTCAGAGAAAAGGGCATATTTTCCCGAAAAGAAAACTGGAAAATGTGCCAGAATTTCAGGAGGATAAAAAATATGAGAAGTGATGCAGTAAGAAAAGGGATGCAGCAGGCACCTCACCGTTCTCTTTTTAATGCACTTGGTATGACAGAAGAAGAAATGAACAAGCCATTAGTTGGTATTGTAAGTTCTTATAATGAGATCGTTCCGGGACATATGAACCTGGACAAGATCGTAGAAGCTGTAAAATTAGGCGTTGCCATGGGCGGCGGTACTCCGGTTGTATTCCCGGCTATTGCAGTCTGTGACGGTATTGCCATGGGACATGTTGGCATGAAATATTCCCTGGTTACCAGAGATCTGATCGCTGACTCTACAGAATGTATGGCAATGGCTCATCAGTTTGATGCGTTAGTCATGGTTCCAAACTGTGACAAGAACGTTCCTGGTCTGTTAATGGCAGCAGCAAGATTAAATATCCCAACTGTATTTGTCAGCGGCGGCCCAATGCTTGCAGGCCACGTAAAGGGATGTAAGACCAGCCTTTCCAGTATGTTCGAGGCAGTTGGCGCCTACGCAGCAGGAAAGATGACCGAAGAAGATGTAAAAGAATATGAAAATAAGACCTGTCCAACCTGTGGTTCCTGTTCTGGTATGTACACCGCAAACAGTATGAACTGCTTAACAGAGGTTCTTGGTATGGGACTTCGTGGAAACGGAACCATTCCAGCTGTTTACTCTGAGCGTATCAAGCTGGCTAAGCATGCAGGTATGCAGGTAATGGAGATGTTAAGAAGAAACATCCGTCCAAGAGATATTATGACAAAAGAAGCATTTATGAATGCTTTAACCATGGATATGGCTTTAGGATGTTCTACCAACAGTATGCTTCACTTACCGGCTATTGCACATGAGGCCGGCGTTGAGTTAAACGTAGACATTGCAAATGAGATCAGCGCAAGAACACCAAACCTGTGCCACCTGGCACCTGCAGGCCACACCTACATCGAAGATCTGAACGAGGCAGGCGGAATCTACGCTGTTATGAATGAGATCAGCAAGAAGGGCCTGTTAAATCTGGACTGCATGACTGTTACAGGAAAGACCGTTGGAGAGAACATCAAGGACTGTGTAAACAAGAACCCGGATGTCATCCGCCCAATCGACAATCCATACAGCCAGACCGGCGGTATCGCTATCTTAAAGGGCAACCTGGCGCCAGATTCAGGCGTTGTAAAGCGTTCTGCAGTTGCTCCTGAAATGTTAAAGCATGAAGGACCGGCAAGAGTCTTTGACTGTGAGGAAGACGCTATTGCAGCTATCAAGGGCGGCAGGATCGTTGACGGTGATGTTGTTGTGATCCGTTATGAGGGACCAAAGGGCGGTCCTGGTATGAGAGAAATGTTAAACCCAACTTCTGCTATTGCAGGAATGGGACTTGGCTCTACGGTAGCACTGATCACAGACGGACGTTTCTCCGGAGCTTCCAGAGGCGCTTCCATTGGACATGTTTCTCCTGAGGCAGCTGTAGGCGGCCCGATCGCTTTAGTAGAAGAGGGAGATATCATTTCCATTGATATTGATAATCATCAGTTAAACGTACTGGTTTCTGATGAAGAAATGGCAGCCAGAAAGGCTAAATGGCAGCCAAGAGAGCCTAAGGTAACCACCGGTTATCTGGCAAGATATGCTTCACTGGTAACTTCCGGTGACAAGGGCGCTATCCTTCAGGCAAAATAAGGACAGCATACAGGATTATTTCGTAAAGGAGCACAGGACAAATGAGTAAATTGACAGGTGCGGAAATCGTTATAGAATGTTTGAAAGAACAGGGGGTAGACACCGTTTTCGGATATCCGGGCGGTGCCATCCTGAACATATATGATGCGCTGTATCAGCACCAGAATGAGATCACCCATATCCTTACATCTCATGAACAGGGCGCTTCCCATGCAGCAGACGGATATGCCAGAGCAACCGGAAAGGTAGGCGTATGCCTGGCAACTTCCGGCCCTGGTGCAACCAACCTGGTAACAGGTATTGCTACTGCATACATGGACTCCGTTCCAGTAGTGGCTATTACCTGTAACGTGGCAAACAGCCTCTTAGGTAAGGACAGTTTCCAGGAGATCGATATCACAGGTGTGACCATGCCGATCACCAAGTACAATTTCATTGTAAAAGACATCAACAGGCTGGCAAAGGTGATCCGCAGAGCCTTCGTCATCGCCCAGAGCGGAAGACCGGGCCCTGTTCTTGTAGATATTACCAAGGACGTAACTGCGGCTACCACGGATTATGAGTATCAGGAGCCGGAGAAGATCGAGCCTCAGACTGATACTATCAGAGAAGAAGACATGGAACGTGCTTTAGAGATGATCCGCAAGGCACAGAAGCCATTTATCTTCGTAGGCGGCGGCGCTGTTATCTCCAATGCGTCTGAAGAACTGCGGGTGTTTGCACACAAGATCCAGGCGCCGGTTGCAGACAGTTTAATGGGTAAGGGCGCATTTGACGGTACTGACGAGCTGTATACAGGTATGGTTGGTATGCACGGAACCAAGACTTCCAACTACGGCATTACAGAGGCAGACCTGTTAGTAGTAGTTGGTGCCAGATTTAGTGACCGTGTGATCGGAAATGCATCTAAATTTGCGAAAAATGCAAAGATCTTACAGATCGATATTGACCGTGCTGAGATCAACAAAAATATCAAGGTTGACGCAAGTATCATTGGAGATGCCAAGACCATTTTACGCCGGTTAAATACCCATCTGGATCCGATCAACCATGACGAATGGATCGCTCATATTGAGCGTATGAAAGATATGTATCCTCTGCGTTATGACAAGAACGTACTGACCGGTCCTTTCATTATCCAGACTGTAAATGAAGTGACCGACGGGGACGCTGTGATCGTAACCGAGGTTGGACAGCACCAGATGTGGGCTGCCCAGTATTATAAATACCGTCAGCCGAGAACTCTCCTTACTTCCGGCGGACTGGGAACCATGGGATACGGCCTGGGCGCTTCTATTGGCGCTAAAATGGGCTGCAAGGATAAGACGGTCATCAACATTGCAGGTGACGGCTGCTTCCGTATGAACATGAACGAGATTGCTACAGCTACCCGTTACAATATCCCGGTGATTGAACTGATCATCAACAACCATGTATTAGGTATGGTGCGTCAGTGGCAGACTCTGTATTACGGAAAGCGTTATTCCCAGACTGTACTTAACGACTCTGTTGATTATGTAAAGATCGCAGAGGCAATGGGCGCAAAGGCTTACAGAGTGACCCAGAAGGAAGAACTGGCTCCTGTATTAAAAGAGGCCATCTCCTTAAATATCCCGGTTGTTATCGACTGCCAGATCGGCTGCGACGACAAGGTATTCCCAATGGTATCTCCTGGAGCACCGATCGCAGATGCATTTGATGATACAGATTTGAAAATTAACTAAATAATTTTCAATGATTTATTTAAAACTAAAAAAAGTTTCAGATAAATTTAGCTTGAAAAATAAAATGAAACGTTGTATAGTAATTTCTAACACCTTGGAACGTTACCATGTTATTGGTTTATACTGATAAAGTAAGAAAAAAGATAGGATTACTTATACAAGGGCGTATATACACAGGTGGCTTCTCTGTGTGATGCAGGAAAATTTTCCCATTTGCATCATGCAGGGGAGCCGCTTGCATATATAGATAAAAGGGTGCACAAAAATTAAAAATAATAAGCACCAAATATTCCAAGAGAATTCCAAGAGGAGGAAAACTATGAGCAGAGTTTACAACTTTTCAGCAGGACCGGCAGTTTTACCGGAAGAAGTCCTGAACGAAGCAGCAGCAGAAATGCTGGACTACAGAGGTACAGGAATGTCAGTAATGGAGATGAGTCATCGATCTAAGTCATATGAGACCATTATTGAAGATGCTGAATCAGATCTGCGCGATCTCTTGCACATTCCGGAAAATTATAAGGTGCTTTTCCTTCAGGGCGGCGGTTCTACCCAGTTCGCCATGGTTCCTATGAACCTGATGAAGAATCGTGTGGCAGATTATATCATTACCGGACAGTGGGCAAAGAAAGCACACAAAGAGGCATCTATTTACGGAAAGGCAAATGCCATTGCTTCCAGTGCTGACAAGACTTTCAGCTATATTCCGGATTGCTCCGATCTGCCTGTATCTGAAGATGCAGATTATGTGTACATCTGTGAAAATAATACAATTTACGGAACCAAGTTCTGGACTCTCCCGAATACAAAGGGAAAACTGTTAGTAGCAGATCAGTCTTCCTGCTTCTTATCTGAGCCTGTGGACGTATCCAAATACGGCCTGATCTTTGCAGGCGCACAGAAGAACGTAGGACCTGCAGGTACTGTTATCGTTATCATCCGTGAGGACCTGATCACAGAAGACGTATTAGAGGGAACCCCAACTATGTTGCGCTACAAGATCCATGCAGATGCAAAATCCCTTTACAATACACCTCCTACCTACGGTATTTACATGTGCGGAAAGGTATTTAAGTGGTTAAAGGCAAAAGGCGGCCTGGAAGAGATGAAGAAGATCAACGAGGAGAAAGCAAAGATCCTTTACGACTTCTTAGACGAAAGCAAGCTGTTTAAGGGCACTGTAGTAAAGAAAGACCGTTCTATCATGAACGTACCATTTATCACCGGAAATGAAGAACTGGATGCCTTATTTGTAAAAGAGTCAAAGGCAGCAGGTCTTGAAAACTTAAAGGGCCACAGAACCGTAGGCGGTATGCGCGCAAGTATCTACAATGCAATGCCAAAGGCCGGTGTAGAGAAGCTGGTTGAGTTTATGGCTGACTTTGAGAAGAAGCATCTGTAAAGAGGAGAGAGTATTATGAAAAAGATCCATTGCTTAAATCCAATTGCAGCCTGCGGAACGGACCTGTTCCCGGCTGATTATGAAATGACCGACAACAAAGCAGAGGCAGATGCCTTTTTAGTACGAAGCGCTTCCATGCATGAAATGGAGCTGCCTGAGGGACTTCTGGCAGTAGGCCGTGCAGGCGCAGGTGTAAACAATATCCCGTTAGATGAGTGCGCAAAGGCCGGTGTAGTTGTATTTAACACACCAGGTGCTAATGCAAACGGCGTAAAAGAGCTGGTTCTTGCAGGTATGTTTTTAGCATCCCGTGACATTGTAGGTGGTATTAAATGGTGCCAGGACAATGCAGAGGATGAAAACATTGCAAAAACAACCGAAAAGAGCAAAAAGGCTTTTGCAGGCTGGGAATTAAAGGGCAAGAAGTTAGGTGTTATCGGACTTGGTGCTATTGGTGCTGAGGTTGCCAATGCAGCTACCCATCTGGGAATGGAAGTTTACGGCTACGACCCATACATCTCCGTCAACGCAGCATGGAGACTTTCCAGAAATGTAAAGCACATCACCAACGTGGATACTATTTTCCAGGAGTGCGATTATATCACCGTTCATGTGCCGCTGTTAGAGTCTACCAAGGGCATGATCAACAAAGAAAAACTGGATATGATGAAGGATGGCGTGGTGATCTTAAACTTTGCAAGAGATACTCTTGTAAATGATGATGATATGGCCGCAGCACTGGAGGCTGGAAAAGTTGCCCGTTATGTCAGCGACTTCCCAAATCCAAAGGTAGTACATATGAAACATGTGATCCTGACTCCTCATCTGGGCGCTTCCACAAGAGAGTCTGAGGACAACTGTGCAGTAATGGCAGTACAGGAGATCACAGATTATCTGGAAAATGGTAATATCAAGAATTCTGTTAATTATCCGGCCTGCGATATGGGCGTATGCCAGGCAGCAAGCCGTATTGCCGTTCTTCACATGAACATTCCTAACATGATCGGACAGATCACTGCCATCCTGGCAGCCCAGGGCGTGAACATTTCTGATATGACCAATAAGAGCCGTGATAAGTATGCTTATACCTTATTAGATCTGGAACACAAGCCGGAAGAGACTACTGTAGAGAAATTAAAGGCCATTGAGGGCGTTTTACGGGTACGTGTAGTGAAATAATGTTACAGATGTCATGACCGAACTGTAACAAATAAAGGTGATCAGAAGGAGAAGAAAGTGGCAGTAGTAAAACCATTTATATGTATCAGACCTGCAAAGGAGAATGCAGCTAAGGTTGCAGCTCTTCCTTATGACGTATACAACCGGAAAGAGGCATGTGCGGCAGTAGCGGGAAATCCTATTTCTTTCTTAAATATTGACAGGGCAGAGACTCAGTTTTCCGATGATGTGGATACGTATGCAGACTGTGTATACGAAAAAGCAAGAGAGCTTTTAGATACCCAGATCGCAGAAGGGGTATATGTTACAGATGCAGGAGATCATTATTATCTGTATGAACTGACCATGGATGGACGCAGCCAGACAGGTATCGTTGCCTGCAGTTCCATTGATGATTATGTAAACGGTGTGGTCAAAAAGCATGAGAACACCAGAGAAGACAAGGAAATAGACCGTATCCGCCACGTAGATACTGTAAATGCCCAGACAGGCCCTATTTTCCTGGCTTACAGACAGAATGAGACCTTGAAGGCCATCGTAGCAGAAGAGAAGGCAAAACCGGCTCTCTATGATTTTGTATCTGATGACGGCATCCGCCACAGAGTGTGGAAGATCAATGATCCGGCACAGACAGAAGCCATTGAGGCGGCATTTGCGGCAATTCCGGCTACCTATATTGCAGACGGACACCACAGAGCAGCTTCCGCTGTGAAGGTTGGCTTAAAGCGCAGGGCGGAAAATCCTGGATACACAGGAGAAGAGCCATTTAACTACTTCCTGTCTGTTTTATTCCCAGATGAGGAACTGATGATCCTTCCATACAACCGTGTAGTGAAGGACTTAAACGGGCTGAGTAGGGAGCAGTTCTTTGAGGCTGTAAAAGAAAAATTTGAACTGGAAGAAATTGGAAAAGAACCATATGCTCCAGCTGAAAAAGGAACCTTTGGCATGTACTTAGACAACACCTGGTATGCTTTAAAGGTACTTCCTCAGTACAAGAGCGCTGACCCGGTAAAGGGTCTGGATGTTTCCATTTTACAGGACCAGCTGTTAGGACCGGTACTTGGCATCGGTGATCCAAGAACCGACAAGCGTATCGACTTTATCGGCGGCATCCGCGGTTTAAAAGAGCTGGAACGCCGTGTAAGCGAAGATATGGAGATTGCCTTTTCCATGTATCCAACTTCCATTGAAGAGCTTTTAGCAGTAGCAGACGCAGGCCTTTTAATGCCGCCTAAGTCTACCTGGTTTGAGCCGAAGTTAAGAAGTGGATTATTTATCCACAGATTAAGTTAAATAAGTTGATTTGAGGCCGGCCGCACGATTGTGCGGCTGGTCTTTTTCTATGCAGTGGGAACATCTTTCGTCTGATATACCCGCCTCCATTCTTTGGTGCCCTCTACTTTTACAGCTTCACACTGGTTCCTGCGCAGGAATTTGACCAGTTCGTAGCAGTTGATCCAGATCTCATGGTCACTTTCTTTCTGTGACTCGTCAAAGACCAGTTCCAGGCCGAAGTGAAGGTGGGACTCTTCGATATTGTTGGTATTTTCTTTGGAACTGTAGCCGGTGCGCCCCATATATCCGATGACATCACCGGCCTGGACAGCGCTGCCTTCTTTTAAATTGGACTGGAAGGGGTAGTTTTTGCGCAGGTGGGCGTAGTAATAGTACCGCTTTTTGTCAAAGCTGCGGATACCGATCCGCCAGCCCCCGTACTGGTTCCAGCCCAGTGCTTCCACATAGCCGGACTCCACTGCGATAATGGGAGTTCCCACCTGCCCCATCATGTCATGGCCTAAGTGGCGGCGCTTGAAGCCATAGCTGCGGGAGACTCCGAAATCATCAAAGTCGTTGTAAGGAAAGTTCTTTGCCAGTGGGAAGAAGGCTTTCAGTCCGTATTTTGTGACCCAGACGGTATCAGTATTTTGCGCAGATTGCTGCAGCATTTCCGGCACTTCATCCGCCGGGATCTCTGCCTGGAATGTCCCTACCATTCCGTCTAACACCGCCCCATAAGCCTGTCTGTAATAGTCATAATATTTCATATCGCTTGTCAGTTCTTCCATGGTCATTTCACCATTGATCAGCTGTTCCGCCACCTTTTTCATATCACTTTTCTTATATCTGGAAAAATCCCCGCCATAGCGTGTTCCAAGATACGCCAGCAGGTCCACCCAATTTAAATGAACCTCTGCCTGGCAGGTATCCACATCGTACCGGAACGCCTGCTCCAACGCTTCACAGGTAACATTAAAATCCACCCATTTAATAAAATCACCGGAAGTCTGGAAAATACCAGCCTGCCGGTCCGTTCTTTTCATAAAAAGGCAAAGACATAAAAGAACCAGGACAAAAAGTTCCGTACCGATAAAGAAAAATGAACGAAATGAACGTTTTCTGGAAAAAGACATAATATCCCCCTTTTGTTCTGGAGCAAGTTTGCTTAAGATACCTGTACCCATAATCATATGCTGATTATGACTGGGATATGTTTCTTACAAGGGGTTCCCTTGTTACAAAAGGAAAAATATGGTAAGATAATGAATAGATTGGCCATGTTAAATGGTCCAAGATCAGGCAGTATAAAATCAATGATCGTATGGAGGATAAGGCAATGCAGAATTTTGAATTTTATGCACCAACCCGGATGATTTTTGGAAAAGATACTCACAAGCAGGTGGGAAAACTGGTAAAGGAGTACGGTTTTAAGAAGGTTTTCGTTCATTACGGCGGTGCAAGCGCGCAGAAGAGCGGGCTTCTTGATACTGTATTAGATGCCTTAAAGGCAGAAAATATCGACTATGTGACCTTAGGCGGCGTTCAGGCAAATCCGACTCTGGCTATGGCAAGAGAAGGCATTGAACTGGGCAAAAAGGAAGGCGTTGACTTTATCCTTGCAGTAGGCGGCGGAAGTGTCATCGACTCTGCAAAATGTATTGCAGACGGTATTGCAAACCCGGATGTAGACGTATGGAAGTTCTATATGAAAGAGGAAACTCCAAAGGCTGCTCTGCCGGTAGGCGTTATCCTTACACTGTCTGCAACCGGAAGTGAAATGAGTGCTTCCAGCGTTATCACCAATACAGAACTGGGCTTAAAACGCGGATTTAACAGCCCTGGACACAGACCATTATTCTCTATCTGCAATCCGGAACTGACCTATACTGTAAGCCCGTTCCAGACCGGCTGCGGAGCTGTGGATATTATGATGCATACGTTAGAACGCTATTTCAGTGTTGGTGAGGATACACCATTATCCGACCGTATTGCAGAGGGAGTTTTAAAGACAGTGATCCCGGCTGGAAAAGCAGCACTGGAAAATCCAAATGATTATGAAGCAAGAGCGTCCATCATGTGGGCAGGAACTATTTCCCACAATGACCTGACCGGCCTTGGAAGATCCGTTTTTATGGCAGTACATCAGATGGAGCATGAATTATCCGGTATGGATGAGAAAATTGCTCACGGCGCAGGACTTTCTGCTTTATGGGCATCTTGGGCAAGATATGTATATGAAAATAATGTAAGCCGCTTTGCCCAGTACGCAGTGAATGTATGGAACATTGAAATGGATTTTGAGCATCCGGAAAAGACCGCTTTGGCAGGTATTAAGGCTACAGAAGATTATTTCAAGAGCCTGAATATGCCAACCTCTTTAAGAGAACTGAATGTGGATCCTGCATCTTTTGAAGAACTGGCAGAAAAATGCACCAACCACGGCACAAGAACACTGGCAGGTATTAAGGTATTGGACAAGCCGGATATTATTGAAATTTATAAGATGGCATATTAAAAAGCAGCAGTAAGAGAGAACGCCTGCTGGCGCAGGCGGTACTCCGGCAGACATAGAAACAGCCTTCAGAAAAGGAACAAAATGTTCCAATTCTGGAGGCTGTGCTGCGTTATCATGGGTTCATAAAAAATATCAGTGACATGTTTTACAGTTTTATAATCTCCCCGTCATCAGGAACCAGCAGATTTCCATGATAATATTCTTTTCCTTCTGCTGTGTAAAGTTCTTTCCTGTGGCTTAAGTTTTTATCTTCTGTATGCCACAGCACCAGATTTGGAATAGAAAGGCTTTCTGCCAGTTCGCAGGCTTCTTTTACTGTGCTGTGATGTTTTTCATAAGGCTGGAACCGTTCTCTGTCACCATAGAGGCAGAATGCTTCGTGAAGAAGCCACTGACTGCCTTCCACATATGGCTTACATTCCGGATTGTAAGGCTCGTCTCCGGCGCAGGTGAACTTCTTTCCGTTTTTCAGGTGCATGGTGAAGCCGAACTGTTTTGCCTTTGTAGACAAAATATCAAAGAAAGTTACATCATAATCTAAAATAGAAACGGTTTCTCCGTCTTCTACCGGGATCAGGAAGATCTGTTCCCCGATCATTTTATAAAATTTCCCCTGAAGTGTTAAACGGCATAAGGTAGAGATCGTATCTGCCAGTCCCGGATGGCAGTAGATGCGAAGTTCCCCTTCGTATTTTCCTTTTTTCATGGCAGTGGCGATCATGCGGACCATCCAGACAATTCCAAGGATATGGTCGGTGTGCTCATGGGTGACAAAAATGTGATGGATATGGGCCATGTCCACATTCATTTTTTCCAGAATACCTAAAATACCATTACCGCCGCCGGCATCTACCATAAAAAATTCATCTCCGTCTTTTATGGCAAAGCAGGTATTGTAACAGCGGGTTGCCTGTGCGTTTCCGGTACCAAATACGTATAATTCTTCCATATTTCGATCCTTTCTTGTGCATTTCTTCATAAATCTTAACAAAATGTAAGCTTGTGTTCCTGCGGAAAAACTTTTATTTTCAATAAGAATATGGTACTATAATCCCATATAAAACGCAAGATTTCCTTGATAAAGTCTTTTTTGGGACATGTAAAGAAAGGAAAATGCGATAAGATGGGGGAATGTAATATGAGGGATCTGGCTTATCTGCAGCTTCTGGCGCGTGAATATCCGTCAGTTAAGGAAGCTACCAGTGAGATCGTAAACTTAATGGCGATCTGTAGTCTTCCAAAAGGAACAGAGTATTTTTTCAGTGATCTTCATGGAGAGTATGAAGCGTTTATCCATTTACTCCGGTCTTCTTCCGGTATCATCCGTGAAAAGATCAAGGAAACATTCGGACATTTGATCCCGGAGGAGGAGCAGTTACAGTTAGCAAATCTGATCTATTATCCAGAGCGTCATCTTCCAAGGATGATGAAAGTTGGACGGTATACAGAAGACTGGCAGAAGATCACCATTTACAGACTGGTTAAGATCTGCCGCGAAGTTTCTTCCAAATATACCCGTTCGAAGGTAAGAAAAAAGATGCCCAAGGAGTTTGCTTATATTATTGATGAGCTTCTCCATGTAGACTACAGCGATGAGAACAAGAAACTTTACTACAATGAGATCATCCATTCTATTATTGATACCAGTATAGCAGACAAGTTTATTGTTGCGCTGTGCCGTTTGATCCAAAATCTGACCATTGATAATCTTCACATTATCGGCGATATTTTTGATCGTGGACCAAGAGCGGATATTATCATGAAGGAGTTAATGAACTTCCATGATGTGGACATCCAGTGGGGAAATCATGATATTTCCTGGATGGGAGCAGCTGCCGGCAATCTGGCCTGTATCTGTAATGTGCTTCGTATAGCCATCAGCTACAACAGCTTTGATGTGCTGGAAGATGGATACGGTATCAATCTGCGTCCACTGTCCATGTTTGCGGCAAAAGTTTACCAGGATGATCCATGTGTCCGCTTTATGCCAAAGATCCTGGATGAAAATATTTATGATGCAGTAGATCCTGGCCTGGCAGCTAAGATGCACAAGGCAATTGCTGTGATCCAGTTTAAGGTAGAAGAAGCGATGATGCAGCGCCATCCGGAGTATGAGATGGAAAACCGCATGCTTTTAACTGCAGTGGATTACAAGAAAGGAACCGTTACCATTGAAGGAAAAGAATACCCAATGCTGGATATGAATTTCCCAACCATTGACCCGCGAAATCCACTGGAGCTGACCAGAGGAGAAAAGGAACTGTTACGCACTCTCTGCGCGTCATTCCGCCACAGCGAGGTTTTACAGCGTCAGGTGAAATTTATCTATTCTCATGGTGGTATTTACAAGTGCTACAACTCCAATCTGCTGTATCACGGATGTATTCCTATGACAAAAGATGGAGCATTTGATACCATTATGATCGGTGGAAATGGTTATAAAGGAAAGTCCCTGATGGATTTCTTAAACCGCCAGGTACATAATGCCTACTTCCTTCCGGACGGTGCAGATGGAAAAGAAGAAGCACTGGATCTGATGTGGTATCTCTGGTGCGGAGCAAGATCTCCGGTATTTGGAAAGTCAAAGATGACTACCTTTGAACACTATTTTGTAGAAGATAAGGCAACACATAAAGAGGTGATGAACCCTTACTACAAACTGTGTGAAAAAGTAGAGATCTGTGACAAGATCCTGGAAGAATTTGGCTTAAAAACGGAAGGTTCCCATATTATTAACGGGCATGTGCCTGTTAAGTTAAAAGACGGGGAAAAACCGGTAAAAGCAGGGGGAAAGCTTTTTGTGATCGACGGTGGTCTTTCAAAGGCATATCAGAGCACTACCGGCATTGCAGGATATACATTGATCTACAACTCACACCATCTGGCACTGGCAGAGCATATGCCATTTGACCCGAAGAAAGACAGTACACCGAAGGTGTCTGTGGTTGAAAAACTGAAGGTCAGGATCATGGTGGCAGATACGGATAAGGGCCGTGAATTAAAGGAACAGATCGCAGACCTGAAAGAATTAGTGGCGGCATACCGGGAAGGCGTAATAAAGGAAAGGGCTGAATAATGACCAGAGCAGAATTTTTACAGGGACTGAGGACAGAACTGGAAGGGCGCGTTCCGTATTCCGTGATTCAGGAAAATATACGATATTATGATTCATACATTTCAGATGAAATAAGCAAAGGGGCTGATGAGGCAGAGGTGATCGAAAACCTTGGAGGCCCAAGGATCATTGCCAGGACGATCGTAGATGCAGCACTAAATACAGAAGATCGTCCGGACGGCTATGAAACTTATGGCTCCGGAGAGACACAGGAAGCAGATGATAACAGCCAGAGCCGTGAGTACAGTGGCCCCTATGGCACAGTAGACAGAGAAGAGTCTTATCAGGATACATACCATAGAAATGTACATTATGTAGATTTCAGCAAATGGTATGTGAGACTGGCAGCAGGACTGATCGTATTTTTCATTATCTTCCTGCTTATGAGCCTGTTCTTTGGGATCATAGGACTGGCTGGCTGGGTATTGTCTTATATCTGGCCGGTACTTCTGATCTTAATGATCTTCTGGATGTTTAAGGGACCGGGAAGATAAGATTACAATTGATTGCGATAAAGTAAGTAGGCACTTTTGGTTTAAAAAGTGCCTATTTATGTATATAAATCATGTCTTATTCTTGACATTTTTGTGAAAAAATAATATAATTGCGTTGTTGGTTCGTAACAAATCCGTAACAATTCTATTTCGACAGTTAGGAGACTTTCAGCGTGAATTTTGCTTTATTTCGGAGACATGCGGTAAAGGCTGCCGCAGGTCTTTTTCTTTTATCAGGTATTCTTTTTGTAAATCCAGGAGAAAGTCTGGCTGCTTCTAAAGGGGCAGAAGTACAGACACGCTCTTCTTATATGGTGACGATCGCAGCGCCTTCTGTAGAAGTACATCTTTCCGCAAATGAACACAGCCGTTCTGTAGGACAGGTAAAAAGGGGACAGACCTATGAGGTCCTCTCCAATCAGGGAAATGGCTGGGTGAAGATCAGCACAGGCAGCGGAGAAGGTTATATTAAGACTTCAGGAAAAGCTTCCCTTGTAGAAAAAAACCGTGAAACAGTGGATCTTTCTGCCAGACAGCGCCGTCAGACTGTGGAATTTGCTCTTCAGTTTGTAGGCGGAACCTATGTATTTGGCGGTGTTGACCCCAATAATGGAGTAGACTGCTCCGGTTTTACCAGATATATTTTGCAGAATACTGCTTCCATCAGTCTTCCTCATTCTTCCAAAGGGCAGTCTAACTATGGCACTGAGGTTTCAGAAGAGGAAATGCAGCCGGGAGATCTGATCTTCTACGGTGATGATGCAGGTATCAATCACGTAGCAATGTACATTGGAAATGGACAGATCGTTCATGCTTCAACAGAAGCTACCGGTATTAAGACTTCTCCTTATAACTACCGTAAGCCGGTGAAGATCGTCAGTGTTTTAAGCTAGGTCATTCAATCAGATCATTACAAATCCCTGGTGCCAGCAAGGTACCGGGGATTTTTTTGTGAAGAAATTGTGAAATCTGTCAAAAATATTAATAAATATTAAAAAAAAATAAAAATATTGACGAAGCTCTCAGCTGTGATATAATACAAATGTAATTAACGTAACATTTATGTAACATTTAAAAGCAACTATTTAACATAAACCGTAACAAATAGGATGGGATGAGAATGCATAATTTTTTTGGTAAACTGGTTAGAACAGGACTTGTATGTGGAATATTGATGACAGCAGTGCCGATGACTTCCATGGCAGCCATCGGGCCTGGATTTAAAACAGGAACATACATTGCGACTATTACAGCAGAAAGTGTAAACATCAATAAGACAAAAGATGGAGAAGATGTTTTGACCACAGCCAAAGCAGGCAGTGTTTTTGAAGTATTAGAAGACCTTGGAAATGGCTGGATGAAGATCCGTGTAAATGATACAGAAGGTTATCTTCCAGTTTCCGGAAATGCAGAGGTAGAGGAAGCAGAAGCAGGCGAGATAGAACAGGTCCAGAAAGAAGCCATTGAGTCCTCCAATAGCTACAAAAGACAGCAGCTTGTAAGTTATGCCCTTCAGTTTGTAGGTGGTCCGTACCGTTACGGCGGCAGTGACCCACATACAGGAACAGACTGTTCCGGATTTACCCGCTATGTGTATCAGCATGGTTTAGGTATTTCTTTAAGCCGTTCTTCAGGCAGCCAGGCTTCCCAGGGAACTGCAATCAGCGCGTCCCAGATGCAGCCGGGAGATCTGCTTTTTTACGGAAGTGGAAAGAGTATCAATCATGTAGCAATGTACATAGGAGATGGAAAGATCGTACATGCTTCTACCGAAGCAACAGGCATTAAGGTTTCTAACTGGAATTACAAAAATCCGGTGAAGATCGTAAGTGTGCTGGGATAATGAATTAAAATGATATTGAAAAATAGACAGGCCTTTCTGCTGGCGGCAGAAGGGCCTTTTTCGCAGGTTGGGAAATTTGTCTCATAAACGGGAGAAAAGCCGGGATAGGGGAGCTATCCTGGCTTTTCTCAAGGGGAGTATAAATAATTAATAAGGATGAGGCTATGGTTTAAGGGAAACCATGTTGCCTCACATTAGTTATAATATAAATACAGGGAAAATGCAAGTAAATTCCCAGGAAAAAGGTGGGAATTACGTTACAGTTCAGCCATGACATCTTCTTGTTTCCATATTCATGAAAACAAGAAGCTTGGTGGTCCCACCATATGCTGATTTGGATGAAAAAGTGCTTATGCAAGCAGGCTTGCAACACACTTTCTCATTCAAACCAGCGCATGGCTGAACTGTAAAATAAAATTCTGCAAAAGCCACGTATAAACCATCAGGATACAGCCATAATAAAGCTGTAACTTGAAGTTAATATAAAAAAATATCTTTTTGGAGGTATTGAAATGGCAAAGAATGACTACAGCAATGATTACAGTAACCGCTACAGCAACCAGATGGATGACTGCAGCAACATGAACCAGGAGAACAAGGCTAAAAACAAGACCGAAAATAAAACCGAGAACACAACCAGGACCACATCTAAGAATAACATGAAGAATAATAGCAGAAATAAAACTGAATATTAAATCCCTGGATCTGTAAGTACTGGCAAGAGTACAGATACCAGAAAGAAAACGGTCATTGAAAGGAACAGACTTTCAGTGACCGTTTTTTATGTACTGCTCCCAGGTTGTACCCACCAGACAGGACGGGCATATATTAATAATAGGAAGACTTGTCTATAACGTTTTGAAATAGTTCGTATATTCGCATATCTGGAAAGAAGGTGGAAATATGACTGGTTTTCCAATGCTTCCTTACTGGGAATTTGACCGGTGGATAGAGATCGGGCGGGTACGGCGGATCATTGACTTAAGGGAACCATGGCTGTATGAAGAAGAACGGATCCGTGGAAGTGAAAATATTCCCTATGATGAGTTCTGGGATCATATGGGGGAGATAAATTATGGAGAAATGACCGTATTCTTGTGTGAAAGAGGCGCCAAAAGCATGGTCATCTGCCGGGACCTGTGGCGCATGGGATATGAGGTGGCAGACCTTGCAGGCGGAATGGTGAATTACAGAGGAAAATACATTGACAGATAGTAGTTTGGGGCTGTAAGATAATGGGGCAGGAGAAAAACAAGCGCCGCTGTAAGGCGGCATTTGTTTTTCTTGCACCATTAACGAATGGAAGGAGAAATTTCATGAAAATTTTATTCGCATCCGATATCCACGGTTCTGCGTACTATTGCCGCAGACTGTTAGACATTTATAAAGAAACAAAAGCATCCAGAATGGTCATTTTAGGAGACATCCTTTATCATGGCCCGAGAAATGATCTTCCAAAGGAGTATGCACCAAAAGAAGTCATTGCCATGTTAAATCCATTAAAGGACCAGATCTACGCTGTTCGTGGCAACTGTGATACAGAAGTAGACCAGATGGTACTTCAGTTCCCGATCCTGGCAGATTATGCGCTGTTAGTATTAGACGGAAAGACATTTTACGCAACCCATGGACACGTATTTAATCAGGATCATCTGCCGCCTATGCAGGATGGAGATATCCTGGTACATGGACATACCCATCTGCTGAAAGCAGAAAAGGTGGAAACAGAATGTGGAACCATTACCGTATTAAATCCGGGTTCCGTTTCTATTCCTAAGGGCGGAAATCCAAATACTTATGCGATCCTGGAAAATGGTGTATTTACCATTTATTCCCTGGACGGCGAAGTAGTAAAAGAACTGAAGCTGTAAATGCTGAACGGTAACGTAACATTTATAATGTGAAACTGAAAACGAAACTTAAAATGGAATGAATTTAGAACTGTGAGGACGAAGGATTGAAACAGACCTATGAACTGATCGCACCCTGTCATTTTGGGCTGGAAGCTGTATTAAAAAAAGAGATACTGGACCTGGGGTATGAGATCTCCCAGGTAGAAGATGGAAGAGTTACTTTTATTGGCGATGATGAAGCAATCTGCCGTGCCAATGTATTTTTACGCACTGCAGAGCGTATTCTGTTAAAAGCAGGCAGTTTTCGTGCAGAGACCTTTGAGGAACTGTTTCAGGGAACCAAAGCTATTGCCTGGGAAGAATTTATCCCGGAAGATGGAAAATTCTGGGTTGCAAAGGCTTCTTCTATTAAAAGCAAGCTGTTCAGCCCTTCCGATATCCAGTCCATTATGAAAAAGGCCATGGTAGAGCGGATGAAAGAGCATTACCATGTATCCTGGTTTCCAGAGGACGGGGCAAAATTCCCGCTGCGTGTGTTCTTATATAAGGATATTGTTACCATCGGCATAGATACCAGTGGTGACTCCCTTCATAAAAGAGGCTACCGTACTCTTACCAGCAAGGCGCCTATTACAGAAACACTGGCAGCAGCCCTGATCATGCTTACTCCATGGAACAAGGACCGTATTCTGGTAGATCCATTTTGCGGAAGCGGTACTTTCCCGATTGAGGCAGCCATGATGGCAGCCAATATGGCACCAGGTATGAACCGTTCCTTCTTATCTGAGGACTGGAAGAATATTATTAAGAGAAAATATTGGTATGAAGCCATGGACGAAGCAAACGACCTGTTAGATGATACAGTAAAAGTAGATATCCAGGGCTATGATATTGACGGGGATATTGTGAAAGCAGCCAGAGCCAATGCCCAGTCTGCAGGGGTGGACCACATGATCCATTTCCAGCAGCGTCCGGTAAACGCTCTCAGCCATCCGAAGAAATATGGTTTTATCATTTCCAACCCGCCTTATGGCGAGCGTATTGAAGAGAAAAAGAACCTCCCGGCTCTGTATACAGAGATCGGTGAGCGTTTTGCAGCATTGGATGCCTGGTCCATGTATCTGATCACCTCTTATGAGGATGCAGAGAAATACATTGGCCGCAAGGCAGACAAAAACCGCAAGATCTACAATGGTATGTTAAAAACCTATTTCTATCAGTTCATGGGTCCCAGACCGCCAAAACGCAGTCAGGAGAACCGAAACGTTGATTAAAAAAAGAATAAAAATGCAGTTAAAAAAAGCCGTTTCCACGTTTGCGGGAACGGCTTTGTCTGGAATATTGTGCGCAGTCCTTCTTACAGGCTGCGGTACGTTGCAAAATGGGGAAATGCCTCTTCCTGCAGAAAGTGAGACTTCCAGATCCAATGACCAGACCGAAGAAAAAACAAAGGGGGAAGATGCCGAAGACGGGGAAATAACTGGCAGTACAGAAAAGACAGATGATACAGAGGAGACAAAGACGTCCGGAACTGGGAAAACAGTACCTGAGATCTGGAACCGGGAATGGCCTTCCAATGTAGATCTGCCTTCTTCTTATGACTACAGAGAGCATGAAAGAGCACCAAAAATCGGAAATCAGGGCTCTTTAGGCACCTGCTGGGCCTTTGCTTCCCTTACTGCTTTAGAGTCTACCCTGCTGCCCAAACAGAAAGAGACGTTTTCAGTGGATCACATGTCCATGCACAATCATTTTCTCCTGGGACAGGATGAGGGGAGAATACACCATGTCTATGGCGTATCTGCTCTCCTGGGAAGGCCCTGTATGGGAGTCGGAAGATCCTTATGGAGATGGTTTCTCGCCAGATGGTTTAAAAGCCAGGGAACATGTCCAGGAGATACAGATACTGCCGTCAAAAGATTACGAAGCGATCAAAAAGCAGTTTATCTGGAAGGCGGTGTGCAAAGTTCCCTTTATACGTCCATGCGGGATTATGAAAGCGAGTCTGTTTATTACAATCGTGATACCAATTCCTATTGTTATATCGGTACGGAAAAGCCCAACCATGATTCTGTGATCGTAGGCTGGGATGATGATTATCCAAAAGAAAACTTCAATATGGAGCTGGAAGGGGACGGCGCTTTTATCTGTACCAACAGCTGGGGCGAGAACTTTGGTGACCAGGGCTATTTTACGTGTCCTATTATGATACGAATATCGGGGTCCATAATATTGTATACACGGGAATTGAGCCTACAGACAATTATGACAACATTTATCAAAGTGATCTGTGTGGATGGGTAGGACAGATCGGATATGGGGAAGACACGGCCTGGTTTGCCAATGCTTACAAAACAAAACCAAGGAAGAACTGGCAGCAGCCGGTTTTATGCAACAGGGGCTGGCACAGAGTATAAAATCTATGCAGCCAGAAATCTGCCGGACAGGGACAGTACAGGAAAAGAAAAACTTCATCAGGATCATATGATGGAAATGGCTTTAAATAAGCGGATATTGTTGGCAGAAGGAAAAATGGAATATGCCGGTTATTATACGATCCCTTTAATGAAAAAATAGTATTGGACCAGGGGAAAATTTGCTATAATAGTGGAAATAAAACACCGGATACTGTTCATCCAGTGGCCATTGAGTATGATGCAGGAGATGGCATTGCCCAGGTGGACCTGACAGACGGTGAAGGTTATTTAAGCCACAACGGTTCGCTCTGGGAACATGTAGAAGAGACCCAGAAGTGCAATCTGTGCCTAAAAGTATATACTCATACAGAAAAATAGAAGCTGATATCCATATGAAAAGGTGATAACATGGAAAAGAAAATCATATTTGCAACTGGAAATGCAGGAAAAATGCGGGAGATCCGCGCAATCCTTTCTGATCTGGGACTTCCGGTGCTTTCTATGAAGGAAGCAGGAGTTGATCTGGATATTGTGGAGGATGGAAAAACATTTGCTGAAAATGCAAAGATCAAGGCAATGGCAGTGTGGAAGCAGACAGGCGGTATCGTTTTAGCAGATGATTCCGGGCTGGCAGTAGATTATATTGGCGGTGAACCGGGAGTTTATTCTGCCAGATATATGGGGAAGACACCTCTTATGAGATCAAAACCGCAATATCATTGAACGCCTCTCCGGTGCAGAGGGAAAAGAACGCAGTGCCCGTTTTGTCTGTAATATTGCCGCTGTCTTAGAGGATGGAAGAGTGATCCAGCGAGAAGCCTATATGGAAGGTCTGATCGCAAAGGAACCGGCTGGAAATGGTGGTTTCGGTTATGATCCTATTCTGTATCTTCCGGAATTTGGAAAAACATCAGCGGAACTTACCATGGAAGAAAAGAACCAGATCAGTCACAGAGGAAAAGCACTGGAAGCTATGAAAAAGGCTTTAAAGGAAGAGGAAGCAGGAAAATGAAAATATTGATCGTCAGTGATACCCACAGAAAAGATGAAAATTTAAAATGGGTGATCCGTAAAACAAAGCCTTTTGATATGCTGATCCATTTGGGAGATGCGGAAGGCAGTGAATATGAGATCATGAAATGGGTAGATAAGGACTGTGACCTGGAAATGATCATGGGAAACAATGACTTTTCTCCCAGTTAGAGAGGGAAAAAGAGATCATGATCGGAAAATACAAGGTACTTCTGACCCATGGACATTATTATAATGTATCAACAGGCCCGGCTTATCTGAAACAGGAAGCAAGAGAGCGGGGATTTGATATTGTTATGTTCGGTCATACCCACAGACCTTATTTTGACATTGATAAATCCGGTGAAAAGAGCTTATTACCTTAAATCCGGGCAGCCTCTCTTATCCAAGGCAGGAAGGCCACAGACCGTCTTATATGCTGATGAAGATCGATGATAATGGGGAAGCCAGATTTGAGCAGCATTATTTATAGTTACAGTTCAGCCAATTCAGCATACGGTGGATCCGCCAGGCTTCTTGTTTTCATGGATCATGGAAACAAGAAGATGCCAGGGCTGAACTGTAAACGATTTGTGAAATACTTGAAAAAATCTTAAAAACTTATAAAAAGTGTTGACAAAATCATAAAGGTCATATATAATAATTTACGTTGCGACGGGGTGTGGCTCAGCTTGGCTAGAGCGCCTGGTTTGGGACCAGGAGGTCGCAGGTTCGAATCCTGTCACCCCGACTTATACAAAAGAATAGATATATGATATGCAGGTGTAGTTCAATGGTAGAACACTAGCCTTCCAAGCTAGATACGTGGGTTCGATTCCCATCACCTGCTTTTGTGTGCTCTTTTGAGTTATCCAGCGATGGGCATCGAACCCGGGTTCGGTCTACGCTCCGCTTCGGTCGGCGTTAAACAAGCGCCACTGGCGCTTAACTCTACACTCCGTTTCGGTCGGTGCCAAACAGGTGCCACTGGCACCTGGCACCCCATCACCTGCTTTTGTGTGCGTACATTTTCCCGCCAAACCCTATTGACGGCGAAAATAGAAGATAGTATACTGATACTCAGATAAGTTCTTCGGGGCAGGGCGAAATTCCCTACCGGCGGTATAGTCCGCGAACCATGTTATATGGCCGATCCGGTGAAATTCCGGAACCGACAGTAAAGTCTGGATGAGAGAAGAAGATGCGACTGTTTTGGTCCTGATGTAGTTCATGAAAAGAAATACATAGGAGAAACAGAAAATATCAGTAAATCCCCGGATAGCTTGATCGGCTATCCGGTTTTTATGCTTTTCTTTTGAACTGATATGAAAACGCATATTCCTCAGAAGATGAACTTACGAAAACGGGCTTTTCAGATATCTGAAAGAACCAAAAGTATATTTCATAACAGGGAGGAACGTAATGATGGAAAGAAAATTACTGAACACGAAAAATGTAGTGCTTATGGGAATGTTTGGTGCGTTAGCAGCAGTTCTTATGCTTTTGAAGTGCCGCTGCCATTTTTGGCACCAAGCTTTTATGGACTTGATTTTGCAGAAGTGCCTATGCTGGTTGGAACCTTTGCTTTAGGACCGGCAGCCGGTATTGTGATGCAGATCGTAAAGATCCTGATCAAACTGATCTTAAAGCCAACTTCTACAGGTTTTGTAGGTGAATTTGCCAATGTAGTTATGAGTTGTGCCCTGATCCTTCCGGCAGGCTTTATCTACCGCTTTAAAAAGAGCAAGACCGGTGCTGTTGCAGGAATGGCAGTGGGAACGGTTCTTATGGCTGTTGTGGGTGTTGTAATGAATGCTCTGGTCATGATCCCATTTTATTCCAACTTTATGCCTATCGATACCATTATCAAAGCAGGGGCAGCTGTAAATCCGGCAGTCAGCAGCGTATGGACACTGGCTATTTTCTGTGTGGGACCATTTAACCTGGTAAAAGGTGCCCTTACTTCTATGATCACTGCAGTTATCTATAAGCGGATCAGTGTTCTGATCCATGGAGCTTCCGGCGCTTATGGAGTTAAAAAGAGCCGTTTAAAAAAGGCATGAAAAAGGCTCTGAAAATTAATTTGAAAAAAATTAAAAAAATTTGAAAAAAGTGCTTGCATTTATGATAGCTCTGTGATAATATCCCATCTTTGACAGTCAAATTTATCAAAACACCGCTGAAAGCCTTATTCTACCTGGGTTTTTCAGCGGTGCCTTTTCGTTTTACTATATAGTCTTTTTTCTGAATCAGATATGGATGATAGACTTTTATGATTTTTCTCGAGATTGTTTACTAAGTTTTTGGATTTCTTTCATTTTCCTTTTGGTAAGAAATTCATAATCCGTTTCGAATCCGGCTACTTCATGTAATGCATCCGTCAGTTTAGTAGATTCATAAATCGGTATGAATCCCTGCCCCTGCACATCTGCAAATTCATAGTCTCTTAATGTCGACATTAACTCTTCACAGGTATATTTCCGCTTGAGCTTTTTTTCGAGCAGACGATAAATGAACAGCGCTAGAAAACAGACCAGGAAATGTGCTCGGATCCGGTCGTTTCGCTGGACAAAAACCGGACGGGCAGAAAAATCCGTTTTCATGATCCGAAAGCATGCTTCAATCTGCCAACGGCTTTCACTGACTTTTAAAATATCTTCCGGCTCATCGTCAAAAAGATCCGTACATACAGCATAGAGGCCATCGTACTGTGCTTCCTGTGCAATCTTTTTTTCATCCAGAAAATATAGGATATCGGCCATTTCTCCATCTTTTGTAACAGCTGTTTTATCAATAAATCTTGCTGGGTCATTCGGATTTTTCCGGTTTTTCTTATGCCTGCCATTTGAAAGCATTGCTTTTGCTCGTTCAATCTGTTTCTCTCGAATCTCTTTTTGATAAGCAGCGTATTTTGGTGAGTAAGTAATCAACAGACGCTGTTCCATCTTTTTGGAACTGTAAGGTTCTTCTTTATAAAAAAGTTCCTCTTTATCATCGTCTGTCAGGCTGTTCAGATCGATCGCTTTATGGTCTGAGAGGCACCGGAATCCTTTTTTGTTTAGTGCAAGTGTCCGGTATTCTTCTGGAAGTTTTTTGATAGACTGGGTTACGATATAAGAGCGCTTCTTGCTGTGATTTAAGAGCCGGTTATTTTCAGAACCAAGGCCTGCATCAGAACAGAAGATAAACTCTTCACACCCAAACTCCTCAATCACTTTTTTCTCGAGTGGTTTCAAAGATGTCTGTTCATTTTGATTTCCTGGAAATATGCTGAAAGCCAGTGGGATTCCATCTCCGTCGGTAAAGAGTCCCATCTGCACGATAGGGTTTGGACGGTGTTCTTTACTTTTCCGTATTTTTATCTCCATCTTCTTGTTCAATCTCAAAGTAGTAGTTGGTACAGTCGTAGTAAAGGACCCCATCGTTACGTTTTAAAACAGACTTTGAATTGCGATATAGCTCTGACTGAATCAGATCGCATTCTTCTGAAAGAACATTCAATGCCCGGTAAATATCATGAAGCTGATAAGTGGGTGCTTCTAGGAAGTTTTTAGCCGTTTCAAAGAAGAACGTTTGCTGCCTGGTTCTAAAATGCGTGTATAGATGAGATCGGATAAGATCGCGTTCAAATCATAATCATAGTGATGTTTATCTCGAATCTTTCGACATACCTTGTTTAAACCAAGTTCATAATAAAGAGACTGCAGGAAAAGGTAACCTCCCTGAAATTTTCGCTTTTCTCCATGGGCGATCTTTCGGTTTGGATGGAAAGTAATAGGAATACAATGATTCGCTTTTTCCTGTTCAAACTTTTCGGTCTCAATGCGAGCCTGTTCTTTTGCCCAGGCCATAACATCGTCTCTGGTGGGACCATGTTCAACCAACAATTCTTTTAATGTTCCAAGTTTGCGGATTGTCCGAGAGGTAGATTTTCCGTTACTGTCGATGTAGGATTGCTTTATATAAAAAGACTCAGCGTTTTTTGATTTTGATGTATTGACCTTCAATTTTTTCACCTCAATACCATTATAGCGCAAAAAGCCGAAAAAGCCTATATATAAAAACAACAAATTTGACAAAAAAATATAAGCATTCATGCGGCTTATACGCTGTTTTTCATTCGGAAAGGTGTCAAACTCCCGAGCTTCCGGCGCTTATGGAGTTAAAAAGAGCCGTTTAAAAAAGGCATGAAAAAGGCTCTGAAAATTAATTTGAAAAAAATTAAAAAAATTTGAAAAAAGTGCTTGCATTTATGATAGCTCTGTGATAATATATACCTCGTTGGTGCGGTAAGCGCTGACGAATGAGTCTGTAGCTCAGTTGGATAGAGCAACGGCCTTCTAAGCCGTGGGTCGGGGGTTCGAATCCCTTCAGGCTCATTAGGCAAAAGCCTAATAAAAAAATATTGATGGTGGGTATGGCGAAGTTGGTTATCGCGCCAGATTGTGGCTCTGGAGGCCGAGGGTTCGAATCCCTCTACTCACCCTAATCCTCTTTCTGGAGCAGGAAGAGGATTTTTTAATATCTTGGGCTGTCGCCAAGCGGTAAAGGCACAGGACTTTGACTCCTGCATACGAGGGTTCGAATCCCGCCAGCCCAGTTGACTATAGCAGTCGGATTTCTGAAAAAGCAGGAGTCTGGCTACTTTTTGTTTGCAGAGAATATATATGTGGAGAGACAGGGGAGAAAATGGAAATATTTGGATTTAATTTCAAGAGCAAAGCAGAAAAGGAAAAAGAGGCAAGGGATTATATGGAACGGGTATTTCCTGGCGGTGAAAAAGAGCGGGAACAGGTTCGGCAGGAACTGACAAAAGATTACCGGAAAAAGACGAAATGGACTTGTTATTATGTTATGTCCATATCAGGGACCGGATGACTGGGACAGGGCTTTCTTTTGAGCAGGTTGCAGGCGAAGTAGAAAAGCTGCAATGGATCCCGGATATGGATCAGAAGTCTCTTGATGCGATCCGGGAAGTGATGGAACAGGTCTGTGCAGAACATAAAAGTAGTAAAATTCTTTTAAAGGCAGAAAAAGAAAACGGCAAAAATCCAGTAAATATGCGGGTTTGACAGGCTTGAAAAAATATTTAAATTTCTTTTAAAAAGTGTTGACAAAACCATATCATTTATTATAATAATCTACGTTGCTGAGGAACACAGCAAGCAACAAAAGAAATGCGTCAGTAGCTCAGTTGGATAGAGCATACGGCTACGGACCGTAGTGTCGGGAGTTCGAATCTTCTCTGGCGCATGTGAAAAGCAGATTCTTCGTGAGTCTGCTTTTTGTTGTCATATAATCGCAAATACACTGAAAAACGATCGATCAACAGAGGATGGAGAAAAGAATGACAAAAGCAGTCTGGATGCTTCATGCAAAAAGCAGATTTTAATGGTCTGGCGGCAAGATTTCATATCAGTCCCATTACTGCCCGTATTATCAGAAACAGGGATATTACAGATATAGATGAATTTAATAAATATTTAAACGGAAGTTTAAAGGATCTGTATGAGCCAAGGCTGTTGCCGGATATGGAAAAGGCCATTTCTATATTAAAAGAAAAGATTGCTGCCGGTGTCAGGATCCGGATCGTGGGAGATTATGATATTGATGGTGTGTGTTCCACCTGCATTCTTTACAAAGGCCTCAGCCGTGTAGGTGCAAGCGTTGATTATGTAATACCGGAGCGCATTAAAGATGGTTATGGTATTAATGAACATATTATTGAAAAGGCGGCTGCAGACGGCATCCACATGATACTTACCTGTGATAATGGAATTGCTGCTATTGACCAGATCGCAGAAGCAAAAGAACTGGGAATGACGGTAGTGATAACGGATCACCATGATATTCAGGTAGATGAGGTTTCGGAAACGGAGATCATGCCTTCTGCAGACGCCATTGTCAATCCCAAGAGAAAAGACAGTAAATATCCGTTCAGCGAGATCTGCGGCGCTATGGTGGCTTATAAGCTGATCCAGGTACTTTTGAGGAATATGGGATTGACCGCCAGGAATGGCTGGATATGCTGGAGCTGGCGGCTATTGCTACAGTAGGCGATGTAATGAAGCTTAAGGATGAGAACCGCATTGTAGTAAAAGAGGGACTTAAAAGCTGGCTAATACAAAGATCCAGGGTCTTGTAAGCCTGATGGAGAAAAATACACTGGATCCGGAGCATATAAGCGCCTATCACGTTGGCTTTGTGCTGGGCCCTTGTCTGAATGCCAGCGGCCGCTTAAAACGGCCCAGATGGCTATGGAACTGCTTCTGGCAGAAAATAAGGCCCAGGCAGATGAACTGGCAGATGCGTTAAAGGCATTAAATGACGAGCGCAAGGACATGACCAAGGATGGGACAGATGCTGCCATAGAACAGGTGGAGACAGAGCTTAAGGATGATAAGGTGCTGGTAGTCTTTCTTCCGGACTGTCATGAGTCCCTGGCAGGCATTGTGGCGGGCAGGATCCGCGAGTATTATAATAAGCCTGTATTTGTCCTTACAAGGGCAGAAGGCTGTGCAAAAGGCTCAGGACGTTCTATAGAGGCATACCACATGTTTCACGCTCTGGTAGAGGTAAAAGACCTTCTGTTAAAGTTTGGCGGCCATCCTATGGCAGCAGGATTTTCACTGGAAGAGGCAAATATCGAAGAATTTCGCAGGCGGTTAAATGAAAATGCTGCAAAACGGCTTACAGAGGACGATTTTATCCCAAGAGTATGGATCGATGTTCCCATGCCGTTTGAATATATAACAGAGAGCCTGATCCGGGAATTAGAGCTTTTAGAGCCTTTTGGACAGGGAAATGAAAAGCCTCAGTTTGCCTTGAAATCCCTGAAAATACGAAGTGCCAGAGTGTTTGGCCGTAACCGGAATGTAGTGAAATTATCCCTGATGAATGAACGGGGCTTTTCCATGGACGGCGTGGTATTTACAGAAGGTGACTTATTTATGGAAGAAATGGGAAACAGCCAGAGCATGGATATTATCTATTACCCTACAATAAATGAATATAATGGAAACCGCAGTCTGCAGCTGGTAGTGAAGGACTGGAAGTTCCACTGAGGAGATACCTCTGGTACGTGTGTGCCAGGGGTGTTTTGCAGGAAGAAATATGAGTCTGTATATTTTTGCCAAAATCGTAAAATGTATGCAAATGAATACTTGAAATTTACATGACTATGGGGTATAATCGCAGAAAACACCATATCTGGATAAATAAACTGACAAAATACGATGGGTATGGGCAAATACTGAAAGGAAGGTAGAACAATGGTAAATACAGTTATGGACTTTATCACTTCCTATGATAAGGAAGTAGGAGAAGCAATTCAGGCAGAGTGCGGCCGCCAGAGAAGAAATCTGGAGCTGATCGCCTCTGAGAACATTGTTTCAGAACCTGTAATGATGGCTATGGGAACTGTACTGACCAATAAGTACGCAGAAGGTTACCCGGGTAAGCGTTATTACGGCGGCTGCCAGTATGTAGACGTACTGGAAACCATCGCCATTGAACGTGCCAAGAAGCTGTTTGGCTGCGATTACGCAAACGTACAGCCACACTCCGGTGCACAGGCAAATATGGCAGTATTTATCGCTATGTTAAAACCAGGAGATACGGTTATGGGTATGAACCTGGATCATGGTGGTCATCTGACACACGGGAGTCCTGTAAACTTCTCAGGACTGTATTTTAACATTGTTCCTTATGGAGTAGATGACGAAGGCTTTATCGATTATGATGAGCTGGAGAGAAAAGCAAAAGAGGCAAAGCCAAAGCTGATCGTGGCAGGTGCCAGCGCTTATGCAAGAACCATTGATTTTAAGCGTTTCCGTGAGATTGCTGACGAGGTAGGTGCTTATCTGATGGTAGATATGGCCCACATTGCAGGTCTTGTAGCAGCTGGAGAGCATCCAAGCCCAATCCCATACGCAGATGTTGTTACAACTACCACCCATAAGACTTTAAGAGGACCTAGAGGCGGTCTGATCTTAGCGAATAAGGAAGCTGCAGAAAAGTTCAACTTTAATAAGGCTATTTTCCCAGGAACCCAGGGCGGCCCATTAGAGCATGTGATCGCAGCAAAGGCAGTATGCCTGGGCGAAGCATTAAAACCTGAATTTAAGGAATATGCACATCAGGTAGTATTAAATGCAAAAGCACTGGCAGACGCACTGCAGAAGCAGGGCTTTAAGATCCTTACAGGCGGCACTGACAACCATCTGATGCTGTTAGACCTGCGTGGTATGGATATTTCCGGTAAAGAGCTGCAGAACCGCTGTGACGAGGTATTTATTACCTTAAACAAGAACACAGTACCAAACGATCCAAGAAGCCCATTTGTAACTTCCGGTGTCCGCATTGGTACACCTGCTGTTACCACCAGAGGCTTAAAGGAAGAGGATATGCCAAAGATTGCAGAGTGCATCTGGCTGGCAGCTACTGACTTTGAGAATAAGAAAGAGTATATTAAGGCAGAGGTTACTAAGCTTTGCGATAAGTATCCGCTATACGAGTAAAGAAATACATAGAAATAACGATTTAAGATGAAAACGCCGGAAAATGTTGGTTTTACAACATACATTTCCCGGTGTTTTTGTTGAAATATTTCAAATGCGTTTATTAAGCATTCTCAGCCTTCAGATTTTTCTGCGCCGTAGCCAGCATCAGTTTAATACGGTTCAACTGGTTTACTTCACTGGCGCCTGGGTCGTAATCTACGGCAATGATGTTGGACTCAGGATAGTTCTTTCGCAGTTCCTTGATCACACCTTTTCCTACAATGTGGTTTGGCAGGCAGCCAAATGGCTGGGTGCAGATAATGTTTTAACACCACTGTGGATCAGCTCTAACATCTCGCCGGTCAAAACCAGCCTTCACCCGTCTGGTTGCCTAAGGATACAAAGCCTTTTGCCATTTCTGCCAGATCACGGATCTCAGAAGGCGGTGTAAAATGTTTGCTGGCGGCCAGCTCTTTTCTTGCAGTCTTTCTGAAGAACTCTAACAGGGCGATACCTGCATTACAAAGCCTTGCAGTGGATTTCTTCATTCCCAGGTGTTCTGCCTTGAAATTGCTGTTGTAGAAGCAGTAAAGAAGGAAATCCAACAGGTCAGGCATTACAGCTTCTGCACCTTCTGACTCCAGAAGCTCTACTACATGGTTGTTAGCCAGAGGAGAGAATTTAACAAGGATCTCACCTACGATACCAACCTTCGGCTTCTTAATATCAAGACGCTCCAGATTATCAAAATCACGGATAATGCCGCGGACATTCTTAGCAAATTCCATCATAGCAGGCTGTCTCTTAGAAAGAGCCTTAATACAGATCTTTTCCATTTCTCATGAAGTGCATTGGCACTTCCAGGAACTGCCTCATATGGTCTGGTTGCATAAAGGACACGCATGAAAATGTCACCGTATACAACTGCCTGCATGGCCTTGGTCATCATTGGCAGTGTAATGGAGAAACCTGGGTTAGTTTCCATGCCATTTGCATTGACAGAAATAACCGGAACCTGAGGCATACCGGCTTTCTCCAGTGCCCGGCGGATAAATCCGATATAGTTGGAGGCACGGCAGCCGCCGCCGGTCTGGCTCATAAAGACAGCCGTGCGGTTTAAGTCGTATTTGCCGGATAACAGTGCGTCCATGATCTGACCGATAACGATCAGGGATGGATAGCAGGCATCATTATTTACGTACTGAAGACCTACATCTACGGCATTGCGGTTGTGGTTCTGCAGGATCTCCATGTTATAGCCGAAAGCGCGGATTGCCGGCTCGATCAGGTCAAAGTGGATCGGTGACATCTGCGGGCATAACAGAGTGTAATCCTTCTTCATTTCCTTGGTAAACAGCACACGGTTGTAAGCGCTGGAAACCACTTTCCGCTCATAATGCTTCTGGTCACGGACACGAAGAGCCGCGATCAGGGAACGGATACGGATACGGGCTGCTCCCAGGTTATTTACCTCGTCGATCTTTAATACAGTATAGATCTTTCCGGACTTTGTTAAGATCTCAGCAACCTGGTCTGTGGTAACAGCGTCCAGACCGCAGCCAAAGGAGTTTAACTGGATCAGATCCAGGTCATCTCTTGTTTTTACAAAGCTTGCGGCCTCATAAAGACGGGAATGATACATCCACTGGTCGGTGACAACTAAAGGTCGTTCCACTTTGCCCATATGGGAAACAGAGTCCTCTGTAAGTACGGCAAAGCCGTAGGAAGCGATCAGTTCCGGGATACCGTGGTGGATCTCCGGGTCTACATGGTAAGGTCTTCCGGCCAGCACAATGCCCCGTTTACCATGTTCTTTCATCCAGGCAAGTGTTTCCTCGCCCTTTTTCTCCATATCAGAACGGGATGCCAGCAGTTCTTCCCAGCCAGCGTGGGCTGCCATACGGATCTCTGCTTCAGGTATCTGGAATTTTTTTACAAATTCCCGTACCAGGCCGTCTGTTAAGATCTTTTCGTTTGTAAATGCCATGAATGGGTTCATGAAATCTACATGCTCTGTCTCTAATTCTTCTACGTTATTTTTAATATTTTCCGCATAGGAAGTGACCATTGGACAGTTATAATGGTTTCCTGCCTCAGGGCTTTCATTGCGCTCATAAGGGATACATGGATAGAAGATAAACTTCACACCCTGATGGATGAGCCATGAAATATGGCCATGTACCAGCTTTGCCGGATAACACTCAGACTCACTTGGAATGGACTCAATGCCCAGTTCGTAGATCTGTCTGGTGGACTGTGGGGAAAGTGTTACATGGTAGCGCAGCTTTTTAAAGAAAACAGCCCAGAATGGGAAGTTTTCATACATATTTAAAACTCTTGGGATACCCACTACGCCGCGGTCTGCCTGGTCTAAAGGTAGCGGTTCATAGTCAAACATCCGGTGATATTTGTAATCAAACAGGTTTGGTATCTCTTTTTTCGCTTTTGCAAGTCCAAGACCACGCTCACAGCGGTTTCCGGAAATATAATGGCGTCCGCTTCCAAACTGGTTGATGGTTAAAACACAGTGGTTGTTGCAGCCTTTGCACCGGGTCATAGAAGTGGTGTACTGCAGTGCGATGATCTTATCAAGAGGCAGCATGGTGGTCTCTTTTTCACCGGCCATATGGAAACGTTCTTTTGCGATCAGTGCTGCACCGAAAGCTCCCATGATACCGGCAATGTCCGGACGGACCGCACGACAGCCTGAAATCTTCTCAAAGCTGCGAAGGACAGCATCATTATAGAAGGTACCGCCCTGTACAACTACATGTTTTCCAAGGTCAGAAGTGTTTGTGATCTTAATTACCTTAAATAAAGCGTTTTTAATAACAGAATAAGCTAGACCTGCAGAGATATCAGCAACCGTAGCGCCTTCCTTCTGGGCCTGCTTTACATTGGAGTTCATAAATACAGTACAGCGAGTACCAAGGTCTGTAGGATTTTTGGCAAATAATGCTTCTTTTGCGAAATCTTTTACACTGTAATTTAAGCTTTTTGCGAAAGTTTCAATGAAAGAGCCGCAGCCGGAAGAACATGCCTCGTTTAACTGTACGCTGTCTACGGTTCCGTCTTTGATCTTAATGCATTTCATATCCTGACCGCCGATGTCCAGGATGCAGTCTACATCCGGCTCAAAGAAAGCAGCAGCGTAGTAGTGGGAAATAGTCTCTACTTCTCCCTCATCTAACATAAGAGCAGCCTTTAAAAGGGCTTCGCCGTATCCGGTAGAGCAGGAGTAAGCAATATGGGCAGTTTCTGGAAGCTGTTCTTTGATCTCTGTCACTGCGCGGATGGCAGTAGCCAGAGGACTTCCATTATTATTATCATAAAAACGATATAATAATGTGCCGTCTTCTCCAACAAGAGCCACTTTGGTGGTAGTGGAACCGGCGTCAATACCCAGATAGCAGTTGCCTTCGTAAGTAGAAAGATTGCCGGAACGCACGTGGTTGTGGCCGTGGTCTTCGATAAAGGCGTCATATTCTGCCTGATCCTTAAACAGAGGCTCCATACGCTTTACTTCAAAATCCATTTTAATGCCATTGGAAAGCCGGTCGATCATGTCGGTAATAGCTACCGGCTCCTGGCCTTCCTTTGGGTTCATGGCAGCGCCTACAGCTGCAAACAGGTGGGAGTGATCCGGTGCAATGGTCTGCTCCGGAGTCAGATGCAGCGTGCGAACAAAGGCTTTTCTCAGTTCAGGAAGGAAATGCAAAGGTCCTCCTAAAAAGGCAACATTTCCACGGATGGGCTTACCACAGGCAAGACCGCTGATGGTCTGGTTTACTACTGCCTGGAAAATAGAGGCAGCCAGATCCTCTCTGGTAGCGCCGTCGTTGATCAGCGGCTGGATATCCGATTTCGCGAAAACACCGCAGCGGGCTGCAATTGGGTAGATAGCCTTGTAATCTTTTGCATATGTATTCAGTCCAGCAGCATCGGTCTGCAAAAGGGATGCCATCTGGTCAATGAAAGACCCGGTTCCTCCTGCGCAGATACCGTTCATACGCTGGTCGATGCCCCCTGTAAAGTAAATGATCTTGGCATCTTCGCCGCCTAACTCAATGGCTACGTCGGTCTGTGGCGCATAGTCCTGGAGAGCAGATGCAACTGCTACAACTTCCTGGACAAAAGGAACGTGTAAATGAGATGAAAGTGTAAGGCCGCCAGAGCCGGTGATCACCGGGATAATATCAATGGGGCCGGTCTGGTTTAAGGCTTTCTTTAAAAGGCCTGCCAGAGTTTCCTGAATATTGGCATAATGACGCTCATAATCGGAGAATATAATATGAAGATCCTGATCCAGTAATGCAACTTTGACAGTTGTTGAACCGATATCGATCCCCAGGGTGTAATAAGTTGTAGTCTGATCCATAGTATATGGGGATAGCCCCTTACCTCCTTCGTGATTTGATGTACTTTCAAGACTCTGAGAGTACATCCTATAGCTTATGAAACGTAATTGTTTGTTAGAACATCATGTCTCTTACTGCAATTCCGGGCGAAAAGCCCAAAAAAGCACATTACAGTCTAACACAATACCTTTTACTTGGCAATTGTTAAAGGGGGTTAAGAATTTGTGAAGAATTGAAAAAATATGAAACGATTTGACAAAAACCGGGCCAGTCACTATAATGAGTAGGGTGAAAATTCAAAATGGGGGAGATTTCGCATGATACGGATTTTCAAGACAGAAGACGGTGCAATACACGAAAAAGAGGAGATGCAGCCAGGCTGCTGGATCGCCCTGACCAATCCAACTGCATCAGAGATCTTAGAGATTGCTGATGCCTGCCAGATCGATCCGGACCACCTGAAAGCACCTCTGGATGAGGAAGAGCGCTCACGTATTGAAGCAGAAGATGAATATACGCTGATATTGGTGGATATTCCTTCTATAGAAGAAAGAAACGGGAAAGACTGGTTTGTGACCATTCCTATGGCGATCATTACCACCAAGGATGTGCTGATAACCGTCTGCCTGGAGGAGACCCCGATCCTTACTGCCTTTATGGACGGAAGAGTCAGAGATTTCCACACATTTATGAAAACAAGGTTTATCTTACAGATCCTTTATAAAAATGCAACCCAGTATCTGCAGTACCTGCGCATTATCGATAAAAAGAGTGAAGTCATTGAAAACAAACTTCACCAGTCCCAGAAAAATGAGGAACTGATCGAACTGTTAGAACTTCAGAAATCACTGGTGTACTTTACCACCTCCCTTCGTTCCAACGAAGTGGTGCTGGAGAAGTTATTAAGGATTGACAAGATCAAGAAGTACCCGGAAGATACTGATCTTCTGGAAGATGTAATCGTAGAGAATAAGCAGGCTATGGAGATGACCAGCATTTACAATGGCATTTTAAGTGGTACCATGGATACCTTTGCATCTGTTATTTCAAACAACTTAAACATTGTTATGAAATTCCTGGCAACCGTTACCATTGTTATGTCCATTCCAACTATGGTGGCAAGTTTTTACGGTATGAACGTAAGAGCCAGCGGAATGCCTTTTGCAGAGCATCCTTATGGATTTGGCATCGTGCTTTTCTTTACACTGGTATTGACACTGATCGTTGCTTATATATTTAATAAGAAAGATCTGTTTTAAAATCAGTTAAATCAGTTTAAAAAAGGAGTTTTTGAATGGGAAAATTTTCCAATAACTGGAAACGCCGGAACGGAAATTTCCTGGGGTTCAGAAGTATCATTGATATTGTATGCGCCCTGGAGATCCTTGGAGTGGTCCTTTTCCTGGTAGCACCGCAGTTTGTGATGAATTATCTGATCTTAAACCCGGCGGCTATCCTTCACGGTCAGATCTGGCGTATTGTTACATTTTTAGTGTATCCACCGGCCATTACAGGTTCTGATGCCATTATGTTTGTGCTGATGAACGCCCTTGGCATTTACTGTATCCGTGCTTTTGGTACCATTGTGGAGCAGGTATGGGGAAGATTTCGCTTTAACTGCTACATTATCGGAGGTGTGCTCCTTCATTCGGTTGTTGCCATTGGCATTTACCTGGTAACAGGGCTTTCACTGCCACTGTTCCCAACTTATTTGGTTTATTCCTTCTTCTTTGTATTTGCCCTGATGTTTCCGGATATGCAGGTACTGTTTATGATGGTACTGCCATTAAAGGCAAGCTGGATCGCAGTGGCAGAGGCAGGAATTTATATTTATTCCTTTATTACAGGCGGACTGATCGAGAAGATCGAGATCGTTTTAAGTCTGATCCTTATTGGCGTATTCTTTGGCTGGATGACCTTTGCAGGTCCTTCCGGTTTTAAGCAGAAGAAACGCTCCCAGGAATTCCAGAAGACCACCCAGAAAATGAAAGTGGTAAAGAGAGGACACAAGTGTGCAGTCTGCGGACGCACAGATAAAGACAGCCCTGGTATGGAATTCCGTTATTGTTCCAAATGTGAAGGCAATTATGAATATTGCATGGATCATTTGTACACACATAAGCATGTCAAAAAAGAGGATGCTGATAACAGTAACAGTAATGATTAATGCGACCGGCATGCTCTGCGCTTTTGCACTGCATATCCCCACTTGGCCTGACACATTTATTCCTGTGCCAAGGGCATAAAAAGGCAGTAAAAGAGCGAATATACTACTAACCCCAATTCATTTTATTTATGGAGGAATTTGAAAACATGAAGAAAACTAAGATCGTCTGCACTATGGGCCCCAACACAAATGACAAGAACATTATGCTGGAACTGGCTAAAAATGGAATGGACGTAGCTCGTTTTAACTTCTCCCACGGTGATTATGCAGAGCATCAGAGCCGCCTGGAGATTTTAAAAGAGGTTAGAAAAGAACTGGACCGTCCGGTAGCAGCTCTTCTTGATACAAAGGGACCGGAGATCCGTACCGGCGTATTAAAAGACGGAAAGAAAGTTTCCTTAAAGGAAGGACAGACCTTTACTTTAACTACCAGAGAGATCGTTGGTGATGAGACTATTACCCATATCAACTACTCTGGCCTGAATGAAGATGTTGCAGCTGGAAATAAGATCCTCATCGATGACGGCCTGATCGAGCTGGAAGTAGTAAAGGTAGACGGCACTGAGATCGTTTGTACCGTTATCAACGGCGGTGAGTTAGGCGAGAAGAAGGGTGTAAATGTTCCTAACGTAAAGATCAAACTTCCGGCACTGACTGAAAAAGATAAAGAAGATATCCGTTTTGGTATCAAACAGGGCTTTGATTTTATCGCAGCTTCTTTTGTACGTACAGCTGACTGTATCCGTGAGATCAAGGAAATGCTGGATGCAGAAGGTTCTGCAATCAAGGTAATCGCTAAGATCGAGAATGCAGAAGGTATTGAAAACCTGGATGAGATCATTGCAGTAGCAGACGGTATCATGGTAGCAAGAGGTGACATGGGTGTTGAGATTCCGGCTCAGGAAGTTCCTCATATCCAGAAAGAGATCATCCGTAAGTGTAATGAGGCTTGTAAGACTGTTATCACTGCAACCCAGATGTTAGACTCCATGATCCGCAACCCAAGACCTACCAGAGCTGAGGTTACTGACGTTGCCAACGCTGTTTATGACGGTACTGACGCAGTAATGCTTTCCGGTGAGACTGCTATGGGTAAATATCCGATTGACGCATTAAAGATGATGGTATCTATCGTTGAAGAGACGGAAGCTTACTTAGACTACAGCGCATACCGCCGTCGTAAAGTAACTGAGGAGAATATGAAGAATATCTCCAATGCAGTTTGCTCCGCTTCTGTTTCTACCGCACATGACATCGGTGCTGATTACATCATTGCTCCAAGTATTACAGGATTTACATCCATGATGCTTTCCAAGTGGAGACCGGCAGCACGTATCATCGGTATGTCCCCAAGCACTACTACTGTCCGTCAGATGATGCTTCAGTGGGGTGTAACACCTGTATGGTCCCGTCGTGCAGAGAGTACGGATGAGCTGATCGAAAACTCTTTAGAAGAGTTAAAGAGCGGCAATGTGATCAATTCTGGTGATCTGGCCGTTATTACCGCAGGTATCGTTACCTATGCAAGACGCCATGAGGCAGCAACAGCTACCAATATCATGCGTGTGGTAAGTGTGGACTAGCTGAATGCTACCAGATTGCTTCGCAATCTTCAAAACATTCATTAAAAATAATACTAGACAAAGAAGTCTGTCTGGGAGTACAATTATCCGCAAAGGAAATGGTACTCCCTTACAGGCTTCTTTTCTTTTACGGAGGTTATCCTGTAAAATTAAAAGGAACTGATATATATGCATAGATAATGCATAAAAATACCATTGCGTAAAGCAAAGATCCCCCACAGGGAAAGGAGATAAGATTATGGAAAAGAAACCATTTGTTACACTGGCGCAGGCAGAAGAGATCGCCAAGACCTATCCAACCCCATTTTATCTGTATGATGAAAAAGGTATCCGCGAAAATGTAAAACATCTGAAACAGGCATTTTCCTGGAATAAAGGATATAAAGAATATTTTGCAGTAAAAGCAACCCCAAATCCATTTATCTTAAAGATCTTACAGGAATATGGCTGTGGTACAGACTGCTCTTCTTTAACAGAGTTAATGATGTCAAAGGCCTGCGGTTTTTCCGGTTCCAATGTAATGTTTTCTTCCAATGATACTCCGCCTGAGGAATTTGCTTACGCAAATGAAATGGGTGCCATCATCAACCTGGATGATATTACCCATATCCAGTGCCTGGAAGATACATTAGGCTTCATTCCGGAGACCATCAGCTGCCGTTTCAATCCAGGCGGTGTGTTTAAGATCAGCAATGACATTATGGACAACCCGGGAGATGCAAAGTATGGTATGACTACTGAGCAGATCTTTGAGGCATTTAAGATTTTAAAGTCCAAGGGGGCAAAGAATTTCGGTATCCATGCTTTCCTGGCAAGCAATACAGTTACCAATGAATATTATCCGATGCTTGCAAAGATCCTCTTTGAGCTGGCTGTTAAGTTAAAAGAAGAGACAGGTGCACATATCAGTTTCATCAACCTGTCCGGTGGTATTGGTATCCCTTATCGTCCAGATCAGGAACCAAATGACATTATGGCTATTGGCGAAGGCGTGCGCAAAGTTTATGAGGAAGTTCTGGTTCCTGCAGGAATGGATGACGTGGCTCTTTGCACAGAGCTTGGCCGTTTTATGTTAGGGCCTTATGGATGCCTGGTTACCAAAGCAATCCATGAAAAACATACTCATAAAGAGTACATCGGTGTAGATGCCTGCGCAGTAAACCTGATGCGTCCGGCTATGTATGGTGCTTATCATCACATTACCGTTCTTGGAAAAGAAGATGCGCCTTGTGACCACAAGTACGATATTACCGGTTCCCTTTGCGAGAACAATGATAAATTTGCGATTGACCGTATGCTTCCTGAGATCAAAATGGGTGACTTTTTAGTGATCCATGATGCAGGTGCCCATGGCTTTGCAATGGGTTATAACTACAACGGTAAGTTAAAATCCGCAGAACTTTTATTAAAGGAAGACGGCTCTGTCCAGATGATCCGCCGCGCAGAAACTCCAAAGGATTACTTTGCAACCTTTGATTTTTGTGGTATCATGGATGGGTATGATAAATAAAAATCGCATATAGAAAGAACGTTTGCCCGTCCGCGTATGCGGGCGGGTGTGTGCGTTAAAATGGACGAATATTCGTGAATGTTTTAAAAATTATAACAGGAGGCGAAAAATATGGCAAAGATCGGTTTTATTGGAATGGGAAATATGGGTTCCGCTATTTTAAACGGACTTTTACGGGTCTATAAGCCGGAGGACTTATTATTTACAGCAGCCCACAAAGAAAAGATGGAAGCTGTAACAGCAAAGACAGGAGTGGTTCATGCAGCATCCAATGCAGAGTGTGCAAAGCAGTCTGAGTATGTGATCCTGGCAGTAAAGCCACAGTATTTTGAGACAGTGTTTGAGGAAATCCGTCCGGTATTAAAGGAAGATCAGATCGTGATCTCACTGGCACCTGGCCAGACCATTGCAAGCCTTACAGAACGTCTGGGCGGAAAGGTGCGCGTAGTCCGTACCATGCCAAATACACCGGCGTTACTGGGTGAAGGCATGACCGGTATGGCATATGAGGAGTCCAACTACAGTGAAGAGGAAAAGGCAGTGCTTCGTGGTATTTTTGAGGCCTGCGGACGTCTGGAAGTAGTAGATGAACGTATGATGGATGCAGTTGGCTGTGTCAGCGGCTGTTCACCGGCTTATGTATACATGTTTATTGAAGCGCTGGCAGACGGAGCTGTAAAATACGGCCTTCCAAGGGCCAAGGCATACCAGATGGCAGCCCAGACCGTTCTTGGAAGTGCTAAAATGGTACTGGAAACAGGAAAGCATCCGGGACAGTTAAAGGATGAGGTTTGCTCACCTGGCGGAACCACCATTGCCGGTGTATCTGCACTGGAAGAGTGGGGCTTCAGAAATGCTGTGATCAAGGCAGAAGATGCCAGCTATGAAAAGGGCAGGAAAATGTAAATGTATGTGGCACATCGCCTGCACTGCAGGCGGAGGTGTGAAAGATCAATACTCCTGGAATTTTTTATGTCTGATTTTGCAAGAAGAGTTCGGGAGTACATAACATATAAAAGGAGAAGAAACATGGGAAAAGTAGAAAATGAAGGAATGCCGGTAGTACGTTTAGACCGTCAGTTAAAATATCAGGGAAATATCCTGAAAATATATGAGGATACAGTTCTTGCAAATGGCCATGAGGCACACTGGGATTACATCCACCACGATGGTGCAGCGGCTGTTCTGCCTGTAACTTCAGAAGGAAAGATCTTAATGGTGCGCCAGTACCGCAATGCTTTAAACCGCTATACACTGGAGATCCCGGCAGGAAAACTGGACGCACCAGATGAGCCAAAGATCGAGTGTGCTTACAGAGAACTGGAGGAGGAAACTGGTTTCCGCACCGAAAAACTGGAATATCTCATGAGTATAAATACTACAGTTGCATTTTGTGATGAAGCCATTGATATTTTCGTAGCCCACAACCTGATCCCGTCCCATCAGCATCTGGATGAAGATGAAGTGATCGAAGTGGAAGCATGGGAATTAAAAGATCTGGAAGAGATGATCTACACAGGAAAGATCACTGACGGCAAAACAATAGCGGCACTGATGGCTTATGGCCGCAAGTACCGCTCTGTAGACAAGAAAGATGAACTGGCTTAAATATCTGTGATAATGCCGTTGTCAGGCATATGTCAGCTTTGTTTTGAAACGATTTCCTTCAGGTCAGAATACATAGTTTCTGATAATGGCACCGGTACGGAAAGTTCCTTTGCTTTTCGTACCAGATAGCCGCTGAAGGTCTCCAGTTCACTGGGGCGTCCGGCCCAGATATCTCTTTGAAGGGAACTGGTGGATGCCGGATCCAGTTTATGGTAGAACTGATCGATGATCTCGTTAATGGAAGTTTCCGGCACGCCTGCACCGGCTGCCTCAGATACAAGCCAGGACTCACGGACTAAGGTCTCATACTGGGCGGCTGTCTCAGAATCTTCCCGAAGCTGTCCAATGGTCCGGTTATACCGGGCGGTAGTGATATTATAGGCGCAGTTTAAAATGTACTTGCGCCAGATGGCTGCGATAATGTTATCGGCAATTTTATGATGGATATGTGCCCCGCTTAAAAGGGCGGATGCCTCAAGGACGTTCTCTGACTGCTCCTTTGAGGCATTTTTTATGCCGATCCGCAGGGAAGCCAGGTTGCCGATCTGGGTAATGGAAAAGTCCGGGGATGCGTAGGCAACGATATAAATAAGGGAGTCGATAACAGTGCCTTTTTTCAGAAGATTTCTCATCCGCTCTCCTGTATCTACGCCATTCATTACCGGTATGAGAACGGTGTGATCATCCACAAAAGGCGCGATCTGGCGGCAGACATCCTCTAAGGAATAGTTTTTTACGCATACAAAAATATAATCCTGGGGACCAATGGCATCGGCTGTTGTTACATGTTCAGGAAAGGCTGTGATTTCTTCGCTGTAAACACTGTGAAGAGTAAGTCCATGTTCTTTTATATGTTCCAGCCGTTTTCCTCTGGCTGCCAGTGTAACATGGGGATAGGTATGAGCCAGCATGGCACCTAAGTAGCCGCCTACGCCGCCGATGCCTACTATAGCGATCCTTTTATTCAAAAGAGTTTCAGAGGCAGAGGTTGTATTTTTACCGGTATCATTGTATACACACATAGGCAGAAAACCTCCTGTTATTAAATATATATCATGATGTTGGGGTCAAAAGGTATTTTGCCCCCTCTGATACCGAATTGCTACGTGCTTTGCACTCTCGCAATTCTAAAAACATTCGTAATTCGCTCATTTTTCTTCAAAAAATGGCTACTTACTCATGTTTTTTGCGGGTCCCAAGTTCAAAAATCCTCCTGCAAGCAAGCTTGTGTCGGATTTTAGACCTTTTGACCCTGGTATCATATCATTTACTAAAACTTCCCACACCTAAACAGGGCTTCGCACCTTGAAAATTCAATATTTCAGCTAACAAAATAGTGCTTTATGCTATTGCAACCTCTGGATGAAGTGCATTACGCAGATATTCCGGCAATCTTGCCTCAAAATCAACAGTAAAAGCAGTCAGTTGTTTATCGCTGAGCTTTAAGATTTCCTGAAGGCTTGCCATTAAGGCATCCATCAAGATGCAAAGTGACCTGCGGAAAGTAATGTCTGCCATTTCATCAATGAGAAAGAAGAATAACTCACCAAGAGTTCTCTGATCTTCGTTTTGGCGCTGTTCCATTGCAAGCAACATATATCTAGTAAATACAATGGCCACATGGGCTGTCAGCGCATCATAAGATAAGCTATGGCATTCTCCAATCAGGTTCAGCATGGATTTGCAGGTCTTGAAGAAAACCTCAATCTGCCAACGTTTTCCATAAACACGGATGATTTCTTCCTCAGAAAGAGTCGTATCCGTACAGATAAAAGCAAGCCAATCCTTGCGGTTCGATTTGTTCCTTACGCATACGATTTTCGCCGGAATTGGAGTTTCTTTTCCTACCATAACATCAACAGACAGCAGATATTTTGATCTGCCATGGCGCTTTTTGTTCTTGGAATAGATTTCTTTGATACTCAGCTGTTTACCACCGTATGAGTATTTAATCCGGCTGCTCTTCTTGATCATAGCAATCACATCCATGCCTTTTGAATGGATGGCTGTGATCTGCACCGGGTTTGAAAACCAGGAATCAAACAGAACATAGTCAGCATTCAGTCCCACGCTGAGGGCAGTGTCCAGCAAAGCCATCATTGCTTCTGGAGCTTTTGTCTGAGCAAGCTTGCGTCTTTTTCCTGCAAGGGTTCTGTTATCAAAGTCCTTTACAGGACCGATGATATTTGTAGTTTTTGCAGATGCCAGCAGACAGCTGTTTACAGGAATCAATGTATTTCCATCACTCCAGCTTAAAGTAAGCATTCGGAATCCTTTTTTGAAACGCATATCCGTGTGGTCAAAAACTTTTGATCCCAGTTCTGTTTTCTTGCAGCTGGTGCGGTTAAAAAGACTGTCATCAATGATGAAGACATTTTTTCTGCTGTCATTCGTCAGACCTTTGATGTCGTGATTTACGATATCTGCAGCAAGAAGAGAAGTGAAACGGAGCCAGTTTGTCTTTGCAGAATTAAGGAAACGGTAGAACGTGTTCTTGGAAAATGCTTCCTTAAAAGAGCTGGTCTGTTGCTGCATATACATACTTCTTCCGACAAAAATGTTACTGAGTTTGTAACGAAACAGAGAAACCGGAGAAACGCCTTTTTCTTTCATGCCATTACATCTGGCAAGAAGCTTGCCGACATGGTGTTTAGAAAAAAATCTCTGAACGCAGTCAATTAGGGCTTTTTCATCAGAATGGTTTTGTGGTATACTGGACATGGCATAAATCTCCTTTGTAAAGATGGTTTCTAGTCAATTCCATTATACCAAACGGAACAGGTTTATGCCTTTTTTATTGGCTGAAATATTGAATTTTCAAGGTTCAACACACCACATCGGTGTGGGAAGTTTTAGTCATTTATTTAAAAAGTCAGTCTCATCTGATACCATATCACATTTCCGTGGACAGACTGGGAAACGCCTTCGTTTACGAAACCGAATTTTGCATAGTAATGGATCAGTTTGTCCTTGCAGGTAAGTACCAGGCCTTTGCGCCCCTGTTTTCTGGCGTCTTCAATAGCAGCTTTGATCAGTTCACCTGCATAGCCTTTTTTGCGGCAGGAAGGAATGGTATTGACCCCGAAGATCATCTGCCATGCACCATTTTCATTATGCATTTCTCCTTTTTCATACATTTCATCTGTCAGGTCGGCTTCATCTGTGACCATACCGTCTACAAAGGCGATCAGTTTGTCATTTTCATCAAACATCAGCCAGAAATGGTCTGCATAATAAGCCAGGCGGTTTTCAAAGTCCTTTTTTGTGGCTGCTTCAGCAGCCGGGAAACACTCTGCTTCTACAGCAGTTAATGCGTCTAAGTCATTTAATGTTGCAGTTCTGATTTTCATAATAGTATTTAAATCCTCCATATTGTATAAATGTTCATGCAAACAATGCGCCAGAGGCGCAGGCTGTTATGTTTAATCTGCCAGCAGATACTTATCAATGGCTTCTGCGCATCCGTTATGGTCGCAGTCAGCTACGATCACATCAGCCAGGGCTTTGATGGGTTCGGTTGCATTTCCCATGGCAACGGCCAGACCGGCAGTTTTTAATGCCATGGTATCGTTATCTGCATCACCTACAGCAATAGTCTGTTCTAATGGCAGTCCCAGATGTTCACACAGCTTTTTAAGTCCTACACCTTTGTCGATCCCTTTGGCAGAACACTCTAAAGAGGTAGACTCTGCCAGAGCCAGTGCAGTTTCAAGACCGGCTGCTTTAATGCGTTCCACGGTGCGCGCCCGTGAGGCTTCGTCTCTGTGGTAAAGGTTCAGCTTCAGCACAGGAAATGGCTCTTCACAGAAAGAATTGTAAATATTTTCCAGTTTGTCAGTGATCTGATCAAACATGGTCTGGTAAATGCCCATATGAAAATCAGCCATATGGGACTGCTGATCCTTCTGGACAATGGAACGCTCTGAAAGTACATGGATCATGGCTCCTTCTTCCATGCCAAATTCCATCAGCTTTTTTACGATCCCAGGGTCAAGAGCCTGGGAATACAGTGTTTTCTTTTCTTTTAGGTCATAAACACAGGCACCGCTGACACAGTCTAAATAGCGCAGTCCCGGTATGATCTCTGTAAACGCATTCAGTTCAGCCAGGTTGCGGCCGGTACACAGGATAACAGTTTTTCCTGCATCGGTTGCCCGTTTAATGGCGTTTAAAGTTTCAGGGGAGATCTGTTTATTTGAATTTAAAAGAGTTCCATCCATATCAAAGGCGATCAACTGATATTGACTCATGGTAAAATCCTCCAAGGGTAAGCTCACGAACCCCGCACTGGCGTGCTTATCTGCCTGCTATTGCAGGCGGTTCGTTCGTTAATGATTATATCATATTTCCCTAACCGTGTACAAAAATAATCATGCACAGGCTGCAAAGGGCATACAACTGGTATAAGAGCACAGGAAAGGCGCTTGAAAAAGCAGGAAAGGCAGTCCATGTTCCGATTTCGCTTCAAATTCTTGGCAGACAGTTATCTGCTGTTGTTTAGTTTTTTCTGGGAATGATAGGGGCAGCGTTATTTTTCTGGTGGCGTTATCCTGTATTTCCTTCTTATTTATTTTACAGTTATGGAATAACAGGAAACAAAAACTTTACAGAAGCGTTTCTGATCGTCATAAAACAGCGTTTTTCCAGCTGGGTGCAGGGTGGCTCTGCGGGCTTACGGTTTACAGTGTATGGCTGTTTGGGATACTGACCTGTTTCTGGTCTTTCAGCCTGGGAATGGGAGTTATTTATTTTACATTGGAAAAGGGACTCTGGGGACTGCCTCTGTTTTGCGTTCCCTTCTTCCTCAGGGGATATTTTATCTCATGGTCTGGTACGTTCTTTCCAGATGGTCTTTTAGTACAAGAAAAGGCTGCGATTGCCAGCATTGGCTTTTTAATGCTCCTTACGGCCTGTGGAGCAGCCTTTGAGGCATACCTTTTTCATTTTGAAACGATGAGTGAACGAAAACTATTTAAAAGTATAAAAAATAAATTATACTGTAAAAATAGAGTAAAACTGCACTGTGTACCGGGGAACAAAATGATATCAGAGATAAACAGCTTCACCGCATATCTTCAGGAAGTGAAGCACACGGCAAAAATACAGAAGTATCCTACCACCGGGATCTGCTCCAGATGGCAGGATTTATGGAAGAAATGGGGATCACACAGGTGGAGAAGGTGACGAAGACCAGTTTGAATTCTTATATCCTGTATCTGGAAAAGAAGGAAAAGCGGCAGCTACCATTTCCAGGAACTGGCGTCCATCAAGGCATTTTTCAGCTATCTTGTTAAGGAAAGAAAGATAAACAGGGATCCGGCGGAATTTCTGCGTGCTCCCAAAATTGAACGCAAAATACCGGTGATACTGACCATAGAGGAAATACATGCCCTTTTGGCACAGCCGGGAAATACAACAGCGAAAGAACTGCGGGATAAGGCCATGCTGGAATTACTATATGCAACAGGGATCCGGGTATCAGAACTGATCAGTCTGAAATTAGAGGATGTGAACATGCAGATCGGTTATATCACCTGTCATGATAGCAGTAAAGACCGGATGATCCCCTTTGGAAAAGGGGCGAAACAGGCGCTGCGTACTTACCTGGACAAGGCAAGAAGTTCTCTTTAAGGGGCGTGCCTGTGAGTGGCTGTTTACCAATTGCAGTGGCCAGCCTATGAGCCGTCAGGGCTTTTGGAAGCTGATCAAATATTATGGGGAAAAGCGGGGATCAAAGAGGATATTACGCCTCATACTCTGCGCCATTCTTTTGCAGCCCACCTGATCGGGGATGGCGCGGATATCCATGCAGTCCAGGCTATGTTAGGACATGGGGATACCGGCGCTTCCCAGATGTATGCTGTGTATGCGGCAGCTACAGCTGCCCGGTCAGATAGTTAAAGATCTCATGGGCATAGTGAGAATTTTTCACGGTATCATTCCACAGGGTTTTATCATCATAAAGCGTGTAAGTGAGAGAGGACTTGTATTCTTCCTTAAAGAAGGTTCCCACAAAGAACCGAACTGAGGCAGGAATAAGCCCTCTTTTGCTGTAGCAGTTTTTGCAGTGGCTTTTTCCGGGCAGAACGGTCCACATATTCTCCAATGCTTTTATGGATCGCTGTGTCTTCTAAAGGCAGGTAATAATAATTCTGGTAATCCGGGTAGAAATATTTTAAAGTGCCTTCATACAGAGTTAAATTGCAGGCCAGGCAGTTGTCATGAAGCTCCAGGCTTAAAGGATTTAAGGTATATTCTAAAGGAATGGGGACGCTGTAAGGACTTTCCCACAAAAGATTGACAAATGGATGGGAATATCCGGCTTCGTCCGTGTAGGAATACAACTTATGACTGCAAAGGGTAAAATCCGACTCAAACAGATCTGCATAATTTAAAATGGGCAGGATGGAAGGCATTCCCCGCAGGTCATCTGCATTGTGCAGTATCAGCAGGTCAAAGAGGAATTTCTCATGGGTGTGCAGGTATTCACGGTACACATCGATCAGCTGCCCGCCATTGTATTTGTCCTCTCTATGTACCCCTAAAACTGTTCAATGGATTTCTGTTTCATGTTTTCCAGTTTTAAAAGTTTTCTGTAGGGCTTTATTTTCTTGAAAATATCAATGCTTATAAGGTCATCAAAATGGTAGTCAAGGCCCAGACGTTCGCAGCATTTTAAAAGATAGGGGATATCAAAACGGTCTCCGTTAAAATGGATCAGGATCTTAAAACGTTTTAAAAATTCAAAAAGGCATCTAAAAGCTCTTTTTCCGCCTGTCTTGTATCTGCAAACCACTGGATCAGCTTCCAGCCAAATCCGTCAAAATAAGTACAGCCAATGAGATACAGCTGGGAAGTTTCACCGGAAAAGCCGGTGGTCTCTATATCAAAAATAAAAGATCCTTTAAAGGACCAATGCGGTCTAAAGGATATGTGTTTGGAAATTCAATGGGATGTTTAATGGTGATCATAAAATCCTTTCTGGTCTGCCCGGCATATCTGATCCTGAAAGACCAGAACGCAAACCGCCCTTAGTTTAGCTGATTTTTAAGTAAAATGCAAGGAAAGAGTATCGAATATTTGTTCGGTGTCCTGCTTGCATTGAGGCGGTGTGTATGTTATGATTGATAGATGACGAAGTATCGCATGTAGGTGCGAAACCAGATAAAAGGAATATAGAACAGATGATTTCATATATAAAAGGAGCCCTTGGGGCAGTAGAAGATGATGTGATCGTAGTGGAGACCGGAGGCATCGGACTGGCAGTCCATGTACCCCTTTCACTTTTAGAGGAACTTCCGGCATTAGGGGAAGAAGTGACCGTTTATACGTATTTCCAGGTGCGGGAAGATGCTATGACTTTATATGGTTTTCTTCACAGACAGGACAGGGAAATGTTCAAGCAGCTGATCGGGGTCAATGGAATTGGTCCCAAAGGAGCTCTTGGTATCCTTTCTATTATGCGGCCGGATGATCTGCGGATCGCCATTGTCAGCGGGGATGCAAAAGCTATTTCCAAGGCACCGGGCATCGGCGCAAAGACGGCCCAGAGACTGATCTTAGATCTTAAGGATAAAGTAGATTTAGAGGAAGTGATGATGGCTTCCTTTGGAGGCGGAAAGGAAGATACTTCCGGTGCTGGTACAGGCGCATCTGTGGCAGGTATGGCAGCAGCTGCAAAGAGGCAGTGGCAGCTTTAACAGCTCTTGGGTATACGAATATGGAAGCTTCCAAAGCAGTAAAGAAAGTGGAGATCACAGAAAATATGAGTGTAGAAGACATTTTAAAGGCTTCGCTGAAGTATTTAAGTTTTCTGTGATTAATTTGAGGTATATATGGAACGGAGAATTATAACAACAGAGGCAACAGAAGAGGATGTGCGGATAGAAACCACCCTGCGTCCCCAGTGCCTCAGTGATTACGTGGGCCAGGAAAAGATCAAATCCACCCTGAAAATATACATAGAAGCGGCAAAAGCAGAGGGAAGCCTTAGATCATGTATTATTTTACGGCCCCCAGGACTTGGAAAGACCACCCTTTCCGGTATCATTGCCAACGAGATGGGAAGCAGGCTGAAAGTGACCAGCGGGCCGGCCATTGAAAAGCCGGGAGAGATGGCTGCTATTTTAAATAATCTTCAGGAGGGGATGTTCTCTTCGTAGATGAGATCCACCGTTTAAACCGTCAGGTAGAAGAAGTTCTCTATCCGGCGATGGAAGATTTTGCCATTGATATTATGCTGGGAAAAGAGTCCAGTGCCAGATCCATCCGTCTGGAACTGCCTCACTTTACCTTAGTAGGAGCGACTACCAGGGCAGGACTGTTGTCCGCTCCTTTAAGAGACCGTTTTGGAGTGGTCCAGAGAATGGAATTTTATACGCCGGAGGAGCTGCGCACGATCATCCAGCATTCTGCTACGATCTTAGGTGTGGAAATAGAACCGGAAGGTGCCATTGAACTGGCAAAACGTTCCAGGGGAACCCGCGACTGGCAAACCGCCTTTTAAAGAGAGTAAGAGATTTCGCCCAGGTTAAATATGATGGTGTGATCACAAAGAAGTGGCAGATTTTGCTCTGGATATCATGGATGTGGATAAAATGGGACTGGATCAGAATGACAGAAATATCCTTTGATGATCATTGAAAAGTTTTCCGGCGGTCCGGTAGGACTTGATACCCTGGCAGCAGCTTTGGGAGAAGATGCGGGAACTTTGGAAGATGTATATGAGCCATATCTTTTAATGAACGGTCTGATTAACAGAACACCCAGGGAAGAATGGCTACAGAAAACGCATATCGTCATTTGGGCTTGGAAATGAAGTAAAAATGTGGTATCCTTTTAACGAAAATGCCTCACAGACAGGAGATGGAAGATCAGAATGGATACAAAGAATTATACACAGGTTTTGATTGATGGAAAAATATATACGTTAGGCGGAAGCGAAGATGAAGCATATCTTCAGAAGGCAGCCAGCTATGTAAATGAAAAGATAACCACCATGCACGCGCTTCCTGGTTTCAGTAAACAGAGTGCTGATTACCAGCAGCTTATGCTTTACTGAACATTGCAGATGATTATTTTAAGACAAAAGAAACTGCGGATCAGATGGAAGAGCAGAGAGACAGAATGGAAAAAGAGACTTACAGCTTAAAACATGAGTTAGTAAGCACCCAGATGAAGTTAGACGGCGTTTTAAAGGACTTGGAGGAACGCCAGCGTCAGCTTCAGGAATTATCTGCAAAGCTTTCAAAATCCGAACGGGAATTAAGAGCTGCAAAGAAGCAGGCAGCACTGGCAGCAACATCTGAAAATGGGGAAGAGGAAGTAGTTGAGGATGAAGTGGTAGACACTGTGATCGAAGGAGATGAACCGGTCAGTGAGTCTGTACCAGCTTTAGATGAGACTGCAGCTGCACAGGCAACAGAAAGCGGTTTTGTACAGGCGGATATGCCAATGCAAAATCCTTCTTTCCAGACAAAGACAGGACTTTCTGATCAGGAACTTGCAAGAAAGGCTCTTCAGGCAGCCAGAAAAGCCGGTTCCCACAGAAACGGACGCAGATAAAACACAGATAGACTAAAGGGGCGCGCTACAGTTTGCAGTGGCCCCTTTTGCATAGGATCAGGAAAGGTAAGATCATGATAAATACAAGAAAAGCAGAGCTTTGGCGCCGGCAGGTTCTTTTGACAGTTTAAAGGCAGCTGTGGCAGCAGGAGCGGATGCGATCTATATGGGAGGCAGCCGTTTTGGTGCCAGAGCTTATGCACAGAATGCAGCAGGAGAAGAAATGGTGGAAGCCATCCGGTATGCCCATCTTCACGGCTGCCGTCTGTACATGACGGTCAATACATTATTTAAGGAAAAAGAACTGGACGAGCTTTGTGATTACATGAAGCCTTACTATGAAGCAGGGTTAGACGGCGTGATCGTCCAGGATCTGGGAGCCCTTCAGGTAATGAAACGGGCTTTTCCGGGAATGGAGCTTCATGCAAGCACCCAGATGACGGTTACCAGTGTATACAGCGCAAAAATGTTAAAAGAAATGGGCTGCTGCCGCGTCGTTCCGGCCAGAGAACTGTCTTTAGAAGAGATTTCCCGTATTTACAAAGAAACGGGAATGGATATTGAAACCTTTGTCCATGGTGCTTTATGTTACTGTTATTCCGGTCAGTGTCTCATGAGCAGCCTGATCGGCGGCCGCAGTGGCAACAGAGGCCGCTGTGCCCAGCCATGCCGCCTGCCTTACCGTGTATGGGAGGGAGACAAGGCAGAGGGAAAGAGCTTAAACAAAGAGAACCAGAAGTTTGTATTAAGTTTAAAAGATCTGTGTACGCTGGATATTTTACCGGAGATCTTAGAGGCAGGAGTATATTCTTTAAAGATCGAAGGAAGAATGAAGAGCCCGCGATATACAGCAGGTGTAGTCCGCATTTACAGAAAATATCTGGATCTGTATGAAACCTATGGGAAAGACGGTTATTATGTGGATCCGGAAGATAAAAAGAACTGCTGGATCTGTTTGACAGGGGAGGTTTTACCTCCGGTTATTATGAAGCACAATGGAAAAGACATGGTCGCTTTAAAGAAAAGCCGGAATTTCGTGAAGGAAATCAGAAACTGTTTGATTTTCTGGATGCAAACTATGTGGAAAAAGAGAAAAGGAACCGGTTGTTGGAAAGGCTGTTTTGAGGAAGGAAAACCGGCTGTCCTGGAACTGACACAGGAAATGTAACTGTAAAAGTGGAAGGACAGATCTGCCAGAGTGCCCAGAACCAGCCTGCAACAGAGGAAAAAGTGCGTAAGCAGTTAAATAAGACAGGTGCCACTTCCTTTTACTTTGAGCAGCTGGATATTGAGTTAAAGGGAAATATTTTCCTGCCGGTACAGGCATTAAATGAACTGCGAAGAGAAGGCTTTGAGAAGCTGACGGAAAAATACTGGCTCAGTGGGAGAGAAAGGCAGAGTCTCTGGTGCAGACAGAACAGGAACTTCCTGCTGATGTACAGTCTGCTTCCAAAACATTCACAGCTTTGCTTTCCTTACTGCATCTCTGGAAGAAGAATGTCAGTTGGAACCAGCTCTTTCCTGTGATGCTGTAAAACGCATTTATATCGATGCAGATGGATTTAAACCGGATCAGTGGGGAAAGATCGTAAAGCAGTGTGAAGCAAAGGGAAAGGAATGCTTCCTTACACTTCCACATATTTTCCGCACCCATGCCATGAAGTTCTTCTCTAAAACAGGAAAAATCTGGAAAATGCAGGTTTTACCGGTGTTCTGGCCCGTACTTTGGAGGAAGTTTCCTGGTTAAAGGAAGAAAAATAGAGCTTCCATTTGCTCTGGATGCCTCTGTTTATGCATGGAACCGGGAAGCAGTGCACACATTAAAGGAAATGGGACCGGAATTTATTACCATGCCGTGGGAATTAAACAGCAGAGAGTTAAAGGCAGTGGCAAAAGCCTGTGAGAGGGACGGAATACCGGGAGAACTGGTCATTTATGGGCATGCTCCTATGATGGTTTCTGCCCAGTGTGTGGTAAAACATTAAAGGGATGTACAGCCAAAGGGAACACCTTATAATGAAGGACCGCACCGGTGCCGGGCTTCCATTAAAGGCACATTGCAACTTCTGCTACAATACCATTTTAAATCCTCTTCCGTTATCTTTATTTGGCAATGAAGAGGCAGTAAGAGAGCTGAACATGGCTTCCCTGCGTCTTTCTTTTACAAGAGAAGGAAAAGAAGAAACACAAAAGATACTGGAAGCTTTTGCTGCTTCTTTATAGAAGGAAGAGAAATTGTCGAACCAGTGAAAGATTTTACAAGAGGACATTTCAGACGGGGAGTAGAATAGCCTATGACAAATCTGATCGTGGAAGTATCCAAATATCTGATGATATTGCTGATGGCCATTTATACCTATGCCAATTTCCGTTTCTTTTCTTTCCCGGATCTGGAACGGAAGAGAAAAGTGTGTGCAAGGCAGAACCGGGCCATGTTTTACTGCATTTTCTGGCATATGTGGTGATGTATCTGAAAACAGAAGATGAAACGTTAAGGCGGATGCTGCTGGTATTTTATATGGGACAGGTGGTGTTTTCCTGTTTTACATTTATATCTACCGGTTTATTTACAGGAATGTGTCAAGACTTCTGGTAAATAACTGTTGTATGCTCCTGGCCTGTGGTTTTATCATGCTTACCAGACTGTCTTTAGATAAGGGACTGGATAAGGCTTTTAAGCAGTTTGTGATCGTAGCAGCGGCTGCGATCCTTTCCTGGCTGGTGCCTTTTATCATGGAACGGTTCTGGCAGCTTTATAAATTCCAGTGGGTGTATGCAGGGATCGGGCTGGCTGCGCTTTTAGTTGTATGGGTAGCAGGAAATGAAAGTTTCGGCGCTCAGTTATCACTGACTGTTGGCGGAATCTCCATCCAGCCATCAGAGTTTGTAAAGATCAGTTTTGTATTTTTGTAGCGTCCATGTTTTATCAGTCACTGGATTTTAAGAACATATGCATTACCACAGTGGTGGCAGCTCTTCATGTAGTGATCCTGGTGTTGTCAAAGACCTGGGAAGCGCCCTGATCTTTTTTATCAGCTATGTGATCATGCTGTTTATTGCTACAGGAAACTGGCTGTATCTGATCGCGGCAGGTGTTCTTGGAAAAGGTGCTACATCCATTGCATATACACTTTTTGACCATGTAAGACGAAGATTTACAGCATGGAAAAATCCATGGGCAGATATTGATAATACAGGATATCAGATCACCCAGTCCCTGTTTGCTATTGGAACAGGTGGCTGGTTTGGCATGGGACTGTGCCAGGGAATGCCAAACAGGATCCCGGTAGTGGAAAAGGATTTTATTTTGCTGCTATCTCCGAAGAAATGGGAGCAATCTTTGCTATCTGCGTCCTTCTGATCTGTCTGGGCTGTTTTATCCAGTTTATGATGATCGCAACCCAGATGCAGGCCATGTTTTACAAGATCATTGCAGTGGGTCTTGGAATGGAATATGTGGTACAGGTCTTTCTCACAGTGGGAGGTGTGACTAAATTTATCCCATCTACAGGTGTGACACTTCCGTTTGTAAGTTACGGAGGAAGTTCCATTGTGACAACATTCCTGTTATTCAGTATTATCCAGGGGCTTTATATCATCAAGCGGAATGATGAAGAAGAGATGGAAGAAATGGAGGCGCAGGAAGAATGAAAGAACTGAAAAAGTACGCGAAGAGAACCTGTCTCCAGAAAGAAAAATACGGCTGAAAAGAAGGAACAGACAGCAAAGAAGAGTACAAAAAATACAGGTAAAGAGATAAAGAAAGAAAACAAAAGATACAGAAAAGGTACCTGGAAGTCAGTGACAAAAGAGCGGGTATATGATCCCAATGGGAAAGTGCTGGTGATCACTTATGCATGTGTGGTCCTGTTTTTAGCACTGGCTGTATACATGGGATATTTTCTGCAGATGAAAAGCGAAGATGTGATCAACAATCCTTACAATGCCAGACTGGACAGCTTTTCAGACCGCATTGTAAGAGGCAGTATCCTGGCATCAGATGGAACGGTGCTGGCAGAGACTACCACTGATGATGCGGGAAATGAAACAAGGGTTTACAATTATGGAGGTGTGTTTGACCATGCGGTAGGCTATTCCTCTAAAGGAAAAACTGGCATTGAAGCCATGGCAAACTTCTATCTTTAAGTTCTCATGTCAATCTGGTAGAGCAGGCGGGAAATGAGCTGGCAGGTGCGAAAAATCTGGGAGACAGCGTGGTTACCACTCTGGATATGGAACTGCAGCAGGCAGCGTATGCAGCTTTAGGAGACAGGAGAGGAGCGGTGATCGCCATGGAACCGGATACAGGAAAGATCCTGGCAATGGTTTCCAAGCCGGGTTACGATCCAAATACCCTTCTTCAGGACTGGGCGTCTCTTACTGACAGTTCCAATAACCAGGGGCAGCTGGTAAACCGTGCAACTGCCGGACTATATCCTCCTGGATCGACCTTTAAGATCGTGACGGCTCTTGAGTATATGAGGGAGCATCCTGACGATTACAAGGATTTTCATTTTGACTGTAATGGCGTTTATCATAATGGAGACTACTCCATTAAATGTTTCCACAGTGAAGCCCATGGAAGCCAGGATTTTATGAAGGCTTTTGCTAATTCCTGTAACGGGGCATTTTCCAGCCTGGGTCTGACCATGGATCTGGACCGGTTCCATGCTACGGCGGAGGAATTGCTATTTAATAATCCGTTGCCATTATCCGGCTACTCCTATAAGGAAAGTTCTTTTAATATGAAAGGAGGCGCCGGAACCTGGGAAGTTTTACAGACTTCCATTGGCCAGGGAACTACACTGATCACGCCTCTTCACAATGCGCTGATCACTGCGGCTGTTGCAAATGGTGGAACCCTGATGAAACCATATTTGCTGGACCGAGTAGTCAGTGCCGGCGGGGAAGAAGTGAAAAATTCCTTCCGACTTCAGGGGAACTCTTATGACAGCCACAGAGGCAGCAAATCTGACAGAGCTGATGCGTGATGTAGTGGTGGAAGGAACGGGTTCTTCTGTGCGCACCGATGCCTATACAGTAGCTGCAAAAGGGAACTGCGGAGTTTGAAACAGGAAAAGAGACACATGCATGGTTCACCGGTTTTGCACCGGCTGAGTCACCAAAGATCGTTGTTACGGTCCTGGTAGAAGAGTCCGGAAGCGGTGGAAAAATCGCAGGACCTATTGCAAGACAGTTGTTTGATATATATATGGGGAGATAATCTTTAAAAGAATAACGTTTTCTATGGAAAACAGGCAGATTTCGTGTTATAATCTGCCTGTTTTGTTTTGAATTCTACTAAAAGACGAACTATTTATTAGAAAAACTTATCAATATTTATTAGCACAAACATACGAAGGGGAAAACAGGTGTTCCGAGCAGATGATTATGTTAAGGTAAGCGATCTGGCAGAGGCATATGAGCTTTGTCAGAAGCGAAGCAGTCTGGTAGTAGGCGGAATGGTATGGATGAAAATGACTCATATTACCAAGCGTACTATTGTAGATTTGTCCGGGCTTGGACTGGATGCAATCGAAGAAAAGAAGGAGAGTTTTCCATTGGCTGTATGTGCAGTTTACGCCAGTTAGAGACCCATGAGGGGCTGAACCGGTATTTTGATGGTATTTTCAGGAATGTACCAGAAATATCGTTGGCGTGCAGATGAGAAACTGCGCTACGGTAGGAGGCATTTTTGCCCGTTTCGGATTTTCCGATATACTGACCTGCTTTCTGGCACTGGATACTTATGTGGAGCTGTATCATGAGGGAACCATTCCTCTTTCTGAATTTGCAGCCAGACCTGTAAGAAGGGATCAGAAGGATATCCTGGTTCGTATTATTATAAAGAAAGACGGAAGAAAGGCTGCTTATACCAGTCAGCGCAATTCCCGTACCGATTTTCCGGTGATCGCCTGTTGTGTTTCCAACCTTGGAAACAAATGGTTTGTGTCCGTTGGGGCAAGACCTGCAAAAGCAAAGGCAGTGATCATTACAGAGGATGATTTTGATACCTTAAAAGAGATGGCAAAGGAAGCGGCAGAAGCATTTACTTATGGCGATAATACACGCGCCAGCGGTGCTTACAGAAAGACTCTGGCAACTGTTTACACCCGCCGTCTTATGGAGCAGATCAAAGGAAGGAGCGTGGGCATAGTATGAGACTTTCATTTCGCTTAAATGGAAAACAGGTAGAGACAGATGTAAGACCGGATATGCTGTTATTGGATCTGGTACGTGATCTGGGTTGCTACAGCGTAAAAGAGGCTGTGAGACAGCAAACTGCGGCCTTTGTACTGTATGGCTGGACGGAAAGCCGGTTCTGTCATGTTCTACACTTGCGATCCGGGCAGATGGCCGCCATGTGACTACACTGGAAGGTCTGCAGAAAGAGGCAGAAGAATTTGGTATGTTTTAGCAAGAGAAGGCGGAGAGCAGTGTGGTTTCTGCAATCCAGGCTTTATTATGAACGTTCTTGCTATGGAAAAGAGTTAAAAGATCCAGATGAGGAAGATATTAAAGAATATCTTTCCGGAAATTTATGCCGCTGCAGCGGATATATGTCCCAGCTGCGTGCTGTAAAAAATATCTGGATATGAAGCAGAGCGGAAAGGAGGCATAAGGAAATGGCATATACACAGATCAATCCTGCTACAGGAAAGAAATTCCGTCTGATCGGCGCTCCTGTTGTAAAGAAAGACGCAAAGGCACTGGTAACAGGTAAGCCGGTCTACACTGATGACCTGGCATTAAAGGACTGCCTGATCGTAAAAGTGCTTAGAAGCCCACATGCCCATGCACTGATCGAAGAGATCGACTGCAAGGTAGCTTCCAGAGTACCAGGGATCGAATGTATCCTTACATGGAAAGATGTTCCGCAGAAGCGTTTTACCATGGCCGGACAGACGTATCCTGAGCCAAGTCCTTATGACCGTCTGATCCTGGACCAGAGAGTCCGCTTTGTAGGTGATGCAGTGGCGATCATTGCAGGTGAGACAGAAGCTGCAGTAGACCATGCAATGCGTCTTATTAAAGTGAAATATCAGGTGTTAGAGCCTGTTTTAGATATGCATGACTCCAAGGACGGTAAGATCCTGGTACATCCGGAGGACAGCTGGAAAGCCCTGTGTAATGTAGGCGCTGATAATAAGAGAAACTTATGTGCCAGTGGCGGAGAGACTCATGGGGATCTGGAGGCGGCATTTGCAGGCTGCAGCCACATTGTGGAAAAACATACCACACCAAGGCGAACCAGCAGGCTATGATGGAGACTTTCCGTGCCTTTACTTATATGGATGTATACGGACGTTTAAATGTAGTAGACTCCACCCAGGTTACATTCCATGTGCGCCGTATTCTGGCTCATGCACTGGATGTGCCAAAGTCAAAGATCCGCGTGATCAAGCCAAGAATCGGTGGCGGTTTTGGCGCAAAGCAGACTGTTGTAGCAGAGGTTTATCCGGCTATCGTTACCATGAAGACGGGAAAACCGGCTAAGATCATTTACAGCCGTTATGAGTCCCAGATCGCCTCTTCTCCACGTCACGAAATGGAAGTAAAGGTAAAGATCGGCTGCGATGACAATGGTATTTTACAGGCAATGGATGTGTATACATTGTCCAATACAGGTGCATTTGGTGAACACGGACCGACCACTGTAGGTCTTTCCGGCCATAAGTCCATTCCTATGTACGGCACACCAAAGGCATTCCGCTTTGCTTATGATGTAGTTTATACCAACCGTATGTCTGCAGGTGCTTACCGCGGATATGGAGCAACCCAGGGTATTTTGCTGTAGAGTCTGCTATGGATGAGCTGGCAGCCCAGATGGGAATGAACCCGATCGAGCTTAGAAAGAAAAATATGGTCCGCCAGGGACAGGTGATGCCTGCTTACTACGGCGAGACTGCCAATAGCTGCGCCCTTGACCGCTGCGTGGACAAGGTTATGGAGATGATCGGCTGGGATGAAAAATATCCGAGAAAAGATATGGGAAATGGAAAGGTAAGGGCAGTTGGTCTTGCAATGGCTATGCAGGGCTCCGCAATTTCCGGCGTAGACGTGGGAAGCGTTACCATTAAGGTAAATGATGACGGCTTTACAGCATGACCATTGGTGCAGCTGATATGGGTACCGGCTGTGATACCACACTGGCCCAGGTAGCAGCAGAGTGTCTGGACTGTGAGCTGGATGATATCGTAGTTTACGGTGTTGATACGGATATTTCCCCATATGACTCCGGTTCCTATGCTTCCAGTACTGCATATTTAACAGGTATGGCAGTAGTAAAGACCTGTGAGTCACTGAAAAGAAGATATTAAAGAAGGCGGCAGAATATCTGAATTGCTCTGAGGATGAACTGGAGTTTGCAGGAAAGACAGTGCGCAGATTAAATGCCCCTGAAGGCGAACCGGCAGAGATCACATTAAAGGACATTGGAAACAGAGCCATGTGCTTTAATGAAGAAGCCCTCCAGGCTACAGAATCCCATTCTTCACCTGTTTCTCCGCCACCATTTATGGCAGGCGCCGCAGAAGTGGAGATCGACAAGGAAACCGGTCATATTGAGCTGCTTCAGTTTGCAGCAGCTGTAGACTGTGGAACCCCATTAAACGAGAACCTGGCAAGAGTACAGACAGAAGGTGGCCTGGCACAGGGAATCGGTATGGCAATGTACGAGGATGTAACCTATTCCGACCATGGCCGTGTCCATGAAAATTCCTTCATGCAGTACAAAGTACCAAGCCGTCTGGATATTGGAAAAGTCCAGGTAGAATTTGAATGCAGCTACGAGCCAACCGGCCCATTTGGCGCAAAATCCATCGGTGAGATCGTTATCAACACCCCATCTCCGGCTATTGCAAATGCAGTGTATAATGCAGTAGGCGTAAGGATCAGGAACTGCCTATTACAGATGAGAAGATCTTTATGGGGATCATGGGTGGCCGATGAGCGCAGGGAAGAACAAGCGACGCCGAAGGCGGCATTTGTTTTTCCAAAGCCATTAACGAAGGTCCAGCCTGCGTAAGCAGGCAGTAGAGCACGTTAGTGCGGGGACCTGAGTGGACGGCTCGTGAGCAATAATAAAACCAGCCTTGCAGATAACGCATGAGTGCACAAAGATGCATAAATGCGGTCTGTGAGGCTATTTTATGCAGGGGAAAATTGTGGTGGATTTTGGATCCCGCTATGATATACTATGGTTACATTTCTTAATCATAAAGAATAATATTTCAAAACTATGTAATGTTTAATGCGTTGCATATCTGTATTCAGGCAGCTTCAGCTAAAAATCATGGATCAAAAGCAAAAATTTAAAAGAAGTGGAAATGGTCTCAGGAAATTCTGTTTAAAACAGGCACGGGGGGGGGATATTGAAATTTATAACTGGATTTTGTATAATAAATATTAGAAACTGCCCCTTGCCTTGCAACAGCAAGAAAGGGGAGAATAAATGGGGACAAAGGACATAGAAACAGCGATATTTTTCGATGACGACAGGCGGTATGCGGATCTGTTAAATGGATATATCTTTGATGGAAAGCAGGTTATAATGGAAAAACAGCTTTATAGCCAGGATACAAGAGAAACAGGAAAATCACAAAAGACAGTTGGGGTGTACAAAAAGGAAAAAGATACAGCGTTTCCGTGATGGAGTAAAGAGAGTTGCGTTTGGTACATCATTTACGATCATTGCCCTGGAACACCAGGATAAGATCCACAGGGGAATGCCGGTGCGAGTGATGGTAGAAGATGCTTTGTCTTATGACCGGCAGATGAAAAAGCTGCAGAAACAAAACCGGGAGAAAGGTGTTTTAAACAAAAAGATTATATCAGCAGTCTGACAGACACAGACGTTTTAACACCAGTTGTAACCATTGTGATCTATTATGGTGAAGAGCCGTGGAACAACAGCAAAGATATTTATGATATTTTAGCCCACAAAGATCTTCCGGAAGAGATAAAACATTTATCAACCACTATCCGATCCATGTTTTAGATGTCCGCAGATTTACAAACGAGGAATGTTTTCAAACAGATGTGAGAGAGGTATTTGGATTTATCCGCCGTTCATTAGACAAAGAAGCAGTAAAACAATATCTGAAAGAAAGAGAAGAGCAGTTTACAAACATAGATGAAGATGCCTACGACCTGATCGCAGCCATGACAGACACCAAACAGCTGCAGATGGTCAAAGATAAGTATCGTAGTGAAGAAGGAGGAATCAATATGTGCAAAGGACTTCTTGATTGGGTGGAAGAGAGCAAAATAGAGGGAAAATCTGCCGGTGAACTGACCATCTTAAAATTAATCACCGCCATGCAACTAGATGGCCGCACCAGCGATATCACCCGTCTGTCATCAGAACCAGAGTTTTAGAAGGAATGAAAAAGCATTATCACATCCAATAATAAAACCATTATAAGCATCTAGCGACTCAGATTTCCTTCTTGCATATAACCCTCAAACGTTGTATACTAAAACCAGTTATTCAGATTCACACCAAAACCGGGAGGAATTGCAATGATTGAGGCAACGAGCTGCGGCGGTGTGGTTATATTTCGAGGGAAGATCCTGGTCCTGTATAAGAATTACAAGAACAAATATGAGGGCTGGGTCCTGCCTAAGGGAACAGTAGAAGCTGGCGAAGAATACAAAGAAACGGCTCTTAGGAAGTAAAAGAAGAGACCGGAGTAAGCGCTTCTATCATTAAGTACATTGGAAAGAGCCAGTACACCTTTAATACGCCCCAGGATGTGGTAGAAAAAGATGTACACTGGTATCTGATGATGGCTGACAGCTACTACAGTAAACCACAGCGGGAAGAATACTTTCTGGATTCCGGGTATTACAAATTTTACGAAGCATATCATCTGCTGAAGTTTTCCAATGAAAAGCAGATCCTTGAAAAGGCTTATAATGAATATCTGGACCTTAAAAGAAGTAATCTTTGGGGAAGCAAGAAGTATTTTTAAAAACAGAATAAGAAGAAAATAAAACTGCTGTATACGGGAGTGATAAAACTGTATACAGCAGTTTTGGTATATAATGTTATTCCACCAATTCCCCATTAATAAACACATACTTCACCACTCCTGAAATTTCCATAGGAGAGCCTTTGCAGATCACAAGGTCGGCGTCTTTTCCGGTTTCCAGGAACCTACCCGGTCAGCAACACCGATGTGTTCGGCGGCATTGATGGTGATGGCCCGCAGGGCATCGTAGGGATCCATACCGGCTTTCATGGCCATGCCGGCATAGAGGGGCAGGTTGTGCAGCGGGGTAACAGGTGCATCGGAAATAATGGAAACATGGCAGCCAGCTTTGCCAGGATGCCTGGAGTGGTCCAGCTTTTATTTAGCAGTTCTACTTTGGTGGCATGTCCGAAGGTTGGACCTACAGCTAATGGCAGATTCTCTTTACTAGTTCTTCCACGATCAGGTGACCTTCTGTTACATGTTCCAGAGTCAGTTTTGTGTGAAATTCCTTTGCTATGCGGATGGCAGTAAAATATCATTTGCCTGATGGGCATGGGCTTTTAAAGGAAGTTCTCCTTTTAAAACAGGAATCAGGGATTCTGATTTTTGATCAAAAGCAGGCAGCTTGGAGACGTCATCACCGGCGGCCTCTTTTTGCCATGTATAATGCAGCTTTCTGCAGTGCTTCCCGGATCAAAGCTGCATTGGTCATACGGGTGGACATGCGGCTGGTCATATAGCGTCGTTTTGATTTTCACCAAAAGCACATTTCATGGCAATAGGGTATTTAAGGATCATATTATCAATACGTTTTCCCATGGGTTTCACAGCTGCGAAAGTGCCTCCAATGGCATCAGAACTTCCTGGACCTGTGGCAAAGCAGGTGATCCCGGCTTTGGCAGCCATTTCAAAGCAGGGATCCATAGGATTGATGCCGTCAATAGCCCGCAGTTGTGGCACTACTGGGTCATTCCATTCGTTGGTATCTTGTCCTGGTACGCCGTTGCCGTAGCCATCAAGACCTGTATGGCAGTGTGCCTCAACAAAACCAGGATAAATATTAAGTCCGGCAGCTTCGATCAACTGTTCATAATCATCATCAATGTGACTGGCGATCTTTAAGATCTTTCCGCCGCCTATAAGGATATCTCCTGTGAATGGCTGCGGATCAACTGCTGTGTGGATCGTTCCGTTTTTATGCATATCATGTAAGTCTACCTCCTTAAGGATTCGATATAAAGTCATTATAACTCGGATGTACATGAAATTACAGTAAAAGAAGTGTGAGAGAGAAAAGCACGCAGCAATTCGGTATCAGCGGGGAAAAATACTTTTGATCTCAATCTCTTTCTATGATACAGGTTATCTGTGGGGCGCATTCTATAACTTACAGTTATTAAATGTATCAATAACCACCATTTCCATTATAGTACATTCTATGGTATACTACATATCAGTTCAAAACATAAAAACACAGAAAACAAAACCCAGACAAGGCGGTTTTAAGAAAGGAATACATATATCATGGCAAAAGGAACCATTTTAAATTTCATAATGACCTTGATACAGATCAGATCATCGCATCACAGTATCTGCTTTTACCGAACTTAGAAGAGATGAAAGAGCATGCTTTTGAGTCTTTAGACCCGGATTTCCAAAAAAGTAAAACCGGGAGATTTCGTTGTAGGCGGCGAAAACTTTGGCTGTGGTTCTTCCAGAGCAGGCACCAGGTGTTTTAAAGGCATTAGGCGTACAGGCTATTGTTGCAAAGTCATTTGCAAGAATTTTCTACAGAAACGCTATCAACATCGGACTTCCTGTTATTGTCTGTAAGGAGCTGCCGGATGAGGTAAAGACCGGCGATACCATGGAACTTTCCATGTCAGATGGAACTGCCCAGGCAATGGCAAGACCTATTCCTGCACCAAGCTGCCGGAATATATGCAGAATATTTTAAACCAGGGCGGACTGATCGCCTCATTAAACCGTGAGGAGGAATAGGAAAATGGGAATGACGATCGCAGAAAAGATCATAGCGGCAGCAGCGGCGTAGAAAGCGTAAAACCGGGAGATATCCATACTGTAACATTAGACCGTTTAATGAGTAATGACGGTACCACACATCTGACTGTGGACATGTACCGGAATAAATTAAAAATCCACATATTGCTGATGCAAAAAGTGGTATTCATCGTAGACCACAACGTACCTTCTGACTGCCCGAAAACAGCAGCATCCCAGAAGAAGATGCGTGATTTTGCAAAAGAAAATAACATTGATTTCTGGGAAGGAAAAGGCGTCTGCCATCAGGTAATGATAGAAAATTATGTATGTTCCGGTGAGCTGATCTTCGGGGCAGACAGCCATACCTGTTCTTATGGCGCTTTAGGTGCTTTTGGTACAGGCGTTGGATGTACGGATTTCCTTTATGGAATGGTAACTGGAAAATCCTGGGTACTGGTTCCTGAGACTGTAAAATTTAACTTAGTAGGAAAACTGCCGGAAGGCGTTTATGCAAGAGACCTGATCTTAACCATCATCGGTGAGATCGGTGCAAACGGATGTAATTACCAGGTAATGGAATTTACCGGAGAAGGTGCAAAGTCCTTAAGCATCAGCGAACGTATGGTACTTTGCAACATGGCAGTAGAGGCAGGTGCAAAGACCGGCATTTTGAGGCAGATGAAAAGGCATTAGAATATCTGGAAGCACATGGCAGAAAGCCGAAAGCTGTATACAAGAGTGATCCGGATGCAGTGTATGCGAGAGAATATACCTTTGACTTATCCAAGGTACGTCCTGTGGCTGCAAAACCGGATTTTGTGGATAATGTAGTTCCTGCAGAAGAAGTTCGTGGAATTAAGATCGACGAAGCATTCTTAGGTTCCTGCAACAATGGACGTATTGAAGATTTAAGAGTGGGTGCTTCTATTATCAAGGGCAAAAAGTGGCAGAAAAAGTACGTTTCCTGGTAGTCCCTGCAAGCCAGACCGTTTACCGTCAGGCATTAAAAGAAGGCCTGATCGATATCTTCATGGAAGCAGGCGCTATTGTCATGAACCCGAACTGCAGCGTATGCTGGGGAAGCTGTCAGGGCGTGATCGGTGAAAATGAAGTCCTGATCAGTACAGGCACCAGAAACTTCAAGGGCCGTGCAGGACATCCAAGCTCTAAGGTATATTTAGGTTCTGCAGCTACGGTTACCGCTTCTGCCATTGCAGGAGAGATCGCTCTGGCTGAGGATGTGATGTAATGCGTGGTTCGTGAGTTTACGAAATAAATCAAAGATATGAGGATATAGAAAAATGGATAAAATGATAGGAAAGGTATGGGTTTTGGGAGATGATATTGATACGGATATCATTATCCCAACAGAGTACCTTGCATTAAAACCATAGATGATATGAAACAGTACGGATTTTCCCCGCTGCGCCCGGAACTGGCAGCGCAGATCAAGCCGGGAGATATTATTGTTGCAGGAAAGAACTTTGGCTGTGGCTCCTCCAGAGAGCAGGCGCCGGAGATTATTAAGGCACTGGGAGTTCAGTGCGTGATCGCAAAATCCTTTGCAAGGATCTTCTTCCGCAACTCCATCAACAATGGTCTGCTTCTGATCGAGCAGCCAACTCTCTATGATGACATCAAAGAGGGAGATACCATCTCTGTTGTAATGAACGAACATGTGGATTACAATGGAAAAACATACCCAATCGCCTCTCTTCCAGAGAACCTGATGAGCATTATCCGCGCAGGCGGTCTGGTAAAGGCTATGCGCAAACTGAATGGTCTGGATTAAGAAAGAGAAGTGAGGTGTGTAAGAAATGGGAAAGACAGTAATTGAAAAGATCATAGAGCATAATACCGGCAAAGAAGTAAAGCCGGGAGATATTGTGACTGTAAATGTGGACCGTGTCATGATCCATGATATATTTATCCCTTTGTAGCGGAAAAATTCAAGGAAATGGGCTTTGAGAAGCTTTGGGACCCGGATAAAGTGGTCCTGATCTACGACCACCTGGTACCTGCAAGCCAGTTAGATGATACCAGACATTTCCATACAGGTGATGCCTTTGCTGAAAAATACGGCATGACCCATGTACACAGAAGCGATGGTATCTGCCACCAGCTGATGACAGAAGCAGGTTATGTAAAGCCAGGTAATATTGCATTTGGTACAGACAGCCATACAACTACCTACGGCTGTGTAGGCGCATTCTCTTCCGGTATCGGCTATACAGAAATGGCAAGTATCTTAGGAACCGGAACCATGTGGATCAAGGTGCCGGAGACCATTAAAGTTGTGATCAATGGCAAGCTGCCTGAAAATGTAATGTCAAAGGATGTTATTTTACGTCTGATCGGTGATCTGGGTGCGGATGGCGCTACCTACAAGGCACTGGAATTTTCTGGAAGCGCAGTAGAGAACATGACAGTTGCCAGCCGTATGACCATTTCCAACATGGCCATTGAAGCAGGTGCTAAATGTGCGCTGTTTACACCAGATGAAAAGACAGCAGAATATTGTGATATTACCTTAAATGATTACCAGAAGAGCCTGGCAGGAGATGCAGACGCTAACTACTGCAAGGTAATGGAATACAAGGCAGAGGATTTTGTACCGGTTATGGCATGTCCATCCCAGGTAGACAAGATCCGCAATGTCAGCGAACTGGAAGGAACAGAGATCGACCAGGTATTTATCGGCTCCTGCACCAACGGCCGTTTAGAGGATCTGGCAGCAGCTGCAGAGGTTTTAAAGGGCAAGAAGGTAGCAGATTTTGTAAAACTGATCGTTACACCAGCCAGCCGCAAGATCTACAGACAGGCAGATGAAATGGGTATCCTGGATACACTGGCAGAGGCAGGAGCTATCATCACCCATCCGGGCTGTGGACTGTGCTGCGGCAGAACCGGCGGCATCTTAACAGATGGTGAAAGAGTAGTTGCAACTAACAACCGCAACTTCTTGGGCCGTATGGGAACTTCAAAGGTACAGATCTATCTGGCTTCCCCAAGGACTGCGGCCAGCTGTGCAGTTGCGGGCAAGATCGTAAGTCCTCAGTAATAATTTAAAAGTACAGATAATAAAAGGCATATTTTCATTCTCTGAATTGATTTTGAGAGAAGAAAATATGTCTTTTTATTTTGTATATTCAAATGTCAGGTAACAGTATACATATGGTACAATTTCAGCTGTTTAATATCTTCTTTGGATACTTTCAGCTGATTTTCCAATTCTTTGTTTTCACATAATCTGTTTTTGAGAGTAGAAGTTTTCGTGCAATAGGCATGATCGGTCTTGTAGACAGGCCTGTAAATAAAGCCCATTTGGTTTCTGCGTTTAATGTAGGAGCCAGTATTTGTATATAGGCAGTTTCCATTTCCACATCTCGATTTTGCAGAGTGATATTTGTAACTGCATCAAAATGTTCCATGTAGCCTTTATAAGTATTTTCACAGTTCTGGTAATGATCATAATCTTCAAAGTTCATATACATCATGACCTTCGTAAGGCCATTTTCTTCCGGATGGAGTTCAAAAGGCGTCGCCCGATCCGGTTGATCCTTCCATCGTAAACATAACCATACAAGTTTTAACATTTCTGAAAAAGCGGGGCATTCTTTTAAAGTGGAAGAGGATGTGGCAGTATTGGGAAAATACAGAAGGGTTTCAATATGCACCTGCAGTGCGTCGGCAATGGCATACAGAGTGTCTATATCCACGGCTATTTCACCTGATTCATATTTTGATATAGCGGACTGGCTTTTGCCAATAGCCTGAGCCAGCTGTTGGTGGGTTATTTTCCGCATTTTACGTGTACGGCGGATATTCTGTCCGATTTCTTTGCTTATTTCTGACATATGGTTTCCTTTTTATTCCCTAAAATAATATTTTTAACGATTTAGGATCGAGGACACAAATGATGTGCAGTTTTCAGCTTATATTGTCCGAAATTAATCGTGTCACGGAAAGAAAATGTTGAAATTATTATCCACAGGAATATTTTGCTTTTGACGGGACTTTTCCTATTGCTATAATTTTAAACAAGACGGGAAATAAGTCAATAAAAGTCTATAACTGCAGGCGCCGCAGATATATATAATAAGGTATTCAAGGAGAGATGTAATTATGAATTACACAAAGGAATATTTTGATTTTGATCTGGATCGTAAAATACCCGGAGTATGAAATGGGATGACTGCAATTCAAAATTCGGCGTAGATGAATCTACAGCGATGATCCCAATGTGGATCGCAGATATGGATTTTAGGTCTCCGAAAGAAGTGATCGACGCAGTAATAGACCGCGCCAGTCTTGGATGTTATGGTTATACAACAAAACCAGACTGTTTTATGAAACGATTATTAACTGGGTAGATCGCCGTTATCACTGGAAGATAAAAAGAATGGATCATTTTACTCCAGGTGTGATTCCGGGATACACCATTACGATCCAGAATTTTACAAAGCCCGGGGACGGCATTATCGTACAGACACCGGTTTATTATCCATTTATGGATGGTGTTGTTAATAATGGGCGTAAGCTGGTTTATAATCCTCTGATAGAAAAGAGGGAGACTGGTTCATGGATTTTGAAGATCTGGAAAGAAAAGTAAAAGATCCGGATAATAAACTTCTGATCTTATCTAATCCTCATAATCCTGTAGGACGTGCATGGACAGCAGAAGAATTAACGAGCTTGGGAAATCTCTGTGCAGAAAATGATGTTTTGTTGATTTCTGATGAAATTCATGCTGATCTTATGATGAAAGGAATCACGCATACATCTGTTGGTACCCTTTCAGAAAAAAAAAAAGAATACAATTGTCCATTATGCCCCAAGCAAAACCTTTAACCTGGCTGGCCTTCAGACTGCTTATGCAGTTATACCGGACGATGAACTGCGTGAAACGTATGTAAAAGGATTAAATGCAAACCGTATTTTTAATATGAACTGGTTTGGTTCTGCTGCTTTGGAAGCAGCTTATGATAAAAGCGGTAATTATGTGGATACATTGTGTGACTATGTAAATGACAATATGGATCATATGGTTCAGTACGTTCAGGAAAGACTGCCTATGCTTCACATGAAAAATCTGAGGCAACTTATATGGTATGGGTAGATTTTCGCGGAACTGGGATGAGTACAGAAGAAATTGAATCATTTATTGACCAGAAAGCACATATTGGAGTAGATAAAGGATCCTGGTTTGGGCCGGGCGGAGAAGGTTATCTGCGGTTTAATCTGGCATGCCCAAGGAAGATCCTTGATAGTGCTCTTTATCAGCTGGAAACTGCATTAAAACAGATTTGACTGGTGCTTATAAATTTCTTAGTAACTTATAAAATATATAGAAAATTGTAGAAAATAAACGTCTTTTCTATAATGAAACAAAGAAAAAGCATGGTTAGTAGGAGGTGATACAGGTGGAACTGGCAGGTGTATTGATCGCGGTACTGCTGCTGATTTTTGATCTATAAAAGACTGAGCTTGATCCCGGCAACACTGATCTGTGTGGCGGTACTGGCATTAATCAATGGCTTTTCTTATATGGATCTGTTTATAAATCATTACGGCGTTTCACTTGCCGGATTTGTGGGAAAATATTTTCTGGTGTTTGTTACAAATGCTTTGTTTGGAAAAGTAATGGAAGAAACGCTGTTAGCATCTGTATTTTCAAAAATGATCGGAAAACTTTTGGAGATAAAAATGCTGTTTTGGGGCAATGTTAGCAACTGCGATCCTTTCTTATGGAGGCGTCAGTGTATTTGTTATTGTATTTACCGTATATCCCATTTTTCTTGCAACATTTCGCAAGGCAGATCTTCCGGGAAAATATATTCCAGCCTGCATTATGAGCAGCTCCTGTACATTTGCCCTTTCGCTGCTTCCTGGAGGAGCCCAGTTAAACAATATTATTCCTGTACAGTATTTGGGCACAACACCGGCTGCAGCTGCCGGGATCGGTCTGCTCTGCTGCGGCTATGGCATTTATATTCGTATATTTTTCTTGGGAATTAAAAAAGCAAGGCAAAGAGGGGAGCATTTTGAAATAAATCCGTCTATTAAAGAACGGATCACAAAGTTTGAAATGGATGCCGGGATTCCGGGACCATTATCAGTCCTGCCTCTTGTAATGATAATTTTACTGATCAATATTGCGCAATTAGATCTTTCTTATGCAGTGCTGGCAGGAACTGGTGTGGCTCTTTTATTGGCTGGAAAAATATTCCGGATAAACTGCGTATTATCAATGAAAGCGCAAAATTAGTAGGACCTGCTGTTATTACAACAGCTGTATCTGTTGGATTTGGCGGTGCAGTTCTTGCATGTAATGGAGCGGAGACTGTGTTAGAAGCAATATCAGCTTTGCCTGTACCGCCTAATCTTTCCTTTAGTATTGCTGCATCTTTCGCAGGAGCAATGACTGGAAATGGCGGAGGCGGAATGGATGTGGCAATGAACCTGCTTTCCGGACAATATCTGGCAGCTGGGCTTGAGCCGGAGCTGATCCACCGCCTGGGAGCGGTAGCAACTGCCGGATTCAGCTGTCTGCCCCACAACGGAATGCAGATCACGATCATGGATACATGCGGATATACAGCCGGACAATGTTATAAATATATTTTTATTTCAACGGTACTTTGTTCCGCCGGGTGTCTGCTGTTAGCAAATATAATAAGCTGTTTACTGTAATAAAATACATAGATGAAGGAGACTGGGAATGAAAATTACAAAAATCGATCTTTTATATTGCGATCCGGTAGAAGGGGCTGGAGACCATCTTTATGCCGTATATACACAGACGAGGGAATTTATGGAGATGGAGAAGTGGCATTATCTTATGGAGGCGCTTCATGCATTTGCCATGTTAAAAGACATGGCAAACCGGCTGATTGGAATGAATCCTTTGGATCATGAAGTAATCTGGCAGAAACTGTATCAGGGTGTTTCTGGAGTTACAATGGAGGTCCTATTGTATTTGGCGGTATCAGTGCCTTTGATATTGCCTTGTGGGATATTAAAGGAAAGGTGTATGGACAGCCGCTGTACCGTCTTTTAGGTGGAAAACACAGAGATACCCTGAAAGCTTATGCAAGCCAGCTGCAAAATGGCTGGGGTATTGGAAGAAAAACAGCAAGAACACCAGCAGATTACGCGCGTCAGGAAGAAATTGCAGTAGAAAAGGGATTTAAAGCAGTAAAATACAATTTCCTTACTTTTAGAGAAGATGAAGGAAGATATCCAAGAACAGAGCAGACAGCTTATCTGGATCCAGAATATTTGGATTTGGCAGAAGCGAGGATCGCAACTGTAAGAGAAGCGGTAGGTTCTAAGGTAGATATTATTTTGGAAAACCATTGTTATACAGATGCCCAGTCAGCAGTCCAGTTTGGAAATATGGCAAAGAAATATGGCATTCTCTATTATGAAGAGCCGGTAGTCCCTCACGAGGATACACTTGCTTATGTGCATCAGCAGACGGGAATTCCAGTAGCCAGCGGTGAGCGGATTTACAGCAGATGGCAGTTTAAGAAAATGTTGGATAAACAAGCCATTCAGGTGATCCAGCCGGATCTTGGAAACAGCGGTGGTGTTACAGAGGTGAAAAAATCTGTGATATGTCCTATGTATATGAAGCCGGTGTCCAGATCCATGTATGTGGAACACCGATCGTAACAGCTGCTTCTTTACATATGGAAGCAGCACTTCCTAATTTTGTAATCCATGAATATAACGTAAATACAGAAATGCCGCAGATGACCTCACTTGCGCTGCATCATTACGAACCGGTAAATGGATCTTTTACAGTACCGGAACTTCCGGGAATCGGAAATGAGATCGCACCAGAAGCATTTAAGCGCAGCCAGGTAGTTACGATCGAATAAAAGAATATTTTCCGGGGCTGCTGTGGCAGCCCTTTTATATTGACAGTAACTATGAAAATTAATAGTGACTAATAAAATAATCGCTAACTTGTAATAGAGGAGAAATGCATGTAAACTTGAGTACATGAAGGAATCCGGAGGATATCGTATACACAGGAGGAACACACATCATGGAAATTACTTTTTAGGCGTGGTATTTGCGGTTATTATAGTTCTTTTAGCCATAGGCAGACCGCTGTATCAGGCGATTGCAGGCGGAATGGTCGTAACAGCAGTGCTGTTTCATATTCCGATAACAATAATTGGAACTAAGATAGTCAGTGTTATTACAAACTGGTCATCTTTATCTGTGTTATTATCTCTGTATCTCATTACGTTTTGCAGAAGATCCTGGAGTCACGCAGTCAGATCCGTCTGGCACAACAGGATCTGAATGGCATTTTCATAACCGCCGTATCAATACAGCAGGAGCAGCTTTTCATTGGACTTCTGCCATCTGCGGCTTCCATGATCCTTTGTGCAGATATTGTAAAGGATGCGACAGAGGGATATTTAGATCAAAAGAGCAGGCTTTACAGCCAGCTGGTTCAGGCACATACCGGAAAGTGTGCTGCCAACCTATACAGCGGTACTTCTTATGTCAAACCTTTCCGGAGTGGAGATATCAGAGTTCATTCTGTATATGATCGTTCCGGTCCTTGCGCTGGCAGGACTGGGATATACTGTTTATCTGCACCGTATTCCCAATGATACAGGGACACCGGCAAGCACCAACCGACTGGCAGACTTTGCCCATTTGATCCAGCATTTGTGGTCACTGCTTCTTATCCTTATATTGATATTAGTTTTCATTTTCAAGTTGTAACGTCTGTTCTTGTATCCATTGCACTTTGTATTATCATTTATCGGGTAACACTGGATGAAATCAGGAAATTTATTTTGCTGCTTTTGAAAAGAAGATGTTGGGAAATACCTTTCTTGTATTATGTCTGAAAGAACTGATCGCTCATACAGGTGTGTTATTGCTGCTGCCGGATGCTATGGCAAAACTGCCTCTGCCTACCTATCTGATTTTTGGTCTGCTATTTTTACAGCAACTGTCATCAGTGGTTCTACAGGTGCCATTGCTATGGGAACACCGCTGGCTTTGCAGCTATTCCGGGAGGCGCGCCGTTAATGGCATATCTTATGTGCATGGCCCATGCAGCCAGCCAGATCTCGCCTACCCATGTATGCCTGGTAGTGGCGGCTGACTATTTCCATGTAACATTAGGGGATATTGTAAAGAAGACACTGCCGATATCCATTGCGTTCTGTGTATTGATGACGTTATATTATAATGTGATAATGCTGTAAAGCCGATCCTGTGAATGCAGGAAGATACAAGTGTGTGGGAGAGAGATATGTATAAGAGAAAAATAGAAAAAGACATCCGCTGTCCGTTAGAATACGGTCTGGAAGTATTTGGCGGAAAATGGAATTCGCGGATCATCTGTGTACTGGCTGCTATGAAGATCCTGCGTTACAGTGAATTGCGCAAGGAGATGGGGAATATTACAGATGCAGTTCTGGCATCAGCATTAAAAGAGCTGATCGCAAATGGTATTGTAAAACGCCAGTCCTATGATGAGATTCCTCCAAGAGTGGAATACAGCCTTACAGAAAAGGACAGTCAGTAGTCCCTATTTTGCAAAGCATATGCCACTGGGCCGGTGTGTTCTATAAAGAAGATAGCGAGAACGAAATGATCCAGTGTAAGAAGTGTGATTATAGATAGTACGGTGAAAAATAGAATAATAGCATGAAATGCAAGTTAAAAGGGTTAAAAGTCTGCAGGAAAACTGACTTTTAACCCTTTTAACATTTGAGTAAAATAAAAATGCAGGAATCATTAAATCTAAGGCTCTTTTATTGTAACAAAAGATAAAACAAATGAAAATGGGGATAGTAGCTAAAAATAAAGGGTATATCTGTGCAAAATTATGATAAAAGTTAAATGACTCTGAAACATTGACGGTTAAAAGAACAGATATAATAAAACAGAACGTTAATAACGAAGTTAAATAAGTTAAAAATAGTTAAATAGGAGGACGAGATGTTTCAAAGATTATTTGGAAAAAGAAGAAGCACAGGCCTATGGTTCAGGTGAAGGAAAAAGATTGGTCTGGTGAATGTAGACCTGCGTGATGGGCAGCAGTCACTTTTGGCAACAAGAATACGGACGGAGGAAGTTGTCCCGATCCTTGGAAAGATGGATCAGGTAGGATATGAAGCTATTGAGTGCTGGGGCGGCGCAACTTTGATGCATGCATCCGTTTTGTATTTGATGATCCCTGGGAGCGTCTTCGTACTTATAAAGCTGCATTTAAGAAAACTCCTCTGCGTATGTTGCTGCGTGGACAGAACCTGGTAGGTTACCAGCAGTATCCGGATGATATTGTAGAAAAATTTGTAGAACTGGCAGTAAAGAATGGCATTGATATTTTTGAAGTATTTGATGGCTTAAATGATACGAGAAATACAGAAACAGCTATTCGTGCCATCAAAAATATGGTAAGCATGTAGCTGCCTGTCTGGCAGTATGTAAAGTCCGGTCCACACACCGCAGCTTTATATCCAGTATGCTAAAATTACATGGCAATTGGTGCAGATTCCATTTATCTGGAAGATATGGCAGGCATGTTTAAGCCGGCAGAGATTTTTGAGCTTGTAAAAGAAATGAAGAAGGCACTGCCCATTCCGATCTATTTTCATGGACACTGTGGTGGTGGAATGATGGATCTGGAATATTGGGAAGCTATCAGGGCTGGCGTGTCTGCTGTAGATGTGGCAACATCAGCTTTGGCATGGGGAACATCCCTTCCACCTGCTGAAACATTTGCAGCAGCTTTAAAGGGAACCTGTTACGATCCTCAGCTGGATCTGGAATTGTTGGAGGAGATCAATAATTTCTTTATGGAGATCCGTAAACGCCATGCAGATACATTAAGCAGCTTCGTAGGAGTAGACAGCGGTATCAGCCGCCATCAAATTCCTGGAGGCATGATGTCTAATCTGGAGAGCCAGTTAAAGGGTATGGGAGCTTATGAAAAGATGCCTCAGATTCTGGAGGAAGTATATAAGGTAAGAGCTGATCTGGGATATCCGCCGCTTGCTACACCATTCGCCCAGATGGTTGGTTCACAGGCAACCTTTAATGTAATGACAGGTGAACGGTATAAGATCATGCCAAGAGAAGTCCATGACTATGTAAAAGGCAAATATGGAAAAGCCCCGGACCGTTAAGTGAGGAGCTGATCACAAAATCAGGGAAAAGGCTTATTCTATTACCTGTCGTCCGGGAGACCTTCTGGAACCTGGTTGGGAGAAGGGAAGAGCAGCTGCCTATGCATCAGGACTTGCAGCCAATGATGAAGATGCTTTGATCTATATTATGTTCCCGTCCATTGGGGAAGAATTTTTAAAGAAAAATACGGTAAATAAAAGAAAGGTTTGATGGGTATAAAATATGAAGAGAGATAAATATCTGATCATTAATACAGGATCAACATCCACTAAGATCACCATATTTAATGAGGCTGGGGAGAAAATTCTGGATCAGAATGTAACCCATTCAGCAGAACAGATCGGAAAATACAAGGATGTACAGGACCAGTATGATTTCCGCTGTGAAAATCTTCTTGCAGCGCTGAAAGACTATGGTTTTTCCCTGGAGGAAATGCACGCTATCGGAGCCCGCTGCGGTGCATTGATCCCTGTTTATGAAGGTGGGATCTTCCTGATAGACGATTATATGTGCCAGGCCTTGATTGATACACCGGTCCGTCATGCAGCTAATTTAGGAGCCCAGATCGCAAAGAAATTCGCTGACAGCCAGGGATCAAGGCTTATATTGCAGATCCGGATGTATTGGATGAAATGACACCTATCGCCCGTATCACTGGTTTAAAAGGCGTAGAGAGAGCGCCCAGTGGCATGGTTTAAGCTCCAAAGCAGTTGTCAGAAAGATTGCAGCGGAAATGGGAAAGAAAAGCAATGAGATTACAGCAATAGTTCTTCATATTGGTGGAGGAATCAGCGTTGCTCTTCATGTAAATGGAAGAACGGTAGATGTAAATAACTGTATGCATGGGGATGGACCTTTTCTCCGGAGCGCGCAGGTCTTCTGCCAACCATCGAGGTGATGAACCTGATCTTTAAGAAAGGAATGAATGAGGAACAGGTAAGAAAAGAATTGGTAGGAAAAGGTGGACTTGTAAGCCACTTAGGAACCAATGATGCAAGAGAAGTAGAGAAAATGATCGCCTCCGGTGATAAATATGCAAAGCTGGTATATGAGGCAATGGCCTACAATTTTGCAAAGCATATTGGTGCTCTTGCAGCAGCTGCAAAGGAAAGGTAGATGCCATTGGTATTACCGGAGGTCTGGCTTATTCTGATATGTTAATGGGATGGTTAAAGGAATATATCTCTTTCCTTGCGCCAATCTACATTTACCCGGGTGAGTGTGAAATGGAATCTATTTACAGCCAGGTTAAGGCGGTAGAAGAAGGAAAAGAACAATATAAGATTTACAGAAAAAGCCACGCCCTGAAGAATAATTCCTATGATAGAATTACGAGAGTGCAAAGCACACAGTATGTTGCCCGGTAACTTCATTTTATGAAAATTACCGGGCAATGTTGTCTGAAATATTATACTCAGAAAGAACTGCGCAGACGGATCTGGACGGAAAGCTCTAGCTGGGAAGGCATTGTGATGTGGTTTTTCAGGATATCGATCACCAGCTGCATGCCGGAATAAGCCAGCGCGGAAGTGGAAATATCAATTACGGATAGTGGTGGTTCACTATATTTTGTCAGTTCTGGCCGTTCAAATCCAAAGCTTAGTACACCGCACTGGTCGGGAACGGATACCTTGTGTGCCCGAAGGGTACGCAGTACGCCGAAAGCCAGGGAATCAGAACTTGTAAAGATCAGAGGCGGGCGATTAGGAAGAGAAAGATACTCTTTAGCAGCAGCTTCGCCATGGGAAATAGAATCGTTAGTAATGATCTGGAATTCGTTGGGAAGCTGTATGCCCCGCTCCCTGCAGGAACGGATCAGCTCTGTAAAACGGGAATTAATAGCCATATAAGGTGACTGGTCACGAATGATACACATGGAAGAATATCCTTTTCCTGGATCAGCTGTGCCGTCTGTTCCCCGACTTTTGTACTGTCAATATAGACGCAGTGACAGAAATTCACTTTTCGGTTTACCAGTACAATGGGAATCTGTGGTGTGATAGATTCTAAAACTGTATATCTGCTGCAGAAGCACTGACGATCATTGCCGCATGGTATTGATTGCCGCAAAGTGCCCGTTTATGTCTGTAAAGTTCGTCGATAGAATACGGCCGTATTACAAAATCAAAGGGGAATCCGGGGACAGTTCATTGACTGCATTCTGGATTCCTGTAAGAAGAGGTCCGAGGAGATAGCGTTTAAAGCTGATGGACCAGAAAATCAATACGGTTTTGGTTGAAGTATGGGTGGATGTTACTTCTTCTTTTCTTCATGGGAAGGCGGTTCATAACCTGTATCAGCCAATGCCTGTTCGATTTTACGTTGGGTTTCTCTGGAAATGCGTCCTTTTGATTTTCCATTTACATACAAGGAAACGGCGGCAATGGAAACACCTGCCAGCTGTGCCACATCTTTTAATTTTGCCATGGTAGAAAAATCCTTTCATAAATTAACTCCCTTTATTATAGCATATCTGGAATAAAAGTAAAATGAAAATGCGATAAGTTAAAATGAGTTAAAAATGCAATACAAATTTGTCGCTATACCTAAAATCAACAGGGAAATTTGTGAAAATCATGGTAAAAAGTTAAATGGCTCAGAAATATTGACGTTAAAAAGAATTAAATGTATAGTAAAAACATAGGCCAAACAAGTTAAAAACATGGAGGAAGAATATGAGAGAGGAAAATGAAGAACGTTTAAAAGCGGGACGCGCCGCCCTGGAAAAAGTAAAAGAATTAAGAGGTGGTAGCGTTATTTCTACTCATAAGCGTATGGCTAATGATCCGGAACTTCTGGAAGCATTTGCGTACAATTTTGAACATTGTAAATCAGGTCTTAAGAAACTGGAACCTAAAACAGTTGAACTGCTGCTTCTGGCTCTGGGATGTGCAAAGGAAAGAAAACAACCATCCGTGTTCACGGAAACCTGGCACATCAGAAAGGAGCTTCTGTAGAAGAAATATGTGAGGTGCTCAGACTGGTTATGTTTTACTGTGGAGCCAGTGCGGTACTGGATCTGGATGAGATCTTGGATGAGATCGATTTTGAATAAATAAACTTTAACAAAACAGGAGGAAAACAAACAATGGAACATGTGATGAAAACAATGGACGGAAATGAAGCAGCAGCTTATTCAGCCTATGCATTTACAGAAGTTGCTACTATTTATCCGATTACTCCTTCTTCACCTATGGCAGAGCATACAGATGTATGGGCTGCAAACGGAAAGAAAAATATTTTGGACAGCCTGTAAGACTGGTAGAGATGCAGTCTGAGGCTGGAGCTGCTGCAGCAATGCAGGGATCTCTGGAAACAGGAGCATTAGCAACCAGCTACACATCTTCACAGGGCTTACTTTTAATGATCCCTCCAATGTTCCGTATTGCAGGACAGCTTCATCCAGGTGTTCTTCATGTAAGTGCCCGTTCCGTAGGAACCAATACCATATCTATTTACGGAGAACATTCTGATATTTACGCCTGTCGTCAGACCGGTTTTGCTATGGTAGCAAGTGCTACAGTCCAGGAAGTTATGGATCTGGCTGGTATTTCTCATTTATCAGCAATCAAGGGAAGCGTTCCATTCCTTCATTTCTTTGATGGTTTCCGTACTTCCCACGAATTACAGAAGATCGAGGTAGTTGATTATGACATCTATAAAGAACTGGTAGATAAGGATGCGGTCAGAAGATTCAGAAAACGTTCTTTAAATCCAGAACGCCCGATCATGCGAAGCGGTGCAGGAAGTACAGAAACCTATTTCCAGCAGAGAGAAGCTTCTAACCCATATTATGATGCGATCCCGGACATTGTAAATGACTATATGGAAAAGATGGGTGAGAAAACAGGCCGTCATTATCAGCCATTTATGTATTATGGCGCAGAGGATGCAGAAGAAGTCATCGTGGCAATGGGATCTGTATCTGGCGCTGTAAAAGAAACTGTAGATTACCTGAATGCGCAGGGAAGAAAGGTTGGCTTTATGCAGGTGATCCTGTATCGCCCGTTCTCTGCAAAATATTTCTTATCTGTTCTGCCAAAAACTGTAAAGAAGATTGCAGTATTAGACCGTACAAAAGAGCCTGGAGCCCTGGGTGAGCCGTTATATCTGGATGTATGCAGCGTGATCAATGAAGCAGATGTGCATCCACAGGTCATTGGCGGACGTTATGGACTTTCCATTAAGGATACTACTCCGGCACAGATCGTTGCTGTATTTGACGAGCTGGATAAGGAAGAGCCTAAGAACCACTTTACAGTAGGTATCAATGATGACCTTACCTTTACTTCTCTTCCAGTAGGAGATGAGATCCAGGTAACAGCACCAGGCACTGTAAGCTGTAAGTTCTGGGGGCTTGGATCCGATGGTACTGTTGGTGCAAATAAGAATTCCATTAAGATCATTGGTGACCATACAGATAAGTATGTACAGGCATATTTTGAATATGACGCAAAGAAATCCGGTGGTGTAACCCGTTCCCATCTGCGTTTTGGAGACCAGCCGATCATTGGAAGTTACCTGGTAAAGCATGCTGATTTTGTAGCATGTCATACACAGGCTTACATGGAAAAATATGACATTGTAAATGAAGTAAAGCCAGGTGGAACCTTCCTGTTAAACTGCCAGTGGACACCAGATGAACTGGATGAGAAGCTGCCGGCAGCAGTGAGAAAGGCTATTGCAGAAAGAAATATCCATTTTTACATTATCAATGCAGTAAAGATCGGTAAAGAGATCGGACTTGGAAACCGTACCAACGCAGTTTTACAGTCTGCCTTCTTTAAACTGGCAAATATCATTCCGATTGATGATGCCATCCATTATATGAAGGAAGCTATTAAGAAAACCTATGGCAAGAAAGGCGCAAAAAGTAGTTTCCATGAATGAACAGGCAGTAGACAGAGGCTGCAATGAGCTTGTTAAGATTGAAGTTCCGGAAAGCTGGAAGAATCTGGAAATTCCTCAGGAAGCAGCAGATGAGAACCTGCCGGAATACATGCGTACTATTGGTAATGCCATGAACCACTTAAGAGGTGATTCCCTTCCGGTCAGCGCTTTTAAAGACAGCCCTGACGGAACCATGCCTGTAGGAACTTCCAAGTATGATAAGCGTGGCGTAGCAGTTGATGTACCTGTATGGAACCCGGATAAATGTATCCAGTGTAACCAGTGTTCTCTGGTATGCCCTCATGCAGCTATCCGCCCATTCCTTCTTACAGAGGAAGAGTCAAAGAAAGCCCCAGTCGGATTTAAGCAGATGGATGCCAAAGGAAAAGGAATGGAAGGCCTTAAATTTGCCATTCAGGTAGATCCGTTAGACTGTCTTGGCTGCGGTGTCTGCGTTAATGCATGTCCTGCTAAGGAAAAAGCGCTGGAAATGTCATCTTTAGAGTCCCAGATGCCAGAAGCAGAAAACTGGGAATATGCAATGACTTTAAGTACCAAGAAAAATCCTGCAGATAAGTTTTCTGTAAAGGGAAGCCAGTTTGAACAGCCATTACTGGAATTCTCAGGAGCCTGCGCAGGCTGTGGTGAAGCTGCTTATATGAAGTTAGCCACCCAGTTATTTGGCGACCGTATGATCGTTGCAAATGCAACTGGATGTACACAGGCCTGGGGCTTTGTAGCACCAAGTCTTCCATACACCACAAACGGTGAAGGCTGCGGACCTGCACTTTCCAACTCCTTATTTGAGAATAATGCAGAGTTTTCTTTAGGTATGTGTCTGGCTGTAGAGCAGCAGAGAACTCATATTAAGATGGATGTAGAAGCTCTTGCAGAAAAGATCACAGACGGTGCTTTAAAAGAAGCTGCTGAAAAATGGTTAGAGGCATTTGACTCCAATGAAGAAAGCAAACCGGCTTCAAGAAAGTTAGCTGCAGCACTGGCTGATACCCAGTTAGAGGGAGAGGCTCAGGAACTGAAAGAAGCGATCCTTGCAGCAAAAGAGCATTTAAGTAAGAAATCCATGTGGATGTACGGCGGTGATGGCTGGGCTTATGATATTGGCTACGGCGGTCTGGATCATGTGATCGCAACAGGAGAAGATGTAAATATCCTGGTTGTAGATACAGAAGTTTATTCCAATACAGGCGGCCAGGCTTCTAAGGCAACCCAGAAGGGCGCAGTTGCCCCATTTGCAGCATCCGGTAAGAAAATGAAGAAAAAAGATTTAGGCCTGATGGCTATGCAGTATGGCTATGTATATGTAGCACAGGTAGCTTTAGGCGCAAATCCTGCACAGCTTTTAAAGGTTATGAAGGAAGCAGAAAGCTATAAGGGACCGTCCCTGATCATTGCATATGCTCCATGTATCAACCATGGTGTTCCAGGTGGTATGGGCTGCACCCAGTTAGAAGCGAAGAAGGCAGTAGAATCCGGTTACTGGTATCTGTACCGCTTCGATCCAAGAAGAAAAGAAGCTGGTTTAAATCCATTTGTCCTGGATTCCAAAGAGCCAAACTTCCAGTTAAAAGAATTTATGATGGGCGAAGTCCGTTTCGCAGCTCTTACAAGAACCTTTAAGGATGAAGCAGACCGTCTTTTAAAAGAAGCAGAAAAAGATGCCAAAGAAAAGTATATACGCTATAAAAAGATGGCAGACGAGCAGTAAACAGGAGGCAATATGAAATCATTTACACAGGTATATGAAAACTCCGTTCAAAAAAGGACTCAGGATCGCTGTTGCAGCGGCAGCAGATGAACCGGTCTTAGAGGCAGTGCGTGACGCTGCCTCTCTGGGAGTTGAAATAGCTTATCTTGCAGGTGATGAGGAAAAGATACGTGAGCTGGCAGAAAAAGTAGGGATCGATATGTCAAAAGTGGAGATCATCCATGAGCCGGATCCGAAAAGCAGCTCTTAAGGCAGTAAGCCTGGTACATGAAGGCAAAGCTTCTGTACTGATGAAAGGTCTCGTAAGTTCTGCTGATTTCCTCAGAGCTGTTTTAAACAAAGAGGTAGGATTACGGACCGGTAAGACTTTAAGCTCTGTAACAGTACTGAAAACAGAAAAATGGACCGTTTTGTGATCATGACAGATGGCGGTATGAATATGTACCCGACTCTGGAAGAAAAAGTGCATATCCTGGAAAATACAGTTCCAGTATGTAAGGCTCTTGAAATTGAAGATCAAAAGCTGCAGCAGTGTGTGCTGTAGAAGTAGTAAATCCGGCTATGCAGGCTACTTTAGATGCAGCTACTTTGGCAGTTATGAGCCAGAGAGGACAGATCAAGGGAATTACAGTAGACGGACCGCTGGGAATGGATAATGCCTTAAGTGAAGAGGCAGCAAAACATAAGGGTATCACCAGTCCGGTTGCAGGAAAGGCCGATGTAGTGCTGATGCCGGATATTGAAGCTGGAAATATCATGTACAAGACTCTGGTTTATATGGGGATGTACAAACAGGTTCCCTGATCATGGGTGCAGCGGCTCCTATTGTTATGACTTCCAGGGCAGATTCACCAGAAACAAAGCTTAACAGTCTGGCTGTTGCTTCATTGATCAACTAAAGAAATGTGTCCATTCAGAATGCTGCCACGTTCTGAATGGGCATAAATAAAAATTAAGGGGTAAAAATGAAAGACGCAAAATTATAGGGATTCCGCTTCCGCTGTATCTGGCGATCGGCGTACTGCTGACAGTAGCAATGTATGTAGGTGCACTTCCAGGAGATTTTACAGGTGCTTTCGCTATAGCTGTTTACTGGGGCTCACTTTTATGTGGCTGGGTGCTAAGATCCCTATTGTAAATACTTATATGGGTGGACAGATCCTGCTGCCTTTAGTAGCATGTTCTTTAATGTCAAAGTATGGATTTTCCCGGAAACAACTGTAAAACTGTAAAACGCTTATGGGCGGCGGTTTTCAGAATTTGTATATCGCAGCACTGATCACCGGTTCCATCCTTACTATGGATAAGCATTCCCTGATCAAATCAGTTGCAAAGTATCTTCCATGTATCCTTGTTTCCCAGATCTGCTCCATCCTTGCTATCATTGGAGCTACATTCCTGGTAAGAAAAGATATTTTTGACGGGCTTTTCATGGTAGGCCTTCCATGTATGGCAGGTGGTTCCGGCGCAGCAATGACCACACTTCCTACTATGTATGCAAGTATTTTAGGACTGGATTTTGACCAGTTATCTTCTTCTTTGATGGCAGTGCTTATGGTTGCAAATATCCTTGCTATTGTTTTGCAGCGATCATGGATAAGATCGGTAAGGCACATCCGGCATGGAGCGGTGAAGGAAACCTGTTAATGGAATCCGGACAGGCAGTAAAGGAAGAAGTTGCTGAGACAAAGAAGCAAAGAAAAATGGTGTGGATATTGCAAGCTTTGGCGCAGGTCTTTTGATCACGGTTGTTGTATATACCTGCGGCAGCCTGGTTGCACACATTCCGGGACTTAGCAAGATCCATATGCTGGCATGGACCATTATTATTGCATGTATTTTAAAGCTGACAAGCATTTTACCTAAGAATGTAGAAACATCTGTAAATAATTATTTTAACTATATGATGAAGAATCTGCTGTGCGTAGTAGCTGGTGGTATTGGTATTGCTTCCTTTGATATTACATCTGCAGCAGCAGCTTTGGCAAATCCGGCCAATATTTTTATCGTAATAGTAGGAGTTCTGGCAGCAACAATTTCCGCTATGATCATAGGAAGAATGTTAGGACTTTATCCAATTGAAACTGGTATCTCTGTAGGTTTATGTTCCTGCAACATCGGTGGTTCCGGAGACTTGGCAGTATTAATGGCAGCAAACAGAATGAATCTTCTGCCTTTTGCATCCATCTCCACACGTATCGGAGGCGCATTGATGTTAGTTTGGATCAGTCTTCTGATGCCTATGTTTGTGAAATAAAACAGGAAGGTGAATAGATATGACATTTAAAGAATTTGTAGAAGCCAGACCAGAAGAAAAAGCTGATCTGCCTGTAGACCTGTTGATCATCAACGATAATATTTCAATTGAAACTGTAAAAAAAATGCGGGAAGCAAAAGTATTTGATGCTTCTAAAACTGTGATCCTTGCAGATCAGACTGTACCTCTAACTCAATTGAAGCTTCTGCTTTGTGGCGTCAGCTGATGAAACTGTCAGATGAGCAGAACATTCCTATGTTAGCAGGAAAAGTACGTACTGCCGTATATGTAGCAGAGCATGTAACAGCAGGACAGATCGCAGCAGGATTGAATAAAGAAGTTCTGACAGCTGGTGCCAAAGGTGCAGCAGGAATCAGCGTGGCAGATGAAAATGAATTGCTTTCTGTATTTGAAACAGGTACTCTGCATACAACTGTACCTCATCGCGTACGTGTCTGCTTTAAGAAGGCAGATGGTGTAAACTGCTTTAAGAGCGCAGCTCTCCGCCTTGCATCTGTAATGGACGATGAGTGTCCTAAGGGTAAGATCGCAGTTTTAGACGGAGATATCTGGGATCTGCCAGAAGAGGGACGTACAGACGGACTGATCAGCTTTATTATGTTTTAGCGGCACAGGGAGTAACCAGTGCAGTGGCAGCCAAGGGTCTGGATGCAGAAAAGTATATATCAGCTTAAGACAGGAAGCGCTGGCAGCACTGAAAAACAGCTTTGATCATATTGTGCCTGTAAATGAGATGGAGCCTGAAAAGGTAAATGTTGTATTCATCGGCGGCAGTACAGGCGGTACTTTTGATAAGATTGAAAGACTGGCACAGGCGGTAAAAGGAAAGAAGATCGCTTATGGACTTCGTTTAACAGTATCTCCTGCATCTATAGATGTTTACAGCCAGATCGCTGCAAAGGGATATATTGGAGATATTATGGATGCAGGCGGTCTGGTACTGAATCAGTGTGCAGATCCTGAGATCCAGGGCAGAGTAGGTATGGGAGAGACCATGGTTTCTAATGACTGGAAGAATATGCCAGGTTATGCAGGTTATGAAGATTCCCAGACTATTCTTACAGATACCACAACTGCCATCCAGGCTGCTTTAACAGGTCAGATCGGAAAGAAAGAAGAAAAGCTGGAAGAAGAGATGCAGGAAAATAAGCCTGTTATCATCGAAGGCAGATGCTGGAAATTTGGAGATGACATTGATACCGATATTATCATCCCGACCCAGTGGGTATGTGTACCTATGGAAGAGATGAAGCACCATGCATTTGAACCTTTAAGACCAGAACTGGCAGATCAGTTAAGGGATGGTGATATTCTGGTGGCCGGTGACAACTTTGGTTGTGGTTCTTCTCGTGAAATGGCAGCAGAGGTTATCAAGGAAAATGGTGTCCGCTGCATTATAGCTAAATCTTTTGCCCGTATTTTCTTCCGTAATGCGATCAACAACGGAATCCTTCTGATTGAATGCCCGGCTCTTCCAGATGAGGTAAAAGAAGGAGATGTGGTACGTGTGGAACTGAATAAAGAAATCACATGTAATGGAAAAGTTTACCCTATCGGAAAGATCCATCAGAATCTTTATGAGATCATCGCAGATGGTGGTCTGGTAAAACACATTGAAAATAGAGTAGAACGGGGAGAATTATAGGAGGTACGGCTATGGGATACACTCTGGCAGAAAAATCATTATGAAACATACCGGGGATACGCATCTGGTTCCCGGAGATCTGGTGATCGTTGAACCTGATTTTGTAATTGTTCATGATATTTATACAGAATCACTTTATAAGAAATTTAAAGAAATGGGTCTGAAAAGGTATGGAATCCAGATAAGATCGGCATTATCCATGATCATCTGATGCCTGCATGTCTTCAGAGAGATCCGGAAAACTTAAAAGTAGGCTATGAACTGGTAAAAGATCTGGGAATCCGCCATTTCCATCCTACCGGTGGTATTGTACATCGTCTGGTTCCTGAGCGGGGATATGCTAAACCAGGACAGATCGTTTATGTAACAGATTCCCATACTACAACTTATGGCGGTGTCGGCTGTTTTCAACTGGTATCGGCCATACAGAAATGGCTGCTATCTGGGGAACAGGAACCATGTGGATGCGCGTTCCAAGTGCCATTAAGATTCAGATCGAAGGAAAACTTCCGCCTTATGTATCAGGAAAAGATATTATTTTAAGAGTTTTAGGAGATCTGACTGCATCTGGCGGTACTTACAAATCCCTGGAATTTATGGGAAGCGCCATTGATGATTTAAGTGTTGCAGACCGTCTGTGTATTGCAAATATGGGTGTAGAGTGCGGTGCCAAGGCAGCTTTATTTGCAGCAGACGAAAAGACCTGTGAGTACAGCGGAGTCAAGATGGAAGACGTAGCATGGGTGAAGGCAGATGAAGATGCCAACTATGAGAGAACTTTATTCTACAAGGCAGAGGAATTAGAGCCAGTATTATCCTGTCCTCCATATGTAGATAATGTACATCCTTTAAGTGAAGTAGAAGGAACTCACGTAGACCAGGTATTTTAGGATCCTGTACAAACGGCAGTTTCGAAGATTTAAAGATAGCAGCAGACATTCTTAAAGGACATAAGGCTGCGCCTCATGTAAAATTTGTTGTAACTCCTGCAACCTTAAAGGTAGTAAAGGAAGCAGAAGCAGCAGGCATTTTAAACATCTTTACAGAAGCAGGTGCTATGATCACACCTCCTTACTGTTCCTTCTGCGAAGGCCGCAGCATGGCTCTTCTGGATGAAGGCGAGGTATGCTTAGGAACCAACAACCGTAATTTCTTAGGAAGAAACGGTTCTCCAAAAGCACAGGTTTATCTGTCTTCACCAGCGATCGCAGCTGCATCTGTGATCACAGGAAAGATTACACATCCAGATCACATTTAAGTAACTGAAAGGTTGTAAAATACCAGAACGTAAAAGGTCCTGATTTTATAAACGGTTACAGTTTGGCATGACATCTTCTTGTTTCCATATTTATGAAAACAAGAAGCATGGTGGTTCACCATATGCTGATTTGGATGAAAAGTGCTTATACAAGCAAGCTTGCCACACACTTTCTCATGCAAACCAGCGCATGGCTGAACTGTAACTACAAATTCAATACAGAAAAGATTGCCAAATCTTGAAAACAGAGCTGTGAGAACGTCTGGGGACCGGGCGGCAGCTCTGTTTTATATAATAATAATGTTCTCATAAAATCAGGCACAGAAAGATTTCGGGAGAACATAATATTTTCAGGAGGTACGAACATGGAAATGAACATAGCTGTGATTCCGGGAGATGGCATTGGTCCTGAGATTACTACGGCAGCGATTATAGTCCTGGAAGCAATAGCCGAAAAATATGGTCATGTGTTAAATTTACAATATGTAAAGGCCTGTTCACAGTCAGTAGAAGAATCAGGGGAACCACTTCCAAAGGAAGCATTGGAGACCTGTTTACAGGCAGATGCAGTTCTTCTTGGAAATACAGGCCTGGAAAATATAAAAATCTGCCTTTGTCAAAACGGCCGGAATATGCACTTTTAAAATTAAGAAAAGAACTGAAAGTAACGACAAATATACGGCCTGTGCATGTGTATCCAGAGTTGAAGCTGCTTTCTCCTTTAAATCAAAATGCTCTTTCAAAAGGGCTTGATTATCTTTTGTCCGTGACATAGCAGGAGGCGTCCTTTGCTCAGATCAGGTAAAGGGTGAAGGAGAAAATGGACCAGAGGCGTATGAATATGAATATTATAATCAGAAAATCGTAGAAGAAACAGCTGGTTTTGCCTTTGAGTTAGCAAAAGCCCGCAAAGGAAAAGTGGTAAGCCTGGATAAGGCTAATGTATTGGGAAGTTCCCGGTTGTGGAGAAAACAGTAACTGAGATAGGAAAGGAATATCCGGAAGTAGAATTAACCCATGAATATATTGATTCTGCGGCATTAAAACTGATCCGTATGCCATGGTATTATGATGTGATCCTTACATCTAATCTTTTGGGGATATCATATCAGACGAAGGAACGGGACTTACCGGTACAGCTGGCCTGTTTGGTTCAGCTGAACTGGCTGCATCAGGAAAGGGATTATATACACCGAACCAGCTTCATTATCCAGATGAATCAGTGATCGGCCAGCAAAAAGTCAGCCCGGTTGGAATGATCATGGCTTTGGCATTAATGCTTCGGTGTACATTTCATCTGGAACAAGAAGCGGCAGCTATTGAAAAGCAGTAGAAAAGTATTGGAACAAAAATTTATTACAGAAGATATGTATTATAAGGGAGCGAAAAAGTAAAAACACAGGAATTTGGGTTTAACGTTGCACGTATAATGAAAATGTAGTATATTTGAATGGCAAGTGGAAGAAAATTGCCACAAAAGCAGGTGCATGAAAGACACCGGGAGAACATAAAGATATGGGAGGACCAGGTAAATGAACATCACAGGAAAAGGTATGAAATTCAGATGGCTGAACAATGCAGGCTTTGAAATGGAGTTATCCAGCGGAAAACATCTTTTAGTAGATCCATGGTTAGACGAGGCACAGATCTATCCTATCAGCATTAATGAGATTGAACGGGCGGATTATGTTCTTCTCACCCATACACATGATGACCATTCAGACAGTATCGGACGGATCCAGAAGCGCTTCCACAGGCAGCCATTTTGTGGGGATCTGTCTGCGGAAGCATTGTGTAAGGAATATGACCTGAATGTAGAGCGTCTGTTCCGTATCCGTGGCGGGGAAGAATATGAATTTGATGATGTGAAGATCGAAGTGATCTCTGCCAGACATACAGAGTCCAAAGGCGGAAATTACTGGGATAGAGGTTACTGCATTCAGAAGGACGGAAGCAGAAGAGAAACTATGTGGTATGGTTCCCTGGAAATGTACAACTTCCGCATTACCGATGTTAATGGATACAGAGCCGTTGTCTGGGGCGGAATGACCACAGAGGAGCAGATCCACCGCATGGAAAAATATAGAGGAAATGAGATCGCATTTATGCATGTCAGCCCAAAACAGGATCACCAGATGTTTGCAAGACTGGTGCAGGCTATTAATCCCAAGGCAGTTATTCCACATCACTATGATATCTGGGAAACCTTGTTTGCAGCAAAGCCAGAGTTATTAGCAGATATGAAACTTCCGGCAGATAAAGTCAATGCAGAAGGTGTTCTGGATGTGATCCGCCAGAATATCAAAGAAAACTGTCCGGATGTGGCATTCTTTATCCCGGAGCATCATAAATGGTATCAGTTTGGCTATGGGATCATGGAAGCATAAGGAAAATCTGGCAGACAGGATCTGGAAAATCGTGGTATACTTATAAATACGTCCCGAATATGCGGGGAAAGGAGGAGTATAACATGAGTACATTTTGGATCCTGTTAGAACAGATGGAACTATTTGTAATTTACATTCTGGCAGGTGTGATACTGGTAAAAGCAGGTTGTTTAACAGGGAGACCTTACAGCCTATATCAAAATTTGTCTTAAGAATGGGACTTCCATTGCTGATCTTTACGAATATTATCAATGGGGTAGAGCGAAATGTTCTGCTGAGTTCCGGTTCTGTTCTGATGTTAGCATTTCTGTTTTATGTTGCCATGTTTTTATCAGTATGGGGATCGCACGGATATTTCACGTAAAAGGAAAAACGGCGCAGATCTATCAGACCATGAGCATGTTTGGAAATATCGGATTTATGGGGATCCCCATTATCACCAGTATTTATCCGGAAAACGGCATTTTGTACGTGTCGGTATTTTCCATTGTTGACCAGCTGTTTTATGGACCCTGGGAGTAAAACTGACAGCTCCGGAAGGAGAAGGAAAATTTGATCTGAGGAAACTGGTCAATCCGGCATCCATTGGAATTATAGTGGCGCTCTTTATGATCCTTACAGGGCTTAAATTGCCTACATTGTTAAATACAGGACTTCAAAAGATCGGTTCTACAGCAACGCCTCTTGCAATGATCTATCTGGGCGGAATCTTTGCCTGTGTTCCTATGAAAACGGGCTGCGCAGGGGCGAACTGTACGGGATCGTATTTGCAAAAATGCTGCTTGTCCCTATGATCATGTATGGTATGATGGGGGCTTTTGGAATAGCAGGGGATGTAAGACTGACGATCGCACTGATCGCAGGAATGCCTGTTATGGCATCTATAGCGATGATGGTAACGCCCTCTGACAGTGAATATGCCATGGGAGGGATCTTTATCACCACGATCTGTTCTCTGGTCACACTGCCGCTTGTATGTCTGATCTTACAATAAGTTTTCACAATATATTTACGTTACAAAACGAATAAAATATTGAAAAATCCTCTTTGTTTTGTAAAATATAGTTATACTATACGTGTAGAGCAATACACTACAAACAGATACAGAGAGGAGACCGATTATGAAAGAGCTGGAAACCGTCGTACAGGATGAAAAAAAAATGGATCTTAATTACGGGATTTTGCAGGTACTGGCCTGTGTGATCATGAATAAATTTGACATTTCCAATCCCAATATTATTCTGTTTGTGATCCTGTCCGCGGTTCTGGTACAGTTTGGATACGGAGCCGGTATGCTCTGTGGGTTTATCACATACATTTATTCTATGTATTTCTTTTCAACGGACCACAGTTTTTCTATTTTGATGCTTCCAATCGTGATAAGATAATGGTAGTCATTTTGGGATCATTGCCAATATCCTGATCGTTGGCAGTTTAAAAGCACGGATGGAGAAGTCCAATAAAGAGAGGATCCATCAGTTGGAAGTAGCTACTACTTTAAACAAGTGTGCGGTGGAATTATCTGCGGACCGTGATATCCATACAGCCATCTATAATCTTTTAGGGATCATCAACCAGTATTTCCAGGCAGACAGAAGTTATATTTTTGATATTGATCATGAAAAACAGATCGTGATCAATACATACGAATATACAGCAGAAGGCGTGACCCGTCAGATCGACAATCTCCAGTCGGTTCCTCTCAGTGTAATTGCAGTGTGGATGGATAAGTTTGAAAATGGTCAGGTTTATTATATTGCAGATGCAGAACAGGAAAAGGGATATCCCACCTACGAAATGTTAGTGGAACAGAATATCAAGCGCCTTTTAACGGTTCCTTTAAAGAAAAACGGTAAAGTCACAGGTTTTATTGGTGTGGACAATCCAAAGGTTCATTTTGATGATGCGACCTTATTATTATCTCTCCAGTATTTTATTGTAAACAGCCAGTCTTCCCAGAGACAGCAGGAACGTTTGCAGTTTTAAGTTTTCGTGATATGCTTACAGGGCTCTATAACCGCAATAAGTACATGAAAGTACTGGAAACTTTTGAAAAATATCCTGTATGCGACACAGGTGTTGCTTATATTGACTTAAATGGTTTAAAACAGATCAATGATAATCTGGGCCATGAAGCAGGGGACCGGCTGCTCTGTGATGCTGCAAAAGAAATCTTAAGAACATTTCCGGAAAATTCCTACCGCATTGGAGGAGATGAATTTGTGATCATTCTTCCAGAGTCAGGAAAGGCAGAATTTGAGGAACAGATGGAGCAGGTACAGGAAGATTTAAAGCAGGCACATATCAGTTATTCCATGGGACTGGAATGGAAAAAGAAGGCATGCTTGAGTCTATGTTAAAAGCGGCAGAACAGAGGATGTATGCAGAAAAAATGCTTATTATAAGTTAAGAGGAAGAGACAGAAGATGTCCGGAGCGGAGCGTATGATCGGAAAATCAGCCACAAAGGCAGGTGCATGAAAGACTCCGAGAGGACATAAACAGAAAACAGAGGAAAAATAATACATGACAGACTACAGAAAATATACAGATTACATCATAGAACAGGCAGAAAAATTATTGTCCATTGACAGTCCTTCCGGCTATTGCCGCCAGGTAACAGATTATCTGTTAGAGGAATTAGATCGTCTGGGGATCCAGGCGAAACGCACCGTAAAGGTGGTGTTGTAGCTTCTTTGGCGGAAAGAACAAAGAAGATGGTATTCTGTTGGAGGCACATTGCGATACACTGGGAGGCATGGTAGCGGAAATTAAGGCAAATGGCCGTCTCCGTCTTACCAATATCGGAGGTATGAAACCGGCTAATGCAGAGGCGGAAAATGTGCGTATCATAACAAAGGCAGACGGTATTTACGAAGGTGTATGCCAGTTAGTGAATGCGTCCGTTCATGTAAACGGAGATTATGAAAAACTGAACGAAACTGGGATACAGTAGAGGTTCTAATAGACGAGCCGGTAAGCTCTAAAGAAGATGCTTTAAAACTGGGGATTATGCCAGGAGATTATGTGTGCTTTGAACCAAGGACAAGAGTTACATCCTCCGGTTATATAAAAAGCCGTTTTCTGGATGATAAACTTTCAGCTGCCATTTTACTTGCATATGGAAAATATTTAAAAGACGAGAAGATAGAGCCGCAGCGTGCTGTTTATGCTCATTTTACCATTTATGAGGAAGTGGGACATGGAGGCAGTGCTTCTGTGCCGGATGGCGTGACAGAAGCCTGGTCTGTGGATATGGGCTGTGTAGGAGAAGGCCTGATGTGTACAGAGCGGGAAGTTTCTATCTGCGCAAAAGACAGCGGCGGACCTTATAATTATGAGATCGTAAGCCATCTGGTCCAGCTGGCAAAGGAGAATAACATTGGCTTTGCAGTGGACGTATATCCTCATTATGGTTCAGATGTGGAAACTACACTTCGCGCAGGAAATGATATCCGCCATGCTCTCATTGGTCCTGGTGTGTATGCTTCCCATGGCTATGAACGAAGCCACAGAGATGGGGCAGAAAACACCTTCCGCCTGATCCAGGCTTATATTGGCTGATAAAAAGGATAGTTTAGTGCCCTGTCTCCATATATTTATGATGATGATAAATATATGGGAGGCAGGGATTTTTATGGAAAAATGGATGGTCGTACTGGTTGCAGCCGGTTTCCTGATCCCCTATGGGACGGTACTGGCAGTAACGGGAAATATACACGGGGCAGAATATGTAAGGCAGCAGGAAAAGAAGCTGCGGGAAAATACAGGATCCTTCTGGACCGGGAGGAAAATGGCGGTTACCTGTCGTTGGAAGAATACCTGCCATCGGTACTGGCAGCTCAGATCTCGCCGGACAGTGAAATGGAAGCGCTCAAAGCCCAGGCAGTGATCGCAAGGACTTATATCCGCAGGCAGATGGGAGAAGAAAAGAAATTTCGGAATTAAGTCTGGATCTGGACCGGAAACCGAGGGAAGAGCTGAAAAAATATGGGGAAAAACGGAATTTCCGGAAAAATACAGCCGTCTGGAAGAGGCAGTGATCCAGACCAATAGAATTGTGATGACATATGATGGGGAGATGATCGCTCCTCTTTTTGCGCCGTCACCGCCGGTTCTACCAGGGATGGGGATGAGGGATATCCGTATCTGAAGTCAGTTTCCTGTCCCGATGATGAAAAAGCAGCGGATTTTATCAGTTTTGTATCTTTATCTGCCAAACAGGCGGCAGCAGCCCTGAATGAAATCCCGGAAAAGAAGGGGAAGTGAGACAGGTCCGCCCGGAAGCATTTCCAGGGAAAGTGCAGACTGTAAAACGAGATACAGCCGGGTATGTACAGGAGATCCAGATTGATGAATGTTCCTTTACTGGAGAGGAAGCAGCCGGTGCATTTGGACTTTCCTCCTCCTGCTTTTTACAGAACCCCAGGAAAACGGGATCGGCATTACAGTAAAAGGAAAGGGACATGGCTATGGACTGAGCCAGAATGAAGCAGAGGCAAAAGCAGAAGATGGCTGGGATTTTAAAGAAATACTGGAATATTTTTACAGCGGTATTGCATTTTCACTGAATAAAGCACCCTGAAATGGTAAGAATACTACCGAGGTGATAAAAGGTGAAAGATAAAGTAAATCAGATGTTCAAAGATAAGCTTTTCTGGTGATGATGGTGATCGGCCTGCTTACGGCGGTAGCAGCAGTAGGTGTACTTACGGTCAGCAACACAGATGAAAAGGGACAGAGCCCTTATCTGGAAGTGCCGGGAGGAGAAATTATCGCACAGGACGGTGTTCCTGAAACTGCACAGAAGGAAGAAAAGGCAGAAGAAAAATTTCTGAGATCGAAGCGTCAAAGGTACCACAGGAAAGTTACGCACAAAAAGAAGAGAAAATCCAAACACCAAGGATGATCTTGCAGCAGAAGCAGGTGCAGGAAAACAGGCAGCCAAAGCTCTGGTATTAAATTTTTCAGATACCAGTGTCCTTACCTGGCCGGTGCGGGGAATGTGATCCTGGATTACAGTATGGACCAGACGATTTATTTCCCACTCTGGACCAGTTTAAATGCAATCCGGGCATTGTGATCCAGGCAGAGGTCAGTGATCCGGTGGCAGCCCCGCAAATGCAAAGGTGCTGGAAGTAGGTTCCAATGAAGAGATCGGCAACTTTGTTGTGCTGGATCTGGGAAATGAGTACACTGCTACCTGTGGGCAGCTAAAGGAAATTTCCGCTGTTCCAGGTGAGTATCTGGAAGCAGGGCAGATCTTAGGATACGTGGCAGAACCTACAAAATATTATTCCGTAGAAGGTGTGAATGTATTTTTGAATTAAAACATCAGGAAAAACACTGGATCCACTGGATCAGATGGAGTAAAGATCAGATAAAAGAGATCAGATCAACAATTTAAGAAAAATGTTAGAAATTATTCACTGAAGCTTCAGAGCCTTAAGGTATAATCCTTTTAGAATAATAACAAAAGGAGCATCGAGATGAACATTTTATTTTTCCTGACTCCTAAAAGCGAAGTAGCTTATATTAGTGAGGAAGATACCTTAAGACAGGCTTTGGAAAAGATGGAGTACCACAAATATTCTGCCATCCCCATTATCAGCAGAACAGGCCGCTATATCGGAACTCTGACAGAAGGAGATCTGCTTTGGGGCATCAAAAATCAGTACCATCTGGATCTGAAAGGTGCGGAGAAGATCCCCATTACAGCCATCAAGCGCAGACTGGACAACCGTCCGGTAAAGGCAGACGCAGATATGGAAGACCTGATCGGAAAAGCGTTAAACCAGAATTTTGTGCCTGTATTAGATGACCAGAAATGTTTTATCGGTATTATTACACGAAAAGACATTATCCAGTACTTTAAAAAAAGCCAGCAGCCGGAGGAAAAGTGGCCTAAACGCCAGAAAGAAGAAAAGTCAGAAACAGTTGTTGGATAAAATGCATAAAAGAAAAAGACAAAAATCGAAACTTTGTGCACACTTTTGAGGATCCTATGCTATTATAATAGGCGTAACCCCCAATACATTATATAGTTTTGCTACACCCCATAAGAAACGAAATACCTTCTCCTGAGAAAGACCGGTTCCCCGACCGGTCTTTTCGTGTCTTGAAATACCAAAGAAACACAGGAAAATGAGGACGTTATGAAAGTTCAAAAATCCCCGCCGGTCAAAGACGGGGAAAATATTTATTATTCTTCGTTTAAGTTTTTACAGCGATACAGAATATCAGCATTCCCACACAGGAAATAATATTCATTGCCATACCCATTTTCAGTCCCGCAATGTTGGAGACAATACCAATGATCCATGGCATCAGGATGCCGCCAAAGCTGGCAGCCGGGAGTAAAACACCGATGCTGGCTACGCTGGTCATCTTTCCGGCACAGGCAACGGCAGTTGGGTTCATGCCGGCCATGGAAAAGCAAAGGCGAAAAGCAGGAGAATAGCAGCTACCTGGTTGTTTGCCATCATCAGTCCAATGTAAAATACGGTACAGCCAATGCCCATTTTGATCATGGCTGTGTATGGATTTTAAGAGGGAATACAAAGGCAATCAGAAGTCTTCCGATCAGTGTGGCAGTCCACATAACAGTCACGGTGTAGGCGCTTAAAGTACCGGATAAAATGCCGCTTCCCTTAAAGTAAGTTACCAGCCAGCCGTTTACGCTGGTCTCTGCTGCGTTCTGGCAGAAGATAAGTCCTGTAAGGAGCCAGAAACGTTTGCTTTTAAAAATCCCCAGTCTGTTTTTTTTTTTCCAGCTGTTTTCTTTTCAAATGGTGTCAGATGGAAAATGATCCACATGATAAGTCCTAAAAGCCTAAAGTAAACATGGGAACTACAGGTCCGATCAGTCCGGCCCCGGCAATTACAAAGGGCAGATCAGAGCTCCTAAGGCATAACAGGAATGCATGATGTTCATGCCTTTTGCACGGTTTTCAGAATGGTTGCTTACCAGGATGGTACACATATTGATAACGCTTCCCTTGGCAAAGCCGATCAGAAGGAAAGAAAGCACCAGAATGCTCATCCAGCCGGAAATCCCTAGCCACAGATATCCCAGTTCATAACCTGCGCTTAGTGTAATAATGGTGGCTTTAAGTCCGATCTTTGCAGGAAGGACTCCTGTGGCAAAACCAGCCATCAGATTTCCGATGCTCATAATAGATAAAAGTGTGCCTGTTACATTGTAGTCAAATCCATATCGTTCCTGCAGCAGGCTTACTACAATACCGCTGCTGATGGAGCAGATACCGCTTAGAAAAAAGTGATGAAGCCGGACATCTGCAGTCGTTTGTCAAGAGAATTCATAAAGGGGGCCTCCTGTTTTTCAAGTCTATGACATTGTATCATTTGTCAATAGCAACGTCAATGAGAGGACAGTATTTAAAAAATCAACAAAAATTAGACAAATACAAAAACATCTTGACTTTCTGCTTTTGGAGTATTAATTTATAAAACAAATAAAACAGCTATGAAAGAGACTCTTGTCTGAGAAATGTAACAGGAAGGGGCGTCACCGACTGAGAGCGCCGCCGCGCAGGACTGGATAAAGGGAACACTCTGGAGCTGGTATATCGAAGCGGTTTTACCAGAAGGGGATGCAACCGGCTGGAAGGACTGATAGTAGGTATATCCGTGGCATACGTTACATGCGAAAAGAGGAGAAGTCTTAAGAGCATCCTGAAGGTTTCTCAATGCGGGTGGTACCGCGGGAAAAGAAGATCCCGTCCGGAATACAGTAAATGTGTTCCGGGGCGTTTTTATACAAAAATCTCCGGAACCGTAAGATGTACTTTCAAAGTACACCGTTGGGAAGGAGAAATAAATATGATGGAATTTGTAGAAGGCGTCAAAGCAAAAGAAACACTTGGAATTGCACAGATCTTAGAAGGTTCCTATGAAGGAAAAAGATCCGTATGAATGGTGCTGTACACAATGTCCGTGACATGGGTGAAGTTGCCTTTGTGATCCTGCGAAAAGCAGAAGGACTGGTACAGTGCGTATACGAAGAAGGCGTCACAAATTTTGATATCCACGACCTGAAAGAAGAATCCGCAGTGGAAGTCCTTGGTACTGTTAAGGCAGAAGAAAGAGCTCCTCATGGTTTTGAGATCCGCTTAGAAGAGATCAAAGTATTATCCCAGCCTGCAGAGCCAATGCCAATCCCTATCAGCAAATGGAAAATGAACACATCCCTGGAAACAAAGCTGGCCCTGCGCCCGGTATCTTTAAGAAACGTAAGAGAACGTGCTAAATTTAAGATTCAGGAAGGCATTGTAAGAGGCTTCAGGGATTATTTATTTACCCAGGGCTTTACAGAGATCCACACACCAAAGATCGTAGCAAGAGGCGCTGAAGGCGGATCCAACGTATTCAAATTAAACTATTTCAACAAAAGCAGAATTAGGACAGAGCCCACAGTTTTACAAACAGACCATGGTAGGCGTTTACGACCGTGTATTTGAGGCAGCTCCTGTGTTTCGTGCAGAAAAGCACAACACCACCCGTCATTTAAACGAATATACCAGCCTGGATTTTGAAATGGGCTATATCGATGGTTTTGAAGATATTATGGCAATGGAGACCGGATTTTACAGTACACCATGGCACTTCTGGAAAAAGAGTACAAAAAGAGTTGGATATGTTAGGTGTCACTCTTCCGGATGTAAGCAAGATCCCGGCAGTCCGTTTTGATAAGGCAAAAGAGCTGGTATCTGAAAAGTACAACAGACGGATCAGAAACCCATATGACTTAGAGCCGGAAGAAGAACTTCTCATTGGCCGTTACTTTAAAGAAGAATACGGCAGTGATTTCGTATTTGTTACCCATTACCCATCAAAGAAACGTCCGTTTTATGCTATGGATGACCCGGCAGATCCGAAATATACCCTAAGTTTTGACCTGTTATTTAAGGGACTGGAAGTAACCACCGGCGGACAGCGTATTCACGATTACGGCGAGATCCTTAAAAGATGGAAAAACGTGGAATGGACCCGGAGGACATTGCTTCCTATCTGATGATCTTTAAATACGGAATGCCGCCACATGGTGGACTGGGAATCGGCTTAGAGACTGACCATGCGTCTTTTAGATGAGCAGAACGTAAGAGAGACAGCGCTCTTCCCAAGAGATGTAACAAGACTGGAACCATAGATCATAAGAAAAACTTATAAAAATTCCAAAACTTCTTATATATAGTTGCATTTATATAGAAGAAACAGGTTCAGAAAGGAAACGAAACCATGGCAAATGTGATCAGTGACGAGACCATAGAGTATGTAGGCATTCTGGCAAAGCTGGAGCTTTCACCGGAAGAAAAGAAGAAGCAAAAAGATATGGGAAGAATGCTTGACTATATTGATAAATTAAATGAACTGGATACAACTGGCGTAGAGCCTATGTCCCATGTATTTCCTGTAAATAATGTATTCCGTGAAGATGTAGTGACCAACGGGGATGACAGAGACGAGATACTTGCTAATGCACCTGCAAAGAAAGACGGAGCTTTCATGGTGCCTAAGACAGTAGAATAGGAGGCGGCCAGATGAGTATATTAGATTTAACAGCCCTGGAACTGGGAAAGAAGATAAAGGCCGGAGAGATCACTTCTCCACAGGCCACAGAAGCAGTGATCAAGCAGATCAAGGCAGTGGAAGAACAGGTTCATTCTTATGTGACTTTAGACGAAGAAGGTGCCATGAAGCGGGCAAAAGAGGTTCAGGCCCAGATCGAGGCAGGAACACTGACAGGTCCACTGGCAGGTGTACCGGCTGCTATTAAGGATAACATGTGTACTAAGGGCATGCGCACTACCTGCAGCTCAAAGATCCTTGAAAATTTTGTGCCAACTTATACAGCAGAGGCTGTTTTAAACCTGGAAAAAGCAGGAGCCGTTATTCTTGGAAAGACAAACATGGATGAATTTGCTATGGGAAGTACCACAGAGACTTCCGCTTATGGCGTGACCCGCAATCCATGGAATACAGAACATGTACCTGGAGGCTCTTCAGGCGGCTCCTGTGCAGCTGTAGCGGCCAATGAGTGCTTTTATGCATTAGGCTCTGATACCGGCGGTTCTATCCGTCAGCCAAGTTCCTTCTGCGGCGTTACCGGCATTAAACCCACCTACGGAACTGTATCCCGTTACGGCCTCATCGCTTATGGTTCTTCCCTGGACCAGATCGGACCGGTTGCAAAGGACGTTTCCGACTGTGCAGCTATTCTGGAAGCGATTTCTTCCCATGATTTAAAAGACAGCACTTCCATGGCCCGTACAGACTGTGACTTTACCTCTGCATTAAAGGATGATGTAAAGGGAATGAAGATCGGTATCCCGTCAAGCTATTTTGGTGAAGGACTGGATGAGGAAGTAAAGGCAGCGATCTTAAAGGCAGCAGATATTTTAAAAGAAAAAGGCGCTGTTGTAGAGACATTTGACTTAGGTTTAGTAGATTATGCTATTCCTGCTTATTACGTCATTGCTTCTGCAGAAGCAAGCTCCAACCTTTCACGTTTTGATGGTGTAAAATATGGCTACCGTACCAAAGAATACGAAGGTCTTCACAACATGTACAAGAAAACACGTTCTGAAGGTTTCGGACCGGAAGTAAAACGCCGTATCATGCTTGGCTCTTTCGTATTAAGCTCCGGTTATTATGACGCTTATTATTTAAAGGCCCTGCGTACCAAGGCCCTGATCAAGAAAGAATTTGATAAGGCTTTTGCAAAATATGACCTGATCCTGGCTCCTGCATCTCCTGATACAGCACCAAAGCTGGGAGCTTCCTTAAGTGACCCGTTAAAGATGTATCTGGGTGATATTTACACCATTTCTGTCAACCTGGCAGGTCTTCCTGGAATGACCGTTCCATGTGGTCTGGACTCTAAGGGACTTCCTATTGGAATGCAGCTGATCGGTGACTGCTTCAAGGAAAAGGATATAATCCGCGCAGGTTACGCATTTGAGTGTACCAGAAAATACGAAATGCCTGAACTGGCAAAGGTATCTGATTAAGGAGGAGTAAGCCATGAGTAAACAGTATGAGACCGTCATCGGTCTGGAAGTCCATGTAGAACTGGCAACAAAGACAAAATATTCTGCGGCTGCTCTACCGCTTTCGGAGGAGCGCCAAATACCCATACATGCCCGGTGTGTACCGGTATGCCCGGTTCTCTGCCTGTATTAAATAAACAGGTGGTAGAATATGCCATGGCAGTAGGTCTGGCTGCAAACTGCCAGATCAACCAGTACTGCAAATTTGACCGTAAAACTATTTTTATCCAGATAATCCACAGAACTACCAGATCTCACAGCTGTACCTGCCTATCTGTCACGATGGCTGGGTAGAGATCGAAACAGAGTCCGGCATAAAGAAAAGGTCGGTATCCATGAGATCCACATGGAAGAGGATGCAGGAAAGCTGGTCCATGACGAGTGGGAAGACTGCTCCCTGGTAGATTACAACCGAAGCGGTGTACCGCTGATCGAGATCGTTTCTGAACCGGATATGAGAAGCGCAGAGGAAGTAATCGCATATCTGGAAAAACTTCGTCTGATCATCCAGTATCTGGGAGCTTCTGACTGCAAACTTCAGGAAGGTTCCATGCGAGCTGATGTAAACTTATCCGTCCGTGAAGTGGGAGCACCGGAATTCGGCACTAGAACAGAGATGAAGAACATTAACTCCTTTAAGGCTATTGCACATGCCATTGAAGGAGAAACAAGACGCCAGATCGAGCTGATCGAAGATGGCAGGAAGGTCATCCAGGAAACAAGACGTTGGGATGACAACAAGGAAAGTTCAAGGCTATGCGTTCCAAGGAAGATGCACAGGATTACCGTTACTTCCCGGATCCGGACCTGACACCCGTTGTGATCAGTGATGAGTGGATCGCCCGGATCAAGGCGGCACAGCCAGAGCTTCGTACCGAGAAAATGGCCCGTTATATCAGCGAATTCGGCCTGCCTCAGTATGACGCGGAGATCCTTACAAACTCTAAGCATATGGCAGATGTATTTGAGGAGACAGTAAAGCTTTGTGGAAAGCCAAAAGAGGCATCCAACTGGCTGATGGTAGAAGCTATGCGCCTGCTGAAAGAACATGAAATGGATCCGGATGATATGGGCTTTTCACCTGCAAATCTGGCAAAGCTGATCCAGATGGTAGCAGCTGGCGAGATCAACCGTACCGTGGCGAAGACTGTATTTGAAGAGATCTTTGAGCATAATGTGGATCCGGCTGTTTATGTAGAAGAAAAGGGCTTAAAGGTAGTAAATGATGAAGGCGCCTTAAAGGCCACCATTGAAGGCATTCTGGCGGCAAATCCGCAGTCCGTAGCCGATTATAAGGGCGGAAAAGAAAAGCTATAGGCTTTTGGTAGGACAGACTATGAAGGCTATGAAGGGCAAGGCAGACCCTGGAATGGTAAATAAACTGTTGAAGGAACTGCTGGCAAAGTAAAAGAGATTTATACAGTTAAATTCCCCGGTTTACCGGGGAATTTGTCAGGTTATAAGTAAAAATATGTATAGTTTCATCTAACCATAAGTCAAAGTTTTAGCTTCATAAGGAAATTTTGTGTTGACGGAATAAATACTTTGGTGTATATTTTATAGCAATGAAAGAAAATGTTTTATAGCACTGACATATGTCTGTCTTAAGAACACATATAGAGGAGGAAATTATGAAGCCGTATGCAGAGATGACCAAAGAAGAACTGGTAGCCCTTCGCAAAGACCTGAAGGCAAAATATCACGATTTTCAGACAAAGGATCTGAGACTGGATATGTCCAGAGGTAAGCCAAGTGCAGATCAGCTGGATCTGTCCATGGGTATGATGGACGTGCTCAGCAGTGATGATGACCTGACCTGTGAAGATGGTACAGACTGCCGTAACTACGGAGTACTTACCGGTATTGATGAAGCAAAAGAACTTCTGGCAGATATGATGGAGGTTAATCCTTCTACCATTATCATTTATGGAAACTCCAGCTTAAACGTTATGTATGATACGGTTTCAAGAGCCATGACCCACGGAATTATGGGAAATACTCCATGGTGCAAGCAGGATAAGATCAAATTCCTCTGCCCGGTTCCTGGCTATGACCGCCACTTTGGAATTACCGAGTATTTTGGCATTGAGATGATCAATGTTCCTATGACTCCAGAAGGTCCTGATATGGATATGGTAGAGGAACTGGTTTCCACTGATCCTGCCATCAAAGGTATCTGGTGCGTTCCGAAGTATTCCAACCCACAGGGATATTCCTACTCTGATGAAACAGTACGCCGTTTTGCAAGACTGGAACCGGCTGCACCTGATTTCCGTATTTTCTGGGATAATGCATACGGCATCCATCACCTGTATGACCATGACCAGGATCATCTGATCGAGATCCTTGCAGAGTGCAAGAGAGCCGGAAATCCAGACCTGGTTTACAAATTTGCATCTACTTCCAAGATCAGTTTCCCAGGTTCCGGTATTGCAGCCATTGCTACTTCCCACAACAACCTGGAAGACATCAAGGCTCAGTTAAAGCACCAGACCATCGGCCATGACAAAGTAAACCAGCTGCGTCATGTACGTTTCTTCAAGGATATTCACGGAATGGTAGAGCATATGAGAAAACATGCCGATATCATCCGTCCAAAATTTGAAGCAGTAGAAGAGATCCTGGAAGAGAACTTGGCGGTCTTGGCATCGGTGAGTGGACCAAACCAAAGGGTGGCTACTTCATCGCCTTTGACTCCATGGAAGGCTGTGCAAAAGATATCGTAGCAAAATGCAAGAAAGCCGGAGTTGTTATGACCTCTGCCGGAGCAACCTATCCATACGGCAAAGATCCACATGACAGTAATATCCGTATCGCACCAACCTATCCACCTTTGGGTGATCTGATCGTGGCTACAGAGCTGTTTGCACTGTGCGTAAAGCTTTCCAGTGTTGAGAAGCTGTTAAAGGGAATGGAGTAAACCTAGTTATCTATTGATTTTTAATCAGTATGTTGGTATAGTTTTACTAGAGATATAGTATACTATATCGGGTGGGCTAACACCTGATCATTCAGGTAGAGATACTGGGAGAATGATTCAATCCGAAATATAGATCGGACGAATGAGCCGATGGTTGGCGGACAACGAAAAATTAGCCATAAAGAAGAGAGTACATTTACGCTGCGGTGTATCGGCTCTCTTCTTTATTTTTTTTTATAGTGGGGCATGTTAAGCATATGAGAAAGCATTATTCAATATTAGAAATTTAGGAGACAGTCCTTCCGGGTATTAGCTGTTTTAAAAAATACATCAGAAAAATTTATACATCTATTAAATATGTGGCTAAAAAGTTCCATTAGATAAATTGGACTTGTCAGATGAATTAAAAACAAGATAAGTTTAGAAGAATATAGAGAAAATAAAGAGAATGGTCCAGATTGAAAAACTCCACAATTTCCACTGCTCTCTTTTGGGAACATTTCCTGCGTTTATTTGCTACAATAAAACCAGATAAAATAAGATATGAAAGCGAGGCTGACTATTATGAATAAAGAAATGTTAGAAGCAATGAAAAACAGAAGATCCATCCGCAGTTACAGAAAAGATCTTATGATACAGGAAGATGTACTTCAGGAGATATTAAAGACTGCTACCTATGCACCTACAGGTGGAGGAAGACAGTCCCCGGTGATCATTGCGATCAAGGATAAAGAAATGCGGGATCATATTTCAAAGCTGAATGCCCAGATCATGGGAGACAAAGACGCAGATCCATTTTATGGAGCTCCTGTGATCGCCCTTGTTTTAGCAGATGGCAGCCGCAGCACCTGGGTAGAAGATGGGACCAATGTGCTCTGCTATCTGATGCTTGCAGCAAAAGCCTGTGGTGTTTCCAGTGTCTGGGTACACAGAGAAAAAGAGATTTTTGAAAGTGAAGAAGGAAAGAAACTTTTAAAACAGTGGGGACTTTCTGAAAATTTAAAAGGTGTAGGTGCGGTTGCTCTTGGATATAATACAGGCGAGGAGCCCCAGGCAGCTCCCCGCAAAGAGGATTATATCCTGGAAATTTAATCAGCCTGACCTGATGACTATTAAAATCTGACTTTCACTTTATACAGATATATTGCCGCCTCCAGCAGGAAATGATCTTTCCTGTCATGGAGGTCTTTTTTTGTGATCTCCTGGATATTTTTGATCCGGTAGGCGATGGTGTTATAATGTGTAAACATTTCTTCTGATATTCTTTTTACATTTCCGGCGTATTCAAAATAATAATCCAGTGTTTTTATAAGATCCGAATGCTTTTGATGGTCATTTTCAATCAATGGCCCCAGTATTTCCTGTACAAACTGGCTGGTTTCTTTTTCCGGGTCAGCAGCATAGAGAAGGCGCAGAAGACCAAGATCTTCAAAACCAAAGACAGTCTGTTCATTGATCATTGCGGTACGCAGGGCAGTACGGGCCTCCGTGTCACTTTGGATGATCCCGCGGATGCCGGGATGAGGACGGCCGCATCCTGCACACAGATGCAGATCCGGATATTCAAGGGACAGAGAGGATATAAGCTTTGGAACATGGCGGGCCAGCTGTTCTAACTCAGAACTGGCGGCAGGGGAATTTAACAGGATCAGATAATCATCAGAAGCGGGAACGATCCGTACGTCCAGTCCCAATTTGGAAAAAACAGACCGTATATTGCCCATAAGAAGGGTATGCTGGAAGTTTTTCCTGTACTGGTTTTTCTCTTCCGGATTCTGGGTCTTTAAACGCAGGATCAGGTGGTCATCAGAAAGGTTCAGATGGAATTCATCTGCCCGGGTCTGTTCTAACTGGTGGTCTACGATCGGATCTGACAGAAGATGGAGCAGGAAGCTGGCAAAAAGAGAATCACCCCGTTCCTGGATGCTCTGCTCCCGTGTGATCTCTAAGGGGATCGCAGACAGAACCTGGGATAAAAGCTCTGGTGAAAGGGCCGGTGACTGAGCCGGATCATAAATATAGAGACAGCCATAGGAATGTTCACCCAGAGTCAGATCATGAGAAACGGACATGCGGATAAACTGATTGATCATCTGGGTCTCAGAGTCAGCCTTAAAAATGGAACGGTCTTCTTCCTTCAGACAGATACTGTGACGGCTGTTTACGCTGTCTACAATCAGGATACTGCCGCCAGTCAGTTTTGAGATCATAGAAGCTATTTCATCCAGATCAGCACCTTCTGTAATAGTCTGTGTCAGCATCTGGTTTACAGAAAGGGTATTCTGCAAAAGAGCAGTCCTTCGCCTTGTAAGCTCATTGGAAAGTACCTTGGTAATATGGGAAAACTGCATATCAGGTGGAAGGACGATAAGAGGAAAATCTGCTTTATCTGCCTGTTCTATCATAAAAGCAGGAACCACATTGTTTAAATACTGGGAAGGTTTGATACAGAATGCAGCCATCTGATTGCGTACCAGGTTTGGGATATACGCAGCCAGGGCAGCCGGATCTTTGTAAACGGAAAAGCAGGTGGAGATCATCAGTTCACCAGGAGAAATCCACTGTGCATAGTCCGGATTGTCGCTGAGGTTGATACCGGAAACAATACGGTCAAGTCCCCCTTTGCCGGCAGCAACGTAGCTGGTGGAAAAAATAGGAAGTTTTAAAAGTTCCTCTACAGTTGGGTAATAGGATTCTTCAATATAATTTATCATAACGTACACCCCCGAAAAATATGATCTGCAACGCTTACCAAAATTATAGAGTTTTTATTGTGAACAGTCAACATAGAAAATGAGAAAAACGGTGATTATAATATAAAACATAACAAAGATAAACGCAAACAATAAAAACGGCTTTGTTGATATTCATTAAATGATGGAAAGGAAGAGATCAAGGTGAAGGTACAGATCAGGATATGCAGACATCTGTATAACATGCTGAAAAAAGCACCTGTAAAGGGAATGTTACATTCCTGTTTTCGCAGTTCCATGAATATGGTGTGCCAGTATGGAATGATCACATTTCTTGCAAAAGGAAAAAGCCTTCAGCCTTTTTCTATCTGTCTTGAATGGAACGGAGATTTTAAATTAATAGAAGAAATGCTCCGTTTGAGAGGAACAGAGCTGCAGTTAAGTGATCAGGGACTCTGGATCGGGAATTTTCAGTTATTTGAATTTGAAATAACCCAGATTCTGGATCTAAAAAAAAGTCAGACAGAAACCTTAAAGCCCGGAGCAGCAAACTTTATCCGCAGTTTCCTGGAACATCAGGAAGATAAAGGGATCCATGGGCTGATCGAAGGCAGAAAAGAGGAAGTGTTTTCTGCATTCTTAGCTCCCAGGATCCAGGCTTTCCGCCAGGCAGTCCAGGAAGGAAACATGGGATCTGCGGTGCTCACAGCAGAACAGATGGCCGGATGCGGGCCGGGACTTACGCCTTCGTCTGATGATTTCCTTTGCGGATATGTGGCATCCTGGCCGGATGAAAAACCATGGAAGGGCTTTTTAAAAGAGATTACAAATGCAGCAGCGTTAAAAACCAATGATATCAGCGGATCTTTGTTGAAACATGCAGGAGAAAATATGTTTTCAGAAGATATTTTACAGCTTTTAAAAGGATTTGAAAGCTGTGATCCGGCACTGATACGTACAGCATTAAAGCGGGTATCCAGTTTTGGAAGCAGCTCAGGCTGTGATTTTCTCACCGGCATGTATTATGGTGTAATCGACAGTAATAAGATGGGAGGAAACAGATGTGGTAAAGCTTGAAGTCAGAAAAAATACCTATTATGATTCTGTAACACTGATGATCATATCCAAGGATGTGAAAAATCTGCCAGGTATTACAGAAGCTCTTGTAGGTATGGGAACCGATCTGAACAGGGAGATCGCAGGAAACCTGGGACTGGATACGGAAGGATTTGAAGAAGTAACAGCCAATGATTTCTTTGTGGCAGCAAAATGCGATGATGAAGATTGCTTTAAAAAGGCAGTAGAGAAGGTAGATGAACTGCTGAATAAGAAAGCAGAAAAGAGTAAGGCAGAATATTTCCCGCCTACACTGGATGGAGCAGTAAAAGTAGAAAAAAATCTGAATATGGCAGTGATCTCTGTTCCGGGACGTTTTGCAGCAGATGTGGCAAAGGATTGTCTGGATCGTGATATCAACGTAATGCTTTTCAGTGATAATGTGACCATCGAGGAAGAAAAAGCACTGAAAGAATATGCAGTTTCAAAAGAACTTCTGATGATGGGACCTGACTGTGGCACAGCAGTGATCAATCATGTGCCTCTTGCATTTGCAAATGTGATCAAGCCAGGAAAGATCGGTCTTGTATGTGCTTCCGGTACAGGCGCACAGGAAGTTTCAACCATTATTGATCAGTTAGGAGAAGGTGTTTCCCAGCTGCTTGGTACAGGCGGAAGAGACTTAAAGGCAGAGATTGGCGGTATCATGATGAAGCAGTGTCTGAACGCCCTGATCGAAGATCCAAAAACAGAGATCATTGTACTGGTATCCAAACCTCCGGCAAAAGAGGTAGAGGACCAGATCTTAAAGATCGCAGCAGAAGCCGGAAAACCGGTCGTTGTATGTTTCATTGGCGGTGACAATGAAAAGATCAGAAAAGCAGGTCTTTATGCAGCCGTTTCCCTGGAAGATGCAGCCCACAAGGCTGTGGCACTGGCTAAAGGAGGAGAAGTTACCGATTTTGAAGAATTTTCCATGGGAAAGGATCAGGCTGAAAAGCTGGCAGCGGAAGAACGTGCTGGAATGATCCAGGGACAGAAATATGTAAGAGGCCTTTATACAGGCGGAACCATCTGCGATGAGGCAATGAAGCTTCTGATCGGAAGCATGAAGCATATTTATTCCAATATTCCTTTAAGCCCTGAGGACAAGCTGGAAAATGCAAGAAATGGCCGTTCAAAGGAAAATACTTTCCTTGATTTTGGAGATGATGAGTTTACAGTAGGACGTCCTCATCCAATGATCGATCCATCTTTAAGAGCAGAACGTGTAGTTGAGGAAGCAAAAGATCTTGAAACAGCGGTGATCTTAGTTGACTGTGTGATCGGATATGGATCTCATGAAGATCCGGCAAAGGATCTGTCTGATGCCATCCGTAAAGCGAAAGATCTGGCAGCCAAAGAAGGACGTTATCTGTCAGTAGTAGCCACTGTATGTGGTACAGAAGGCGATCCACAGAGCCGTACCGCTACTTCCCTTCAGTTAGCAGGAGCAGGTGCGATCGTACTTCCTTCTAATGCACAGGCAGCAAGATTTGTACAGCTGATCACAGAAAATCTGTAAAGAGGAGGTGGAAGAAAATGAGCAAAGTAAATGAATTATTTGAAAAAGAATTATGTGTGGTAAATTTCGGAATTGAATCTTTTTATCAGGACCTGAAAAAGCAGAATGTAAAGGCAGTCCATGTAGCATGGAAGCCGGTAGCAGGAGGAGATAAAAAGATCGCCGGTTACTTAAAACAGTTAAAGGATCCAAAGCTGGCAGAAAAGATCGAAGCTGCCAATAAAGAGGCATTAAGAAGGATTCTTGCAGCACAGCCTGCTTTAGTTGGAATGTCTACTGCCGGAGAAGCGATCCCGGGCATGACAAAAACCACCATTCTCCATGCAGGACCTCCTGTAAAGTGGGAAAATATGTGCGGTCCTATGAAAGGCGCTGTTATGGGCGGCCTGATCTATGAAGGACTGGCAAAAGACTTAAAAGAAGCAGAAGAACTGGCAGCTAGCGGAAAGATCACCTTTGATTCCTGCCACCATCACAATGCAGTTGGCCCTATGGCTGGTATTATTACATATTCTATGCCGGTATGGCATGTGGTCAACAAAACCTTTGGAAATGATGCGTACTGCACCATGAATGAAGGTCTTGGAAAGGTACTGCGTTTTGGTGCCTGCGATGAGGAAGTATTTGACCGTTTAAGAAAAATGGAAAAGGTTTATTATCCGGTTCTGAAAGAAGCATTGGAGATCCATGGAGAGATCGATATGAAGGTTATGATCGCACAGGCTCTTCAGATGGGAGATGAGGGACATAACCGTAACAAAGCAGGAACCTCTTTATTTATCCGTGAGATCCTTGCTGATGTGTACAAGACCCATTTTTCACTGGAACAGCAGCAGGAAGCCATTGGATTTATCAATGGAAATGACCATGCATTCCTGAATCTGTCCATGCCGTCCTGTAAGGCAACTATGGATCCTACACTGGGTATCCCGTACAGCACCATTGTTTCAACTATGTGTAGAAATGGTGTTGAATTTGGTATCCGTATTTCAGGACTGGGAGCAGATCAGTGGTTTACCGCTCCTTCTGAGTATATCCGGGGCTTATATTTCCCAGGATATTCTGAGGCAGATGCAAACCCGGATATCGGCGACAGCTGTATTACGGAAACAACGGGTATCGGCGGTTTCTGTATGGCAGCATCACCGGCCATTGTACAGTTCGTCGGCGGCCAGGTACAGGATGCTATTAATTATTCATCCCAGATGTATGAGATCACAGAGGGAGAAGGAAATGCTTATAAGATCCCGGTACTGGATTTCAGGGGAAGTGCAACAGGAATCGATATTGTAAAGGTTCTGGAAACAGGTATCCGTCCTATCATCAACACAGGTATCGCTCACAAGGATTATGGTGTAGGACAGATCGGAGCCGGTCTTGTAAATCCGCCGGAAGGCTGCTTTACTAAGGCAATTGAAGCTTGTGCGAAAGCATGGGAACAGTAAAAATCAACAATTAAATAAAAATATTTATATATAATCAAGGAGCAATCTGGTGATATGTCAAGATGATTTTTGAAAAGATTTCGATATGTTTTTCAGAAAAAGGGTAACTTTAATAGACCTATGCAAAAACACAGGCTAAAACCAGTTATTCATTTGATGTATCCAGCGATACGCCGGAGTACAGTTGGTTTCTGGCCAGCAATCCATAAACCAAACGAACGAATTTACGTGAAGTCAGCGCGAGTGCTCTTTTGTGTTGATGCTTCGGAACTTCGTTGTACTTCTTTCGATAGTACGCTCCGTACTCAACATTATGTTTTCTCATACTGTTGGCGGCTTCGCCAAGATAGTATCTGAGATAACGATTTCCGGCTTTACTCATTGGAGTATCTTCTCCATCGAAATCACCTGATTGGTTTGACTTCCACATGAGTCCGGCATATTTAGCAAGAGCATCAGAGGAATGAAAAGCAGAGATGTCGCCTATTTCAGCTACAATGCCACCTGCAAAGACAGGACCAATGCCATCTATGGATTGAAGAATAATAAAAGCATTAGGATTTAATCCTCTGATTTCTCTTTCGATGGCAATATCTATAAGCGATTTCTTTCTTGAAAGTTTCAATACAGTTGAAAGAGCTGGCAATAGATACATTTAATGGTTCATAAAGAGCTTTATCTAAGCGATAAGAATCTCTGGCCGCTTTCCTGAGTAATTCTGCGGTCTTGCTAATGTCTTTGATACGATTGCGACTTTTCTGTGCGAGAAAACTTATGAGATCTTCCTCAGATGAATCAATAATCTCCTCAGGAGATAAGTATTCTGTCAATACACTGGAAGAGGTTGCTCCATAAATATCGCAGAAAGGCTGGTCATCACCTTCTAACATCTGTAGTTCACTGAACTTCAGATACAGATTAGAAACCAGGTAGGTTTTCTCTCTGGTCATGCATTCAACAAGATGCAGACGATGCCTTGTGAGGCGTTTAAGAGCCAAGAACTGGCTTCCACGCCATGGCTCAGTTTCGATATTTCCTGCACGTGCATAATCGGCAATAACAAAGGCATCAATAGGATCAGACTTACCTAATCCGATATAAGACTTTTTGTAATTAGCTGTGCATTTGGGATTGAGCACAAAAACATAAGGTTTGAAATGCATCAGTTCCTCGCAGGAAGAGAGAAAATTTGCAATGTGAATGCTGTAAACAGAGGTAGACTCCAGAGCAGCAACAATCGTATTAAGATCAGGGTGTTCTTTCAAACATTCAAGAATCTTCTTGGCTAGTTCTTCAGCACCAGGCTGATTGTTAGCAAAAGAAGAGTTTATGTATTTATTTTTATAAAAATCCAAAGCACAAACATAGTTGGATTTTGAACTGACGTCAATACCGACGTAAAACGTAGATAATGGGTTAATCTTTAACATGATACCACCCGCCTTTCCGATTAAGTATTCTTGGAACCTGAAGAAAAAGGTTTATCCTGGGAATCATATGCTGACCGAAACCTCGCGTAATAAGCATGCACCCTGGCAGCTCTTTTGCTGGTGCTGTACGCCAGGGGATGAAACATCTGTGTAAGCGGAATGTGACATATGATTCAGGCTGCAAGCTCCATAAGCAGGCACCGGAGACCGGGCTGAAAGGATTAAAAGCAGTGCCTCTAGACATCAGACTCTGCTGATATCATACCACAGAATAACCTATGAAACTAATAACCAATGTAGATGAGATGGAAAGGGTTTATCCCAGGTGTCTCAGATCATCTATAAATTTATAGAAAGGATAAGTGCATAACCATCATTTCTACTGGCTATACACTTATTATACGAGGATTTATAATTATGAGTAAATGGTCTGACATCAAAATGTACGATTTAAGTATCCCGATCGGAATCAGCACACCACCGTGGCCAACTTATGAACCACTGCAGGTAAAATATTTTAAGCGTCTGGCTCCAAATGGTGCTAACGGACAGCTGGTAACACATTCCAACCATGTGGGAACCCATCTGGATGGTCCACGCCACTTTGATACAGCCGGAAGAGATATTGCAGCCTTAGAGCTTACCAAGCTTTGTGCTCCTGGCGTAGTAGTAGACCTTTCTGATATGGCAGAAGATTTTGGTATTTATACACCAGAAGACATTGAAAAGAGAGTAGAAGTACGTGAAGGAGATATCCTGATCATCAATACAGGTTATCATAAGTATGGATTTGACCAGCCGACAGCAGATGAGCGCCGCTACATGCTGCGTCATCCGGGACCATCTCTTGATTTTATCAAGTGGGTACGTGAAAAGAAGATCAAATGGCTGGGTGTAGACTGCGGTTCTGCTGACCATCCAATGAATACAAAGATTCGTGACTGGGAGCCAATGGAAGCTGAGAAGTGCGATGCTATCTTCCGTGAGAAGTATGGAAAGTCCTTAAATGAGGTCTATCCATGGCCAGAGCATTATCAGGCAATGCATTTAGAGCTGTTTGGCCAGCCTTATGAGGCTATCCATGCAGAATGTATGGGCGGTGAGATTGATAAGCTGTCTAACAAGCGAGTTGTAATTGGCTGCTTCCCATGGAAGTTCCAGGACGGTGAAAGCTGTATCAGCCGTATTGTGGCATTTGATGGTTTTGAGGATGTATAAAAAGTAAATCAGGCAGCAGGCAGAGGGCTTTGAAGTTTAAAGCCCTCTGAAGAAAAGGAGAAGCTATATGGGGATAACACTTTATAAGAATGCCGACTGGATCCTTACTGTAAATGAAAAACGGGAAAAATTCCGTCATGGAGATCTGCTGATCTCCGGAAAAGAGATCCTGGACGTAGGAAATGATCTGGAGAAAAAATATGCAGGTAAATTACAGATTGATAAAACCATAGATGCTAAGGGAACTGTGATCCTTCCTGGATTTGTAAATATCCATCATCATACCTGGCAGTCACTGATCCGCAATATACAGGCAACAAGAGGTCTGAAACTGGAACCATGGCTTACTGTTATGTATGAGATCTACAAAGATCTGAATACAGATGTAGCCCGTGCAGGTGTTTATTCCGGACTGGGCGATATGCTGAAAACAGGCTGTACCACCTCCAATGACCTGTGGTATCCACATCCTGTGGGAGTAAAGTATCTGGTTGATGCAGAGATCCAGGCAGCTGCAGAGATCGGCATCCGTTTCCATCCTACCAGAGGATTCCACTCTGTACCAAGCGATATTGTACCGCCGGAAGTGGTAGATACCAAGGAAAGTGTCACAGAAGATACCATCAGGCTGGTGAAAAAGTATCATGACCGTTCCCGCTTTTCTATGTGTCAGGTGGGAATTGCGCCAAGTATCGCACAGTATGAGACAGAAGATATCATAGAGGCTGTTGTAGATCTTGCAGAAGAATATGACATTATGGTCCATGGTCATCTTGCAGAAAGTCAGCATGAAGTAGAATATACACTTAAGACATGGGGCTGCCGTCCTTTTGAATGGTTTAAGAGACACAGACTTCTTGGAAAGAGATTCTATTTTGCACATTGTATCCACTTAAATGAAGAAGAGATTGAACAGATGGCTGAAACAGAAACAGGCGTAGCACACTGCCCGATCTCCAATATGCTTTTAAGCTCAGGTGCATGCCCGGTACCTTCTTATTTAAAACATGGTCTTACAAGGATCGGACTGGGAGTGGACGGAGCTGCAAGCAGCAATTCTTCCAATATGTTAGAAGAAATCCGATGTGCATATCTGCTAAATCGTCTGACCTGGGGAGATCAGGCGGCAACACCAGATGATTATCTGTATATGGTAACAGCCGGAGGCGCAAAAGTTCTTGGAAGAGATGATATTGGTTATCTTGCACCAGGAATGGCTGCTGATTTTACAGTTATGGATTGGAACCAGCTTACCTATGCAGGCGGCTGCTATGATCCGGTGGCATGTATTGTAGAAAGTGGAGATCCACGTCTTGTAAAAGATGTAGTAGTAAATGGGGAATTAGTTGTATCATCCGGAAAACTTACGAAAGTAAATGAAGAAGAAAAGCGAGATTATGTAAACCAGGTAGGCAAAGACCTGCTTACAAGGGCATCTGCACGGATCGACAGTTTAAAAGAAGATATTAACTAAAAAGATTGAGAGAACATTAGAATAATCAGGAGGGTTACATATGCTGGATATTAAGATTACAAATGCGAAAACAAGAAAAACAGGAAAAGAACTGGTGGAGATCGGAATTGAAAACGGAAAGATCACAGCCATTGCGTCATCTGTAGAAGGTGAAGCAAAACAGATCATTGATGCAAAAGGCAAGCTGGTAACAGAATCCTTTGTAAACGGCCATCTTCATCTGTGCAAGGTATATACATTGGAAATGGCAGGTCAGGACGCTTTAAAGGAATACAATGATAATAACATGGGCGGAGCAATGACCTCTATTGAAAGAGCCGCTGATTTTAAGGCATGCTATGATGAAAAATGGATCATTGAAAATGTGCGCAAGGCTTGTGATCTGGCTGTTAAATATGGTAACACTCATATCCGTGCATTTGCTGATGTAGACAGCAAAGCAAGACTGGAAGGCGTGAAAGGTGTTATCAGGGGAAGAGAGGAATATAAGGATCGCCTGGATATTCAGGTAGTTGCATTCCCACAGGACGGTGTTGCAAGAGAACCAGGTGCAAAAGAACTGATCAAGGAAGCTTTAGATCTTGGTGCAGATGTAGTAGGCGGTATCCCGTGGATTGAATTTACAGAGGAAGAAGAGCTGGATCATGTAAATTCCATGTGTGATTACGCAAAAGAATACAATAAAGACATTTCTATGCTGTTAGATGATGTAGGTGATGCAGAAGAGAGAACTCTTGAAATGTTATGCAAGAAAGTGATTGAAATGGGATGGCAGGGAAGAGCTACGGCACAGCATTGCCGTGCAATGGAACTGTATCCTGAAAATTACTTCAGAAAGCTGGTTTCTCTTTTAAAGAAAGCACAGATCGGTGTTGTATCAGATCCTCATACAGGCCCTCTCCATGCAAGAGTAAAAGATCTGTTAAAAGCAGGTGTTCCAGTTGCATTGGGACAGGATGATATTGCAGATGCATATTACCCATATGGCGAGTGCAATATGCTTCAGGTGGCCTTTCTTGCCAGCCATCTGCTCCATATGGTCAGCTTCGATGACATGGAACTGCTTTATGACATGATAACTACTACTGCAGCAAAAGTTCTTGGCATCAAGGATCATGAGCTGAAAGTTGGCGGAAATGCCGATCTGGTAGTCCTGGAGGATGAAGATGTATATCATGCCATTTGGCATCATACAGCCCCTGCTTATGTAATTAAGAGTGGTGTGGATATTACTGCAAAGTAGATTCCACGGAAAGGGGATGTAGATGAACAATAAAAAAGGAAATTTTGCGGAACTTGCTTATGTAATGGGAATGATCCTGTGCCCTTTAGGTGTCTGCCTGTCAGCAAAAAGCGGTTTTGGTGTATCAATGGTAGTTGCTCCTGCGTATGTACTGTATCTTAGGATTTCAGAAACACTGCCGTGGTTTACATTTGGAAAATCTGAGTACATATTCCAGGGACTGCTACTGATCGTATTAGGAATTGCAGTAAGACGGTTTAAATGGAAATATCTGTTATCATTTGTTACAGCGTTTCTTTACGGAAATATCCTGGATCTCTGGTATGATGTTTTGGGAGCAGAACAGTATACAGTGTTCTGGCAGAGGGGAATGTCCTGCGTTTTAGGAACAGTGATCACTTCGCTGGCGATCGCATTTTTCCTGAGGACCTATCTCCCACAGGAAGCCTATGAAATGTTTGTAAAAGATATTTCAGATACATTTCATAAAGATACAACAAAGGTTAAATGGATATTTGATTTTACAGCTCTTTGTATTGCAGTGATCCTTATGCTTGTATTATTCCGCCGTTTTGCTTTTGATATGGTAGGTTTTAATACAGTTCTTGCAACCATCGTAAATGCTCCGCTGATTGGTATTTTTGGAAAAATACTGGATCGTGCCGGAAGTTTTGATTCTTCATTTCCACAATTCTATGAAAAGTTCCAGAGTATTATGAATTAAATCCAAAAGAGCTGCCCCATATTGGTGGCAGCTCTGCTTATAAAGCAGTGGAAGAAAAGTTTTGAGGTGAAAAAATTGAAAAAGTTGTTTGATACACTGGTAGATGGAAGTGTAGCTCTGATCAGCCGCTTTTTACCGGATGCATACATTCTGGTCCTGCTTTTAACGGTAATACTGTTCATAGCAGCCATTCCTGTTACCGGTATTGCTCCTGCAGAAGGGATCACAGTGCTCGACCGTCTGATAGATCTTGTATATAAAGGCTGGTATGGTGGTTTCTGGAATCTTTTAGGATTTGGAATGCAGATGGTGCTGATCGTAGTGACAGGAACCATGTTTGCCAATACAGAGCCAGTGCATAAGATCATTGTAAAGATCGCATCTGTACCTAAAACACCAAAGCAGGCTCTTATCCTGGTATCAGCAGTAGGTATGGTGGCATATTTTCTTCAGTGGGGCGCAGCATTGATCGTATGTGCAGTGCTGGCCCAGGAAGTGGCAAAAAAGGTAAAAGGGATCCATTATCCATTGCTTGTGGCAGCTGCCTATGTAGGAAATGCGTTCTGCCTGGTGGGAATATCCGGCACCATCGCCTTAAATGTAGCCGGTGGCTGGAATTTTGAAGGCGTATGGAGTACAACAGGTATTCCTTTCAGGGAAACGGTATTTGCACCTTATAATCTGTTTATCTATGTGGTTGGTGCCATTGTTCTATGCCTGCTGATCACTGCCATGCATCCATCTCCTGAAAAGACGAAAACAGTGGATCCGTCTATATTTAATGAAGTATCTGCAGCAAAAGTTTATAAATCCCCCAGTGAAATGACTCCTGCAGAAAAGCTGGAAACATCCGTACTTTTAAACGGAGCCATTACATGTATTGGATTTTTCTGTGTGATCTGGAGTTTTGTAGACTCTCTTTATATTAAAAAGCAGTCTTTTTCACTTTCTATTAATCAGGTTAATATGATCTTCTTGTTTGCCTCCATTGCGATGTATAAAACACCTGTACGTACAGTAGAAGCAGTGAAAAAATCTCTTGGCGGAGCAGTAGGAGTGGTTCTGCAGATGCCCTTTTATGCGGGTATTGCAGGACTGATCAGTTATAACGGTGGTTCTACAGGTGTTTCTATTGCACAGGTGATCGCTGGATTTTTTGTACATATTTCCAATGCACAGACATTTCCACTGTTTACCTGCCTCAGTGCAGTGATCGTAAAGCTGTTTGTGCCAAGCGGCGGGGCACAGTGGGCGGTCCAGGGTCCCATTGTAATGCAGGCAGTGCAGAGTTTTATGCCTGCAGTGTCGGAAGGAAAAGCGGCAATGGCTCTTTCCTGGGGAAATTCCTGCTGCAACCTGTTGCAGCCGTTCTGGCTGATTCCGGTGCTGGAAGTAGCGAAGTTAAAGGTAAGAGATGTAATGGGATATTGTGTGATCTGTCTGATCGCCCTTTTGGTGATCATATCAGCCGGTCTGCTGTTTTTATAATGAATTAAAAAGAGGTAGTTTTTGACACTACCATACAAATAGAGGAGAAAATAATTATGGGAAAACGAATTGTAATTGCACTGGGCGGAAACGCTCTTGGAAAAACGATCTCAGAGCAGGCAGAAGTTGTAAAAGGAACTGCAAAGGCGATCGCAGGCCTGATCCTTGCAGGTCATCAGGTTGTTATTTCACATGGAAATGGACCTCAGGTGGGTATGATCCAGAAGTCTATGACAGCTTTGCATAAGCAGGATCCCGAACATTATGAACTTTGCCCCTTATCTGTGTGTACAGCAATGAGTCAGGGATATATTGGACTGGATCTTCAGAGAGCTTTAAGAAATGAACTGGAAAGATCCGGGATCCGTAAACCTATTACTACCATTCTTACCCAGGTTCAGGTGGATCCGGAAGATGAGGCATATAAAAAGCCTTCTAAACCCATCGGAGCCTATGTAACAGAGGCGGAAGCAGAGATTCTGAGAAAAGAAAGAGGTTTTGTGTTTGCACAGGACGCTGGCAGAGGAATCCGCCGCGTAGTTCCTTCACCAAAGCCTGTGGCTATCCTTGAAATGGAGTCTATCCGTGGAATGGTGGAAGAAGGCCAGATCGTGATCGCTTGCGGAGGCGGCGGTGTTCCTGTAGTAAAGAACGAAAACGGAGACTATATTGGCACGGAAGCGATCATAGATAAAGATTTTGCATCTGAAAAACTGGCAGAAGAGCTGGAGGCAGATTATCTGATCATTCTTACAGCAGTAGAAAAAGTGGCGATCGGCTATGGTACACCAAGAGAAAAGTGGTTGGATCATATGAGTGTGAAAGAAGCGGAATTTTATATAGAAGAAGGACAGTTTGCTCCAGGTTCCATGCTTCCAAAGGTAGAGGCAGCAGTTGCTTTTGCAAAATCTGGCAAAGGAAGAAAAGCACTGATCACGTTGCTTGAAAAAGCGGAAGATGGAATTGAAGGAAAAACTGGAACAGAAATAGAATTGACCTAAAATAAAAACAGGAGGAATGTTTATGTATAATCCAGACCAGCCGGTTTTTGAAGAACAGCCAGAATCTAACATTGAAATTGCATACGGAATAGAAGATGTTCCAAAACCATTGTGGAAAGCGATCCTTTTTGCACTTCAGATCACATTAGTGGATTTCACACCTTTTATGTGGGCAGCTGGTTTTGCTTCTTTAGCCGGGATCGATCAACCTGATTTTGTACCTACTTTGCTTTGTGCCTGCTTTTTCTGCATGGGTATATGCACTTTTCTTCAGACAACGGTAGGAAACAGGCTTCCTATTGTGCAAGGTTCATCTTCTGCTTTGATGTCTTCCATGGGTAATATAGCACCTGACTTTCGGAGTTGAAGTATAAAACATGGTGCTAAGCCAAGGATTAAAACCTGTGGCTTAGCATTTTTTTGATGTCTCCTTCGTTCAAAAAATACGATGTCAGTGGTAAGCTGCACAGCTCTGACAATTCCCTGATAAATGATGTACCATGCGATAGATTTATATATTTTCTGTCTGATATTTTGGCAACTCTGAAGTCACGTACGAATTCAAACAGCTCTTCGGAACTATAACCATTTTTTAATATCTTGAACTGCAGTAATCTTGTCAGTAATACGGCCAGATAGCAGATTAAAAAATGTCCAACAATGGTATCCTGTTTTTGCAAGTATACCGGTCTGGCATCCAGCTGTGACTTCATGATCCGGAAGGATTCTTCTATTCTCCAGAGATTGTGGTATGCATTGTAGACATCCTTATCTTTCATGGAAATCTCGGAAGTGACCAGCATGTTGTATCCGGCAAGCTCCAGGGATTTTGAATGAGTTCCTCATTCATGGTGACTTTTACTTTACCATCTGTGTCGTTGCCCTTTTTATCTGCAGCAGTAAAAATGACATATTTTGCAGAATCACCATACTCGGATTTTTTAGCCTGCGAAGCTTTCAGAAGCCTTGCTTTTTCAACTTCTTTATTAATTTCGTAGATCTGTTTTTTGGCAAGTTTTGGATTGAAAGTAACAATCCTTTTTTCTGTGATCCGGAACTTTTTTAAAGAGCCTGTTTCAGACTCGGTAAATTTATATTCAAATTCATCTACACATTCCTTAATGCGATACAAAGTCTCCCCGGCAGCATTTTTTACATCCCTGTAATTATTAGGGAGCAGTACCCAGGTCTTTTCCGTTTCCGGAAGCATCTTTACGGACTTAGAGAAAATATATCCATCCCCATTTTTGAGCGCATGGAAGATATTTTCAGCACAATTCAACCCTTTGTCGGCGATCTGTATGGTTCTGCCGGACACAGAGTTTCTCTTTTTCAAATCATCAATGATATTTCTGATCACCGGCTTTTCACTCTGATTGCCCGGAAACAGCTTCATGCCGATGGGAATCTGATTTGCATCAAGCAGGAGTCCCAGACCAACAATCGGTTCTTTTCTGTTTTCCTTGGAAGGTCCTTTTTTCCGGAAATCATCTTCCCTGTCGATCTCAAAGTAAAAGTTAGTGCAGTCAAAGTAAGTATGAGAGGTATCAAACTGATACATCTGTTGGATCTGATGATTGTAGATTTCAATGATCTTTTCGTATTCGCAACCGATATACTCCAGCCCGTCATAGAGCTGGTTTAAAGAAAAATCGTAGGATTCAAAAAGCTTTGGAATCACTTCGTCATAAGTCTTTGATTTTGAACATGGCTGGACAAGTCTTGCGTAAACAAGGGCAGAGATCATGTCAAAACATTAAAGCGGAAGTCAGTAGCGGTCTGCATGAGATCAATATACTTTTGACAGAAAGCTTGTCGTTAATGTTTTCATCGGGAAATAGCCAATGAGTTTTTCCGGCGAATCATCTGAAATCTGCTTCGCTTTTTTTGCGGCTTTTGCAGCATTTGCTTCCTGGTTCAGTCTGATAACTTCTTCTTTGTAGAAGGAGATAGGATCGTCAATGCCCTTTGCCTGAAGCTCATGAACATAACCAATAGGTTTATAAGCCTTGTGGGCAGTATGCCTGCGTTCAGGATCGTAAAAGCTTGAATAAATCTGAAGATAAGTACCTTTTTTGTTGTTAGTTTTTTTAAGAAAATATGCCATAAAAGTCACCCTTTTATAGTATAGCACCATAGCACCATAAAAGCAAGTATAAAAAAGAAAATTTGTCAAGTTTTTAAAACAAAGAAAAAAGCCAGCAAATATGCTGACTTGAGGATAAAATATATTTCATTAACTCTCAAAAAATAAAGTGCTAAATCCTAAAGACGGGCACTATAAAAATCATAAAATTTGACAAAAAAATAAGCCGTAAATGGCTTAAATAAAGGATTTGTATTAAAACACTAAAAAAAGAAGTGTAAAACTCCCGACAAAAAAGAAAAAAGTACTTGCAAATTTGTGCTACATGTATATAATAAGACTTATAAAATCATATAATGATATATAATCAATTATCATTTTTAAGGAGGAATTATGAGAGACTTACATGCATCACAGATTAAGGCCGCAGTTGAGGCAGTGAAAGCCAGAAAGGAGGTCAATGAGGTTTATTTCGTCGCTTGTGGCGGATCCCAGGCAGTGCTTATGGCTGGACAGTATATGTTCGATAAGGAGAGTTCGATCCCTTCCCACGTATACACCGCGAACGAGTTCGTATATGATACGCCGAAGCGTCTCAATGAGAACTCCGTCGTGATTTCCTGCTCACATTCCGGAAACACACCGGAGACCGTAGAGGCAACGAAGCTTGCACGTTCCAAGGGCGCCCTTACGATCTGCTTATCCAACCTCGAGGGTTCTCCACTCTGGGAGGCAGCAGAGTATCCTGTTCACTATGACTGGGGTAAGGAAGTAAGCGATTCTGATAAGAATAAGGGTATCCTTTACGGCTTACTTTTCAGCCTTCTTTCCGTACTCGCTCCAGATGCGAAGTGGGATGTATGCCTGAAGGAGCTCGAGAAGCTGACCGATCTTTCTGCACAGGCGAAGGCACAGTACGATGCACAGGCGAAGGCATGGGCGAAGCGCAACAAGCGTGAGAAGACCATCTACACCATCGGCAGCGGCATCAACTATGGTGAGGTTTACTCCACCGCGATGTGCTGGTTCATGGAGATGCAGTGGATCAACTCCGGATGCATCCACTCCGGTGAGTACTTCCATGGCCCGTTCGAGGTAACCGATTATGATGTTCCATTCATGCTTGTAAAGTCCATCGGTCACACCAGACACCTCGATGAGCGTGTAGAGAACTTCGCAAAGAAGTTTACAGAGGATCTGCTCGTACTCGATCAGAAGGATCTCGATCTTTCTACGGTAGCTGATGAGGCGAAGCCATATGTTGCAGCCATCCTTACCGGCGTGGTGATCCGTCACTTCGTAGAGGCGATCGCCTTCGAGCGTGGTCACTCACTCGATGTTCGTCGTTATATGTGGCAGATGCAGTACTAAGATACAGTACGAAGAGGAAAATATATGTCGCTTAAACTGGTTATTTTTGATGTAGATGGACTGCTGCTCGATACAGAGAGGGTATGGCAGGATGTATGGTATGATACGGCAAGAGACTTCGGGATCGACGACTGGAAGAGAGAGGACTTTCTGAATGTGGTTGGTCGCAGTGGACAGCCGGTGTATGATTACATGGAAGAGTTGTTCCGTGGACGCTGCTCCACAGAGGAATTCATGAAAGTCGCCCGTCAGCATGGAGTAGAGCGTCTGGAGCGTGAGCTCACCGCAAAACCGGGTGCCGTGGAACTCCTGAACTGCATCAAAAAGGCCGGACTTCCGTGTGCGGTAGCGACCGCCACCAGTCGATCACTGACGGAGGAGCGCCTGACTCGCTTACAGCTCATACAGTACTTTGACTATATCTGCTGTGGTGATGAGGTCGTCGAGCGGAAGCCTTCGCCGGAAGCGTACCTGAAGGTGCTTGCGAAGATGAATACAGCACCGGAGGATGCACTGGTTTTCGAAGACTCGAAGGTGGGCGTCCAGGCAGCCTGGAATGCCAGGATCCCGGTCATCATGGTGCCGGATCTGATGCCGCCGACGGAAGTCCAGAAGCGACAGGCCATAAAGATTATCGCCTCTTTATCAGAGGCTGTTCCAATCATAGAAGAATTAAGTAAGGATGGTACGAAACATGAAAGATGCATTTGATGTGCTGATGATTACACATGCAGGATTGTGCAAGGGATATGCAGATGCATTGAAGCTGATCCTGGATATCGACGAGGATGATTTCGGGACGCTGTCGTTCGAAAACGGAGAGTCACTGGATGACTTTTCAGAAGCAATCCGTGCGACGATCGAGGAGAGATATAAGGATCGGAATCTGGTCGTCCTTCTGGACCTTCCGGGAGGATCGCCGGCGAATACCGCCTTACCATTCATGAGCTCGTCGAGAAAACTGATCGCGGGTGTAAATCTCCCGCTGGTACTGGAAATCATGGCAATGAAGAAGAGCGGTACGACATGGGAGGAGCTGGACCTCGATGATACCTGTAAGAGTGCAGCCCAGAGCATCGTACTGTACAACAACTTTTTAAATGGAGGAAATGTATGATTAAGTTAGTTCGTGTAGATCATCGTCTTTTACATGGCCAGGTGATTTTTTCCTGGACCAAGCAGGTAGGCACCAACTATATCATCGTCGCCGATGATAAGGTTCCGAATGATCCGATCAGCATGATGGCGCTCAGCATCGCGAAGCCGGTGGACTGTGAGCTTAGTATCATTCCGTTTTCACAGCTTCGGAAGCTGGTGGATGAGAATGCCAGCAAGAATATCATGATCATCGTAAAGGGACCGGCAGAAGCACTTCAGCTTGCGAAGGAGCTTCCAGAGGTGACCGAAATCAATTATGGCGGTGTGGCGAAGAAGGCCGGTTCGAAGGAGTACGGTAAGGCCGTGTACTTAAATGAAGCAGAGCTGAAGGCCACCCAGGAACTGATTTCGATGGGAAAGAAGATCTATATTCAGATGGTGCCATCCTCCCCGATCGAGCATGCATCATTTGAGAATTAAAAAAGGAGATGTCGTATGCTGATTAAAGCGATCTTACTCGGTTTAGTTGGTATCGTCGGTGTCATCGACTCCAGATTGATCGGACGTCAGAACATCGGCAGACCACTGATCCTGAGTACACTGGCAGGCCTCGTATTAGGCGATGTCAGACAGGGTGTAATTTTAGGTGCATCCCTGGAACTTATTTCCATGGGATTTGTAGCGATCGGAGCAGCCGGACCACCAAACATGCAGTTCGGAAGTATCATCGCCACTGCGTTTGCGATTCTTTCCGGTGCCTCCACGGAAGCGGCACTGACCATCGCCGTTCCGGTCGCCGTCATTGGCGAGTTCCTGAGTGTCATCATGCGTATGGTGATCGCGCAGTTCTCTCATGTAGCGGATAAGGCCATCGAGAACGGACAGTTCAAGAAGGCGATTCATATCCACCTCTGGTGGTCCTTCGGCTTCAACGCGCTGGTTTACTTCATCCCGATCTTCCTGACCGTTTACTTCGGTACGGATCTAGTTACGAACCTGGTAGCTGCGATTCCGCAGGTCATCACGAACGGCCTCACAGTCGCTGGTAACCTCTTATCGGCCCTCGGATTTGCGATGCTGCTGAGTTCAATGCTGTCGAAGAAGATGTTCCCGTACTTCCTTCTCGGCTTCCTGATCGTCGCATATTCCGGTCTCAGCCTGATCGGTGTGACCATGTTCGCCGCGATCCTGGCATTCATCCTGGATAAGGTTCTGTATGGAAAGGGGGCAAATGCATAATGGAAAATCAGAAAGCATTAAAGAAGGTAAGCGATAAAGACTTACGTAAGGTCTTCCTGCATTCCCTCGCGATTATGTGCTCATGGAACTATGAGCGTCAGATGCACATGGGCTTCATGTATGGCATGGCACCGGTGCTTGACAAGCTGTATGCAGATGATGAGGAGAGAAAAAAGGAAGCGTATCAGCGGCATATGGAGTTCTTTAACTGCACACCGCAGCTGACACCGTTTATCATGGGCCTCGCCGCTTCCATGGAGGAGCAGAACGCAAATTCAGAAGAGGGTGAGTTCCAGACCGAGTCGATCTCCATGATCAAGACCAGTCTGATGGGGCCGTTCGCCGGCATCGGTGACAGCTTCTTCCAGGGAACCATCCGAATCATCACCTTCGGTATCGGCCTTTCGTTCGCACAGCAGGGCAGCATCCTGGGACCGATTCTCGCAGTACTGCTGTTCGCGATTCCGTCATTGCTGTTTGCCTACAATGCAACCTTCTTCGGCTACAGGTCAGGTAATAAATACCTCGCGAAGCTGTACCAGGAAGGACTTATGGATCGCGTAATGCACTTCGCATCCATCGTCGGTCTCGCCGTCGTCGGCGGTATGGTAGCCAGCATGGTGTCCGTCACCACGCCGCTTACCTTCTCCACCGGTGGTACGAATCTGGTCATCCAGGATATGCTGGATTCCATCATCCCGAAGATGCTTCCGTTCGTATTTACGCTGGGCATCTACAATCTCGTTCAGAAGAAGGTCAATACCAACGTCCTGCTGATCGGCATCGTCCTCTTCGGCATGGTCATGGGTGCACTGGGCATTCTCTAAACAGAGCGATACACTTCTTTAAAATACCACAGGGCACTGTGGCATACCCCTGAAAAAATATCCAGACTTCCTGCATGCATAGTGAATTCGAGATCCGGAAAGTACTATACCGTGCGGGAAGTTTTGTTTATAATGAGAACTTATTTACATGATGACTTAGATGACATGGTGACGTATGCAGGAATCCCGCTTATTTGCAGAGGGGACTTACGTATGAGCTCACGCAGTGAAAAGAAAGGATAGATAAAGATGAAAGAATTTACATATGTGATCAAGGAAGAACTCGGACTGCATGCGAGACCAGCCGGACTGCTGGTGAAGGAAGCGAAGAAGTTCCAGAGCGCTACGACGCTCGCGGCGAAGGGAAAGACCGCAGCTGCCGGCAAGCTGATCGCCATCATGAGCATGGGCGTCAAGCAGGGCGATGAGGTGACCGTGCAGGTCGAGGGTCCGGATGAGGATGCTGCGTTCGAGGCACTCGAGAAGTTCTTCCAGGAAAATCTGTAATTCATCGATCGATATAGAATCTGAGGGGACAGGAAATGGAAAAATACATCGGAAAGTCCGTTTATAAGGGAACGGCGATCGGTCCGATCAATGTTCTGAAGAAGAGTGATGGCATCGTAAAGCGTCAGCATGTCGAGGATGTAGCGGCAGAGCTCCAGCGTCTCGAGGATGCGAAGAAACAGGCGCAGGCCCAGCTCGGCGCGCTTTATGAGAAGGCGCTTCAGGAGGTTGGCGAGGTGAACGCGCAGATCTTCGAGGTGCATCAGATGATGCTCGAGGATGAGGACTACCAGGATGCGATCCACTCGATGATCGAGACGGAGGAGCTCAATGCTGAGTACGCGGTGGCGGTCACCGGAGATAACTTCGCCGAGATCTTCGCGAATATGGATGATGAGTACATGCAGGCACGTTCCGCGGATGTGAAGGATATCTCGAATCGTCTGATCCGGAATCTGAGTGGTGAGGAGGAGCTCGACTGGGCGCATATGGAACCGTCCATCATCGTGGCGGATGACCTGACACCGAGTGAAACGGTGCAGATGGATAAGCGTAAGATCCTTGCGTTCGTCACCGTCCATGGCTCGACGAACTCCCATACCGCGATCCTCGCGCGTATGATGAACATCCCGGCGCTGATCGGTGTGCCGGTGGAGCTCGACAGTCTCCATTCCGGTACGATGGGCATCGTCGATGGCAAGGATGCCGTGTTCTGCGTGGATCCGGATGAGGCAACCATCGCTGCTGCACACGAGATGCAGGCGAGGGCGGCAGAGCAGAAGCGGCTGCTTGCAAACTACAAGGGACGTCCTTCGGTGACGAAGAGTGGCCGGAAGGTAAACGTATATGCAAACATCGGCAGTGTTTCAGATGTCGCATATGTACAGGAAAATGACGCGGAGGGCATCGGCCTGTTCCGCAGTGAGTTCCTGTATCTCGGAAAGACCGCGCTGCCGGATGAGACTGAGCAGTTTAACACGTACCGTCAGGTGCTACAGACGATGGGCGGAAAGAAGGTGATCATCCGAACGCTCGACATCGGTGCGGATAAGAACGTCGATTACCTCGGACTCGGAAAGGAAGATAACCCGGCGATGGGGTATCGCGCGATCCGTATCTGTCTGAAACAGCCGGATGTGTTTAAGACACAGCTCCGCGCACTGCTTCGTGCGGCGAAGTACGGAAACCTCGCCATCATGTATCCGATGATCATCTCCGTAGATGAGGTGCTTCGGATCCGTGAGATCGTCGCAGAGGTGGCGGCAGAACTCAAGCGGGAGCAAATCCCGTATGCGATTCCGGAGCAGGGCATCATGATCGAGACGCCGGCAGCAGTGATGATCTGTGAGGAGCTGGCAGAGCTCGTCGATTTCTTCAGCATCGGCACCAACGACCTCACGCAGTATACACTTGCGATCGATCGCCAGAATGAGAAGCTGGACGAGTTCTATAATCCACATCATGAGGCGGTTCTTCGGATGATTCAGATGACCATCGATGGCGCGCATAAGGCGGGCAAGTGGGCCGGCATCTGCGGTGAGCTCGGTGCTGACACGACCCTGACGGAGCGTTTCGTCGAGATGGGCATCGATGAGCTGAGTGTCGCACCATCTATGGTGCTCAGCGTGCGCAGTAAGATTTGTGAGATGGCGTAACGCCGTTCATAGCACGAAAAACAGAAGATAAATAAACGATAAATAAACGAAGCGAAGGGGCAACCACACGAGATGTGTCGGTGCCCCTTCTGAACTTTATGGAGATAAATCTGTGATTGTGTTTGTGCTGGTTCTGGCTGAAGCGTCCTTCTGTTGTGGATCGAAGCTCAGTTCGACTTGATCTTCTCGTCCATGACCGTGGAGTCGTTTGTGGAAACGACATAGGTGACGCGATCACAGCGGACCGTCGTCAGCGAGTAGTGGATCGGCTTACCATCCTGATCATAGCTGATTTTATGAATCGAAAACAGCGGGTCGCCGACGTTGCACTTCAGAGTATCTGCGCTGTGGCTCTGCGCAGCCTTTCCGTCGATTTCGAGGACGGAATGATTCGGCCGGATATGATAGCACTCATCCATCACCTGGTAGAACGAGCGATCTTTCGAAAGTGTCGTGATGAAGTCCGGGAAGCGGGCATCCTCGATGTAGATCTTATCGATCGCGATCGGTTCGTTATCCTGCCAGACCAGACGCTCGATGTAGACGACCTTCGTCCCCATCGGAATCATCAGCTTCTCTGCGATATCCTCATCCGCGTTCAGGAACGATGCCTGGATGATATCGTGTCTGGACGCGTGTCCAAGGCTTGACAGACTTTCCTTGAAGCCGCTGGTCTTATTCAGATACAGCTTGTCCTTCTTGAAATTGATGAAGGTGCCCTTTCCCTGGACCTTATTGACATATCCCTCATCGGATAAATTCTGTATCGCCTTTCGAATCGTGATTTTACTCACATTATACTGGTCACTTAGCTCGTTCTCCGTCGGAAGCTTATCTCCCGGCATGTACTGCTTCGACAGGATACGGTTTTTAATATCTGCCTCCACCTGCAGATACAGCGGCTTGCTGCTATCCATGATCATCATTGTTTCCATCTCCCCTTCGCATCAGCGATGATATAATTAAATGCCATATCATCATATTGTACCAAGTCGCTAGCGCGACGGCCAGCCCCAGATACAATTTTTGTTGTTAGTTTTTTTAAGAAAATATGCCATAAAAGTCACCCTCTTATAGTATAGCACCATAGCACCATAAAAGTAAGTATAAAAAAGAAAATTTGTCAAGTTTTTAAAACAAAGAAAAAAGCCAGCAAATATGCTGACTTGAGGATAAAATATATTTCATTAACTCTCAAAAAATAAAGTGCTAAATCCTAAAGACGGGAAAGGTAGAGGCAGCAGTTGCTTTTGCAAAATCTGGCAAAGGAAGAAAAGCACTGATCACGTTGCTTGAAAAAGCGGAAGATGGAATTGAAGGAAAAACTGGAACAGAAATAGAATTGACCTAAAATAAAAACAGGAGGAATGTTTATGTATAATCCAGACCAGCCGGTTTTTGAAGAACAGCCAGAATCTAACATTGAAATTGCATACGGAATAGAAGATGTTCCAAAACCATTGTGGAAAGCGATCCTTTTTGCACTTCAGATCACATTAGTGGATTTCACACCTTTTATGTGGGCAGCTGGTTTTGCTTCTTTAGCCGGGATCGATCAACCTGATTTTGTACCTACTTTGCTTTGTGCCTGCTTTTTCTGCATGGGTATATGCACTTTTCTTCAGACAACGGTAGGAAACAGGCTTCCTATTGTGCAAGGTTCATCTTCTGCTTTGATGTCTTCCATGGGTAATATAGCAGGTGTTTATGGCCTTCCTGCTGTATGGGGCGCATCCCTTATAGGAGGTCTGATCCGGAGGTCTGATCCAGACAGTACTTGGAGTGACCAAAACAGTCAGTAAAGTAAGAAAATTTCTTCCACCGGTAGTGGTTGGTTCTGTAGTAACTGCAATTGGCTTTGTAGCAGCAAGGATTGCAGTCCAGTGGACATTTTCCAAACAGGAACCGTTGTATCTGATCCTGGCACTGATTTCATTTTTACTGGCACTTGTACTTAAATTTAAAACAAAAGGAATCATTTCCCAGGGATTTATACTTGTTACAGTTGTGATCGTAGGAGTAGTGGTATCATCTTTTCTGGGGATTTTTGACTGGGAAGCAGTTCACGCAGCCCCATGGCTGAGAATCCCGCGTCTTTTCCCATTTACAGGTATGGAAGGACAGCCAAGTGGTGCGATCACCATTATAGCGGCAGCTGTTATCGGTGGTTTTAGTGGATATATGGGAGCTATCTTTGAGTCTGTAGGAGATTATGCTGCAACCTGTGCAGCCTGTGATGAGGTGTACAGAGTAAAGCATATTGATAAGGGAATCATGGCCAGTGGCCTTGGCTGTATGATCACAGCTCTTTTTGGAGGCCTGCCATGTACATCTTATACACAGAATATAGGTATCGTGGCAGCTACCGGTGTAGCTTCCAGACGTGTGACCCAGTTTGCAGGGGGACTCTTCCTACTTTATGGTTTCTGTCCTAAAATGGCATATATTCTGGCAGGTATCCCTAAACCGGTTATCGGAGCTGTTTTTCTAATCTCAGCGGCTTCCATCATGTTTTCTGGGATCGATTCCATTGTATCATCTCCAAGAACATTGAGAAATACGCTGGTAGCCGGAATTACCCTTACTTTAGCAGTTATGCTTCCTTACCAGTGTACGTCTACCTATAAAGAGTGGGCAGATGGACTTTCCCCATTTTTAAATATGCTTTGCACTTCACCGGTATTTATTGCTGTATTAAGTGGTGTGGGGTTAAATGTTTTGTTGAATATTATTTTAAAAGAATCATAAGACTATCCTTTGATCAAATAAGGGCTGCGGATCAACTTTCCGCAGCCCTTAAAAAGTTCCTTATTTAATTCTGGATCTTCAGATCTTTTATGAATTTCTATGGATTAGAAATCAACTTCCTCATCATAGTAGCAGCACTTAAGCAGCTTAGCCATCTGATCTGGGTTGATGCTTCTTGGGTTGGAGCCGGTGCAGGCATCGCCTACTGCCAGTTCTGCAACATTAGGCAGTTTCTCCATGAATTCTTTCTCATCGATGATTCCGCCTTCATAGTACTTGATGCAGGTAGGAATATCCAGATCCTTGTTCATCTCGCGGATCCTTGCGATCAGAGCATCTACCAGTTCTTCATCAGTATTTCCCGGCAGGTTGATGAATTTAGCAATCTTAGCGTATCTTGCAGCTGCTTCAGGTTCTTTTGCGTTGTATTTAATAACCTTTGGCAGGTACATTGCGTTAGCACATCCATGAACGATATGTCCGCCGGAGTAAGCAGCACCGGTCTTGTGTGCCATAGAGTGAACGATACCTAATAATGCGTTAGAGAATGCCATACCAGCTAAGCACTGTGCGTCATGCATTTTAGCACGGGCATCCAGATCGCCATTGTAGGAAGCAACCAGATATTCGTTGATCATTTCGATTGCATGGAGTGCTAATGGATCGGTGTATTCGCAATGCAGTGTGGAAACATAAGCCTCGATCGCATGAGTCATAGCATCCATACCAGTATGTGCGGTCAGCTTCTTAGGCATAGTAGCTGCTAAAGCCGGGTCAACGATAGCAACATCTGGTGTGATGTTGAAGTCAGCCAGAGGATATTTGATTCCCTTAGCATAATCTGTGATTACAGAGAATGCAGTAACTTCGGTAGCTGTACCGGAGGTAGAGGAGATAGCACAGAATTTAGCTTTTGTACGCAGTGTTGGGAAGCTGAATGGTGTGATCAGGTCTTCAAACTTGGTATCAGGATACTCATAGAATACCCACATAGCCTTTGCAGCATCGATTGGTGAACCACCACCTACAGCTACGATCCAGTCAGGTTTGAATTCCTGCATAGCTTTTGCACCCTTCATAACGGTCTCTACAGAAGGATCTGGCTCAACGCCTTCAAATAACTGAACTTCCATTCCTGCTTCTTTTAAGTAAGCTTCTACTTTATCCAGGAAACCGAAACGCTTCATGGAGCCGCCGCCTACAACAACAATGGCTTTCTTGCCAGGCAGTGTCTTTAAGGACTCCAGTGCATCTTTTCCATGGTATAAATCTCTTGGTAATGTGAATCTCATAATTATGACCTCCTAAAAATATAGTTGTGTGATTGACTATATGTATCTGTTCGTTATTTCTTTAACAGCTATATAGTAGCACATTGATAAAAGCTTGACTAGATGCAAAAATGGAATAATGGTATTCCTGTAAGTATATCACTGGTTAATGAGAAGAAAATTGTGAAATGTGAATAAAAATATAAAGCAGAAAGAAAAAAATACTCAGTAACAGAAAAATAAACGAAAAAATGGCCAGCTCTGTTACTGAGAATATTGTTATTTTCAAGACGATATTTTAAGACCTGATAAAAATGGTCTTACAAAACAGAGCAGCCAGTTAGTCAGACAGCTGGCTGATAGTGCGGCCCAGCCACTGGGTCAGTTCTGTTTCTGCTTTGGACAGGCGGTAGTTGCTGCGACAGACTAAAAGGTCCTTGAATACATTATCCGGGCGGGTACATTCTCTCTGGATCAGTTTTGCTTCTGTAAGGGTGCTGTACGGAACAGGAGAAGTCCACATATAGGCACCTGGAAGATGGCGGAGAAATTCATACTGGCTGCCCCGGTCATAAATATAAATGGTATGGCGGGGATCACTGTCCGGAAGGACACAGTCAGTATTTTCCGGGGTAAAAGAAGGATACTGGATATCTCCCTGAAGCAGTTCTACGGACTGGGAAAAATCAAGGTGGTCTAAAGGCTCCTTTCCTGCAAGAGGATGCGAGGGGGACATAAGTACCTTGGGAGAGAACTGCCATAAGACCTTGCTGTCCAAATGCTCATCCTGTATCATTTTAAGGAAAAATGGTTCGTAAAGTACCTGACAGCGGACAATGCCTAAGTCAAATTCTTTGGAAGAGACCAGACGGACCACGTCCTTGGAGTTCGTTTCTTTATAGCGCACATTGGTTGTAAAAAGCCGGTCATCTTCTTTTAAAAAATTCTTTAAAGTGCTGGATATATAAGAAGCGCGGGGACCGCAAAGACGAATTTCACGGGGACATTCCTTATTTCTGGAGCAGAGCTTGTCTAACTGGGCTTCCTGTTCCATGATCCCTTTTGCGTAGCGCAGGAATTCTTCTCCACGGACAGTAGGGATCATTCCCCTGCTGGTACGGTCAAAGATGGGACATCCAAGATCACGCTCCAGTTCACGGATGATCTTGCTTAAATGGGGCTGGTTCATATAATAGTTCTGGGCTGCTTTTGTAATAGAGCCGGTTTTTTCTACTTCTACGGCATACTTTAAATAGGAAAGATTCATATAATTCCTCCAGATATTCTGGTTATTTTCTATGTGAACATTATAACGTAGATAACCATTCTTTTCAAAACATTTATAGTTTGGTGAACAGATTAAACGCTAATTAACTTTACAATTAAGAACGGCTACCATATAATAGAAAAAACTGGTCAGAGAAAAAATGGTAAGATCAGAAACAGGAGAAAAATCGTGTTTGGAAAATTATGGAAAAAATGCGTAAACTATGAAACCATCAGTTATCTGGTATGTGGTGTGCTGACTACAGCAGTGGATTTTGTTTCCTATACAGCATTTCGGAAAATGTCCATGGGTGTAGGGGTGTCCCAGGCTCTTTCCTGGGTGGCAGCAGTCTTATTTGCTTATATTGTAAATAAGATCATCGTATTCCGGAATTTTAACATGGGGCCGGCGTACTTATTAAAAGAAGGCGGTGCCTTTTTTGCGGCAAGGGCTATTTCGGGAGTGGCTACCTGGGTCTTAATGGTTGTGATGGTAAAACTGGGGGGAGACAGAGGGTTTGTTTATGAGATGTTCTGTAAATTGACAGCTTCTGTTATCAATATGGTCGCAAATTATGTATTCAGCAAACTTTGGATCTTTAAAAAGAAATAACTGGAAATAATATATAAAAGCGGCTATAAAGAAAGGTGAATGCAGTGAGTCGTGAAGAAATAGAACAGGTAGAAAAAGAACTGGATGAGGTCCTTGAAATAGTCCAGAGACCGGTTCCGGTGAAAAATACAGGCAGGGAGGAAACAGTATCTTTGCAGGAAAATTTACAGGAAAATGATCCCTTACAGGAAGAAATGCAAATAGAAACAGAGAAGGAAGAGAAAGAAGAAAAAGAAGACAGCCCTGAAAGCGCAGCGAAGGAGCAGACGGCAGTTTCAGAAGAAGAACTGGATCTGGAGGATGATATAGAAAATGGTTACTTCCATTTCCTGCGTCCAAGTGATGGCCTGATCGCAGCCTTTTTCGTGCCGGTAGCTGTCCTGATCATCCTGTTTGCCCAGAGAGGCATCTTCCCTTTTGGTGAAGAGTGCTTTTTAAGAACGGACATGTATCACCAGTACGCGCCCTTCTTTTCTGAGTTTCAGTACAAGCTAAAACAGGGAGGAAGCTTGCTATACAGCTGGGATATTGGTATGGGAGTGAATTTCTCGGCTCTTTATGCTTATTATCTGGCAAGTCCGGTGAACTGGCTGATCATCTTATGTCCGAAGAAATTCATCATTGAATTTATGACCATCCTTATTATGGTAAAAACAGGTCTCTGCGGAGTGACGTTTACCTGGTATCTGGATCATCATTTTGAGAAGAAGCATTTTGTAGCCGGTGTTTTCGGCATTTTCTATGCTTTAAGCGGTTATATGGCAGCTTACAGCTGGAATATCATGTGGCTGGACTGCATTTTCCTGCTGCCGCTGATCCTTTATGGGTTAGAGCAGCTGGTGCAGGAGAAAAAGGGCCTGTTTTACTGTGTGACTCTGGGTCTTTCTATTCTGTCCAACTACTATATCTCTATCATGATCTGTATTTTCATGGTCATGTATGTGATCGTGCAGGTGATCTTATACCCGCCAAAGAAGATAAAAGACCTGGTGGCAACAGGAGTGCGCTTTGGCTTTTATTCTCTTCTTGCAGGAGGACTGGCAGCCGTTGTGCTTTTGCCTGAGATCTATGCTTTGCAGGCGACTGCTTCCGGCGACTTTGATTTTCCAAAGACCATCAGCTGTTATTTCTCCATTTTTGATATGATCGCCCGTCACATTGGAAATGTGGGAACAGAGATCGGCCTGGACCACTGGCCCAATATTTACTGCGGTGTGGCAGTGCTTATGTTCCTTCTTCTTTATCTGGGGGCAAAGAAGATCACAGTGCGGGAAAAGGCAGTTTACTGCGGCCTGCTGTTAATGTTTTATGCCAGCTTTTCCATCAATGTGTTAAATTTCATCTGGCATGGGTTCCATTATCCAAACAGCCTTCCATGCAGACAGTCCTTTATCTATATCGCCTTGGTGCTGACTATGTGTTATCAGGTCTGCCTGGAATTGAAAGAAACTTCCTGGAAACAGGTGGTGTGGGCGTTCTGGGGTGCCATTATCTTTGTGCTCATGGCAGAGAAACTTGTGGATAACTCTGCACAATTTCATTTTTCTGTGTTTTATGCAGCCATCATTTTCCTGGCACTGTATATGGGGCTTATTTATCTGTATAAGCGGAAAAACTGGAATGAAGATGTGATCATGATGCTGACCCTGCTTTTAGTAGCAGTGGAAACTGCGTTAAACCTTGGTGTCAGCAGCCTTCCAACTACCAGCAGGACTGCGTATGTAAAGGACAATCAGGATACCAGAAGGTTAGCGGAAAGCATTAAATGTGATACTTTCTACAGAGTGGAAAAGGGAGACAGCAAGACGAAAAATGATGGTGCGTGGATGAATTTTCCATCTGCGTCCCTGTTTTCATCGGTAGCAAATGCTTCTTTAACTGATTTTGTGAGAAAGCTGGGCTGCGAAAGTTCCACCAATGCTTACAGTATTAAAGGAAGTACTCCCCTGGTAGACAGCCTGTTTTCTATCCGATATGGCATTTATCCGGATCAGCAGCCGGTAACTGGTTTAAAGGATCAGATCAGCAGAAAAGGCTCTATGTGGCTTTATGAAAATCAGAATACGCTGCCGGTAGCATTTATGCTTCCCGCAGATGTGGAGAATAACTGGCTGTTAGACTCAGGCAATCCTGCGGTAGTACAGAATGACCTTTGCAATGTGCTGGGGACCAAAGATGTGCTGGTGTCCAATGAAAGTGTTACAGAAGGCAAGAAACTTACCTTTACAGTGGAAACTTCCGGTGATTATTATGTGTATGTGACCAACAAGAAAGTGGAAAAGGTCACAGCAACCATGGGAGAAAAGAGCAGGTCCTTTGACAATGTAGACAGAGGTTATTTCCTGGAACTGGGATATCTTGTAAAGGGAACGGATGTAGAACTTCGCTCAGAGGATGAGGGAAATCCTTCCCTTCAGGGAGAAGTATGGCGGTTTGATCCGGAAGCCTTTAAAGAATTTTATGATAAAATGAATGAAAATCCCATCAACCTGACTAAATGGACGGATACAGAACTTTCCGGAACCATTCATTCTGATGGATATAAGACCATGTTTACAAGTATTCCATATGACAAGGGCTGGAAGCTTTTTGTGGATGGTGTGGAAACGGAAACAAGACCTGTTTTTGATACATTTATTGCAGCAGACCTGGCAGAAGGAGACCATGAAATTTCCTTTACCTATGAGCCGGAAGGTTTAAAAACAGGTGCTATTATTACAGGTGTGAGCCTTGTAGTGTTTGCAGGAGCAGCGATCATTACTACTGTAAATAATAAAAATAAGAAAAAAAGACAAAAATATAAAAAATAGCCGCAAAATGTGAATTTATAAGGTATAATGATACCAAGTGTCAAAAGGTCTAAAATCCAACGCAAGCTTGCTTGCAGGAGGATTTTGGAACTTGGGGCACGTAAAACATGAGTAAGTAGCCATTTTTCAAAGAAAAATGAGCGGATTACGAATGTTTTAAAGATTGCGAGAGTGCAAAGCACGTAGCAATCTGGTATCATACATGCAGAAATGTTCCGAAAGGACATGCAGATTATAAATTAAAGGACAAAAGGAGACATCAATTATGAAGCTTTGGGGCGGACGTTTCACAAAAGAAACAGACCAGCTGGTACAGAATTTTAATGAATCACTTTCATTTGATCAGAAATTTTATCGTCAGGACATCAGAGGCAGCATCGCACATGTAAAGATGTTAGCGAAACAGGGAATTCTTACAGAAGCAGACAGAGATGCCATTGTGGCAGGTCTGGAAGGCATTAGAGAAGATCTTGACAGCGGTAAGCTGGTGATCCCGGCTGACTCCGAATACGAAGATATCCACTCTTTCGTAGAAGGAACCTTAACAGAGCGTATCGGCGAAGCAGGAAAGCGCCTGCATACAGGACGCAGCCGTAACGATCAGGTAGCTCTGGATATGAAGCTGTATACAAGAGACGAGATTGATGAGATGGACGTTCTTGTAAAGGATCTTTTAAAAGAACTTCTGGTGATCATGGAAGCAAACACCGAGACATTTATGCCTGGTTTTACCCATTTACAGAAGGCACAGCCTGTAACACTGGCTCATCACATGGGCGCATATTTTGAAATGTTCTCCAGAGACCGTTCTCGTTTACAGGACATCCGCAAGAGAATGAATTACTGCCCGTTAGGCTCCGGCGCTCTGGCTGGAACTACTTATCCGCTGGACAGAGAATACACTGCAAAACTTCTGGATTTTGACGGTCCTACCTTAAACTCCATGGACTCCGTTTCTGACCGCGACTATCTGATCGAGCTGTTAAGTGCATTATCTACTATTGCCATGCATTTAAGCCGTTTCAGCGAGGAGATCATTATCTGGAACACCAATGAATATCGTTTTGTAGAGATCGATGACTCCTACAGCACCGGAAGCAGCATTATGCCTCAGAAGAAGAACCCGGATATTGCAGAGCTGATCCGTGGAAAGAGCGGCCGCGTTTACGGCGCCCTGGTTTCCATGCTTACTACCATGAAGGGACTTCCTCTGGCATATGATAAGGATATGCAGGAAGATAAGGAACTGACCTTTGACGCTATTGATACAGTGAAGGGCTGCCTGTCCTTATTTACCGGTATGATCTCTTCCATGAAGTTCCGCAAGGATGTAATGGAAGCCAGCGCAAAGAATGGCTTTACCAATGCAACGGATGCAGCTGATTATCTGGTAAATCATGGCGTACCATTCCGTGATGCCCATGGTATCGTAGGACAGCTGGTACTGCTTTGCATCGACAAGGGCATTGCTTTAGATGATCTTCCATTAGAGGAATACAAGAAGATCAGTCCTGTATTTGAGGAAGATGTATACGAAGCCATCAGCATGAAGACCTGCGTTGAAAAGCGTATGACCATCGGCGCACCAGGTCCGGAAATGATGAAGAAAGTAATTGAGATCTATAAGAAGCAGTTAGAGCAGTAAGTAATAAACATAATAAACTGGAAATAGATACTGAGTGGAATGATACTAGGTGGAATGAGAGGTGCCGCAAAAGAGGAGATGTTTTGCGGCACCTTTTTGCTATACATATTGAGAATGCGCCGGCGGCGCGTTCACGGATTTATTAATGTCCTCTCGGAGTCTTTCTTGTACCTGCCTTTGTGGCTGATTTTCCGCCAGCCGCACCCGAATTTCATCAACGTACGCACCGCGTACGCCTCAGAAATTTGGGCACAACTGACAAAAAATCTTCTCACAAAATCAGGCACAGAAAGATTCCGAGAGAACATATTATGGTCGGGAGGTTACTATGAAGTTGTTTCATTTATCGGACCTGCATATTGGAAAGCGGGTCAATGAGTTTTCCATGCTGGAGGACCAGAAATATATCCTGATGCAGATCTTAAAAGCTGCAAAGGAGCATCAGCCAGATGGGATCATTTTAGCAGGTGATATTTATGATAAGCCGGTTCCGGCGGCAGAGGCAGTGCAGGTATTTGATGATTTTCTTACAAGTTTAAATGAAATGGGACTAATCGTGTTTATGATCAGCGGAAACCATGATTCACCGGAGCGTGTTTCCTACGGCGGACGGCTGATGAAGAAAAGCGGTATTTACGTGGCGCCTGTGTATGAGGGAAAGACAGAAAAGGTGGAATTTACCGATGCATATGGAAAAGTGTGCATCCATCTGCTTCCTTTTGTAAAACCGGCTGTAGTCCGTCATGCTTTTGAAGAGGGAGAATTTGAAAAAGAAGCAGAGGCAGTGTGTGATTACCAGAGTGCAGTGAAAATGACTGTTTCCCATATGGCTGTGGATACAGATGTGCGAAATGTGTTGATCGCCCACCAGTTTGTCACCGGCGCCATGCGCTGTGAGTCAGAGGAAGTGTCCGTAGGAGGCCTTGACAATGTGGACGCTTCTGTATTTGATGGGTTTGATTATGTGGCCCTGGGGCATATCCACAGTCCCCAGGCAGTGGGAAGAGACCAGGTGCGATACTGTGGCACACCTCTTAAATATTCTTTTTCAGAGGCGGGTCAGGAAAAATCCATTACTGTGGTGGAATTAAAAGAAAAAGGAAATGTGGAGATCTCAGCTGTTCCATTGCATCCCCTGCGGGATATGCGAAAGATCCGGGGCAGCTATATGGAAGTGACTGCAAAGTCATTTTATGAAAATGGAAACTGCGAGGATTACCTTCATGTGACACTGACCGATGAAGAGGATATTTTAGACGGTCTGCAGAAGCTGCGGGTCATTTACCCCAATATTATGCAGCTGGAATATGACAACCGCAGGACCAGGGAAAATCCGGAGCTTACGACAGCCCAGGCAGTAGAACAGAAGTCAGAAATGGAGCTGTTCATGGAGTTTTATGAGCTGCAGAACAACCAGCCCATGAGCCAGATCCAGGAAGAGTTTGTGCGAAATATCATCCGGGAGGTGAAAGAATGAAGCCGAAAAAACTGGTTATAAGCGCCTTTGGGCCTTATGGGGAAAAGACAGTGGTCGATTTTGAAAAGCTGGGAGAAAAAGGGCTTTATCTGATCACCGGTGATACAGGTGCGGGAAAGACCACTCTTTTTGATGCCATTACTTTTGCTCTTTATGGGGAAGCCAGCGGAAATGTCAGGGAAACGGGGATGTTTCGCAGCAAGTATGCACCGGATGATGTGCCTACTTATGTGGAGCTGACCTTTATTTATCAGGGAAAAGATTATAAAGTCACCAGAAATCCGGAATATCTCCGTCCAAAGGGCAGAGGAACAGGATTTACCCTGCAAAAAGCAGAGGCAGAACTTGTTTTTCCAGACAGCCGGCAGCCTGTGACCAAGACCAGAGAAGTGACAAAAGCCATTACAGAGTTAATGGGACTGGACTACCGACAGTTTACCCAGATCGCCATGATCGCCCAGGGAGATTTCCAGAAACTGCTTTTAGCCGGAACTGCAGAGAGAGGGGAGATCTTCCGCCAGATCTTCCATACAGGGATCTATCAGGATATTGAGAACAGGCTGCGGGAGGCAGTGAAGGGAAAATGGAAAGAATATGATGAGATGCGCCGCAGCATCAGCCAGTATCTGGATGGCGTCAGCATCAGTGATGACCCGGAAGCAGAAAGTGAATGGAAAGAGCTGAAAAAGGCGAAATTTGAGGGAAAGACCATTCGGGGAATTGAACTTCTGGCTGAGGTTATAGGACGGCAGGAGGAAAAACTTGCAGGTCTGAAAGATCAGATCCATGGGATCGAGGAAGAGATACAGAAAGAAAATAAGGTTCTTGGGGAAGCAAAGCAGAGACAGAAGATGAAAACAGATCTGGAGGCAAAGCAGAAGCTGTTTGAAGAACTAAAACCTGAGGTAGAAAAGGCTGTTTCTCAAAAGACGGCGGCAGAAGAAGAGGCAAAGGGCTGTGAAGTACTGGCAGAAGAGATAAGAGAGCTGAGAGAGAAAAAAGCCGGCTTGGAGGCATTTCTGGGAAAAGTACAGGAAGCCAAAGGAAAAGAAAGGGCAATAGGAGAAGAGAAGTTTACGGAAGAGAAGTTAAAACAGGAGAAAGTTTCTCTGGAACAGGCACTGCTTGAAAATAAAGAAGCCCAGGAAGGTCTGAAAGGTGTAGAAGCAGAGAAAGAGCGGCTGCAAAACAGGCTTAAGGAAGCCATGGGAAAAGGGGAGAAACTGACTGGGGATGAAAAAGCTCTGGATCAGGCTGTAAAGGAGAAAAAGGCGGCAGAGGAAAATGTGCTGAAACTGGAAATGACTGGAAATAACTGGAAGCTGCAGAAGGAAGAAATGATAAAGCAGGAAAATGCTTTGGCGCAGGCAGCAGGAAATGAGCCTCTTTTACAGATGAAGTCACAACAGTTACAGGAGTTTTTGCTTCAGGCAGGTCAATTGGAACTGGTCCAGAAAAAGCTGGCAGAAACCCAGAAAGAATATGAAAATGCCGTTGTTGTAAGAAACAGGGAAAGAGAAATTTATGGTCATCTGGAACAGACATTTTTAGATGCCCAGGCAGGGCTTCTGGCAAAGCATTTAAAAGAGGGGGAGAGATGCCCGGTCTGCGGTTCCGATCATCATCCAAAACCGGCAGTACTTACAGATAAGGTGCCGGATAAGGAATTTTTAGATGAGAAGAAAGAGGTATTGGATCAGAAAGAAGAAAATGTCCAGAAGCTAAGTGCATTGGCGGGGCAGTTTAAGGAACAGTCGGAAGAACTGTGGGAACAGTACCGGAATAAGGCGGAGCAGATCTTTGGGGATGCAGGGGCAGAGAGTCTACCTGAGGTGAAACGGCGTCTGTCAGAAGCAATTAATAACTGTGATCAGAAATTAAAGGATGCCCAAAAGGCAGCGGAAAGTCTTAAAAAATGCCAGGAAACGAAAGAGGCATTGGAGACCAATGAGAAGATTCTTCAGGATAAACTGCTGCAGGCCCGAAATATCCATTCAGCGGCAGAAGGGCAGATGGATCTGTTGATCAGACAGTGCATAAAAAATTTGCAGGACGAGCCGAAGATACAGGAAATGCAGCAGGTACCGGGGATACAGAGCACAAATGATATAGAAAACGTTGTATCCAGGATAAAAATGTTTTTCGCAGAGCTAAAAGCCCAAAACAACGCTGTTTTAGAACAGATAAAAGCTGATCTGGAAGAAAATGGAAAAAAGGCGGAATACTTAAACCGTTTACAGGCCCAGGCTGAAACGATGGAAGACCAACAGAAAAAACTTTCTGAAAATATTTCCGAAAAGGCCCTGCTGATCCAGAAGCTGGCAACTCAGCTGGAAGAATTAAAGAAGCAGCTGGAAGAAGAAAATAAGATCTATGGTTCTGTTACAGCAGAAGAAATAGAAGACCGGCTGAAAGGAAAAATGCAGAATAAACTGAAACTGGAAGCAGCACTGGCTCAGGCAGTGGAAACATTAAATGTTTTAAATGCCCAGTCTGAAAGTCTGAGATCTGCCATAGAAACTTTAAAGTCCCAGATCGGGTCCATGCAGGAAACTTCCGAAGGGGAGATCCAGGAAAAGATAACTGTTCTTTCAGAAGAAAAGAAGGAATGGAATGAGAAATATTCCAGACAATATGCAGATCTGGAAAATAATCGTTGTATTTACAACAATGTTCAGAAAAATCAGGGAAAAATGGCAGCAGCAGAGCAGGAATATGTGTGGATGCGGTCACTTTCTGATACAGCAGGGGGAACTCTCAGCGGAAAGCGCAAGATCGAGCTGGAAACCTATGTACAGATGGCTTATTTTGACCGGATCCTGCGCAGGGCTAATCTGCGGCTTATGACTATGAGCAGCGGTCAGTATGAGTTAAAACGCCAGGAAAAAGGGGAGAGTAAGAAAGAAAAAGCAGGTCTGGGCTTAAATGTCATCGATCATTACAACGGAACAGAGCGAAGTGTAAAAACACTTTCCGGCGGTGAGTCTTTCCAGGCATCCCTGTCCCTTGCATTAGGGCTTTCTGATGAGATCCAGGCGGGAGCAGGGGGGATCCGTCTGGATGCCATGTTTGTAGATGAGGGCTTTGGTTCCTTAGATGAGGACTCTTTAAACCAGGCGATCCGTTCCTTAAATGATTTGGCGCAGGGACAGAGACTGGTAGGTATTATCTCCCATGTAGGAGAGCTGAAAGACAGGATCGAACGTAAGATCATTGTTACCAAAAAGCGCAGCAGTACTGGCGTTGGAAGCCAGGTGCAGGTGGTAGGAGAGTAAGGGAATATGGTTAGAAATAGATGACATATATTGGAAAAATGACAGAAAATCTTAAAAAAAGTGCGGTTGCTCCAAAAGCTGTGTTCTGGTAAAATGGGGAGCAGATAGAAAATTTAATGCAAATATATATGTTTTCCCAAAGGAGATGTAATAGATGAAATATAGAAGATTACTGCTTGGAGGTTTTCTGGCAATGGGACTGGCTGTGACAACCGCTTCCGGTGCGCTTGCAGAGCAGATCGTTGCTGTAAACAGCCCGGTTGAGTCTGTAGGCGGTCAGGCAACCAAGGTGACAGATGCAGGTCAGAATGCAGCAGATACCTCTCAGGCAACAGTCAACTCTTCAGTCAATACAGATACGACCCAGAGTGCAGCAGGCAACACCCAGACAGATACTGCCCAGAATACAGAGGCTTCTGCTGCAAAACCAGATCCGGCATCCATCACCCCGACCGCTACCGGTATCAGCATTTATATCAGCAAACGTCAGAGCAAGCTGACCCTGATGCAGAATAAACAGGCCATTGGCGTCTGGGATGCAAAACTGGGACGCCAGTCAGCTACCGGTGATAAAGTGCAGGAGGGGGATGAGATCACCCCTTCCGGCAGTTTCTATGTATGTACCAGAAATGACAAGAGCAAGTATTATCTGGCACTTGGACTGTCCTATCCAAATATTGAGGATGCAGAAAGAGGTCTGTCCACCGGTCTTATTACCCAGGAACAGTACCAGGCGATTGTAGATGCAAACAAAGCAGGCGTGACCCCACCATGGGATACTCCTTTAGGCGGAGCTATTGAGATCCATGGAAATCAGGGAGATCGTGGAACGGCAGGCTGTATTGCCATGACCAATGATGTAATGGATATTCTGTGGAGTTATTGTGCAGTGGGTGTGCCGGTAACCATCGGTCCGTAAGCCCGTAACACTTACAGTAGCCGGAAATCTTGCCGGTATCGTCAAAGATTTCGGCGTGTGAAAGGAAACAAAAGAAATAATGGAACGCGAAATAGATTTAAAAGAAATATCCGATGGAAGATTGTACAGTTCCTCGGATATGGTAAAAGCAGACTGCGGAGATTGTAAAGGCTGCTCTGCCTGTTGTCAGGGAATGGGATCCTCTATTTTACTGGATCCCTATGACATTTACCGTTTAAGTACAGGAACAGGGCTGACTTTTGAAGATCTGTTAAAGGACCGGATCGAACTGAATATGTCAGATGGTCTGATCCTGCCAAACCTGAAAATGGCAGGAGAAAAAGAAGCCTGTTCTTTCTTAAATGAAGAAGGCAGATGCTCCGTTCATCCATTTAGACCGGGATTTTGCCGTCTGTTCCCTTTAGGGAGACTTTATGAAAATGGTTCTTTCCAGTATTTTTTACAGACCCATGAATGTAAGAAGGAAAACAGGACCAAGGTAAAGGTGCGTAAATGGATCGATATCCCGGATTTTGGCAAATATGAAAAATTCGTTTCTGACTGGCATTATTTTGCAAAAGAAATGGGACAGAAGATAAAAAGCCTTGGAAGTGAAGGCCAGGATAAGTCAAAGGCTTTGTGCCTGTATGTTCTGAAAAAGTTCTACATGGAGCCATTTGATGCTTCCGTGGATTTTTATGAACAGTTTAACAAGAGACTGGAGGAAGCAAAACATGCAGCAGCTGCCTAAAGAATTTGTTGGAAGAATGGTCCGTACTGTTCTGTTTATCGGTCTGGTGGCAGCCTGTTGCGCGGGAGTAGCTACATTTGGAATGTTTGTGGCATCCAAATTTAATCTGACTACCTCCAGAAATCAGGTGCCTCTTACTTCTGTTAAGATCGAAGGCGAAAAGGTGCTGATCCCTGAAAATGGAAAGACCACCAGGGAAGCAGGCTGGACGCTGCGCAACAGCAGAGGCCAGTATATTCTGACCTTGGACGAACTGGAAGCCGGAAGTCTGGATACAGCAGAACCGGTGATCGAAGTAGAAGGAGATCTGATCCTTCAGCTTAAAAAAGATACCATAAGCCACCTGGAAAGCCAGGGACCGGTGATCAAAAAGGGCACAGGTACACTGACCATCCGGGGAGAAGGAAGTCTGGAACTGGAGTCAGCAGATGCGGAAGCAATCAGCAGTGACTGGAACGGGGAAGAGCTGGATGCAGATCACCCCTCCGCTGTCCGTCTGGAAACCGGAAATCTTACTTTTACAGGGGCAGGATCTGGTATTGTGGATGAGACGGTAGAACTGGCAGGCGCCCAGGGGACGATTACGGCTACATCTACATCCGGTGCTGCTGTTAAAACGGCTCATGTAAAAAGAGAAGGCAGCAACAGTGATAAGCTGGAGTTGATCGGAGCTACAGCAGTTGCAGTGCCAGAGTCATAAAGTCAGGAATATCAGATATCATCTAAAGTGGCGAAATGATATCCCATTTCCTCCCACTTAGTAAGAAGTTCATCCAAAATAGCACCATTTGTATCTGAGGTGCTGTGAAGCAGTACAATGGCTCCGGGATGGATACGACCTAATAACTTTTTGAATGCCTCTTCTTTTGAGGGCTGTTTATCCTGATACCAGTCCACATAGGCAAGGCTCCAGAAAAAGGTTTTGTATCCCATCTCCTGGGCCATTTTTAAGTTATTTTCGCTGTATTTTCCCTGAGGCGGCCGGTAGTATTTCTTCATAGTCTGCCCGGTAACCTGTGTATATAGGTTTTCCAAATCCTTTAATTCTTTTTCAAAACTCTGTTTGTCAGAGATCTTTGACATATCCGGGTGATGGTAGGTATGATTGCCAACGATATGGCCTTCTTCTGCCATCCGTTTTACCAGTTCCGGACTGGTTTCCAGATAATTTCCCACTACAAAAAAGGCAGCGTGAACGCCATGTTTCTTTAAGGCATCTAATATCTTTGCGGTATTCCCATTTTCATAACCAGCATCAAAGGTGAGATAGATTACTTTTACACCAGGATCTCCCATATAGCAGGCATTAAACTGCTTTAAGTAGTCATTTGTTGTATTTCCAACGGGAGCCTGACCGGGAGAGGGAAAGCTTAAGCCCCAGTTGCCGTCAGCAGAGGCAGAATAAATGGGGATACCATTTTCAGTTAAAGCCACTGGCTTTTGGGAAGGTTCATAAACGGCATTTTTTGTAGACTCTTCAGCAGAAGAAAACTGATTTGCAGCCTGCCCCGCCAGACTTCCTGCCAGATAGGCAAAAACAAAGATCAAAACCAGATGGAACCATTTTTTTACAAAAGCACCCATAGAAAAACTCCAGACAAAAGGGATTGGTGTATGTATATTCCAAAGTGGCTGCGGATATGTTATACTTCTGATTAGAAAGCAAAAAGGTAACTGTGAAAGCAATGAATAGTTACGCAAAAAGTTATCAAGGAGGCTAATTTCTATGGAATTTAATCAGACCGTTATGGCGCGCAGAAGCTTAAGAGCTTATGAAGAGGGAAAGACAGTAGAAAAGGCACAGATCGAGGAACTGATCCGTTTTGCCCAGATGGCTCCGTCCTGGAAAAATTCCCAGACCGGCAGATATTATGTTGTAATGTCACCGGAAATGCTGGAAAAAGTAAGAAAAGACTGCCTTCCGGAATTTAACCAGAAAAACAGCGCAAATGCACCTGCACTGATCATCACTGCTTTTGAAAAAACACGTTCCGGTTTTACAAGAGAAGGTGTGGCTGAAAATGAAGTTGGCGAAGGCTGGGGCTGCTATGACCTGGGACTGCAGAATGAAAACCTGGTGTTAAAGGCAAAAGATATGGGCTTAGATACTCTGATCATGGGAATTCGCAACAGCGAAAAGCTTCGTGAATACTTAGAAATTCCGGCATCCCAGGAAGTTGTCTCCGTGATCGCAGTAGGATACGGAGCAATTAAACCTGAAATGCCGGTAAGAAAGAATGTAGAAGATATTGTAAAATTCTTCTAGGTGACCGCTGGTTATAACAGTTTTTTCATTTCCATATATGGCAGGACGTTAAAGCCATTTTTCTCATAGACTTTAACGGCTCTGCCGTTTTCTTCTTCTACTTCCAGGCGAAGGACGGCTTCAGGATACTTTTTTTCAATAAATTCCAAAAATAAGCTTCCAATGCCGGTTCCACGAAAATCCTCTTTGATATAAAGGTCTTCCACCCAGATACAGGGACGGCCGAATTCTGTGGAAAAGCTTTTTGCAGCCATGGCATATCCCTGGATCTGGCCATTTTCCTCAAACATATAGCCTTCCAGATAAGGATTATTGTTTATGCAGGCTTCAAAATCACTGGAAAAAATAGCAGCGGAGCCGTTGCTTAAAACAGCCGGGGAAGCGTAGAAAACTTCCATCATTGCAAGAACAGCCTCCTTGTCAGCAGGCTGCATAGGTCTTATGGTTGTCATTTTTTCAGATCCTCTTTCCGTCTTTGATCACACATTTTAATTCAAGATCTTTTCCAAGAAGTACTACATTGGCTTTTTTACCCTTTTCAAGGGAGCCGTAGTCTTTATCGATCTTTAAGCTTCTGGCTGGATTGATGGTAGCGCAGGCAACGGCTGTTTCTAATGGCAGGTCCATTTTCTGAACAACGGTACGCATACAATCAGCCAGATTGGTGGCAGAACCGGCAATAGCTCCGTCAGAAACTAAAGTTGCCAGTTTTCCTACTACTTTTACATCCAGACCGCCTAAGGTATACTGGCCGTCCGGCATACCGGTAGCTCTCATACTGTCACTGATCAGGATCATGCGGTCAGCGCCCATCATCTGGAAGGTAGCGCGTACAGAAGCCGGGTGGATATGGATGCCATCACAGATGATCTCAGTCATTACATGTTTGCTGTCAAATACAGCACCTACAACGCCGGGAGCACGGTGCAGGATTTCCGGCATACCGTTGTATAAGTGGACAGCGTGGTTTGCCCCTGCGCTAAATGCAGCCATGGCTGTATCGTAATCGGCGTTGGTATGAGCCAGTGAGATATCTACTTTCTCTTTCATCTGGCGGATAAATTCCAGTGAGTTTTCGCTTTCTTCCGGTGCAATGCCCACAAATTTTACCAGATCTTCAGAAGCTTCTAAGAAGCGTTCGCAAAGTGCAGTATCACAGGGAAGGATATTCCGGTCATCCTGTGCGCCTTTTTTTACAGGGCTGATAAAGGGGCCTTCCATGTTGATGCCTACCAGGTCTGCCTTTTTATAGTCATGTTTTTCACGTTTGTACTGTGCGGCAGTTTTTAAAACATCTACCAGTTCCTCTACCGGAAGTGTCATGGTAGCAGGTGCAATAGCAGTTACTCCCACAGAAGCTTCATATTCTGCGATCCGTTCAATAGCTTCCATGGAATTGTCACAGAAATCATCCCCCTTGCATCCGTGAAAATGCAGGTCGATCAGTCCTGGAATGGCATAGGCGCCTTCTCCATCGAGAACCTCTTTTCCCGAAAAATCCGGTTTGGTTTCATTGGTGTAGACAGCTTCGATCCGGTCCTGATCCAGTACCAGACCGCCCTCTACAAATTTCTGATCGGGTGTATAAACTTTTACATTATCAATGATCATGTTGTAATCCCTCCAGTTTTTTATTTATGATGACATATTTGTTTTGTGTTCCCCTGTTACTTAGTGTACTTGGAAATGAGTTTTTTTGCAATATGGGGGTAAAAATGGCCGGTTGCTGCAGGAATGTTTATTCCGGCAGCTTATCTTCTATAAAGTGAAGGAAGCCTTCCGAAGCCGGGGAAATATTCTTTCCATAGGCCAGCCCAATATTCATGGTCTGGGCCGGTTTTAAGGGAAGATGCACGACCCGGTCCTGCCAGAGAGAACTGTTGACCTGATTGTTGATGCCAATGCCAAGCCCTGCTTCTACCATAGAATAGGTTGCATTAATGTCCATAGTGGAAAACTGGGTGTTAGGAGTAATGTGGCAGCGGGAGAAAATGCGGGCATTATCCACGTCCTGTCCCGGATAAGTCTGGATGTAGGACTCTACAGCAAAGGCTTCCATGGGAACGGATTTTTCTTTGGCTAATGGGTGTCCCGGTGGAATAAGGGCTACCATGGGATTTATGATCGGGAATAAAACAGATGGTGCCTTTCTGGCAGCCACAGGATATTTAAAGATCGTTGCGGTATTCTATGTGTTCTGCTTTACAGGAAACACATTTGCAGGCTATTTTGACGGGATCGGCAGAGTAAATATCCCCTTTATAGGAGCTGTGGGACACATTACTCTGCGGGTGATCCTGTCATGGATATTTGTAAGTCAGTTCCAGTTAAATGCAGTAGCCGTAGCTACCGGCATTGGCTGGATGTTGGTAAATCTGTTCTGGAGCGGATGTTATTTTTCATCCACAACCTGGAAGATAATAAATTTTAAATAATAGGACTCATCTGCCGCCCAAAGGATTGGATGATCCGCTGCCTGGGTGCGGTATTCTACCTGGCGCAGTCTCTTGTGGACGTTGGAAGCGGCTTCACGTATGGTTTTTGTGAACAACTCCGGATCCATGAAATGGGAGCAGGAGCAGGTGGCAAGGTAGCCTCCGTCTTTTACTAACTTCATGCCACGGAGGTTGATCTCACGGTAGCCTTTTACTGCGTTTTTAATGGAATTTCTGGATTTGGTGAAGGCTGGCGGGTCAAGGATGACTACATCAAATTTTTCACCTTCCTGTTCTAATTTTGGAAGCAGGTCAAATACATCGGCACACTGGAAAGTGACGTGATCCTCCAAGCCATTTAAGCGGGCATTTTCTGTTGCCTGGTCTACTGCCAGCTGGGAAGCGTCTACGCCAAGGACTTTTTCAGAGCCTGCAATACCAGCATTTAAAGCGAAAGAGCCGGTATGGGTGAAGCAGTCTAATACCTTTGCAGGTTTCAGATTACGGCACAGGTTCTGTACTGCAAGACGGTTGTATTTCTGATCCAGGAAAAATCCGGTCTTCTGGCCGTCTTCTACGTCTACAATGTAGTGAACGCCGTTTTCACAGATTTCTACCTTGGTATCGAATGGTTCTCCAATAAAGCCTTTAAAGCGCTCCATACCTTCCTGAAGGCGGACTTTTGCATCGCTTCGCTCATAAATGCCACGGATTAAAATACCGTCTTCTGCCAGGACTTTCTTTAATTTATCTAAGATCACCGGCTTTAAGCGGTCAATGCCCAGTGCCAGGGACTCTACTACTAAAACATCTTCAAATTTATCGATGACAATACCAGGCAGAAAATCTGCTTCGCCGAAGATCACGCGGCAGCTGGAGATATCAGTAGTAGCTTTTCTGTATTCCCAGGCAGTGCGGACTCTCTGTTCGATGAAATCTTCATTGACCACAGTATCTTTTTTGCGGGATAACATGCGTACGGTCAGCTTGGAGCTTGTATTGATAAAGCCATGTCCCAAAGGATAGCCGTCAAAATCTTCCACAGTGACCAGGTCGCCATTTTCAAAATCACCGGAAATAGTGTCGATCTCATTGTCATAGATCCAGGCGCCGCCGGCCTTTAATGTGCGTCCGGTTCCTTTTTTTATACGTACACAGGCAGTTTCTCTGAATAAATCGTCGTAGTTCATCTGTTTTCTCCTCATTTGGTGTAATATACTCTCAGAATATCATCAGTATACAACAAAATATAAGCAATCGTATATTATCAATATATTGATAATAATATAGACTGGATCAGGAACGTACATTTTCTATATCCGCAAAAGGATCTGTATCCAGCACACCGATGCCTTTACGGATCACCTGCTCGGTCAGTCGTGCCAGTTGCTGCGGTGTCTCTTTCATGCCTGTCTTTAACCAGTACTGCACCAGTCCTACACAGCCGGATACGATGAAAGAGAAGTAGGCATCAAAAATAGCTGGATTTCCGGCGCGGAATACTTCCATCCAGTCGTGAAGACATTTATCACGAATCAGCTGTTTTAAGCGGTTCAGAAAGTTTAAATCACCGTTTTCACCTAATAATATTTCTACCAGGTCTGCATTGTCATAGGCCAGTGTGTAAATTTCTACGAAAATACCGTAAGGATGCTTCTTCAGATCTTCTGCATCATGTTTCATGACCAGTTGATTAAAATCGTCTAAAAGCTCGCTTTCTGTTTTTTCCAGAAGATCAAATACATCTTTATAATGAAGATAAAAGTTCCTCTGTTCAGATCGGCCAGCTCGGTCAGCTCCCGGACAGTAATATCCTGCACTTTTTCTGTTTTAATAAAGTAACAAGACATTCCCGCAGCTGCTTTCTGGTACGCCGTACCCGTCGATCTACTGCTTCTGTACTCATGATAAGAAATTCCCCTTTTGTATGTGATGTTCTCTCGGATTTGTTTACAGTATTTTAATATTTTGTTTATGAACATATACTACAATGTTGTCGATTAATAAACAAAAGAATTAAAATTAATCATTGTTGTTTTCACCATTAGTTAGTATAATCCATTATAGTTAATAAATGAACAAATGTCAATTAACAAATATAGAGTTCAATAATGGAAAACAGAGGTTTTAAAGACAGCAGGAGATGAGAGGATGAAAGGCAGAAGCAGGTTATATCCTATTTCTATAATTATGATGGCCGCTTTTCTGGCAGCGGGACCGGCAAAAGCAGTGTATGCAGTAGAGCCAAATGGCAGCTGGGTAAATCTTGACGGGAACTGGTACTGGAAGAAAACAGATGGTACGGCATACATTGGCTGGCTCTACACCGGCGGCCGCTTCTACTATATGAAGGAAGACGGGACCATGGCCACCGGATGGGAAAAGGTGGGAGATGAATGGTATTACTTCCACGAAGACGGGGAATGAACGAAGGACAGCTGGTTTTAGATAATGCTGTGTATGAATTTGAAAGTTCAGGCGCTTTGAAAACAGCAAAGTGGCTGGAAAATACAGGCGGCGGCGCTTACAATGCAGGCTGCTATGATGATGTGGCTCAGGATCTGTTTGGTCAGTTAGGGGATGAAAAGAAAGAACAGTATTTTGACGCATATCCAGACAGAGAACGGAGTACGATGGTGATAACCACACCAGCTATGACCGGTACGCAGGTTTTATCATGGATATGAAGTTAAATAAAATTGCACAAAGCCGTCTGGAGGCAGCTATGGAAAAAGGGTATGCAGACGGACGGGTCACAGGAGAAGGAACCATAGAAGACACACTGGCATCCATTCCTTACCGCAAAAATGCTTCTTGCCTGGAGGTATATGTGCGGGACTGCGAGGATACGGATGAGGCATATGACAAGATAATGAATGTAACGGGACGTAAATATACATCAAAGTCGGACAGAAAATACACATTACAATATTATCGATATATGGGTATGGCCCATGAGGAAAAGAACGGACACCACTGGTTTATGGTTCTTTTATGCGTTAAATAACACATATCTATGTGAGGAGTTAGGATCATGGAAAAGAAATTCAAGTTAGGACCCTTAAAGAAGCGTGAGAAAAAGGAAAAGCTTCCGGTGAAAAGCCGTCCATTAAGCTGGCCCGGTTTATTATTGAAAACAGAACTGGATCGTATCAGTTTTATTGCAGCCTGCATATTCTGTGCAGTTGCCATGCTATTTGTGGAAGTTAATTACGATCTGACGGAATATCTTCCGGATACCGCACAGTCAGGTATCGGTTTAAATAAGATGGAAGATGAGTTTGGCTATCCCGGAACAGCCCGTATTATGCTAAAGGATGTGACGCTATACGAAGCCAAGCAATACAAAGATAAAATGGAAGATGTAGACGGTGTGGATCAGATCCTCTGGTGTGACAGCACCGTAAATATCTACTCAGGTGAAGATTTTATCCATCAGGAAGACATTGAAGATTATTACAAAGATGGCTACGCAGTCATGGATGTAACTTTTAAAGAGGGGAATACAGCAAAAGCACTTCCCAAGCCATTGATGAGTTAAAAGCCATCACAGGAGATAAAGGCTGCTTTACAGGAATGGCAGTACAGAACAAATCTCTGCAGGAGAACCTGGCAAGTGAGATGCAGCTGATCTTAACAGTAGCAGTTATCATGATCTTTACCATCTTATGTATCACAACCACTGCCTGGTCAGAGCCGTTTCTGTTCTTACTGGTCATGGGTGTGGCATTCTGTTAAACCGTGGTACCAACATTTTATAGGAAGAGTTTCCTTCCTGACCAACAACGTGGCAATGGTGCTCCAGTTGGCAACTTCCATGGACTACTCCATTTTCCTGTTAGATGCATTTACCAGAGAAAAGAAAAAGGGCTTTCTGATGAAGAAGCCATGGTAGATGCGGTAGATGCGGCCATTAATTCTATTTTCGCCAGCAGCCTTACTACTATAGCAGGTTTCGTGGCCCTGATGTTCATGAAATTCAGTATTGGTTTTGATATGGGTCTGGTACTGGCAAAGGAATTGTATTCAGTCTTTTAACAGTTGTACTTTTCATGCCGGCCATGATCTTCCGCTTTGCGAAATGGAATGAAAAGACGGCACATCGTCCGTTCCTGCCGGATTTCCATAAAATGGGAAGAGGCATTTACAAGATCCGTAATATTGCACTGGTGATCATGATCCTGGTAGTTCCTTTGCTTATACTGCCCAGGGAATGAACAGTTTCTTATTCGGAAACAGTGCAGTAGGTGTCAGCGAAGGAACCCAGGTCTATGCAGATGAGCAGGCCATTAATGAGAAATTTGGCCGCAGCAATATGCTGGTTGCCATTTATCCAAATACATCAGCTATTACAGAAAAGGCAATGTCTGATGAGATCGAAGATCTGGAATATGTAAAAGCGTAACATCCATGGCAAATACACTGCCGGAAGGTGTACCGGAAGATTTCCTTCCCTATTCCATTACCAGCCAGCTGCATACAGATACCACAAGCCGTATGCTGATCTACATAAGGACCAAGTCAGAAAGTGACAAGGCTTTTGAGTATACCAATGATATCCGTGATATTGTGAAGAAATATTACCCGGAAGACTCTTATGTGGCAGGTGAAACTCCTTCTACGCAAGATATTAAGACTACGATCACAGCGGATAATGCAAGAGTTAATGTGCTGTCCCTGATCAGTGTATTTGTGGTAGTCATGTTCAGTTTCCAGTCTGTACTGGTGCCCATCATTGTTATGATCCCTATTGAGGCAGCTATTTATATCAATATGGCGGTGCCTTATCTGGTTGGTGAGACGCTGGTTTATATGGGCTATATTATCGTAAGCAGTATCCAGCTGGGGCTACAGTAGACTATTCGATCCTGCTTACTAATAACTATATGGCCTGCAGAAAGACCATGAAGAAGAAGGAAGCTGTGGTGGAGGCACTGGCCATGTCCTGTTCCTCAGTATTTACTTCGGGAACTATCCTGATACTGGCAGGTTACATTGTATATATGATCTCCAGTACGGCGGCTATAGGCGGACTGGGACATCTGATCGGAAGAGGTGCATTGTTTAGCGTGTGTCTGGTACTTACCATTTTGCCGGCACTGCTAGTCCTCTGTGACGGTATAATCACAAGTAATGAAATGGACCGCTTTAAGAAGTATTTAAAACGAAGGCATGAAAAGAGGAAAGCCTTAGTAAAATCCGGAATTGGGGCAGTTAAGAAAAAGCGTCAGCAGCCCTGGCAAGAAGAGGCAGTCAGACAGCGGAGGTAGATGGAAATGAGATTTAGAAAAGAGTGACAGCTTCTGTTTTAACGGCAGCATTGCTTTGCACATCAGCAGGCAGCGTTCCTGTATATGGCGCACCGGCAGGTGCAGATATAGATGAGACCATGTATGTGAACCTGGATTACTACGGAAAAACAACAAAGGTAAACGTAGTAAAAGGGTAAATTTAAATGGCCTTGGTGAGATCACTGATTATGGAAATTACATCAATGTAGAAAATATGAGTACCAGTGATGCTCCGGTTTTAGGAGATGGAAGTGTAACCTGAACCTGCCGGAAGGTCAGAAGGGCCGTTTCTATTATAAGTGTACCATGGACAATGAACAGGTGGTACTTCCATGGGATTTTGATGTGTCCTATAAGTTAAACGGTGTTCCAACAGATGGTGACAAACTGGCAGGTGCAAACGGCCTGATCGAGATCAATGTGAAGGCTACGCCAAATGATAATGCTGATCTGTATTACCGTAACAACATGATGTTAATGGTGACAGTTCCTGTAGATATGTCTAAATGCTACAGTGTAGACGCAGATGGCGCCCAGATCCAGAGCCTTGGATCCACAACAGCAGCTGTATTTTCCGCCCTTCCGGGGAAGAAGGAGATTATACTGTCCGTATTGGTACAGACAGTTTTGAAACTACCGGTGTGATCATGGCAATGGCACCTGGCACTATTGATGACCTGAACCATATTAAGGACCTGAAAGAAGCAAAGGATACATGGAAAGACGCAGGAGATGCTTTATATGACAGTCTGGAGCAGATGGCTAAATCAGTGGAGTCCATGCGTGACGGCATCAACCAGGTACAGTCCGGTGTTTCTTCTGCTGAAAGCGCAAGACAGAAATGGAGTGCCAATAAAGACAGTATTTTAGCTGGAAATGATCAGACTCTGGAGTCACTGACAGCGCTGTCACAGCAGCTGGAAACTCTGGTCCCACATTTGCAGACTGCTAAGGATGCGGCAGAGACCGTGCATAACAGCATGGGTGATATTGTAAATACCATGGGAGATATGCAGGAACCTCTGCGCAAGATGTATAACCGTCTGCGCAATATCAGCACCACTTCCCAGTCTTTAGGGGAACAGTTAAATGATGTAAGAGAAGATATGGCATGGCTGATCCAGAACAATGCCCAGTTCCAGGTACAGACCACTACTATTTTGGAGGCGCTTCCGGGACTGATCGAAGACCTTCAGGACTATGATGCAGAAGCACTGGATCTGTATGACGAAGCTCTGAATGATACAAGAAGTACAGTGGATGATCAGGATGCCGGTACAAAGACAGGCAGCAGCGCAGATGCAGCAAAGAAGATAAGAGCAGCGAAGCTGTTTCTGATGCCACAGATAATGTTTCTGATACAGGGAAAATACAGCAGAGGCAAATAGCAGTTCGGATACAGCAGATGTTGCAGGTGGTTCAGATGCCACAGACACAACAGATGATACAGACAGCGCAGATGCAGCAGATACCAGTGATACACAGACACTCAGCCGGGCGCATATTGAAAAACATGATGTGCCTCTGGTAGCAGCTTCATCCAGTGTGGATCTTGTGACCCTTTATCAGATGTTAACAAAGATCGATAAGGACAGCCGTGAATTTACTCAGGTTGCATCCAATCTGATGGATAATGTAGGAGATGCAGCAGAATATGGTGCAGATCTGACAGACAGCATGGACATGATGATCGAAGATCTGACAGCTCTTCATGACTCCCTGGATATGTATTATCCGGATCTGCAGGCATCCTTAGATGACCTTTCTGAGCTGGTAGACCGCACCACAGATGCCATGAACAAAGGTGTCAGCACTATGACCATTGTGCAGAACACATTAAAGGCAACCAGCGGTGATATGGATGAGGCAGCAAAGAACAGTTTAAGAGGCAGTATGGAACTGCTTGATAAGAGCCTCAGCATCTTAGACAGTACTACAGGTGTGAGAACAGCAGGCCGTACCATGAAAGATGTTATGGATGAGCAGCTGGATAAATTCGACACCGATAACCGCTTCCTGTTCATTGATCCGTCAGAAGATAAGGTTTCCTTTACTTCTGATAAGAACCCGGCCCCTAAGACCTTACAGGTAGTCCTTCGTACAGATGAGATCAGTCTGGATGATGAAAACCATAAGGAAACCGATGCAGAAACAGAGAAGGCAAATGAAGGCCCGTTAAAGAGAATGTGGAATGTTCTGGTACAGATGTGGCAGGCCATCATCTCTATTTTCAAGAACAGATAGTTTAAAAACAGATAGTCACAGCCCCATGTTTCTGGTATGATAGAAATAAGGGTTGGAAAAATACAGACCCTCGGTATGTGAAATGGCATGCCGGGGCCTTGTGCTGAAATTCTGTCCGTGGGCAGATTACATAGCTGTATAGTGGGAGGAAAACATGGAACCGGCAGGAAAGCAGGAAAAACGAAATACAAACTGGCAGCATCCATGAAAGAATGCATGAAGCAGATGCCGGTGGATAAGATAACTGTAAAAATATTGTGGAAGGCTGCGGCGTTGCAAGACAGACCTTTACCGGAATTTTTAGATAAATATGACCTGATCAACTGGTATTTTGACAAACTGGTGCTCCAGTCCTTTGAGCAGATCGGCATGGGACATACAGTAGGAGAAAGCCTGACACAGAAATTTGAATTTATCGTCAATGAAAAAGTGTTCTTTACAGAGGCATTTCGCAGTGACGACCGCAACTCCTTAAAAGAACATGATTTTGAACTGATCTTACAGTTTTATCAGGATCTGATCGGACGAAAGACCAGCAGACCCTTGGGAGAAGATCTGCAGTTCCTTTGGAAATGTATTGCAGGGTTCTGTGTATATGACAGTAAAATGGGTCCTTACAGGAATGAAAGACTCACCGGCGAAAATGTCAAAGAAGCTGGTGGAAGCTATGCCTCCAAGACTGGCTGCTGTATTTGATGAGCTGAAACTGCTGTAAAACGGAAAACTTTGTTATATATAACACAAAACGATAATATCGATATACGGATAATATAAGAATGTATACGTGATCATTTATGTGTGATTTTTATAATAAAACTTATATAAAACAAAAATATTCTCAAAAGTGACAGGCAAGTAAGTTTGTCACTTTTATTTTTGTTAAAGTGTTGTTATAATATTAACGAAACAAAGGAAAACAACATGAAATACAAAACTGCTCAGGATCTTGTATCCAGAGAGTATATTTTCATAAAAAGGAGAATGTATCATGGCAAACAGAATCGTATTAAATGAAACTTCTTATCATGGCGCAGGCGCTATCGCTGAGATCGCTAACGAAGCAAAACAAGAGCTTTCAAGAAGGCTTTCGTATGTTCAGATCCAGATCTGATCAAATTTGGCGTAACAAAGAAAGTGACTGATGTACTGGACAATGCAGGTCTTGCTTATGAGATCTACTCCAATATTAAACCAAACCCAACCATCGAAAACGTACAGACCGGTGTAGCAGCATTTAAGAAATCCGGTGCTGATTATCTGATCGCAATCGGCGGTGGTTCTTCTATGGATACAGCAAAGGCAATCGGCATCATCATTGCTAACCCAGAATTTGAAGATGTAAGAAGCCTGGAAGGCGTAGCTCCAACCAAGAAGCCATCTATCCCGATCATCGCAGTTCCAACTACAGCAGGAACCGCAGCAGAAGTTACTATCAACTACGTTATCACTGACGTAGAAAAGAAACGTAAATTCGTTTGTGTAGATACACACGATATCCCTGTAATCGCAGTTGTTGACCCGGATATGATGTCCTCTATGCCAAAGGGACTGACCGCATCTACCGGTATGGACGCTTTAACACATGCAATCGAAGGATACATCACCAAGGGCGCATGGGAGATGACCGATATGTTCCACTTAAAGGCAATCGAGCTGATCTCCAAGAACTTAAGAGGCGCTTGCGAGAATACAAAAGAAGGCCGTGAAGGAATGGCTTTAGGACAGTACATCGCAGGTATGGGCTTCTCCAACGTAGGTTTAGGAATTGTTCATTCCATGGCACATGCTTTAGGTGCTGTTTATGATACTCCTCATGGTGTTGCAAATGCAATCCTGCTTCCAACTGTTATGGAATACAACGCACCATGCACAGGAACCAAGTACAAAGATATCGCTATCGCAATGGGCGTTGAAGGCGTAGAGAATATGAGCCAGGAAGAATACCGCAAGGCAGCTGTAGATGCAGTTAAGAAGCTGTCCGCTGATGTTGGTATCCCAGCTGACTTAAAGGCTATCGTTAAGGCAGAAGATGTAGACTTCCTTGCACAGTCCGCAATGGATGATGCGTGCCGTCCAGGCAATCCAAAGGATCCGACCTTTGAGGATATTAAGAACTTATATCTGTCTCTGATGTAGGGCAGAAGAGAAAACAAGCGACCGTCCCGTTTTCGGGGCGGTCATTTGTTTTCTTCTGCCCTTAACGAATGGCCCGCCTGCGCCAGCAGGCAGTGGAGCGCGTCAGCGCGTGACTGTGGACCATATGCACCCCACCGCCCTGCTCGGGGCGGTCTTTTTGCTTCAAAACTGTTAAAATATATTATCGATATATGGATAATATAGCGTAATTTTACAAACAATTTACCTGAACTTTACATAACCGTCCAACAATCCGTATTGACGACTGAGAAAATATCCCGTATAATGAGCAAGTGTAAACTCAAAGTAAAATCAAGTAAAGAACAGGAAAAACATATATTATCAATATATAGATAATGTAAAAATACCCTGTTCATTAGGAAAAGGAGTAAAAATGGGAGTTGAATTGCTTTTGGGCCTTCTGGGAGGTCTGGCGCTGTTCCTGTATGGAATGCAGATGATGAGCAACAATCTGGAAGCAGCTGCCGGAAACAAGATGAAGCAGATCCTGGAAAAGCTGACCACCAACCGCTTTATGGGAATCCTGGTAGGCGCAGGCATCACAGCACTGATCCAGTCATCTTCAGCTACAACGGTTATGACCGTAGGCTTTGTAAACTCAGGTCTTATGTCACTTAACCAGGCTGTATGGATCATTATGGGTGCTAATATCGGTACCACCATTACCGGACAGCTGATCGCATTAGACGTAGGCGCTTTAGCACCGCTGATCGCATTTATCGGTGTTGTACTGGTGGTTTTGTAAAGAATAAAAGTTGCAGCACATCGGCGGCATTGTTGCCGGAGTAGGCGTTATCTTCATCGGTATGGGAATGATGAGCGATGCAATGCTTCCTCTTCGTGATGAACCGGAATTTATCCAGCTGATGACCAGCTTTAAAACCCGCTGTTAGGTGTTATGGCAGGTGCGCTGTTTACTGCAGTGATCCAGTCTTCCGCAGCTTCTATCGGCATCTTACAGGCACTGGCTGTAAGCGGCGTGATAGGCCTTCACAGCGCTGTGTTCGTACTGTTCGGTCAGAATATCGGTACTTGTATCACTGCTGTTCTGGCTTCTGTGGGAACCAACAGAAATGCAAAACGTACTACAGCCATCCATCTGATGTTCAACGTAGTCGGTACAGTTATCTTTGTGGTACTGTGTATGGTAACACCATTCGTAGACTGGATGATTACCACTAACCCGGCAAATCCTGCTGCACAGATCGCAAATGTGCATACCATCTTTAATATTGCCACAACTGTAATATTATTCCCATTTGGGCCGATGTTAGTAAATATTGCAAAGAAGATCCTTCCGGATACCCAGGTAAAGCATGTGATGGATGCAGACCAGTGGTTTGAAGGCCTGATGGCTTCCAAGCATCATCTGGGTGTTTCTACCATTGCCATCAGCCAGATCCATGAAGAAATCCGGGATATGCTGGCTATAGCTGCTTCCAATGTTTCTGACAGCTTTAAGGCCATGGAACAGGGACCGGGTGAAAATGGTATCCAGGAGATCGCAGACAGAGAAGAGGAGATCGATCTTTCCAATGTACGTCTGTCAAAGAAGATTTCCAAGGTTCTTGTTTTAGACCAGACACCTCAGGATATTGAAGCATTAAATAAGATGTACAGTATTTTAGGAAATATCGAGCGAATTGGCGATCATGCAATGAACCTGGCAGAATATGCCCAGACCATTCAGGAAAAGAACCTGAACTTCTCTGATTATGCAAAAATGAATTTAAAGTCATGGACGAAAGCTGTGCATTAGGTATGGAGCTTCTGAGAAAGGCAGCAGCCGGAGACAGTGACTTTACCCTGAGAAGATCCAGGCGATCGAGCAGAAGATCGATGATATCACCGACAACTTCCGTCAGAACCAGATCGACCGTATGCGCGAAGGCCACTGTAATGTAGAGTCCTCTATCCTGTATTCTGAAATGCTTACAGATTATGAGCGTATTGGTGACCATATGTTAAACATTGGTGAAGCATATGATGCAATCCAGTGGAACAGTGATAAAGCGGCTGCTCTTGCAGAAGAATAAACGTATCCAATAAAGAAAAATAATAACAAATATCCCAAGCTGTATTTACTGAACAACCGGTAGATGCAGCTTAATTTATATGCAAACTGGACTGGTTAAAAATATGATAATTGGCTATTATAAAAGTCCACATATACGTTATACTCTAGTCAATCCAAAACGTTTCGGGCCAATCAATAAAATATTTCAAAAATATATCAGATAAGACCAGGAGGTTTGAAAGATGAATACAAATACAGAGAGATACGAATTAAATAAGCAGCTGGCACAGATGTTAAAGGGCGGCGTGATCATGGACGTTACCACACCGGAGCAGGCAAAGATCGCAGAAGAAGCAGGCGCATGTGCGGTTATGGCTTTAGAGCGTATTCCTGCAGATATCCGCGCAGCAGGCGGCGTATCCCGTATGAGTGACCCGAAGATGATCAAGGGCATCCAGGAGGCAGTTTCCATTCCTGTTATGGCAAAATGCCGCATTGGACATTTTGTAGAGGCACAGATTTTAGAAGCCATTGAGATCGACTACATTGATGAAAGTGAAGTATTATCCCCTGCAGATGATGTATTCCATATTGATAAGAGAAAATTCAAAGTTCCGTTTGTATGCGGCGCAAAGGACTTAGGAGAAGCATTAAGAAGGATTAACGAAGGTGCTTCCATGATCCGTACAAAAGGCGAACCTGGAACCGGTGATGTTGTCCAGGCAGTGCGCCATATGCGCATGATGAATCAGGAGATCGCAAAGATCGTATCCATGAGAGAAGATGAACTGTTTGAAGAGGCAAAAGTATTAAGAGTGCCTTATGACCTGGTAGAATATGTACATAAAACGGCTGTCTTCCAGTTGTAAACTTTGCAGCAGGCGGTGTTGCAACACCTGCAGACGCAGCTCTTATGATGCAGTTAGGAGCAGAAGGCGTATTCGTAGGTTCCGGTATCTTTAAATCAGGAGATCCAAGAAGCGTGCAGCAGCCATTGTAAAGGCAGTTACCAATTATACAGACCAGAAGATGTTAGCAGAGCTTTCTGAGGACTTAGGAGAAGCCATGGTAGGCATCAATGAGCAGGAGATCAAGCTTTTAATGGCAGAAAGAGGAAAATAAGATGAAGATAGCCGTTTTAGCAGTTCAGGGCGCTTTCATTGAGCATGAGAAAAGCTTGAAAAGCTGGGAGCCCAGTGTATCGAACTGCGAAAAAAGAAAACCTGGAAGAGGATTTTGACGGTCTGGTACTTCCCGGCGGTGAGAGTACGGTTCAGGGAAAGCTGTTAAAAGAACTTGGCATGTTTGATGCTTTAAAAGAAAAATAGAAGCGGGGATGCCGGTACTTGCCACCTGTGCAGGACTGATCCTTCTGGCAAAAGACCTTACCAATGATGACCACCGTTATTTTGCTACACTTCCTGTTTCCGTAAGAAGAAATGCTTATGGAAGACAGCTTGGCAGCTTTCACACAACAGAAGAATTTGAAGGCATTGGAAAAGTGCCTATGACCTTTATCCGGGCGCCTTTTGTGGAAAAAGCAGAGGAAGGCGTAAAAGTGCTTGCAAAAGCAGATGGAAATATTGTAGCTGTACAGTATAAAAATCAGATTGGAATGTCCTTTCATCCGGAACTGGATGAAGATGACCGTATCCACCAGTTGTTTTGGACACAGTAAAAAGAATAAATAAGACGATGAAATAAAAATGGGGTGTGCATATGCCAAAACAAAATGGAATCTGAATACCATATACATATCGGAAAGACTGCAGGAGAGCCTGCGGCCCATCTCCCGCAGTGCCAGCAGCCAGATGAGCCGTCCTGCCATCAGCAGCAGTACATAAATCAGATTTATTCCAAACTTCATATTGAGGGCGATACCAGAACAAAAGGAGTCAGCTTGTAGAGCTGTTCTTACCAAATCCCTAACCTTTAGTTAATGGTTATCCATAGGATCCACCGTACAATATCAGTACGGTGGATTTTTAATATCTTTATGACACGGCAGAAAGGAGGGTACTCTTGAAACGGAGATATCTAAAGGATGTTACAACGCTGCCCGATTATATTTTGCAGGTCGATTTTGTATCGGGAAGCCGGCTTTTGCTGGACATGAAGCCTTATCTGGATAAGATCCGTTTTCTTTCGCTTGCGGATAAGAACGTGTGGAGTAGTGTTGTGACCAACGGTATCTTTGTCCGCTTCGGAGATGTGGAGCTGAGCCACGATGAAATATTGTCCATGGCAGAACAGGAACACTAACGCAGCTTTGCGAAAAGGGAGGAATGCAGGATGAAAAATGGAAAAGTAAGTTATTTCCCGTAATCACACTGGCAGTGTGTCTGGGCCTTGCTGCCTGCGGTGGAGGGGCTGAAAGCGAAGGCAGCAGCGATGACCAGGAAGACTACGAAGAGACTGAAAACAGTGCTCCGGAGTCTTTTGAAGGAATGGTGAAGGATCCGGATATCACGGCAGTTTATGACATGTACTGGGGTACCTGGATCGGCGAAGATGACAGCGAACTGATCGTGGGTTTAAACGGCAGTGGGGAAGACCGCTTTGAATGGTACGACGAGGATGACAACCTGATGGCCAGCGGTTATATCCAGCTTGTGCCGGAGTATGAAGCAGACTATTTCTACAATGAACATGATGGTTGGGCTCATCATGTCTGGCGGGATGAGGATGGGGCACTTCATATCGACTCCTTCGGTGTGTTTACCAAGAAACCTCTGGGGAGAGATGTAAGTGAAAGTGACTGTGAGGAATTGGCCGGGGTCTGGTTTTAGATGGAGAGGCAGATGCGGCCAGTGTGATCGAGATCGAAAAGGATGGCAGTTGGAGCCTTTCAGAGCGCCCGGATGGTGACGGGGATCCGGCTGAAGTGGATTCAGGAATCCTCCAGGTAAATGAGCGGGGCGATGATCAGTACTTTGCCGTTTCTGAGCAGTTTGACGATGTGTTTTATCCGATCACCTTAGCGGAACCGGGAGCTATGTACTGGGGATATACAAATAAATACTATGAAAGAAGTGAATGACCAGCAGAAAGAGATGGCCTTAAAAAAGAAAATATATTTGCTTCCTGTTCCGGCCTTGCTCCTGTGTTTGTATCTGGCAGCCTGCAGCAGTTTGGTTGATACAAGATCCTTCGGCTCCGCTTTACCGGACGGCTTGGAGCCGGTCACAGATATGGCTTTCCTTGATGGTACCTGGAGCATTGCCGGAACCACAAAGCTGTATTTTGACAGCAGCGGCGGCTATTATATCTATCGCGGATGTAATGGCCTTGGCGGCCGCGGAGAGTTTTCAGAAGTGGACGGCAGACCCATAATCGAGTTTAACGGGAGAAGACATCCGTATTAGAGAAACGGATGGGAAAGACTGGGGAGAAAACCGTCTGAAAACAGCACTGGCTGAGGGCGAAAGCGCTAAGATCGATCTGGGAAAATATACGATGGCAGAACTGGGCAGAGGTTTTCAGGTTCAGTTTTACGGCGAGGATGAAAAGCCGGTCAATCCGAACTATGATCCTGATACTGCGACGATCTGATCCCGAGTGAACGCATTCCTGTTTTGATGGGAGGAGCGCTGCCCTTTACCAACATGCAAAACCTTCGCACGGAAAATAATGAAGATGGAACATACCGCTATGAGGATTTCACGCAGGATGGCCAGATCCTTGTGGTAAATACGGTAGAGCCGACCCGGTTAGTTCCGGAGGTCCAGGATCTGGAAGATTATCTGATAGCCTGCGCTTTTGCCTTAAGTGATACGGATACCTATGAACTGTTATCTGCAGAAGAAAATGAGGAATATACCGAGAACTTAACATACCCGGTGTATATCGTAACGTATATCGCAGGTGAGAATGAGGATACCCGGAAATGGACGGTATTTGCTATGGATACGGACCGTTATACCTATCTTTACGGGTTCTGTGAGGCGGTGGATACGGAAGAAGATATGGATGAGATTTACCAAAGTATTTTTCGCAGCTGTATCTGAGTGATGAAAATTAGGGAGGGTGACACATGAAGAAAAAATGCCGTATGTTCTGGCGGGAATATTATTGATGATCAGTTTGATGTGTATGGCCTGCGGCAGCACACAGGAGGCAACTGCATTACCGGATGACGCAAATGAAAGCATTCAGGATGAGGAAGATGAGGATCTGCAGAATGATCCGAACGATGGCCTGGGCGGTGATTTGAATGAGGACACAGTAAATGATTTCAGCGGCTTTGAGGGTATCTGGCTGGGAGAAGCGAACAACGATTACGATTACATGGAGTTTGATAGCGAGGGAACTGGACCCTTTACTTAAGCGGAGAGGTCATGGATGAAGGGTATCTTCGTTATGAGCCGGAGTGGGAAGCTATTTATGCCTACAGCAACCGGGATGACTCCGGCAGCCGGATCGCTATGGAAGAAGGGCAGCTTTACAGCGCAGCCTATGGTTACTTTAACCCGGGCGAGGGTATGGAGTATCTCTGGTATAAAGATGGAGGAGAGTTTACGGAAGATGATGAGCCGGTTGCCTATGTGGAAAACGGATCGGGTGGAAGTGGAAATCAGAACGCACATCCGGATTCCTACTGGAGCTGGGATTCGGATCTTTGCCAGCGGAATGTTTCTGAATTTGAGGGCGTCTGGTATTATGACGGCGATCTCTCGGCAGAGATGTATGTCGTGATTGATGGAAATGGAGACTGGAGTTATTACCAGCGCACTCCGGGTGCTGAGGCTGCAGAAATGGATCATGGCATATTCACTTATTCCACGGATGAAACAAGTACCTATTATGCGGATTCTACCGTATATGATGGCGTATCCTACAAGGTATTCGACTTTGACAGCGATATGCTCATATGGGGAGATGAAGGCGCTTATTACCGGATGGAGTGATGGAAAGGAGGAGCAGAGTATGAAGAAACGACAGATAAAGCGATTTTTCCTTACTGTGCCTGTAGTGCTTGGTCTTAGCCTAGTGGCCTGCGGTGCTTCCGGCAACGTGGCGGGTGATGACTGGCGGACCAGCGGTGTGGTGGCGGCAGCGGAACGATTACCCACGATGGGCAAAGTGATGTTCTGGTCAGCTTTATTGATGAATATGGAGATAATCTTTCCACCATTACGATCGGGGAGGAAGACCAGGATACTGCTGAGAAAACGGATCCGGCTATGAACCTGGAAGACTATGTGGGTCTCTGGGAATATCAGGGGAGAACCGCTGGCTGCGCATCCACGATGATTCCACCTGGGAATTTGTAAATGACCAGGATGATGTGATTGAATCGGGTACGCTTTGGGTGGAAGAAAACGGAATTACGCTTCACTTTGATGGAAGCGGTGACACCTTACAGCTTGATCTTACGATCAGTGGCGATCTGATGGATCTTACCAATGGCGGAAGTCTGTTCCCGGTAGAAGCGATCCAGTCCAGCGTGCCTTATTTTACCAGAAATGGCCTGGAAATGAATGCCGAAGTGGAACTTGGTACATTCCTGTTAGCAAATGGCGCAAGCAGCTATTCCGGGAAGGCAATGGCTACCGCCGGAGTGACTGCTATTGGGAAGTTACGAAAAGGCGGATGATATCCATAACGGCATCCGTGATCTGCATTTTGACGCGATCTGCTATATTCCGGAAAGTGCAATTTCAACTGCTGCGAATGGGACGGTCGTTGTGTCCAGCGAACTGTACGATGCCTATACAGGCATGTGGCTGACAGCGGGATCGACGTTTAACAACAGCAGTCGCGGCGACAACTATTATCTTCACACCGTCAGCTGGAGAGGAAACAGCTATCTGATCGAATTCACCTATTCCACAGACTGGAATTTCCAGGTAGGTGACTGGGGTGCGGTCCTGACTAAGAGTTATTCCGTCTATATGCCGGCCGACTACGATGGCCTTGTGTTCGCGGCTCAGGCGGAACCGGATACTTACCAGGAAAGTGCCAGAAAGATGCAGCTGGACAGCATTTCTCCGAAAGCCTGTGTTCTGGATCTTGATACCTTAGAACCGTACAGCAGTCTGTATTTCAGCCTTTGTGATTAAGGGGAGTTTTATGAAGAAAAAATAGAGCTTCCGTTTCCTCCAAACCGATAAAGATGACAGATGCAGAGCTGTCAAAAAGCTGGGACATTATCAGGCAATGTCCGTCATCTGGTTCTGGGTGGGAGTGGTTGGCGCAGTGAGCGGTGCCATTTTCTATTTTGTGTTGCAGAATAAGGCACTCAAATCGCTCCTTGTGGCAGTGCTGTTTTGGCGGCATTTTCTGCGCGTCCTTTTCAGCGGTGGGGCACAGAAAAACTGAAAGTCCTGATGCAGGAGCAGATGGGAGACTTTTCCGCGCAGAGTGGGAAAAGGCTTTCGGGCCGGATATCCACACCCAGGAAATGTGCATTGATGAACCGTTCATGAGGGCGCATCATCTGCTGGACGGCAAATGGGAGGAGTGCACCGTGGAGAACTTCCACGAGGGCGATCATGGCGGCATACATTTTCTGCCGCTAATGTACAGCTGGATCATGTGTACCAGAGAGGATGTTCGCACGATGGCTATGAAACCTGCAGGAAAATGGTCTTTAAGGGCATCGTCCTTCGCTGCAGGACATGGGTTCCGGTTCCCTCGCCCGTTCTTGCTAATGTGCGGACGGAGGATAGTCCATGCGGTGTATTGACAGGCAATAATATCTTTGACTGCAGCTTCTGCGTCACGGCAAACAGCAAGCAGGATGCCGCGTGTCGTCTTACCCCGCGGTTCATCGATTTTTGACGAAGTTTGATCAGGATGTGGAAGGGCAGATCTTGAGTTTTGCTGGGAGGGAAAGATCTTTTCCTGGTATTGGAAACGGATTTCGGTATTGCAACTATAGCGAGCAGCGTAGACCTGAGTGACCTGGATGCGGCGCGTCGAAGCTACATCCGATCTTTAAAGGAACTGGGCAGCGTGCTGGACCGCCTGATCGAGGGCCCCGCTTTAACCGACGTGGTGGAAAGGGAAGAATATGGCAGAACAGAAAATGACAGATGAGCAGTTATCACAGGAACTGCATAAGCGCAATGGCGGCAGGGCTGGCGGAACGCTTCTTTCGCTGCTTTGCGGAACCATGCTGTTTTCGCTCTGCTCTCAATCGGTAGCTGCCGCAGCCGGCACAAACAGGAAGCAGCATAACCGTAGGTACAGGCAATCTGTGTGAACATCACCCCGAGCATGACGATGAGTGCGGCTACTCTGAAGGAACAACAGGAACAGCCTGCAGTCACGAGCACACAGACGATTGCTATACGGAAGTGCTCAAGTGCGTCCATAAACATGATGATGAATGTGGCTATTCCCCGCTACCAGGGGAACACCATGCGAATTTGCATGGGATGGAAAAGAAAAATAAATCAGCCGGAATATAAATGGTCGGAGGTGTGTATGAAAAGAGTTAAAATCTTGGTGTGTGGGTTTAGCCTTGCGATCGCACTGGTAGTGTTGCCGTTCCCGTATATAGACGATATCACATCGGGCCTCGGCTTCAGCATTGCTGCAGTGCTTTTGCCTGGCTTGGTATTCTGGAGAGGAGAGGAGCAAAAATGGTTACAAACGTGATGTGCGGTTATATTCAGCCAGTACCATGATGAAAGTGGTGCATGTGGAAGAGTCTGAATATGACAGGTGGGAGGATCAGCCGGATGGAAGTTCAAAGCTGCGCCGCGAAAAGGTATATCTTCCAACTTACGAATATTCGGTGAATGGAAAAACATACCGGTACCTCAGTTTTCAGTCGGTTTCCAGTAAACGAGATGTGGGAAAGCAGGTGGTTGGATATTATAAGCCAGACCGGCCGGATCTCATCACGGAAAACCGCCCAAGAAAGCCAGTGTTTGGTGGATTCTTATATTTCTACGGTGCTGCGATCTGTCTGTTTTTCGGCATTGTGACATTTACTGGAATGTGATGACCAGATGTTGATATCATATAGGGCGCGACTTATAGTAATATATTCCTGTAATATTTTAATGAAGCATTAAACAACTTTTGACGAACGCACATTATTTTGTTGTAATTTAATGTGTGGGAGGACGATTTTACCTTTGCAGCGTAAGTACGGACGTGGAATCTATTCCCACGATACCGCACTGTACCTGCTGGGTTATTCGGACCGTATCCCGGCGAAATATACGATGACCTTTCGAAAGGCTACAATGCGCCGTCTCTGAAGCTATGAAACGCTATGCGGCCTCCAAAGACAAAAATATTCACAAACTGATGAAGTACGCAGATCAGCTTCGCGTGAAGCCGGTAGGGATCTCATATGGATGGAAACTCTTGCACGCTTTAACGTAAAGTATCGACATTTGCCATCAGAAAGATTTGCTGATGAATATGCAATTCGGGAATTATCGCAATACCTGTAAAATATGCGGATGCGGCAGCCTTTATCGATGGTCGTATGAATTTTGGCATAACGCTTGATATATTAGCTAATTTAACATATAATAGAATTAGCTAATAAAGAGAGGTGATTTTATGATTACTGCTACCGCAACAGCAATGCAGAATAATTTTGGTCGTTACCTGAACCTTGTGATGTCTGGACAGGAAATTATCGTAACAAAGAATGGAAAAGAAGTTGGAAGGTTTATTCCAAAAGAGGCTGCTGTATCTTACCTGACAGATTCTCTTACAGGAATTCTAAAAGAAAAAAACCTGGCTAAGATTAAAGAGGAGGATTTGAAAGCAAAGTATGGTATTGTTGATTGATGCCAATATACTACTGGATGTTCTGATGAATCGCCAGGAATTTGTAACTGATTCTTCCATGATTTGGAAACTCTGTGAAACTGAACAGGCAAAAGGATATATTTCCGTGCTGACCTATGCAAATATAATGTATATAATGAGAAAACAGTTAACACCAGAAAAGATTGAGGAAGTATTTCATAAGCTGAATTTGATTTTGAGTTTACAGATTTTAGTCCGATGATTTTGGAAAAATCCGTGAATATGAAATGGCAGACTTTGAAGATGCGGTACAAAGTGCAACTGCGGAAGCGATTCATGCTGACTATATAGTAACGCGAAATATAAAAGATTTTGTGAAAAGCAAGGTTGTTGCATTTACACCGGGCGAATTGTTGGCAAGATTATAAAAATATTGATAAAATAGAGCAAGGGCGGAAAGATGCGTCCTTGCTTTTCTAATCCTTTGTGATATGTGTGTTCCACAGAAGCCCTATTTAAGTTTGGAGCTGGAATTTCATATTTTTGTGGAAAATGAGATCAGGACTGCTTTAGCGCTCTTGGCAGGTTCCAGCAATAATGAGTAGCCAAAGCCGGATGGCAATGACCAAAGCAGCGCTTGTGATCATGGCAATATCATTATTCACAGGGCTGGAAAGCAGGAAGGAATAACAGATCCCACCTGCAATGGAAGCACATGCATAAACATGTTTTTCAGGATATAAGGGTCTGCCTTGCCATAATATCCCTTAAAAGTCCGCCGCCTACACCGGTAAGCACACCTAAGAAAACGGAGAGAAAATGATAATCCCCGTATCCTGCCATTACAGCCGTATCAATCCCGGTTACTGTAAAAGCAGCCAGTCCAATGGCATCGAAGATATTCATCAGCTTTTCATAGGTGACGATACAGTCACCTTCCAGGAAATGCTGGTTCATACGGATGACGATAAAAGGACCATGACAGTAATAAATGCCATGATCGTGTAGATCGGGTTTGTAAAGAGGCTGGGAGGAACGATCCCTAAAAGGATGTCCCTCATCATACCGCCTCCAACTGCCGTTGTAACACCTAATACAATGATCCCCAAAAGATCAAGGTTCTGCCGGATCGCCACCATTGCGCCGGAGGACGCAAAGGCAATGGTACCTACAGCCTCGATGAGAAAGAAGATCGAAATAGAATTCCCCATAAATGATCGGCTCTCCTGTGATTACAGTAAGTAAATTTTGTGCTTCTTGCAGGTGTCACGCATTTCTTTAGGCCAGATACTTGCCTGTACTTCTCCGATGTGGGCTCTGTCAAGTAAAAGCATGCACAGACGGGACTGTCCGATACCGCCGCCGATGGTATATGGAAGCTCGCCGTTTAAAAGCATTTTGTGGTATGGAAGTTCCATACGGTCCATGCAGCCGGATTTTTCAAGCTGTTCTCTTAAGGAAACTTCATCAACACGGATACCCATACTGGAGATCTCAAGAGCGCAGTTTAAGGTTGGATACCAGAAAAGAATATCACCGTTTAATTTCCAGTCATCATAGTCCGGTGCGCGGCCGTCATGCGGCTTTCCGCTTGCCAGTTTGTCACCGATCTGCATTAAGAATACGCAGCCGTGTTCTTTGGTGATCAGGTTTTCACGTTCCTTTGGTGTTTTGTCCGGATACATTGCTTCCAGTTCGCTGGTGGTGATAAAGAAAATATCATCTGGAAGCTGGTTTACAGCCTGTGGATATTTGTACCATACTTCATGCTGCATGTGCTTAATGATCTTAAAGATCAGGCGTACAGTATCCTTTAAGGTCTTTTCATTGCGGTCTTCTTTGTTGATGACTTTCTCCCAGTCCCACTGGTCTACGTAGCAGGAGTGGAGATTGTCCAGTTCCTCATCTCTGCGGATCGCGTTCATGTTGGTGTAAAGACCTTCACCTGGCTGGAAACCATATTCTTTTAATGCCATACGTTTCCACTTTGCAAGGGAGTGTACTACTTCCATAGTCTCACCGGGGATAGCAGCCATATCAAAGACACAGGGCGTTCTACGCCGTTTAAGTTGTCGTTTAAACCGCTGCTCTTTCTACGAACAGAGGTGCGGAAATACGCTCCAGATGCATTTCGCGTCCCATTTCTTTCTGAAAGGTATCGCGGATATATTTAATGGCATCCTGGGTCTCACGTATATCCAGACGGGGATCATAGTGTTCCGGTATAATCAGTTCCATTGGTATTTTCCTCCTGAGAAATGTTATGTACTCCCGGAAAATGGGAGAAACATACAATACGTACATGGTAACATTATTACAAAGAAGCTTCAAGTGAAATTTGATAATAATGGCAAAGGTTTTATGAAAATTTGTTCCTGTAAAAGTGCCATATGGCATTTTTATTTTTCCTTTGTGTATACTGATGTTAGAGACAGAAATAAAGCAGAAAATGTATAAAACATGGGAAATCAATGGGAGGAAGTATAAACGATGAAGAAGTTCAAACGTATTTTTGTGATCGTAATGGATTCTTTTGGCGCAGGCCATGCAAAAGACGGTGCTGCCTATGGGGATGATGGGGCAGATACCATGGGCCATATTGCAGAAAAACATGATAACTGGAAGATCCCAAATCTGACCAGACTGGGACTTGCAAATCTCCATCCTTTAAAGGGAGTAACACCGGCAGAACATCCTCTGGGCTATCAGCTGGTATTAAACGAAAAAAGCTGTGGTAAAGATACCATGACAGGACACTGGGAAATGATGGGAATTTATACCACAAAGCCATTTGTTACCTTTACGGATCATGGTTTTCCGCCGGAACTGATCCATGAGCTGGAAGAGCGCACCGGACATAAGATCATTGGAAATAAGAGCGCCAGCGGTACAGAGATCCTGGATGAGCTGGCAGAGGAAGAGATTGCAACCGGTCACATGATCGTGTATACATCCGCTGACTCCGTACTTCAGATCTGCGGAAATGAAGAGACTTTTGACTGGATGAACTTTACCGCTGCTGTGAGATTGCAAGGGAACTGACCTTAAAAGATGAGTGGAGAGTAGGCCGCGTTATTGCAAGACCTTATGTAGGAAAGAAAAAGGGTGAGTTTAAGCGTACCAGCAACCGTCATGACTATGCTTTAAAGCCAACAGGAAAGACTGCCTTAGATGCATTAAAAGAAAAGGGATATGATGTGATCTCTGTAGGAAAGATCCGTGATATCTTTGACGGCGAAGGCATTACAGAGGCGTATAAGTCAAAGAGCTCGGTTCATGGTATGGAGCAGACCATTGATATTGCAAAAATGAAGACTTTACAGGTTTATGCTTTATCAACCTGGTTGACTTTGACGCGCTGTGGGGCCACAGAAGAAATCCGGAAGGTTATGCAAAAGAAGTGGAAAACTTTGATGTGAAGCTGGGTGAACTGTTACAGGATCTGAAAGAAGATGACCTGTTAATGATCACTGCAGATCATGGAAATGACCCGACTTGGACCGGTACAGACCATACAAGAGAGCAGGTACCGCTTCTGGTTTATTCCCCGTCTTTAAAAGAAGGCGGAAAATTGCCGGAAACAGATACCTTCGGTGTGATCGGCGCTACAGTTGCAGATAACTTTGAAGTGAAAATGCCGGAAGGAACCATCGGTACTTCTATTTTAGAGCAGTTTAAATAAAGATTATAAATGTTTTGAAGCAGGCAGAGGGAATTCTGCCTGCTTTTGAAATTATCTTTTTTATGCGGGCGTTTGCCGGTGTTTATAAACAGTTTAATTGAAATGAAAGGCTGTCTGTGGTATTATGTTGATTGACATAATTTGCAGGAAGGCAGAAAAATCCATGGAAAATACAAAAGCAGAGGTCAGAGAAAAGATAAAAGAGGCTCAGAAAGTTCTGATCGGGATCGGGAAAGAATGGGCGCTGCGGGATGATGAAAAAGATATCCGTTTCCGTCATTTAAGCGATCCGGCCCAGTCTGATCTGAAGGCAGCTTATGAGGAACTTTATCAGCTGATCCAGGATAAAGATTATTACATTGTTACTACTTTAACAGATGGAGCCATTTACGAAATGCCTTTTGATAAAAACAGGATCGTAGCTCCCTGTGGAAATATCCACTGGAGACAGTGCTCCAAAGCCTGCACAAAGGATATCTGGGAAGAAGGAGAAGTACCGGATGATATCTGTCCACACTGCAAGGCGCCTCTTACCGGAAATACTTTAAAGGCAGAAACATATATTGAAGAAGGCTATCTTCCAAGATGGAAAGATTATATGAAATGGCAGACCGGTACCATTAACCGTTCTCTGGTGATCCTGGAACTGGGAGAGGGATTTTCTACGCCTACGGTAATGCGCTGGCCTTTTGAGAAGATCATTTATTTTAATCAGAAATCAAAATTATACCGTATCAATGAAAACTTTTACCAGCTTCCAAAAGAGGCAGAGAAAAGAGGAGTTTCTGTCCATGAAAATTCAGTTCGCTGGATGCTTGAAAAATAAAAAGCAGAAAATGGCAGATAAACTGCATATACAGACAAAAGACGAAAGAGAGGAACGACCATGATCGCTGTAATAGACTATGACGCAGGAAATTTAAAAGCGTAGAAAAGCGCTGATCTTTCTTGGAGAAACACCAGTCATCACCAGAGACAGAGAAGAACTTTTAGCTGCTGACAAAGTGATCCTTCCAGGCGTAGGTGCCTTTGGGGATGCCATGGACCGTCTGCATCAGTATGGACTGGTGGATGTGATAAAAGAGGTTGTAAAAAGGGACTCCTTTTCTTGGCATCTGCCTGGGACTGCAGCTGATGTTTGAAAGCAGTGAAGAAAGTCCGGGAGTAGAAGGTCTTGGACTTCTCCGGAAAGATCCTTAAGATACCGGAGACGCCGGGAATGAAAGTTCCTCATATGGGATGGAATTCTTTAAAGATCGATCCCAACTCCAGACTGTTTAAGGGAATTCCAGATGGAAACTATGTATATTTTGTCCATTGCTATTATCTGAAAGCAGGATCTGAAGATATAGTGGCAGCAACAACAGAGTATGGAACCCATATCCATGCAGCGGTGGAAAAGGTAATCTTTATGCCTGCCAGTTCCATCCGGAAAAGAGCAGTCAGACAGGACTTAAGATCCTTGAGAATTTTATCAGCCTGCCATAAAGATTTTAAAAGTACGCAGAGAAAGGAAGAAAAATATGTTTACAAAAGGATCATTCCCTGCCTGGATGTGAATAATGGCCGGGTGGTAAAGGTGTTAATTTTGTAAATCTGAAAGATGCCGGTGATCCGGTAGAGATTGCAGCTGCTTATGACAGAGCCGGTGCAGATGAACTTGTATTTCTGGATATTACAGCGTCTTCTGACCATAGAAAACAGTAGTGGATATGGTGCGTCAGGTAGCAGAAAAGGTATTTATCCCTTTACAGTAGGCGGCGGTATCCGTACAGTAGAAGATTTCAGACTGCTTCTTCGTGAAGGCGCAGATAAGATATCCATTAATTCATCTGCTATTGACAATCCACAGCTGATCCATGATGCAGCCCAGAAATTCGGCAGACAGTGCGTCGTGGTTGCTGTTGACGCAAAGCGCAGGGCAGACGGTTCCGGTTGGAATGTATACAAACACGGTGGACGCTTAGATACAGGTCTGGATGTGCTGGAGTGGGTAAAAAGCAGACTCTTTAGGAGCAGGAGAGATTCTTCTTACCAGTATGGACTGTGATGGCACAAAAGCCGGTTATGACAATGAACTGACTGCAGCTGTAGCAGATCTGGTCAGTATTCCTGTGATCGCTTCCGGCGGAGCTGGAACAAAAGAGCATTTTATGATGCACTGACTAAGGGAAAGGCAGATGCAGTGCTGGCAGCGTCATTATTCCACTATAAAGAACTGGAGATCTGTGATCTGAAGGATTATCTGGCTGGCAGAGGTATTTCTGTGCGCAGATAAGATTATCTGTTGTGTAGATAAAAATATTGGCATTAACAGATAAAAGACTGTGAAAAATACAACATCACAGAAGAAAAGGAGCAAAAATGGCTGCAATATCCAATGACTGGCTTGAACCATTGCAGGGTGAATTTAAAAGCCATATTATAAAAATTATATGATACCGTACTTCACGAATATCAGACCCGCAAGATATTTCCTGCGCCGGATGATATTTTCAATGCATTTTCTTTTACACCATTGGCAAATGTAAAAGTCGTGATCCTGGCCAGGATCCATACCACAACGACGGCCAGGCACATGGACTGAGTTTTTCCGTAAAGCCGGATATAGATATCCCTCCGTCCCTGGTGAATATTTATCAGGAACTTCACGATGATCTTGGCTGTTACATACCAAATAACGGCTATCTGAAAAATGGGCGGACCAGGGCGTTATGCTTTTGAACACTGTTCTTACAGTACGTGCCCATCAGGCCAATTCCCATCATGATATTGGCTGGGAGCAGTTTACAGACGCTGCCATCCGGGTCTTAAATGAACAGGACCGTCCGATGGTATTTATCCTGTGGGGCAGACCGGCCCAGGCGAAAAAGGCTATGTTAAACAATCCAAAGCATATGATCTTAGAGGCGCCTCATCCAAGCCCGTTATCTGCTTACAGAGGATTTTTCGGCAGCCGTCCTTTCAGCAAGACCAATGATTTTCTCAGGGAACATGGTTTGGAGCCGATTGACTGGCAGATTGAAAACATAGAAAAATAAATATAAAAATAAAGATAAACATATAAGGAGTAATAATGAGTATAGTAGAAATTTTAAAGGTGATCGTTTTGGGAATTGTGGAAGGTTTCACCGAATGGCTGCCTATCAGCAGCACAGGTCATATGATCCTGGTAGACGAGATCATCCATTTAAACCAGCCGGACGCATTTAAAGACATGTTTCTGGTAGTGATCCAGTTAGGTGCCATCCTTGCAGTTGCGGTCATGTATTTCCAGAAATTAAACCCATTCAGCCCATCTAAATCAGCCAGACAGAAGCAGGCAACCTGGGCATTGTGGATCAAGATTGTGATCGCATGTATCCCGGCAGCTGTATTGGGCCTTTTATTTGATGACTGGATGGAAGCTCATCTGTATAACGCATATGTAGTAGCAGCTACACTGATCATTTATGGTGTGCTGTTCATTGTTCTGGAAAACAGCTCTATTACAGCTAACCCATCCATTACCAAAGTTGGTCATGTTTCCACTAAAACAGCTCTTTTATTGGTCTGTTCCAGCTTCTTTCCTGGTTCCGGGAACTTCCCGTTCCGGTTCTACCATTTTAGGAGCAATGGTACTTGGCTGTTCCAGAGGCGTGGCAGCAGAATTTTCCTTCTTCTTAGGTATTCCGGTCATGTTTGGAGCAAGTTTTTAAAATTAGTGAAGTTTTTGTAAAAGGAAATGTATTAACTGGTCCTCAGATCTTTTACACCATTCTGGGAATGGCTATTGCTTTTGGCGTATCTGTATATTCCATCCAGTTCTTAATGGGATATGTGCGCAGACACGACTTTAAGTTCTTTGGATACTATCGTATTATCTTAGGCGTTGTAGTGCTTGCGTATTTTGGAATTACAGCACTGGCTGCCTGAAAAATATAAATCCCCAAATGCCTACATGGCAGGCAGATAAAGATCGCAAACAAAAACTCCGTCCTGTTATCATATCAGGAACGGAGTTTTTAATACCGATCTTAATTTTAATCAGCCATTTCAGCAATATCATACAGCAGCTTCTCAGACTCATCCCATCCAAGACATGGGTCAGTAATGGACTGTCCGTAGCAGTGTTCGCCGATCTTGTGGTTTCCTGGCTCGATGTAGCTTTCGATCATCAGGCCTTTTACCAGATGACGGATGTCATCAGAATGGCGGCGGCTGTGAAGCACTTCTTTGCGATACGAACCTGTTCTGCATACTTCTTGTTGGAGTTGGAGTGGTTGGTATCTACGATGCAGGCCGGGTTCTTTAAGTTTCTCTTGGAGTAAAGCTCAAAGAGCAGGTGCAGGTCCTCATAATGGTAGTTCGGGATGCACTGTCCATGTTTATTGACAGCACCGCGCAGGATGGTATGGGCTAATGGATTTCCAGGGCAGGAAACTTCATCACCGCGGAAGATAAAGTCATGTGGCAGCTGGGCTGCTACAACAGAGTTTAACATAACGCTGAGATCGCCGCTGGTAGGGTTTTCATACCAACCGGTACATCACAGCCGCTGGCTACCAGACGGTGGTACTGGTTCTCTACAGAACGCGCGCCAACTGCAATATAAGACATGATATCAGACAGATACTGAAGGTTATCCGGATACAGCATTTCGTCAGCAGTAGACATTCCGGTTTCACGGAATACCTTCATGTGCATATGACGGATCGCTAAAATTCCCTGAAGCATATCAGGCTTTTTCCGGGTCCGGCTGATGGAGCATACCCATATAGCCTTCGCCTGTGGTTCTTGGCTTATTGGTATAAACTCTTGGTACAATGAGAAGTCTGTCTTTTGTCTTTTCCTGAACCTTTGCAAGACGGTTTGCATAGTCGCAGACAGCATCTTCATTATCTGCGGAACAAGGTCCGATGATAACAAGGAATTTGTTGCTTTCTCCGGTAATTACTTTTTGATCTCTTCATCTCTTTCAGCTTTTAAAACTGCCAGCTTCTCAGGCAGAGGGAACTGTTCTAAGATCTCTGCCGGGCTTGGAAGTTCATTTACAAGTTTGAAACTCATGTCTTCTTTATCCTCCCGATGTAACAACTTATGAAAACAAATGTCTGCCGGTGCAGTCACTTCTTTTCTTTAGGACTCATTATAGTATAACTTTGTGGAAGTTGCAACGCAAAAAATCCCATTGACAAAAATGATATAACTGCCTATAATAGCCTTAATTTCATGACTTGGCAATGATGGGAACAAGTAATTTTCTGCAAAAGCATACAGAAAGCAGTCGGCAGATGAGAGGCGCATGGAAAGCAGAACATGAATACATCCCTGAGCTTTGCACCGAATAACATAAAAGTTTAGTAGGCTGCAACGGAGATGGTACACGTTATAGTACCCGGGTATCCTCGAAAGAGCGTACCTTTTAAGGCAGGCAGTGTGAGCTGTCTGTGAATTAAGGTGGTAACACGGGCTTACAGCTTCGTCCTTTAGCGGGGACGAGGCTTTTTATTCCCTGTTCCTTGTACATGAAAGAAAAATTGCTATACTTAGAATTAAGATATAATGCGACGAAAGGAAAGAAAAATGCAGATCTACGAAGAGTTAGTTGCCAGAGGCCTGATCGCCCAGGTAACAAATGAAGAAGAAATCCGTAAAATGGTAAACGAAGGAAAGGCAGTTTTCTACATCGGTTTTGACCCAACCGCTGACAGCCTTCATGTAGGACATTTCATGGCACTGTGCTTGATGAAACGTCTCCAGATGGCAGGAAATAAGCCGATCGCCCTGATCGGCGGCGGAACCGGTATGGTAGGTGACCCATCCGGACGTACAGATATGCGTAAGATGATGACTCCTGAGATCATCCAGCACAACTGTGACTGCTTCAAGAAGCAGATGAGCCGTTTCATCGACTTCTCCGATGGAAAAGCCCTGATGGTAAATAATGCTGAGTGGCTGATGAACTTAAACTACATCGAATTCTTAAGAGAAGTAGGACCTCATTTCTCTGTAAATAACATGCTCCGTGCAGAGTGCTACAAACAGAGAATGGAAAAAGGTTTAAGCTTCTTAGAGTTCAACTACATGCTGATGCAGAGCTACGACTTCTATGAGCTGTTCCAGCGCTACGGCTGCAACATGCAGTTTGGTGGTGATGACCAGTGGAGCAATATGTTAGGCGGTACCGAGCTGATCCGTCGTAAACTGGGCAAAGACGCTCACGCTATGACCATTACCCTGTTATTAAACTCCGAAGGCAAGAAGATGGGCAAGACCCAGTCCGGCGCTGTATGGCTGGATCCTGAAAAGACATCTCCATTTGACTTCTATCAGTACTGGAGAAATGTTGGTGATGCTGACGTTCTTAAGTGCCTGCGTATGCTTACCTTCCTGCCATTAGAGCAGATCGATGAGATGGACAAGTGGGAAGGAAGCCAGTTAAATAAGGCAAAAGAAATCCTTGCATTTGAGCTGACCAAGTTAGTTCATGGTGAAGAAGAGGCAACAAAGGCACAGGAAGGCGCAAGAGCTTTATTTGCAGGCGGCGCTAATACAGATAATATGCCAACCTGCGAGTTAAGTGAAGAAGATTTCGCAGATGACAATATTGACATTTTAACCGTTCTTACAAAGTCCGGCCTGGCTGCATCCCGTTCTGAGGCAAGAAGAAACGTAGAGCAGGGCGGTGTATCTGTTGACGGAACTCAGATCAAGGATATCAAGGCAGTATTTGCAAAAGACCAGTTTGCAGGTGACGGCGTTGTAGTTAAGCGCGGAAAGAAGAATTTTAAGAAAGTTATTTTAAAGTAGGACAGATGAGAGGAGGATGTTAAGTGAAAAATGCGTGACATTGCTTCTGGCAGCAGTTCTGGCTGTCGGAAGCGCCTTCTCTTCTCAGGCTGGCTCTGCCTTTAAAAAGAAGTTCCCTTACCCTGCATATGGATATCAATAACCGGCAGACTCCCATTTATGACGGATATACTTCCTATATTATGGGAAACCGGGCATCTGAAAAGATACATTTACCGTTACAAAAATTCTGATACCTTAAATCTGGATGATGTGACCTTAAGCTATTACCTGGTTACTTATAACGGCGGAACAGAGAAAATCTGGAATGCCGTGTATATGGTCTGAAAGAAGGAGAACATTATCCGGTGGTCCGCCCGGAAACATTCAGCCGCGAAAGCGAAAAGGAGATGTTTACGACTCCTGGAACGCTGCTACATGGTGGAATTTTCCAAGGATGATGAGCGCAAAGAATATTATTTTACCATGGCTCCGGAAACAGATATGGCTGCTTACCGCAATATCCATCTGGGAAAATGGGAAAAAGATGTAAAAGGATGGCGCTACCAGTATCAGGGAGAGTACCTTACATCCTGGGCAAAGATCAATGATAAGTGGTATCTTTTGGCATGGATGGATATATGTTGACAGGCTGGCAGGACTCTATGGGTGCCTTGTATTATCTGAACCCTTCAGACGGCGTGATGATGACAAACTGTACCATAGATGGCCGCAGGCTAGATGGGAGCGGAGCATACAGAGAATGAAAAATCATATGAAATAGACATGTGTAACGGCCCTCTTTTGGGCAAGATCCTTGTTTTTCAATTCCCCTTATGCTTTCAGGTATCCTTCAGCTGCTTTTAATGCAGCGGATATCATTGTAGTAGGAAGATTTGCGGGAAGTACAGCGTTAGCAGCAGTTGGCTCTACGGCATCTTTGATCAATCTGATGATCAATGTGTTTGTAGGGCTTTCTGTGGGTGTTAACGTTTTAGCAGCCAGATATTATGGCGCACAGAAAGAAAAAGATATCCAGGATACGGTACACACAGCGATCATGATGGCTATATTAAGCGGTCTGTTCCTGGTAGTTCTTGGAGAAAATGCTTCAAAGCCTATGCTCACACTCATGGGAACACCGGATGATGTACTGGATCAGGCGGCGCTGTATCTGCGGATCTATTTTTGGAATGCCGGTGCTTATGATCTATAACTTTGGCGCAGCTCTTTTAAGGGCAGTGGGGATACCAGACGGCCTCTGTACTTTCTGTTTGCGGCCGGTGCAGTAAATGTAATGTTAAACCTGTTCTTTGTGATCCAGCTGGGAATGGGAGTAGACGGCGTTGCCTGGGCTACTGTTATTTCTGAATGTGTATCAGCAGGTCTTATTATCCGCAGTCTGATGAAGGAAAACGGAGCCATGAAGCTGCATCTTACAAAACTTCGTATTGTATCCGGAAAGCTGACACAGATTGTGCGTGTAGGTCTTCCGGCAGGTATGCAGGGAGCGATCTTTTCCATATCCAATGTGCTGATCCAGTCATCTGTTAACTCTTTTGGTTCCATTGCCATGGCGGGAAATACGGCTTCTTCCAATATTGAAGGCTTTGTATACACAGCCATGAATGCGGTGTATCAGACCAGTTTGAGTTTTACCAGCCAGAACCTGGGCGGTGAAAAATTCAGCCGTATTGATAAGATAAAAATATCTGTCTTGGAGTTGTTACTGTAGTTGGACTGGTACTGGGATGGGGCGCAGTTCTTGGCGGCCATCAGCTGTTGGGTATCTATTCCTCTGATCCGGAAGTTTTAAGCTTTGGTATGCGAAGACTGCGGATCATCTGCGGTACCTATTTCCTTTGCGGTCTTATGGACTGTATGGTAGGAAGTTTAAGAGGAATGGGATATTCTGTGATCCCCATGTTTGTATCCCTTACAGGAGCATGCGCATTCCGTGTATTCTGGATCTTTACAATCTTTGCGGTCAACCGCACGCTGGAAGTGCTGTACCTGTCCTATCCGGTTTCCTGGATCATAACAGCAGCATCCCATATGGTTACATATTATATAGTACGAAAACATTTCCCGAAAGAAGATAAGGCTTAGTTACTGGGCATTAGATCCTTTCGGGATCTTTTTATGTCTGGATTTGCTAAAAGAAATAGAAAATGACTGGTATGTTTTGGTATCTTCCTGATTGCATGAAATTGGTCTGACTGGTATAATACTAGGTATCAAACTGGAGAAAATTATAAAATATGAAAAATAATAATGCAAACAGAATGATCCTGGATGATATGAAGGCCAAGATCTTAAGAGGAGAATATCCCGTTGGCAGTAAACTGCCGTCTGAACGTGAACTTTCAGAATACTACAATGTAAGCCGCATTCCGGTAAGAGAAGCGTTAAAAGCTCTTTCTGATATGGGAATATTAGAGATCAAGCGGGGAGCCGGAACCTTTGTAAAAAGTACGGCAAACGCTATGCAGAATGGAGAGAAAGAACAGACAGAAACCTTTATGCAGCCGGATGTGATCCTTCTTGAAACCATTCATGTAAGAAAACTGCTGGAGTCAGAAGCGGCAGCCCAGGCGGCAAAAAATATCCGTAAAGATGAGATCGATGATCTGGAAAAGGCATTGATCACCACAATCCAGGAGATCCGGAAACTGAAAACCGGTCAGGACAATGATTTCTTTCAGGCAGATGCGAAGTTTCACCGTCTGATCCTGCGGGCTTCCCATAATCCTGTATTTGAGCAGTGCCTGGAAGCAATGCCTAATATTATGTCCCTTCATCAGTACTGGAGTTTAAAAATGACTACGCCTATGGATGAAGTAGTTACTTATCACTGCAGTATTTTTGAAAATATCCTGATCCACAATGAAGCAGGAGCAAGAGAAGCTATGATGGCTCATTTAAGCAGAGTAGAAGAACTGCTGGCAAGGAAAGTACCAGAAGAAAAAGAAGGGGAAAGTCCGGTGCCGAAGGTGTGGTACACCACTTGATACGGAAATAGTATGACAGAAAAATAAAATAGTGGTAAGAAAGAAAAATAAAATAGAAAAAGAAGATGGAAAAGAGCAGCTTGACTGAAAAAGGCAGAGCTGTTCTTTTTTTGTGCATGTGCTTATTGGAATGAAAGTGGTTTGAACCAAAGTATACCAAACCAACGTATTATAAGAAATCTACAAAAACAAACAGGTGAAATTGCATAAAAAGCCGAAACGGAATAAAAAATATATCACTTTGTTGACAAGAAGAAAAGATTGTGGTATATATTGGTATATAAAACAGAGACGCAAATTGGTATAAAAATAAACCGAAAGGAGAAGAGGTATGAACACAGCATTTTTAAATGCAAAAAATGATTTCCTGGCTGCAGCCAAGCGTACTTATGAAAGCGGTATCCAGACAGGAACAGGGGGAAACTTAAGTGTCAGGATCCCGGGGGAAAATCTGATGATCGTAAAGCCAAGTGGCTTTTCCTATGGGCAGTGTACAGAGGATAACTTATGTATCACAGATTTTGACGGAAATGTAGTCATGGGAGGCAAGCCTACCAGAGAGTCTACCTTACATGGAAATCTGTATAAAAGATATCCACAGATTGGAGGCATTGTTCACACCCACAGCCCTTATGCTATTTTAAATTCACTGAATTTCTCCCAGGTTGACCTGGTGACCATGCATTCAGAATTGAAGTTAAAATATCCGATTCCTGTTGTGGACGTAGCTACTCAGGCAGTAACCGAAGAAGAATTGCCAAAGGTTTTTGAAGTGATCGATAAAAATCCGGGATTGCTGGCACTGATCTTAAAGGGACATGGCATTGTAACCATGGATAAGACAGCTGTAAAAGCAGGACAGACGGCAGAGTTGATCGAAGAGACTTCCATGATCAACTGGGAACAGAAAAAGTTTGAGATGTTGAAATAATTTAAAGAAGGAGATAAATATATATGAAAGAATACACAATCACACCTATTAACACTGGAATGGTAAACTCTAACAAGGCAAATTATCTGTATCACAACAGCACCCATAAGTATTATGATGTAGAAGGAAATATTCAGCTTCCTGTAACTGTATTTTTAGTACAGAGCGAAGACAGGAAGATCCTGATCGACACCGGAATGTCCAGTACTGAGATCGCCAACAAATATCATCATCCAGGTTCCGTTCAGCCGGAAGGTTATGCGATCTATGAGCAGTTAGAGAAAATGGGCATCAGCTGCGATGAGATCACTGACATTATCTACACCCATTTACACTGGGATCATGTTTACTATACTCCAATGTTTAAGAATGCAAAATTATACGCACAGAGAAAGGAATACGAATTTGCATTAAATCCAATTCCTCTGTACTATAAGTCCTACGAAGAGCCACATCTTGGCATCCATCCACAGTGGGAAGGCAGAGAATTTGTTTTATTAGACGGAGAATGTGAAGTTCTTGACGGAATTAGTGTATATCCTACACCAGGCCACTCTGTTGGACACCAGACCGTAGTTGTAAATACAAAAGAAGGCCAGTTCCACTGCTGCGGCGATCTGATCTTTACATATGATAACTTAAAACCATGCCCGGATATTTTCTATGATATTACACCACCTTCCAGATTTGTAAATATCGTTGAAGAATGGCACAGCATCGAAGAATTAAAGAAACGTGCAAAGAGCCAGGAATTCATCCTTCCTACTCATGCACCTGAGATGATCGATCTTATTAATTCTGGAAGGATCATTGGAAAATAACAGTACATTCCGGCAAAAGCCGGAAGAAGGATGGTAGGGGTATGGCAAAAACAATCGCGTTGATCGCATCTTTGGATACAAAGAAAAAAGAAACCCTGTATGCAGCATCTGTGATCCAAAAACAGGGATTTTCCACCTATATCATTGATATCAGTACCAAAAATCTGGTAGACGGGGCAGATATCACACCGGTGGAAATATTAAAACGCTACGGGATCGAGTGGGAAGATTTTGATCCATTAGGAAAAGCCGCAAGTATTGATGTTATGAGCAAGGCTGCAGCCTTTGTACTTCCGCAGTTGTATGCAGAAGGAAAGTTTGATGTTGTCATTTCTATTGGAGGCGGACAGAACGCAAAAATGGCGGCAATGGCAATGAAGACACTGCCTTTTGCTGTGCCGAAGATCGTAGCATCTTCTCTGGCATGTGGAAGCAGGACCATGGAGCAGTATGTAGGAGACAAAGATATTTTCGTTATGCATACAGTAGCTGATATTTCCGGTCTGAACAGTATTACTAAGACTGTGATCCAGAGCGTATGCAGCGCAGCTATGGGACTGGCTGAGTACGCTAAAACCTTCCCGAGCGAAGAGGGCAAAAAAGTCCTTGGAGCGACAGAATTAGGCGTAACTTCTAAAGGAACAGAAAATGCTCTTCATATGATCGAAGAAAGTGGTCTGTTTGAAAATGTAGTCTTCCACGCAAATGGCGTTGGCGGAAGATGTATGGAAAATCTGATGCGGGAAGGCCGTATTGATGTGGCGCTGGATATGACCCTTCATGAGATTACCTGTGAGACCATTGGTGGATATTGCGTAGGTGCAAATGATCGTCTGATGACAGCTGTAGAGCACAAAATACCTATGGTAGTGGTGCCTGGTGCTTTGGACATGGTAGATTATTTTATCAATGAACAGGGAGAGGGGCTTCCGGATGATATTGACCAGAGGAAAAAGGTATATCATAATTCCAGTATCTGCCACTGTAAGATCTACAAAGAAGAGGCAGAGAAGATCGTTGATGTTGTCTGCAGCAGGCTGAACCAGGCGGTCAGTCCGGTAACACTGGTAATACCGGCAAAAGGCTGCTGTGAAGCTGCCGCTCCAGGCGGACCAATGTATGATCCAGAAGTAGATGAGGTCATGGTTGACGCATTTAAGAAAAAGATCGGAAATAATGTAAAACTGGTCATTGTAGATGCAAACATCAATGAGAAGGCATTTTCTGAAACTGTAGCACATGAGGTACTTTTACTTGCACATGAATAAAGGGGGATTTATTTATGGGAACTACCATTGGGATCATAGGATTATTTGTTGCCATCGCACTTTTAGTTGTACTTGCATTTAAAGGCCACAGCGTTATCATTGCGGCGCCTATTGCTGCACTGATCGCGGTACTGTTTTCCTATGGACTGAAGGGACATTTTATGGCGTCTTACACCATTACATATATGTCCGGTTTCGCAAATTACGCGAAAAACTATTTTCCAATCTATCTGTTCGGAGCAGTTTTTGCAAAGTTAATGGATATTTCAGGAAACGCACAGTCTATCGCACAGTTCTGTACTTTAAAATTAGGAAAAAGCCGTGCCGTACTTTCTGTTGTATTGACTTGCGCTATTTTAACATACGGCGGTGTTTCCTTATTCGTAGTAGCATTTGTTATGCTTCCTGTAGCAATCGCTGTATTCCGCGCAGCTGATATTCCGAAGCGTCTCATTCCTGGTGCTATCGCTCTTGGCGCATTTACCTTTACCATGACAGCACTTCCTGGAAGCCCACAGGTTCAGAATACCATTCCAATGACTTATTTTGGAACAGACTCCTGGGCAGCACCTGTCCTTGGTATCATTGCAACTGTTATTATGTTTAGCGGTGGCATGGCATGGCTGTCTTACCGTACTAACAAAGCGAAAAAAGCAGGGGAAGGATATGGAAATTATCAGGATGAGATCGTATCCGATAATAAAGAAGTTCCAGGTATCGGACTTGCATTTGCTCCCATCCTGATCATTCTGGTAGTAAACCTGGTTCTTTCTAAAATGGTATATCCCAATGTTGATGGAAGTTATCTGGAAGAAAGCTTTAACAGTACACTGGCTGCAAACAGTGGTACATGGAGCGTACTTCTTGGTATGCTGGTTGCCATCCTTTTCATTGCAGCTGTTAACTTTAGCAAATTAAAAGACGGATTAAAAGACAATCTGAAAAAAGCAGCAAACGAGTCTCTGGCTCCGCTGATCAACAGCTGTGCGGTTGTTGGCTTTGGTTCTGTAACAAAATCCCTGGCTATTTTTGGCATTATCCAGGCTTTTGCACTGGGAATTTCCTCTAATGCACTGTTAAGTGAAGTTCTTTCTATTAATATTCTCTGCGGAATGACCGCTTCTGCATCGGGTGGACTGGGAGCAGCACTGGAAGCACTGGCAGATACCTATCTGGCGTCTGGCATTGCACCTCAGGTTCTTCATAGAGTGGCAGCTGTAGCTGCAGGTGGTCTGGACAGTCTTCCATATAACGGAGCAACCATTACTGTTCTGGCACTGGTAGGCATGACACATAAGGAATCTTACTTGGATATGTTCGTAGTATCCGTAGTGATCCCGTTGATCGCAGCTTTTGCTCTGGCAGCACTGGCGAGTATGGGAATCTGCTTCTAAATTTAATTTTAAGAAGGAGAAGAAAAATGACTGATTATGTTTCAGATGCACAGGCCCGTAGCCTGATCCTGGATGTGGGGCGTAGACTGTACCACAGCGGCTTTGTAGCATCTAATGACGGAAATATTACATGTAAGGTTGGAGATAATGCGATCTGGGCTACTCCTACAGGCGTATCCAAAGGTTTTATGACAGAGGAAATGCTTGTGAAAATGGATTTGGACGGAAATATACTGGAAGGCACTTACAAGCCTTCCAGCGAGATCAAAATGCACCTTCGTGTGTTTAAAGAAAATCCACAGGTACAGGGCGTGGTTCATGCCCATCCTCTTACAGCTACAGCATTTGCATGCGCTGGTATGAGCTTAGAGGAGCCAGTTTTGGTAGAAGGGATCCTGGCTTTGGGATGTGTGCCTCTTGCACACTTTGCCCTTCCGGGAACAACGGATGTACCGGATTCCATAGCACCTTACTGTAAGAATTACAACGCAGTGCTTTTAGCCAATCACGGAGCTCTCACTTGGGGCAACAATCTCGTCCAGGCGTACTACCGAATGGAAACAACGGAATATTATGCAAAGATCCTTATGATGAACAATTTCATTCTTGGCAAAAAGTCACTTCTGTCCCAGCAACAGATTGATGATATTATCGGGATTCGCACCCGGATGGGAGTTATTAGTGGTGGAAGGTCAACTGGACCGGAGATGGCATCTAATTTAGAAGATGTGTGTTTATCGGCTCCTGGAAAAGAAAAGTAAATGAGTGAAAATGCTATACAGAAATAAAGACAGCATCTGTTTCTGTATAGCATTTTTGAAATATTCTGAAAATATACATTTTAAATTTATTTATAAGCATTAAAATATATGGAAAATATAAATAATTGCAATCAATAGATACAATTCGTAAATATGCTAAAAATATAGGATTAATTTCAAAATAGTCTTGACAAAATGTGGGATATCTGGTATATTAAAGACAACAAAAGAACAGAGAAACAAAAAGAAAAGAAATTGTAGACCATCAATTTCGTAAACAAAATCTAAGAAAAGGAGGTACGGACCGCCAGAAAGATAACATTGTTTCATTTATAAAAGACGTGATTTATAAATGAAACCAGGACAACCTCAAATCTTTAAAAACCGCTTATTTGAGAACCTATCCACAAGAGTATCAAAAAGTGAAAAGTACAAAAATTTGGAAAATCCGGTTTCGGTTTGGTCGTATGACGAGAAAGTATGATCAGGACGAAAGAGAGAATACCAGATAGAAAGAAATATAATATAAATAAGAAGTAAAGAAATAAAGCGGAAGAAAAAGAGAATGAGGATTACAACTGAATATAGAGAAGAAGAAACAGAAACGAAAGTTTCAAATGTTTCAGAAAAGAGAGGCTAGTCCAATGGACGAGATAGTTAAGAGACGGATATCGTAATCGCGAAGTGGTTAATCAAAGATTTCGATATCCGTCTTATTTTGTTGTGAAAGTGCCAATGGTACATAAGAACGAAGATCTGTCAGTGACCGGTCTGAAATGTTGTCATGTATTTTAAGATGCTTAAGATGCAGTGGTAAAAAGGATCACAGTCCTTCCAGATTAAAAGGCGGTGTGTATTCTTCTTTCGCACTGCTTTTTTGCTGCATAAAACCGTCAGTCATGCCAAGCTCCAGGGCAGTATCTACTACTTTGTTATACTCATAAGAAGTGATCCGGCGGTTTAACTGGGGATAGTCCGGATTTTTGGTATAAGGAGTGTACTGGCTTAACAGGCTTACCAGATAGGAATGCTCCGGAAAATGTTGGTGGATCCAGTGAAGCAGCCTGATGGAATCATCTTTATGTCCGGGAAGGACCATGTGGCGGATAATGACGCCTTTCGCCATTAAGGGAAAATCCGGTCTGCCGGGGACAGAGGAAGGATGGAGCGTATATTCGGGTGTACCGGTTTGTCGGATCATCTGGGCGATAGAAGCAGAGGCCTGTTCAAAGTAATTTTTTGCTTTTGAATAGCGAAAAGCCAGTTCATTGTCAAAATATTTAAAATCAGGAAGCCAGATATCAATATAATCTTTTAACAGGGAAATGATCTCCGGGCATTCATAGCCGCCACAGTTGCAGACTACAGGGATATGAAGCTTGTGGCGGACCAGATCCAGTGCTTTAATAATATCCGGAAAAAACTGGGTAGGCGTTACCAGATTGATATTGTAAGCGCCTTTGTCCTGAAGACGCAAAAAGGCATCTCCCAGTTCGTTTACAGTCAGTTTTTTACCAAAATGGTCTTTGCTTAGTAGTGAGTTCTGGCAGAAACAGCAGCGTAAGGTACAGCCGGAGAAAAATACGGCGCCGCTGCCGCCTGGTTCTTCTTCCGGTCCGCTGAGCACCGGTTCCTCCCATTTATGAAGGGCGGCTCTGGCCGCTGAAATGTGACTGGAGCAGCCGCAGTAGCCTGTGGTCACACTGCGGTTTACATGGCACATTCTGGGACAGAGTGTACAGTTTGTATAGTCAGGTAAGTTCATATAGAAACTCCTTTTTGTATTTATGGTTCGGTTCTGATCAGCCGGTGCTGCTCCCTGTATTCTTTCGGTGAGATCCCGTATTCTTTTTTAAAAGCACGGAAAAAGCTGGTGTAATCTTTAAAACCATATTGTGGAAAAATACGGCTGATAGGTTCGCCGGAGAGGATCGCCTGGCGGCTGGCATGAAGCCGCTTTTTTAATATATACTGATGTAGGGAAATTCCCATGTTGTCTTTGAAAATGTGGGCAATATGGTATTTGCTCACATAAAAATTTGCTGCGATCCGTTCCAGACTTAAATCATCTTCCAGATTCTGATGGATATAGTCACATATTTTTAAGTAAAGGGCATTTTCAAATACCTGGGAATGTTCGTGGAGACTGCTGTAAAGGAGCCGGTTAACGTATACAAGGAAAGACACAGCCATCAGTTCGCTTGCCTGGGCATGAAAAATACGCTCAGAACTATTTTCCTCTAACAGATCCATCAGCTTTCCCTGGATATCCTGGGCTGTAATACGGTCCGTAGGAATGCGGTAGATCTGGTTAGAGGCAGCAGTGTCAAAGCAATAGGTCAGGTCAGCATCCTGTTTATGGAGTTTTTCATAATAAGACCGGTTCAGCCAGAGCACAAAACGGCGATATGGCTGGTCAAAGGAGAGAAATTCCGGAAAATGGGGGATTCCCGGTGGAATCAGCAGGCAGTCACCGTAGGAAAGTTTGTATATGGCATTACCGATGTGGTATTTGACATTTCCTTCCAGAAAAAAATAAAATTCGCAGTAATCATGGTGGTGAGAGGCAACAGAGCGCAGCTCAGTATCATTATAATAAAAGAGTTCAAAATCTACCGGTCGCATGTATTGCCGTTTATTGAAATCCATGGAAATCTGTTTCACGTAAAAATGCCCTCCTGTACTTGGAATCTTTCTGTACTTACGTAATATCAGGCACAAAAAAATCGGGAATGCATAATGATATTTTTACGGATTGTACATAATATTGTACGCTGTACTTTGGCAGTCAGCTATATTTTGGTAACTGTGAGGAACATCTCCGCGAAATTGGATACCATCACCTTTGTTCAGGATGAATTCTTCTCCGTCATTTATAATCTTCACAGAACCTTCTGTAACAGTAAAAAATTCAATAGTTCCCTGTAAATGGGGTTCGGAATTCCAATGGCAGTCTTTGTCCATTTCCAGGTAAAAAACAGAAAAACGGCGGTTTTTATCGTCAGAAAAAACAGAATAGTTCCTTGCAGTGCCATCTGCAATAGGAATTGGTTCAATCTCAGAAATCTTAACTACATGGTTCATTGGGTCCGGTCGTCTTGTTAATTCATCAAAAGGTACCCCAAGTCCATTGGCAATCTTCCAGAGAATCCCCAAAGTGGGATTTCCGTCTCCTTTTTCAATCAGTGCCAGCATACTTTTGCTGACTCCGCTGAGTTTTCCAAGTTCCTCTAAGCTTAAACGATTTTTTTTGCGCAATATAGCTATATTGTTGGCAACAATTTCGTTGATTTTTTCCAAAACAAAAAATCCTCCTATCTATTGACAATATATTGGAGAAAAAGTACAATATATTATACATTGAGTTTGCAAACCCAACAACTGTATTATATATCATTCATTAGAAAAAGGAAAGGATGTGCTGTGTCTGAAAGTCTGTCATTTTCCAATTGCCTGTTCTAATATATTGGACATGTTTTGCAGAATCAGCACAGACAGGTATGTTGTATGAAATATGATTTTGACAGTTGCATTGATCGTACCAAGGTTATGTCTATTAAATGGTCATCTAAACTGCGTCAGGAAATGTATGGAGAGAGCGATGTGATCCCACTGGGGATTGCAGATATGGATTTTAAGGCAGCACCTGAAGTGGCAAAAGCGATCCAGGACCGTGCGGCTCATGAGAATTATGGATATGGGTATCTTGCGGATGAATTTCTCATGGCCTGCGTTAACTGGCAGAAAAGACGTAATCACTGGGATATTAAAAAAGAATGGATCACATATACACCGGGATTGAATCTTCCTCTTGTATTTGCCATTGAATTGTTCACGGATCCAGGAGATAACGTTATCATCCAATCTCCGGTTTATTATCCTTACTATGATTATGTTAATAAAACAGGACGTCATATTGTATACAATGCCCTTGTGAATAAAGACGGTTATTATGAGATGAATTTCGAGCAGTTGGAAATGCAGGCAAAAGATCCGAAAACAAAACTGATCCTGGTATGCAGCCCTCAAAATCCAAGCGGACGTCTTTGGACAAAAGAGGAGCTGACCCGCATGGGAAATATCTGTATTGATAATGGCGTGAAGGTTGTAGTAGATGAGATCCATTCAGATCTTATCCTGACAGACAGGGAATTTGTATCTTTTGCAACGATCAGTGATAAATTTGCACAGAACAGCATTATCTGCACGTCACCGTCTAAAAGCTTTAATGTAGCCGGACTGCTGGTATCTGATATCATTATTCCAAATGATGAGATGCGTGCAGCATTCCAGGAAAAAATGCAGCCATATTATTTATGGCCGGGTGCATTTGGCGCGGTAGCACAGATCGCAGCTTATAATGAAAGTGAGGAATGGCTGGAAGAATTAAAAGAATATTTGCGGGGTAATGCACAGTTTATAGCAGATTTTATACAGGAACGGATGCCAAAGGTGAAATATCGTATTCCGGAAGCAACGTATCTTGGCTGGCTGGATTTCAGGGCTTATGGAATGACAGATCAGGAATTATGGGATTTTATGTGCCATAAAGCAAAAGTGGCAACAGATGATGGACCAAAATTTGGGCCTAATGGGGAAGCAGGAGGCTTTCAGCGTATTAATTTTTCATGCCCGAGAGTACAGCTTGAAGCGGCTTTGAACCGGATCGCAGAGGCACTTGATGCTTTATAAAAGCAGGAAGGAGAAGAAAGAATGAATGATCCTGATATCCTTAAACTGGTAAAAGAGCAGGAAGATTACCTGATCAAAATGCGCAGATATTTTCATATGAACCCGGAACTGTCAAATAAGGAATTTGAAACACGCAAGACGATCATCAGTGAACTTGAAAAAATGGGAGTGGAGTACCGCCTGGCTGCCGGGACGGGGCTGGTAGCAATTATAAAAGGTGGAAAACCGGGAAAACATCATCTGCTCCGCTGCGATATGGACGCTCTTCCGGTAAAGGAAGATACTGATAATCTGATCCAGCCTAAAGCGTGTGTTTCCCAGAAACCTGGAGTATGCCATGCTTGCGGTCATGATGCACATATGGCTATGATGCTGACAACGATAAAAGTATTATCTCAGGTACGTGAACAATTAAAGGGTACAGTATATTGCTGCTTTGAAGAAGGGGAAGAAGCCCTTGATGGTTATCAGCATGTATTGGAACTGGTGAGTGAGTATCCAATTGATGACTGCTTTGCTCTTCATGTTTATAATGACATGCCGGCAGGAAAGATTAACCTGGTTTCCGGACCGAGAATGGCGGGGGCTGTTTGTTTTGGAGTACATGTGATCGGAAAAAGCGGACATGGTTCCAGACCGGATCTGGCAAAGAATCCTGTGATCCCGGCAAGCCATATTGTTTGTGAATTGGATTCAGCTTTACAAAATCAGATGAATGCCGAGGAAACACTTACCTTCAGTATCTGCGTACAGAAGGCTGGTGAGATCTGGAATGCGATCCCGGATGAGGCATTTTTCAGTGGAACTTCCCGGTATTTCAGCCGCCCAGCAGGAGAAAAGGTGCTGGCGTTGATCAAGAAGACCTGTACAAACGTGGCAGATGTACATGGATGCCGGGTGGAGTTTGAACCATATACAAAGGTTTTGATGGAGCCGGTCATTAATGATCAGGAAGTTGTAGAAGAAACAGCACAAAAACTGACACAGATGTGTGGTCCCCAGGTGTTAGGAGAACATGGCCTATGGTTTGCTTCTGAAACTTTTTGCAAGTATTTAAACAAATATCCTGGCGCATTGGGATTTTTGGGAATTGCAAATCCAGATCTGGGATCTGGCGCAGCCCATCATAACAGCCGTTTTGATGTGGATGAATCGGCATTACTGTTAGGAGTTTGTGCAGAACTGTCATTTGCACTTCGATGATTATTTTTACAGATATGCTCCTGGAAGCCTTTGCACTTAATTAAGTGAGAAGCTTTTGGGAGTACATACAAGAAAGAAGGGGATTTATGTATAATTTCATGCTGGCATTTTTGATCTGCTGTGTTTCTTATATTATAGGTGAAATGGTTTCTAATTTAACCAAAGCCTGGGTTCCGTCTGTTTTTGTAAGCGCTGTGGTCATGCTTTTGGGATACTGGACGGTATTTCCACACGATCTTGTTACCAATGCAGGATTGATCCCTTTTGGAAGTACTATCTGCTGCTACCTGCAGGTAGCCCATATGGGAACGATCATCAGTATAAAACAGCTGGCTGAACAGTGGAAAGTGATCGTTATCTGTATGTTCGGACTGGTGGGAATGACGGTACTTGCATTATTCCTTTGCCCGATGCTGATGGATAAGAGTTTTGTTATTGCAGGTCTTCCGCCTCTGACCGGTGGTGTAGTGGCAGCAACGATCATGCAGCAGGCAGCTGAGGCAAAGGGGCTAAAGGATGCAGCTGTATTTGCTATTGCCATGTACTGTATCCAGGGATTTGCAGGTTATCCTCTTACAGCGGTCTGCCTGCAGCTTGGTGGACGAAAGATGTTAAAGGAGTTCAGGGCAAATAAGGGGGCTGCATATCAGAATACAGGTGTGCAGCTGGATGAAGTAAATGGCACATTAAAGGCAGCGGCACATAAAAAGCTGCTTCCTCCGCTTCCTGCGAAATATAACAGCAATGTAATGATATTTGCAAAGCTGGCACTTACTGGATGGATCGCTACAATGCTTGCCAAGATACCTGTTCCATTTGTAGGCAGTATCAGTGGGCTGGTATGGGTGCTGATCTTATCCGTTATCCTTACTCATATAGGATTTTTAGACGAAGATTCCATGAATAAGTGCAACTCCTATGGTATCGTGATGTTTGCGATCATGATGTTTATTTATGACGGATTGAAAGACTGTACAATGGAAATGTTAGGAAATATCGTAGTACCAATGATACTGCTCATCGTGATCGGTGTTGCAGGAATGGCAGCTCTTGTATTTGTTATTTCAAAGGTCTTACATACAGGATTTGGTTTAAGCTTTGCAACCGCACTTACAGCACTTTATGGATTTCCTATGAACGCGATCATCACAGAGTCAACCTGTAATGCTCTGGCAGAAACAGAAGAAGAGAAGAAGTATCTGATGGGGCAGATGTTTGCGCCAATGATCGTAGGCGGGTTCGTTACAGTTATCATCACATCTGTTATGATAGCAGGTGTATTTGCCAATATGCTTTAATAAAAATGAAGTGATTTTGATGGGATTTTTTTCAGGGGATAGTGTTTGCTATCCCCTGTTTTTTTATGTTGCGGTTCATGTGTCACATGATTTTTTGAACAACTTTTGCAATATGCACAACAATTATGACTATGGACGAAAACGGAAGTTCTGGTATAATTCATAATATAGATGGTACATGTGTGAGATATCAGGGTATTATCTTTGCAATCGATTTAGATAAAAACTTAAATATATAATGTTTAAAGGAGGAAGTTTCAATGAAATTATCATTCAGATGGTACGGAGAAGATGACAAGGTGACTCTGGAGAATATCCGCCAGATCCCGGGTATGCAGTCTATCGTAACTGCAGTTTACGATGTTCCTGTAGGTGAAGTATGGAGCCGCGAGAGCATTGCAAAGTTAAAAAAGCAGGTTGAGGACGCAGGACTTGGCTTTGATGTGATCGAGAGTATCCCTGTTCATGAGGATATCAAGCTGGGCAAGCCAACCAGAGATAAATACATTGAAAATTATTGCGAAAATATCCGCCGCGTTGCTGAAGCTGGTATTAAATGTATCTGCTACAACTTCATGCCTGTATTTGACTGGACAAGAACCCAGTTAGACCATGTACTGGCTGACGGATCTACTTCCCTGGTTTATTATCAGGAGCAGGTAGACGCTGTAAATCCTTTAAACAGTGACAGTGACTTAACTCTTCCAGGTTGGGATTCCAGCTACACAAGAGAAGGCTTAAAGGCAGTTGTTGCTGAGTACAACAACTTAAGCGAAGAAGATTTATGGAACAACTTACAGTACTTCCTGGAGAGAGTGATCCCGGTAGCTGCTGAGTGTGACGTAAACATGGCGATCCATGAGGATGATCCATGCTGGAGCATTTTCGGACTTCCAAGAATCATTACCTGCGAAGAGAACCTGGATCGTTTCTTAAAGCTGGTTGATGACAAGCACAATGGTATTACCCTGTGCACAGGTTCTTTAGGATGCTCCGGAAAGAACGATGTAGTAAAGATGGCAGCTAAGTATGCAGCAATGGGACGTATCCATTTTGCACACTTAAGAAACGTAGCTGTTCTGGATAATGGTTTCGAAGAGAGAGCACACCTTTCCAGCTGTGGTTCCCTTGATATGTTCGGAATCGTTAAGGCACTGGTAGATAACGGCTTTGACGGCTATGTAAGACCTGACCACGGACGTATGATCTGGGGTGAAACAGGACGCGCAGGATATGGTCTGTATGACAGAGCACTGGGCGCTACCTATCTGAATGGTTTATTTGAGGCTGTTGAGAAGATGAGCAAATAATTAACGGGCGGAAACCCATTAAAGACGCAGTTTCAGGCGGAAAAATCTGTCTGAGGCTGCGTTTTTTTATGTACTAGGAAATTCCGTTGGAACTCCCTAGTACACAAAAAGGCACGACCTGCCAACGATGCGCACTCGCGCGATGAGGAAGTTTGTCGCAAACGACCGCGCTCGGTGCGAGAATGTGCCAAGGCACATTCTTATTTACATCAAAAATCCCCGCTGGGTAAGCGGGGAAATGTTCGCAATTCTATTACTTTCTGTACAGATATTTCGGTACACCGTCCTCAAATACATGTTCCGGTACACCTTTGATCAGTGGCAGTGCATAGTTTGCAAATTCAGGGGAAATATCATTGTTGTTTCCGGTGATCCATTCAGTTGGGAATGGTTTTTCTTTATTGCACACATTACATACATCTACCAGACCGTATTCCAGGCTGTATTCCTCTCCATCTGCACGCTTAAAGGTTATCATTTTACCTGTAACACCCTCTAAAGCGCATTTAACAGCAGTGCGTCCTGCCAGATCTGCTTCGTTAATGTCTGTAAGGGAAGAAAGAAGGCTGCTGCAGCGCTGATTTACATTTAACTCTACAGAGCGGACTTTTACACCAAAACGGTTGCGCACATAGCTTTCAAGAAGCTTTCCGCAGCCGGTCAGCATTTTGTGGCCAAAGGTGTCTAACTGTGCTTCGTTGGAATATTCGCAGATGAATTTTCCGGACGCGTCACGGATACCTTCGGAGACACATACAACAACAGCGGTACTCTGCTTTAAAGCATTTTCCAGGTCAGAGAAAAATTCTTCCATTTCAAAAGGAGCTTCCGGCATATAGATCAGTAATGGATTGTCTCCCGGGAATTTGCGGGCAAGACTGCTGGCAGCGGTGACCCAGCCTGCATGACGTCCCATAAGTTCCACAATGGTTACAGCTGGCTGCTGGTAAACGGAGGCGTCCAGTACGATCTCACGGACTGTAGAGGCAACATAGCGGGCAGCGCTGCCGTATCCGGGAGTATGGTCTGTAACAGGAAGATCATTATCGATGGTTTTCGGAACACCGATAAAAGAGATTTCCTTATTATTATGAGCTGCCCAGCGGGAAAGCTTATCAGCAGTGTCCATGGAGTCATTTCCGCCAATATAGAAAACAGCGCCAATATTTAACTGTTCAAATTTTTCAAAAAGAAGGGTGTAAACGGAAGCATCCAGATTTTCAGGCAGCTTATAGCGGCAGGAACCAAGGTAGGCTGCCGGTGTAAGGCGTAAAAGTTCCAGGTCTTCATCTGAAAGCTCTTTAGAAAGATCCATAATATGTCCGGAGAGAAATCCCTCGATGCCATTGATCATACCATAAACAGATCCGATCTGTTCAGAATGTGCGGCAGCTTCTTTAATGATACCATAAAGACTGGCGTTGATTACAGCAGTAGGGCCACCAGACTGACCTACAAGAATATTTTTTTTCAAAAAAATCCTCCTCTCATGTAAGTGGGTAGTACAACAACTTCTCTCAGTATAGCGAAAATAATGTCTAATTGCAATGCGATTTGTGATAATGCATAGAAAATAGATGCTTATTTTGTAAATTATTCCCATTGCTTTCCGGGAATATATTTGCTAATCTGTATACAAGCAAAGTAACTTGTATACAACTTCATAAAACTGTATACAAGATAACACAACCGTAAAATGAAGGAGATAGCAAAAATGGACATTCGTTATTCTGCAAATCAGAGAGATGTAAAACGCTACACAACGGAAGAACTGAGAAATGAATTTCTGATCCAGAATTTGTATCAGGCAGATGAAGTAGTTGCTGTGTACTCACATGTAGACCGTATGGTTACATTGGGATGTATGCCTGTTACAGAGAAGGTTTCTATTGAAAAGGGCATCGACTGCTGGAAAAACTTTGGTACCCATTATTTCCTGGAGCGCCGTGAGATCGGTATTTTTAATATTGGCGGTAAAGGAAAGATCACTGCAGACGGACAGGAATATGAGATGGGTTACAAAGACTGTCTGTACATTACCAAGGGAACAAAAGAAGTTTACTTTGAAAGTGAAGATGCTTCCAAGCCGGCAAAATTTTATATGGTAAGTGCTCCGGCTCATACTTCTTATACAACTACTTTTATTCCCATCGAAAAGGCAGCAAAGAGACCATGTGGTGAAGCAGCTCTTTCCAATAAACGTGTGATCAATCAGTTTATCCATCCGGATGTATTAAAGACCTGTCAGCTTTCTATGGGTATGACTGTTTTAGAGCCGGGAAGTGTATGGAACACCATGCCGGCACATACACATGAGCGCCGTATGGAAGTTTATATGTATTTTGAAGTACCTGGTGACAATGTCGTATTCCATATGATGGGAGAGCCAATAGAGACCAGACACATTGTTATGAAAAATGAAGAGGCAGTGATCAGTCCATCCTGGAGCATCCACAGCGGAGCTGGCACTTCCAATTATACATTTATCTGGGCAATGGGCGGCGAAAACATGGAATTTGATGATATGGACACCATGAAGCCAAATGAAATGATGTAATTATAAAAAACAGGAGGAAAATAAAATGGCAGATTACTTAAACAACTTTTCACTGGAAGGCAAAGTAGCATTGATCACAGGTGCATCTTACGGAATTGGCTTTGCCATCGCAAAAGCAATGGCAGGAGCTGGCGCTACCATCGTATTTAACGATATCAAGCAGGAACTGGTAGATAAGGGACTGGCTGCTTATGAGGCAGAAGGCGTCAAGGCTCATGGCTATGTATGCGATGTTACCAATGAAGAAGCTGTAAATGCATTAGTTGCACAGATCGAAAAAGAAGTAGGCGTGATCGATATCCTGGTAAACAATGCAGGTATCATCAAGCGTATCCCAATGTGTGAGATGAGCGCAGCTGAGTTCAGACAGGTTATCGATGTAGACTTAAATGCTCCATTTATCGTATCCAAGGCTGTTATCCCGAGCATGATCAAGAAGGGCCACGGAAAGATCATCAACATCTGCTCTATGATGAGTGAATTAGGACGTGAGACTGTATCTGCTTATGCAGCTGCAAAGGGCGGCTTAAAGATGCTGACCAAGAACATTGCATCTGAGTACGGCGAGTATAACATCCAGTGTAATGGTATCGGACCTGGATACATTGCAACTCCTCAGACTGCACCTCTTCGTGAGATCCAGCCAGACGGTTCCAGACATCCATTTGACCAGTTTATCGTAAGCAAGACTCCTGCAGGACGTTGGGGAAATGCAGAAGACTTAGGCGGTCCAGCAGTATTCCTGGCATCTGACGCTTCCAACTTTGTAAATGGTCTGGTACTGTATGTAGACGGTGGCATCCTGGCTTACATTGGCAAGCAGCCTAAATAAGATAGGTGGGATATTGGCTGAATGAACGAGATGAATTTCAAAAACCGCGGAGAGCAGGTATTTGAGACATTAAAAAGAGAAATTTTAGATCTGAAACTGGAGCCGGGGCGTATGATCAGTGAAAATGAGATCTGTGAGCGCTTCGGGGTCTCCAGGACCCCGGTGCGGGATGCTTTGCGGCTGCTCCAGGAACAGGGATTTGTAGAGACAGTTCCCTACAGAGGTACTTATGTGACTCTGTTAAGTCTGGACAACATCAAACAGATGATCTACATGCGTGTGGCAGTGGAGACCATGGTGCTGAGGGATTTTCTGAAAGTCCAAAATCCTATGACCCTGGAAGAAATCCGTCACGCCATTGCTATGCAGAAAGCCCTGATCCAGACACCGGGATTTGAACCGGAGCAGTTTTACCATATGGACGCAGAGCTTCACTCTATCTGGTTTGGAGCGGTCCGCAGGCAGAAACTGTGGGATATGCTTCAGGCACAGCAGCTTCATTATACCCGTTTCAGGATGTTGGATTTTACAACAGAGACCGATTTTACCCGGATCACAGGAGAGCATGAAGAAATTTTCCGCCTGATCTGCGAAAAGGACGAAAAAGGTCTGGAAAAAGCACTGAAAGATCACCTTTATTTCAGCATGAAGCGTATGCGCCATGCCATTGAGGTGGATTATAAAGATTATTTTGAAGAAGAACCGGAAGAAGGAAGGTTTGTCATTTGACAGACCTTCCTTCTTTGGGCTTTTATCGTTTTTTATGGTTCATAACGTTTTAGATATTTTCGTTCACTGGGGTTTTCCTCCAGATATTCTTCCAGTTCTTCCGGTGAGAGATGGGTGTACACTTCATCGAAAAATTCTTCCCCGCTCATGGTAACAAAGCGTGCAATGCGTTTCCTCAGTTCTTCGTCTTCCAGTAATTTTTCAATTTCTTCCTCTGTGTACCAGCTCATATAACACCTCCCGATATGCCCTTTTTAGGCACTGTAATACCTATAGTATATTCGTTATTACGAAGATATTCAAGATGTAAAATCTAACTTATGCTTGACCTATCAAGGGGTTACAGGAGAAAGCATAAGATGATCGACTATTCACCGTTTTGGAAAACACTGGAAATATCAGAAGAAAACTGGTATACACTGACAAAGAAGTATCATATGTCAAGCAGTACGTTGTATCGATTAAAGCATAATCAGGATATTTCTATGAAAACTGTGAATGATCTATGCAGGATACTTGGATGTCAGATCGAAGACATTGCTACTTATGTACCATCAGACAAGGACCAGCCACTATAGTCAGATATGATTTATTGTTACTCCGGCAGAGAGGATCATATGCCGGGGTATTTTTTTACACAATCCTATCTTTAAAAATTGAGAGAATTAATATAAAATAAGAAAAGGAATGTGTGAAAGAAGGAGAAAAGGAATGAAAAAATGGTTCTGTCTGCCGCTGCAGGAAAAACTGAAATATCTTACCTTTTCAGTTGGTGCAGTCGTATTCCTTTCCATTGCCGCCAATATGCTGGTGGCTTTTTTCGGACTGGGAGGATTTGGAAATATTTTAAAGAGCAATTCCAGAAGTCTTGCCTTCTGGACGGCTATGGACGAAGAAAGCGCAGCGTTTGACCGGTTTATCCAGGAGCAGACAAAAGAAACCAGACAGGAATGGGAAAAAAGTGCTAAACATACAGAACTGATGCTGGAAGAATTACCTTATAAATATAAAGAGATCGGAAAAGAACGGTATGCAAGAACTTGGACCCTGCATAACCTTTATGAAAATTATGACAGATTTCGCAGGGAACTGATGGAAAAGGAAACCATTGGGGAAGCGGATATGCAGGAGGTGTACAGGCTGCGCCGGATCCAGGGATATCTGGCAGGACAGGCGGGGCAGTTAGAACAGCTGACTGTAAGAAACGGAAGCAGCCAGTATGAAAAACAGCGGTATATGCTGGTGGTAATACCGGTATGCAGTCTGATCTGTGGGATGGCGGCTTTCTGGATGGTGCGGCAGATGAACCGGACGGCCAGCCGCTATATTGTAAAGCCGATTGTGGAACTGGCAGCTGATTCAGTGCGCATTGGGGATAATGATTTTACAGGGCCGGATGTAGTGGCAGAGGGAGAAGATGAGATCAGCCGTCTGGTACAGGAATTCTGCCGTATGAAAGCGTCTACCAGGGAAAATATCCGAAACATGGAAGAAAAACATGCCATGGAGCAGAAGTTAAATGACATGCGTCTTCAGATGTTAAAAAGCCAGATCAATCCCCATTTCTTATTTAATACCTTAAATATGATCGCCAGTACGGCACAGATCGAAGATGCAGTGGCTACGGAAAAGATGATCACTGCTTTAAGCCGTCTGTTCCGGTACAACTTAAAATCAGCAGGTACGGTAATGCCTTTAGAGCGGGAACTGAAGATCATCCAGGACTATATGTATCTGCAGAAAATGCGCTTTGGCCAGAGAGTACGGTATGATACGGACTGTGCACCGGAAACGTTAGATGTGTTAGTTCCCTCCTTTGTTTTGCAGCCTTTGGTGGAAAACTCCATTAAACACGGCCTTTCCAAGGAGAGCAAGGGAGGCAGGATCTTTATAAGGACCTGGATGAGAGGAGAACGTTTGTGGATCTCTGTGTCAGATACGGGTGTTGGTATGGAAGAAGAACGTTTACAACAGATCCGTGTTGCGTTAAATGACGGTACAGAAAATGAGATCGGCATTGGTGTGGGAAATATTTACCGCCGGGTCCATGGTCTGTATGAAGATGGGGAAATGTTTATTTACAGTAAAAAAGGGTGCGGAACAGCCGTACAACTGGCTTTTACACCAAAAGATATCGTGTGAACTGCGAAAGTGCAGGGCACATGCATTGGGGATCAGAGAGAAAGACGGGAGGAAAAAGTTTATGTATCGCGTGCTTTTAGCAGATGATGAACAGATCGAGCGTATGGCTCTTGCCAGACGTTTGATGAGGCGCTTTGGAGATATTTTACAGATCAGTGAAGCTACCAACGGAAAAGAGGCAGTGCAGCTGTATGAAAAAGAGCACAGCCAGATCATTATCATGGATATTTCCATGCCGGAATTAAATGGTGTAGAAGCGGCAGAGAAGATCCGCAGCATGGATGAAGACTGTATCATCGTGTTTTTAACTGCCTATGATGAATTTTCTTATGCAAAACGTGCCATAGTAATACGGGCCCTGGACTATCTTTTAAAGCCCTGTGATGAAGAAGAACTGACAGCTGTTATGGAAGAGGCCATGCGGTTGACGGATAAGGCAGTTGAAAATAAGAAAAATTCTTCCGGCAGCGGGGAAGAAAAGACAGAGGCAGAAAAGGAAGCGGAAAAAAGGAAAGAGCAATGGCCCTGGAACCCGGATGCAGAGCCGCCGAAAGACCCGGAAACAGAACGGGTGAACCAGGTAGCTGAGAAGATACGCACCTATATCCGGGAAAATTATATGAACGAGATCTCCATGCAGGATGCGGCCAGACAGTTTAATTACTCAGATGCCTATTTCTGTAAGTTGTTTAAGCAGTGCTTTGATCAAAATTTTACTACTTATCTTACGAATTTCCGCATCAATGAGGCGAAACGACTGTTAAAAGACAGAAATATCAGTGTGAAAGATGCAGGCATGAAGGTGGGATATTATGACTCCAACTATTTTGCCAAAGTCTTTAAGCGTGTGACAGGCATGATCCCGTCTGAATACAGGGAAGCTAATTGATACAAGGCAAATAGAAAACCAATATAAAACTAATACAAAACCAATATAAAACTAATACAAAACAGGACAAAGTTGTCATTGTACGTATTTTTGGACAAGATTTTCCACCTCAATGACAAGTATTTACGGTACAAAGGAAGACCCTCAGGTTATATAATGGGGAAGGTGTTAATGAAGTGTTAATAAATTAACTCCTTCCTTAAAAACCTGGGGGATTTGTGTTTTTCAGGAAGGAAAAAATATCACGTAGTGTATAAAGAAAGGAAAAATGATGGTGAGGAAATTAGTGAAAAAACTGTCAGCCTGTGTGCTGGCTGCAGCCGTTGTAGCAGGTCTTAGCGGTTGTGGTTCTGTAACTTCCGGAAAGCGTATTGTCCGTATTTCTCATGCCCAGTCAGAAACACACCCGGAGCATCTGGGACTTCTGGCATTTAAGGAGTATGTTGAGGAACGCTTAGGAGATAAGTATGAAGTTCAGATCTTCCCTAACGAACTTCTTGGTTCAGCACAGAAAGCGATCGAACTGACTCAGACCGGTGCGATCGACTTCGTAGTAGCAGGTACTGCAAATCTGGAGACTTTTGCAAGTGTTTACGAGATCTTCAGTATGCCATATTTGTTTGACTCTGAGGACGTTTACAAGTCCGTTATGCAGGATACCGATTACATGGAAAAGATCTATGAGTCTACAGACGAAGCAGGCTTCCGTGTAGTTACCTGGTATAATGCAGGAACCAGAAACTTCTATGGCAAGAAGCCGATCAACACTCCAGATGACTTAAAGGGTATGAAAATCCGTGTACAGCAGAGCCCGGCCAGTGTTGCCATGGTAAATGCATTTGGCGCAGCTGCAGCTCCTATGAGCTTTGGTGAGGTTTATACTGCCATCCAGCAGGGCGTTATTGACGGTGCTGAGAACAATGAGCTGGCACTGACCAACAATAAGCACGGTGAAGTAGCTAAGTATTATTCCTATAATAAACATCAGATGGTACCGGATATGCTGGTTGCCAACTTAAAATTCTTAAACGGCTTAAGCCCGGAAGAATATCAGGTATTTAAAGAGGCTGCTGCTGTTTCCACTGAAGTTGAGATGGCTGAGTGGGACAAGAGCATTGAAGAGGCAAAGGACATTGCCATTAATCAGATGGGCGTTCAGTTCATTGATGTAGATGTAAATGAATTTAAGCAGAAAGTGCTTCCTCTTCATGAGAAGATGTTACAGGAAAATCCGAAGATCGTGGATTTCTACAACCACATCCAGGAAGCAAACGAAAAAGCAAAGGGAGGACAGTAGAATGGAAACAATGCTGAAAATCAAAGCAGGGATCATGCGCGTTCTTAGTATCGTTATCATTTTCCTGTTTGCCTTTATGACCGTTATTGGTACTTACCAGATCGTGACCCGTTATTTCTTCAATAAGCCAAGTACTGTATCTGAGGAACTTTTAACATACAGCTTTACATGGATGGCTCTTCTTGCTTCTGCTTATGTGTTTGGAAAGAGAGACCACATGAGAATGGGCTTTTTAGCAGATAAGCTTACCGGTCCTGCAAGAAAAGTATTAGAGCTTTGCATTGACGCTTTAACCTTTGCTCTGGCAGCTGTTGTGCTGGTATATGGCGGTATTTCCATTACTAAGCTGACCATGATTCAGACTACCGCTTCTCTGCGCGTTCCTATGGGATATATTTACGTGATCGTACCTGTTACCGGTGTTCTGATCATGATCTTCAGTGTTATGAATGCGATCCAGGTTTCCAAGAAGAACTTTGATGAGAAGGGGGAAGTTAGATTATGAGTAGTATAGCAGTTACCTGTGGCCTTATTATCCTGGTGCTCCTTGTGATCATGCTTCTTGCAGGAGTTCCTATTGCAGTTGCTCTGGCAGTTTCCTCCATTGCAGCTATTCTCCCTGTTTTAAATACAGGCGCAGCCGTATTGACAGGCGCACAGAGAATTTTCTCCGGTATTTCCGTATTCAGCTTACTGGCAATTCCTTTCTTTATTCTTGCTGGTAACCTGATGAACAAGGGCGGTATTGCCATCCGTCTGATCAACTTCGCTAAACTGTTTACAGGAAGGATCCCTGGAGCTTTAGCACATACAAACGCAGTAGCAAACATGCTGTTTGGCGCGATCTCCGGTTCCGGTACAGCAGCAGCTTCCGCTATGGGTTCTATTATCGGACCTATTGAGGAAGAAGAAGGCTATGACCGTGATTTCTCCGCAGCAGCAAACATTGCAACTGCTCCTACAGGACTTCTGATCCCGCCAAGCAACGTTATGATCACTTATTCTCTGGTCAGCGGCGGTACATCTGTAGCAGCATTGTTCATGGCTGGTTATATTCCTGGTATCCTCTGGGGACTTGCCTGCATGATCGTTATCTATATCTTCGCTAAGAAGAAAGGTTACGCAAGCACAAAGAGATTTACAAACAGTGAAAAGATCAAAGTATTTTTCCAGGCTATCCCATGTCTGTTAATGATCATCATTGTAATCGGCGGCATTATTTCCGGTATCTTTACTGCAACAGAGGGAAGCGTTGTAGCCGTTGTATACAGCCTGATCCTTTCCCTGTTCTTCTACCGCTCCATTAAGGTTTCTGAGCTGCCAAAGATCTTCCTTGACAGTGCGGAAATGACTGGTATCATCATCTTCCTGATCGGTGTTTCCAGTATCATGAGTTGGGTAATGGCATTTACTGAGATCCCGAAGGCAGTTTCCACTGCTATGTTAAGCATCAGTGACAACCGTTATGTGATCCTTTTCATTATTAACATTCTGCTTCTGATCATCGGTACATTCATGGATATGACACCGGCGTGTCTGATCTTTACCCCGATTTTCCTGCCGATCTGCCAGCAGCTTGGAATGAATACCGTTCACTTTGGTATCATGATGATCTTCAACCTGTGTATCGGTACTATCACACCTCCTGTAGGAACTACCCTGTTTGTAGGTGTTAAGGTGGGCCAGACTAAGATCGAAAATGTTATTAAACAGCTGTTAGTTTACTTTGCAGCTATATTTATCGTACTTCTGTTAGTAACTTATGTTCCAATCCTGTCAATGTGGCTGCCGGGATTACTTGGATATGTTTAAATAGAAATCAGGTTAACACAAAATCTCACATAGTGTTATAGAACCTGACTTTCAGAGTTGAATAGTAAAATATGGTGCTAAGCCAAGGATTAAAACCTATGGCTTAGCATTTTTATCTCTCCATCACTCAGAAAATAGGACATCAGTGGCAGGTTGCAAAGTGACGCGAAGTTTTTTATAATGGTGTCAGTATATAAGACCGCCTGTGGAAATGGTCAGGAAATGGTTATTTTCGTCACCTAATTAAAACGGAATGAGGCCAGTGCAGCATTTTAAACCAGTTTGAGTGTGGGCGGTATTATCAGTATAACAAAGGGCGGCTGTTTGATGAGAACAGGCGCAGATTCAGGGAGCGCTGAATTAGGGAGAAAATATATGAAGAAGAGTATTTCAGTTGTGACGCTGTTTCCGGGAGCCAGTCAGTGCTATGCCGGGCAGATAAGGGAACTGTTTGGCGATCTGGTGGAGGTTTATTCCTACAGTACAAGTGACCAATCGGTGGAAAAGATAACAAGAACGGATTTATATCTGGTTTCTACGGATGCTTTTAAGATAGCGGAGGAGGAGAGCCAGTATGTGCCGGCAGACGGGCAGGTGGTGGAAATATATGTAGGATATTCCAAGGAGGTGATTCGCAGACTGAAGGAAATTCCGGCAGGAACCAGGGTGCTGTTTGTCAATGTTACGCACCAGATGGCCAGAGAGGCCATTACGCAATTAGAGCAGTCAGGTGTGAATCAGCTTCAATTCATTCCTTACGGGCCGGATGTATTTACGATGGAACCGACTTTTGGGGATGATGTGGTGCCGGAGAATGTAAAGCTGGCGGTAACGCCGGATGAGATGGATTTTGTTCCTGCAGGGATGGAGCAGGTCATCAATATCGGTCATCGTCCCTGTACTGCAAACACCATGATTGAGACTGCTTTGCGACTGGGATTAGAGAGTGTAATGGAAGAAAAAAAATTCCAGAATTATATTCACTCTATGGCTTCCGGAAATTACAGCTTTGAGCAGATGTTCCAGCGCTCCAGAAATCTGGAGAGTCAGTTGGATCTTCTTCTGGAAATTCTGGACGAGGGCGTGATCGGCGTTAATGAAAAAGGGAAAATTTTTGCCTGTAATCAGAAAGCCAGGGTTATTACAGGTATGAAGATCAGGATGCTTTTGGGGCGGCCGGCGGAACAGATTTTTCCATATATTCCTTTTGAAAAATGTATCCGTGAGCAGACGCAGGTTCTGGAGCGCCTGATCCGTATTAATGCGGCAAATATCAATATGACAGTGGTTCCGGTTATGCGGGGCGGCCGATGTATCGGCGCTTTTTCCACCCTTCAGCCATTAAGCGAGCTGGAAAAAAAGCAAAATGAGCTGCGAAGTCAGCTGCGAACCAAGGGATACCGGGCGAAGTATAATTTTGAGGATGTAGTCGGAAAATCCCAGGCCATTGAGAAAACCAAAACGATCTTAAAGAGCATGGCCCAGACGGAATCTCCCATACTTTTAATCGGAGAGACAGGAACTGGAAAGGAAATTTTTGCTCACGCAGTTCATCTGGCCTCCAGCCGCAGAGATGGCCCTTTTGTGGCCATCAATGTAGCCGCCATGCCGGAAAATCTTCTGGAAAGCGAGCTTTTTGGTTATGAGGAAGGTGCTTTTACCGGGGCCAAAAAAGGAGGCCGTCCCGGCCTTTTTGAGTTTGCCCATGAGGGAACTCTGTTTCTGGATGAGGTCGAGGGAATGAGCATGGCCATGCAGGTAAAGCTTCTGCGCGTTTTGCAGGAGAGGGAAATCATGCGTGTAGGCGGAAATCAGATCATTAATGTGAACGTGCGTATTGTGGCGGCCACAAATGAGAGCCTGGAGGAGCGGGTGGAGAACGGAAGTTTCCGTAGGGATCTGTATTACCGGCTGAGCACACTTCCGGTCCTCATACCGCCGCTGCGGGAACGGGAGGGGGACATACAGCTGCTTTTGGAGCATTTCCGCAGATGTGCAGGCGGAGAATTTTCACTGTCTACTGAGGTGAGACAGCTCCTGTTTCGTTATTCCTGGCCCGGAAATATCCGGGAGCTTCAGAATGTGGTAGAGTATCTGTGTTTTACAGGAGAAAAGGTGATTAAGCGTGAGGATTTGCCAGTAACCTTTCTGCGTCTGGCGGGACAGGAAAAACCGGCAGTACGAAACCGGGACTTAGCAAAAAATGATTCCCGGTACAGTCCGGCTTTCTGGTTTGTGCTGGGACTGCTTTATAAGGCGGAAAAAGAGAGGCATCCTGCCGGCAGGGAGATGATACTGGAGACGGCAAGACAGCAGAATGTTGCACTGTCACAGAAGAAAATACGAGATATTCTGGCATTGATGGCGCAAAAGGGTTTTGCCACCGTGAGCCGGGGAAGAGGCGGCAGCCGCATCACAGAAACTGGTCAAAAAATGTGGGAAAATAACCAAATAACCAAATGACCAATTAAAATATGCGTTTTGGAAGCGGAAGCAAAAAGAAATGGGGAAAATGCGTGCTTTTCAGAATTGGCATGAATCTTGCTATATAAATAAGCAGCGGCCCGAAAGGAAACGGGCTGTAAAATGAAAGAGGAATGTCGCAGAGCACTGCAGGGCTCCGGCAGGAAAGGAGAGAAGTGAAATACAATTTTGACGAGGTCATTGACCGGAGCAAAAACCGCTCCGCCAAATATGACGAGAGAGAAAAGAAGTTTGGAAGAAAAGATGTGATTCCGCTGTGGATCGCAGACATGGACTTTAAGACGGCGCAGCCCATTATTGATGCCGTAAAGGCAAAAGCAGAGGAAGGAATCTGGGGCTACACCTCCAGACCGGCTTCTTATTATGAGGCAGTCTGCGGTTGGCAGAAACGCCGCAATGGCTGGGAGATCGACAAGTCTAAAATCAGTTTCAGCCTTGGCGTAGTACCTACATTATCTTCTATAGTGGAGGTTTTTACAGAGCCAGGAGATAAGGTGCTGATCCAGACACCGGTTTACTCCGAGTTTTATGATGTGACAGAGGGCTGGGGCAGAGAAGTAGTTGAAAGCCCGCTGGTTGAGACGGATGGGAACTGGAGTGTTGATTTTGAGGATTTTGAGGAGAAGGTAAAACAGGCGAAAATATTTTTCCTGTGCAGTCCTCACAATCCCCTTGGAATTGTATGGGAGAGAGAGCTGCTTACCAGATTATGCGAGATCTGCATTAAAAATCATGTGTTGATCGTATCAGATGAGATTCATTCCGATTTGGTTTTTCATGGAAAGAAGCATATTCCGACGGCAACGCTGTCGCCGGAAATCGCAGCCAACGTGATCAGCTGTATTTCCGGAACAAAAACCTTCAACATGGCGGGCCTGCAGGCGTCAGCGGTTATCTTCCCTAATATGGAGTTGAAGGCGAAGTATGACAGGTTCTGGATGAATCTGGATATTCACCGCAACAATGCCGTTAGTTCCGTTGCGATGGAGACAGCATTTAATGAAGGAGAGGAATGGCTGGAGCAGCTTCTGGTATATATTTCCGACAACTTTGATTTTATCAAGGATTACTGTGAGAAATACATTCCTCAGATTCATCCCAATGTTCCGGACGCTACCTATCTGGTATGGCTGGATTGCCGGGAGCTGGGAATGAGCAATGAAGAGCTGAGCCGTTTTATGGTAGAGAAAGCTGGCTTGGGATTAAGCGATGGATACACATTCGGAAGAAGTCTTTCCGGTTATATGCGTCTTAACGCAGCATGTCCCAGAAGTGTTTTAAAACAGGCTTTAGAGCAGCTTCGTGCTGCTGTGGAAGCGTTATAGGGAAGCAAAGTAAGTATAATGGAGGGAAAAAAAATGGCAAAAGAAAAGAAGAAAGGCTTTGTGCTGCGGGCACTGGACACTGTGGAGCATGTGGGAAATGCTCTGCCCAACCCTGCAACGATTTTCCTGATTTTGACGGGAGTTGTAATCGTACTGTCCGCAATCTGTGCGGCTTGTGGTGTATCGGTTACATATGATTTCCTGGACAACTCAAAGGGAGAAATCACCCAGAAAACCGTTGCTGCAGTCAGCCTTCTGGCACCTGACAGCATCCGTCACATGGTAACAACCGTAGTTGGAAACTTTACCGGATTCTTCGCACTTGGAACTGTATTCACCATCATGATCGGTGTAGGCGTAGCGGACGGAACCGGATTTATGTCTGCATTGCTGAGGAAGGTGGCTGCTTCCACTCCAAAGGCATTTGTGACAGCTGTTGTGGTATTCTTAGGAATTATGTCCAACATCGCATCTTCTACCGGATATGTAGTTCTGGTGCCATTGGGCGCAGTTTTATTTATGGCATTCGGCCGTCATCCAATCGCAGGTCTTGCAGCAGCCTTTGCAGGTGTATCCGGCGGATGGAGTGCAAACCTTTTGATCGGAACCAATGACCCCATGTTTGCTGGTATGTCCACACAGGCAGCTCAGATGATCGATCCAAACTACAATGTACTTCCTGTATGTAACTGGTATTTCATGATAGCATCTACATTCCTGATCACCATTATCGGAACCTTTGTTACAGATAAAATCATTGAGCCACGTCTGGCTCCTTATGTACCGGATGCTTCTGAGCAGGTTCAGGATATCGGTGAGAATGAGAAGCGCGGTATGCGCTGGGCAGGAATTACAGCGCTGGTTTATATAGCAATTATGGCAATGTTAGTTGTACCGCAGAACGGACTTTTAAGAAATCCGGAAACACACGCATTTTTAAGCTCCCCGTTCATGAGCGGAATCATTTTCTTCATGATGCTTCTGTTCCTGCTTCCGGGCCTTGCTTATGGTATCGGCGCTGGCGTTATCAAGAATGACAAAGATGTAGTGGAACTGATGAACAAGACCATCAGCGGTCTTTCCAGCTTCATGGTTCTGATTTTCTTCGCAGCTCAGTTTACTGCATGCTTTAACTATTCAAACCTGGGAACCATCATTTCCGTTGCAGGCGCCGATTTCTTAAAGTCTGTTGGCTTCACAGGACTGCCGTTGATCATTTGCTATATCGTACTGACCGCATTTATCAATATCTTTATTGCAGTTGACTCTGCAAAATGGGCTATTATGGCACCGATTTTCGTTCCAATGTTCATGCGTCTGGGTTATTCTCCGGAACTTACCCAGGTAGCTTACCGTATCGGCGATTCCAGTACCAACATCATTGCTCCGCTGATGCCATTCTTCGTATTGACTGTAGCATTCTTCCAGAAGTATGACAAGAAGGCAGGAATTGGAAGTGTTATTTCTACCATGCTTCCTTACTCACTGGCATTCTTAATTGGCTGGATTATCATGTTCTGCGTATGGTATGTACTGGGACTTCCGTTAGGACCTGGTTCACCGATGTTCTATTAATGAATAACTAACTGATGGTTGAAGGAGAAGGGGAAAACAAATGAGACCAAAGGAATATAGAATTAAGGAACTGCTTCGCAAAAAGGGATTGGATGGAGCAATCGTATCCTCTCCGGAGAATTTTCATTATGTAACAGGATTCGGCGGCCATCAGCATACCGTATCCAGACAGCCAGGATTTACCCTGGCTGTCATGCGGGCTGATGACAAGGTGCCCACCCATCTGACAACGATGGACTTTGAGGCTGCCACATTCCGTATTAAGGCTGCGGGACTGAATTTTGTGGTAGATCCTTATGATACCTGGGTTGGCTTAAAGACCTGGGATGAGATCGCACACGGAGCAGTTGTGCCGGATAAGACAGCTATGGAAAGCTCCATGGATAAGCTGGTTCAGTTTATGAAAGCCTGCGATCTGGCGGACAAAAAGGTTGGCGTAGAGCTGGATTACCTTCCAGTTCCTTACTATAAGAGCCTGACTGAAAAGTTCCCGGAAGCGGAATTTGTGGATATTTCTGATTTATTTGTCTATGCCCGCAGTGTAAAACAGCCGGACGAGATTGAAATGTTCCGTAACCTGTGCCGCATTGCAGACCATGGTTTTACAGAGGTAAGCAAAATTGCGAAGATCGGTGTGTCTGAGCGTGAATTGGCTCAGTGCTTCCGGGAAGATGTAATAAAGTCCGGATTCTGTGCTCCAAGCTCCTGGTCTATGTTCTCCACAGGCCCATCCAGCGCAAGGCTGACACTGCCGGGAGACGGAGTTGTAAAAGACGGGGATGTGGTGAAATTTGATGCAGGTGTCAATGCAGAATTTGATTTCTATACCACAGATACCTCCAGAGCATGGATAATCGGAAACGGCGACCCGGCATTGTTAAAATTAAAGGATCGTCTTTACGAAGGACAGCGCAGAATGATTGCGGCGGCAAAACCAGGCCTTCCTATCAATGAATTGTATCACACTGCATATGATTATGTAAAAGAGATGTTCCCTTGCTATCGGAGAGGTCATCAGGGACACTCCATCAGTATGGGACCGGCGACAGCTGAGGCGCCTTACATCAATGCTTCCGAGACAAGACCTCTGGAGGCAGGAATGATACTGGCAATGGAAGTACCTTGCTACATTGACGGTGTAAATGGTTTTAACATTGAGGATATGGTGCTGATTACAGAGGATGGTTGTGAAGTGCTGACACCAAACACACCTCATTATCTGTAAAACAGGTCGGTTAAGTCCAGCGGTGTGATGTCAAGAAAATAAATGATTTAAAAATCATACATTTTTGATATATACCGCAAAGACAAAAAACACCCACCTAAGCCCTGTCGACCAGATTTTTTAAATGAGCAGGGCGTAGTTCATCAGCAAGCAGATGGAATCTACTTTGCTGGACAGTATAGGCGGTTGTCTTTCAGCAGTCGAAAGACTAAACGCACAAATTTACGGGCAGTTAATGCGAGTGCACGTTTGTGTTGGCATCTGTTTACCTCTTTGTATTTGAGGTGGTAGAAGTCGCTGTATTCCTTGTCGCATCTTACAAGAGAAAATGCGGCTTCACACAGATAATACTTTAAAAATCGGTTGCCTGATGGAATGAGCCTTGTAACTTCGGCTTCAAATCCACCGGACTGGTGTTGTTTCCAGGCAAGCCCGCATATTTAGCAAGCGATGCCTGATTATCAAAACGATTGATATCTCCGATTTCAGCCATGATACCGGCTGAATATACAGGCCCAATACCTGGAATGGATATCAATACATTTGGCAAGAGTTCCATCAGGGCTTTGATAGCTTTATCGAACTCTTTGATTTGAGATTCCAATGCCTTCATAGAGGTTATGGATATTGAAAGCACCTGATTAACAGAGTCATTTACCGTCTTGGGTAAACGGTAAGAACTGCGGGCAGCTTTCTGAATGGCTTTGGCTACTGCATCAGGATCAGGAAAGCGATTCTTTCCTTTTTCAATGATAAAGTCAGTAAGCTCATGTAAGTCCATATTTGCCAGTGCTTCTGCGGATTCAAATTCATCGTAGACAGCAAGGGCAGTAGTGCTGAAGGCATCGCTGAATACCTTCTACTGCGTCATAGTAGAATACTTCTTGAACAGCACATTCATGAATCGCTGCTTTTCTTTGACAAGATTCTGAACAGCGAAGAAACGTGCCCGTGTGAGGTTTTGGAGAGCTTTATAACGGTAGTCTCCCATATATACCTCTTTGTTGATTCTACCGAAACGCAGGCAGTCAGCAATAACAAAAGAGTCCACATAATCATTCTTTGGCAAGTCATTGTAAGTATCGTGAAACTTCTTGACTTGCTTAGGATTGAGGACATGAATCTTTCTGTTAAACGGTGCCAGAGTGGCATCTTCCCTTAAGAAGTACACGAGATTGTCTCCGTAAACTGAGGTTGCTTCAAGACCGATCAGAACCGTGTCAAGGGAATGTGAAGTTAAAGCAGAATAGATTTTTTTTACCAACAGGGTAGAACCTTCATGAGAGTTAGCAACAGAAAAGTTGCTGTGTTTATCTCTATTTGGAAGCATTAAGTAAACGACATTGGATTTGCTGCTTACATCGATACCGACGTAAAGTGTGTTCATTGTAATCACCTTCTTTCGTTGTAGATTAAAGTGTTCAATCGGCTTGGTAAACCCCATGATCATGGAGCATCGACACCCTCGCATATAAGAATCCAGCTTAAGATGGACAGATGCGAAACCACACTGCTAGATGGTTATCCATGAACTTAAGCAAACAGCCAGCCGGTTTGAAGCTAACTTCCATGTCAGGGGAACAGACTTAGTATGAAGCAACCATTACTGGTTCAACAGGAGTGAAAAGAACTATTACCTGATTGACACTGGGACAATTATATCATGGGCTTTACTAAGCCTATTGAACAAATATTTATTTAGTAACTTATTAACCAAAATATATGTATTTATGTATCTAAAAGATATTATACGAGGAGTGATTTTCCATGAATAAAAGGATTTTGATCATAGGAGGCGTGGCAGGCGGTGCTTCGGTAGCGGCCAGAGCAAGACGTCTCGACGCGGGAGCAGAGATCATTATGTTTGAGCGTGGCCCACATGTGTCCTTTTCCAACTGCTCTCTTCCCTATTATCTGTCGGGAGTAGTGGGGAACAGTGATGCATTGTTAATGATGTCACCGGAAAAATTCAAAAAATCTTACGATATAGACGCACGGGTTAACAGCGAAGTGACGGCCATTAACCGTGACAAAAAGACCATTGAGATTAAAAACACGCTGACCGGGGACGTACATGAGGAGGCCTACGATGTTCTGGTTATGGCTCCCGGTGCATCACCTGTAAAGCCAAGAAGCATCGGCGGAATTGACGGCAAAAATGTGTATACAATCCGTAACGTGGCAGATATTGTTCACTTAAAGGATGGACTGGAGGCCGCAGGAGCGGAGAACACAGCGGTTATCGGCGGTGGCTTTATCGGAATTGAGGTGGCTGAAAACCTTGCAAAGGCGGGGAAGAAGGTTACTGTGGTGGAGGCCATGAGCCAGATTCTGGCGCCCTTTGATTACGATATGGTACAGATGCTTCACAAGGAGCTGCTGGACAACGGCGTGTCTTTAATTGTGGAGGATGGAGTAAAACCATTGAAGAGAAGCAGATTACCCTTGCTTCCGGCAAAACGGTGCCGGCGGATGCGGTTATTCTGGCATTGGTGTAGCACCGGAGACGGGGCTTGCAAAGGCAGCCGGACTGGAAATCGGAGAGACCGGCGGTATTTTGGTGGATCACAACTACCGCACAAGCGATAAAAATATCTATGCGGTTGGTGATGCCATTGAGGTCTTTGACCGTATGACCGGGAAACCATCACGTCTGGCTCTTGCCGGTCCGGCCCTGAGACAGGCGCGGGCGGCGGCGGATGCGATGTATGGGATTCCAGATGACAACAGAGGTGTTATCGGTTCCTGTGCACTGCGTGTATTTGGCTTAAATGCAGCAGCAACCGGTCTTAATGAGCGGAATGCCCGCAAAGCCGGAATTCCCTGCGATTCTGTTTATGTGATTCCTGGTGACAAGGTGGGAATTATGCCGGGAAGTGCACCTATGCACTTTAAACTGGTGTTTGAGGTTCCGACAGGAAGGATCCTGGGTGCTCAGGCCATCGGAAGAGGAAATGTGGACAAACGGGTGGATGTGATTGCAGCCATGGTTTCCATGAATGGCACCATCCGGGATTTAAAGAATCTGGAGCTGTGTTATTCACCAGTATTTGGCACAGCCAGAGATGTGGTAAATCAGGCGGCTCTGGTGGCTGAAAATATTCTGTACGGACGTTTCCGCCAGGTTCCGGTTACACAGGTAAGAAGCCTTGTGGAGGAACAGGCGTTCATTGTAGATGTACGGGAAAAAGGAGAGTATGAGGCCGGACATTTGAAGGGTTCTGTGAATATTCCTTTAAGTGAGCTTCGCGAGAGAACGGATGAAATTCCGAAAGACCGTCCGGTATACCTGCATTGCCGTTCCAGTCAGAGAAGCTACAATGCGCTGATGGCGCTTCAGGGACGGGGATATGAGAATGTGGTTAATATTTCCGGATCATTCCTTGGAATCTGCCTGTATGAGTACTACAATGATGTGGCATGGGGCGGGAAAAATCGTGACGGAATATAATTTCGCATAAATATTCTGATATTTTTATACAACTTTCAGATTGACGCAGAATGTGTGTTGGAGTAAGTTTTTATGAAAACGCACATTCTGCGTTTTCGCTGTTGTCATGTGTCTGAAAGAAGCTGCCGGCGACAGAACCTGCGAATCGGCAGATCAGCTTGTAGTTCTCATGAACAGGCTATTGAAAAGGGGCGGTATTTTTGTTTAAGGGGCAGTTGCTATTGAACGATGAGATGTGTTACTATAAAGAAAGTGTTAAGTTCCAGTTATTGGAAAATATCAGGATGTTCTCTCGGAGTCTTTCCTGCACCTGCTTTTGTGGCTGATTTTCCGCCAGTCGCACCCGAATTTCATCAATGTACGCACCGCGTACACCTCAGAAATTTGGGCACGACTGACAAAAATCTTCTCACAAAATCAGGCACAGAAAGATTCCGAGAGAACATCAGGGTTTGGGGGAAGAAACTTATGGAAGCAATACTGATGCGGGCCGGATCTTTTATGGCTGTGATCATCTTGGGGTATGTTCTGAAAAAGTAGGATTTTTAAGGAAGATGATTTTTATGTTATGTCAAAGATCATGGTGAAGATCACACTTCCTGCATCCATCATAGTCAATTTTTCGCAGACGAAAATGGAGCCATCCATGTTTTACTATGTTTGTTAGGTTTTGGCGGGGGTATTTTATATATGGCTCTTGGATGGATCATGGGTGGAAAAGATCCGGATGAAAAGGATTTCAGATCCTGAACCTTTCCGGCTACAGCATCGGAAGCTTTACCATGCCATTTACCAGCAGCTTTTGGACCTGCCGGTGTAGTTGTTACCAGCCTGTTTGATACGGGAAATGCCGTGATCGCTTTAGGCGGTTCTTACAGTATTGGCGCCATGGTTAAAAACAGGAAAAGCACTTTTCATTTATCCCGCTGTGCAAAACACTTCTCTGTTCAGTTCCTTTTGATGCTTATCTTTTATGTATATTTTATACTGGTTTCATTTGTCGCTGCCGGCACCTGTATTAAACATTGCACAGCTGGTGGCAAATGCAAATGCTTTTCTCGCTATGCTTATGTTAGGTGTTGGATTTAAGCTGTCAGGAGACCGGACACAGATGAGCAAGATCGTGAAAATGTTAGGTGTCCGCTATGGAGTGGCTGTTTTAACAGCAGCAGCATTTTACTTTCTGCTTCCTTTTCACTGGAATACCGTCAGGCTCTGGCAGTGCTTGTGTTCAGCCCTATTGCCGCAGCGGCGCCTGCATTTACAGCAGACATGAAAGGGGATATTAACCTGGCAAGCGCGGTAAATTCTCTTCCATCATTATCAGTATGGTCTGCATTACCTGTGTGCTGATCGCTGTTTTATAGAAATGATGGATATAAGTTGTAGTTACTGTTCATGCGTTGCATGACCAGCAATGGAATTTGCCGTGGCTTCGCATTTAAATACGGCAAATTCCCGCTACCACTACGTTATCGTACGGCACTTTCGGTTCCAAAAGTGTCTACCATGTACAGTAACTATGTTGTATACAAAATGAACACCTTGTATGCAAAATAACTTTGAAATAGCGCAGGTTTGTGTTATGATGATACCAGGGTAAAAGGTCTAAAATCCGTTGCAAGCTTGCTTGCAGGAGGATTTTGAACTTGGGAGCCGCCAAAACATGAGTAAGGAGCCATTTTTGAAGAAAAATGAGCGGATTACGAATGTTTTAGAATTGCAGGAGTGCAAAGCACGTAGCAATTCGGTATCAGAGGGTCAAAAGATCATAAATACAGCCTGTTTCATACAGGCGGGTTATTACGGAGGACAGAAAAAATGGAAGCGATTCTGATGAAAGCAGCTTCTTTTATTGCAGTTATTATTTTAGGATATGGATTGCGGAAAGCTGGATTTTTAAAGAAGAAGATTTTTATGTATTGTCAAAGATCGTGCTTAAGATCACACTTCCTGCATCCATCATTGCAAATTTTTCACAGACTGAGATACAGCCTGCCATGCTTTTGCTGTGTCTTGTAGGATTTGCAGGCGGCGTGCTTTACATGAGCCTTGGATGGATCCTTGGAGGAAAAGACAGGGATGAAAAGGCATTTCATATCATGAATATGTCCGGTTATAATATTGGAAATTTCACCATGCCATTTACTGCCGGTTTTGGCCCTACTGGCGTAGTCATTACCAGTTTATTTGATACGGGAAATGCGTTTATCTGTCTGGGAGGTGCCTACAGTGTAGCTTCTATGGCAAAGGATAAAACAGCAGGTTTTCTGTGGGACCTATTTTGAAAACACTGATAAAATCCGCGCCATTTGATGCATATATCGGTATGCTCATCCTTTCCCTGATCCATGTTTCACTTCCGACACCTGCTGTCAGCATTGCACAGCTGATCGGAAATGCCAATGCGTTTATGGCAATGTTAATGCTTGGAGTTGGTTTTAAGCTTTCAGGCGATAAAAGACAGATCGGAAAGATCGGAAAGATCCTTTCCATACGTTATGGTGTGGCAGTGATCGCATCATTGATGTTTTATTTTGTTCTTCCCCTTCCGTTGGAATACCGTCAGACACTGGCGGTACTGGTGTTCAGCCCTATTGCAGCAGCAGCACCTGCTTTTACCGGTGATCTGAAAGGGATATTGGTCTTGCAAGTGCAGTAAACTCCATTTCTATTATTATCAGTATGGTCATGATCACAACGGTACTTATTGTTGTACTGTAAATAATCATAATAAATGATGAAATAATTCTGCGAAAGCAGACCGGATTTTGAAGAAAAGAGAATAAACGGGGAAGGAATGGTTATAATAGAATTATCACCAAAGAGAAAATATTAATACTTATCCTCCCTTTTTATACCTTGTCTGTTGACGAAGCGCAGCAGATAAGGTATTGTATTTTCTGGCAAAACACGGATAATAGACACGAACATAGTACATCATAGTAAATGAGAGGATAAAGGACATATGAAATTTTATCTGGCTCCCATGGAAGGAATCACAGGATACATATACAGACAGGCATACAATAGCTGTTTTAAGCCTATGGACAGGTATTTTACACCATTTCTGGCACCGAAGCATAAAAGCGGTTTCAGCAGCAAAGAATTAAATGACATCCTTCCGGAGCATAATCAGGAATGGAGGTCATTCCCCAGATCCTTACATCAGATCCGGAGGATTTTTAGATACAGCGGTAAAATTAAAGGAATATGGTTATACAGAGGTTAATCTGAACCTGGGATGCCCTTCAGGTACTGTGGCAGCCAAGGGAAAAGGTGCTGGGTTTTAAAAGATACTGAAAAGCTTGCCAGGTTCTTAGGAGAGGTCAGTGAGGGAATGGAACGGGAAAATCTTCATTTTTCCATCAAGACCCGCGTGGGTGTGGAAAGTGAAGAAGAGTTTCAGACTCTTTTAGGTCTGTACAACCAGTGCCCATTAACAGAACTTATCATCCACCCTAGAGTATTAAAAGATTTTATAAATACAATGTGCGGATGAATGCTTTTAAAGAGGGATTTGAAAAAGCAGACATTCAGTGTGTTATAATGGGGATATTTTCCGAAGGAAAGACTATGACCGTCTTGTAAAAGAGTATCCGGATCTGGATAAGATAATGATGGGACGGGGATCATGATGAACCCATTTTTAATGGAAGAGATCGCTGACGGAACATCCCAGAAAGTATCTGGAAAATGTCTGCCGCCAGGAAGGCAGACCGGCTGGAGAAGTTCCACCGTCTGCTCTGTGACGGATATACCCATGTTATGAGCGGAGACAGACCGGTATTGTTTAAAATGAAAGAACTGTGGGGATTTCTGATCCATTCCTGTCCGGAAGAAGAAAAGCTTATGAAGAAGATACGCAAGGCACAGCACCTTGCAGAATATGAAGGGTGGTATCAGAACTGTTCTGCCGCATGAGAGAGCATGAATAAGATCATGGATAAGAGCATGAATAAGGCCATGAGAAAATTTATTGCCCAATAAAATGGAGGGAGCGGCAGAAAGGGGAATCTGCCGGCTTAGGTATGAAAAAGTGTCTTCCTGTATGGTAAAAGGTCTCATCAACCTTACAAGTAATAATATACAGGTAAATTGTGGACAAAGTTTGAGCAGACGATAAAGAAAAATAAAATTCCTGAAGGGAAAATAAAGAAATTATGAAAGACTTCGAGGAAAGCGGATCAGGAGGTAGAGACATGTATGATAATCTGACAAAAGACGATATTAAAAATGCAGGAAGAAATAGAATACCGTAAGCTGGTGGTGCGCAAAGAAGCATTGGAAGCAGTAAAGAGGCAAGAGCCCAGGGCGACTTAAGCGAAAATTTTGAATATAAGGCGGCAAAGCAGGATAAGAACCGTAACGAGAGCCGTATCCGTTATCTGGAAAAATGATAAAACAGCACGTATTGTTTCGGATGAGTCAAAATCAGATGAAGTAGGTCTGGGCGACCGGGTGGAATTATACATTCCGGAAGATGATGAAACAGAAAGCTATAAATTAGTGACCACAGTCCGGGGAAACTCCATGAAAGGACTTATAAGTATTGATTCTCCCTTAGGAAAGGCAATTAAGGGCCGTAAAACAGGAGATAAGGTGTATATTAAAGTAAATGACACCTACGGATATGAGGCGGAGATCCGTTCCATCGATAAGACAGCCAAAGAGGAAGAAGACCAGCTGCGCAGCTATTAATTACTATGAAAGTCCCGGACGGCAGCCGCGAATGAGCCATGCTTGCATGAGCGAATTCACGGGTATCGGACGGGCAAGCCGGTATGAGCAAGGAGCGCGATAGCGCGGTTGCGAATGCTGGCGACGATTGCGGAGCACCAAAGGTGCGGAGCAATCGGCTTTCATGAATGGTGATGCCTGCGTCAGCAGTCATGTCCGTTTAGAAACGGCGCCTTATCACAGAAAGGCAGGAAATGATATGGGCAATAATATGGATAAAAAGGGAATACTGACTGTGCGGATGATGGGAACCATATCAGTGGAATATGAAGGGGAGTTTTTCCTGTAGGGACTGCTCTTACAGGGAAGATCCTGCAGCTTTTCCTGATCCTTTGTATGCAGGAAAGAAAGAGTGGGCAGGGAAGAACTGTTAGATGTATTTTACGGAAATGGAGAGTATGCTAATCCATCCGGCAGTTTAAGGGCAGCAGTTTTCAGGCTGCGCAGATTATTAAAAGAAATGCTGCCGGAGCATGAGTATATCTGCACAGATGGCGGTATTTACCGGTGGGATGAGGGAAATGTGACTGTTTCCATTGATGCCAGAAATTTTGAAAAAGCAGCTCAAAGTGCTCTTGCAACAGGAAAAAAGAGGAACTATGCCACGCCTGCAGCTTGTATTATGGGGAATTCCTTTCCCAGATGACAGGAGAAAAATGGGTCAATGTGATCGGAGTAAAATACCAGGAGCTGTATTTTAAATGCCTGCGCCTGGCAAGCCGGCTTTTAAAAGCAGACCGGGAATATGACAGGCTTTTAAACTTAAGCACAGCAGCCAGTAAGCTGTATCCTTATGAGGAATGCCAGATGATGAAGCTGGACTGCCTGATCGCTTTAAAACGGTATCAGGAAGCCATGGAAGTTTATAAACAGGTGGTCGTCCAGTATTTTGAAGAACAGGGGCTTCCGCCTTCTGAAACTATGCTGCAGCGTTTCCGCCTGATGAGCGGGCAGATCCGCTATACTTCCGATATGTTAAAGGACATTGAAAATACCTTAAAAGAGAGGGAAGAAACCCAGGGACCGTATTACAGTACATATCCTTCATTTATTGACAGTTACCGTCTGGTGAGCCGTATGGCAGAACGCTTTTCCTTTGAATATACATTGTTCTGCATCACTCTTGTAGATGGAAAAGGAGCATTGCTGGAAGGCGAAATGGTGCAGACGACATCTGAGATGTTAAAAATGCCATAGGAGAGAGTCTGCGAAAGGGAGACCTGTTTACCTGCTACAGCCCGGTCCAGTACCTGGTCCTGTTAAATGGAGCAGGCCAGGAACATGTCCTGGCCGTGTGTGAACGTGTGGAACGCAGCTTAAAGCAATGGGAAAATGGAAAAAGATCAATTTTAGTCATCAGATCCTGGGGTTGGCACCATAGCGTCCTTCCAGATATTGTTTACCATAGGCTTCATCATTTCTTGGGATGAGGCCATTTTCTTTATAAGAAGAAAGTGGATAGAGAACAGCATCCGTTCCTTCTGGGCGGCAGCACAGGCAGATCTCGTCTCTTCGCATAACAGCCGGATTAAGGATCGCTGTGTTATGACTGGTAAATACTAACTGCGCATTATGAGGATTTTCTCACAATCCTGGTACAGAGACAGGATAAAGCGCAGCAGATGAGGATGGAGCACGTTATCTAAGTCATCGGCTAATAGAAGACTTCCCAGACGCAGGCTTTTACGACTAACGGGATCAGGGTAAGCAGCTTTCTGATGCCGGTGGATTCTTCGTTGAAAGAAACAAAAAAGGTATTTCCATCTGCTTTCCCATGGGTCAGGATCAGGGATGGATCATCGAAGCCCTGTTCTTTTGTAATGGAGTAATCTAAAATATCAATATCCATAGCCTGGAGCAGACGGCAGATGACCTGACGTTCTTCTACTTCAGAGGGCAGATCCGGAGCTTTTTTATAGTCATGTTCCCGGAAAAACAGAACCTGGCTGAACCATGATGCAGCAGCTTTTGCACATTCAGAGGAAGATTTTGGGTCAAGATAGCGTAAAAGAGAGACCCCGGCCGGGAGAGTGGAAAAATCCATTTTTCCGGCTTCATTTCCAATATGGAGTTCATTTGCTTTGCGGGCAAAAAGAACACCGGCATCATCAGAACCTGGTTTGCCGTAAAACATATTTTCTTCCAGGACAGCGCCCTGTTTTACATCAAGCTGATAGCGGAAGAGAAAACCATTTCTGCGAAAAAGCAGGTCAAAACTTAAAGGAAGCTCTCTGCATGTATTATCCAGACGGCAGTAGGAACGTCCGGAAGAGGTGATAAGAGAAAAATCACCTGCAGCCAGACGGCATACATTCCAGAGTGCTTCTAATATAGAAGATTTTCCGCAGCCGTTTGGACCGTAAAGGGAGATAACAGGGAGAAAAGATTCGCCGTCTCCCTGCGCTGTCAGCAGAGAAGCTTTGTGTTCATTAATAGGAGCCGGAAAAAAGTCCAGCAATGTTTCGTTTTTAAATAATCTGTAATTTCTTAAAACAAACTGATTCAGCATACAAACCTCCAAAATGCGAAGATGTTCTCTCAAGAGAATATGAAAATGTGAGAAAAAAACTCATTGAAGCGAATTATAGCATATGCAATAAAAAAACACAAGAACGACTGAGAAAAAAACTCATAGAGTCTGTAAATTATTTGAAAAATTGAAAATTTTTTGAAAATATAAGCTCGTATAACGCCTGGTATAACGCTATCTCTGCTATGATAAAGATAAATGAAAGTATAAACTGAATGACTGTGAAACGGGATTCAGGAAGTACTGGAGTTTGGCAGGAAATGGGGCCTGCACAAAATTCAGAGAGAGGAGAAACAGGGTATGAGAGGACGAAGCAGACGCAAGAAACGAACGGGAAAAATGGTTAGTTTACAGAAGCGTTTCCTGGCATTTATGCTGGCATTTGCCATGATCTTCACCAATGTGGGAACAGATCTGCATGTCAGCTTTGCAGCATCAGGAAACAGAGTGGACTTTACCATTGGCGGTGCTGACCTGGTGGATGCCATCCGTCAGGCCATCGAAGACGAAAATGTGGTATCACAGGACAGCCTGGATTTTACCGACGGTGCCACAGAAAAGTTTGAAGCACTGTTCTTTGGAGACGGAAAGGTATATGAAGTCTATCCGGACATCCAGGGAGACAGCATGGAGGCAGAGTTAAGGTTATTTGTAAAGCTTCCGGCTGACGCAGATGATACGTACATGGTAACAGGAGAGGAAGAGGTTTATTTCCTTTACGTAAATAACGGGGAAGATACCATCAGCTGTTCCACAACTGTAACAAGAACAGAAAACGGAAAAGAAAAGGAAAAGACCACCAAACGTATTACCATAAAGAGTTATGAAGATAAGTTTGGGGATGAAGAAAGAAACATTATTTCCAAACCTGCAGAAACTGCTCCGGCAGAAAAGCCTTCAGAAGCAGTGAACGAAGAAACAACAGAAAATGTTGTAAATCCAACGGATACAGAAAAAGAGACCACAGCTGCTGAAGAGACCGCAGAAGTTCCGGAAACTAAGGAAGATGTGGAAGAAAGCAAAGAGCAGCCGGAAGAGACTAAGGAAGAAGAGACTGAGGCAGCAACAGAAGCTCCAGAGGAGATAACAGAGCCTGAGACTGAGGAAGCAGCTGAAACGGAAGCAGCAGAACCTGAGACAGAAGCTTCTGAACCAGAGGCAGAGGCTCCGGCAGAAGAACCGGCGCAGGAAGGTGAAGTAACAGCTTCTATTTCCAGACATGGTGTACCGTTAGTTGCCATGAAGGAAGATGTAGCAGATGCAGCAGATGGGGCAGAGCCAACAGAACCGGAAAAGGAAGAAGCAGCAGAGGCTACAGAGCCGGTGAAGGAAGAAAAAGCCGAAGAACTGAAAAAGGAAGAAGCTTCTGAACCAGAGACTGCACCTGAAACTGAGGCAGAAACAACTGTAGAAGAGACTACGACAGAAGAGACTACAGCAGAAGAAACCACAGCAGAGGCAGAAAAAGAAAGCAGACCGGAAGGTCCTGCAGAAGAAGAAACAACAGAAACACCGGCAGAAACTGAACCGGAAGTTCCGGCAGACCCGGGAGAGACAACTGTACCAGAAGAGACCCCGGAAAGTACAGAACCGGAAACAGAGCCTGCACAGCCGGCAGAAACAACAGCGGCTATCCCGGAAACATTACCAGCACCACAGCCAGAAGCACCGGCAAAAACAGCAGATGACGGAGATCTGGTAGGTATTGGTTACTGCAGTACAGCGAAGGTTTATAAGAGTACACTGAATGCATTGCGTGTATTTGATGCTGAAATTGTACTTTCTGCAGAAGTTGCAGGAGCAGAAGGCGTGACAGTGAAGCTGACAGCTTTAAGCGATGTGCTTCCTGAAAATGGCTATATTGAGGCTAATGCAGTAGAGGATGAAGCTCAGCTGGAGCTTATGAAAGCAGCTGCAGATGATATATTAAAAGCTGAAAACCGCAGAGTAACGGATCTTTTTGCAGCAGACATCACCCTTTACAATGAAGATGGTGAAGCAGTTCAGCCAGATGGAAGTGTAAAAGTTACTTTTGAAGGAACCGCCATTGGAAATTCCGGCACCAGAGTCCTTTACATGGGTGAAAATGCTTCTGATACAGAAACATATGATGCACAGATGATAAAATCTGTAGCAGCAGACGGTGATGCAACAGCATTTATGACAGATCATTTCTCACTGTATGTAACAGCTGATACAGAAGAGATCATCTGTTATGAAGTAAATTTCTATTATAAAGATGCAGAAGGAAAGGATGTGTTTATTTCCGGTCCGCAGTATGTGGAAGATGGAAAAGCAGCAGAAGCGCCAGCAGTGCCGGATCGTGATGGATACAGGTTTACAGGCTGGGATACAGATTTCAGTAAAGTAACTGGTGATATGAAGGTTTATGCTGGTTATGCACCAATAGCCGGTCAGGTACGCCTTACTGTAAATTATGTGTACAGCAATGGCAGTCTGGCAGCACAGCCGTGGGTTTCTCATGTAGAATCCGGTGTTCCCTGTAACCTGACAGCAGAATCTCCTGCAATCCAGGGATTCACACCAGATCAGACAACTGTATCCTTTAATGATGCATATACAACAGACAAGACTGTGACCGTTACCTACAAAGGTGCAAAAGTTAATTACACAGTAAATCATTATCTGTTAAATGTAGATGATACAAAGCCAGATACACCTGCAGCTACAGAAACAGTGCCAGGTGAAACCGGACTGACAACTGAAGCCAAAGCAAAAGAATATGCAGGATTTACACCACGGGCTATCAGTCAGGGAACTGTAAATGCAGATGGAAGTACGGTAGTAGAGATTTTATATGAAAGAAATTATTATACTCTGACCTGGAATACAGGAGAAAATGCTTCTTATATTGCACCTGAGCAGGTACGCTATGGTGCAGCCGTAACAAAACCAGACAAGAATCCGACAAAGGTAGGCTATGAATTTAAAGGCTGGGAAAACCTTCAGGAGACCATGCCGGCAGAAGATCTGGTAGTTACTGCGAAATGGGAAGCAGCAAAGAGAGCTGATTATAAGATTATTTACTGGACTGAAACTGTAAAAGAGGGTGTTTACACTGTAAACCATGTGATAAATGGAAATGGTACAGTGGGAAGTTCTATCCCGAATGGAAGTTATAAAGTACCGGAAGGATATAAGACAACACCAGTAGCAGAAAAAACGGATGGTGATGTGAAGATAACGGCCGATGGAACGGCAGTTAAGAATGTTTATTTTGCAAGAGCTACGTATACCATTACGTTTATGAGATGGAACAGTCGGAAGTGGAAGTGGAAGGAAGATGAAAGTTTAAGGATCACCGCCCGTTATGGTGTAGACGTATCTGCGAAATGGGAAACCGCCTGTGCAGATGACGGCTGGGGACCAAATTCTTCTGGAAATATACAGTATACGCTTTTAGCGAATATGCCAGCTGAAAATCTGACCATGTATGAAAAAGATGCAGGTTCAGGTAAAAAGATTATTTACTATGTGGAAGGGTTAGATGGAGAACGAACAACGTACAGGACATTTGAAGCTTCAAGTAATGTACATTTAACTAAAGAAGATCAGATGTCAATTACTGGATTTACGTATTCTGACTGGAAGCAGTATAATGAATGGTACGAAGAACCTGTTCTCTGGCTCTATTATACCAGGAATTCCTATAATCTTCGCTTTGAGAATTGTCAGCCAATGGATCCGGAAAGCATCAAATTTGAGGCAAAACTGTCCACAGGCAAACCTTCCCGAGATCCAGGAAGACCTTCATATGTAGATTCTGATTATACATTTGCAGGCTGGTATCTGGATCCTGGCTTTAAGGAACCGGTAAATTGGAATGAGACCATGACAGAAGATGGACTTACCATCTACGCAAAATGGGAAAAACCGAAATATACAGTTGATTTCGTAACTAATTGTAAAGAAGAAAAAGCTAGTATTACCAGGGAAAAAGGTTTTGTTTTAACAGAAGAAGAACTGGCAGCACCGGACAAAGCAGATGATGAATTCCTCGGCTGGTATACTGACAGCGCACTTACAAAGAAGTTTATTCCAGAGTCACAGATCGTAAAGGATACAACTTTATATGCAAGATGGAGAAACTCTGATACAGTCACATATACTGTGAAATATATGTGTGGTGATGTAGCGATTGCCGATGCGAAGCAGCAGACTGTAATAAGAAATTCCACAGTAAGTGAACCTGCTGAAACAGTAGAAGGATATTATCCTGAAACTTTATCCATCAGTGCAATGATCACAAAGGATGGACAGGAGATCATATTTAAGTATAGAGCAGTACAGAGCTGGACTTATACAGTAAAATATTTACTGGAGGGCACTAAAACACCGGTACCTGGAAGTACAGTTGAAACAGGTACTACCAGTGACCAGAATGTAATGATAACCTTTAAGACATTTGAAGGATATACATTAAAATCTGATCCAGTGCAGAAAGTAACCCAGGAGAATCAGGTAGTTATTTTCTACTATGTACCTAAGACTGCAATTTATCATATACAGCACTGGTATGAAAGACCGAATGGTGAATTTGGACTTCGCTATATTGATACATTCAATACAGCAGCAGGACAGTCCGTTACAACAAGAGGACAAGAAATACAGTTGATGGATTTACGCTGGATACAAGTATTGCTGGAACAGTAACAGATGGTACTACAAATATTCAAAATGTATTATCCCTGAAGCTGTATTACACCAGAAATACCCATCAGGTAAGTTATCAATATGAAGGTGATGTTCCAACAGATGCACCGGCAGTTCCTGATGTAGCAAATCATAAGTATCAGGCACAGGTTACAGTAGCAGAAAATCCGAATGTAACAGGATATATTTTCATTGGCTGGACGGCAGCAACTGAAAACGGAACAGCAGTGACTACTACAGGCGGCAAATTTGTAATGCCGGATGCAAATGTGGTACTGAAAGGTTCCTTTACAGCAGCAGAGCAGAATTATAGGGTGAAATATCTGGATGAAGATACAAAGGAAGAAATCCATACAATGTCAGATCCAAGGGATGCACACTTTGGGGATGTGATCGAGGGTTATACAGAGAAAATTGAAATCAGTGGATATACCTTTGTAAGAGCTGATGACCTTACAGTAGGAACAGACAATGAACAGAACATTGTAACTGTATATTACAGCAAAGATACTAATCATGATGATATCCCGGATAAGTATCAGATCACATTCACCTATGTATCAGCAGATGCTGATAAGGGAACTGTGACAGGAACAACCAGTGAAGTGGCTACTACTTATGAAATCACCAGAGATAGCGTGACTGGCGAGATCATAGTAGGAAATGGCCCGACAGCACAGCATCCGACCCAGCCATCTACAGTAACAGCAAAAGCTGGTTATAAGTTTGACAAGTGGACAGATGAAGATCAGAAATCTTTCGATGATGATGCAGCACTGAAAGCAGCGTCTTACCTTGAAGATCAGACTTTCACAGCACACTTTACAGCAACAGAGCAGACTTATAGGGTGAAATACCTGGATGAAGATAAAAATGTTGAAATCCGTGATATGTCAGATCCAAGGGATGCACACTTTGGGGATGAGATCAAAGGTTATACAGAGAAAATTGAAATCAGTGGATATACTTTTGTAAGAGCTGATGACCTTACAGTAGGAACAGACAATGAACAGAACATTGTAAATGTATATTACAGCGAAGATACTAATGAGGATGATATCCCGGATAAGTATCAGATCACATTCACCTATGTATCAGCAGATGCTGATAAGGGAACTGTGACAGGAACAACCAGTGAAGTGGCTACTACTTATGAAATCACCAGAGATAGCGTGACTGGCGAGATCATAGTAGGAAATGGCCCGACAGCACAGCATCCGACCCAGCCATCTACAGTAACAGCAAAAGCTGGTTATAAGTTTGACAAGTGGACAGATGAAGATCAGAAATCTTTCGATGATGATGCAGCACTGAAAGCAGCGTCTTACCTTGAAGATCAGACTTTCACAGCACACTTTACAGCAACAGAGCAGACTTATAGGGTGAAATATCTGGATGAAGATAAAAATGTTGAAATCCGTGATATGTCAGATCCAAGGGATGCACACTTTGGGGATGTGATCGAGGGTTATACAGAGAAAATTGAAATCAGTGGATATACCTTTGTAAGAGCTGATGACCTTACAGTAGGAACAGACAATGAACAGAACATTGTAACTGTATATTACAGCAAAGATACTAATCATGATGATATCCCGGATAAGTATCAGATCACATTCACCTATGTATCAGCATCTGCTGATAAGGGAACTGTGACAGGAACAACCAGTGAAGTGGCTACTACTTATGAAATCACCAGAGATAGCGTGACTGGCGAGATTATAGTAGGAAATGGCCCGACAGCACAGCATCCGACCCAGCCATCTACAGTAACAGCAAAAGCTGGTTATAAGTTTGACAAGTGGACAGATGAAGATCAGAAATCTTTCGATGATGATGCAGCACTGAAAGCAGCGTCTTACCTTGAAGATCAGACTTTCACAGCACACTTTACAGCAACAGAGCAGACTTATAGGGTGAAATATCTGGATGAAGATAAAAATGTTGAAATCCGTGATATGTCAGATCCAAGGGATGCACACTTTGGGGATGAGATCAAAGGTTATACAGAGAAAATTGAAATCAGTGGATATACCTTTGTAAGAGCTGATGACCTTACAGTAGGAACAGACAATGAACAGAACATTGTAAATGTATATTACAGCAAAGATACTAATCACGATGATATCCCGGATAAGTATCAGATCACATTCACCTATGTATCAGCATCTGCTGATAAGGGAACTGTGACAGGAACAACCAGTGAAGTGGCTACTACTTATGAAATCACCAGAGATAGCGTGACTGGCGAGATCATAGTAGGAAATGGCCCGACAGCACAGCATCCGACCCAGCCATCTACAGTAACAGCAAAAGCTGGTTATAAGTTTGACAAGTGGACAGATGAAGATCAGAAATCTTTCGATGATGATGCAGCACTAAAAGCAGCGTCTTACCTTGAAGATCAGACTTTCACAGCATACTTTAAAGCAACAGAGCAGACTTATAGGGTGAAATACCTGGATGAAGATACAAAGGAAGAAATCCAAGCAATGTCAGATCCAAAGGATGCACACTTTGGGGATGAGATCAAAGGTTATACAGAGAAAATTGAAATCAGTGGATATACCTTTGTAAGAGCTGATGACCTTACAGTAGGAACAGACAATGAACAGAACATTGTAAATGTATATTACAGCGAAGATACTAATGAGGATGATATCCCGGATAAGTATCAGATCACATTCACCTATGTATCAGCAGATGATGATAAAGGAACTGTGACAGGAACAACAAGTGAGATTGCTACTGTTTATGAAATCTTCAGAGACAGTGAAACTGGTGAGATCACAGAACTTGGCCCACAGACACCTCAGCATCCAACCCAGCCATCTACTGTAACACCAAAAGACGGTTACAGATTTGAAAAATGGCAGCAGGATGATCTGACATTCTTCAATAGTGATGATGAGCTGAGAAATTCTGAATACCTGGAAGATCAAACATTCATTGCACACTTTATTGTAAGAAGAGATCTTCATTATGAGATCCATTACTTCTATGAAGATGCCAATGGCGTTGTAACAGAAGATACAGCAGCAGCGATTGTAAGTGATATCGGTGTATTCGGAGAAAAGATCCTTACGACTACAGTGCCAAAAGAATCTGAATTTAACGGAAAGCATTACGTTCTGGAACGCATTGAAGGAGCGGATAAGCAGGTTGGCTTTAATCCTGACGAAAATATTGTAAATGTATACTACAGTATGGATGAGATCGGTGAACCTGATCCGGATGAGCCAGACAATATCCCGGATAAATACCAGATCACATTCACCTATGTATCAGCAGATGCTAATAAGGGAACTGTGACAGGAACAACCAAAGAAGTGGTTACTACTTATGAAATCACCAGAGATAGCGTGACTGGTGAGATCACAGATGTTGGCCGGCCGATACCGCAGCATCCAACCCAGCCATCTACTGTAACACCAAAAGACGGCTACAGATTTGAAAAATGGCAGCAGGATGATCTGACATTCTTCAATAGTGATGATGAGCTGAGAAATTCTGAATACCTGGAAGATCAAACATTCATTGCACACTTTACTGTAAGAAGAGATCTTCATTATGAGATCCATTACTTCTATGAAGATGCCAATGGCGTTGTAACAGAAGATACAGCAGCAGCGATTGTAAGTGATATCGGTGTATTCGGAGAAAAGATCCTTACGACTACAGTGCCAAAAGAATCTGAATTTAACGGAAAGAATTACGTTCTGGAACGCATTGAAGGCGCAGATAAGCAGATCGGTCTTGATCCTAAGGAAAATATGGTAAATGTATATTACAGTATGGACGAGATCGGAGAAATTGATCCAGATGAGCCAGACAACATTCCAGATAAGTATCAGGTTACTTTCCAGTATATTTCTGAAAATCCATCTTATGGAACAGTAAGCGGTAAGGTAAAAGAAGTTGTTACCAGACCTAAGAATGCAGATGGTACCTACAACATGACTGCACCGGTTCATCCGAAGGCAGAAGTAACAGTTGCAGGAATCGGAAATTATAAGTTTAACCGCTGGTCTGATGGAAATACGAACTATAGCGCAGCAAGTGAGATCGCAAAAGCCGGATTTATTGCAGATACCACATTTACCGCATATTTCAGCTACAGTGGCGGAAATAGTGGCGGCGGTTCATCAGGTGGAGGCGGTGGCGGAAGCCACAGATCAACTATCTCTAATACAAGCGGAGGTCCTGGTGTTACTACAACGATCACCCCGGGAGACGTACCAATGGCAGAATTACCAGAGTCACCGGCACCAATCGTCATTGATGATGGTGAGATCCCAATGGCAGCACTTCCAAAGACTGGCCAGACCACTGTAAAAGCAGCACTGACCATGATGTTCTCAGGAATCTTCCTTGCATTAACTGCAATCGGAAGGAAAAAGAAAGAACAGGATGTATAGAAAGAATATCTGAAATAAAGAAAATATTCCCAAACTCATAAACATACCCTGTTAGCGGAAAGCTCCGGTCGGAAACGGCCGGGGCTTTCTGCGTATATAACATACTAAGAAAAAGCGGGAACACAAAGGGAAATAGGCCTGAAGGATAAAATGGGAGGGGCATAAATGTATTGCAATCCACTGTGTCATGTGCTAAAATGAACATGAGCAAGGTATCTGGAATAATTCTAAAATATTATTAATTCAAATCTAAGCTGGTTTCACCAGTATCTGAAAGACTCTTTGCTTAAACCCAAATTAATTTAAGCAGGGAGAGCGGATCATAAGCAGTATCTTCCTGCGACATTACACGAAGGAAGGACAAATACCCTTATGTTCTCCGGTATCTTCCTTGCACTGGCAGCTATGAGCAAGAAGCATAAAGAAGAGGAATCCTAAGTAACAAGGATCATGAGAGTTTCAAGCAACAAAATAAGTCTTAAGTGACTGATAAGAGCCGCACACTGGCAAAAAAAGCAGTGTGCGGCTTTTTTTGATTTGCTTTTTTGCGTTTTTACTATTGACTGCGGGTTTATTTCTTAGTATTATAATTATTAGAAAAGATAAATATACAAAACATATATATTAGTAAATCTAATATATATTATTCAAAAGGAGAATGAAAGATGGCTAAGGTAGGAATTGTAATGGGCAGCGACTCAGATATGCCGGTTATGGCGAAAGCGGCAGAGATCCTGGACAAGTTTGGAATCGATTATGAGATGACAATTATTTCCGCCCACAGAGAACCGGATCTGTTTTTTAAGTGGGCAAAGGCTGCAGAGGAAAAAGGTTTTAAAGTGATCATTGCAGGTGCTGGAAAAGCAGCTCACCTTCCAGGAATGTGTGCAGCTATCTTTCCACTCCCTGTAATCGGTATCCCGATGAAGACGTCTGATCTGGGCGGTGTAGACTCTCTGTATTCCATCGTACAGATGCCAAGCGGTATCCCGGTTGCAACCGTTGCAATTAACGGCGGTGCCAATGCAGGTATCCTTGCAGCAAAGATCCTTGCAACATCTGATGAGGAACTGTTAGGAAAGTTAAAAGCATATTCTGAGAATTTAAAAGAAGACGTAGAGAAAAAGGCTGAGAAGCTGGAAAAGATCGGATACAAAGAGTATATGGCACAGAAATAACATTACAGGAATAATATAAAAAAAATAACATTAGAAAAGTAACATTACAGAAGGTATAGACAGGACAAATTCGGAGGATAAGAAGATGATGGATTACAAGAAAGCCGGAGTTGATATTGAGGCAGGTTATAAATCAGTTGAATTAATGAAAGAGCATGTAAAAAAGACCATGCGCGCAGAAGTATTAGGCGGACTTGGCGGTTTCTCCGGCGCCTTTTCTTTAGCAAAGATCAAGGAAATGGCAGAGCCGGTATTATTATCCGGTACAGACGGCTGCGGAACCAAGGTAAAACTGGCTATTATCATGGACAAGCATGATACCATTGGTATTGACGCAGTGGCTATGTGTGTCAATGATATTGCCTGCGCAGGCGGCGAGCCATTATTCTTCCTGGACTATATTGCCTGCGGAAAGAATTATCCGGAAAAGATCGCTGATATCGTTAAGGGCGTGGCAGAAGGCTGTTTACAGTCTGAGGCAGCTCTCATCGGCGGTGAGACAGCAGAGCATCCGGGACTGATGCCGGAAGAGGATTATGACCTGGCTGGTTTTGCAGTAGGTGTCTGCGACAAGAAAGAAATGATCACAGGTGAGAACCTGGAAGCAGGAGATGTGCTGATCGGTATGGCTTCTACCGGCGTACATTCCAATGGCTTCTCTCTGGTACGTAAGGTATTTGAGAAGGAAATGAATAAAGAAGGTTTAAATACCTATTATGACAGCCTTGGAAAGACCTTAGGCGAAGCACTTCTTGCACCAACCAGAATTTACGTAAAGGCATTAAAGAACATTAAAAAGTCCGGCGTGACCGTAAAGGCATGCAGCCATATTACAGGTGGTGGTTTCTATGAGAATGTTCCGCGTATGTTAAAGGACGGTGTCCGTGCTGTGATCCGCAAGGACAGCTATCCGGTACCTCCGATTTTCAAACTTCTTGCTGAAAAAGGCAAGATCGAAGAGAAAATGATGTATAATACATTTAACATGGGACTTGGCATGGTAGTAGCTGTGGACGAGGCAGATGTGGATAAGACCATGGCAGCTATCAAGGCAGCAGGAGACCAGCCATATGTAGTAGGAACCATTGAAAATGGAGAGAAAGGCGTGACTTTATGTTAAGAGTTGGCGTAATGGTATCCGGCGGCGGAACCAATCTTCAGGCGATCTTAGATGCCATTGACAGTGGAAAGATCACAAATGCAAAGGTGGAAGTAGTCATCAGCAACAATCCAGGGGCTTATGCACTGGAACGTGCCAGAAACCATGGCATCGAAGCTGTTTGCATTTCACCGAAAAGCTTTGAAAACAGAGCAGCCTTTAATGAGGCATTTTTAAAGAAAACAGATGAATATGACCTGGATCTGATCGTGCTGGCAGGATTTTTAGTAACCATCCCGGAGGAGATGATCCGTAAATACAGAAATAAGATCATCAACATCCATCCTTCCCTGATCCCGTCTTTCTGCGGCGTAGGCTATTATGGCTTAAAGGTCCATGAGGCAGCTCTGGCAAGAGGTGTAAAGGTTACAGGCGCTACGGTCCACTATGTGGATGAAGGAGTAGACTCCGGTCCGATCCTGCTTCAGAAGGCAGTGGAGGTGCAGCCTGGTGATACTCCTCAGGTACTGCAGAGACGTGTCATGGAACAGGCTGAGTGGATCATTCTTCCAGAGGCGGTAAACAAGATCGCCAATGGCTTGATTTAGGAGGAAAGATATGAAAGTACTGGTTATCGGAGGCGGCGGCAGAGAGCATGCGATCTGCTGGAAGTTATCTAAAAGCCCGAAAGTAGATGAATTATACTGTGCACCGGGAAATGCAGGTATTGCAGAGGTTGCAAAATGCGTGGATATCGGTGTAATGGATTTTGAAAAAATGGCTGATTTCGCAAAGAAAGAAGCCTTTGACCTGGTAGTAGTGGGACCGGATGATCCACTGGCAGGTGGTATCGTAGATGTACTGGAAGAAAAGGGATTGCGTGTGTTCGGACCAAGAAAGAATGCAGCGATCTTAGAGGGATCCAAGGCATTTTCCAAGGATCTGATGAAGAAATACGGCATTCCGACAGCAGCTTATGAGACTTTTGATACACCGGAAGCTGCCCTTAATTATCTGGAAACAGCACCGGTACCGATCGTTTTAAAGGCTGACGGTCTGGCTTTAGGAAAAGGCGTTCTCATTTGTAATACAAGGGAAGAGGCAAAAGAAGGCGTTAAGACTCTCATGTTAGATAAGCAGTTTGGACATGCTGGCGACCGTATTGTAGTAGAGCAGTTTATGACCGGCCGTGAGGTTTCTGTATTGTCCTTTGTAGATGGAAAGACCATTAAGATCATGACTTCCGCCCAGGACCACAAGCGTGCAAAGGACGGAGATCAGGGCTTAAATACAGGCGGTATGGGAACATTTTCACCAAGCCCATTCTATACTCCAGAGGTAGATGAATTCTGCAAGAAGCATATCTACCAGGCGACAGTAGATGCCATGAAGGCAGAAGGCCGTGAGTTTAAGGGAATTATCTTCTTTGGTTTAATGCTCACAGCGGATGGACCAAAGGTTCTGGAATACAATGCACGTTTCGGCGATCCGGAGACCCAGGTAGTGCTTCCGAGAATGAAAAATGACATTGTAGATGTATTTGAGGCATGTGTAGACGGCACTTTAGATCAGATCGACCTGCAGTTTGAGGATAATGCGGCTGTGTGCGTAGTGCTGGCTTCTGATGGCTATCCGGAGCATTATGAAAAGGGTAAGAAGATCACAGGTCTTGAGAACTTTAAGGATAAAGATGGCTATTATGTATTCCATGCCGGCAGCAAGTTTGATGCAGAGGGAAATATTCTGACAAACGGTGGCCGTGTCCTGGGAGTGACAGCTACAGGAAAAGACTTAAAAGAGGCCAGAGCCAATGCTTATAAGGCAACGGAATGGGTCAATTTTGAGAACAAATACATGAGACATGATATTGGTCATGCTATTGATGAGGCGTGATTTCCAGGGGTGAATGTGGAAATCAAATCGTTTTAATATACTGCAAAGTGTAGGAACACCGGCTAAAAAATAGCCGGTGTTTTTGTAAATATCTGTTTTATGTGGGTGCATTACAGTTCAGTTAATAAAAATGCCATGTACAAAAAAATGAAGGTATTTAAAAGGTATCTGGATGCTGGACTTTTCCCTGAAAACTATTATAATAAAATCATCCATTAATTATTGGAAAAGATATTTGGTCTAAAAGGTGGAGGTACGATAAATGAAGGTGGATGCAGGAAAAATAGTTGAGTTAGTAAGGAAGATGAAGCCGCTGTTTGCAGACAGCAGCCGCGTATCCCAGGTAAAAGAAAAAGGAACCTGTGATTATGTGACTCAGGTGGATATCCAGGTGCAGAAGCTGGTAAAAGAGGGCTTGTATTCTATGTATCCACAGGTACAGTTTATGGGAGAAGAGCAGGATAACAGTGCTATTGACAGGAGCGGGGATTTCTGGATCCTGGATCCGGTAGATGGGACTACTAATCTGATCCATGATTTCCGTCACAGTACCCTTTCACTGGCTTATGCAGAGGCTGGTGAGGTGGTGCTTGGAATTGTGTATCAGCCTTATACAGATGAACTGTTTATTGCCAAAAAAGGAGAAGGGGCATTTTTAAACGGTGATCCCATCCATGTAAGCGGTGCAGAAACATTGTCAGAAAGCCTTGTTACTATTGGAACAAGTCCTTATTATCATGAACTGGCAGACTGGAATTTTAAGGTATTTAAAGAAGTATTTCTGTCCTGTCAGGATATCCGTCGTTTAGGCTCCGCGGCTCTTGACATGGCATATGTAGCCTGTGGGAGAGTGGATGCGTTCTTTGAGGCAATCTTACAGCCCTGGGATTTTTCAGCAGCAAAGCTTCTCATCGAGGAAGCCGGGGGAAAAGTAACGGATTTTGCAGGAAAGGAACTGCCTGTGGGAATGCCGGGGGCTGTTCTGGCTGGTAATGGGAAGATAAATGAGGAATTGCTCAGGATATTAAGTGAGAAGTGAAGAGGGTAATAGAGAAGGAAGGGCAGGTGAACATATGAACTTGAAAATCAGTATCGGAAGTCAGGATTTCGCTTTTTTGCGGGAGCATAACTGCTTTTTGGTGGATAAAACTGATTTTATTAAGAAATGGTGGGAGTCAGGGGATGCAGTTACGCTGATCACCCGTCCGCGCCGGTTTGGAAAAACGTTAAATATGAGTATGTTGAACTGCTTTTTTTCCCGGCAGTATGAACACAGAGGGGATCTGTTTGAAGGACTTAATATCTGGTCTGATCTGAAATACCGGAATATCCAGGGAAGTTATCCTGTTATTTATTTAAGTTTTGCAGATGTAAAACAGGATTGTTATGGAGATACAGTGCAGAAAATCCGACATATTATTGGTGACACTTACCGCCAGCACCGCTATCTTCTGGATGCATTATGTTTTACAGAAGCAGAAAAACATCAGTTTACAAAAGTGATGAATTGCGAGATGGATGATGTGACAGCTCAGGATGCTTTGAAAAATTTATCTTATTATTTGCATCATTACTGGAGAAAGCGTACTATCCTTCTGCTTGACGAGTATGATACGCCCATGCAGGAGGCGTATGTGCATGGATATTGGAATGAATTTATTAATTTTATCCGCGGCTTATTTAATTCTGCTTTAAAAACGAATCCATATCTGGAACGTGCTGTTATGACGGGAATTACCCGGGTATCCAAGGAATCTGTATTTTCAGATCTGAATAATCTGAAAGTCATAACGATCACTTCAGAAGAGTATGCGGATTGTTTTGGTTTTACGGAAGAGGAGGTATTTGCAGCTCTGAAACAGACTGGGCTGGAGGATAAAAAGACAGATGTAAAAGAATGGTATGATGGCTTTATCTTTGGAAGCCTGCATGATATTTACAATCCATGGTCTATCACCAATTATCTGGACACCAGAAAGCTGCAGCCGTTCTGGGCATCAACAAGTTCTAACAGTCTGGTAAGCCGTCTGATCCAGACTGCTTCCGGGGAGATTAAGGAAAGGATGGAAGAACTTTTACAAGGACGACAGATCGTGGTCACATTTGATGAACAGATTGTATTTGATCAGCTTGGAAGGAATGAGAATGCAATCTGGAGTCTGCTTTTAGCCAGTGGGTATTTAAAGGCGGAACAGGTAGAATATCGTGGCCTGATCCGGGAACCATGGTATCATTTGAGTATCACAAATCTGGAAACGGCCAGTATGTTTTCAGGCATGTTTAAGGGCTGGTTTGGCATGACACAGACCAGCTATAATCGATTTGTAAAAGCGTTGTTCCAGGGCGATGTGGATGCTATGAATTACTATATGAATGAGGTGTCCGTTGCAACATTCAGTTTTTTTGATACAGGAAAAGAAGGGGGTAAAGATAGCGAGCCAGAACGTTTTTATCATGGTTTTGTTCTGGGACTTCTTGCAGACCAGGCAGAACAGTATGAAATCCGGTCCAACCGGGAAAGTGGGTTTGGACGATACGATGTAATGATGATCCCAAAGAATCAGAAGAATACAGATGGTTTGGCTTTTATTCTGGAGTTTAAAGTGAGAAATCCAGGAAAAGAGAAATCTCTGGAGGAAACTGTGCAGACGGCATTAGAGCAGATAGAAACAAAGCAGTATGATGCGGAATTACTTGCAAGAGGAATAGAAAAAGAGCGGATCCGGCATTATGGATTTGCATTTGATGGAAAGCAGGTACTGATCGGATGATGGTCAGTATCTGTTTTTGTATTTTTGGGATGGGTTCTGATATCTGTACAGAGCATGGTTCTTTTTGAGAGTTAAGGTAGAGATCATTATAGTTCAACTGCAACTTAAGATTTTAAAGAATTTCAATTATGTATTGACTATTGTCATATGTTGTTATATAATGTATTCAGATATTATAAAAGAACAAAATTCAGGAGGATACCAATTATGACAATCAAAGAGATCGTTGCTTCCATCAAGGCAAAACAGCCAGAAATCAAGACCGTATACTTTGTAGGCTGCGGCGCTTCACAGTCTGATCTGTTCCCTGCAAAATATTTCCTGGAGAACAACGCTAAGAAGCTTCGTACAAGTATCTATACTGCAAATAACTTTAATTACTCTACTCCAGCTGGTGTAGATGATACCGCTATCGTTATCACCTGCTCCTTAAGCGGAAATACACCTGAGACTGTAGCAGCTACCAAGCTGGCTGTTGAAAAGGGTGCTCATGTAGTAGCTGTAACTCATAAGGCAGATTCAGCTCTGGCTCAGAATGGTCAGTACCAGATCATCCATGGCTTCTATGAGAGCTATGGTGCAAAGATGGAAAAGCCTGCAAGAGTTCTGGAACTGGCTTGCGAGATCTTAAATGAGTACGAAGGCTATGAACACTATGATGATATGCAGGATGGTTTAAGCAAGATCTTTGATCTGATCAATGATTCCTGCAAGCTGTTCCGTTCTACTGCTAAGAAGTTCGCTGAGGATCATTACAATGCACCTATCCTGTATGTAATGAGTTCCGGTGCAACCCAGTACACCGCTTATTCCTTCTCTATGTTCTTAATGATGGAAATGCAGTGGCTGCCATCCAGCACCTTCCATACCGGCGAATTCTTCCATGGCCCATTCGAGATGGCTGATGAGAACGCTCACTACCTGTTAATGATGAACGATGGTCCTACCCGTCATCTGGATGCAAGAGCACTGACCTTCTTACAGCGTATGAACGCTAAGTATACTGTAGTTGATGCTAAGGACTTCGGTTTAAGCTCCCATATCAAGAGCACAGTTGTTGAGTACTTCAACCCACTGATGATCGGCGGCGTTACCAGACTGTTAGGTGAGGAAATGGCTATCAAGCGTGATCATCCTCTGACAATGAGAAGATATATGTGGAAGCTGGAATATTAATTTCTGGTGTACTCTCTAAAAGAATATGATAAATGTGAAAATGCCTCGGAAGCGATGCTTCCGGGGCATTTTTGTGGGGAGAAAGTGTGTATTCCCCTCCCTCTGGGCGGGGAAAGAAACGATGCTGTTTTGGTGGATTTTGTGGGAAGAAGCTTACTGGAACGTCCAGAAGCCACAGCAAGACATTTGGGGATAATACATGATTACTTTATTAGATTGCATCCCGGAACCGGTCTGCGGCGCTCGTAGGCAGTTACATGGTCAAATCCGGCCTGGACCAGAAGCTTTGCGGCTTCTTCAAAGTCAGCAGCTACATCGGCGGGCTTATGGGAGTCAGAACCTACAGTGACGATCTCGCCTCCAAGCTCTTTATATCGTTTTAATGTACGAAGTCCCGGCATTGGTTCACCGGCGCCCTGGCGGATGCCGGATGTATTGACTTCGATGCCTTTTCCGCGGGAGATCACATTTTTAAGGATCTGGTCAATATAGCTTTCGTATCTTTCATATTCTACCGGGAAGCCGCAGCGTACCAGATGGCGTTTGATCAGATCAATATGGCCCAGACAGTCATATTCGCCGTAGGCGGAGAGTTCAATAAGGTGGCGGTAGTAGCTTTCTGTGATCTGTGGAACGGTGACATCGGTATAGTCCATTTTGCTCACATCTACATTTTCAATCTTATGGACAGAGCCGATGAGATAATCGAAAGGATAGTTCCTGATGATGTTAAATGCCTCTTCACGGGCTAAATGGAGCTGTCCGAACTCCATACCGCTTTTGATGGTCAGCTGGCCTGCAAAACGCTCTCTGCAGCGTTCTAAGCTGTCCCAGTACATCTTCAGGTATTCTTCGTGGAAAAACTTTCTGTGTATGCCATGGGCATAAAATTCATAGTGATCTGTAAGAGCTACTTCTGTAAGGCCTTTGTCTATTGCTGCCTGACACATATCCTCCATAGGGACTCTGGCGTCAGGTGAAACGCTGTGCATGTGATAATCGGCTGTAAGCATATGAATTCCTCCTGATATTATGTATTTTTTAGAATTGCGCGAGTGCGCATCGTTGGCACGAAGTGCCTTTTTGATATCATAATGAAAATTGAAGAGATCAGCCTTTTACTGCTCCGGATGTAAGTCCGCGTACAAACTGTTTGGACATGCAAAGGAACAGGAGTACCATTGGTAAAGAGGCGATCAGGATACCGGCTAACATTACAACGTAGTCGGATTTTAAGTCACCCTGGAAGGTCATCAGGCCTAACGGGATGGTCATTAATTTTTTATTCTCAAGGAATACATTTGCAAATAAGAATACATTCCATACATTGTTTAAGTTTACAATGGCACAGGAAGCCATAACCGGCTTACTGATAGGAAGGATGATCTGTGTGAAGCGCTGGAAGCTGTTGCATCCGTCTACGATCGCTGCTTCCTCTAATTCCTTTGGAATGGAGATGAAGTAAGCTCTCATTAAAAACATGGTAAATGGGATACGGAATGCTATGTACGGAAGGATCAGCGCTGCACGGGTATTGTAAAGCTTTAATGCCTGTAAGATCTTGTACAGAGGTACTAAAGCAACCTGTTCGGAAAGGGCCATACCGCCTAAAATAAGGAAGAATACGAAACCGCTTCCGGGAAGGGAAAAACGGGTCAGTCCATATGCCAGCATGGAGCTTAAAAGCAGGATGCATAGAATGGAAATGGCACTGACGATAATGGAGTTCTTAAAGTAGAAGAGAAGTCCTTTGCCCCATGCAGTTGCGTAGTTGACAAACATCCATTTTTTGGGAAGAGCCAGGGAGTTTAAGAACATTTCCTGGTTTGTCTTTAAGGAGTTTAACACCAGCCAGCACACAGGAAGCAGGATGATAGCTACCATGAACCTACGTAACAATCGTAAGACGGTATCTTTGGGGGTTGGTAAGCAGCTTGCTGTAATGCAGCACTTCATTATCCTGATCGAAAACCTCATCCTTTTGCAGCAGGAGGGCATGTTTTTCCGGAACCCCCAGACGCTGTGCTTCTTCCGGTGTGGCATAGCAGATCTCTACTGTTTTAACAGAATGGGTTGGGATCAGTCCGTGGTTATGGAAAAACTCATAGGTAGAACCTAAAAGATTTTCCTTTAACAGAAATTCCATCCGCTTTGGATAGTAGCTGTCCTCGATCATCACCGGCACATCGTCATTTTTACGCAGACGGACTATACGCAGCACTTTTTCGTTTTCATCTACACGAAGTTTTCTGGCAATGGAGCCGTCAGGGGTTATCCATTCTACAGTGATCAGTTCTGCAGATGGCACATGCCCGTCCATTTTGCTCATTTCCGTAAAGCTTATGATCTGGTTGTCTACAACACGGTGCAGTTTCTTTTCTGCCACAAAGGTCCCGATGCCCTGTTTGCGTACTACGAAACCGTCATCTGCCAGCAGTTCAATGGCTTTGCGCACAGTAATGCGGCTTACTTCAAAATGCTGGCTGAATTCTGCCTCTGTCATCAGCTTGTCCCCGGCTTTTAATTTACCGTCTGTGATCTGCTGTTTGATCTTTTCGGACAGCTGTTGGTAAAGAGGCACCATAGAATTTTTTATCATGAATATTTATTTCACTCCTAATACATTACATTTATATTGTTTTGCTTAAATACGACATGGCTATAAAAACAGGTGCGTGAAAAATTCCGAAACTGGGAGAATGTTAATCGATAATAGCAGTTCCGTAGCCGAAAGCCCCCTCTAAGCTGCAGACCTTCGCTGCAAATTTTGCCCCACAGTCCATGGCATGCTTTAGCTGGGCGATCATATGGTTATGGTCACCGACAAAAAGAGCTCCATTTTCCTGAAGCAGGGTAGTGAGCAGAGTGGAGAAATAGGAGTCTCCGGCGCCCATGGTATCTAATACGGTTTCTGCTTTATAAGCAGGTGCATAGACGATCTCACCGTCATAAAGTGCATAGGAACCGTCTTCTCCTACGGTACCTACTACTAAGGTTACCCCGTAGGAGGCCGCTTTTTTCATTTCACGCTCTCTTTCCTCTGCAGTTAAATGTGCGCAGGAAAGAAGAGCTACTTTGATATGAGGACACACTTGTTCAAACAGGGCATCGTCCCATACAGTAGAGAAATCAAAGGCAATAGGTACACCTGTCTCTTCTAATAAAGACAGATCATTATAGATATAGCTGTTTGTATTGGAGTAGATCACCTGGAAGGACTTGATATAGTCCAGATCTTCTTTTGTAAAGTCAAATGGATGTTCTTTGGCAACACCGCCGCGGTTGGAGCCTAAGAATACACGATCACCGTCCTTTAAGGTAACGCGGGCTGCACCGTTTTCACCGTGGAAATGTCTGGAATGGCTGAAGTCTACGCCTAACTGGGTTAAGATTTTGCAGTTGTATTCAGCAACGCCGTCATCACCAAATTTACCAAGATATGCTGGCTTTCCGCCGTTCATAATGGAATAGACACATGTGTTTACACACTGTCCTCCTGGATACATTTTTCCTCTGGATAAGTATTTATCCACTACATTATCACCAATGGCAATGATTTTTGCTTCACTCATATTAAAAACCTCCGGTTTTTTGCTCATATTTCCTGACGGATGTCCGTAGGACAACAACAATCTGTTAGATACAATATATAACAATATATAACATCTTGTCAATGAGTTTGTATATTACCGGAGGTTTTTCTTGCAAGCTTACGTCGGATTTACGATTTTTTGACCCTGGTATCATTACATATAAGGTTCAAACATTTTGAAGTTTCGGCAGTCAGCCTCAAATGGCTTCTGATAATAGTCGGAAGCAGTGATCTCCTGGCTTAAAAGTCCGGTGTAGCCGTTTTTATTTACAGTTTCAAGCCAGTTTTTCAGGTTGTGATTTCCGTCACCCCAGATCAGATGTCCGTAGGGAGTTCCGTCTATGAAGTGCATGTGTACAATGTTCTCGGCTCCTAAGGTATCAAACCACTGCTGTAAAGTCTCGCCTGCCACGCCCATTGGACAGGTGTCGATCATGGCTTTAAAATTAGGATGGTTTATTTCCGTAAGCATCCGCTTTACATCATCAACAGTGGTTGCCAGATTGGTCTCATCCGGGCGAAGGGATTCCATAGCAAGGGTAATGCCCTTTGTGCCGGCATAATCAGCCAGCCGTGCCAACATGTCGCGGCCCCGTTTCCAGCCTTCTTCCCGGTCTTCGTTTAAATATCCCCGTCCGGAGTGTACAGCCATGACCTTACAGCCAAGTTCTTCACCGGCATCCAGGCCTTTTTTGAAATATTCAAAACTTTTGGCATACAGATCCGGGTCTCCGGCTGCAAACTGATAGGGGACAGAACAGTTTTCCGGGGTGATGACCTGGATGGTAAGACCACGTTCTCTTGCCATTTTGCTTACTTTTTTACAGTCATCATATTCCAGATTGCTTAAGAAAAAATGAGGAGAACCAGCCCATAATTCGATGGTCTTAAAACCGGCCCGCATCTGGGATTCCAGAAAATATTCCAGAGAATAGAATTTATAATGGATGTTCATGCCGGATACCTGGTCAGGTCGTAATAGTTTCATTTTGTATACACTCCTTTAACTGTAAATTTTTTAAATTGAGTATAACACAGGAAAGCCGGGGCGTACAGATAGGAAAAAATTAAGGTATGTTTCTTTTTGTAACATGCCATATGCCGTATATGATCAGAACCGAACCAATAAAGGAGGACAGACCAAAGGGCTCCCGAAGAAATAATACTCCTGCAAACATGGACCACATGGTCTGCAGGTTGGAGAAAGCAGCAAGCCTGCCGACGGACATTTTTCCAGCTGCATAATTTACCAGGATATTGCAGGTAACAGAGCAGAAGATACTAAGGATCAGTACCGGGATGATAAAGCCGGGGATGGTGGCGTAGTGAAGCAGTTTCATGGCATTACCGCCCAGTTGGTGGACTGCATTGGTGGTGAAAAAGAGACAGGAGCTGCAAATAGTGAAATAAGTGCGTTCAAATGCAGAAAAATTTACAGCTGCTTTCCTGTTGATCACACGCTGGGTTGCAGATAAAAAGCAGGCAGAAAGAACAAAAAGGATGCCCATCGGCTGGATTGCGCCTGAGGAGCTGCCGGCCAATATGATGATGACTACACCGGCTACCGGGAGAAAGCTGAAAAGGATCTGGCGCAGAGTTGGAAATTCTTTTAAGAAGAGAGCAGAAAGTCCCATTGCCAGGATCGGGATCAGGGATAATACTACACCTGTGAACATGCTGTTGGTAAGGGCGATGCCATAGCTTTCGCAGTAAAAATAGGCTACATCATTCAATGCCAGAAGGAGTACAGGAAGGATGTTTTTGCCTTTTAGCGAGATGCGTTCTATTTTAAAAAGAAGGATTAAATTCATTAGTAAAAATGCGATGATAAAGCGCATAGACAGCAGAATACTGGTGGGGGCATAGTTTAAAGCTGTCTTGGACAGAAGAAGACTGAAGCCCCAGAGAGTGTTGCCGGTAATGGCAGCAATATCAGGGATGTTTTCTTTCAGACGGGATGTTGGAATGGAAATAGTATCAGCGGGTGTAAACATGGAAACCTCCAAAAGTTTTTGATGTCCTATCAGGGTCTTACATTTGGTTAACGTATTTTTAATACAAGCTGAGTGTATCATTGCAGGTATATCTTGTAAAATACAGAAAAATCATATATTATATTGAATGGATTGAATATATTTGACTGGTACAGTTACTTTGAAAACGATGTACTAGTACACCGTTTCGAAAATGATGTACTGGTATTGGATGAAACATCAGGTCTGTTTTATTGATAGAAAATCGTTAAAAGAGAAATGGGGAAAGAAAGGATATGGATCAGGAGATACTGGCATTTTTAGAGATCTGCCGGTGTAAGAGCATTTCAAAAGCAGCGGAAAAATTATTCATCAGTCAGTCATCCTTAAGCACCAAAATCCGTATTTTGGAGCGGAACTTAGGTTATTCTCTTTTTATAAGGGGAAAGGGAAGCCGCAGTGTAATGCTCACAGATAAGGGAGAAAAATTTCTGGGACTGGCAGTGAAATATCAGGAGATACTGGAAAAAATGTTGGCTTTAGGTCGGGATGGAGGAAGCGAGAAGCTTCGGATATCTTCGATGAACAGTTTAGGAACTCATCTGCTGACACCTGTGTATGAGAGGTTCATGGCGGAAAATCCGGATATTATACTGGAGATAAAGGATGCGGATCAGGCTCATCTGGGAGTGGAAGAAGGGATAACAGACCTTGCTTTTACAGTGGTAAAAGTTGAGTCTGCTACTGTGCAGGTGCGTCCTGTTTTTGCGGAGCCTATGGTATTTTTGTGTGCAGAGGATAGCCGGTATATGAACAGCTGGAATGAGAGAAACGCAGAGAAAGTGGAAAAGGATCAGTTGGATCTGGACCATGAAGTATATGTGGACTGGTCGTATGAATTTGTCCACTGGCATAATCAGTTGTTTCAGGGGCGGCAGCCGAAGCTGGCATTATCTATTATGAACCAGCTTCAGTTTTTTCTGCGTAAAAGGGATAGCTGGGCTTTTGTTCCGGCCAGTGTGGCTGTGGGGCTTCTGGCAGAAGGCGGGATAAAGAAGTTGCCGGTGGATTTTAAAGTGCCGCCAAGGGTGGTCAATTATATGTACATGGAAAAGGCAGCGGGAAGCAGAAAAATCCAGCTTTTTTTACAGTGCCTGCGCCAGGTGCTTTTAGAAATGGAACAGGTGGAGTTTGAGATTTACATATAGAAGAATATATTAAAGATATTCGTGATCCGCTTATTTTTCTTTGAAAACCGGCCGCAAAGGCAAGTGCAGGAAAGAATCCGAGAGTATATGATATAAAACAGGAGGATGTAAAGAGCATGATAAACAGAGATGACATGCTGGAGCTGACCAGGCGTATGACACCGGCCAGAGCTTCCGTAGGCCGGATCGCAGGGTCCTATTTTGATGAAGAAGGTTATGTGGATGGTACGTTTAATACGAATTTTCTGAAGCTGTCAGCCAGTGAGCGTACCAGAAATTTAAATATGGCGAAAACGGTGCTGATCGCTAAGACAAATGAGCAGTTGAAAGAATACAGAATTACAAAAGAGATGGGAAAGCCGGGAAGTGTATGGCAGCTGCTTGATGGCGTAAAAGAGTCGGAAATGAAAAATGATGCCTATATGGACCTGTTCTATGAAGTACTGGGAGAGAAATATCATCCGGGATACCCGTTTTCCTGTTTTATGTACTACGGTCAGTATGATGTGCCGGTAAAGGGAACGGATAAGGAGTGGATGGAAGGCTCTGAGGAGGTTTATTCATATCTGTTGTGCGTTATCAGTCCGTTGACAGGTGAATATGAGCCTGGGGCACCGGAGTTTGGATTTTTGTATCCGGCTTTTAAGGACCGGAGTACAGGCTGGGAGTTTGTAAATGTGTATGAGAAGCTGCCGGAACGGGCGCACCGGGAATGGATGGAATGGCTGTTTAAATAAAAAGCAATAATAAATAAAATAATGAGAAATGAAGTTTGCGTTAAAAGGAGAAGGGGAAAATGACAAAGGTTACAACAAAGAAAAAACTGGCTGTTTTAGGAAATGGATTTCTGGCGGGGATCATTGTAGAGGCTTATAATAAGGGACTTTTAGAGGAATATGAGCTGACCGGTATATTGGGACGGACAAAGGAAAAGACAGAAGCACTGGCAGAAAAAGGCGGCTGCCGTCCATGCAGCACTTTAGAAGAACTGCTGGAAGACAAGCCGGATTATGTGGCAGAGGCAGCTTCTGTTAAGGCTGTCCAGGATTATGGTATGAAAATATTGTCCGGCGGGGCAGATATGATCTTGTTATCTATTGGTGCGCTGGCAGATGAAACATTTTACAGAGAGATCAGTGAATGTGCAAAAGAAAATGGAAGAAAGATCCACATTGCTTCCGGTGCCATCGGCGGTTTTGATGTACTGCGGACTATTTCTCTTATGGGACAGGCACAGACTTCTTTCCGTACAAAAAAGGGCCCGAAATCCCTTTCCGGAACCTCGCTGTTTGAAGAAAGCCTTATGACAGATAAAGAAGAAAAGCAGGTATTTCACGGAAGCGCAAAGGAAGCCATTTCTATTCTGCCTACTAAGGTAAATGTAGCAATTGCAGCATCTTTAGCATCTTCTGGCCCGGAAAATGTAGATATGAGCATTTTCAGTGTTCCGGAAATGGTGGGAGATGACCACAAGATTACAGCCCAGATCCCGGGAGTGAAGGCAGAACTGGATATTTATTCCAGTACCAGTGCCATTGCGGGATGGAGCGTTGTGGCAGTGCTGCGAAATCTGGTTTCACCGATCGTATTCTAAATAACAGGAATAGAAAAAGGGAAGCTGACATTGCATCAGCTTCCTTTTTAAAAACCTTATTTTAAGCCATTTCTTAGAACTTGCCAGCCTTTGCAGCTTCCTCGATGGAAACAGCAACTGCAACAGTAGCACCTACCATTGGGTTGTTACCCATACCGATCAGACCCATCATTTCTACGTGAGCAGGAACGGAAGAGGAACCAGCGAACTGTGCGTCAGAGTGCATACGTCCCATGGTATCGGTCATACCGTAGGAAGCAGGACCTGCAGCCATGTTGTCTGGGTGAAGAGTACGTCCTGTACCGCCGCCGGAAGCTACGGAGAAGTACTTCTTGCCTTTTTCGATGCATTCCTTCTTGTAGGTACCAGCTACAGGATGCTGGAATCTGGTTGGGTTGGTGGAGTTACCGGTGATGGAAACGTCAACGCCTTCCTTCCACATGATAGCAACACCTTCTGTTACGTCGTTAGCGCCGTAGCAGTTTACTTTTGCTCTTAAGCCTTCAGAGTAGGACTTTCTCCACAGTTCTTTTACTTCGCCTGTGTAGTAATTCATCTCAGTTTCAACATATGTAAATCCGTTGATACGGGAGATGATCTGAGCAGCGTCTTTTCCTAAACCGTTTAAGATAACGCGCAGAGGTTTCTGACGAACTTTGTTAGCCTTTTCAGCGATACCGATCGCACCTTCAGCAGCTGCGAAAGACTCATGTCCTGCTAAGAAGCAGAAGCAGTCAGTATCTTCTTCCAGAAGCATCTTGCCCAGATTACCATGTCCTAAACCAACCTTACGCTGGTCAGCAACAGAACCTGGAATACAGAATGCCTGAAGACCTTCGCCGATTGCTGCAGCAGCGTCAGCAGCTCTCTTGCAGCCCTTCTTGATAGCGATAGCAGCACCTACAGTGTAAGCCCAGCAAGCGTTCTCGAAGCAAATAGGCTGGATCTTCTTAACCTGAGCATAAACGTCCAGGCCTGCATCTTTTGTGATCTTCTCAGCTTCTTCGATAGAAGCAATGCCATAGCTGTTTAATACAGAATTGATCTTATCAATTCTTCTCTCATATGATTCAAATAATGCCATCTTCTTAATCCTCCTAATTGGTCCTCATCATTCTTTACGTGGGTCAACGATCTTAACAGCGTCAGCAACACGGCCGTACTGTCCTTTAGCCTTTTCCCATGCAGTAGTAGGATCATCACCCTTCTTGATGAAATCGGTCATCTTGCCAAGGTTTACGAACTGGTATCCGATGATCTGATCATCAGCGTCTAATGCGATACCGGTTACATAGCCCTCTGCCATTTCCAGATAACGTGGACCTTTTTTAAGAGTTCCGTACATAGTACCAACCTGAGAACGCAGTCCCTTTCCAAGGTCTTCCAGACCAGCACCTACTGCCAGACCATCTTCAGAGAAAGCACTCTGGCTTCTTCCGTATACGATCTGCAGGAACAGCTCTCTCATAGCGGTATTGATCGCATCACATACCAGGTCAGTGTTTAATGCTTCCAGAACAGTTAAACCTGGAAGAATCTCAGCTGCCATAGCTGCGGAGTGAGTCATACCTGAACATCCGATGGTCTCTACCAGAGCCTCCTGGATGATACCTTCCTTTTACATTCAGGGTCAGCTTACAGGCACCCTGCTGAGGAGCACACCAGCCTACACCGTGTGTCAGACCGGAAATGTCTTTGATCTCCTTTGATTTTACCCATTTTGCTTCTTCTGGAATTGGAGCAGCGCCATGATGAACGCCCTGTGCAACTGTGCACATTTCTTCTACTTCCTGTGAATAAATCATGTGTTAAAACTCCTTTCAAAGATACTTGTATGATTGGTTGTGTCTGTAGGAACAGACATGTCCGTTTGTTTAAACCGGATGCCTTTGTTAAAATTATCACGGCACACCTATGTTCATTTTCTCACATAATATGACATTTTACAAGCAAAATTTTCTCATGTGAGAAACAAGTTTTTCATGTAAATGTACTAAAAAAAATACAGGATAACAGGAAAATGGGTATAAAAAAGACTGCTATAAAGTGAAAAATTCATTTTACAGCAGTTCTTTATCTCCAGCCGGAGCGTGTTCCCGGGATAATCAGTGTGAGACCGGACACCTCCGATACGGGCGAAACCGCACTCCTCCCAGAACTGGCGACTTCCTTATTATAAAACTCTAAATAAAAAAATACAAGGGTGGAATAACCTGGGAAAGGGAACGTAAGAGAAGTAGAAGTAGTGGAAATAAGATCGTGGAAAATGAAGAAATGTGTAAAAATGTCTGTAAAAAGGGGGATGGCCCGGAGTACTCTGCGTAGCAGGTACTTCCGGGCCCGCGTCATCTCTGACTGGTTTAAAATATACCATGACCCGGTTTAAAATGCAATGGAAGTCATAGAAACGTAATGAATTGTAATATTTCTTACAAAAAACAATAGAAAGAGTTATAAAAGATAGATGAAAAATATTTGAAAAATCTGAGGTTTTGTTATATACTACATATTACGATAGCGGCAGTATGTCTTTAGCGATGTATCCGCTAAATATACAAATAAGGATGGTTTTACTATGGCATTATTAGAAACATGGAGAAATCTGGCATATGGTGACGGCCTGGATGATAAAAAAAGAGAAGAGCTGTGGTCCGGATATTTCCAGATCGAGAAGGGAATTTATGAGCAGATCCTTTCCCAGCCTGAGCAGGTAATCACAGGTACTGTAAAGGAACTGGCTGAGAAGTATAACACTGAGATCCTGATCATGACCGGATTTTTAGATGGTATCAATGAAAGCTTAAAGGGATATGAGAACCCGATCGATACTATGGAAGAAGATACCGAAGTTAAGATCGAGATCGATCCTGAGAAGCTGTACTACAACATGGTAGAAGCTAAGGCTACCTGGCTGTATGAACTTCCACAGTGGGATGCGATCCTGACTCCAGAAAAGCGTAAAGAACTGTACAAGAGCCAGAAGGCTTCCGGTACTGTTCGCAAGGCAAAGAAGATCTTCCCAAATGATCCGTGTCCATGTGGAAGCGGCAAGAAGTACAAAAAATGCTGCGGTAAGAACGCTTAAGCAATCTGAAATGTGCGCCTGTCCGGACTCTTCCGGGCAGGTATTTTAATGTTACAGTCCAGATCGTGCTGGTTCGGAGAAACTGTAATATTTTAATGGGAGAAGAAAATGGAAGCATATACAAGCTTTGCGCAGGTCTATGATCTGTTTCAGGATAATATTCCTTATGGAGAATGGGCAGATTATTTAAAAAGCCTGTTAAATGAATATGGAGTAAAAGACGGACTGGTTCTGGATCTGGGCTGCGGCACTGGAAGCATCACTGAGCTTTTAGCAAAGGCCGGATATGACATGATCGGCGTGGACAATTCCGAGGACATGCTGGAGATCGCCATGGATAAGCGGAGCAGATCGGGACTGGATATCCTGTATCTTTTACAGGATATGCGGGAATTTGAGCTTTACGGTACAGTAAAAGCGGCAGTGAGTATCTGCGATTCCATGAACTATATCCTGGAAAAAGAGGACCTGGTACAGGTATTTAAACTGGTAAATAATTATCTGGATCCGTCAGGTATCTTTATTTTTGACATGAATACAGAATATAAGTACACCCATCTTTTAGCAGATGGTACTTTTGCGGAAAACAGAGAAGAAAGCAGCTTTATCTGGGAGAATTTCTATGATGAAGAGGAGCGGATCAATGAATATGACCTGACTTTATTTATTAAAGAAGGGGAGCTGTTCCGCAAGTTTGAGGAGACTCATTATCAGAGATGCTATTCTTTGGATGAGGTGAAAGAGGCAGCAAAAGAGGCGGGAATGGATTTTGTGGCCGCCTATGATGCGTTTACCAGGGAATCTGTAAAGGATGACAGTGAAAGAATTTATCTTGTTTTCCGCGAGCGTGGGAAATAAGAAACACCATTAACGAGTAGTCAGCCTGCGTAAGCAGACAGTAAACTGCGATAGCACGGGACTGCGGGTATAAAAATAACAAGGAGAGAACAATATGGCAGATTATGTGATCAGAGCCACTGCGGCAGAAGGTCAGATCCGTGCCTTTGCGGCAACTACCAGAGATCTGACTGAGACTGCAAGACAGGCTCACAATACAAGTCCGGTAGCAACAGCAGCGCTGGGAAGATTAATGACAGCAGCTGTGATGATGGGCTATGACATGAAGGGAGCAGATGACCTTCTTACCATAAAGATCCAGGGCGATGGCCCTATTGGTGGTCTGGTTGTTACCGCTGACTCTCATGGAGAAGTAAAAGGTTATGCTTTTAATCCGGGGGTCATGCTTCCGCCAAATGATAAAGGCAAACTGGATGTAGGCGGCGCTTTAGGCGTAGGCGTTTTAAGCGTGATCAAGGATATCGGCTTAAAAGAGCCTTATGTGGGACAGACCATTCTGGTATCAGGAGAGATCGCAGAGGATTTAACATATTATTATGCAACCTCTGAACAGACCCCTTCTTCTGTGGCACTGGGCGTTCTGATGAATAAGGATAATACGGTCCGTCAGGCAGGCGGATTTATCATCCAGCTGATGCCAGGTGCTTCTGAGGCAGTTATCTCTGCTCTGGAAGAGAAAATCAAAGAGATCCACTCTATTACTACATTATTAGATGTGGGAAATACACCGGAGACAATCTTACAGTACATTTTAGGAGACTTAGGACTGGAAATCAATGAAAAGCTTCCTGCTAAGTTTACCTGCAACTGCAATAAGAGCCGGATCGAGAAGGCGCTGATCAGCGTTGGAAAGAAAGACATCCAGGAAATGATCGATGACGGTAAGCCGATCGAGGTAAACTGCCATTTCTGCAACAAAAATTATACCTTTGATGTAGAGGAATTAAAAGAGATCCTGGAAAAGGCAAGAAGATAAAATACACACAAAAGGAGCCAGTCATGCGACTGGCTCCTTTGTAATCATTTGAAATTCACGTATAACTTACTTCAACTATCTATCAATTTGATATATGTTTGAAAAAGGTACACTGTTGTTCATTGATTATAATTTGGTTACGTTAGTAGCCTGAGGTCCCTTAGCACCATTTACTACGTCGAACTCAACTTCTGCGCCTTCGTCTAAAGACTTGAAGCCTTCCATGTTCAGACCTGAGTAGTGTACGAATACATCGTTGCCCTGCTCGTCAGAAATGAATCCGTAACCCTTCTGGTTGTTGAACCACTTAACTGTACCTTTCATTACGATACCTCCAAAAAATATAAAAAAATGTTGAGTTGCAAGTAATTTCGCAACTGTGATTAGAATATCACAAATTAAGGGCGGTGTCAAACCTTTTGTGCCTAAGAAAATAAGTATTGAGAGGAAGAAAAAGTTCTGGTACAATAGGCAAAGAAAAAAATTTAACAATGTTTAATTGAGAGTTTTTTTGAGTTAGAGAGGATTTAGAAATGTCTGAAAATGAAATGAAAATGCCGAAAATAAAGCTGGTCAATATTGTAAAACATTTCTGTACCATTACCAGACACCGTCTGTTAGTGTGTAAGCACTGCTTTAAGATCGGATTATACTGGCAGGGACTGACACATGACCTGTCAAAGTACAGTCCGGAAGAGTTCTGGACAGGAGTCCGTTATTACCAGGGGGACCGGAGCCCTAATGCGGCAGAGCGTGAGGCGATTGGTTTTTCCAAAGCCTGGCTTCACCATAAGGGACGGAACAAGCACCATTTTGAATACTGGATCGATGTTTCTTTAAATAAAGAAGAAGGTCTGGTGGGAAATAAGATGCCGGTGAACTATGTGGCAGAGATGCTTTGCGACCGGGTTGCGGCCTGCGAGGTATACAGAGGGAAAAATTATACCAGCGCAGCACCTATGGAATACTACGAATTTACAAAGAAATACATTACCATTCACCCGGAGACCAGGGCGCTTTTGGAAAAGCTTCTTACGATCTTAAAGGACGAAGGGGAAGAGAGCGCTTATGCTTATATTCGTAAGCTGTTAAAAAAGGGAAGCTATTAAAACAGGCTTCCCTTTTTCGTGCTTATTTTGTTGTGTTTTAAGCTGTTTTGGACTGCTTACTCTTCTGGAAACAGGTTCTCTTCGATAATGGCAACCGCATCACGGATGCAGTCCGGACATGCGCGGAGGACTTTTCCGGTGTCTACGCCCTTTAATTCACGGCATACGATGGTGGAGTTTTTCTCCTTGAAAGCTGCGATGCAGGCTTTGGATGCCTTATAGGAAGTTCCCTTGGAGTTTGGCTTTTCCAGGTCTGCAGTGCTGATCTTTAAACCGGCTAAAACGGCTGCTGCGGAGATAGCGCCACAGGTTCCTTCCATACCGCCCATTCCAAGGCCAAGGCCCTCAGTTACTTTAAACAGGGTCTCCGGGTCAATATCTACCTTATCTAAAAATGCGAAAGCTACAGACTGTGCGCAGTTGTAACCTTTGTTGTGACAGACAATGGCTCTGTCGGCTCTTGACTCTTTTGTGATCTCTGACATAATCAAATTCTCCTTTTAAAATTAAAATTTGGAAATTTTTGTAAAATAATGTTGTCCTATTTCCAGGCAGCTTATATGAATGATAAAACCGCCAAGAAGAACACTGGCAAGGTAAAGACAGTTTCCTGCAAATGTTCCGATCACCAGGGAGATCTGGTGAAAGACGATCTGCCCGTTTGGATAATAGGGACTGATGTAAAACATATCCGCATTGCCGTAAGGATGGGATAATACATTTACAGCTGTGGCAATGGCAGTACAGAAAAGAAACAACGGGATCGTATGCAGATAGCTTTTTGGCGTTTCTGTTTTCAGGTTATAAAATGCACAGATAAGCCCCATAAAAATAAGGTTGAAATGCCATAAAAAGCCGTGGACGGTCATGGTCCAGTAAGGATGCATCAGTCCGCTGGGTTCAGCCAGTGCCATGATCCCGCCAAGAAGACCGAAATCCTGGATAAAAAGGTAAAAGACATTTCTTATTCGGGCAGGAACCATGGGAATGAAAAGTCCAAGGTACATGGGAACACTGCACAGCTGGAATGGAAAATACCACCAGTCATAGGTTCTGCCATTTTCTATATAATAGATAAATCCCTGTTTATATAATTCTGTCAGCCCTAAAAATAAGCCGCATAAAAAAAGAATGGTATCCGGTCCGGCTTTTCTTTCCGGAAAAGAGAACTTCCGGGCAAGAAAAATGCTTAAGGATACACCAAGGACGGTCAGGACCAGATGAAAAGCTCCATAGGGCTTAGGAGTATCCATGGTCCAGGCGGTTGCCTGAAAAAAAGCTTCAGCCATATAAAAACCACCTTCTGGAATTGTATATCTCGTTAAAGATTATACAACATTCAGGTGAGATTGTCCATGAAGGGAGAATAAAAAGAGGGAAGCCTGCGCAGTCTAAGAAAGAGAAAAAAGATTGGATACAGTATGGGAAAATTCCAGGAGGGCAAAAAATGGCAGGGATAGTAACAGCGCTTTTATCCGGTGCATTGATGAGCGTACAGGGCGTATTTAATACAGGTGTGACAAAACAGACCAGCGTGTGGGTGGCTTCCGGCTGGGTCCAGGCAACAGCCTTGATTGCCTGTGTTGTTATATGGTTTTTTACGGGGAGACCGCCGGTGCGGGGACTCTTTTCGGTTTCTCCCATCTACCTTCTTTCCGGCGGTATCATAGGGGCGGTGATCACCTATACAGTGATCCGCAGCATGCAGTCTTTAGGACCGGCACAGACTGCCCTTCTCATCGTAGTGGCACAGATCATCACAGCATATGTGATCCAGCTGTTTGGATGGTTTGGCACAGAAAAAATGCCTTTTGAATGGCATAAACTTTTAGGAGCAGCTGTTGCTGTGGCAGGGATCATTATTTTTCAGAGATAAAGCGAAAAGTCAAAAAAAGACGGGAAAATGTTAGAATTACCGCTTGTATTTAAATTGCCTTTCCGATAGAATAGTAATAGCAGGCTGAGATGGTATTCCATGGAGGAATATCGTTGAAGAGAACATTATCTTTGAAGAAGAAAAAGCAGATAGCTGCGGCCCTGGCTGCAGCTGTGTTTGTCTGTGGCGGTTGCACAGGAAATCTGAAAGAAGAACAGGATGAGATCCTGCTTGAAACCGTGGCTGAAAGCAGTGAAAACCTGGAACATGCAGATGATGCAGAACAGTCAGAAGCAGGAGAAACATTACCGGAAACAGCTGAACCCCAGGAAACAGCAGAAACAAGATTGGGATCTACAATCTACGTTCATGTATGCGGTCACGTAAAATATCCAGGCGTTTACCAGATGCAGGAAGGCAGCAGAGTCTATGAAGCCATTGATAAGGCAGGTGGAATGTTGGAAGAAGGTGCCGGTGATGCCATGAATATGGCGGCTGTGCTGGAAGATGGTATGAGGATCATGGTACCGGATCTGGCCCAGGCAGCCCAGATGATAGAACAGGGCGCTGTTTTTGATCCTGGTTCATCTGCAAGTGTTTCTGACCGGAAAAGTTCCGGAAAGGTGGATTTAAACAGGGCCGATGTGAAAGAACTGATGACATTAACTGGGATCGGCCAGTCACGGGCAGAGGCGATCATACGTTACAGGGAAGAAATTGGCAGCTTTGAGAGAATCGAAGATGTGATGAAAGTGTCCGGGATCAAGGAAAGCGCTTTTAATAAGATCAAAGATGATATTACTGTATAGTTGATAGAGCGGTTGCTGGCTTGCGGTGCATGGACAGTGACGATAAAGAGATAGATATAGATAAAGGGGAGCTGAAAAATGGCACGGGTATTAGTAGTAGATGATGAAAAACTGATCGTAAAAGGGATCCGGTTCAGTCTGGAACAGGATGGCTATGAGGTAGACTGCGCCTATGACGGAGAAGAAGCCATTGAAATGGCAAAAAAGACAGAATATGATATTGTACTGTTAGATGTAATGCTTCCCAAGCACGATGGATTTGAAGTGTGTCAGGCGATCCGTGAATTTTCAGATATGCCGGTGATCATGCTGACTGCAAAGGGCAGTGATATGGATAAGATCCTGGGACTGGAATACGGGGCAGATGATTATATCAGCAAGCCCTTTAATATCCTGGAAGTAAAGGCAAGGATCCGTGCCATTATCCGTCGCAGCATGAAGGCAAAACGCCAGAAAAAGGAAGAACAGGCCAATACTTACATTGGTTCCGGCGACCTGAAGATGGACACAGAAGGAAGAAGAGTGTTTATCGGTGAAAAAGAGATCAATCTTACAGCAAAAGAATTTGATCTGTTGGAACTTTTAGTGCGCAATCCAAATAAAGTATACAGCCGTGAAGCCCTCCTTAATTATGTATGGGGAAATAAGGCTATGGACAGCGGAGATGTAAGAACTGTGGATGTTCATGTAAGACGGCTTCGTGAAAAGATCGAACCAAGTCCAAGTGACCCTAAGTTTGTACATACAAAATGGGGCGTTGGTTATTATTTCCAGGCGAAATAAGGAAAAACAGAAGGAAAAGAAAGTCAGTGAAGATTACATTAGTTACAGTAGGAAAAATAAAAGAACGTTTTTTTGAGGATGCCATTGCTGAATACAGTAAGCGTTTGGGAAGATATTGCAAGCTGGAGATCATTCAGGTGGCAGATGAAAAGACGCCGGATGGGGCCAGTGAAAATGTGGAGCGGCAGATCCGGGAAAAAGAGGGGCAGAGGATCCTGGCCCAGATCAAAGACGGTGCTTATGTGCTGGCACTGGCAATAGAAGGAAAAATGCTTTCCAGTGAGGAACTGGCAGGAAAGATACAAAAACTGGGAGTAGAAGGCAAAGGCCATCTGGTATTTGTCATCGGTGGATCCCTGGGACTTTCCAAAGAGGTGATGGACCGGGCAGATTATGCTCTCAGTTTCTCAAAAATGACATTTCCGCACCAGCTGATGCGGGTGATACTTTTGGAGCAGATCTACAGAGGATTTAAGATCATAGCAGGAGAACCCTATCACAAGTAAAAGAATATGTTACCTAAAGGTGACAGCACCATAAAAAGGCAGTTGCTACAGTGAAATAGTAAAATTCACTTTGGCAGCTGCCTTTTTGTGCAATGATGAGGCAGTTTGGCGCGATTCAATGCAGGCGATTTATTTACCTTTGTTCCAGACAGCATGTCATAAAATCATGTTGTCCTCATATACTGGAGTTAGAGGTACAGAAAAATGGCAGCAAAAACAGAAAAGGGATTAAAGCAGGAGATCGTAAATTTATTTCCTGTAAGGCTCAGACAGATATTAGAAGCACTTCCCCTGGATTTTGCCCGGTTAGAAGAGATCCGCCTGCGCTGCGGTCAGCCCATTCTCTTTCGCATAGCAGGAAAGGAAATGGGAATTACGGGTTCTGGAGATCTGACAGAACTGGGATCCTCAGGAAAACTGGAAAACTGGGAAAAACTGGAAAAAATAAGGGAAAAAGAATTAAAAGATACCCTGGAAATCATGGGAGGTTTCTCCCTGTATGCAGCAGAAGAAGAGCTGCGCCAGGGCTTTTTTACAGTCCGGGGCGGTCACCGGATCGGGGTTGCAGGGAGAGTGATATTAAAAGACAGGCAGATCACGGGACTTAAAGCAGCATCATTTTTAAATGTGAGAGTGGCCCATGAGATAAAAGGATGTGCAGATCAGGTTCTTCCATTTTTATATGTAAATGGAAAATTTGTGAGTACATTGATTGTTTCTCCACCTGGATGTGGAAAAACAACACTGCTCAGGGATCTGATCCGTCAGGTTTCTGATGGAAGCAGCCAGAAAGCAGGAAAATGCAGCTTTGCCGGTGTAAACGTAGGGGTGGCAGATGAGCGGTCAGAACTGGGAGCCTGTTATCAGGGCGTTCCACAGAATGATCTGGGGATGCGTACCGATGTGCTGGACGGATGCCCGAAAAGCGAGGGAATGCTGATGCTGATCCGGTCCATGGCGCCGGCTGTTGTGGCAGTAGATGAGATCGGCGGAAAAGAAGATATCAAAGCAGTAGAATATGTAAGAAACTGCGGCTGCGCCCTGGCAGCAACGGCTCATGGAAATTCCCTGGAAGAGTTAAAAGAAAGAGCCGGTTTTCGGGAACTTTTAGAGGAAAAAACTTTTGAGCGTCTGGTGTTTTTAAGCAGAAAGCGGGAATGCCGGGGAAAAGTGGAAGTGGTTTATGACAGTGGTTTTAACCGGTTGTATTCCGGGAGAATATTTTAACAGAAAGGAGGATTTCTATGTTTCTAAAATGGACAGGCGGGCTGCTGATCCTTTTTGCAGGTTCGGGAATGGGCGTATGGCTGGCATGGGGATATAAAAAGCGGTTGAGCACTTTAGAGAACCTGAGAAGGATGATCTATTGCCTGAAAGGGGAGATCGTTTACAGTCATGCACCTTTAGAGGAAGCCTTTGAGCGCATCGGCAAACGGGAAAAAGGTGTTTTGGGAGAACTTTTTACACAGACTGCAGAAAAGATCGGCTGTCATAACGGAGAGACATTTTCCAAAATCTGGGAACAGACAATAGAAGAAATGGAAAAAAATGGAAAATCACTGTTTCTGGAAAAAGAGGACAGGGAAAAACTCCTTTCTTTAGGGGGACAGCTGGGCTATCTGGATACCCAGATGCAGGAGAGAACGTTACTTTTGTATTTGGAACAGCTGGAACTTTCTGTTTCAAGACTCCGCGGAGAGATCCGGGAAAAATGCCGGCTCAGTACAGTCTTAGGGGTGATGGGAAGCCTGTTTTTAGTGATTGTAATGCTTTAGGGGTAGAACGTAATTATGGATGTAAATCTCATTTTCAGGATAGCAGCAGTGGGGATCCTGGTTTCTGTGATCTGCCAGGTACTAAAACACAGCGGAAGAGATGAACAGGCATTTCTTACCAGTCTGGCGGGGCTGGTCATGGTGCTGTTCTGGATGATCCCGTACATATATGATCTGTTTGAAACCATGAAGCAGCTGTTTTTGCTGTAAGGGAGGAATGGCTATGAATATGCTGACTTTGGGGGCAGCCGGGATCGCGGCGGTCCTTCTGGCTGTGTGGATGAAGGGAGTAAAGGCAGAGTATGGTATTTTTGTGGTGATCGCAGCCCAGCTTTTCTTCCTTTTTTATGGTACAGGGCGGCTGGGAGAGATCCTGGATACAGTCAGGCAGTTGGAGCAGTACATAAAGATCCGGCCGGTGTATCTCATAACACTTTTAAAAATGACCGGTATTACCTACAGTGCAGAATTTGCCTCCGGGATCTGCAAAGACGCCGGATATGCCTCTTTGGGAAAGCAGATCGAAATATTTGGGAAACTGACGATCCTGGCAGTGAGTATGCCGGTCCTTCTGGCATTATTTGGCACACTGGACCAGATACTTACATAGGGGATCTGAAAAATGAGAAAACAGGCAAACAGGTGGCTGGTGGCAGTATTTCTGCTTTTTTTTATTTTTTCAGGCATTCATATGACGGCTTTTGGGGAAGAACCTGCAAAGGATCCCCTGGCGCAGTTGGAAGAAGAAATGGGGATCGGGGAAGAGATCCAGAGGATCCAGGAATATCTGGATGGGCTGCGGCCAGAGGGAAGAACGGTCTCCCTTACAGATCTGATGCAGGTCATTATTCAGGGAAACATGAAAGAAATCGTAAATACAGCAGGGAAACTGCTGGAAGATGCCCTGTTTTCCCAGGCAAAGGAGGGACAGGCCCTTTTAGTACAGGTAGCGGTTTTAGGGCTGACCGGGGCGGTATTTTCCCATGCAGCTTCCGCTTTTAAAGGCAGCCAGATCCCGGAAACTGCTTTTTACATGATTTATCTGCTGATTTTTACCTGTCTGGCAGGAAGTTTTCTGTCCAGTATCCAGATCACAGCTCAGGTATTAGACCAGATCCTGGAGTTTGTCCGTCTGCTTATGCCGGCCTATTTTATCAGCGTGGCCTTTGCAGGGGGAAGTACCAGTGCTGCGGCTTTTTATGAGATCGCCCTGGGAGCTGCCTGGGCGGTGCAGTGGCTGTGCCGTCAGGTATTTCTGTCCATTGTGCGTGTGTATGGCCTGCTGGTACTGGGAGATCACATGATGGAAGAGCCATTTTTCAGCAAAATGACGGAGTTAATGGAAAAAATCGTATCCTGGGGATTAAGAAGTATCCTGGGACTGACACTGGGACTTCAGATCCTTCAGTCACTGGTACTTCCCTATGCGGACAGTGCAGGCAGATCTGCGATCATGAAATTTGCGGAAATGATACCGGGGTTAGGACAGGCAACCGGTGCAGCGGCAAGACTGGTGTTTGGAAGCAGTGTACTGATCAAAAACAGTCTGGGAGCAGCGGCGGTCCTGATCCTGGCAGTGATCACGTTGGTACCGGTTGTGAAGCTGGCTGTTTTAATGGTCATGTATCAGGGTGCAGCGGTTCTTTTGCAGCCTGTTTGTGACAAAAGGATCATTTCCTGTATCCAGGGGATGGCGGCAGGCCATGGACTGCTTTTAAGGATCACCCTTTATTCCCTTTTCCTGTTTATCCTGGTCATAGCCATAACCTGCGCAGGCACCAATGTCACTTATCTGGCTGCGTAACAAACAGTAAGCCTGAAACATAAAAACAGGCAGAGGAAAGGTATGGGAGAGATTTTATTAGAATGGGCAAGGAATATTATATTTTTTATGGTATTCCTGTCTGTGATCAGTCATTTGCTGGCAGATGCGTCTTATGAAAAATATATCCGTTTTTTTGCAGGGATCGTGCTGATCCTGATCACAGTCAGCCCCTTAAAAGGCGGTCTGGACTTTCAGGAGAAAGCAGGAAGGTTTTTTGAAGAATTTTCTTTTTTTCAGGAAAAGGAACAGGCGGGAAAAGCACTTTCAAAGGCAGACCAGGAAAGAATGGGGGCATTTCTTGCGGAATATAAAAAAGAAGCGGAAGCGCGGATCCGGGAAACCGTGCAGGCGGAAGGCGTTATCTGTAGCCAGGCAGAGGTGGAAATAGAAAAAGATGAAAAAAGCGGGGAATACGGAACGATCAGGAAGATCATTTTACATTTAAAAGAGGAAAAAATGACATCACCACAGGACGAAGAAACGAAAATGGTAAAAGAAAAAGCAGGGGAAGAAGTATCTGTAAAAGTGGAAATACCCCCTGTTATAACCAAAGAAAAGCAGGAAAGACCAGGCACTGAGTCCAAACAGGAGCAGCAGTTAAAAAGAAAGGTGGCGCAGTATTATGGACTGGAAGAAGCTTGTATCGAAATTTGGTGGGAAGATGACCAGGGAGAAATGGCTGTTTCTGCTTCTGTTAGGAGTGATCCTGATGATCCTGTCTATGCCATTTCCGGGAAGCAGCAGTAAAAAGACAGGTCAGACGAAAGGGGAAAATGTTTCACTCTGGGAGAAAAACAGTTCCGGTGACGGACAGCAGACAGAGGAAAACATAGTTCAGGAACCTGTACAGGCAGCATCGGCAAAACCGGCCCAGGATTATGAAAAGGAGCTGGAAGATCGGATCAGTCAGCTTTTAAAGTCAGTGGAAGGAGTGGGAAAAGTAGACGTAATGGTAGTTTTAAGTTCTTCCGGTGAAAAGGTTTTCCGCACAGACCGGTCTGAAAATACCAGTACCACCAAAGAAAAAGACGCTTCCGGCGGAGAAAGGGATGCAGTGAGCAGCCAGTTAGAAGAAAATACCGTTTTTTCCCAGTCTGCAGGCCAGAATACAGGAAACGGACCTTTGATCGAAAAAGAACTGTATCCGCAGATCTCCGGTATCGTGATCAGTGCCCAGGGAGGTGATCTGCCGTCGGTCCAGGCTGAAATTTCCCAGGCTATGGAAGCATTATTTGGACTGGAACCGCATAAAATAAAAGTGTTAAAGCGGGTGGAATAAAAAGGAGTGCGGCATATGAAGATCAGAAATATGAAGCAGGTTGGCGAGCGGGTAAAAGAGATAAAGATGAAGCGTCTGTTTCGGCGAAACCAGATCATTATCACTACATTGGCTGTGATGATCGCTGCTGCCGGGTATCTGAATTATGCAGGAAAAAGAGATCTGGAAGCAGGGGGACAGGTTGCGGATATGGGAAGCCTGGAGCTTTCAGATGAAGATCTGATGGCAGAAAATCTGGCAGCACAGTCAGAGACAGTCCAGGACATTTTAAGTCTGGACAATGATCCAAATGATACAGAGGTAGCTGAGGCACAGACAGAAGGAACGGATCTGGCCCAGGCCGGCAGTGAGAACGGTGAACAGTCAGGTATGGCGGATACAGAGGAGCAGACCACGGGAAATGATGCGCCTGCAGGCTATGAAAATCCGGGGGAAGCAGTCCTTACCAGCGGTATGAGCGTAGCAGATTACATAGCAGGAGTGCAGCTTAGCAGGGAACAGATCCGGGCTAAAAACAAGGAAACCTTAATGAGCCTAATCAACAGCACCAGCATTGATGAAGCAGCCAAGCAGCAGGCGATCCAGGATATGATCCGCCTTACGGAAATATCGGAAAAGGAAAACGCCGCAGAAACGCTGCTGATGGCAAAAGGATTTTCAGATCCTGTAGTCAGTATCACAGATGATAAAGTGGATGTGGTGATCCATGCTTCCTCTATTACAGACCCTGAAAGAGCCCAGATCGAGGACATTGTAAAACGTAAAGCAGAAGTAGGAGCCGATCAGATCATCATTACCCTGTTAAATATGGCAGACTAAAAAGAACTATACATATCCTGCGCGATTTGGTATAATAATGAGTAACAGTTTTATGATCACACAGAGCAGGAGGTAAGGGATTTTGGCAGAAGAAAGTCGCAGTACACATAAATTATATGAAAAAGACAAGATCGGTGAAGTACAGATCGCAGATGAAGTGGTAGCGATCATTGCAGGTCTTGCTGCTACCGAAGTAGAAGGCGTAGATTCCATGGCAGGAAATATCACCAACGAACTGGTTGGAAAGCTTGGCATGAAGAATTTAAGCAAGGGTGTAAAAGTGGATGTGACAGAAGAACACGTATCTGTGGATCTGTCTTTAAACATCCGTTATGGTTATAATATCCCTGCAGTCAGCGAGCAGGTTCAGGAAAAAGTAAGTTCCGCCATTGAAAATATGACCGGTCTTACTGTTCTTGATGTAAACATTAAGATCGCTGGCGTGAATATGGAAGAAAGCTAAAAGCATTTACGAAAGTGCGCCCTGCAGGTATGGAAGGAGGCTTCTTTACTTGCAGGGCCTTTTGTACATTTTTTGTTGTTTTTATGCACCGCCTTTGGTATAATCACAGGTAGTGGAAAAGAATTAAGAGAAAGAGGAAAAATGAAATGACCAGAAGAGAATTAAGAGAACATTGTTTTAAAATGCTGTTCTCTGTGGATTTTTATACAACCGGTGAAGAAGCCAAAGCACAGATGCAGCAGTATTTTCAGTCTCCAGAGGAGGATGATACAGCAGAAGACGGCAGCCTTCAGGTAGTGCATAAAGTAGCAGCCGGAGAAAAAGACAGAGAATATCTAAGTACAAGAACTGCTGATGTAGTGGATAAAATAGAAGAGATCGATGCCAAGATCGACGAAGTAGCAGCTGGCTGGAAGACAAAGCGTATGGGAAAGGTAGAACTTACCATCCTGCGCCTTGCTGTATATGAGATGCTTTATGACGATACCATTCCTGAGAAGGTGTCTGTCAATGAGGCAGTAGAGCTGGCAAAGAAGTTTGGCGGAAATGAGTCCCCTGCGTTTGTAAACGGCGTTCTTGCAAAATTTATTCCAAAAGAAGAAAAGAAAGAAGAAAGCAAGGAAGATCAGGAAGCATAAATGGGAAGCGTGTATACCGTATCTCAGGTGACATCTTATATTAAAAATATGTTCACCCAGGATTTTGCGCTGAACAGAGTCTCTATAAAAGGAGAAGTGTCCAACTGCAAATATCATACATCCGGCCATATTTATTTTACATTAAAAGACGGCGGCGCACAGATTGCCGCCGTCATGTTTGCAGGACAGAGAAAGGGCCTGGATTTCACCCTGGCAGAAGGCCAGGAAGTGATCGTATCAGGCACTGTGGATGTATATGAGAAAGACGGGCGTTACCAGCTCTATGCAAAGGAGATCAAAAGGGAAGGCAGAGGAGATCTGTTCTGTCGTTTTGAAAAACTGAGGGACGAGCTGGAAGAAATGGGTATGTTTGATGGCTGCTATAAGCAGCCCATCCCTAAATATGCCACCCGGATCGGGATCGTTACAGCGTCCACAGGCGCGGCCATCCGGGATATCATGAATATTACATCCAGAAGAAATCCCTATGTACAGCTGATCCTTTATCCTGCTCTTGTTCAGGGGGAGAAGGCAAAATACAGCATTGTCCAGGGAATAAAAACACTGGATCAGATGGGACTGGATGTTCTGATCGTAGGACGGGGCGGCGGTTCCATAGAAGACCTGTGGGCATTTAATGAAGAAATGGTTGCAAGGGCCATATTTGAATGTCATACTCCGGTGATCTCCGCTGTAGGACATGAGACAGATGTGACCATTGCAGATTATGTGGCAGACCTGCGGGCTCCTACGCCATCGGCGGCGGCAGAGCTGGCAGTTTTTGATTATAAACAGTTTGAAGAAACGGTAGCTGCCTATAAATTGCTTTTGGATAAGGCTGCAAAACGAAAACTGGAACGGGCCCGTTTCCGCCTGGAACAGTGCCGGATGCAGCTGAAATTAAAGGATCCGGGCCGTATGGTCAATGACAGACGGCAGCGTCTGGCAGATTATGAGGAGATATTAGACCGGAAGATCAAAGAGGCGTTAAAAGAAAGCAAAAGACTGTTAGAAAAGCAGGAAGAACGTCTGAACAATTCCATGAGGGAAAAGCTGAATTTACAGAAGCACCGTCTGGCGTTAGATGCCAGCCAGTTAGAAGGTTTATCTCCGTTAAAGAAGTTAAGCGCCGGATACGGTTTCGTACAAAAAGAGTCAGGAGAAGCCATAAGATCTGTAAAGCAGGTAACAGCCGGTGATCCGGTCCGTATTTATGTAGCAGATGGTTATGCAAAGGCGCTTGTGACGGATACGAAAAACAGCAGACCGGGGAGAAAGGGATAAATATGGCAGGAAGAAAGAAAGCAGAAGAAGCAGCTCCGGAAAAAACAGCCGGGATCGAGGAAAATTTCGCCCGACTGGAAGAGATCATAAAAAAACTGGAAACAGGGGAAAATTCACTGGAAGAGACCTTTGCAGGGTATGAAGCAGGAATGAAACTTGTAAAGTCTTTAAGCAGCCAGATCGATAAAGTAGAAAAACAGATCCAAATATTGAGTGAGGGTGAAGACAATGAGTGATAATACAGAATTCAGAAAAGAACTGGAAGAGAGAACAAAACAGATCAATGAGCAGATCGAAAGCTATCTGCCGGAAGAAAAGGGCCATCAGAAAACCATTTTTGAAGCTATGAACTACAGTGTAAAAGCTGGTGGCAAGCGTCTGCGTCCTCTGTTTATGCAGGAGATCTGCAGATTATTTACAGGAGAAGTACAGCCTGTAGTTGTACCATTTATGGCAGCCATTGAGATGATCCATACTTCTTCCCTGGTACATGATGATCTTCCATGTATGGATGATGATATGATGCGCAGGGGACAGGCAAGTACCTGGGCTGAATACGGCGAAGATATGGGCGTTCTGGCAGGAGATGCGCTGATGATCTATGCTTTTGAGGTAGCAGCGAAGGCATTTAAAGAGGTTTCAGATGCAGATGACCTTAAAAGAGTGGGACGTGCCATTGAGATCCTGGCTTCCAAGACCGGTATTTACGGTATGATCGGCGGACAGACAGTAGACGTAGAACTGGCTGGCGGACCGATCCCGAAGAATAAACTGGACTTTATCTACCGCTTAAAGACAGGTGCCCTTATTGAGGCATCCATGCTCATCGGTGCTGTTTTAGGCGGCGCTGCAGAAGAAGACTGTAAGATCGTAGAAAGCCTTGCAGGCAAGGTTGGTCTGGCATTCCAGATCCAGGATGATATTCTGGATGTGACTGGAGACCAGGAAGTTTTAGGCAAAGAGGCAGGAAGCGACGAAAAGAACCAGAAGACTACCTATGTGACTCTGGAAGGTTTAGAAAAGGCAAAGAAAGATGTAGAAGCTCTTTCTGTCCAGGCGATTGAAGATTTAAACAAACTGCCTGGAAATAATGAATTCCTGGAGAATTTGATCCGTATTCTTATTAAACGTCAGAAATAAAAAGGAAGAACCTATGATATTGGAACAGATAAAGGGGCCGGAAGATCTGAAAAAATTGACCTCTGAAGAACTTTCCCAACTGGCAGAAGAGATACGGGCCTTTCTGATCGAAAAGATCAGCCATACAGGGGGACATTTAGCTTCCAACCTGGGAGTTGTGGAGCTGACCATTGCCCTGTTTCGTACCTTTGACCTGCCAGAAGATAAGATCATCTGGGATGTAGGCCATCAGTCCTACACCCACAAGATCTTAAGCGGCCGCAGGATGGAATTTGATGAACTCCGTCAGTACGGCGGCTTAAGCGGCTTTCCAAAACGGAAGGAAAGCCCCTATGATTCCTTTGACACAGGCCATAGTTCCACTTCTATTTCAGCAGGTCTTGGCATTGCCCAGGGCCGTGATATTTTAGGAGAGGACTATAAGGTAGTCTCTGTCATTGGTGATGGTGCTCTTACAGGAGGAATGGCTTACGAGGCTTTAAATAATGCGGCCCGTATGAAGAAAAACTTTATTATCATACTAAATGACAATAAAATGTCCATTTCTGAAAATGTAGGTGGCATGTCAAGGTATCTGGGAGGACTTCGCACAGGAGCCGGTTACAATGATCTGAAGAAAAATGTGGCAGATACCTTAGAACGGATCCCGGTAGTTGGCGGCCGTATGATCGACAAGATCAAACGGACGAAAAACAGTATCAAACAGCTGTTTATCCCGGGAATGCTCTTTGAAAATATGGGGATCACCTATTTGGGACCAGTGGACGGACACAATATACCTGCACTGTGCAAGGTATTAAAAGAAGCCCAGAAACTGGATCATGCAGTACTGGTCCATGTCCTTACAAAAAAAGGAAAAGGCTATGAACCGGCAGAGAAGAACCCGGCTCATTTTCACGGTGTAAGTCCTTTTGATATAAAAACAGGAAAACCTTTGGCAGAAAAGAAATACCCTACTTATACAGATGTATTTTCCAAGAAACTGTGCCAGTTAGGAGAAACACATCCGGAGCTGGTAGCTGTGACTGCGGCCATGCCTGACGGTACCGGAGTGGCAGCTTTTGGAAAGAAATTCCCGGACCGTTTCTTTGATGTAGGTATTGCGGAAGCTCATGCAGTGACCAGCGCAGCCGGTATGGCGGCAGCAGGACTGCGGCCTGTAGTTGCGGTGTACTCCTCCTTTTTACAGAGAGGTTATGACCAGATCTTACATGATGTCTGTATCCAGAACCTGCCGGTGCTCTTTGCAGTGGACCGTGCGGGACTGGTAGGAAGCGATGGGGAGACCCACCAGGGAATTTTCGATTATTCTTATCTTACTTCTATTCCAAACATGAGCGTGGCAGCGCCGAAAAATCTCTGGGAACTGCGGGCTATGCTGGATTTTGCCATGGATTATAAGGCACCTTTTGCTATCCGCTATCCAAGAGGTACCGCTTACAGAGGCTTAAAAGAATTTATGCAGCCTATTGCTTATGGAAAAGGGGAAATGATCTATGAGGAAGAAAACATTGCCCTTTTAGCAGTGGGAAGTATGGTAAGTACCGGAGAACATGTACGGGCAAAGTTAAAAGAAGAGGGAGTTTCCTGTACACTGGCAAATGCCCGTTTTGTAAAACCTTTTGATAAAGAACTGGTAGACCGTCTGGCAAAGAACCACAGACTGATCGTGACTATGGAAGAAAATGTGCTCCAGGGAGGTTTTGGACTTCCTGTAACTGCCTATATCCATGAACATTATCCGCAGGTAAAAGTGATGAATATTGCACTTCCTGATGCCTATGTTGAGCACGGAAACGTGTCTGTTTTAAGAAAAGGACTGGGAATCGACAGCGACTCTATCATCCAGAGGTTAAAAGCAGAAGGATGGCTCTAAAACAGAAAGATCGATAAGATAGATATAAGGAGAAAATAAATGAAGGAACGGTTAGATGTACTGCTTGTAAAGCGCAATCTGGCAGACTCCAGAGAAAAGGCAAAGGCTCTGATCATGTCCGGTATCGTTTATGTAAACGGGCAGAAAGAGGATAAAGCAGGTACCACCTTTGATGAAACAGCACCTATTGAGGTGAGAGGAAATACATTAAAATATGTAAGCCGCGGCGGCCTGAAATTAGAGAAGGCAATGACCCATTTCGGCGTAGAGTTAAAAGATAAGATCTGTATGGACGTAGGCGCTTCTACCGGCGGATTTACAGACTGTATGCTGCAAAATGGCGCTACCAAGGTTTATTCTGTCGATGTAGGCCATGGACAGCTTGCGTGGAAGCTGCGCAATGATGAGCGTGTAGTCTGCATGGAAAAGACTAATATCCGCTATGTGACCCATGAAAATATCCCGGATGAGATCGGATTTTCCAGTATTGACGTATCTTTTATCTCTCTGACCAAGGTGCTTGGACCTGTAAAGGCTCTTTTAAAGGATGACGGTCAGGTAGTATGTCTGATCAAGCCACAGTTTGAGGCAGGAAGAGAAAAAGTTGGCAAAAAAGGCGTTGTAAGGGATAAGGCTGTTCATTTAGAGGTTATTGAAATGGTCATTGCCTTTGCAAAATCCATTGGTTTTGAGATCTTAAACCTGGAATTTTCACCGATCAAGGGACCGGAAGGAAATATTGAGTATCTGCTGCATCTGCAGAACCACCCGGAGGGCGAAGACGGACCGGTCATTTATGAGGAAATGCCTGTTGATCCGAAAAGATCGTAGAGGAAGCACACGCAGCGCTGGATAAAGAATAAGGTTTTAACATAGGGGACTTATGAAATATTTTTATGTAATATCCAATTTAAGTAAAGACTATGTACTGGATGTTCAGGATGAGGTTCAGTCCTGCCTGGAAAAAGAGGGGCTGTATGCCGTTATATGACAGATTATGAGCGTATGAAAAACGGCAGACATACGCCCGGTGAATATGTGCCGGAAGATACCCAGTGCATCATCACCATTGGCGGTGACGGTACCCTGATCCAGGCAGCAAGAGATCTGGCAGGCCGGAATATCCCCATGCTTGGGATCAACAGGGGACATTTGGGCTTTTAAACCAGGTGGACCGCACAGAGGATATTGATGCTGCGATGGATGCCCTTGTAAACGAACGTTTCCGTTTAGAACATCGTATGATGCTTCGGGGAACTGTATTTCATGAGGGAAAGCCGGTATTTCAGGATATTGCTTTAAATGAGATCATAGCCACCAGTGCAGAGCATCTGCGGGTACTGCGCTATGATCTGGCTGTAAATGATGAATATTTAAATGAGTATGCAGCGGATGGAGTGATGGTGGCAACCCCTACCGGTTCTACTGCCTATAATCTTTCCGCAGGAGGGCCGGTTATGGCTCCTGCAGGCCGGATGATGGCAGTAACACCTGTATGTTCCCATACTTTAAATGCCAGAAGTATCGTCATTTCCGAAGAGGACCGTGTAAAGATCGGGCTTTTGGGAAAAGGACTGGTTACTTTTGACGGAGATACTTCCCAGAAGACAGGTCCGGGATTATCTGATCGTAGAGCGCTCACATATGGAAACGGTAATGGTAAAATTAAAGCAGATCTCTTTTATGCAAAATCTGAGTAATTATCTGGGAAATGTCTGAAGATGTGGAAACAGATGGGAGGAAAAGCAGATGAAATTGGAACGTCACAGCAAGATCGTAGAACTGATCGGAAAATATGAAATAGAGACCCAGGAGGAGCTGGCTGAAAAGCTGACCCAGGCGGGTTTTAATGTAACCCAGGCAACTGTATCCAGGGATATCCGGGAATTAAAACTGACGAAAGTGCCGGGAGAAAATGGACGTCAGCGCTATATGGTCCTTGAAAGTCCAAGAGGAACTTCTGCTTCCAAATATATCCGCATTTTAAAAGACGGTTTTGTATCCATGGATATGGCACAGAATATCCTTGTGATCAAAACAGTTTCCGGTATGGCAATGGCAGTTGCAGCTGCTCTTGATGCTATTAAATTCCATGAAGTAGTAGGCTGTATTGCCGGAGATGATACCATTATGTGCGCAGTCCGCAGTGTGGATGATACCATTATCGTAATGGAAAAGATCAAAAATGGTGGAAGATTAAACTGGATTTAGAACAAAAGATCCGGGAAAAAGATAGAAAGAGAGGAATAGCATGCTTCTTGAGCTCCATGTGAAAAATCTGGCTCTCATTGAGAAGGCAGATGTAGAATTTGGAGAAGGACTGAATATACTTACCGGCGAGACCGGTGCAGGTAAATCGATCATTATTGGTTCCGTGACCATGGCGTTAGGGGAAAAGCGTCAAAGGATGTGATACGCCGTGGAGCGGACCATGCATATATTGAGCTGATCTTTTCGTTGACAGTAAGGAAAAGAAAAAGGCGTTAATGCAGCTTGGGACAGAGCCAACAGAAGAAGGAATGGTGATCATTTCCAGAAAGATCATGCCTTCCAGAAGTGTCAGCCGTATTAATGATGAGACTGTGACAATGGCAAGACTTCGTCAGATCACAGGTCTTTATTAGATATCCATGGTCAGCATGAGCATCAGTCTCTGCTGTATAAGTCAAAACATCTTGAGATCCTGGATGCCTATGTCAAGGCACAGACCCAGCCGGTGAAAAGGAAAATCGAAGAGGAGTACAAAACTACTGCAAGTTAAAGGAACGTCTTTTATCTTTTAAGACAGATGAGGACGCAAGACTGCGGGAGATGGATTTTTGCGCTTTGAGATCCAGGAGATCGAAAACGGAGAGGTAAAAGAGGGAGAAGAGGAAGAACTTACCTTAAAATACCGCCGTTTCGCCCATGCAAGAAGGATCGCAGAGGAACTGGAAAATGCCAGAGGACTGCTGCAGCGTGACTTTGCAGCTCAGGCCCTGCGCTCGGTAGAACAGGCAGCTGAGTACGATAAGGCATTAGAGGGATAAGAGACCAGCTTTATGATGCGGAAGCTATTTTAAATGATGCTTCCAGGGAGATCTCTTCTTATATGGGTTCCATGGAATTTGATGAAGAGGTATTCTGCACCACAGAAAGCCGCCTTGATCAGATCCATGATCTTCAGAGAAAGTATGGAAATACCACGCAGCTGATGCTTGAAAATCTGGAAAAGAAGAAAAACAGGCTGGAAGAACTGGAAAATTTTGACGCTTACAGGGAAAAACGGAAAAAGAGTTAAAAGAAGCCCAGGATCGTTTAGAAAGATGCTGCGCAGAATTATCCAAGATACGAAAACTGCGTCCAGACAGCTGGTGGAAAAGATCAAAAAGGACTGCTGGATCTGAATTTTTAGATGTTCAGTTTGATATGGAATTTGATCGGCTGCCTCATTTTACAGCCTCCGGCTATGACGAAGCCCAGTTTTGATCTCCACCAATCCGGGACAGCCGGTGCGCCCTCTTATGGAAGTGGCATCCGGCGGTGAATTGTCACGTATCATGCTGGCGATCAAAACCGTTCTTGCAGACTCCGATGATATCCCAACCCTTATTTTTGATGAGATCGATACAGGTATCAGCGGAAGGACAGCCCAGAAGGTTTCCGAGAAACTTTCCTATATTGCAAAGAGCCATCAGGTGATCTGTATCACCCATCTGCCTCAGATCGCGGCGATGGCAGATACCCATTTTGAGATCCATAAAGCAGCCAGTGAAGGAAGTACAGCGACTTCCATCCGGCGCCTTAACAGGGAGCAGACAGTGGAAGAACTGGCAAGACTTCTTGGGGAGCAAAGATCACAGATACAGTGATCCAGAATGCCCGTGAAATGAAGGAACTGGCAGATAAGACAAAATAAGCAACTGTCCGTGCAAGGCATAAGCAATAACCAAAATAAAACAGATTGGAACGACCGTTCACAGAACATACTAACAGGGAGCGCAAGAGTATCAGGACTTGCGGCTCCCTGTTTTGTACAGAGAAAATGCACCGATGGCGCATGTTACAGGCTGCAAATGGAGAAGGAGGTCGTTCTATGAGGGAAAATCAAATTTTATAAGCATCTGGTCAGGATATTCTGGCTGTCCCTGATCGTGGGTACAGTTGGGATCTGGTACTATGTGGACCGGAGCATACCGGACCGGGTCAGCGTAACAGAACATGATCAGGAAGAATTTACATTTTCCCTTCCTGGCGGGCTACTGTATACAGTGAAAGCGAAGAAGTGGCACTGGGAAATAAGAGCAATATCCCGGCCGAGCAGATCACCATAAACAGCAGAGAGCCATTTTCCATGTATGCAGGAAAGAAAGGCAGTTATCAGCTGGACCTGAAATTATTTGGTGTGATCCAGTTTAAGAACATACAGGTAGATGTGGTAGATACTACCAGGTTGATCCCCTGCGGCAGTCCTGTGGGAATTTATTTAAAGTCTAAGGGAATTATGGTCATCGGTACCGGCCGTATTACCGGGGAAAATGGGATGGAAATGGAACCGGCTGTGGGAAAATTAAAATCCGGGGACTATATTGAAGCCTTTAATGGGCAAAAGCTTGGGACAAAGGAAGAGCTGGCAGAGGCAGTCAGCCATTTTCAGGGAGAAAATGTTACATTGACAGTGCGCAGAAATGGGGCAGAAACACAAGTTAAGATAAAGCCTGTAAAAGGAACAGACGGTTCCTCCAAATTAGGTGTGTGGGTGCGGGATGATACCCAGGGATCGGAACTGTGACTTATATGGATCTAAATGGAAAATTTGGTGCATTGGGCCATGGGATCAGTGACAGCGATACAGGGGAACTGGTGGAGACTTCCGGAGGAAATCTTTATGATACCCAGATTTTGGGAATTGAAAAGGAAAAATAGGAACGCCGGGAATGCTTTCCGGGGTGATCTACTATGGTCCAAAGTCGGAGATCGGGACAGTGACAGAAAATACAGATTATGGGATATTTGGAACTGTAAGCCAGACTTTCTTAAAAGAACACAGAACCGCCTCCATGGAAGCAGCCAGGCGCCAGGAAGTAAAACAGGACCTGCCCTGGTGCGTACCAGCATCTCAGGGCAGGTGAAAGATTATTCTGTTGAGATACAGCGGATCGATATGACAGGAAACAAGAAAAACAAAAGCCTGGTGATCAAAATCACAGATCCGGAGCTGTTAAATCTCACCGGTGGCATTATCCAGGGAACCAGCGGTTCCCCGTAATACAAAACGGAAAGATCATCGGGGCCATCACCCACGTATTTGTCCAGGATCCTACAAGAGGATATGGGATATTGATCGAGGATATGCTGGGGCACTGATAAGGATCCATAATTTTATGCAAAACAGTGAATAAAGTCACAAACTAATAAAAATTGACAAAATTCGACAATATTAGATAATAAAAGATAACTGTTAATAAAATGTTAAAATGTCTAATAATGCGGTGGCTTTTTCTTGAAATATGACGATATTTGCATTTATAATATCTACCATAAAAGACTTAACGCATCAAAGCGTTAAATAATGAGGAAGCACTCTATAAGTAAAGAATGAAATTGCGTTAAGGGATGCAGGAGGTAGAAACATGGAAAATGTAAATGTTGTAATTGTAGATGATAATCCTATGATCTTAAACACGTTAGATGAAGTGATCAGTTCTGAAGCAGGACTTTCTGTAATTGGCAGAGCTGATAATGGAAAAGACGCCATTGACATGATAAAAGATACCCAACCTGATGTTGTTTTGCTGGACCTGGTAATGCCGCAGATGGATGGTATTACAGTTGTGGAAAATATTAAAAAGAAAACATCTATGTTAAAGAACCCGGCGTTTATCATCTTAAGTGCAGTAGGCGGAGAGCAGATGACAGAAGAGGCATTTCAGGCGGGTGCCAACTATTTTCTTATGAAGCCGTTTGATAAGGATATTCTTGTAAATAAGATCCGCCGTATTGGCAAACGTCCGGTCCGTCCTGTTCCGGAAAGGTCTTAGAAGCACCGTTAAAGGCAGCAACACCGGAAGAAGCTGCTATGAACAGGGAAGAATATATGAAGGAGCATCTGGAAACGGATATTACAAAATGCTCCATGAACTTGGGATTCCCGCCCATATCAAGGGCTATCAGTATCTTCGGGATGCCATCAGCATGGTGGTAAGGGACAGGGAGATGATGGAGGCAGTAACAAAGATCCTGTATCCGGAGATCGCAAAGAAAAATTATACCAGTTCCAGCCGTGTAGAACGTGCCATCCGCCATGCCATTGAGGTTGCATGGGGAAGAGGCAGCCTGGAAGTGATCGATGAACTGTTTGGATATACCATCAGTACAGGAAAGGGAAAACCAACCAATTCAGAGTTCATTGCCCTGATCGCAGATAAGATCTGCCTGGATTATAAAAAATTGGGATATAGTAAATTGCCGGATACCCCAGAGTGCAGTGTAAAGATTTTGTTATAAAAATTTACTAATAACTTCTTTCTTATTTATCAAAAGTAAGGTATACTATTGATTAAGGCAAAACGCCACCTGGAACTCAGGAGAGGGAGGTTTGGATGAAAAGATTTTATTTGCGGCATCTGAGGCAGTACCATTTATAAAAACAGGGGATTAGCAGACGTAGTTGGCTCACTTCCAAAGTGTTTTGACAAGAGATACTTTGATGTAAGAGTCATTATCCCAAAATATCTGTGCATCAAGCAGGAATGGCGGGACAAGATGCAGTATGTTGACCACTTTTATATGGACTATCTGGGACAGAGCCGTTATGTGGGCATCCTTCAGTATGTACATGAGGGAGTTACATTTTACTTTATTGACAATGAAAGCTATTTTAACGGACCAAAGCCATATGGGGACTGGTATTGGGATCTGGAGAAATTCTGTTTCTTCTGCCGTGCAGCTCTTTCCGCATTACCTGTGATCGGCTTCCAGCCGGATGTAGTACACTGTCATGACTGGCAGACAGGTCTGATCCCGGTTCTGTTAAAAGACAGTTTCCATGGCGGAGATTTCTACCGCAATATGAAGTCTGTGATCACCATCCACAACCTGAAATTCCAGGGCGTATGGGATGTAAAGACGATTCAGAGATTTACAGAACTGCCGGATTATTACTTCACACCGGATAAGTTAGAAGCATACAAAGACGGCAACCTGTTAAAGGGCGGTATCGTTTATGCAGACGCGATCACTACTGTAAGTAATACCTATGCAGAAGAGATCAAGATGCCATTTTACGGCGAAGGCTTAGATGGCCTGATGCGTGCAAGGGCAAACAGCCTGCGTGGTATTGTAAACGGTATTGATTATGATGATTTTAACCCGGAAACAGACAAATATATCGTACAGCAGTATACAGCCAAGAATTTCCGCAAGGAAAAGTGAAAACAAGAAAGCCCTTCAGCAGCAGTTAGGACTTCCTGTAGATGAAAAGAAATTTATGGTAGGTATCGTTTCCCGTCTGACAGACCAGAAGGGACTTGACCTGGTACAGGGTGTGATGGATGAGCTTTGCAGCGACGATATGCAGCTTGTTGTATTAGGTACCGGTGATGAGCGGTATGAAAACATGTTCCGTCATTATGACTGGAAGTATCATGACCGCGTATCTGCACAGATCTATTACTCTGAGGAAATGTCCCACCGCATCTACGCAGGATGTGACGCATTCCTGATGCCGTCCTTATTTGAGCCATGTGGCTTAAGCCAGCTGATGGCCCTGCGCTATGGTACTGTGCCGATCGTCAGAGAGACCGGCGGTTTAAGAGATACCGTACAGCCTTACAATGAATTTGAAAATACCGGAACCGGCTTCTCCTTTGCAAACTACAATGCACATGAGATGCTTGGAAGCGTCCGCTACGCAAAATACATTTATTATAACAAACGCCGTGAGTGGAATAAGATCATAGACCGTGATATGGCAGCTGATTTCTCCTGGGGAACATCTGCAGCCAAGTATCAGGAACTTTATGACTGGCTCATTGGCTAAAATGGCAAGTTTAGAAAGAGGTGTGACACTCATGGATATGCCGGAAGCAAATGAATATTTAATGGATCCGGGGTATATGGAGTGTGTGGCAGATATATTAGACCATCCTGTATTCCAGTCCATGGACCAGTATATACAGCATGGAACAACGACCTGTAAATGTCATTGTATACAGGTATCTTATCTGGCTTATAAATTGTGTAAAAGATTTGGGGAAACTGGAGGAGCGCTGCGAGAGCAGGGCTTCTCCATGATCTTTTATACGACTGGCACACGCACGCCAGGGAGATCATTTCCATGGCTTTACCCACCCGAGGACAGCCATGGAAAATGCAAAACAGTATTTTGAACTGACAGATGAGGAAAAGACACGATCCTGCGTCACATGTGGCCGCTGACACCGGTCCCGCCGTCAACAAGAGCGGGCTATGCGGTCACTTTGCCGATAAGATGTGTTGCCTGGAAGAAACAAAGCTACCGTGAAACGGTACGCGGCTGTACCGGACATCTTCTGTTTGCGCAGACGGCAGAAAGGGAAAATTTTAAAATATGGATACATGGAAAGCAATGCTGGGAAATCAGGTTCTTGTCAGTGCTGTAGTGGGCTGGACAGTAGCCCAGGTATTAAAGACCCTGATCGACTTTGCTTTGAATAAAAGCTTTAACGCAGAGCGTCTGGTAGGTTCCGGAGGTATGCCAAGTTCCCATTCAGCTACTGTGTGCGGACTGACGACAGCGGCGGCTTTAAAATATGGTGCCGGATCCTTTGAATTTGCCATATCCTTTATACTGGCTATGGTAGTTATGTATGATGCGGTAGGCGTAAGGCAGGAGACTGGCAAACAGGCCAGACTGTTAAATTCCATTTTACTTGAAAATCCGCTGAAATTAAGCAGTGAGGTACTTCAGCAGAAGTTAAAGGAATATGTGGGACATACCCCGATCCAGGTAGTGGCAGGTGCTATTTTAGGTATCGTTCTGGCACTGGTCATCAATAACTGTTATTAATGTAACTATTTATTTGTAATGTACTTTCCTTATGGAGGAATTGATGAGTATTTGTAATTATATAAACTGGTTTTTCTCTACAGCTTTCTGGGATATCTTCTGGAATGTATTGTGCTCACCGTTGAATATAAGAGGCGGTAGTGGACCGTGGCTTTGGCCATGGCCCCTTTGCGTCATATACGGTTTCGGGGCAGTGGGCGCCTGCTGCTTTTAAGCCCTTTGTCAGATCATCCCATAGAATTGTATACAGCATCCATGACTATGGCTACGACCATGGAACTGATAACAGCCAATGTGATGATCCGGCTGTTTGGAAGTTTCTGGTGGGATTACAGCCATAAACCATTTAACTACAGAGGGATCATCTGCCTGGAGAGCAGTCTGGCGTGGGGACTTTTAGGCCTGTTCTTCTTCAATTATTTAGACGGCTGGGTGCGCACAGCAGTAGGCTATATCCCGGAAGGATAGGAAAGGTCCTGGCAGTCCTTCTTACCCTATTTTATGTTTTGACTTTATCAGATGTATCCGCATGCGTCTGGGAATTCCGGAAGAAGGGGAAGAGGGAGAAACAGAAGAGACCATAGGAAGATTGAAGGTATATTAAAATGGAATTAAAAGAAGATTTAAAGGGTTGGCAGGTAGTGTTAGCATCTGCCTCCCCAAGACGGAAAGAACTGTTGAACAGATCGGTATCTGCCCACAGATCTGTCCAAGCAATGCAGAAAAGAAAGACGAGACAGACCCACAGAAACTGGTGGAAAAACTGTCCAGTGTAAAAGCAGAAGATGTAGCCGATTGTTTTCCGGCGGGAACCCTGGTGATCGGAGCGGATACCGTAGTTTCTATTGTAAAGACGGGGAAAGTGATCCGGTGATCTTAGGAAAGCCTGGAACCGTAGAAAAGCAGAAGAGATGATCTCGCTGATCCAGGGACGCACCCACCAGGTATATACCGGTGTGACGGTGATCTTATGTCTGGGAGCGGACCGGTTTGCAGAAACTACTTTTGCAGAAAAGACGGATGTGGAAGTCTATGAGATGGCAGAAGATGAGATCCGGGCATATGCCGCAAGCGGGGAACCTCTTGACAAGGCAGGTGCCTATGGGATCCAGGGATCCTTTGCAGCTTATATCAAGGGGATCAAAGGAGATTACAGCAATGTAGTAGGCCTTCCTTTAGGACGTCTCTGCCATGAGATAAAAGGCTTTGGAGGAACGGGAAAATGATTAAGCTAATCGTCACAGATGTAGACGGAACTTTGGTGGAAGATGGTTTTACCAATGTAGATCCACGGCTTTTGATACAATCCTGAAACTGAGGGAAAAAGGAATCCAGTTTGCAGTTGCCAGCGGAAGACCCTGGGCCAGTGTGGAACGTACCTTTGATCCTGTAAAGAAAAGGTGTTCTATATTTCAAATAATGGTTCTTATATTGGCTGCTATGGCAGAAGCCTGTATGTATATGCCATGGACCGGGAGATCGTAAAGCGGCTGATCCATGCAGTGCGGAAAAATCCGGAATTTTCCATGGTATATGCAGCGGAAGACGGAGATTATACGGAGTCCAAGGACGATGCTCTCTGCAACTGGCTGGTGGAAAGCTATAAGTTTAATCTTCACCGTGTGGATGATCTGCTGACTGTGCCGGTTCCATGTACCAAACTCTCTATATACAGAGCCGGCGGCGTGGAAGAAGCGGTAAAACCTCTGGTAGAAGAATTTAAGGACATCCTTCAGATCTCCTGTGCAGGAGACGTATGGCTTGACTGTATGGCTAAAAATGTAAATAAGGGTCATGCGGTAAAAGTGATCCAGGACAGTCTGGGGATAAAGCCGGAAGAGACCATGGCGTTTGGGGATCAGTTAAATGATATAGAAATGCTGCAGCAGGCTTATTACAGTTTCGCAGTGGCAAATGCCAGGGATGAAGTGAAAAAGCAGCCAGGTTTCAGGCAGACAGCAATGTAAACCAGGGTGTTTTAAAGATCCTGCAGAACCTGCTGTAAAAGGAGTAAGTAACAATTGCAGATCACAGAATACTTAAATAAGAGGGTATTTTGATTTTCCTGACGGTCATGCTTTTCTTTGTTTCAGGCTGCAGCAAAATGCCGGAAGGAATGTTAAAACAGGACGCAGAGCAGTATACCCAGGAACAGATACGCCTGATCGCGATAACGGAAAGAAACCGCTATCAGAATATTTATACAGGGCAGCTGTGGGGAGTAACGGCAGATTCCAATGGAAATACCTTTGAAACTCTTTAAAGAACCAGGTACAGCAGTTTTGGAAGAACTGGCAGTAGTAGATAGGATGGCCCAGGAAGAGAATATTTCCCTTACAGGGCAGGAAGAAGACGATATTAAAATCTTTCCAGTGAATTTTTTCAGAGTCTTTCTAACGAGGACCTGAACTATCTGCAGATAACGGAAAATGATGTTTTGGATCTTTACAGAAAATATTATCTGGCAGATAAGACGGTGGGACAGCTGACCGATACGAAAAATCTGGAAGTCAGTGATGCAGAGGCAAAAGTGATCCAGGTAGAACGGATCGAAACAGACTCAAAAGACAAGGCAGAAGCTCTTTTAAGTATGGTAAGCGAAGAAAAGCCGATTTTTGGCGATTGCTGAAAAATTCCATAAACAGCCAGATCCAGTATCAGATCGGCTGGGATACAGGATTAAAAGAGCCGGACCGGTCTGCTTTTGATCTGGAGGAAAATGAGATCAGCCCCATCATAGAGGCAGGAGGCCATTTCTTTATCCAGAAGTGTACCAATGCTTATGACCAGACAGCTACCGCCGAAAGAAAGAGCAAACTGGCGCAACAGAAGAAAACGGAAGCGTTCCGGCAGATCTATGAGCCGTATCAGCAGAAATACCAGATCCGCCTGCGGCAGATCTCTGGAAAAATATTGATTTTTCCGCTGGGGAAGGCTGCAGTACCGATAACTTTTTACTTTATATCACAGTTATTTCAGTAATTAAGATCATAAGGGGTACAGAAAAATGACAAAAGATAAGAAAACCAATCTGTTAAAAGGAGCCATGTTTGCAGCTCTTTTATCAGTTGCAGCTTCTTTCCTGCATCAGCAAAGGAAGAGCGCACTCCTGTTGCCATATTACACTGAATTTTAACGCAGATGTGCAGGCAGGTGATACAGATGCTACGATCTCTGTTTCTGTAGAAGATGGAAACTGCTCTGTAGAAAGTGCCGATTTTATCAATGAGCAGGAATACTGGGCCGGCGGGGAAAAGCCAAAGGTAGAAGTATGGCTTTCAGCAGACAGTGACTGTTATTTTTCAAAATCAGCAAAAGTGCTTTCACTTTTAATGGAGATAAGGTAAAATATGTTTCCTGTGCAAGCAAGTATGATAAAGAAATGCTGAAACTGGTGGTAACACTGGAAAAGCTGGATAAAGATGATGAGGACCTGGATATAGACGGACTTAGCTGGGATGCAGACAACGGAATCGCAAACTGGGATCATCAGAGTCTTGCAAAGAATTACAAAGTACGTCTGTGCAGAGGAAAGGAAGTACTTCCAATGACAATGGCATTGGATCTATTTATACTGTAAAGGAGAACAGCTTTAACTTTTCAGAGAAGATCCCGAAAGAGGGCACTTATTACTTTAAGGTCCGTGCGGTAGACTCCAGGGGTAATCAGGGAGACTGGGAAGAGTCAGCCTGGTTTGAAGTGACAAAAGAGCAGATGAAAGACTGGAAAGGCCACTGGGAGAATAATGAAAAGGCTGGTGGTATGTAAACAGAGATGGCTCTTATCCTGTAAACAACTGGCAGCAGATCGACTCTTTATGGTATTTCTTTGATGAAGAAGGTTATATGAAAACAGGATGGATCCACTGGAATGAAAAGGATTATTTCTGTGATGAGTCCGGTGCCATGCTGGTAAATACAGTAACACCAGACGGCGCATCTGTTGGGGCAGATGGAGCAAAGCTGTAAATAGAAAGGCAGATGAGAGTGCTCTTTGCTGTATTCACCTGTATCTGCTATGCAACAGGGATCGTTGAGTTTGCTTTTGACGCAGAAAACGGTGACAAAAAGCCTTGTAATTTCAAATGGGTTATGATATAGTATAAAATAGTTTTGTTTAACTATTAGAAACGGAGAGGTGTAGACAAATGGCAGTAGTTAAGGTTCTTTTATCCATTATATATGTTGTTCTGGGTATAGCTATTTCCGTAGTCATCCTGATGCAGGAAGGCAAGTCCAACGGACTGGGAAGTGCCATCGGTGGTATGGCAGACAGCTACTGGAGCAAGAATAAAGGACGTTCTATGGAAGGAGCTCTGGAGCATTTTACCAGATACGGTGCGATCGTATTTATGATCCTTACACTGGTCCTGAATATTCTTATGAAGACTCAGGGATAATAGAAAGAGACAGTCAAAACACCCTTCGTGTAACAGACAGAAGGGTGTTTTTATGTACTAGGAAATTCCGTTGGAACTCCATAGTACACAAAAAGGCACGACCTGCCAACGATGCGCACTCGCGCGATGAGGAAGTTTGTCGCAAGCGACCGCGCTGGCGCGAGAATGTGCCAAGGCACATTCTTATTTAATACAAAGGCAAATATAAGGGTATAGATCGCCTGCCTGGATGGTAGGTGAGACATAGATAAAGTAATAAAGAAAAGAGGTTATATGGACAGAGAGTTATTAGAACAGAGAAAACAGATGCTGACAGAACTGGTACATGACAAGGCTTATGTGCCTATGAAAGCAAAAGAGATCGCCATGCTTTTAAATATCCCCAAGGCAATGCGGGAGAATTACAGGAAGTGCTGGACGAACTGGTTTCAGAAGGAAAGCTTGGGATCTCAAAAAGGGAAAATATGGAAAACCGGAGACATTTGCTGTAGTTGGTACCTTTACAGGACATGCAAGAGGCTTTGGCTTTGTTACAGTAGAAGGAATGGAGCAGGACGTATTTATCCCTGAGGATAAGACAGGAAGTGCTTTAAATGGTGATAAGGTACAGATCGTCATTGAGTCTGAGGGCCGCAACGGACGCAGGGCAGAAGGTACGGTTTTAAAGGTATTGGAACATGCCAACAGCCAGCTGGTAGGCTATTATCAGAAGAATAAGAATTTTGGCTTTGTGATCCCTGATGACCAGAAGATCGCTAAGGATATTTTTATCCCACAGGGCTGTGATATGGGAGCTGTGACCGGTCACAAGGTAGTAGTAAAGGTAACAGATTTCGGTGATGAGCGTAAGAAGCCGGAAGGACGGATCAAAGAGATCTTGGGACATGTAAATGATCCTGGTACGGATATTTTATCCCTGGTACGTGCTTACAATCTTCCAGAAGCCTTTTCTGAGGAAGTAATGAAGGAACTGGAACATGTGCCGGACAGCCTGCCTACAGAGGGCTTAAAGGACCTTCCGGAAGGTTTTGAGGGAAGAAAGGATTTAAGGGATCTGCAGACTGTGACCATTGACGGGGAAGATGCCAAGGATCTGGATGATGCGGTGACATTGGAGCTGCTGGAAAACGGAAATTACCGTCTGGGCGTTCACATTGCAGATGTAAGTCATTATGTAAAAGAAGGCAGTGAACTGGATAAAGAGGCGTTAAAGCGAAGCACCAGCGTGTATCTGGTAGACCGTGTGATCCCTATGCTGCCTCACAAGCTTTCTAACGGGATCTGTTCTTTAAATCAGGGAACAGACCGTCTGGCAATGAGCTGCCTTATGGAAGTGGATCCTCATGGAACGGTAGTGGATCATGAGATCTGCGAAAGTGTGATCCGGTCTGACAGGCGGATGACTTATACGGCTGTGAATGCTATTTTGTCGGAGGCAGATACAAAGGAGAAAGAGGAGCAAAAGGCTGGTTTACTGGAAGAGTATAAGGATTTTGTGGCTATGTTTGAGCGCATGAAGAAACTGTCTGCTATTTTAAGGGAGAAGCGCAGCAAACGGGGGGCCATCGATTTTGATTTTCCGGAAAGTAAGATCATTCTGGATGAGAAGGGGAAACCGGTGGATATCCATCCTTATGAACGGAATGTAGCTACAAAGATCATTGAAGATTTTATGCTCCTTGCCAATGAGACCGTGGCAGAGGATTATTTCTGGCAGTCTGTTCCTTTCCTTTACAGGACCCATGATGATCCGGATCCGGAGAAGATGAAACAGTTAGGTGTGTTTATTAATAATTTTGGATATTCGCTGAGATTGACTAATGGGGAAGTGCATCCAAAGGAGCTGCAAAAGCTATTGGACAAGATCGAAGGCAAGCCGGAGGAACCTCTTCTTGCAAGACTGGTCCTGCGGTCTATGAAACAGGCAAAGTATACTACTCAGTGTACAGGACATTTTGGATTGGCTGCAAGGTATTATACCCATTTTACATCACCTATACGTCGATATCCGGATCTGCAGATCCACAGGATCATCAAGGAGTGCCTGCATGGAGGATTGAAAGAGAAGAGAGTTGCCCATTATGAGAAACTGCTGCCGCAGGTGGCTGTACAGACTTCTGCATTAGAGCGCCGGGCTGATGAGGCGGAGCGCGAGACTGAGAAGATGAAGAAGTGCGAATATATGTCCAGGTTTGTTGGACAGACCTTTGAGGGAGTGATCTCCGGAGTTACTAACTGGGGCTTTTATGTGGAGCTGCCTAATACAGTGGAAGGTCTGGTGCGCATCAGTGAGCTTCGGGATGATTATTATATTTTGATGAGAGCAGATATGAGCTGGTGGGCGAGATGAGCAGAAAAGTGTATAAGCTGGGCCAGACAGTACGGGTAGTTGTAGCCGGTACGGACAAGCTTTTGCGGACTGTGGATTTTGTTCTGGAAAATCAGGCAGTATAATGGTATGATAGTGGGAGCAAATGAGATAGAAAAACAGAGATCAGTTCTGTTTGCAGGGCAAAGAAACTGAAAATGGGAGGTGTTTATCATTTCTAAGGAAAGTATTAAGCTGATCGCCAATAATAAGAAAGCGTATCATGATTATTTTATTGATGATAAATGGGAAGCTGGTATTGAGCTGTTTGGTACGGAAGTTAAGTCTATCCGTATGGGAAAGTGCAGTATTAAAGAGGCTTTTGTGAAGATCGATAAGGGGGAAGTGTATGTGTATGGTATGCACATCAGTCCTTATGAGAAGGGAAATATTTTTAATAAGGATCCTTTGAGAGTGAGAAAGCTGCTTCTTCATAAGTACGAGATCATGAAGTTAAATGGAAAGATCGCGGAAAAGGGATATACGCTGATGCCGCTGCAGGTTTATTTTAAGGGAAGCCTGGTGAAGGTGCAGGTGGGACTTGCAAGAGGTAAGAAGTTGTATGATAAGAGAGCGGATATTGCTAAGAAGGACCAGAGGAGAGAGCTGGAGAAGGATTTTAAGGTGAAGAATTTATATTAAGGTAAAAAGTCGCTAAAGGTCCGCAGGGGCCGTTGCAAGCCTGACCTCCTTTCATTCCGTATAGCAGTGTACACTGGCTTTCGTTTTACACCTGTTCGCCTGTGACGGATCATATCCGTCCCATTCGGACAGTTGTACGAAAGATGTGTACACTCGCTATACGGAATGCGTCGGACAGACTTTCAGCGGCCCCTGCTATTTTTATATCTATATTTATAAAATGGGGATATTAGATATTGCAAAGACCATATTCGCAATAGCTCCATGGGGGGATATTTAAACACATTTAATCACTAATGTCAATTTTAAATATAAAAAAAGCAAGTGGATTTCCACTTGCTTTTTAGTGACCTGACCGGGAATCGAACCCGGGTTTACGCCGTGAGAGGGCGTCGTCTTGACCGCTTGACCATCAGGCCTTATTCTGTTTTGTCTTGGCTGTTCGCCGCTGACTCGTATATAATAGCACAGCGGTATGGGTTTGTCAAACATTTTTTTGAAAAAATTTAAAATTTTTTTGGGGGATAGTTCGGAGGGAAAAAACAGGAAAAAAGGTAAGTAAAAAGACCCGTCGGGGAACGGGTCTTTTTAAGGAGAAGGTATTTCGTTTCTTATGGGGGTGTAGCAAAAACTATATAATGTATTGGGGGGTTACGTCTATTATAATAGCATAGGAGTTTGGAAAAGTGTGCACAAAGATTGAAAAATATGAAAAGCTGTTTTGTGCAAAACACACATTTCCGGTATACCGGTGGACAAAGCTTCCAAGAGTACATCCCTAAAAAGGAGGAGGCGGACTGAAAACTTTCCAGTCCGCCGAGTATTATGAAAAAAAGTTGTTTGCATTAACTCTTTACGCTCTTTAGTATAGAAAACAATCGTGAAGAAAGTTTGTTCAAATTGTAAGTAAATTGTGAACGGAATGTAAAGAAATAAAATAGCAACTGGCTGCCATTTGAAAGGCCCTATAGCTTTGCGTCACAGTCTTTCGACTGCTTTGCCTAAAATATATTGTTTCTTTAATTAATACCTTAAAGATTTTTGTGTCAAAAAAAATATAGGGTAAAAGACTTGAAATATGCGGTAAAATTCAGTAGAATAGGCAAAAATCATTAAAAACAAAAGAGGGGGCACAGTATGAAGAGATTGATGCCAATATTTATTGTTATATTGCTGTCAGGCTGTGGCATTTTGACAGCTTATGCGCCTAACATGCTTTCTATGATCGTAGTTGCGGTTATGGGCGTTGTAGTGCTTTTAGGAATTATATATGGACTGATACCGGTACTTACATTTACACAGGGACTGTTAACAGGCCAGAAGAGTATACAGAGAGCCTCGGAAGCAGAGGAAAAGTCGGTCTGGATCACCGCTTTACAGATGGACCGTTTTTTCAGACAGAAGAAAATGGACCAGTTGTTTCGGGAATACAGGGACAAGGTAAAGCAGCAGCGCCAGAATGGACAGATCGTCAGTGATCTTGAAGATATTTTAAATGAAGATGTCCTGGCTCTTTACAGCTGGCAGGGAGTCGTTGCACAGATCCCTGGAACATTAACAGGTCTTGGAATTTTAGGTACCTTTATCGGCCTTTTGAGGGGTCTTAGAAATATTAACTTCGTTACGGTTGAGGCGGCACTTAGCAGTGTGCAGTCCATTCTGACCGGTATTGATACCGCATTCTATACATCCATAGCAGGTGTTATCCTGTCCATTCTTTTTAATATATCTAATAATATCCTCCGTAATACAATGGATCGTGAAATGGGGATCTTTCTGGAAGTTTTTCACAGAGTGGTCCTTCCTACTACTCAGGAACAGGAACGCTACCGTTCCCGCAGAGAGACAAGACAGATCATGGATCTGTTGGACCGTCTGCCAAAGAAAGATGATTATTTAGCTTCCGGTATGGGGGCAACTGCAGACTCAGCCATTGGAAATGAGCGTCTTCTGATGCCGCAGATCTTAAATGGCCTTAAAAAGAATGAATTTATTTTTCTGTTACAGCCTCAGTATGAATTAAATACACGAAAGATCATAGGTGCAGAAGCTTTGGTGCGCTGGAACCACCCGGCGTTGGGCGAGATCTCACCTGCAGTATTTATTCCGGTACTGGAAAATAACGGATATATTACAAAACTGGATCAAAAGATCTGGGAAGATGTATGCGCAATGATCCGCAGATGGATCGATGAGGGTGTAAAACCTCTTGCGATTTCCATTAACGTAACAAAAACAGACCTGCTTGCAATGGATGTTGTGGAGATCTTTGATGAACTTCTGAAAAAATACAGGATACCGCCAAAATATTTAAATATCGATATTGCGGAAAATGCGTACAAAGAGGTTTACGGCATTGTATCCGAAGTGGAAAAGTCCCTTCAGCAGAAAGGCTTCCGCATTGCCCTCGATGGTTTTGACGGTGACTATATGGGACTGCACTCTGTAGGAGAGATCGGAGCGGATGTACTGAAACTGGATCTGCGCAGCCTGAATAAAGAGAAGAAGAGCGGCAGTGTACAGGATGTGTTTGACCGGGCAAAGACACTGAGGCTGACCCTTACCGCAGAGGGGATCGAAAGCATGGAACAGTTATCACTTCTGCGTAAGTGCGGATGTACAGAAGGCCAGGGATATGTATTTTCCAGACCATTATCAATCGAAGAGTTTGAAAAAATCCTAAAGGTAGGACAGGATGCATGAGACGGCGTAGGAAAGACCAGAACGGAGAGTATAATTACTGGCAGCCTGCTACGGATATGATGACAGGACTTGTATTTGTCCTGATGCTGATCGTAGCGCTGTTGGGCCTGTATCTTTTAAGTGACTATACAGGATATAAATATGATGAAACAGAAGGCGTAGAGGAGACAACGGCACAGGAGACCCGTCCGGATGATGACGGCTGGAGCTGGAAAATATAAAGGCAACGGCGATCATGAGAATGTAGGAGATGGGGCCGGAGACGGAGGCGGATCCGGACAGGAGCAGCCTATCATCCAGACCGGCGGAGGCGGTTACGGTGACGAAGGCATCAAATCAGCGGTATTTACCGAGCTGGTGGATGACGAAACAGACCGTATTATCTCGGATGAGGGAGTCCGCTTTGAACTGTACCGCACAGACTGGGGACTGCAAAATGGAATGGGAGCCCTTCAGATCCTGAATACCTATTATCCGGAAAAGATCTCCTATCGTGAATATGAGACAACAGAGGAAGGCGTATTTTATCTGCCGGAAAAAATCTACCAGGGAGATTATTTCTTCCGGGAATTAAATGAACCGGAAGGATATGACGCGGCAGGGGATACCTATTTTAACCTGGATAAGATGTATGACTGGACGGATCCTTTTGTAGTCCAGATCCGTGTATCACCAAGCAAGAACGTGATCCGGGTGCAGATGTCAGATCTGTTAAGCAAAGACCCGGTAGGAGGCGGAACCTTCCAGGTACGGGCAGCAGAAGATGTGGCCACGCTGGATGGTACCGCAGCCGCGGCGCGGACAGCTGGTAGATACCATTACCTGTGATGAAAATGGTTACGGTGAGAGTAAGGAACTGTATCTGGGAAGCTATACACTGGAACAGGCGGGAATTCCCCGCTATTACGCCGGGATCAACGAACAGCCGGAAGCTCTGGTAGAGAAGAAAAACGGGGAAGACCCCCCGATCCATGAGATCGATACAGAAAAGACAAAGATCACTTTAAAACTTTCAGATGAATTATATCAGCAGCAGCCGCTGTCCGGGGTAGTATTTACAGTTACCAATGGTCACAAATGAACAGCCTGATTAGAGAGACAAAATGCCAGATCCTCCTTACAGACCTGGATAAGAATACCAGTTATAAGATCAGACAGCAGCAGACCATAGAAGATTACCAGCTGGATCCGACCGAATATACAGAAGATGTAGATGCCTATGGACGCATAAACGGGGAAAACCAGGCAGAAATGGATCTGACAAACAGGATGCTTCGTATATCTGTCCATGGAACGGATATGATCCTGCGAAAAGATGTAGCAGATATCCAGTTATCCCTTTATGACAGTCAGGATCAGCTGATCGAGTCCTGGGTATCAGGGGAAAGCGGAAAAATGTTCACCAACTTAAAAGAAGGCAGTTACTATATGCTTCAGGGAGATGACGGGGAGAAGCGTTATGACTTTACAGTAGCAGATACAGCGCAGGTACAGAACTGGAATGTAACAGTACTGACTCTTCGGGGCATTCTTACACTGGCAGCCGGTATGGTTGGCGGAACCGTTGTGATCATTCTTCTGCTCTTTGCAGGCATTACACATTACAAGAAAAAGAAGATAAGAAAAAAGACAGTGAGAAAAAACGATGAATGGTGTACAGATCAGAGTAGGAGATTTACTTTACGCGATCGGGAAACGCTGGAAGATGATCCTGGCGTTTGTCCTGGTTGGATGCGGGTTTGGTGCTGCCTTAAGCGGCATATCGTATGTACAGGGAAATTATACAAATTACAGGATCAACTGTTCCATTGCAGTAACATCCCAGTCTGAGACAGGAAATTTTACAGGGAATTCCAGTTATTTTAACCCTAATGATTTTTATCTGGCTCAGGATATGGTAGATGCAGTGGGGTATGTGATGAAAAGCGAGCGGGTCCTGCGTGAGGCAGCGGAAAGTGTGAGAATCGTTGATCCGGATCCGGTGGCCATCGCCAGAAATCTGGATATAGAGCGTTACAATGAGACACAGATCATTGAGATCAGCTTAAAATGGCATGACGCAGACACAGGGATCCGCTTAATGAACGCGATCTTGGATACTTCCCGTGAGGTGCTTCCAAAAACATTAATGGTAGGATCTGTTTCTACTATTGATGAGCCGCAGGCAGAATATATCATGGGAATGGGCGGCCTTTCCCATATCTGGCTGATCACAGGTGTGATGGGCTTTATCATGGGAGCCGGTATGGAAATGCTGGAGCTGATCATGCGTCCGACTCTGCTGAACCTGAAAGATGTGGAAAATGTGTTTGGCCTGGAAACTATGGGGATCATCCCAAATGACCAGGAATATTTCAGGGACGGAAGGGTGATTTTGGAAAAAAATGGAATGACCGACTCAGCGGTCCGCCAGAATTTTACATCTGCTGCCTATATTTTGCAGAACCGTCTGGGTCTGAAAGATGAGACCTGCAGTTTTTATGTAACATCCGCAGAAGAAGGGGAAGGAAAGAGTACAGTTGCTGCCAATCTGGCAGTACAGCTGTCCGATATGGAAAAGAAGGTCCTTCTTGTGGATCTGAATACCAGAAATCCCCGTCTGGGCAGTATGTTTTTACATTCTGTGGATTACAGCCGTACATTAAATGCCCTTTATAAAGGGGAGACGGATCCGCTAGAAGCAGTGATCTCCCTTACCGGGTATCTGGACCTGCTTCCATCCGTACTGGAACGAAATGCCATTCCTATGGACGGACAGGTATTTGATTTTATCAGAGACCTTGAAAAGGACTATGACTATGTGATCATTGATGCTCCTTCTGTTGGACAGGTTTCTGATGTATTAAGCCTGAACCAGATCGCCCAGGCAGTGCTTTTTGTGATCCGTTATGATGATGTGGCTCTTCCGATGATCCAGAATGCCATTGACAAGCTGGACAAGTCCGGAATCCGTATCCTTGGCTGTGTTGTAAATGCCGCCCAGAAAACAGGGGGAAAATATTTCGGCGGTGAACGGAATGTAGTAGAAAACCGGGGAAGAAAACCGAAGAAGCCGGAAGCAGAAACAATGAAAGAAACCATGGATGATCTGAATGATCTGGAAGACATGATGAAATCCGCAAAAGAGCCCCAGGCTTTAAAATCTACCCATCCGCATACAGAGGAAGATACCGCATTTAATGGTCTGTTAGAAGAACTGACAGATGATCTGTTAGAGACATCAAACCGGCTTTCCAACCAGGAGGCCATCGAAGCTCTGGTACAGATGGGAATGAATGAGAGCGGAAGGGAAGAGTCTCAGGAGGAACTTGAAAATGAGGATACAGAACAGTCAGAGACAGACCCTGAGCAGTCAGAGCAGCCGTAAAGATCTTTTAAAGAGCCGGATCGTTGACACAACTGTTATCTTTATCCTGCTTGTCAGCTTTGGATTTCCAGGTAAATATACCATGCTCCTTGGTTCTGCCAGCAGCAAGATCCTGGAATACGCATCCTTTGGGGCGCAGCTTCTTCTCATGCTGTTTTCCAGCAGTGAAGACGGCTTTATGAGCCTGAAACTGCTGGATCTGAAAGAAAAATACGCGGTTATTTATTTCATGGCAGCTGTCTATTTCTTAGACTCCATGCTGGTGACCCGGTATCCCAGTGAACAGCTTATTTCCTGTATCCGTTATACAGCCACCATCTTTTTCGCACTTTGGATGGTAGAGTATTATGACGGGGAGAAACTGTTTCATCTGATCGCAGCGGCACAGGTGATATTTACCTGTCTTACATTTGCTTTTATGCTTTTAAGACCGGGAGCTGTTTTCTCACAGGAACAGGGAGAACATGATTTTACCGGTTTTTTAAGGACAAAGAACAATGCGGCATCCCAGTTTTCCATTTGCATCCTCCTTCAGATCGCATGGTTTCGTATTCTGCGGGCAAAACAGATGATCGTATCGCGAAAGTATCTCCTTTCTTTACTTGCACAGGGGATCTTTCTGGTCCTGTGCAATGCCAAGGGAGCTGTGTTATGCCTGATCTTTCCGCTACTGTATGTGCTGTTTGGAAAATATAAGGAGGAACCGGGAAAAAGACTGCCCCTTGGGGTGATCTATGTTACCTTAAGCGTTGCCTTTCTCATAACGGCTCTTACGATTTTACCGCTGTTTCAGCCATTGTTTTCCCTGATCGGAAAGGACGCCACTTTAACAGGGCGTATCCCGTTGTGGCGGCAGATCATCCAGGTTATGATCAACCGGCATACATTTACCGGATATGGATATGGAATGTTCTGGAGGGACCGACAGGCAGTTGCCATGGTCCATCAGGCATTTTCACGAAATTCTTTTATGGGAAGCATGACAACAGGCGCCCACAATGTTTTAATGGAATTGTGGATGAATGTAGGTCTGTTTGGAGTTGCCGCGTATTTTACGGCTATGATCATTTCCACCATAGGAGCAGAGCGGATGGAATGGACCGGTTATCTGTTCAGTGCGGCGTATATCCTGTGGTTTATGGTATTTGGCTGGACAGAACGTTCAATGTCCACTTATGAATATCAGACTTTGTTTTTATTTATCGCAATGGGATCTGCCTGCAATAAACAAAGGGTAGGGCCAAAGAGGAGACAATATGTTAAGTAGTTTGGATATGCGGGATGGGATGCAGTTATTTCTCTGCGCTGTGATCCTGTTCGGGGCTTATTGCGCTGCCTTAGGCGTGATCGCCGGACGGATCCAGAACAGGAGCGGGATAGTGCCTGCAGCCATGATCCTTTTATGTATTTTTGGCTGTGTAGGCGTTATGCTGTTTTTTGTGTTCCAGGTCACTGGAGAAAGCAGCATTGTGCTTTTTATGCTTCTTGTGCTGTTGTCTCTTTTGATCTTCGGCGGAGAACTGTGGTTTATCATGCAGAATATAAGGACCTTAAATAAAGGCGGCTGCGCCCTGCTTCTCACCTATGTGCTTGCAGTACTGGCTGTGACTCTTTTATGGAGAAAAGGGGGAACAGACAGCAGATTGCAGATGCAGCTTTTTACAGGCGTAGGGGAAGCGCTGCAAAAACACAGTTTACAGCCTGTATGGCATATGCTGCAGAATGTAGCCCTGTTTGTGCCGGTGGGACTGTTGTTTCCGCTGATCCATCCTGCCTTTGACCATCCGGGATATGCAGTGATGAACGGTCTCATGCTTTCGGTATGGATCGAGACCATACAGATGATCACAGCCTCCGGAACCTGTGATGTAAATGATATTCTGACCAATACCCTGGGAACTGCCATGGGATATGGGACCTTTTGGATCGGCAGGGGGATGAGAAAATGAAAGTTTTAATGGTAGACCAGTTCCTGCCAAACAGTGTGTATGTGGTAGAATTGTGCAGGGAATTGAGAAAATATGCGAAAATAACCATATTTTGTAAAAAGAACGCAGGAACGGATCTGGATGGGGTCATCTGGAAAGATAAGCTGTACGCAGGCGGAAAAGGAAAAATGGCTGCTGTATGGGAATATGGAAAAGGCCTGTTCCGTCTGCAAAAAGAGATCAAAAAGGGCAGCTATGATGTAGTCCACGTACAGTCCTTTAAAGACGCAAAATACGAGATCCCCCTGTACTGTAAAAATAAAAAATACATTCCCCGTCTGGTGCATACAGTACACAATCTCCTTCCCCACGAAGCCTCAGCGGGGGACAGGGAGCTGTACAGCCGTTTTTATAACTGCTGTGACCTGTTGGTGGTGCATAATGAATATTGCAGGCAGCTTTTGATGAAAGAGTATCAAATTCCGGAGGAAAAGATCTGTATTACCCCTCATGGAAGCTATACCCAGATCAGAAAAGAGGAAAATACAGATTTTGGGCTTACAGACCGGAAGATACGGTTTTTGCAGTTTGGCATTTTAAGGCCATATAAGGGAGTGGATATCCTGCTAAAAGCGTTGGCACAGATCCCGGCTGAAAAACGGGAAAAGATCCAGGTGATCATTGCCGGAGCCCAGCATCCCAAACTGGACCCCACGGATTATGGGGCAATGATCCGGGATCTGGGGCTGGAAGATACAGTGGACCTTTTAAAGAAGCACATTCCCGATGAAGAACTGGATGCCCTTTACCGTCAGGCGGATATCTGCCTGTTCCCGTACCGGGACATTTACGGAAGCGGCGCCCTTTTAATGGCTTACAGTTATGGGAAACCGGTGATTACCAGTGATATTCCTGCTTTCCGGGAAGAAACACAAAATGGAAAGACAGGTATCTTAACAGACGGTGAGGATCCTGAAAAGCTGAAAGAGGCTATTTTACAGGCTGCGGACTGGTCCAGGGAAGTTTATCTGGACTATCAGAAAGAAATAGAGAAACTCACAGAGGAAAAGTACAGCTGGAAGAACTCTGCAAAAGTTCTGTGGGAGGCGTACAGGAAAAGATGAACAATCAGAAACAGGAAACAAGTATGAAGCGGGCCATTATGATAAATATGTTCTGGGCGCTGTTTTCCCTTTTGATCAATACCCTGATGAATTTTCTCATCACGCCTTATGTGACCAATAATATCGGCGTGGAAGCCTATGGCTTTGTAGCCCTTGCAAATACCTTTATCAGCTATGTGGATGTGATCTCCGTTAGCCTGAACGCCTACGCAGGCCGTTTTATTTCCGTGGCATACCACAAAGGACAGAAAGAGGAGGCAAACCGGTATTTTTCCTCTACCATTGTGGCAGATGCCGTTCTCGGGGGAATGGTATTTTTGCTGGGGATCGCCATGATCTTAAAGATCACCTGGTTTTGTAAGATCCCACAGGAACTGGTGCCGGATGTAAAAAGATTGTTCTTTTTAGTCCTTCTGCGCTATATCATGGTGGTCATGCGGACTGCCTTTGAAACAGCCGCCTTTATCGCGGACCGCATCGATATAACAGAACGGCTGCAAAGCGGAGCCTATCTTTTGCAGGCAGGGATCCTGCTTTTTGTATGCCTAAACTGGTTCCCGCACGTATGGTATGTGGGACTGGCATCTATGTCAGCGGCGCTGTTTTTACTGTTGGCAAATGTAGCTGTCAGCCGGAAACTTCTGCCGGATCTGCGCTTTGGGCGGGATAAATGGTCTCCCGGGGCTATCTGGGAGATCGTTTCTACAGGCATATGGACATCCATCAACAACCTGGGAAATGTGTTAAATAATGGTCTGGACCTGTGGATCACCAACCGGATGCTGGATGCAGTGGTCTTAGGTCAGATCTCAGTTGTAAAAACCATTGCGTTTTTAAGCAACAGCGTTATTATGAAAGTCAGTTCTTCCTTTAAACCAAGGCTTTTAATGCTGTATGCGGAAAAAAGGATGTCCCAGCTGACAGAACTTCTGAAAAAAGCCATGCGCTGTACCGGCTTTTTTGAGGCAATGGTGATCGGCCTTTTTTCTGTCAGCGGCTATGATTTCTTTCGTATATGGCTGCCAGGGCAGAATACGAAATTTATTTTCTGGGGAGCCATGATCGTTCTGGCAAGCGATCTGGTACCGGGAACCGTCAATCCGCTGTATTATGTATACACATTGACCAAGCGCCTGAAAGTTCCAAGCATTGTAACTATTCTTATGGGAGTGGCAAATGTGATCTCCATGATCCTTTTATTAAAGTGGACGTCGGCAGGAGGGTATGCCGTTCTTTTGACCACACTGGTGATCAACGGAGTGCATTTTTTTGATGCTCCTCTTTATGCCGCCCATTGCCTGGGACTTTCAAAGAAAGAATTTTATCCAACAATCATACGGAATGTGCTGTCCGCAGTGACCGTAACGGGGATCGGTCATTTCCTGCGCCTGCACTGGCCTTTTGTTTCAACATGGATGGGGTTATTTTTAAAAACATGTCTGGCAGGAGTGATATTGATGCCACTTTTGTGTGTGCTCCTGTTTCCGGCATCGGATCTGAAAGAATTTTTATGGAAAAATAAAAGATAAACACAAAATATAAACATAGAGGGAAACACCGATGGAAAAACAAAGACTGCTGAATGTTTATGTAAATAACCTTACTATGATGGAGTCAGTAAACCGGATCCATGATATGATCCGTGAAAAACAGACTTCCTACGTTGTAGAAGTAAATGTAGATGTTGTAATGAAAATGGAAAAAGATCCCTATTTAAAGAAGATCTCCGATGAAGCGGATCTGACGCTGGTAGACGGCCAGCCCTTAGTCTGGATTTCCAAAATGAAAGGAAATACCCCTATCCGGGAAAAGATCTCCGGTTCCGATCTGGTACCGGAGCTGCTTGACGAACTTTCCAGGGAAAACAGAAGTGTATTTATCCTGGGAGGTCTGGGGGATACTGCGAAAAAAGCAGCAAAAAACGTGAAAAAGCATTATCCGGGAATGAGCATTGCCGGAACCTACGCCCCGCCGTTAGGCTTTGAAAAAGATGCCAAAGAAATAGAAAAGATCAACCATCTGGTAGCAAAGACCCATCCGGACCTGCTCCTTGCCTGCTTTGGATGTCCAAAACAGGAAAAATGGATCTATGAAAATTATAAAAAATGCGGCGCCATTGTATCCGTATGTGCAGGGGCGACTGTAGATTTTCTGGCAGGAAATATCAAACGGGCGCCAAGATGGATCAGCCAGTGTGGCCTGGAATGGTTTTACCGCTTCTTAAAAGAACCCCGCCGTCTTTTTAAACGATATTTCATTGACGATATGGGAATTGTAAAGCTGGTATGGAAATACCGGAGTTTATAAATGATTTCCGGAAGATGAGAAAGATGGGTGGAGGAAAACAGATGAAACTTGGAATTTTATGTACCATGATCAATGGATTTGGCAGAAGAGGATACTACAACAGCCAGGAGATCGGTTTAGGACGGGCGCTGGCACGAAAAGGCCATGAAGTGATGATCTATAAGGGGATCGACCCCTCAGAAAAAGAGGAAAAGGTTCAGGTGGAAAAAAATCTGACCATCTGGTATCTTCCCATGAAGCATCTGGGAGCGCACGGCTTTATGGACTGTAAATATCTGGACCCGCAGTTAAAAGCCCTGTTCTGCTTCGGAGACCAGCAGATCTTCCTGCCTCATGTATACAGATGGTGCAGGCGCCGCCGCATTCCCTTTGTGGCCTATGTGGGAACTGCCCACAGCCTGGACTCCAATTTTAAAAGCAAGGTGATGAATGCCCTTTTTGCAGCAGGTACCTTAAGAATCTATAAGAAAAATCCGGTCCTGGCAAAGACAAGCGCTGCAAAAGAGGAATTAAGGCAGCTGGGTGTCCCTCACGCAGTGATCGCACCGGTGGGACTGGATACCGCTGTTTTAAAGAAAAATATCCCGGCGGATGAGAAAATGCGCCTGAGAAAAGAACATGGATTTGAAGCAGATGACGTGATCTTATGCAATGTTTCCCGCTTATCCTGGGAAAAACGTCCTTTAGAGCTGATTGATCTGTTTTTGCAGGTAAAAGGTAAGAAGAAATTTAAGCTGATCATTGTGGGAAACGGTCCGCTGGAAGAAGAACTGAATGAAAAGATCCGCAAAAACGGTCTGGAAAAAGAAGTAAAGATCTATCCCAATGTTCCTTATGAGAAGATGTGGGAGATCTATGAAATGTCCGATTATTATCTGAACATGAACAAAGGGGAGATCTTCGGTATGGCGATCATGGAGGCGGTTTATTATAAAACCTCTGTGGCTGCTATCCGCGCCCTGGGACCTTATGTAACATTAAAAGATATGAAGGGACACAAGCTCTGCGAAAATGATGATGAGATGGCAGAATGGATCACCGGCCCCTATCCTTCGGAAAAGGATCTGCAGGAAAGCTCTGAAAAAATGGCGGCTACATTTACCTGGGACCGCTGCGCAGATGCCTTTTTACAGGCATCTTCTGAAAAAAGCAGCAGGTAAAAACCGGAACAGTATTTGCCAGTATGGGAAAAGCAGAGTATAATCAGTTTCAGAGATGTACTTGCATGGATTTAGAACAAATGAGAAAGGATAAAAGGAAGATATGCGTACAAAACGATTGGGCGATATGCTGATCGAACTGGGACTGCTTACCAATGACCAGTTAAAGCGGTAGTCCTAAAACTGATAAACCTGGAAACACTTATACCGAGTTTTCAACTATGGATGATGCAAAAATCTCTGGTAAAGTAGTGTATGATGATATCTGGGTAGGAATTACTACTTCCGCAGATGATGAAAAGGGTACAATTTCTAATGAGTCTGTAAAGATGTATGCGAAGTCTACTAAATCATCAACAACTGAGTCAAAATAATTTTTGAAAATCTTTCAAAACACCAGAAACCACATACGTGGAGAAAATGGATGGGGTTTCCCCCATCCATTTTCTTGTATAAGAAACCGGGGAGAAAAAGTTGTACCAAGGCGGTGAAATTATGAATATGAAAAAGATCAAAGAGAAAAAAGGCTTTACACTGGCAGAACTTTTGGTAGTTGTAGCCATTGTAGGTATTCTAGTAGCTATCAGTATTCCTGTTTTTACAGCCCAGAGGATGAAAGCGGTCATTGCAACAAATAAAGCGAACATCCGAGCCGCAAAAGCAGCAGCAACTGCAGAATTTTACAGCAATTCAGATCTTTTAGATGTACATAACGGCAATACCCTTACTACGGCAGCCTATTTTATTTATGATGTAAAAGAAGGAAAGCTGAGTGATGTAATTAAGGTGAATGATAAGAACTACAATGGAGCCCAGTACAATGGAAAAAGTTGCAACACCCTTGGAAAAGAGCTTAGTAATAAGGCTATAAATGGGGAAGTATTGGATCAGATCATTGTTTTCATAGGAAATGCAGAAAACGAAAATGATAAGTATCACAACAACCCTTCAGCAATTCAGACAGCTCCCTATTATACAGATGATAATGAAATTGGATACAAGGGTGGAAACGATAATCCATTTGGTCCAGACCATGGTTCATCTACTGCTGGTTGATCTATTGGTATAAACAGGAGATTTACAATATGCTTCACATCAGTTTCGGCATTACAGCCTATATTCTTTTTATTACATTTATCCTTGGCTGCTGCCTGGGAAGCTTTGCAGACTGTATGGCGGTGCGCCTGGTATCCGGGCAGTCCATCCTTTCCGGCCGCTCCCACTGTGACAGCTGCGGCCATGTTTTAGGTGTTCTGGATCTCTTTCCTGTTCTTTCCTGGCTGCTTTTGAAGGGTAAATGCCGTTACTGCGGCGCAAAGATCCCGCCGGAGTCCTTTATCACGGAGCTGATAGCAGGGATCGGCTGCTGTCTGGTGGTATACCGGTATGACCTGTCTGTTATGAGTCTACAGGGGATCCTTCTGGGATTGATTCTGCTGATCGTCAGTCTTACAGACCTGCACTCCTGGATCATTCCTGACCGTCTTCATGTGGCAGGTGTTCTTGTATTTTTAGCTACAACTGTTTTCATGCCGGATCCATTACACAATATCCTCAGGGGATTGCTGTTAGGAATTGCCTTAGGCGGCGGCATGCTTGTATTATCCCTCCTTTTTGACCGCCTCACAGGAAAAGAAAGCCTGGGCGGAGGAGATATTAAATTATTTTTTATGACCGGGTTGTACCTTGGGTCAGCCTGGGAAATTTTATTTTACCTTATTTTGAGCTGCCTTTTGGGACTTGGTTTTGCTGCTCTCAGAAAAACCCAGAAACTTCCCTTTGGTCCGTCTATTGCGGCAGCATGTTTTATTATGATCGTATATGGAGACGTGATGACCCGGTGGTATACGGGGCTATTTTAAAGCGGAGTATAATATATGAAAAATTGTTTGGGTATTGAAATTGGACATTACCGTGTAAAAATCGCATATATGGAACATGGCGAACTGCAGACCTATGTTTCCGAGCGTCTGGAGACTGAAAATCAGACGGATATGAAAGTATACGCGGAGCTTATAAAGGACGTTTTAAAAGAAAATAATATTCGCTGCAAGAACGCAGTGTTCGTACTGCGCCAGGATGATACCTATGTAAAGCGGTGCAGCGTCCCTCTTATGACAGTGGACCAGTTAAAACTGAACCTGCCATTTGAATTCCACGATTATATTGGAGATGAGCTGGAACAGTACCAGTTTGATTATGGTGTGATCGAGAGGACAGAAGACCAGATGGACCTGATCGCTGCCTGCTGCAGAAAAAACCTGTGTCAGCAGTTTTTGAAACTTGCAAAAATGGCAAAATTAAAGCTGGTTGGTCTGGTCCCCGGTGTGATCGGTCTGGAACGTATCCTGGAGCATATGAACGAGGGTGAAGAAAAGAAAGACTTTGCAGTCCTGGATCTGGGAACTAAGGCCCTGCGTATGCATTTCTTCCGCAAGGGAATCTACGATACTACCCGTACCATGGAGCCTGGCTGTGAAGAGATCGAGCAGATCCGACGGGGAGATAAGGAACAGCTGGTACAGTTAAATGTAGATGATGATGATACATTCTGGGGCGAAAAAGGTGAAAAAACTCTGGATGAAGCTTTAAGTAACCGGTATCAGACCATTGCGGTACAGGCCATGCGTGTACTTAACTTCTACAGTTTCAACAACAGTGATAATACCATAGACAGTCTTTATTACTGCGGCGGCGGTGCCAGATACAAGGGACTGATCGATACTTTAAGTGATACAGTGGAAATTCCTGTAAAAAGTATTGGAGAAATACTTCCGGAATTAGACGCAAAGAAGATGCCGGAATGGATCGACAGTCCTCAGACAGTAGGAGTATTACTTGTATAAGGAGGAAGACCGTGATGGATTTAAAAAAGATCGCTAAAATGCAGATCGGTGGTCCGAAATATCCGGACAAAAAAAGGATCAATCTGTATCAGCGTGAAGTAAAAAAAGGTGCCGTTGCAGGGCAGATTGTTACATTGGCGGCATTTTTAGTATTCCTGTACGGTTTTTCCCAGGTGGGTATTGTAATGCCTATGGAAAGAGCGGACCGTGCGGAGGCTGCTTATCAGCGTATGGAAGCCCAGCTGGAAGTTATGAAGCAGGCCAACAGCATTATGCCAGAAGTAAAAACAGAATATGCCCACTATGGAAATTCCTGGAGAAATGATCAGGAAGCAGTGATGCCGGACCGTCTGGTAATGTTAGATGTACTGAAAAATACTATTTTTCCTATATGCAAAACCATTGAAACAGTCAGAGTTACGGATGATCAGATGGATCTTGAATGTACTCTTGAGAGGGGGACAATGCTGAAAAGCCTGATCCAGGACATCGAGGAAGATGGTGCTGTGCGCTATGTAACAGCGTCTCTGGAAGAAACAGAGGATGAAGACCTGCTGGATATTTCTAAACGGGCAGAAGATAAAGTGGTCCGGGCACAGGTGACTGTTTATTTTTATGCGCCGGGAGAGAGTGAGGACTTATCATGAAATCCTTAATGAGTTATGTTCTGACAAAAAAAGAAAAGGCAGCTATCGTTGTTTTGCTGCTGCTGATCCTGCTGACCGGCTGGTATGTGGGGATTTATTCTCCCATTCAGGAACGGATCGAAGCAGCGGATACCACAGATCTGGAAGATGCAATTGCAATGGAGCAGGTAAAGTCAGCAAGGATCAAATCCATGCAGGCTGAGATCCAGGAAAACAAGGATGCAGATGCTCCGGTGGTGCCTTCTTATAACAATTTTAAAGAAGAACTGGAAGAATTAAACCGGATCCACGGCCAGGCTTATGATTTTCTTTTTACATTTAATGAGCCGGAGGTAAATGGAACCAATATCCGCCGAAGTGTTACCGTCAAATGTTCGGCAGAAGATTACGATGCTGCTGTGGAAATGATGAGGGAAATCTTACAGGGACCTTACCGCAGCCTGATCTACAACATCAGCATGGACAGTGTTTCTGCGGTGGATGCGGATTTTGAGCCAAATATCAAAGAGGGTCGTGTTGAACTGACCTTTAATATGAATTATTTTGAAACAACAGAAGGGGCTGAAAGCCTGGAAGGACTGCAGGTAGAAGAGACACAGGCAGCTTCCGGCGGTGGTCTGGCAAATTCTGATATGTCAAATCTGCAGCGCTCTGACCTGGAAACAGCAGCAGAAGCAGCATTCGGGGAATAAACCATGGTAGTAACAGCAGGTAAACGGTTAAAAAGCGAAAATGGCGCCAGTCTGGTGGCAGCTCTCCTGTTTTTTGTGCTGTGCGGCGTAGCCGCGTCTATGATCCTTGCGGCAGCTTCCGCGTCTGCGGGCAAAATGCAGCAGGTACCTGTAACAGACCAGAAACGGTTTGCAGTGGAGTCCGGGGCAGCTTTTTTGCGGGATGAATTAAGTGACAGTAAGACCGCTGTGAAGATCACAGATGTAAGAGTGGTAGACAGCAGGGAAGAAGAGCCGGATTATTCTGAGGAATATGTTTACACTGGCGGGGAAACTTTGGATGATGACAGTATTTTAGGCAGCTGTATTAAACAGGTATATACTTCTTTAGCGGAGGAAGATGGACAAAACGGATCCTTCTCTGAGCAGGAGGGAAATGCACAGAATGGCTCATCTCCTGAAACTGCAGAACAGGATTTTACCTTTTCTGTCCAGCTTACCCAGACAGATGGAACCCAGACCAATATAAAGGATCTGGACCAGCTTCAGACAGCGGCTCATCTGACTATGGATCCCCAGTACAATATTACAGTTGATATTTCTGATACACAGACCGGGGATGACCATCCGGAAAACCGGTGTGAACGGAAGCTGACTGTTGCAGCGAAAGTCCATGTAGATGAAATGGAAGAGGAAGAAGAACACGAAGAAACAAATGAGAACGGGGATGTGACTTCGGAGTGGACGATCACCACTACCACACGTATTACCCAGATTTACTGGGAGCGGGGAATGATAGAAAAAACACATCCGGATACCGGTGTGTCAGGAGGCTGATAGTAGGATGAAGGAGCATGTAGACAGACTGTTTGGAAAGCTGAGATCCTCTAAAGGTGAGACGCTGGCGGAACTTCTGGTATCTGTTCTTGTGATCGTTCTGGGACTTATCATGTTTGCTACGGCAATGATGAGTTCTAAAAAGATGCTGGTAAAAGGCGATGCTGTGATGCAGGCTTATTACACCCAGAGGAATATCCTGGAAGGGGAAGAGACAAAGGATGAACGCAACGGCAGGCTGATCCTGGAACAAAATGGTACAGGAACGGATTTGGGGCGTTCTGCCGGAAACGAGGGCGCAGGAAAGTACAGGATCGATCTGTATTCTGACCAGAAAGGTACAAAAACAGGACAGTATTTCCGCTATAGCAGGAAAAATTAAGAAGTAATAAGAAGTATTTATTGGAGCAGGAACATGAAAAGGAATGGGAATATGATGAGGGCATACAGAAAAATAAAATGTCATCTGAGATCACAGGCCGGTATGACGCTGACAGAAATGTTAGCGGCTGTACTGATCCTTTCCATGACTGCCACAGCTATTGGCGGCGGTGTGGCTGTAGTAAAAGAAGCATATAAGAAGACCACACAGAAGGCAGAAGCCCAGCAGGTCCTTGCCACTACGGCAGAACTGATCACTGATGTTTTATCCCAGGCACAGGAAGTGCGGACGGGCGGAACCAGTGGTCCGGAGTTTTTAACGGGGAAAACGGGATCTGGATGCGCCTTGGGGCAGTGCCTTATCAGGAAGCCGACGGGACACAGGAAGAAAATACGAATAAAGCCGGGATCTGCAAGGTTTTTATTGCCGATAACGGACAGGAAACCAGAGTGCCCCTTCTTTCAGACGGTGCTATGGCAAAACGGTTTTATACGGATTTTAATGTAGACCAGTACAGCTATGAAGATGGCTGTTTTACAGTAAAAGATATTAATGTATATTATAAGGCAGATGCAAAGCGGTCAGACAAGGTGCCAATGGCGCACCTGGATCAGCTGACAGTACACGCTGTAAATCTGGAAGGATTAAATTAGTTACAGTTTAACTGCAGCTGAGATGAAGCATAAATGAAGCGGTAAGAAAGACTGGATATTCTGCGGAGGATAGAGAAATGGAACGCACAACCTATATGCAGAAAAAAAGAAAAGGCGGTTTTACACTGGCGGAATTTCTGGTGGTCATAGCGATCACCACGATCCTTGCCGGTGTTTCTTTTGTTGCAGCTATCCATTATCAAAGCCGTTTAAGACGTCTGGAAATGGACCAGACTGCAAAAGAGATTTTTCTGGCAGCCCAGAACCGGTTGAGCCTGGAAAAGGCCGGTGGAAGTCTGGAACGGCTTCTGGCAGAATATCCGGATCCGGAGGATCCTGACTCGGAGGATAAGCTGGGGCTTACTTTATCCTCAGGATCAGAGGAAAAACAGGGATTGTATTATATTCTGTATCAGCCGGGAGATGAGGGAAACAATGACACAGAAGATATCAGACAGCGTCTGCTTCCCTTTGGTTCCATTGATGAAACCGTCCGTACAGATGGAAGTTATGCGATTGGTTATAACCCGAAAGAGGGAACCGTAAGGGAAGTATGGTACTCAGACAAGTATGTATTTCAGGTGACAGACCTGGAAAGTGAAGAACTGGCCCAGGCTGCATTATCTGCAGATAAGAGAGAGAAGTATCATGGAGAAGCCATTGGATATTATAACGGGGAGTCCATGACAGACCCGGAAGTGATTCCGGATCCCAAGTTAAAGAAACCAACATTGAAGATATTTAACGGGGATGTTCTCTATGCGGAAGTAGATGATTATATGTCTCCCACTGCCCGGTATACAATGAGATTGTGGGTAGAAGGCATGTCCAGCGGCGCCAAAGGCTGGATTGACCTGATGGATTTCAGCCAGAGACAGAGAGTGATATCCATTGGAACCTCAGGAGTCTCTTATGTGATCTTAGATGATATCACATGGGAGGGGTTCCGTTTTGCCGGTCTGAGCCAGGACCTGAAACGTTCAGACGGAGGAAAGGAAGGAAAGCTAATCCCGGGAGAAGATCTACGGGTCTATGCGGAGGTTTCAAACAGCAACGGAAGTGTGATCAGTGAGATCAAAGAGTGCAACAGTATCTTCCAGGATATAACGGAAAATAAGGTGCTTGTTTCCAGTATCCGGCATCTGAAAACCTGGATTACCGGATCTCCGGTTTTAAGCCTGAGGACAGTGGGGAAGCCATTGGATTGTCCCCGGCAGAAGATGGATCCAATGGGTATGTGGTTTCCCAGCAGGAGGATCTTTCCTGGACAGATTTCAGAACAAATGTTGTAAATCAAATTCATATTAGCCATGGAGATAACCGGGTAGTAAGGGAAGCAGATAAACTTTCTGTTTGTTATGCAACGGGAAGCGGAACTTATACCTCCCTTAAATATACGCAGCCCGGCTGCTATGCTCCGGTAAACCCACAGTTTGTCATGTCTTATGAGGGAAATACGCATAAAATAAATGATCTTCTGGTGAATGTGAAGGTAGATACCCTGGCAGGCGGATGCTTTGGAAATGTTACAAAAGATCTGTATGTAAAAGACCTGAAGCTGGTGCGGCCGGATATAACCTCAGAAACCAGTGCAGGAGCGCTGGTGGGATTTGGTATAAATATACCTGACAGATATGGTGATCCTGTTAAACCGTTAAACATATCTGTAGAGAATGTTTTTGTACAGTATCCGAAGATCACGGCGACAGGGGAGAAGGATGCTGCCAGTGACACAGAAGTAGATGCGGGAGCCCTGGTGGGAGCTTTTAGCGGAACAGAACTTACCATCAGCAAGACCATGGCAGCGGATACCTACCGCACAAAAGTAGCAGCGGATGATGCAGAAGCTGAGAAAGATCTGGATACGGCAGTTGAAGCAACATACAGAATTCGGTCCCAGTATGGTGTTGCAGGGGGACTGGCAGGTTCTGTATCTGGAAAACTGACTGTTTCCGGTTGTGTTGCGTCTGTTTATGTAGATGGATATGACTTTGCAGGCGGCCTGGTAGGAAAAGTGGTTGATAATAAAGGAGATCAGCCGGCACGGATCGAAAACAGTTACGTAGGCGGTCATACATCAGCAGGAAAATTCCTGGTCCATCCGACTCCGGCAGAAGAAAACTTTGATACAACACAGGGACGTTATAATGTTATTTCCAGAGATACCATTGCAGGTGGTCTGGCTGCGATCCTGCCAAGTGGTAGCCAGGTGGAACGTACCTATGTATCAGCATCCGTTTATATGCATTCTGATGTTTATGGCACTGTACTGCTTCTGAGACCGATACTAAAATGAACAAGGCGAACGAGAAGCAGGATGAAGCCGCTTTTGTAACGGTTTATGGCGCATTGAATACGGGAAGCAGTGGCAAGGCTGCATCAGATGCCAGCTTCCGGTATTGCTACAGCTCTTCCATGGTAAACGGAGCAAGGTCTGTATGTTATTCGGATACACTGAAAAATTATTTTGAGGAAAATTCTCAGGCAATATCCAAGAAAGCATTTCCTTACGATAAAACACTGACCAGTACCTATCCGATGCCAACTGTAGTCCAGCTGATCCAGGCAGATCCAACCACCCAAAACATGATCCAGGAAGACCAAAACAGCGACTCCACCCAGCCTAAACAGATCCCAAAGTTTGCCCGCGTCCACATCGGCGACTGGATGGAGCCGGAGAAGGAAGAGCCGGAGGAGACAGGAATGCAAGTGAATAACGGTAATAGACTATGGGTAGATTACGTGCTTGACATTCCAGACGATACTGGAACGGGAACAAATCAGGAGCCGCTGCAGGTAAGTTTTTCCATTAAAGGACAGAGCAATGGAAATACAGTCTATTATCTTGTGAAATTCTATCCGGATTTAAGCAAGATAATGTATATAGAGGAGATAGATGCGTCTAAGGTTGAGTTGGCATATAATGAAAAAATACTTGGGGTTGGCCGGCATCGTGGACAGATATTGATAAATTATCAACGAAAAGGATTGAAGTAACAGAAACGGGAGAAAAACAGATAAAAGTAAGGTTATATCTGGATAATAAAGCGTTTGTCCGTTCAGGGTTCAAGTATTTATACTGGCAGGATAATTATATCAAAGCAGGAGACAATCTTGTAATACAGGCAAGTGATAAGCATGCGATCCCGGATGGTACAGATCCGATAGATGATAAAAATAACAGTTATTTTGACAAACTGATCTATGATGAAACCACAGGTACTTATACTGCAAAGGTTGCTAATTCCCGCCATCTGCTGAATTTGAATTTCTATGATAAAATGAATTTAATATTACAAATGTAGAGCAGACGGATAATATTTTATGGGATGTGGATCCATCAGTCACTGCAAAACAGAAGCATATTGCAAAGAACTTTCAGAAGCTTATCCAGGTGTGGATGTTAAGATCTATGATGGATGGAGTCCAGGAAATGGTTTTACAAATCCGGGAAGTTTTAAGGCTATTGATAATACAACTATTCGTTCCTATGATGGAGGCGGGCATACCATAGCGCAATTACGGATTTTACCACCATTGTCTGGTAATGAAAGTACAGCTTTTTGCTAAAATGATCAATTAACAGTGAAAATCTGAATATCAAAGATCCATATATCCAGGGAGGCGCCTATGGTGCAGCAGTGCTCATAGATACAGCTGGAGAGATCAACGATTATAGTGATGTCAGAGATGGCACTTATCTGGATCTGGAGAATATCCGCGTTTATGGTGATGATATAAAACTGCAAGGATGGGGAGTTGGCGGAATTGCAGTAAATGTAGGCGTACAGAAAGTCACCATGAAAAATGTTCATGTATATGGAAAAATGTATTGATCGGTGGTGCCTCAACGGGATCAAATTATGGAGCAGGTGGTCTTGTAGGAAAAATAAAGGCGAAGGAATTAGAGGTTACAAACTGTTCATTTTCCGGTTATCTCAGTGGAAAACATTTTCAGCATGGAGCAGGCGGCTTGATCGGTAATCTGGATCTGTCTGGATATGTAAAAGGACCAGATAAGGAAATTCCATTGATCCAAAATTGCTATGTGGCAGGAGAAATAATGATTATCCAGATATGACTGCAATCGGAGATGATGATCAATTTCATGCCCCTTATAATATTTCTGGTTACAGTAACGTAGGTGGTTTGATCGGAGAAGGAAAAGGTTGTTTGAAGATTGAAAACAGCTTTAGTATGGCAAATATATTCAGTTATATGAGAGGTAATGAAGGAAGTGCTGGTGGACTTGTTGGCAGATATGATAATTCCTCAGATCTGACCGTTGATACCTGTTATTTTGGAGGAAAGGTCAGCAGAGTAATGCAGGGAGCTGGAAATGATCCAGTCATTGGCTATCTCATCGGTCGCACCAACAAAACCGGAAGCGGTACCAGCGAAACAACTGATGCAACCATTACCAACTGTGCGTATAGAGCCTGGGATACCAACGATGATCCAATTGGTAATATATGGGGTTCTGTAAGCGGTATTAAGTCAGTCCTAGACCAATTCCGTCTTCGTGCAACCGACACCCAAAATGACAATACCATTACATACGACGAAAATCTGAAAAACCAGAAATATCCATATAAAATATGGACGAAAAAGCCGGATAATCAGACAGAACCATACCGCGGTGACTGGCTCAATTAATTAACGATATCGGAAAATTAAATAGAGATGTGAAATAAATGGCAGGCATTACGCAAGTGCCTGCCGTCTTCTTTTTTCATTTCTCTTACATCCCAGCCCAATGATCATCCCAACCATTGCCGGAAGGATCCATCCAAGATTGAGATTAAAGAGAGGAAGGAAAGTCTGGGCCAGTGTTACTGCTTTATCCAGGTGGAACAGTACCTGAACCTGTTCGGGAAGAGTTTTGAAAAAGTCAAACAGGGATGCTGCCCAGGTAAGGGCGGTTACCCATACATATACTTTCCGATCATGGTGAAAATGTTCTCCAAACATTGCCAGCAGGATCAGGGCAATAGCCGGAGGGTAGATCAGCATCAGGACCGGTACAGAGTATCGGATGATAGTGGAAAGCCCCATGTTGGATCCAATAAAGGAAAATAATGTAAAAATAATAGCCCAGGCTTTGTAGGAAAGCTTATCCGGGAACATTTGCACAAAGGTTTCGGAACAGCTGGTTACCAGTCCGATGGAAGTTTTCAGGCAGGCAAAAGTAATAGTTACAGCCAGGATCACAAGTCCAGCTCTTCCAAGATAATGGCTGGAGATCTGGGATAATGCGATACCGCCATTTTCAGAAACAGCGAACAGTCCCAAAGACTGTGCGCCCATAAGAATGGTCAGCATATAGATCAGAGCCATTAAAACACCTGCAAGGATACCGGAGTGAAGTACTTCTTTGCAATGGCTGTATCATCATCCACTCCCATCTGGCGGATCACATTTACTACTACGATACCGAAAGCAAGACCTGCAATGGCATCCATGGTTCCGTAGCCTTCTGACAGAGCATGAAACATAGCACCTGTTTCATAGGAAGGATCCGGCTGGGCCGCAGATACAGCGGTACCTGGATGAAGCAGGGCAGAAAGGATCAAAATTGCCAGAAAGAACAAAACAGTGGGTTAATGACTTTTCCGATCCAGAGGGTGATATTGCCCGGTTTTAAAGAGAAAAAGAGGACCAGGGCAAAAAGATGGCAGAAAAGACAAGGAGTGCTGTTCTTTCTGAGATCTGGCTTCCAAGAACAGGCTGGATCCCCGTTGTAAAGGAAGTAGTAGCGCATCTTGGAATAGCAAAACATGGTCCAATGGTCAGATAAAGCAGACAGGTGAAAAGTAACTGTAACGTCTGCTTACTTTGGAAGCAAGTGCCTGCAGCCCGTCAGAATGTGTATTTCCAATGGCTGCAACCCCAAGAATGGGAATTCCTACAGCTGCAATGATAAAGCCATAGCCGGGAGCAGGTTCCGTCCTGCAAGCTGTCCAAGATGGACAGGAAAGATCAGGTTTCCGGCGCCGAAGAACATACCAAATAAAGTAGCAGCTACTAACAGGCGCTGATGAAGGGAAAGATGTTTTTATTCATGATCGTGGATCACCTCGTTTTACATATTTATAAGTGGTAGTTTTGAATAGTTATATAGATCATTTATTACTTTACATTTTACGTTGGTTCTTGTTGTTTGTGAAATCCATGTTTATAATAGAACTATGACAAAGTGTAATACTCTGTGAACAGGCGAAAACTGTGACTGACAGCAGAAATGCCTGAAAAACAGGAGAAAGGAAAGCATGGGAGTGTATTTATGGAAGCAAAAATTAGAGATCTTAATGACTGCCGTAGATCTGGGAAGTTTTTCTAAGGCATCGGAAGTGGTTGGATATACCCAGTCAGGACTTACCCATCTGGTAAACAGCCTGGAGCGGGAGATTGGATTTCCTCTAATCATACGAAGTCACAATGGCATTTCCCTGACAGAACAGGGAAAGGAGCTGGTGCCAGCTATCCGGCAGTTCCTTCAGGCAAATGCCAATCTGGAAAATCAGATTCAAACTATTACCAGGCAACAGACGGAAACCATCCGGATTGCAGCCTATGCCAGTATGGCATGTTCTGGATGCCGGAAATATTGTACCGTTTTCGCAGGATCTGCCCAAAAGTGGATGTAGACCTGCGGATGGTGGATAATGCCCTGGAGCCTTTTGAACTTTTACAGGAGGGAAAGACAGATGTGATCTTTGCCAGCAGACAAAGTTACCGGAACTGTGAATGGATCCCCTTTATTATGAATTGCTGTATGCCATTTTGCCGAAGGATTATCCCTTAAATGGACGAAAAGAATTTCCTTTAAAAGAGTTTGAGGGGCAAGATTTTCTTATGCCTTATGGACGTTTTGATATTGATGTTCACGCTGCTTTTGACAGGGCAGGTGTAAAGGCGAAAGAGCAGGCTGTGTATGTAGATGATGAAACCGTGATCCGTATGGTGGGGAAAGGACTTGGCATTTCCATGATGTCGGAATTTATGATCCGGGGAATACAGATGATGTGTGTGTGCCGGTCACACCGGAAAGCATCAGGGAACTGGGAATGGGAATGAAGAAAGAAACGGAGCCTTCCGATAGTGTGCAGAAGCTGAAAGAATGTGTTCTCCAGTATGTGAAAGAGTTAAAGGAACGAAAAAGGCTTGACTTTTACAGTCAAGCCCCATATCAATATGGAAGTGTATTTTCATATTTCTGATAATCCGGATTGGATTTGACTAATTTTTCATATGCTGCGTACGCATCATTCAAATTATCAAAGCAGTCTTTAGGGTCAGATGGAATGTATTTTTGTATGCTTCTATTTGTTGTTTTACTTCCGGCTGAAGAGGTACTTTTATGATCACATTATAGGTCATTCCGTTTGAGGTTCTTGTAGTTGTCTGGGAATTGGAAATATAAAATTTTCCATCTGCCGTGCTGACGATCATAGGGACTGTTTCTCCGGCCTGGAAACCATTCTTATTTATATCTACAGAAGTCCAGAACCAATAGCGGTCCTGATTTTTATGATCACTGCCTGTATCAGAAACGCTTCCCATATAAGCCCAGGTTCCTGTTTTCATCAGGCTGCTTCTGTTTTATCTTCATCAATGAATGGTTGTATCAATTTTACCATTTTAGAATTTGTACAGCCGGAATCAATTTCAAGATTGACGTTTGAACCATATGTTTTATGGATGTAATCCAGTACGCCGCTGTTGTTAAAAGGATTATGTATATTACTGAATTCCCTGCTCCATTGAAGTACGGGTCCAATAGCCGGATCATAGTATACTTTGCAAGAACCTTTAGCGGTGGGATTTCCGATCCAGTTATTTGTATCGTTTTCCGTGATACCTCCGATCATAACTTTACGTGGAGTTTGCCAGCCATCTTCCTTCTGCTTAAGGGGACGATCCTGCTTTCATTTACATCACCGGAATTTACGGCAGTTAGTACTTCGGCATAAGCAACCCGGACATTGGCCATATCTGTTGCTTCCCTGCTTCTTTCCAGCTGTGCTGCAAAGACCGGAACAGAAATTGCGACAAGAATTCCGATAATTGCAACAACCACCAGCAATTCGGCTAATGTAAACCCTTGTTGATTTGTCAGTATGTGTTTCTCTTTTGCTTTTTCATAAATATCTTCCCTTATGTATTCTGTATATTTCGGTAAATTATGTCATTCCAACGCTGTTTACATTAATTCTATTTTAACACTTCTTTTTAAAGTATACAGCTGATCGCCAGAAATGAAAAAACTTGACTTTTCTTATTAAAGCCTAGAATGATTTACAGACTATGAATGTCTTATACAGACAGACATGCCTGAAATCATAAAATGAAGAACAAAAGCGAAGATCGTGTTTTAAGATACTGTTTCCGGTCAGAGAGAAAAGGTCGTCGGCTGTGAGCCTTTTTCCGTTCAGACAGATATCCGAATTTCCCACGGAGCTGCATTGCTGAAGGTTAAATAGTAGGCAGTGCCGTCTGGTGTACGTTACATACCGTAAAGTGTCTGCAGGAAAGATCTTATATGATCTGGCTGCGGGAAACTGGGTGGTACCACGGTAAATGATCGTCCCTCTGCGTGTATGCGCAGGGGTTTTTTAGCCATTAACGAATAACCCGCCTGCATAGCAGGCAGTAGAGTGCGAAGCACAAAGTTGTGAATGGAACTGAGGAAAACCACCAGCAATAAATGTGCTCTCAGTATTTTTACATGAAAGATGCAGGGAGTATATAAGAAAGAAAAGGAGAGAAATCATGCAGGATTTAAAAGAACTGAATGAAGTGATCGCTGGGATCAAAGATGAGATCTGCAAGGGTGCAGAAACTCTGACCACTTCCAGAAGTGTTTATGAATTCAAAAGACCTTCTTAGACAACAAGCAGGGCCGCATCGGTCTTCTGATGAAAGAGATGCGCAATGTGCCAAACGACCAGAAGGCTGAGTTTGGTAAGACCATTAACGGTGCAAAGGAATGGGCAAACCAGTTTTCGATGAACTGGATCAGAAATTAAAGGAAAAGAGCAGCAGCAGCGTTACGAGTCTGAAAAGATCGATATCACCATGCCGCCAAAGAAGATCCGTTATGGAAACCTTCATCCGGTAACTACGGTCCGCAATCAGCTGACTGACATCTTCGCTTCCATGGGATTTGAAGTATACGAAGGAACGGAGATCGAGACAGATTATTACAACTTTACTGCATTAAATACACCAAAGGATCATCCGGCCCGTGATATGCAGGATACCTTCTATCTGTCCCCAGAGTTCTTACTGCGTACCCAGACATCCGCAGGACAGGTTCATGTAATGGAAGCAAAGAAACCTCCGATCAAGGTTGTTTCCCCAGGTAAGGTATTCCGTTCTGATGATGACGCTACTCATTCACCAATGTTCAGTCAGATGGAAGGCCTTGTTGTAGATGAAGGCATTACTCTCTGTGATTTAAAGGGAATGTTAGACATGTTTGTTCAGAGGATCTTTGGTGAGTCCACCAGAACCAGACTCCGTCCTTCCTACTTCCCATTTACAGAGCCGTCTGTAGAGGTTGACGTAAGCTGCTTCCAGTGCGGCGGTAAGGGATGCAGACTGTGCAAGGGAACCGGCTGGATAGAGGTTCTTGGCGCAGGTGTTGTAAATAAGAAGGTGCTTGAAAACTGCGGCATCGATTCCGAGAAGTACAGCGGTTTTGCTTTCGGCCTTGGTCTGGAGCGTATCGCAATGTTAAAATACGGCATCAACAACATTAAGATGCTGTTTGAGTCTGATCTGCGTGTGTTAGATCAGATCGATGACTAATAGGTTCGATCAGGACAGGAGGATTAGAAATGCTTGTACCGTTAAGCTGGTTAAATGATTATGTAGATATTAATGTTTCCGCAGACGAATTAGAGAAAAAGCTGTTTGACTGTGGATTTGAAGTAGAAGAAAATGGCAGGTAGGAAAGGACATCAGCGGCATCGTAGTTGGTTATGTTGAGTCCTGTGAGCCGATCCCGGAGACCCACCTTCATGTATGCCAGGTCAATGTAGGCGGACCGGAATTATTACAGATCTGCTGCGGTGCTGACAATGTAAAAGCAGGCGGCAAGTTCCCTGTAGCAATGATCGGTGCCCAGGTATACGCTACTGCAAAAGACCATGTTACCATTGAAGGCGTAGTTACGATTAAGAAGGGCAAATTAAGAGGCTATGAGTCCTATGGTATGCTTTGCTCCGGAACAGAGCTTGGCTTAAACGAAGACCTGTATCCGGGCGCCGGTTACAACGGCCTTCTGGTACTGCCGGAGGATGCAGAGATCGGTGCAGATGTAAAAGAGATCACCGGTTTAAATGACTGGATTTTGATGTTTCCATTACTGCAAACCGTCCGGACTGCCAGAGTATTTTGGTCTGGCAAGAGAAGTAGCTGCAGCTTTAGGACAGCCACTTAAGATGCCTGCTTTAGACTTCACTGAGACCGACGTAGAAAAGACGGGATTTGATGTAACTGTAGAGGCACCGGACCTGTGCCCACGTTACATTGCACACTATGTATATGATGTAAAGCTGGCTCAGTCACCTGCATGGATGAGAAGACGTCTGGCTCTGGTTGGAAATAATTCTATTTCCAATATCGTAGATATCACCAATTATATTATGCGTGAGTTAGGACAGCCGCTGCACGCATTTGACTGTGATTATCTGGAAGGCAATGCCATCTGCGTAAGACGTGCAACAGAGGGCGAAAAGATCGTTACTCTGGATGAGAAGGAATTTACCTTAAATACAAATAACCTGGTGATCTGTGACGGCAAGAAGCCAGTTGCACTTGCAGGTATCATGGGTGGTTTAAACTCTGAGATCCGCGATACTACTACAGAGGTAATGTTTGAGGCAGCTAAGTTTGCCCGTGACAACATCCGCAAGAGCTCCCGTGCCTTAGGACAGTCTTCTGACGCAAGCCAGAGATATGCAAAGGGCGTTGACGAGTATGCAACAGAAATGGCTATGAAGCGTGCTCTGCACCTGGTAGAAGAGCTGGGAGCAGGAAAGGTTTCTAAGACCCACAAGAACGTAAATACAGGAAATTCCTTAGAGCCAAAGACTTTCAAGACCAGTATCAAGAAGGTAAATGGTGTGTTAGGTATCACAGTTCCTGATGAAGATATCCTTCGCATCCTGAAAGGTCTGGACTTTGATCCTGAGATCAACGGAGATGAGCTGACCTTACATTTCCCTGCATACCGTGAAGATATGGAAGATTACCCGGATGTTGCAGAGGAAGTGATCCGTATGTATGGTTATGATCATATTAATTCTACCTTCCTTCCAACTGCAAAGGTAACCATCGGTGGAACAAATATGCGTCAGAAGACCATTTTAAAGGTTAAAAGAGCTCTCTGCAGTGTAGGCGCATTTGAGGGAATGCATTACTCCTTCTTCTCACCGGCTGATTTAGATGAAATGGAATTCCCGGAAGATGCCCTTGAGCGCAAGGCGATCCGCATCATGAACCCGATCAACGAGGATCTTTCCTTGATGAGAACCACTCTGGCTCCTCAGATGATCCATGCAATGGGCCGCAACCAGAAGAGAGGTATCTTTGAGGGACGTATTTTCGAGATCGGAAATGCATTTATTCCAAAGTCCCTGCCTCTGACCGAGTATCCGGAAGAGCGTGAGACACTGTGTATCGGTGCTTTTGGTAAGGATGAGTCCTTCTTCACCTTAAAGGGCATGGCTGAGACTGTAGCTGATGTGCTTCATCTTACCTTTACTTATGAAAGAACCGAAAAGCCATTCCTGCACCCATACAGAACTGCTGCTATCCTTTGCGAAGGCGAAGTAGTTGGTTATCTGGGACAGGTTAAGTACGAGATCATGAAGGCAGAGGCAATGCGTGAAGATGCCTATGTTCTGGAGATCAATATGAAGGCTCTGGAGAAATGGTACGGCAAGGCACCTGTATTTGAACCACTTCCAAAATTCGCAGAAGAGAAGCGTGACCTGGCTCTGGTAATGAACAAGGACATCACCTGCGGACAGGTAGAAGAGTGCATCTACCAGGCTTGCTCCTTTGTGAAGGACGTAACACTCTTTGACGTATATGAAGGCCAGCAGATCGCAGAGGACAAGAAGTCCATGGCATTCACCGTCCTGTTCACACCAAAGGAAGAAGCATTCCAGGCTGATACAGTAGATGGATATGTAAAGAAGATCTTAAAGCAGTTAAAGAAGGCTTATGAGATTGAGTTGAGAAGTTAATGAGCGTAGCCAAAAACAAGCGGCTGCGTAGCAAAACGCCTCCTGCAAATGCAGGGGCGCTTTTGATATCTTGATTTATTTCTGATTGTAAACAGGCATTCTCTTTCAATAAAAGCATTGACAGCTTCTGTGAAATCAGGCTGGCGGGAATTGGCAGCTATTTCCATACCTTCGTCTTTGCAAATTTTTCCATGTCACCGTAGAAGTACTTGCGGATCAGGCGTTTCTGGCTGGCGTGGGCAGTGGATGATTTTGCAGCCAGTTTTGCGGCCAGTGCATAAGTGGTCTCTGCCAGTTTTCCATCTTCTGCCAAAACAGTTGCAAGGCCGATCTTTACACACTGTTCGCCTTTATAGGCATCGCCGGTCATCATCATCAGTTCTGCTTTGTCAGGCCCTAATAAACGTGTGAGAGTGTAGATGCTTTCATTATCACCGCAAAGTCCCATATTTACGAAAGCCATGATCATTTTACTGGATGGTTCTACGATACGGAAATCGCAGGCAAGGGCGCAGCTTAATCCGGCGCCGGTTGCGACACCGTTTATCATAGCGATCACAGGCTTCGGGCAGTTGCGGATGGATATTGGCATAGCGCTGACTGCTTCGATATCTTCTGCTTTTAAGTAGGTCTTTGTATCTACTAACATTTTAAAACGTTTGATATCGCCACCTGCAGAGAAATGTTTTCCTGCGCCTGTGATAACGATAACGCCTACATCGTCTCTTGCACCTAAGGTATTCATGGCATCTGCAATCTCATAATAGGATTCTCTTGCAAATGCGTTGCTGTATTCCGGTCGGTTGATGGTAACGGTAGCGATACGGTCTTTACGTCTACTAATATGTACTGATAATCCATGATAGTTTCCTTTCCATAAAATGATTATGCGAAAATGCTATACGAAAATATTATAAATCGAACTCTTTAAAGAGCTTTTCATTGTCTTCACCAATCTTGTGTGCTTTTTCAGCATGCGGCTGTTCTACGCAACCCATTTTGATCGGCGGCATTGCCAGTGTGATCTGGTCGCCGTTTGGGTAGGTGATAGGACTCATAAAGCCATTTACAAGAGCCTGTTCACTAGTGTGGTTATCCTTAAAATGAGCCAGTTCGCTGACAACGATGTCGATGGCTTCCAGTTTTGGAAGAACTTCATCTGCATTTAACTTAGAGAAGCAGTCTTCAAAATAGCGGATGCAGTCTTCACGGTTCTTCGGATCAAAGGTTGCCTGCTTGGTGCAGTATCTTGATCGTCCATGATTTCCTCGGCGCCAACTGCCTGGCAGAATGGTTTCCAGTAGCGTTCATATTCATTGACAACAGGAAGGATCCAGCGGCCATCTTTTGTCTTATAAGGAACGCCCATAGGTCCGCCCTGATAACGTCCTCTTGGTAGCCAAACTGGGTACCGGTAGACATGACGCTGAACATCCACATAGCTGCGCCGTACAGGGAAATGGATACATAATCACCTTTCCCGCTCTGAGTCCTTCCATATAATGCAGTTCCGATAGCGCCTGCTAAAGCAGTTCCGCATACCAGGTCACCAAAGCCCATTGGCAGGTATACAGGATAGCTTCCAGGAGCATCTACCATCATATCCTGGATCAGACCACCAGTTGCAAACATGGCAATGGCATCAAAGCCTGGTAAGTTGACTTTGGACCCTTTCGCCATAGCCTAACAGGATGGCATAGACCAGTTTTGATAGCGCTCTTTTAAGGAATCGTAGTCCAGTCTCATTTTCTTTAAGGCCTGAAGACGGTTGTTGGTAACAAATACATCCGCTTTTGCTAATAATTTATGGAAGCGTTCCATATCTTCCGGTTTCTTAAGATCCAGCATCAGGTGATCTTTTCCGCCGTTTAAGGTGTCATAGATAGGGTTTTCCTCGTCGTTTGCAGGACAGAATAAAGTAGGACCGAATTTACGTTCCACATCCCCTGATGGTGACTCTACTTTGATGACCCGTGCGCCCTGTGTTGCTAAAATACGTCCGCATGAGGGGGCTGCAATATAAGTAGAAAGCTCTACTACGGTAATCCCTTCCAATGGTTTCATAATGATAAATACCTCCTCTGTTTTATGGATCTACAGCCGGAAGGCTGTAGATATATAATAATCCCATCTTTGATAGTTTATATTTTAACAAAACGGTATTGGGAAATTAAGGTTAAAAAGTACAAATCAGGACTGCGGGAAGAAATTTATTTTGGAAAATATGAAGATGAAATAGAACCGAAAAATAGTTAATATTATAACAGCAGATATGAAGGGAGGTTTCATATTTTATGGAATACCAGAATTTTAAGCTGGAGATCGACGAGCAGGGTATCGCAGTGTTTACTGCCAACCGGCCGGAGAAGATGAACGCTTTAAATGATCTGTCATGGGCAGAGATGAACCAGTTTTCACATGGGCGGATAAGGCCGATGAAGTAAAGGTAATTATCGTAACAGGCGCAGGAGAGAAGGTATTTATAGCAGGTGCAGATCTTAATAGCCTGAAAACAAAGAAATCTACAGACTGCTTAGGCGGCGCAGGACAGAAAGCACTGGATCTGATCCAGAAATGCTCCAAACCAGTGATCGCGGCAGTAAATGGATATGCATTTGGCGGCGGCTGTGAAACAGCGATTGCCTGCGATTTCCGTGTTGTATCAGAAGATGCATTATTTGCACTTCCTGAAACAGGATTGGGACTTTACCGGGAGCCGGCGGAACCCAGAGACTTGCAAGACTGATCGGACTGGGAAGAGCCCAGGATGTGATCCTTTTAGGACGCAAGATCGGTGGACCGGAAGCAGTACAGATCGGACTTGCCACTAAGTGTGTGCCAAAGACAGATCTGATGGCAGAAGCTAAGAAAATGGCTTCTAAGCTGATCGCAAAGGGACCGGTTGCCATCCGCATTGCGAAACGTGTGGTACAGGCATCCATGTCTTCCAGCCAGGATGTGGGAGAACTTCTTGAAATGTTAGCTCTCAGCACTCTGTGCAGTACAGAAGATAAATTAGAAGGCGTAAGTTCATTTTAGAGAAGAGAACTCCTGAGTATAAGGGCAAATAAAGCAAGTTAATAAACATCATTATCTTATAAAACAGAGGTGGAAAGTATGAATATTTTGGTTTGTATTAAGCAGGTGCCGGATACAACAGAGATCAAGATCGATCCTGTTAAGCACACATTGATCCGTGAAGGCGTTCCAAGTATCGTTAATCCTTTGACGCGTGCGCACTGGAAATGGCAGTACGTTTAAAGGAAAAGAAGGCGGAAAAGTCATCGTTATCAGCATGGGCCCGGCTCAGGCAAAGAATGCATTAAAGGAGTGTCTGGCAGTAGGCGCAGATCAGGCATTTTAGTAACTGACAGAGCATTTGGCGGTTCTGATACACTGGCTACCAGCTATATTTTAAGCAGGGCTATTGCAGCAGTAGAAGCTAAGACAGGTGAGAAATTTGATCTGATCTTCTGTGGAAAACAGGCTATTGACGGTGATACAGCACAGGTTGGACCTGAGATCGCAGAGCACATGGATCTGCCTCATGTAACCTTAGCTACAGCAGTAGAAATGGCAGATGGAAAGCTTCATGTTACAAGAGATACAGACGAAGGACATGATTTGGTAGAGGTTTCTTTACCTGCACTGGTTACAGTGACCAAGACCACTTATGATCCACGTTATCCAACCATTAAGAGTAAAATGGCTGCAAACAGAGCAGTGATCGAAGAGATTACCAACAGTGATCCGGATATGGTATGCGAGCCGGAGAGACTGGGCTTAAATGGTTCTCCTACCAAGGTTAAAAAGACATTTACACCTGTCCAGACAAAGGATGCGGTGATCTTAAATGAGGAGACCGGCAGTGAATCTGCTGTAAAACTGGCTGCTTTACTGAGCGAAGCCAAGATTATCTGAGAGGTGTGAGGACTATGAGCGAGTTTACAAATAAAAATATCTGGGTATTCATTGAAACAGATGAAGGAAAAGCAAAAAGTGTAGGTCTGGAGCTGTTAAATCCGGGCCGTATGTTAGCGGAAAAATCCGGTGAGAAGTTAGTTGCCGTTGTATTTGGCAAGGACAATGCGGAAGCAATTGAGCAGATAAAGGGATATGGACCTGACCAGATCATCAGTGTATCCGGTGGCGAATATGAGAAATACAGCTTTGACGCATATACCTATGCAATGACCAGTTTAGTTGAAAAATATCAGCCAAGTGCCATCCTGATCGGTGCTACCAACAATGGCCGTGATTTTGCTCCAAGACTGTCCTGCCGTCTGCGTACAGGTCTGACAGCTGACTGTACCAGTCTGGATTATGATGCAGAAAGCGGAAACGTAGCATGGACAAGACCGGCATTTGGCGGAAACTTGATGGCAGTGATCATGTGCCCGAATACAAGACCTCAGATCGGTACTGTACGCCCAGGCGTATTTAAGAAGACACCGGTAGAGGGAAAAGAAGTGGAAGTCATTACAGAAGAAGTGACTGTTCCAGCTGAAAAGATCCGTACTAAGCTGTTAGAATCCATCAGGGAAGCAGCAGCTGGTGTGGTAAATCTGGAAGATGCAGAAGTGATCGTAGCAGGCGGCCGCGGAATGGGCGGTCCTGAAAACTTTAAGCTTTGCGAAGAGTTGGCAGAAGTATTAGGCGGAGCCGTAGGCGCATCCCGTGCAGCAGTTGATGCCGGATGGATCGGACATGCACATCAGGTAGGCCAGACAGGTAAGACTGTAGGACCAAAGCTTTACATTGCATGTGGTATCTCAGGTGCCATCCAGCATTTAGCAGGTATGTCCGGATCTGACTGCATCGTTGCTATCAATAAAGACCCGGAAGCACCTATCTTCAAAGCTGCTGACTACGGTATTGTAGGAAATCTCTTTGATGTACTGCCAACACTGACAGCAGAGATCAGGAAATTAAAAGCATAATCCATACTCTCTATTATTCATAAAAGTTAAAAGACTCACTGCCCTGCTGACCATCGATGCAGGGCAGTGGCTCTATATGGCCACTTATCAGTTCCAGGATCTTAAAGGAGATCAGAACACGAAGCCTTACATCCGGGTCATTTAAGTCAAAGCCTAATGCTTCCTGGATCTTTCCCAGACGGTAGATCACGCTGTTTCTGTGCATGTGCATGATCTTTGCAGTAGAAGAAATACTGCGCTCCGTGAGCAGATAGTTGCGTAAAAGGGAAAGATTGTCATAATGCTCTTCTGAAGGATTTTTCAGTTCCTTCAGTTTCTGGATATACATATCTTCTAATGCATAACGTTTCTTATATTCATCCAGCATTTCATAAATATAATAATGGGAATAGAAGTAAATGCCCTTATCTGGGTTTAACATGGTGCCGTAGCGGACTGCTGTAAGTGCCTGCTGATAAGCAATATTTAATTTCATAAGAGGAAAGCTGGCAGTGGAAAAGCCGGCATATCCGTGGCAGATCTTTAATACTTCGCTGAATTCACCCATGGAGTCATTGATCTCTTCCATGACCTTTAAGCTGGGGATATTTCCCTGAAGCAGCAAAAGGATGGAATCGTGATAAAGGACTACGCGAAACAGCGGGAATTTTAAGCAGCTTCTTAAACGGTTCCTTACATAGTCAGCCTGTGGGAGGATGAATTTATCCCATTTGATCACGCAGAGACGGTAGGTGGCTTCTATTGGGAGACGCAGTGTACGGGCTCTGTCCTGCATAAATGCTTCATCTTCCTGGGTGTGGTTGATCAGATCGCTCATAAAGGACTCAAGTATTCCCCGCGTGAGCGGGGGTGAACCCAGTCCATTAACTTTTATATTAGACAATTGGTAGTATTCCCCGCGTGAGCGGGGGTGAACCTGGTTGATACTGGTATGTGGTATCACATATATAGTATTCCCCGCGTGAGCGGGGGTGAACCTTATTGTGTAACATTTTATCAAAAAGTTTTTTAGTATTCCCCGCGTGAGCGGGGGTGAACCTCCGCTCCACTGGTAGAGTACATCTTCCAGATCGTATTCCCCGCGTGAGCGGGGGTGAACCTGCAGCCGCTGACAGCGGCTATAATCTCATTTTGTATTCCCCGCGTGAGCGGGGGTGAACCTTGACAAGGACAAAAAAGAGCTATATAATGGCTGTATTCCCCGCGTGAGCGGGGGTGAACCTTGTTTACGCCTATTGATTACAGATAACATAAGGTATTCCCCGCGTGAGCGGGGGTGAACCTACAAGATCGGGAAATTTCAACAGCGTGCAGGAGTATTCCACGCGTGAGCGGGGATGAACCTGATATCAGCAGATTTAAGAATACCGGGGACAAGTATTCCCCGCGTGAGCGGGGATGAACCCAGGCGGGCGGCAAGTTCTTTTGCACATGCTTCGTATTCCCCGCGTGAGCGGGGGTGAACCCAAGTTAAGCCCAATCGACGTAATCACGCCGTCGTATTCCCCGCGTGAGCGGGGGTGAACCTGGCATAAGCCGGGAACATGCCCATAGGGGACTGTATTCCCCGCATGTGCGGGGATGAACCCCATATCATGAAGGTGTACAGAGTCCGCAAGCCGTATTCCCCGCATAAACAAAGCAACATCTAATTGCCCAGTCTGTAAAATTTAAGCATTTCTTATGTGCAGATGCTCTTTGTAAAAGCAGCATTAATCTCTTGACAAACCAACTCAATATTGTTAGTGTATGGATGGATAAAATAGAACGTATCTATAGTCCTTGCGTACGCAGGGATGCTCCCTGATTAAATTCCAGAGATATAGTATTCCCCGCATCCGCGGGGCTAAAATCAACAAAAGAAAGCAAAGTCTACAAAGTTGTATCGATAAGTTGTATCTCTATCCAGCCTTGACGCCCCCAGCCTGCTGTGATAAAATCAATTTAGTGTTTTAAGGAGAAGTGGCGAGAAAATCTGCCGTGAATGTGCGAGCTGCCAAGCCTTTAATAAGGCCGGCAGCTCTTTTGGCATTGTTATGCATCCTATGAAAATTGCCAGGGGATATGTATGGGAGAAAACGGACAGAAGAAAGTAATTGAAAGACAGGTATATCAGACATTAAAAAAGGCGGATACGGCTATGGCTAAAAAGATCAAGATACGGAAAGTAAGCGCATGGACTATGGGGATAACTGTAGTGCTGGCGATCATGTTTGCGATCATTTCTTATAGGAGTGAGAAAGAATTCAGAACGCTTCGCATGACTACAGAACAGTATATTGCCTGTGAAAAGGCGGCAAAACAGCTGCAAAATGGTTCTGCTTATCTGACAGAGCAGGTTCGCCTGTATGCGATCACCCGGGAAAGCAAGTATATGGATCTGTATTTTGCAGAAACGAATAGCCATCGCAGGGAAAATGCAGTGGAAAGCCTGAAGCAGTATTTTGATGGAACAGAGATATTTGACTCCTTAGAGGAAGCAATGGAATATTCCAGTGAACTGATGAACACGGAATATTATGCCATGCGTCTGGTGTCTGAGGCACTTTCCGTACCGGAAGATACCTGGCCGGAAGCCATAAAAAATGTACAGTTAAGTGAAGAAGACGCCCATTTGGGAAGAGACGGAAAACTGATCCGGGCAGGTAACATGGTCTGTGATGATGATTATGAAACCATGCGGACACGGATCAATTCAGATGTATCACGGTGTATGAACGGACTGATCAGCCAGACGAGGAATCGCCAGGGAAGAGCAACTACCATTTTCTCTGATATGTACATGAAACTGGAGATCGGCATTGTTCTTATGCTGGTGATCATGGTCTTTATCTGTCTGATGTTAAGATTTCTTATTGTCAGACCGCTTGTAAGCTATAACGAAAGCATAAAAAAAGGGGAAATATTCCCTGCGATCGGCGCTGCTGAACTGCAGAACCTTGCAAATACTTATAACAGAGTTTATCTGGAAAATCAGGAGACCCAGAAGCTGATCTGTCATCAGGCAGAGCATGATGCCCTTACAGAGGCATTAAACAGAGGTTCCTATGAAAAACTCCTTCATATTTATGAAACAGGAGATGCGCTTTTTGCCTTGATCCTTATTGATGTGGATATTTTTAAATCCGTAAATGATATATATGGACATGCAGTGGGAGATGCTATTTTACAGAAAGTGACCGGAAGCCTGAAAAAAGCATTCCGAAGCATCGACTATGTCTGTCGTATTGGCGGTGATGAATTTGCCGTGATCATGGTAGATGTGACCAGTGACCTGAAGTATACCATTGAAGATAAGCTTAAGTATGTTGGGGAAGAACTGGCAAAGACAGAGGGAGAAGTTCCGGCTGTAACCTTAAGCGTAGGTGTGGCATTCTCTGACAGGAAAAATCCGGGTGAGAGCATTTTCAAAGACGCAGATAAGGCCCTTTATCATGTAAAGGAAAACGGACGTAACGGCTGTGCTTTTTATAATGGTGCCAGCTCCCTGGAAAATGCAATGGAAAATCATGAAATGAAAGATCATGGAATGGAAAATTAGAACGGACGATCTGAAAATAAATATTTACAATCAGATGGTTATGTTTTATAATAAGTGCCGGGAATGAAGTTCTCCCAAGGGAAACCTGAACCGCTTAGAAATGTAAGCTGATGACTTCTGTGATGAAACATTCACGGAGTCACCAGCTTTTTTTGTTGCAATGGAGGCTGTTGATCTGCTGACAGTATATGAATTGATCAGGTTTGGGGATCCGTGCTATTAAAGGAGGAAAATGAAAATGTTAACATCACTATCATTTGTATTTTTACTGGGTCTTGCCATGGCGGCGCTGTGCCAGAAATTTAAGATACCCCGTATCATTGGCATGTTGGTCACAGGTATTTTACTGGGGCCCTGTGTATTAAACTGGCTTTCAGAGTCGATCCTGGGGATCTCTTCGGAATTGCGGCAGATGGCATTGATCATCATACTGTTAAAAGCGGGATTGTCCCTGAATTTGGCAGATCTAAAGAAAGTAGGCAGACCGGCTCTTATGATGTCCTGTGTTCCTGCCAGTTTTGAAATTCTGGCCTTTGTTATTTTTGCCCCGGCTATCCTGCATATTTCAAGAGTGGAAGCGGCTGTAATGGGAGCTGTTTTAGGCGCAGTGTCACCGGCAGTTGTGATCCCGCGAATGGTTCAGCTGATGGAGACAAAATATGGAACAGACCAGAGAATTCCGCAGATGATCATGGCCGGTGCATCCTGTGATGATATTTTTGTGATCGTCCTGTTTTCCACATTCACCAATATGGCTCAGGGCGGCAGTGCACATGTTGCAGATTTTATCAATATTCCGGTATCCATTCTTTTAGGCATAGCACTGGGAGCAGTGGCAGGATACGGGCTCAGCTTGTTCTTTGAAACAGCTTATGCAAAAGAACATTATGTGCGCAACAGTATGAAAGTAATTCTGATCCTGGGAATGTCATTTTTCTTAATGTCTGTGGAAACATGGTTAAAGGGAAAGGTATCTGTTTCCGGTCTGCTGGCAGTTGTAAGTATGGCAGCAGTGATCCGGATCAAATGTATTCCCAAGGTATCAAAACGTCTTTCAGAGAAATTTGGAAAACTGTGGATTGCAGCAGAGGTGATCCTTTTTGTACTGGTAGGTGCAGCTGTGGATATCCGTTATACCATGCAGGCAGGGATCGCAGCAGTGCTGATGATCTTTGTGGGCTTAATGTTCCGGGCTGTGGGAGTATCCCTTTGTATGCTGGGCACGAAATTAAACAAAAAAGAGCGGCTGTTTTGTGTGATCGCCTATCTTCCAAAAGCAACGGTACAGGCAGCGATCGGATCCGTACCTCTTGCAATGGGATTGCCCTGTGGCCAGATCGTTCTGTCAGTAGCGGTTTTAGCAATCCTGATCACAGCGCCTTTAGGAGCAGCAGGAATGGATCTGACTTATGATAAACTGCTGGTACGATCAGAAGACTGACCAGCAAACTGGTTCCTGTATTTTAAGGGAGAAAGGCCATAGGCACCCCGGAACTGTTCAATAAAATGGCTGATCTGATTGTATCCTACGTCAGCACTGATCTCAGATATAGGTTTTTTCGTGTTTAGGATCAGATTTTTTGCCATATAAAGCCGGTATTCGTTCAGGTATTTAATAGGGGACAGCCGGGTATATTTACGGAACAGGTCGGTACAGCGGTTCTTATTGATGATCCCGTAGGCAGCAATCTGGCGGACTGTCAAAGGATCCTGATAATGGCTGTGGACGAAACTTAACATGGACTGGAACAATTCTTTTTCTTCTTTATCGTTCTGGTCCGGTTTTTCATCAAAGGAGCGGATCAGTTCCTCAAATACCTGGGATAGAAAATTTACAATGGAAAAATATCCCAAAGGTTCGCTGGTCTGATCTAAAAGACTTTCTAAAATGTTGATCTGGCCCGGATTTAAAAGCTGGATGGAACTGGTGAAATTTTCGTTTTCCAGGAAAGGCCGGATATAGTGTTTTAAGATCATGGGATGGAAAATGTCAGGAGAAAAGTTGATACACAGGGAACAGGTATCTTTTCCGGTGGTGCGGGAACTGTGAAGCTGATGGTCCTTTACCAGAAGGATCTTATCTCCGGACAGACGGAGAGAGTCACCATTGATGCAGTATTCCAGCTCTCCCTCTGAAACCCAGTTTAATTGCAGCTCATTGTGCCAGTGGAAAGGTGTGGAGTCACTGGCAGCATGGTGATAGGTCTGTGTGAAAATGGCAACAGGAAAGTCTTCTGACAGGTAATTGACTTTTTCTTGCAGGTCATCGGTAGTGGATATGACAAATTCAGTTCCGGCCTGATTGCATTTTGGAAAGGAAACATTCATAAAGTATCATTCTCCTTTTGTATATGTATGTTTGTATATTTAGTATGTTCAGAGTCTTTTCTGATATGAATTGTCCAAAGTATATCACTTTTCCCTGTTTTTCGGAATGGGGACAGTGATAATCTGGTACAAATATGATATAATCCGTTCTATTAGTGATAGAAACATAAGGTCCATGTGACTATACTGAGGGTACAGACCGGACAGAACGCTGCCGGATAAAATGAGGAGGTCATATTATGGTATCTGTAAACGGAGAAAGATTACTGGCAAGGATCAACGAACTGGGAGCAATTGGAAAGGACGCAGAAGGAAGAAGAACCCGACTGGCTGCTTCTGATACAGAAAAACAGGGCAGGGACCTGGTTTCCAAATGGATGAAGGAAGCTGGTTTAGAGGTAGTAGTAGACCGGATCGGAAATATTTTCGGTATCTGGGAGACTCCTGAAAATAAAGATCAGGCGCCCCTTATGATCGGTTCCCATATTGATACGGTCATCAACGCTGGACAGTATGACGGATGTCTGGGTGTGATCTCCAGTATTGAAGTGATCAAAACTTTAAAGGATGCAGGAATGGTTTCTGCAAGGCCTATTGTTGCAGCTGCTTTTACCAATGAGGAAGGCGTCCGCTATTCACCTGATATGATGGGATCTTTAGTTTATGCTGGCGGTATGGATGTAGAGGACGCTCTGGATGCAGTAGGAACAGATGGAACTGTTTTAAGAGATGAATTAAAGCGCATCGGATATGAAGGAACCGTAGAGCCTGGATTTATTAAACCATATGCATTTGTGGAACTGCACATTGAACAGGGACCGATCCTTGACCATGAGGGCATTCGCATCGGCGCAGTAGAGAATCTTCAGGGCATCCACTGGCAGAGAGTTACGATCGAAGGTGCTGCAAACCATGCAGGAACCACACCAACTGCATTAAGACATGACGCAGGACTGGCAGCAGCAAAGGTAAATGTATTCTTAAGACAGTTAGTGGAGAAGTCAGGGGGCGTTGCTACCGTAGGCTGTATTGAATTTAAGCCAAATGCCATCAATGTTATCCCTTCAAAGGCTGTATTTACTGTGGATTTAAGAAACCCAGACAAAGAAAAGCTGGATAATGACGAGAAGATCCTGGCTGCGTATTTAAAGGATCTGGCAAAAGAAGATGATGTTAAGATCTCCACCGAGCGTCTGACAGAATTTGATCCGGTTCCATTTGACGAAGGCATTGTAGAAAAAGTGGAAAAAGCAGCAAAAGCCCATGGTTTAAGTGTAAGACGCATCACTTCCGGCGCAGGGCAGGATGCCCAGATGATCGCAAGGATCTGCCCGACAGCTATGATCTTTGTACCAAGCGTTAAGGGCATCAGTCACAACCCGGAAGAATATACCAAAGATGAAGACGTACTGGCAGGCGCAGGCGTATTCTTAGATGTTGTAATGGACATGGCAGTTGTGGGAGTGCCAGCGGCACGTAACAACTGACTTTCATTAAGTCCAGCGGTGTGATGTCAAGAAAATAAATGATTTAAAAATCATACATTTTTGATATATACCGCAAAGACAAAAAACACCCACCTAAGCCCTGTCGACCAGATTTTTTAAATGAGCAGGGCGTAGTTCATCAGCAAGCAGATGGAATCTACTTTGCTGGACAGTATAGGCGGTTGTCTTTCAGCAGTCGAAAGACTAAACGCACAAATTTACGGGCAGTTAATGCGAGTGCACGTTTGTGTTGGCATCTGTTTACCTCTTTGTATTTGAGGTGGTAGAAGTCGCTGTATTCCTTGTCGCATCTTACAAGAGAAAATGCGGCTTCACACAGATAATACTTTAAAAATCGGTTGCCTGATGGAATGAGCCTTGTAACTTCGGCTTCAAATCCACCGGACTGGTGTTGTTTCCAGGCAAGCCCCGCATATTTAGCAAGCGATGCCTGATTATCAAAACGATTGATATCTCCGATTTCAGCCATGATACCGGCTGAATATACAGGCCCAATACCTGGAATGGATATCAATACATTTGGCAAGAGTTCCATCAGGGCTTTGATAGCTTTATCGAACTCTTTGATTTGAGATTCCAATGCCTTCATAGAGGTTATGGATATTGAAAGCACCTGATTAACAGAGTCATTTACCGTCTTGGGTAAACGGTAAGAACTGCGGGCAGCTTTCTGAATGGCTTTGGCTACTGCATCAGGATCAGGAAAGCGATTCTTTCCTTTTTCAATGATGAAGTCAGTAAGCTCATGTAAGTCCATATTTGCCAGTGCTTCTGCGGATTCAAATTCATCGTAGACAGCAAGGGCAGTAGTGCTGAAGGCATCGCTGAATACCTTCTCCTGCGTCATAGTAGAATACTTCTTGAACAGCACATTCATGAATCGCTGCTTTTCTTTGACAAGATTCTGAACAGCGAAGAAACGTGCCCGTGTGAGGTTTTGGAGAGCTTTATAACGGTAGTCTCCCATATATACCTCTTTGTTGATTCTACCGAAACGCAGGCAGTCAGCAATAACAAAAGAGTCCACATAATCATTCTTTGGCAAGTCATTGTAAGTATCGTGAAACTTCTTGACTTGCTTAGGATTGAGGACATGAATCTTTCTGTTAAACGGTGCCAGAGTGGCATCTTCCCTTAAGAAGTACACGAGATTGTCTCCGTAAACTGAGGTTGCTTCAAGACCGATCAGAACCGTGTCAAGGGAATGTGAAGTTAAAGCAGAATAGATTTTTTTTACCAACAGGGTAGAACCTTCATGAGAGTTAGCAACAGAAAAGTTGCTGTGTTTATCTCCATTTGGAAGCATTAAGTAAACGACATTGGATTTGCTGCTTACATCGATACCGACGTAAAGAGTGTTCATTGTAATCACCTTCTTTCGTTGTAGATTAAAGTGTTCAATCGGCTTGGTAAAACCCATGATCATGGAGCATCGACACCCTCGCATATAAGAATCCAGCTTAAGATGGACAGATGCGAAACCACACTGCTAGATGGTTATCCATGAACTTAAGCAAACAGCCAGCCGGTTTGAAGCTAACTTCCATGTCAGGGGAACAGACTTAGTATGAAGCAACCATTACTGGTTCAACAGGAGTGAAAAGAACTATTACCTGATTGACACTGGGACAATTATATCATGGGCTTTACTAAGCCTATTGAACAAATATTTATTTAGTAACTTATTAACCAAAATATATGTATTTATGTATCTAAAAGATATTATACGAGGAGTGAAAGATATGATAAAGATCGATCTGATCACCGGATTTTTAGGTGCCGGGAAGACAACTTTTATAAAAAAGTATGCTTCTTATCTGATGAAACAGGGAAAGAAGATCGGAATACTGGAAAATGATTTTGGCGCCATCAATGTGGATATGCTCCTTTTACAGGATTTAGAAGGGGATAACTGCACATTGGAAATGATCGCCGGAGGCTGTGACGCAGACTGCCACAGACGCAGATTTAAAACCAAGCTGATCGCAATGGCTATGGAAGGCTATGACCGGGTGATCGTAGAGCCGTCTGGCATTTATGATGTGGATGAATTTTTTGACACTCTTTATGAAGAGCCGTTAGACCGCTTTTATGAGCCGGGAAATGTGATCGCACTGGTGGATGCAGGCCTGGAAGAGGATCTTTCAAAAGAGGCAAAATATCTGCTGGCATCAGAAGTAGCAGATGCAGGCTGCGTGCTTTTCAGTAAATGCGATGAAGTGTCTCAAGAACAGTTGAAAGCCACCCTTTCTTATCTGAACCAGGCAATGGAACAGGTACATTGTAAACGAAGGTTTACCCTGGATCAGATCCTGTGCAAAAACTGGGAAGATCTGGAAGAGGCTGATTATAAGCGTCTGCTCAACTGTGAATACCGCATGGAAGATTATGAAAAAATGCATTTAGAACAGGGGAAAGTGTTTGATTCTCTGTACTATCTGAATTTTTCCATGGATCCGGATCAGCTAAAAACAGCAGTAGAAAATATGTTTAGGGATCCTTCCTGCGGAAAGATCTTTCGCATCAAAGGCTATATAAAAAAGGGAGAAAACGGCTGGTTGGAGTTAAATGCCACCAGTAGGGAATTTTCTCTGAAACCGGCGCCAAAAGGCCAGGAAGTGCTGATCGTTATTGGCGAAAACCTTTCAAAAGAGGCAGCAGCTCTTTATTTAGGCCGTAAACCGGATGTTTAAGCCAGGTTTTAAACAAAAAACAGTTTACAAAAGATAAGGGACAGGTTATAATATTTCCCGTTGGACAAGGACAGATATGGCAGAGTTGCAGATGCTCTGTGCATAAATAAAATGTTCTCTCAGAAGCTTTCTATGCCTGATTTTGAGAGGACATTAAGAAAAAGCTGATGGCTTCTGTGAGACAGATGGATTGCAGATGACATCAGCTTTTTTTACGGTGACTTTCATCTGATCATGAAAGGAAATTATTATGGAACCATATTACTATACAAAGATGAGCAAGCCCAAACAGGCTGTCTACTACGCCATTTACCAGGGGCTCATGGCACTTTCCGACAGCTTCCAGGTGCCGAAATTAGAAGGACGGGAACTAAGCGACGTATTTTTCCAGCTGCGTTTGGACCATCCGGAGATCTTCTGGGCAGAGGGATTTCATTACCGGTATTATCAGGACTCGGCCAATATCACTTTTTTGCCGGAGTATATTTTTGAAAAAGGAAAGATCAAAGAACACCAGAAAGCATTAAAAGCCAGAGTGGAAAAGCTGGTCCGCCCTGCTATGAAGCTTTCGGAATGGGAAAAAGAAAAGTATGTACATGATTTTATTTGTGAAAATGTACATTATGATAAGTTAAAGAAATCTTATTCTCATGAGATCATCGGTCCTTTAGGACAGGGCGTAGGGGTATGTGAAGGGATCGCCAAATCTGTAAAAGTGCTTTGTGACGCCTTAGGTATCTGGTGTATGATCGCTATTTGCGGAAATAATCCGGAAAAAGGGATCAAATACCGTCATACCTGGAATATTGTAAAGATCGGCGGCACGTATTATCACCTGGATGCTACCTTTGACAATACGTTAGGTAAGCACAGCTTTGGTGCAAAGGAGATCCGCTACGATTACTTTAATCTGGATGATAAAAATATTTTCCGGGACCATGAGCCGCTGATCGCGCCGGCGCCGGCCTGTACAGACGGGGATCATTTTTATTACAAAGAGAAGAAAATGTCCTTTACAAAGACAGAAGATGTGTATAAACGTTCTCTTCAGGCGGCGAAAAAGGGAAAAATGCTTACCTTTCACTGGAGAGGCGGTTATCTTACAAGGGCAGTCCTGGACGAATTGCTGGATCTGATCAAAAAAGCAGGAGCAGAAAAGGGAAAAGTAGCCCGTATTGCTTTAAACTGGCCCCAGGCAGTGCTGCGTCTGGAGTATGTGGAAGATGGCCAGGAAAATGTTACTATGGAAGAGGCAAATGAAGGAGAGCAGGAGTGAGATTAGACTGTTCGGGAATGGAATTTGAAAAGCTGGCAGATCTGTTGGAACAGGGGCAGTTTGAACTTTTGAATCTGCCGGTTGGTGATGAGAGGAAAAAGCCATCGGATATCCGTCTGGTGTATATGATGAATGACACAGCGGAAAGCTTTCTGGTATTCCATGAGGCAGTGCTTACAGGAAATTACCTGCCGGATTACGAGGGAGAACTAAGCGCTTCCCTGGATAAAGAAGAAACAGATAACACGGACGCGGAAGGTGAAGAAAAGGGGCGGTATATCCTGGCGGTCCATCAGGGAGATACAGTCTGCACCCTGTTTTTTAAAGATATCAGCCTGGAATGTGAGCTGTATGATTATGGTGAGATCGGTCATTTCTGGGTGAAGGGATATGAGTATCTGCGCCAGTTAGAATATAAGATCGCTATTTTAGGGGATAAATGGGAATATCTGGGAGAAGATTGCTGCAGTGAAGAAGAGAAAAAACTGGCATCTTTAAGAGAATTTCCGCCTTTAAGTTATCTGTTTTATCCGGCAGCTTCACTGGCCTATGTAAGAGAAAAAGAAGAACCGTGGAAATGTTCGCCGCTGGCAGCAAAACTGGTGGAAGAGGCTGCAAAACAGAAGAAAGATACCTGGTTTGCAAAAATGGTATCCCTGTATAAAAGATACCCCGTCAGGGTACTTGCCAGATACATTGCCTGGATGTTTCACAGAGAAGCCCATAAGAGAGTAACCGATCATCTGATCCGGCAGATGGATCAGGCAGCGGTCATTTATCCAAGACGTTATTTTGGAGAAGAGAACGAAAAAAAGCATAAAATTCTGTTTGAAAAAGCCAACAAACGTAAAAGAGATCTTGAAAAACAGGGGATACAGGCGGAAATCTTTAGAGAAGAACCTTTTGCAAAAGGCGACGATGGACCCTTTAAAGTGTATGTAATGCAGTTTACAGTTAAGAAGGGAAATCACATATCTGCAGTTGAAGAAATCCGATAATTGCAAATGATCATAACCACATACTGCTATGCATCAGCCCCGTGCGGCTGTTGGCAGGTTTTGCAGACAATATCTATTATATAAAAACAGCAGAGGAATTTACCCCTCTGCTGTTTTCGTTTCTAATAATTTCGTTAATTTTTCCAGTAAAACTTTCGCTTCCTCGCCCTGTTCCCGGATATAAGAAGCTTCCGGTACTTCAATATCATGGATCAGGGAATTTCGCATTTTTCGTAAAAAGGCGATCTGGTTAATACATTCTTTATCAAGCACTCCCAGTCGTTTTAAAGCGTTGATATTAAATACGCTTACGGAACGGGAACTGCGCTTGGTCACACGGTTTAAGAGATTTTCAAGAGGCACCCATTGGCCAAAGAAGTAGTTGATGGCTTCCTGATGTTCCACCGTTAAATTGGAGTCATCGGAGCGCAGCTTCTGGTATGCCTGGTATCTCTTTTCATTTCCGCTGATGATCTGGTCAATGATCTGCTGGGAAATGGTACGTTTGTCTTTTTCAAATTTTACAGACTTTACGATAGGTCCGATATCTTTTGCCCGTAATATCTTTAAGCTGCTTAAAAAGCGGAACAGCAGCTCAATATTTCCCATACGAAGCTTGATATCTTCCGGAAGGAAATTATTGCTTAAATAATTATATAAATAAGAGGCAAGCTCAAACTGATTGGCAAAAGTAGCTTTACTGTTCTGAATCCTTTCATTTCCAGCAGCCTGAAGCCGTTCCAGGGCGATTTCACCGGTAAGCACCAGACCATTTAATTCATCTAAGATAGCCAGTTCTTCCTCAGAAAGTGTTCCCTGCATAGGCTTATACACCAGGTCATGTTCCACCTCAGACCAGGCATGCATCAGGACAGAAGCTACCTGGATCTCGATCCTGGCAGCGCAGTAGCGTTTTTCGGAAGGCTGTACTATTTCCTCTTTCATATGCACCCGGTAATGATTGGCCCAGTAGCCGGAAAAACGTTTGTTATAGGTAGGCGGTTTGGACTGTTCCGGGAACTGTTTGCGCTCGATCACCTGAAAAAGATCGCTGATCAGGGAGTCTACTTTTATGCGGTCACCTGGGAAATACAGGGACACACGGATGCCGCAAAGGTCAGCAATATCCTCGTAGATCTCTTTCATGTTCTTATAGGGAACCGTGCGCTTGACATTTCTGCGCAGTATCTTACTTTTTAAACGGCCGGGGTTTTTGATCCTGTAAGTGACCATAGCCCGGATACCGGCTGACTGTAAGGCATCTTCCAGTTGAGAAGAGGAAATACGTCCCAGATTTTCATAAAAAGTAAGTTTCTTTTTATAGTTTTCAATAAACTGGTTGATCAGATCCATAAATCCTCCTTTGCAGTCGGATATCTGTAAAAATACAGATATAGTAATTTTCAGAATTTTCTGTCACTATTATAGCACAGGAGCAATCGCTCTGCAAGAAAGAGAGCAGTATCCGGGGGGAAAATGATCATGGTCCAGCCAAAATATCTTAATGAGAAAAATTATGGGAACAGCCTACTTGACAATATACCCTGGTGGGGTATATAATGCGTATATTCCCAGGGGAATGGTGGGAAAATAAAGGAGAAAGACAGGAACGTTTATGGAAGAAGAAAAATGCTGCTGTTGCCACCATAAAACAAAAGAGCGTTCAGAAAAGGAATACAAAGACCTGATCCACCGCTTAAACCGCATTGAAGGCCAGATACGGGGAATTAAAGGGATGGTGGAAAAGGACGCTTATTGTCCGGACATATTAATACAGGTGGCTGCAGCCAATGCAGCGTTAAACAGTTTTAATAAGGTCCTTCTTGCAAATCATATCAGGACCTGTGTAGCAGAAGATATAAGAGCGGGAAAAGATGAGGTGATCGATGAACTGGTGACCACCTTGCAGAAACTTATGAAATAAGTGGAGAGGAAAATGAAGGTTCCGCCTGCGTCAGCAGGCAGTGGAGCACGACCGTGTGTGGAACCTAAACAGGTATGAACAGGTATAAGAAAGGAGCCAGTAATACAATGAAGCAGTATACAGTAACGGGAATGAGCTGTGCAGCCTGCAGCACCCGTGTAGAAAAGGCGGTTTCCAAGGTGCCGGGAGTAACTTCCTGCTCTGTCAGCCTTTTAACCAACTCCATGGGCGTGGAAGGAAGTGCCACAGACCAGGAGATCATAAAAGCAGTAGCAGATGCAGGCTATGGCGCGTCTGCAAAAGATGCCGAAGGAGAAAAAAACGGTGGAGCAAACAGCGCTGCAGCTTCTGAAGAGGCCCTTGCAGACCATGAAACTCCTATTTTAAAGAAACGTTTATTATATTCCGTAGGTTTTTTACTTGTCCTTATGTATTTCTCCATGGGACATATGATGTGGAACTGGCCGCTGCCGGCATTTATGGACGGCAACCATGTGATGATGGGTCTGGTACAGCTGTATCTGACAGTGATCATTATGGTCATCAACCAGAAGTTCTTTATTAACGGTTTTAAGAGCCTGTTCCATGGTGCTCCAAACATGGACACCTTAGTAGCCTTAGGTTCCTTTGCCTCCTTCGGCTACAGCTCCTATGCACTGTTTGCCATGACTTATGCTGAACATCAGGGAGATGCAGAGGCAGTGATGGGCTACATGCATGAATTCTACTTTGAGTCCGCTGCCATGATCCTGACACTGATCACAGTCGGAAAAATGTTAGAGGCCCGTTCCAAAGGAAAGACTACAGATGCCTTAAAGAGCCTGATGAAGCTGTCACCAAAGACTGCCGTAGTGGAAAAAGAGGGAAAAGAAACAGAAGTACCTGTTGAACAGGTACGCATCGGTGATGTATTTGTTGTCCGCCCTGGTGAAAATATACCGGTAGATGGTGTCGTATTAGAAGGAAACAGCGCTGTAAACGAAGCTGCTCTTACAGGTGAAAGTATTCCTGTAGACAAGCAGGCAGGAGACCGTGTTTCCGCAGCCACCATTAACCAGTCCGGTTTTATCCGCTGTGAAGCTACCCGCGTAGGAGAAGATACTACACTCTCCCAGATCATCCGTATGGTCAGTGACGCGGCAGCTACCAAGGCACCCATCGCAAAAGTGGCAGATAAAGTTTCCGGTATTTTCGTTCCTGCTGTTATTTCCATTGCAGTGCTGACGGTTATTGTATGGCTGATCGCAGGTGAAAGCGTTGGTTTTGCCCTTGCAAGAGGTATTTCTGTTCTGGTTATCAGCTGCCCTTGTGCTTTGGGACTTGCAACACCGGTTGCAATCATGGTAGGAAATGGTATGGGTGCAAAGAACGGTATCCTCTTTAAGACTGCCGTTTCCCTGGAAGAAACAGGAAAAGTTGAGATCGTTGCATTAGATAAAACAGGAACCATTACAAGTGGTGAGCCAAAAGTAACAGATGTACTGGCGGCAGATGGAACTTCAGAAGAAGAGCTGTTAAAATTAGCATATTCACTGGAAAGCAGGAGCGAGCATCCGTTAGCAAAGGCGATCGTAGCCTATGGGGCAGAAAAACAGGCAGAACAGATCCCGGTTAGTGAATTTAAGGCACTTCCGGGAAATGGCCTGGAAGGAAAAGTGGGAGATGCGGATGTAAAAGGCGGCAGCCTGAAATTTGCACAGAGCCAGACGGAGATATCCGAAAAGATAAAAAGCCAGGCAGAAAAACTGGCAGAAGAGGGAAAAACACCTCTTATGTTCTTAAAAAATGGTATACTTGCAGGTATGATCGCAGTTGCCGATGTGATCAGAGAAGACAGCCCACAGGCAGTAAAAGAGCTGCAGAATATGGGGATTGAAGTAGTTATGCTGACCGGTGATAATGAACGCACAGCCAAGGCCATTGGCCGCCAGGCCGGTGTAGACCGTGTCATCGCAGGTGTCCTTCCGGATGGTAAGGAAGAAGTGATCCGCAGGTTAAAAGAACAGGGAAAAGTTGCCATGGTTGGTGACGGTATCAATGATGCCCCTGCTCTCACAAGAGCGGATATGGGTATTGCCATTGGAGCCGGTGCAGACGTTGCCATTGACGCAGCAGATGTCGTTCTGGTAAAGAGCCGCTTAAGTGATGTGCCCGCAGCCATCCGTTTAAGCCGCGGAACCCTTAGAAACATCCATGAAAACCTGTTCTGGGCCTTCTTCTACAATGTGATCGGTATCCCCCTTGCAGCAGGTATCTGGATCCCCATCTTTGGATGGAAGTTAAACCCGATGTTTGGTGCAGCAGCCATGAGCTTATCCAGCTTCTGCGTTGTGACCAATGCATTAAGGCTGAATTTATTAAATATCAAAGACAGCCGCAAAGATAAGAAGATCCGCCGTAAAGCAGCCGCTCCTGCAGGAGCAGTAGTTGCTGCGGCAGAAATAAATACAGAAACAAAAAAGGAGAACAAAACAATGACAAAGACTATGAAAATTGAGGGAATGATGTGCGGACACTGCGAGGCAGCTGTTAAGAAGGCTCTGGAAGCATTAGACGGAGTAGCGAGCGCAGAAGTAAGCCACGAAAAGGGAACTGCTGTTGTAACCTTAGATAAGGACGTAGATAATGCAGTCCTTACAAAGGCAGTAGAAGATAAGGATTATAAGGTAGTTTCTGTTCAGTAAGCGATCATAGATGAACAAAAATGAATAAAATAGTATAAAATACAAAATAGTATAAAATGAATGAAAGAAACGCAGGAACCGGTCCGAAAAGATGGGTTTCTGCGTTTTTTGTGCCACGGCACATTCTTTTTATAAATTTAGTATATAAAAAAATCAGGGAAGAGGTGTTACGTCTGTCCGTTTGCGTGGGGATTTGTTGATCTCAAAATCTTTTTTAATGACTTCGTTGTAAACAGAGATCACATGGTAAAATGCCTCGATCTCTTCGGCGCTGCACTGTTTCTGAAGCTGGGACATGGTCTTGGCGATATCCAGGATATCATACATTTTATGTGCCTTACTGACACGGGAACCTTCTGCTGTCACATATAGATAAAGGTTTTTCGCGTTTCCATCTTTTTTGCGCTTTTCGATCAGTTCCAGTTTTTCTAATTTAGTAAGGATCTGGGAAATAGTTCCCTTTGTTTTATCCCAGTACTGGATCAGTTCACCGGAAGAGGTTCCGGGATGGTCTTCAATATAACTGAGTGTGTGGACTTCCATCATGGTAAGCGTATAGTTATCACCATACTGGTGTGCGGACATGATGTAGTCATTATAATGCATAAAGAAGGCGATGCGCTTCTGATCCAGCAGCCGGTTTACTATCCATTCCGCGAAGTGATCGAAGATAACGGAAGAATTTTTGTAAATAACCAGCTGCATTATGAAGATGGAAAATACACCATTGATTTTGAAGATTTTGAAAAGAAGATCGTAGATAACAATGTAAAAGTATTTATCCTGTGCAATCCTCACAACCCTGTTGGCAGAGTATGGACAAAAGAAGAACTGGAGAAAATGGGAGATATCTGCTTAAAGCACAATGTAGTGATCATGGATGATGAGATCCATTGTGACTTTACATATCCTGGCTTCAAATTTACAAGCTTCATGACTCTGGATAAAAAGTACCATAACAGTCTGGTACTGTATACTTCTCCAAGTAAGACTTTTAACGTAGCAGGACTTCAGCCAGCCAACATTATTATTAAAAATCAGGAACTCCGCGCAGCATACCGTAAGGCAAATGTAGCAGCAGGTTACAGCCAGGGAAGCATTATGGGACAGGTTGCAGTAAAATCTGTTTATACAAAGGGTGATGAATGGGTAAATGAACTGGTAGAGTATATTACCGGAAATATGAATTACATGCGTGATTTCGTAAAGGAAAACTTCCCGAAGGCTCAATTCGTAGATCCTGAAGGAACCTATCTTACCTGGGTTGATTTTTCAGGATATGGTTTTACAGATGAAGAATTAGAGCACATTATGGTAGAAGAAGCACATCTCTGGTTAGACAGCGGTAAGGTATTCGGACCGGCAACTGCACAGTTTGAAAGATTTAACCTTGCATGCCCGAGAGCTACCGTAGTAAAGGCAATGGAGCAGTTAAAAGCTGCACTGGACAACCACACAAAGTGGGCATAGTCAGGGGGAGGATAAGAGATGAAAACTTTCTGGAATACATATAAATCGTCTATTTTACTGCTGGCAGCTATGGTAGCAGGCGGTGTGATTGGATTTTTCTGGGGACCTGGAGCAAGTGTGCTCCAGCCCATTGCCGATACATTTTTAAATCTGCTGTATTGCTGTGTTGTACCGCTGATCTTCTGTTCTTTAACAGCGGCGATCGCAAAAATGCAGGATCTTGCAAAACTCAGAAAGATCTTAATGATCTTCCTGATCGGTGTTATTGTCTCCGGTGTTATTGCATGCCTGTTTATGGTAGCTCCTTGTCTGGTCATTGATCCGGCGGAAGGTTCTACTGTTTCTTTAACACAGGATGTAGCAGATGCCAGTGGAAGCATGAATGTACTGGGAATGTTTACAGTCGGTGATTTCCCGCTTCTGTTCTCTAAATCTAACCTGATGGCACTGATCGTATTTACTGTTATTTTCTCTATTGCGATCATCCAGACCGGTGAAAAGGGCAAGCCGATCGTAGAAGCTATGGATCGCCTTACAGCAGCTATCGTAAACGTGATCAATATCGTTATGAAACTGGCCCCTTTAGGACTTGGCTGTTATTTTGCGATCCTGATCGGTTCTAACGGCAGTGATGTGATCGGACCGTTGTCAAAAGCAATTGTCATGTACCTGTTTGTGATCGTTGCCTATTATGTTGTTTCACAGACAGTATTTGCTTATATCGGTGGAGGCATGGAAGGTGTACGCATATGGTGGGCAACCTGCGTGCCATCTACCTTAACTGCTCTTGGTATCTGCTCTTCAGCAGCAACTCTGCCAGTTAATTTACAGCAGGCAAAGAAAATTGGTATTCCCGATGAGATTGCAGATCTTGTTATTCCTTTAGGTGCAAATCTTCACAAAGATGGCGCATGTGTGATCCAGATCATTAAGGTAGCGTTTTTATGCTCAGTATTCCATATGGAATATGCAACCCCACGAAACATTTTAATGTCTATCCTGGTAGCTGTTATCGCATCTGTTGTTATGGGAGGAATCCCTGCAGGCGGTTATGTAGCTGAGATCTTTATCATATCTGCATTCGGCTTCCCTACAGTAGCTATCCCGATCATGGTTCTCATCGGAACCATTACCGATGCACCGGCAACTGTAGTCAATGTAACAGGTGATACTGGACTTGTCATGGTCATTACAAGATTTGTAGAAGGAAAAGACTGGATCCACAGAAAAAAAATGGCACAAAAAGCAGCATAAAATAATAATATAACTACGCATCCCTCATGGTCGGACCGGATCTGACATATGGGGGGTATTGCGCGTTTCTTTACAAGCATTTATAATGGTTTAATGGGAATACAAAAATGCTTTGCAGAAGATGCAGGCACGAAAAGGAGAATTTCTTATGGAAAACAAGAAACTGGGGGCGTTGGCCTTTCTGCCGCTGATCATATTTTTAGGAACTTACATTGGTTGTGGTATTGTGTTTTCGGTTATGGGAGCGGAAAGTCCTTTTGGCTATTTCCCACGCCATGTAGCGTTGCTTGTGGGAATTGCGTCTGCCCTTATTCTGGCACCGGGGTGAAGATTTCAGAGAAGGTAGATGTCCTTACGGAAAATATGGGCCGCAGCGGTGTTATGATGATCGTTCTGATCTATCTTATGCCAGCGGATTTCAGGGCGCAGCAGCAGCTATTGGCGGCAAGACTTCTGTTATTAACCTGTGTTTACACTATATTCCGGTCAAACTTCTGGTTCCTGGCGTATTTATGATGTGCTGCTTTATCTCTACAGCCATCGGAACATCCATGGGTACCATGGCAGCTATGGCTCCGGTTGCTTTGGGCGTAGCGGAAGGCGCAGGCTTAAATCCGGCTATCGTCTGTGCGGCAGTGATCGGCGGTTCTTATTTTGGTGATAACCTGTCCATGATCTCTGATACCACCATTGCAGCAGCAGAAGGCTGCGGATCTGAGATGCGTGATAAGTTCCGCATGAACTTCTTCATTGCCTTTCCGGCAGCTGTTCTTTCTCTGATCTTTTATGGATTTATAGGGGGAGCAGGCAGCGGAAGCATTGAAGTAGGTGCTTTTGACCTGTTCCAGATCGCTCCTTATATTGTCGTTTTAGTAACTGCGTTAATGGGTATCAATGTAGCTGTGGTACTGTTCATTGGTATTTTAATGACCTTTATTGTAGGACTCTTACAGGGAAATGTAGGCTTCTTTGATATCGCCATGGCAGTAGGTGATGGAATGGCTGATATGTTCAGCATCAGTATTGTTGCTATCCTGGTATCCGGTGTGATCGGTCTGGTACGGTATTACGGCGGTATTGAATGGATGATCGATACGATCACCAAAAAGATCAAAAACAGAAAACAGGCAGAATATGGTATCGGTATCCTTTCCGGTATTTTATCCGGTGCTATGGTCAATAATACGATTGCTATCATCGTTACCTGTCCTATTGCAAAAGAGATCGGCAGCAAGTACAAGATCGCGCCAAAGCGTCTGGCAAGCCTGGTAGATATTTTTGCCTGTGCATTCTTAGCTGTTATGCCTCATGACGGCGGTATGCTGATGACATCTGAAATGGCGAACATATCCCCGTTTGCTATCCTGCCATACTCTGTTTACCCATTATTCCTGATTATTGCAACCTGCATCACGATCCAGGCAGGACTTTTAAGGACAGCGGAAGAAAAACAGAAAAAATAGGCAGAAAAAGCAATAATAAAATAGGATTTTTCGGTAAAATAGACAAAGACCGAAAGAAAGTGCATTGACTTATAGGGGTAATGATGATATTATAGCCCTATCGTTATTTTCTTGATAATATTGGTTGCTCTAAGGCAACACGCAAAACCAATTTTGAACGATATTATGTGAAACAGATATTTGTTCAAAATTGGTTTTTGTTTTAAGGGGGAATTATTATGTTTCAGGGAATTAAAAAATTATTCGGTGGAAAAAAAGAGGAAGGCCAGATCCTTGCCTGGTGCGCAGTGCTTCGGATCCGGATCCTGCCCAGGAGATACTGGGAAAAGGCGTAGCCATCCTGCCTTCGGAAAATGAATTTAAAGCGCCTGCATCCGGAGAGGTAACTGTATTATTTGAAACCGGACATGCGGTCAGTATCCGTACAGAGAGCGGTGCAGATGTGATCGTTCACATTGGCTTAGACACTGTGAATTTAAAGGGGCAGTTCTTTATCACCCATGTAAAACAGGGTGACACAGTAAAGGCAGGGGATCTGCTGATTACAGCAGATATAGAGCAGATCAAAGCAGCGGGTTATGAGGTAATAACACCGGTGATCGTCTGCAATGTTTCTGATTTCCCGGATATGGTATGCCATACGGGAAAAGCCGTAAAAGCCATGGACGAGATCATTACTCTGTAATGAACATCAACATGGATATAAAGGGAATTTGAAACCAGGAGAAGGGTTCAAATAAATAAGCCGGGATAAAAAAACGGCAACAAAAGAAAGGGGTTTTTAGTTATGATGAAGTTCTTTCAGAAACTTGGTAAATCACTGATGCTTCCAGTGGCGTGTCTGCCAGTATGTGGTATCCTTATGGGTATCGGATACATCCTGGCACCGGCAGCTATGGCAGGTGAGGTTCAGGGATTTACTGCGGGGGGCTTAGCTTACTCAATCGGACTGTTCCTGATCAAAGCAGGGGGTGCGTTGATCGATAACATGTCCTGGCTGTTTGCAGTAGGTGTAGCCGTAGGTATGGCAGATGACTCAGATGGTACAGCAGGTCTGGCAGGTCTTGTATCTATGTATATGATCACCACACTGTTAAGTCCCGGTGCTGTTGCCGGTATTACCGGACATGAGGCAGCGCCTGCATTTGGTAAGATCATCAACCAGTTCGTTGGTATTCTTTCCGGTCTTATCGGTTCTGCATGTTACAACAAATATAAGACTGTAAAACTGCCGGATGCACTGGCATTTTTCAGCGGCAAGAGAGCAGTAGCGATCTTTACAGCTATTTATTCCATAGTTGCAGCTTTAGTCCTGTTTGTAGTATGGCCTCTGGTTTACGGTGGTCTGGTAGCATTAGGCGAAGCATTTATCGGAATGGGTGCTGTTGGAGCAGGTATCTATGCATTCTTTAACCGGCTTCTGATCCCATTTGGCCTGCACCATGCGTTAAACTCTGTATTCTGGTTTGACGTTGCAGGAATCAGTGACCTGAGCAATTTCTGGGGCAATACCGGTGTTTACGGACAGACTGGTATGTACATGACCGGATTCTTCCCATTTATGATGTTCGGTCTTCCGGCAGCCTGCATTGCTATGTATCAGACTGCAAAACCTGGTAAGAAGAAAATCGTTTACGGACTTTTAGCTTCCGCAGCGTTCTGTTCTTTCTTTACAGGTGTTACAGAACCAATCGAGTTTTCCTTTATGTTCCTTGCTCCGGGACTGTATGTAGTACATGCTCTGTTAGCAGGTATTACAGCAGGTATCACCGTTGCCCTGCCGATCCGTGCAGGCTTCTCCTTCTCCGGCGGTGCTGTTGATATGGTACTCAGTTCCTTTACACCACTTGCAGAAAATCCATGGCTGCTGATCCCGGTAGGTCTGGCAGTTGGCGTTCTTTACTATGTTGTATTCCGTTTCGCAATTGCCAAGTTTAACTTAAAGACTCCGGGACGTGAAGATGATGATGCAGAAGAGTTAAAGGCAACTTTAGCAAACAATGATTATACTTCTGTTGCAAAGACAGTCCTGGAAGGCGTTGGCGGTCCTGAAAATGTGGCTTCCATTGACAACTGTATTACAAGACTTCGTCTGGAAGTAAAAGACTATACAAAGGTCAACGAAAAAGTGATCAAATCTGCCGGTGTTGCAGGTGTGATGCGTCCAAGCAAGACCTCTGTACAGGTTATCATCGGAACACAGGTACAGTTTGTAGCAGATGAATTTAAGAAGCTGTGCAAATAAAGAGTATCTGAAAAATTTATCTGGAAAATTAAGTTAGATCATATGGAAAAGATCGCAGCAAAGCGGCATTTAAAACGTCATTTTGCTGCGATCTTGTTTTATTTTCAGGTCATTGTTTTAAAAATTGTTTCTCAAGCATCCCTACTGCCTGATACAACACACAGGACAACAGGCAGAGCATGATCAGGGCGCTCATCAGTTTTGTCATCTCAAAGGTCTGGGAAGCATAGGTGATGAGGTAGCCAAGTCCTGCTTTGGCGCTTAAAAATTCCCCGATGATCACACCGACCAGACAGAGACCGATATTTACTTTCATAGTGCTCATTAACAGAGGAAGGCTTCCAGGAAGAAGAACCTTGGTAAGTACCTCTTTTTTTGCGCCGCCTAAGGCATAGATCAAACGTATTTTGTCTGGATCCATCTGGTTAAAGCCTGTATACAGAGTCATAACAGAGCCAAAAACAGCAATGGACACAGCGGCTACGATAACTGTGCGCATACGGTTTCCAAGCCATACTAAAAGAAGAGGGGCGAGAGCCGATTTTGGAAGACTGTTTAAAAGTACCAGAAACGGTTCAAAAATCTGGGCTGCAAAAGGACTGGACCAGAGAAAAAGGGCAGTTAAAAGGCTGATAAGGGTACATAAAAGAAAGCTTAAAAGGGTTTCTGTTAAGGTTACCCCTGTATGGAGAAAAAGGCTCTTATCAAGAAGCATGTTCCACAGACAGAAAAGGATCTGGGAAGGGGAACTGAAGATAAAGCGGTTGATCAGGCCAAGAGAGGCAGTCAGCTCCCAGAGGGATAAAAACAGGATCAGAATCATTATACGGCAGATCCGGATCTGGCGGGTCTGCAAAAGGAGGCGGGCTTCATATTCCTGCTGTCTGGTCATCTTTTATCAGCTCCTTCCATAAAGTATTAAAGTAATGAGAAAATTCCGGACAGTTGCGCCTTTTTAGGGGGCTGTTACAGTCATCAGGAAAAGAAAGGTAAAGGACTGTGCGGATACGGCCGGGTCTGGGAGTGAGGACGATAATACGGTCAGCAAAACTGATAGCTTCTGACAGGTCGTGGGTCACTAAAATAGCAGTCTTTCCATTTTTCCTTAAAATAGAGCTGATATCATCACATACCATAAGCCTTGTCTGATGATCAAGGGCAGAAAATGGCTCATCTAATAAAAGCAGATCCGGTTTCAGTGCCAGTGTACGTATGAGAGCGGCTCTCTGACGCATACCTCCGGAAAGGGCAGAGGGCTTTGCGTGTTCAAAACCGGCAAGTCCATAGTCAGAGAGCAGGTCAGAAAGTTCCTGTTTTGTTTCAGTATTCAATTTTTTCTGGATCTCAAGTCCAAGGGAAACATTGGAAAAAATATCCCGCCATTCAAAAAGGTGGTCCTTCTGGAACATATAGCCGATCCCGGTGGCATTTTTGGGATTTTTTTCCAAAAGTTCCCCATCCAGAAAAATGGCGCCTGCTTCCGGCATGTTCAGTCCGCATAAGAGAGATAAAAGAGTGGATTTTCCGCAGCCGGAAGGACCTACAATGGCTATAAATTCTCCGGTATCTACGTTAAAAGAAATATCAGAAAGGGCCAGCGTTTCCCTGTTTTTACTATGGTAGGAAAAGCTGACCCTGGAAACCTGCAATTTGGGTTTCATAGAAAGGCTCCGAAAAGAAACGTTCTTGCTTTAATATACGTTACTGTTCTGGTTCTGGTGCAGGTGTTTCATTTTGTGTATGTCCGTAATTCCATGTAACAGGAGTAGGACGGGAAGGATCAAAGATCTGGGAAGCGTCAAACAGATCGCTTAAACGCTTTTTAGCAGGATCTTCCTGGATCATATCTTCGTACAGGCGGTAACCATCCAGGTTTCTTCTGGCCATTCGCAGATAATCAGGTCCCTTCTGGATCCATGCAGGCTTGCTGGCATCTACATTACAGAAGTAGCGGAAACCTTTGGAAGCAAGGTACTGGTAACGATAGTTTTCCTCTGTATACGGGTGCCAGTCAGCAACATCGTTTCCATTAGGATAGATGTAAATATCGGTCGGTCCGATCAGGGACTCCACCTCATTTTCCCATTTATCCGTATCTGTGTAGAAACGTTCATCACTGATTTTGTATGGATTTTCCGGATCGTCGGAAACGCCCATCCACAGGTGTCCCCAGCTGTGACTTGCCAGTTCCCAGCCGTCATCCCGTAAGCACTGGGCTACCCTGGCAGCCTGCTCTTTCTCGCTTTCATAATCTGGGGTTTCGCTGTAGGAAGAAGCAGTGCGGTATCCTAAGATCCCTTCATAACCGGTAAGTGCGATAATAGCCTTGGCTCCTTTGTAGGAGAAATCCGGGTGCTCATCAATAAAGTCGTTTAAAAGAGGGATCAGGTCATAAGAACCTGTGGAAATGCTGCCGTCATCCATTTTCATTTCGCAGGTAGGCCGTCCGTCCTCGCCGACTACGATCTTGCTTGCAAATCCGTCTCCATCCATATATGGATAGTAGCATACGTCATCCTGGGACATAACAATGGGCTTTTTGCCTTCCGGCAGCATGACCGTTCCCCAGGTGAAAGCAGGATTTCCGTTTTCATCTGTTGTTTCGTAGGCAATATCGTGGATGCGCACTAAAACGTAGCCGTCATTGTAAAGGGCATCTAATATTTTTAAGAACTCATCCTTGGTAGTCATAACGGAATTATATCCTTCCATACGGGAGTCACCGTCAAATGCTTTGGAAGTGTCCATGATCAGAGAGTGGAAAAATACATGGGTCACATTTTTTACATCTGCAGCTACCAGAGAGTCCTTTTGGGACTGAAAGGAAGCAAGGGCTTCGCTGATCCGTGGATCGGACTGAATGGAAGGATCCTGGGACAGAAGTTCCATTGCTTTGTCGTAGTCATAACCTTTTGCCAGACGGTCTGCCTGATCGATCAATTGCCCAATGGGATCGTCGGGATCAGCTTCTGCTGATGCAGACGGGGTCCCGTTGCTTTTCGTAGCTTCAGAAGCAGTGGCAAAAACCGGACGGTCTCCAGGCTGCTTTTTTAAAACAAAGCGTGAAAAGGCAAAAATACCGCCCCCGAGAACAAGGGCGATCACAAAAAGAACTATAAAAGTAGGAAGGTGGCGGGACAAATGGAAGAAAAATCCCCGGCGGTTCCGTCTCTTTCTAAAATTTAAATTACTCATAAAATCTCCTGGTCATATTTCTGATAATCATATTGCTTGTGGTATTGTTGAAATTCCTTTAAGTCTATACAGTATAGCATAAAATACGCCTGTTGGATATAACATATAGTCCTTTTTGTTGATTTTTTAACATCTCCGTGGTATTCTAAGAAATGAAGTAAAATTCAACAGAATGTGAGGTCTCAAAAATGGGAGAAATGGTTAAAGATCCAAATTGCGCATATTGTGTGGAAGGAGAACTGTTAGCTAAGTTTGGTTATCCTTGCTGTGAGATGAAGACAGGTAAGCTGTATGTATTCAAAGAGCAGAGCAAGAGAGGAAGAGTGATCTTAGCTCACAAGAAACATGTCAGCGAACTGATCGAACTGACTGATGAAGAGAGAAATGACTATTTTGCAGATGTTGCAAAAGTTGCCAGAGCCATCCACAAAGTATTTAACCCTGATAAGGTAAACTATGGTGCATACGGTGATACCGGACATCATTTACATTTCCACATTGTTCCAAAATACAAAGGTGGAGAAGAATGGGGCAGTACATTCGAGATGAACAGCGGCAAGACCATTCTTACAGATGCAGAATATGAGGAAATGGCTGAAGCGATCCGCCAGGCATTAAAGGAAGTCTAAAACAGAATAAAATTGAAACAGGATCCTGTTTCATAAAAATGAGAACTGCGGCCGAAACGGTGAGAGATCATCCAGGGCTTCAGTTCTCTTTTTATTTAGAAACCGTCAGGTTATACAGGTGCTTCTTTTTTCATATTTATGTTAAAGAAATAAATTGCAGAAGATCTGTAAAAGGGGAAGATATGAAAAAAAGAAGATGGATATGTATGTTTCTGCTGCTTCAGGTTCTGTGGTGCAGTATGACTGGGATGGTAGTATATGGGATGGAGCCGGATATTCCGGTATCAGCGGTTGTTTCAGGGCAGGCGCAGGCAGTTTCCATACAGGCACCTTCCGCTGTTTTAATGGAAGCATCCACAGGAAAGCTGTTGTTTGAGAAAGATGCAGACGAAAAGCGCAGTCCTGCCAGCGTGACCAAGGTAATGACACTGCTTCTGATCTTTGATGCTTTAAAAGCAGGCAAGATCCAGATGACGGACCAGGTGACCACCAGTGCATACGCAAAGTCCATGGGCGGTTCCCAGGTGTTTTTAGAAGAAGGAGAAGTACAGACCGTAGAAACACTGATCAAATGCATTGTGATCGCTTCCGGAAATGATGCTTCTGTTGCTATGGCAGAATATATTTCTGGGACAGAAGAGGCTTTTGTAGAAGAAATGAACAAACGGGCAGAGGGGCTGGGAATGACCAATACCCATTTTTCGGACTGCTGTGGCCTGACAGAAGATCCGGATCATCTGACCACAGCCAGGGACATTGCCCTTATGACCAGGGAACTGATCAACTGCTATCCTGAGATCCATAATTATTCCACCATCTGGATGGAAAATATCACTCATGTGACGAAGCAGGGAACCAAGGAATTTGGCCTTGCAAATACAAATAAGCTTCTGAAAATGGCAGCAGATTTCCAGGTAACCGGTTTAAAAACAGGTTCCACCTCCAGGGCAAAATACTGTCTTTCCGCTACTGCACAAAAAGACGGGATCCGCCTGATCGCCGTGATCATGGCAGCGCCGGATTATAAAGCACGTTTTTCTGATGCCAGAAATCTTTTAAGCTATGGTTATGCCAGATGCAGGCTTTATGAGGACAAAGAAAAAATGCCTCTTCCTGAGATGAAAGTTGCAGGAGGAGTGAAAGAAAACGTACTGCTGGAGGCAGAGGGAACCTTTACCTGGTTGAGCACAGAGGGGGAAGATCTGGGAAAGATCGAGAAAAAACTGGAACTGGCAGAGCAGATGGAAGCACCCTTAGCCAGGGGGGAACGTGCCGGCATGATCGCTTATTATATGGACGGGGAAAAGCTGGGAGAACTTCCGGTTGTGACGGCAGAAGCAGTAGAAAAGGCCGGATACATAGACCAGCTGCAGAAATTATTTGGAAAATGGGCGGGTTTTCGCAATAAGGCAGCATAAAGAAGCTGTTAAAATGCAGGAAATGACAGGGAAAACCTTTGACGGGAGCGGTTTTATACCATTATAATACCTTTCATATTATCATGATACCAGGGTCAAAATATAATCTACCCAGGCAAGAACGGTCACGTCAGAAGACAGGGACGTATGCAGGTGTGGGAAAAGTGAGTCTGGGAAACGGAAAGAGGTGGACCATGAACCAGATCTTACTGCTTACAGGGATCGTCATTGTGATCTGTATTCTGTCAGGACGGCTGATCGATAAACTGGGAGTTCCGTCATTACTTGCATTTATCCTTCTGGGAATGTGCTTTGGGGTAGATGGTATTTTTAAAATATCCTTTGATGATTATCAGTTCAGTGAACTGATCTGTTCCGTCAGTCTTATTTTCATCATGTTTTATGGTGGTTTCGGAACGAATATTAAAGAAGCGGGGCCGGTGATCCCCAGGGCTGTTCTGCTTTCAACAGCCGGTGTTTTATTTACAGCCGGGATCACAGGACTGTTTATTCATCTGGCGTTAAAACTTCCTCTTCTTGAAAGTTTTTTAGTGGCATCTGTGATCGGTTCTACAGATGCAGCTTCTGTATTTAATATCCTCAGGTCAAAAAATCTGAATCTGAAAGAAAATACAGCCTCTTTACTGGAAATGGAGTCCGGTTCCAATGACCCTGTTTCCTATATGCTGACGGTGATCCTTACAGCAGTCCTCACAGGACAGTCTGTAAATGTAGGTTCCATGCTGGTTTTCCAGATCCTGTTCGGCATTGGCTGTGGTGTGTTTTTTGGAAAAGTCACAGCGTTTATTTTAAATAAAGTGGAATTTGATATTGCCCAGGGAAAAACCATTCTGGTATTTGCAACGGCTATACTGGCATATACAATTCCTTCCATGATCGGCGGAAATGGATATTTAAGTGTATATCTTTGCGGGATCCTGTTAGGAAATTCCTACCTTCCTCACAAGCGGGATATGGTGTTGTTTTTTGATGTGCTTACAGGTGTGGCACAGATGATGATCTTTTTCCTGTTAGGACTTTTAGTAACTCCAAGCCAGCTGCCACAGGTGATCATTCCTTCTTTTGTGATCATGATCTTTCTTACCCTGGTTGGCCGTCCTGTGTCTGTAGCCGCACTTTTAGCTGGTTTTCGGGCATCTATCGGGCAGATGGGACTGGTGTCCTGGGCGGGACTTCGGGGTGTTGCTTCCATTGTTTTTGCAATCTATGTAGTGCTGCGCCAGGTCCCTTTAGGATATAACCTGTTTAACCTGGTATTTTGCATTGTACTGTTGTCCATTTCTATCCAGGGAACCCTGCTTCCATGGATCTCAGGAAAGTTGCAGATGATCGATGAAAATGCAGATGTGCGCCGTACATTTAATGACTATCAGGAAGAAGAGAGCATCAGCTTTGTAAAGTTTCATCTTTTTAGCCAGCATCCTTATGTGGGAAAATGTTTAAAAGAGATCACATTGCCGCCTAAACTGTTGGTTGTGGTGCTGATCCGGGGAAAAGAAGTGTTAGTTCCCAATGGAGATACCTGTTTGCAGGCAGGAGATCTGATGATCGCAGCGGCAGAGGAATTTGAAGACCGGAAAAATATGACGCTCCGCGAAATAACCGTGGATAAAAATCATAAATGGAAAGGAAGATCTTTAAGCCGTATCCCTATGCAGGCGGGAACTTTGATCGTTATGATACGAAGGGGAAAAGAAACTGTGATCCCTACAGGAAATACAGTGGTGTATGAAGGGGATGTGCTGGTACAGGCAAAATTTTAAAGTATTATGATCATCAAAGTGCTATGAAAAGGGCAGGTCTCATTGACTTGCTCTTTTTCTTATGTTATCCTAGTACCATCGGCGGGGAGATCTCCCTGTCAGATCTGTTTATTCTATTTATTTTTGGTCGTTTCAGACCGCAGTTTCACAAAAATTGTAAAAAAGTGAAAAAATGAAAAAGGAGGGGAAAGTTTGGATTAAAATATCAGGGGATTTTGCAACATTTCTAAAATTCAGATCATGGAAAAGATCAAACATCAAATCTAAACACATCACATCAGGACAAATCAGATCAAACACATCAAAACACATTCCAAAGGGGGAAAAACAATTGAATACGAAAATATGGAAACGAATGATGGCTGGCTTATTGGCAGGCGTCCTTATTTTTACAGGAATCCCGTTTTCTGCCTCTGCAGGTGAACCGCCTGTGCAGATGATCATCAGGGGAGATGCCTTTCAGAACAGGCAGATCAACATTTTCGGCCACAGTCACCGGTCGATCACCTGCTATTATGTAAATCCGGTGGAAGGACATGTACCGGCATTTTGCCTGCAGCCGGGAAAGAAACTTCCCAATCACACCCAGGCATCCTGGGAGAGGTACAGTGCGTCACCGGAAACCTCCGTACCGGTCATAGGAAGTTTTGACCGGTATCTGCCTATGACACTGGCTTATGAGTGGATGGTTTCAGGAAATTATTATGATAAGACCCGGTATGCCATGGTGCAGACTTATTTCTGGGGCTGTCTGGCAGGTTTTGAGCAGGACTGGGATATCCAGGAAGAGACCATGAAAAAACTGGAATGGGCTATAAGAGACGGAAGGGTTCTCTCCCTGTTTCATGAAATGAGGTCGGTAGTGGAAAAGGGCCTGGAAGAATATGAGTCGAATAGCGGAAGTAGTCTTCCTGCCTGGAATGGCCGTAAGGAAAATATGATCTTAAAAGACGGTCATTATGAGCTGACCTTAGATCTTAGTTCCTGTCCCCAGCTTAAAAACGCAAACTGGCAGTTCCCGGATAAAAACTGGAGTTTTACACAGGGACCAGGGGAAAATGAGATCACATTTCTTTATACAGGAGAAGAACCTTCCGGACGGATCAGCGCAGGAAACGTGGAAGGCTTGGATGACCGGTATTATGCCTATATCTTTTATCCGGGAGAGTCTTATCAGATGCAGATGGGCTGGCTGGATATGCAGCGTCCCCAGGCAGAAGTATGGTTTGAAACAGGAAAGGGGAGTGTCCAGGGCGGTCAGATGCAGCCTTTAGAACGGTTCCGCCACAGGGAAGTTTTTGAGGCAGATTACAAAATAGATCTGGAAAAATATTGTGCAGAAACAGGACAGCCTCTTGCAGGAGCGGATTTTCAGGTATGGGAAAGTTTTGACCATTCCCAGATCAATGAACATGGCTATGAAGAAGGGGAGCCGGACGGAACGACAGGTCAGGTTTACAGTAACTGTATGTCCCCGGAACCGGAAGAAGAATGGCTGTGTGACGTGATCACCACCGACGAAGAAGGAAAGGCTTTTCATAAAGATATCCGCAATTACAATTACAGCAAAACCTACTGTATGGGCCATCCGGCGCCGGAATGGATCGAATGTGATCACGAAGGAGATGGCGGTGATGGAGAAGACGGGGAAGGCGAAGAGGAAGAATGTAACTGTGAAGAAGAAAATGAACGTCTCAGGGAGCAGTGGCTTGAGGAACAGGAACTGTGTGAAGCTTCCAGCGATTTCCATGTATCCAATGAGGATGAAGAGGACCATGAACAGAGTACAGAAGCAATGGAAGCCATGTTAGAGGACCGGGATGAAACCTATGAAAATTTTATTGCCCTGGAGTATGGCTATACATTAACAGAGAAAAAGGCCAGAACCGGCTATATGGTTCACGGGACACACAGGGAAGATTTTGAAATCGAGAAAATAACAGTGGCTTCCGCCCAGGCACAGAGAAATACAGCAGGAAAGGAAGGTACAGGAAGAGAAGATCCGCAATCAGAGGTGTATCTGGGGGAAAATACGCAGCTGCAGTTTCATCCCGCTCCACAAAAAAAAGAAAAGAAAAACGGATATGCTTATGAAACCGGAGCGCAGGAAGAAAGATCAGCAGAGGAACTTAGAACGATCCATGAAGTGAAGCTGACCGAAGATATTTATGAAGAAGAGGAAGATGACGAGGATGAGATCTGGGATGACCGGGCAACGGAAAGTAATGCAAAGATAAGCAGGACAACAGCAAATACGGCAACAGAAAGCAAAGCAACCGCAAGTGATGCAGCAGAAGATAACGCAGTTGTAGCTGCTGCCACTGCATCGAACGCAAAGAAGGATCTGGAAACGACAGAACAATATATTTATACAAGAGAAGAAATTTCCCTGGAACCGATTTCTTTATGGGAGTCTTTACGGGAAAATGTATGGAATTCTGTAAAAGCAATCTTTTTTTCCTCAGAAGACGATGATGATTTTGAGGGGATAACAGCATTTCTTCCTGATTTTCAGGATGATGATCTGGGAGAGATGGATGTTTCCTGTTTTGGTGATCCATCGAATTCCCTTTACTGTTTTAAAGTCTGGGACCACCGCACAGAAGGAAGGATCTATATAAATAAACGGGATCTGCATCTTTATGAAAAGGACCAGGAAGAAAGCTATGGCCGGACCCAGGGAGACGGAACTTTAGAAGGTGCTGTATATGGCCTTTTTGCAGCCGCAGACATTGTACATCCGGATGGAAGATCCGGTGTGATCTACCAGAAAGATGATCTGACAGCCGTGGCAGCAACAGATCAGGATGGTAATGCCTCATTTTTTGCATACACGGAGGTCCCGCATACAGTAGTAAAAGAAGATGGGACCATTGAGACACCGGAAAATTTCCTGGGGCCGGAAACCTTATATAACGGCAGTACCATTAATTCTTCTGATCATGGATTTGGAAGCTATACCTATCCGGACAGAAAGGAAGAAAATGGAAATTCCTGGATCGGAAGACCGCTGCTGATGGGAAGTTATTATGTGAAAGAACTAAGCCGGTCAGAGGGATATGAACTGTCTGTAACAGGAAAGAACCTGGTGGAGACGAACCGGGGGTCAGGAGAAGAAAATGTAGTGCGAAAGGCAGGGCAGGTACAGGTAAGCGCAGGTCTGTCTGAGCATAACAGTATGGAAGCAGACGGTTCCTGGAATGATTTTACAGTAGAAGCATTTGGAACAGAAAAAGGGTATGAGATCACAGTTTCCGGTTATCCGGAAAATACAAAGTTTTACCGTTTAAGTTCACAGGAGCAGAGGGAAAATTTAAAACAGATCACAGGAATGGAAAAAATTCCCAAAATGGATCATTTGGGAAATCCTGTATATGAAAAGGCAAAAGGCGGAGAATTAAAACGGGATCTTAATGGCAATCCTGTTTTAAAAGCAGATGCGGGGGAAGACGAAAAAGTACCTGCATCTGAGACTGTGCCCTATCATTTCCGGACAGCCCCTTATATAAAAGGAGAAGCAAAACCGGAAGATCTGTCTAAATGGGATGAAGACCTGGATCCTGATTATGTGATGGAACAGGCACAGGCAATGCTTATGCAGTTAGGCTATAAAGAAGCTGACGGGGAAGGGGCACCATGGGTTTCTATAAATCTGGATTCTATGAATGGAAAGGCCGTAGAACAGATCCTTGACTGGTATACAGAACACAGTTTTTATAATATGGCCGCCGTTTCTGAGATAAAGGAAGAAGAGGGACAGTGGCAGGCAAAACTTTTTTATGACTATTCTGGAAATACAGAAGCAGGATCTGCAGTTTATGACCGGGCAGACGGACAGCTTTATGTGAAAAAAGAAAGGGAAAATGGTCATTACTGGATCTGCATTCCCAAAGGAAAATTCCGTTTAAGCAGTCATACCGCTTACATAAAAGAAAAATGGGAATATGTGGAAGATGAGCTTAAATTAATTTATGAGCCTGTTTATGAACGGTATGAAGAAGGAGAGGTTCTTTTAGATCCAAATGGAGTACCGATCCAGGAAATGGAACAGGTCCCCATTTTTGAAGAACGGGAAACCACGTATGTGACTACGAAAGAGGAGCCGGTAGAGGCTTTCTGGGATCCTGAAAAAAGAGAGTATCATATTTTGGTGGAAAATGAAACAGACTGGTCCGTGGAAAAAGAAGAGGTAGAAGAAACGTTCCGTGCAGTGACCGGACAAACCACCATTTCTGTAAATGGAAAAGAGGTTCCTTATAATCAGTATCTGGTATCCATGGGAGCAGCTGTGGATGTAGAAGCAGAACAGGAAGAAACAGATCCTGGAAGTTTTGTAAAATATGTTCATCTGGCATATCCTGGTCAGAACCAGACAGTTCAGGATGGTGGAACAGAAAAAGAACCGGTTCAGGTTTTGGAACGGGCGATCCGGCAGCCGGTACGCATTACCAAACACATTTCCCAGTCTTCTTATGAAAATGTAAATACCTACGGTTCTGTGCATAATGATCCAGTCACTACCTTTTTAGGCTTATTCCGTAAAAATGGATCTGCAGAAGGCCGGAAACTTTTAGATCAGTTTTCATTCAGGATCTACCTGAAGCAAAATCTTTTAAACATTTATGTGGATGATGAGGGAAAGATCCTGTCAGAAGATATCAGTTCACCAGCTTATAAGGAGCTGGTACAGACTATTTATCTGCCGCCGGAAGATGCAGAAAACAGGGGTCATCAGCTGATGGAAAGAAATGAGGATGGCAGCTGCAATTACCGGAAATTTTTTGACGCAATGGAAGGCGCAGAAAAGAAGAAGGGCGGTATTTATCCCAAAGAGGTACTGACCCAGTTTGCCCTGGATCATTATGATATAAGATCCTATAAGGAAGAGATCTTAAAAGACCGGCCATATATGGACAGTGACAGGGCATACAAACAGGCTTTAGACCAGGCGAGAAAAGAAGCAGCCCGTTATCTGGATCAGTTTACAGGGTTAAAAGAGCGTCTGTCTATTGAATGGGAACGGGATGCAAATGGCGGTACGGATGGTAACAGGAAGACCATCCAGTGTAACCAGAGAAATGGAAAAGACGATTATTATGAGTATTCCATTCCTCTCCCGTATGGTGAATATGTGATCGAAGAGCAGATGCCTTCTGATCTGGAAAAAGAACTGGCAAACAGGCATTATAAGATTGAGGAACCAAGGGAGATCACACTGCCCTTTGTGCCGGAGATCATACGAAATGAGGATACCGGGGAAGAAACGGTTTTAGATGAGATCGGCAGTGCCTATTTTCGTTATCACAGTAGTGACAGTCCGGATGAACTGATCCGCAAATACAAGATCCGCTTTAATGAAGAGGACCGGAAGATCCTGGCAGATGGTATAGATGGTTCCTTTGCCATTTATCCTTATGGGCTTGATAAAGATATTTTGCCGGAATACAGTACGGGAACTATTTCACAAAGTGAGGATCATGTAATTTTAGATGGTGTGATCTATGACGGAAGTGAACGGGAAAATGGCCAGATGGAAATATGTGACCAGGTTCCTGGTATGAAGGGGAAAAATACTGCCATTGAGGGCAAATTTGCGCCGATGCTGGTACCGTGGAGCATCCTGACACCGGAATATGACCGAATCAACCCGGATACGGGAAATATAGAAACCTTACAGCCTGGGGGAAGCGGTGCCGGATTTAATTATATTGCATTTGCCCAGGAAGATTTTGAAAATACCTATTTTAATTCAAGGCTGCGGATCGAAAAGATCGACAGTGAAACAGGGGAAAATCTGATCCATGAGGGAGCTTTATTCCGCATTTATGCTGCAAAGCGGGATGCACAGAAAAACGGGATAAACAGTGTGACCGGAACCGGACAGGTGCTGTTTGGACCGGCAGAGGATGCAGAAGGAAATAAGGTTGTGGACGCAGATGGAAAGGAGATCCTTTATCCGAGAGTGGGGCAGGACAATGGTTCACAGGATGATCTTCCTGTGAAGTTAGACCAGGATGGGGTCCCTCTTTATGATGAAACCCAGCGGATCAGCCAGGTGGATGAAACCGGCACAGAGAGAGGGATATTCCGCTCTTTTACTACACTGCGGGAAGTCTTGATCCATGGAAAGCTGGAAAAACTCCCTGTGGGATACATTGAAACGCCCAGACCTTTAGGGGCAGGTGCCTATGTCCTGGTAGAAGTACAGGCACCGGAAGGTTACGTAAAAAGCCGTCCGGTTGCTTTTGAAGTTTATGGGAACGAAGTATCCTATTATAAGGAAAACGTGTACAGAGACGGTACAACAGATGGATATGAACGGAAAACAGCTGCAAACTATGAGTATGCCATTCCGGTAACGGGAGATGGAAATAAAAATGCTTACGAAACAGTCAGCCAGATCCCGGTGGAAAATCATCCTTCTGTAATGCGGATCCGGAAAGTAGAGGATGGCGATTCCCTGGTTGGAAATGAAAATGGCCTGTTAAAAACGGATGCTTTAGGCCAGGAAGAAACAAGCGGCGGCCTGGAAGAAGATATATGGGTAAATGACAGAGGAGATGAAATCATTTACCAGGTATATGGAAGAAAGGAGAAGTTAGAAGAAAGAGGAGATGTAAGAGAGATCCATTTTGACCGGGAACTGGGGACATGGACCGGGAAAGTAACAAAGAAAATGGATTTCTGTTCAGAAGAGATCATAGAAGGTACAGAAAAAGAACTAAAAGCAATGGAAGGAGTAAAACTCCTTTATGACCGGAAGGGGGAATTTACAGGAAAAGGGATCCGTTTTAAAGTAACGGTCTCAGGAGCAACACTGGCTTTATACCAGGGACTCTGGATGGAAAAAGAAGAGGACGGAAGTTATAAGGGAGTAACAGCTGAAGTTCAGGATGGTAAAACCATAAAGATCACTGCTTCTGAAACAGGAAGCAGGCGGCAGATCCTGGAGACAGGAAAAGATGCCGGTCCTGCCGGGTTTGCTATATGGCAGGATGAGAAGGTGGAAAACCAGCCGGAAGATCTGTATTTTTATGATCTGGACCAGTTAAACGAAGAAGGGCGCCTGGAGAGGACAGAGGACAAGTCTGTATACAAAGTATTAGATGAACGGGGAAACTTCATCTGTTATGCAGACGTAAAAACAGGAATGGCCTTTGTATACGATGATCATGAACGGATCATGGCTTACATTGCAGATGAAACGGGAGAAAAGAAGCTGGTTTATTCTGTCCAGGTCTATAAGGACAAGAATGGGGAGTCTGTTTATAAGGAAAAACGTTCTGTAGATGATGAAAATGGTCTGCCTGTTTACGATAAACAGGGGCATTTCACAACAAAGGAGGAACGCTGGACCAGTGACAACAGCACAGACTCCAAAGGGGAAGCAGAGCGAAGAGGCGGCCTTCATGAGATTAAGCGCCTGCCTTTTGGGGCCTATATCCTTCAGGAAGAACAGGTTCCGTTTGAACAGGGCTATGTGCAGGCACCTTATCAGGGAATTCTTTTTAAAGACAGCATAGAGCCTCAGGAATATTTCCATTCCAATGCCTTTACAAGGGCAGCTTTCGCCAAGGTAGACACCCGTACACAGGAAGAGATCAAAGGGGCTGTGATGACGTTTTATGAGGCTGCGACAGATGAAGCGGGAAGGATATTAACAGATGAAGACGGAATTTATCTGCCTGGAAAGAAATATGCTTCCTGGGTCAGCGGTTATGCCTGTGACGATCAAGGCAATGTGAAAACAGATGAGGAAGGAAACCGGATCGAAACAAAAAAACCTCACTGGATCGATCATATTCCGGTAGGGGAGTATGTATTAGAAGAAACAGAGTGCCCGTATCTGCAGGGCTATGTGCAGAGAAAACGGCAGAATATCCAGATTTTGGAAACAGAACATGTACAGTCTTTTACTATGGAAGATGATTTTACAGCTGCAGAGATCCGCAAGGAGGATGGAAAGACGGGAGAACTTCTCTATGAAGACAGTCTGGCAAAACTGGTCCTTTACCAGGTGCCGGAAGGAGAAGAAGATAAGCCGTTAGCGGATCTTATGGGAGAAGATAATAAGTTGTTAGACTTTGAACGGGCCGGTTTTAAAGAATGGATGGAAATATGGGCTACAGGAAGAGAAGAAGCAGACGCTGCCGGCTTAAATCCCATTGCAAAATACGATCATCGGTGGGAGAATGTGCCGGGTACGCTTAAAGGCAGGTATTGCTTTACAGAAGAAGGAACGGTACGGTTTGAATATCTTCCTGTGGGATCTTACATTCTTGCAGAAAAAGAAACGCCTTCCGGTTATGCCACAGCGGATCCAATTTTATTTGAGATCACAGATACCGGTCATTTGGAAAAAATCCATCAGGTGGTTATGAAAGATGAACCTTTGAGTCTTGTGGTCAGCAAGAATACGATTACCGGAGGAAAAGAAGTAGCAGGAGCAAAGCTGGGAATCTATCCGGTGGATGAAGAGGGCACAGTCAGCGAAAAGCCGCTGCTTTTGCATATTCCGGAGGAAGAAGGGCGTTACAGGGATGAGGAAGCCATATGGTTTTCCGGAACTGATGGAGTGTATACAGAAGAAGAGAATGAAAATGGGGAACTGCCAGAAGGATTTGAAGTGGGAGATCTGAAACCACATCTGATCGAATACATTCCTGTTGGTTCTTATATTTTAAGAGAAGAAATGACGCCTTATGGATTTTTACAGTCTGTGGATATCCCATTTGTAATAGAAGATACCAGAGAGATCCAGAAAAAGGAGATGCAGGATGAAATACCAGAAGGCGGGCTGACGGTGATCAAACATGATGCAGATGATGCAGATCAGGTTTTAGAGGGAGCAGAATTTGAACTCTTTAACCAGACCTTAGACATATCCTGTGAAAAGCAAGTAACGGATGAAAAAGGAAAAGCTCAGTTTTCTTCCCAGCCCATCGGATATCTGGACCAGGAAGGAAAATTCAGCCCGTATGATTATCTTGTAAAGGAAACAAAAGCAGCGCCGGGACATATGCTTTCTGAAAAAACGCTGGAATTCCAGTTTGAATATAAAGATGAAAAAACACCTTTGATAGAGCTTACTTATGACCCGGTAAATGACAGCAACCGTGTACTGGTGAAAAAGCTTTTAAGGGATACAGAAGAGTATCTGGAAGGTGCTGTTTTGAGACTGGAACGGGAAGAAAAGGTAATTTTGGAACCGGATGAAAGAGGTGATCAGGGCGAAAGTCAGAAGAAAGATCAGAAAAAATATCAGGCGAAAGATCAGATGAAAGAGGAGAAGACCTGGGTAGTAGTAGAAACATGGATCACAGGAAAGCAGCCCCATCTGATCAAAGGACTTACAGCCGGAGATTACAGACTGGTGGAAGAAAAAGCACCGACTGGATTTACGAAATCAGAAGAACCGGTGTATTTTACCATTACAGATGGAATGACAGAAATACCGGAGATTACACTGCGCAATTATGGCACCATTATATCCGTAGAAAAAAGAGAAGCCAGTTCAGAAAAACTTCTTTCCGGCGCAAAGCTGGAACTGGTATGCAAAGATACCATGGAAGTGATCAGCCAATGGATATCAGACCAGGAAAATGGTCAGGTATTTAACGGTCTGGAACCGGGAACTTATATCATCAGGGAAATAGAAGCACCGGCCGGATATGAGAAGGACAAAGAAATGGAGATCCGGATCTTAGACCAGGCAGAAACAGTGCAGGAGTTTGTTTTCTATAACAGCCGGATCCGTTCATCTGGCGGAGGCGGAAGTCATACAGTGCCAAAGAAACTGTATATTTCCTTTAAAAAGACAGATGAAAAGGGAGAACCTCTTGCAGGAGCTGTGTTTGCATTTTATGACCAGACAGGACGATTGGCAAAGATAGCAGAAAGTGGCCCAGATGGAATGTTCAAGATCATTTGCCCGCCAAATGGAACTTATATTTTCAAAGAGATAAAAGCACCGGATGGTTATGAACTGAGTCAGGAACTGTATCATTTTACAGTAGAAAAGGATCAGAATGTAAAAGGTGTATTTCAGATCAAAAATGAAAAGATACAGAAAAAGACAAAAGGAAGGATCCAGGCTTTTTACCAGGTAAAAGGAAAAAATGGGAACTTTAAGGGCTTAAATGGAAAATATTCCGGCAGCAGTGTTAAGACAGGAGACAACAGTCAGATTGGATGGATCCTGTTGGTGACATGTGTGTGTCTGGCAGGTGCTGGCTGGTGTTTTTCTGATAGCAGCCGAAAAAGAAAAAAGATGGTTTTGTTTCTGGGACTTGTGATGGGGGCAGTGAGCCTGTTTGCATTCAGTGCAATGGCCCAGGAACAGGATGCAAGTCTCTATGATGAAAGCTTTTATGCATCCCAGGAGATCATTTACAAAAAGATGGAAGGAGTGGATACAGTACCGGAGACTGCCTGGGTCCAGGTAAAGGACCGGACAACGGGAAGAAAAACAAAGCGGATCCTGCCTTTAGAACAGTTCAGCCGTTTTAATGAACACTGGGAAGATGGGCTGGAGATCACGATAGAACAGGAAAAGGAATTTCAGAATGAGATAACAGAAGCAGAAATATTAGACGAAGCGGGTTTACCCGCTTCGGACTATGAGATCACACAGATCGAGAAAGGAGAAGATGGAAAACTGGTTGCCAGGGGCAGAAAAAAGGTATTTGACTGCAGGGCAGTATACAGTGGGCTGATCGCAGAGAAAGATTGGGACAGGGGAGAAATGCCGGATACGGATCTGAAAAGAGAATGGGAACAGGATGTAGAATTAAAACCAGCTGTCACAGGATCAAAGTTTGTAGGAAAAATGGTTCTGGCAGTGGTAACCGGCAGCTGTGTCGGTATTGGCGCCTACTGGATCCTGAAAAAGGGAAAGTTAAATAAAGCAAGTTTAAAGATCAGGGAAAAGCGCCGGATCTTAGGGATAATTCTTTTGACAGGAGCTGCAGCCGGAATAGTCTATACCGGAAATACAGTAAGAAAGTATCGTCTGGCTGCCGAAAAATACGAAAGTATCCGCAGGGAGGTACAGAAAACAGAAACTTCTTATGCTCAGGATCATTCTGGTACGTCTATAGATGAAATAACAATAGAGGAAGCAAAGTTAAAAGAGATCAATCCGGATTATAATTGCTGGATCCGTATTCCGGGAACGTCCATTGATTATCCAGCTGTCTGGGGAAAAGATGACAAATATTATTTAGATCATGGGTTTAACGGGGAAAAGCAGTCAGGAGGAACAATCTTTGCGGACAGCCAGAACATTCCTTTTGTATCAGCCAATACCATTTTTTATGGACATAACATGAAGGATGGTTCTATGTTTGGTGATCTGAAAAAATACAGGGATCCCGGATTTTTAAAGGAACATCCCAATGTAGAGATCTTTTATCAGGGGCAATGGATCACCTGCCCCATTATCCTGGCAAAAGTAACAGATGAGACAGATGGAACACCTTATCAAAAAGGAGAAAGAAAGATACTGACCTTATCCACCTGTTATGGAACCAGTAAACGGATGATCCTTCAGGCACTTATTCCGGTTGCGGGGGGAATGAATTGACAAGAAATTTGCTGGACAGTATAATTAAATCAGTTAGATATACGTAGCTGAAAATGGAAAAGAAAGCATGGGTGAGAAATGAAGATAAGTGGGGCACATAAGGCGATGAAGCGGGTGCTGATCTTTCTTGTTACTTTGGGAATTATTGTTCCGATCCTTTTTACAGCCGGGCAGATGGGGCTTTTTTCACCAGAGCCTACAGTAGAAATAGAGGCTGGTATTACAAGTGAATCAGCGCCGGTTTTGCGGATCGCAACAGATTATGATTTCTGTCCAAATTCCTATTACAATAAGGATGGGGAATTATCAGGTCTTTATGTTGAGATCATGATAGAGGTGGCAAACCGCTTGGGAATGCGTCCGGAGTTTAAAACGGCTGACTGGATGGGCTGCCGGAAAATGCTTACTGAGGACGAAGTAGATGTTTTGACGGGACTGGAAATATTTTCCAATATGGAAGGGACTTTAAGGACGATCCCTTTCTGTTCGGATGAACTGCGTGTATATGGCAGAAGCAGGATCGACAGTGCGGCTGCCCTTGCATGTAAGAAGGTTGCGTTAATGGCGCGTTCTGTGATCGCAGCCACCTATGATCTGCAGTGTGATTATCTGGAATACAGCACCAATACGGAAATATTGGAGGCAGTAGAGCAGGGAGAAGCAGATTTCGGGATCTGTCACGGTGCAGTTGCCACAAAGATCATTGAAAAAAATCATCTGCATCTGGTGCCAAGCCTTGTGATCACAAAGAGTTATCCGGCTTTAGCAGTTCATGATACACAGCCAAAACTGCAGCGCATGATCAATGAAGTGGTCCGGGATATGTCTGAAGACGGAACTATTGGAAGGCTGCAAAATAAATGGATCACGGAATTTGCCAGAAACAGGTCCTTAGAATATGTATTCCACCAAAATGAAGTATTTTATATTACATTTATACTGGGGATCATCATTGTACTGTGTATTACAGCCGGTTACTGGGAAGTAGACAGACGTCAGGAAAAATATATCCGCACCCTGTTGGAATATCAGGAAAAACTGCAGCAGTCCAATGAAGAGACGAAACGGGCCAATCAGTCCAAAAGTGAGTTTCTCTCCCATATGTCCCACGATATCCGCACACCGATCAACGGGATCATGGGTATGGTGGAGATCATCAAGAAAAATCTGGATGATCCGGAGCGGATCAAAGACTGTCTGGAAAAGATCGATAAAGCATCGCATCATCTGCTGTCCCTGATCAATGATGTTTTGGATATGAGCAAGATCGGAAGCGGAAAGATCCATCTGGAAGAAATACCGGTAGATCTGGATGAGGAGATGGAAAAGATCCATGCGATTGTAGATGTGCAGGCGAAGGAGCAGGAAATAAGGTTTTCTATTGAGGATGAAGTTGTCCACAGACAGTTTCTTGGCAGTCCGGCCCATTTGAGAAGGATCCTTTTAAATTTGATCAGCAATGCCCTGCGTTATAATAAAAAAGGGGGAAAGATCTGTCTGGCCATCCGGGAAGTGGAATATGACGGATCCCATATCGGTCTGGAGTTTAAGGTTCAGGATACAGGAATTGGTATGAGCCGGGAATTTGTGGAAAAAAGCCTGTTTAAGCCATTTACACAGGAAGATGACCGTGTAAGGACCGAATATCGGGGAACCGGTCTTGGGATGTCCATTGTTTATGAACTGGTAAAGCAGATGAACGGTACGATCGATGTAAACAGCAAACCGGGGGAAGGTACAACATTTACAGTAAAGTTGGCATTTAAGACAGTGGACTCTGCATGGAAAAAGAAGGAAATACAGGGAGAAAACAGGAATATTACCGGGATGAACATACTGGCTGCAGAAGATAACCAGTTAAATATGGAGATCCTTCAGTTCCTGTTAGAAGAAGCCGGAGCGAAAGTAACGGCAGTATCAGACGGAAAACAGGCAGTAGAATATTTTGCGGATGCAGCATCAGGCACCTATGATGTGATCCTGATGGATATTATGATGCCGGTCATGGACGGTCTTGAAGCGTCAAAAAAGATCCGTGAACTGCCGGAGGGCAAGGGAAAAGACATTCCGATCATAGCGATGACGGCCAATGCATTTGTAGAAGATAAGGAAAAGACAAAAGAGGCGGGAATGAATGCCCATCTGACAAAGCCTGTAAACAGGGAAGAGATCATCCGGGTTCTGGCAGCATATTGGAAAAATAAAGGTTAACGAGTACATGAGAGAGTTTTGGAAGAAGACCATCCAGGTCCTGCTGTATGGAGGTCTGGAAAAAGAACAGTATAAGAGAATCTCTGCTGAGATCAACGAGGCGAACAGAAAAAGCATTGTGGTGCTGTCAACACACCAATAAGATCATATTTATGGGAGCCATCCTTTTATTTGGAATGTTGGCATTTGTAAATTTCAGGATCAGAAACAATCCGTTTCTGGTTCATGTTTGCGCATGTATGTTTATGGCATTTTATCTGGGGTGGGTATTCTTGCAGCCATCGGAGAAGGAAGCATTCAGGAACGGACGGGTTCAGGAAATACAAAAATTAAATGAAGAACTGGCTGCCAGCCAGGAAAACTTCAGGCTGCTTTAGTGGCTGCTGAAAAGGCCAGCCGGGCGAAAACCACATTTTTAAGTAATATGAGCCACGACATCCGGACTCCTATGAATGCCATTGTCAGACTTACCACTCTTCTGGAACATGAGATCCATGAGCCGGAAAAACTGCAGCTCCACATCCAGAAGATCCAAAATTCCAGTCAGCATCTGCTGGGACTTATCAATGACATTCTGGATATGAGTAAGATTGAATCCAGCGAGGTGAAATTAAATGAAGATTCCGTTGATCTGATGGAGCAGGTGGCACAGATAGACAGTATCATCCGTCCACAGGCAGAAGAACGGGGACAGGAGTTTAAGATCCATGTTCACGGGATCGATCATGGACATCTTCTGGGAGACTCTGTGCGCCTGCGCCAGATCTTTATCAATCTGCTGTCCAATGCTGTTAAATATACACCTGTTGGGGGAAGCGTTATCCTGGATCTGACAGAAGAGCCAAGCAGTATACCGGAACATGCCAATATATCCATTACAGTTACAGATACCGGATATGGAATGACGCCGGAGTTTATAAAAACGATCTTTGAACCTTTTACCAGAGCAGAAAATTCCACGACCAACAAAATACAGGGAACAGGACTGGGTATGGCCATCACGAAAAGTATCGTTGACCTGATGGGCGGCAGGATACAGGTGAAAAGCGAGTTAAATAAAGGAAGCTGTTTTGAAGTGGTACTTCCTTTTGCAATAGATCCCAATGGTTCACAGGAAAAAAATGGAAAATATCTGCATCAGGAAGGTGAAAAAGTTTCCGTATTAAAAGGAATGAAATTTCTTTGCGCAGAAGATAATGAACTGAATGCGGAGATCTTAGAAGCGATTTTGGAAATGTACCAGGCATCCTGCAAGATCTGCCCAGACGGTGAAAAACTGGTTGAAGCCTTTGAAACTTCTGCTTTCGGAGATTATGATGCTATTTTAATGGACGTACAGATGCCAAATATGAATGGCCTGGAAGCAACGAAAAGGATCCGTAATGGCAAAAATCCTCTGGGCAGGACCATTCCCATTATTGCTATGACAGCCAATGCATTCAATTCAGATGTACAGGAATGTTTAGATGCCGGTATGGATGCACATGTGTCCAAGCCGTTGGATATAGGAAAAATAATAAATAGTTTTAAATTCCCTATAAATTTATCTTTAAAAACTAGATATGAAATAGGTAAAAATGTGATAGAAGAGAAAATAATTGATCCTTCTGTAGAATATAAAATTCAAAAGGTGCAAGATGATGATAATGTATAAAATGTAAAATTTAAAAGTATTTCCATTATATTTGGAAAAATATGTTTAATTACATATTTAGAAAAACTAGTAGGAGTATTTGCCATTTCTGTAGATTTCAAAAATACAGAAAATATTTCTGATCGGTCCTTTTAGGCTGTTCCAGCATATGATAAATTATGAGGACAATGGAAGATATCCCCATAAATATTGCTGGAAAGAGAGGAAGAGGATATGGATTTTGGGATTGCAGGTGTGGCGGCGATCACGGTGATCTGCTATTTAGGCGGAATGGCGTGTAAGACGACGGAAAAAGTAAAGGATGAGGTGATACCGGTAGTCTGTGGCGTAACCGGCGGAATTCTGGGGGTTGCAGGCATGTATCTGATACCGGAGTTTCCGGCTGGTGATGTGATTAACGCAGCAGCTATTGGTATCGTTTCCGGGCTTGCTTCAACGGGAGTACACCAGGTGATCAAGCAGGTGGGGAAAAAATAAGGGAGGTACCGTGTATATGAGAGATATTGCATTGTGCCACCCGCGGATGCAGAAGATAGCAGCTCAGTGGATCACCGCCTGCAAGGCAGAAGGAATTAATGTTGCTATTTCTGAAACACTGCGTACTGCAGCAGAACAGGATGCTCTCTATGCCAAAGGCCGTACAAAACCGGGAAATATCGTAACCAATGCAAAAGGCAGTTCCTACCGGTCACAGCACCAGTGGGGGATTGCCTTTGATTTTTATCTGAAAATGGATGTGGATGGAGATGGGAAGATAGCAGATGACGCTTATAATGACAGTAAAGGTCATTTCAGGAAGGCTGCTGAAATTGGCAAGAAACTTGGTCTTGCCTGGGGCGGAGACTGGTCCAGCATTGTAGATAAGCCCCATTTGTATCTGCCTGACTGGGGAAGTACGCCCACTCCATTAATCAAACAGTACAAAACACCGGAAAAGTTTATGAAAACATGGATAATGGAACCAGTGAAAATGGGATGGCAGAAGGAGAATGGCGGCTGGAGATTTTATCTGAAAGATGGTTCGGAAAATTATGTTGTTAATGATTGGTATAAAGATGGCGATCTCTGGTACTGGTTTGATGGCAATGGAATAATGGTCCATAACGTGTGGTATCAGTATAAGGGACATTGGTATTATCTGGGAAGGGATGGCGCTATGGTGAAAGGACTGCAGACCATCAGCGGGAAATGGTATTATTTGGATGAAGACGGCCGGATGGCAACGGAACCGGTGGTGCTTACGCCGCAGAAGGATGGGGCGCTGCAGTATCCAAAGCTGACAGAATAGAACCATATGCAAGATGAAATGTAATACAAGTTAAATTGGAAAAAGAAAAAACCGCGTGTTTGCGCGGTTTTTTTAGTGGAGCTGAGGGGAATCGAACCCCTGTCCGAAAATCAATTCCCTGTTCTTCTACTATCATAGTTCCTTATTTGACATTCCCTCTACCGTCCGGGAAGAAACACTCTGACGGTTTTAGTAGCTTCATAATACGCCCGCATGCGCAAAGCTTTGCATGTGTCGTTTCCTACATAGTCGATGCCAGGGTCTTAAAGTGTAGGTGCCTTAAGTCTGACAGCTGCCATTAGGCAGCGTATGCTAATTCGTCGTTAGCGTTTATTTTTAATTTTGCCATTTAACCCATCGCATGGGGATAGCTTCACCAGCTGCATGACCCCCGTCGAAACCAGTACAACCCCTGAATGGAATACTCAGTTTTTGTTTATCTGGTAGGCCAACGAAGAAATGCTACTCTTAGTATCATATCATTTTCATTCTTTTATGTCAATACAGCAGAGGGGAGAATTGTCTGCATTTTGTGTAAGATAATGTGCCATTTATTTGTCAGGTATTTGTAATAAACAGGCAAATCATTATTAAGAGAAAAGAAAACAAAAATAATCTTAATCTGCTAGAATAGAATTATAAAAGAGGTCAGCAGATGTCCTCTAAAGGAGAAGAAAACAGTAAAAGGAGGAAACGTATTATGAAGAAAACTTACAGAAACATGGCGCTGGCGGCAGCTTGTGTTTTAACGGCAACAGGACTTTGGGGATGCAGCACCAGTGTGCAGATCCCGGATACTGTAAAGGTGCAGCAGGGAGATAGCAGTGACAACCGTATTACAGTAAGCGGTATGGAAGAAGTAAAGGCAGTGCCGGATATGGCCCAGATCCAGTATAGTGTATACACACAGGCAGCGACAGCCCAGGAATGCCAGGAAGAAAATGCGAAAAATGTAAATCAGACCCTGGAGACTTTAAAAGGTCTGGGAGTGGAAGAGAAGTCCATCCAGACATCGGATTATGGTTTGAGTCCTATTTACGATTGGAATTCCGGACGCCAGAAGATTACAGGTTATCAGATGAGTACCAGCATCACAGTTTCAGATATCCCGGTAGAAAACGCAGGAAAGATCATTACAGCTTCTGTAGCTTCCGGTGTCAATGAACTGGACAGTGTTCAGTATCTTTGCAGTGACTATGATGAAAAATATCAGGAAGCATTGAAAATGGCTGTAGAAATGGCAAAGAACAAGGCAGATGCCATGGCAGAGGCTGCAGGAATGACGGTTGTAAAGGCAGTAAATATATCGGAAGATGGTTATTATCCTCAGGCGAGATACAATACAGCAGGTGCTTCTGCCAAGCAGATGATGATGGAGGATGCTGCTGCAGATATGGGCGTTATGCCGGGAGAAGTGTCCATAGAAGCCCAGGTAAGCGTAACTTTTGAGATGGAATAGAATGAGTGCGTTAGCGCGTGTTTGTGAGTCAATAGATACACAAATTAAAAGAGGGATGTCACCCGGCTTAAAAAGCCGTCAGGTGACATCCCTCTTTTGAGGATAGAAAAGAGACCAGATTAATAATGAAACATTTTAAACATTCTGAACATCATTAATTGGCTTTTTTATCTCTTGGAAGTGTTACATTCAGGATAATAGCTACTAATGTAGCAATAACTACCGGAGATTTTCCGAAAATAGTTGTTACCCATGCAGGGAATGCGGAAAGGGACGCAGACGCCTGAGAAACACCCATACCAAGAGCTGCTGCAAGACCTACGATAGAGGTATTGCGGTAGTTCATATCTTCTGTCATAACCAGTTTCATACCGGTCATGGCGATGGATGCGAATACGGAAACGGTTGCACCGCCCAGTACTGCATATGGAATAGTTGTTAAAAGAGCAGAGAATTTAGGAAATACACCTGCAATAAAGATGATCACAGCTGCAAGACCAAGAGTTACTCTGTTTACAACTTTTGTAGTAGCAACGATACCAACGTTCTGGCTGTAAGTTGCAGTAGGAAGACATCCTAAACATGCGCCGACCATATTGGAAACGCCGTATCCAAGGATAGCACCCTGAAGCTCATTTGTAGTTGGTTCACGGTCTAAACCGCCGGAAGTAGTAGCGGAGAAGTCACCGATAGCCTGTACAGAGTTGATGACAAACAGCAGTCCTAAGGCGATACATGCAGATGGTTCAAAAGTAATGCCGAAATGCAGGACCTGAGGAAGCTGGAACACACCAGCCTGAGCTACGTTGGAGAAACTTACCATACCAAAGAAGCTGGAAAAGATATATCCGATGATCATACCAATCAGGATAGATGCCAGTTTTAAAAATCCTTTTGCAAAATGATTTAAACCAGTAACAACTACCAGAGTAAAGATAGCGACCAGCCAGTTCTGCCAGGAACCATAAGTAGCGCTTCCTGTACCTCCCGCCATATAGTTGATAGCAGTTGGGTAAAGGGAAAGGCCGATGGTGAAAACTACGGTACCGGCGATTAAAGGTGGGAAGAACTTACGGATCTTTTTGATCGTCAGTCCTACAAGGATAGCACAGACACCGCCTACGATTTGGGCGCCCAGGATAGCCGGGATGCCGCCTTGATCAGCAATGGCCTGCATACTTGGCACATAGGCGAAACTTACACCGATGATAACGGGAAGTCCGGCACCTAAGTGAAAACCTGTCTTCTTTCCGATTGGGAAGAGCTGCAGGAGAGTAGCAAGTGCAGACACAACTAAAGATGCCTGTATCAGCAGTACGCGGTCTGCGGTTTCAAGACCGGCTGCACCGGAAATGATGATGGCAGGTGTAACGCAGCCTACGATCATTGCCACAACGTGCTGTAATGCCAGAGGAAATGCCTGGCTTAATTTCGGCACGCCGTCTAATTCAAATAAAGATCCTTCTTTACTGGTTGTATTCATATGCAATGCCCCCTTTATTTACGCTAAATGGATATGGGTACCGGTCTTGCCCTGGATACCGTCTTTTGCTTTCTCCAACAGCGTAATGAGCGCAGTGCGTCCTGGTTTTGATTCAGCAAATTTAACAGCAGCCTGAACTTTTGGAAGCATAGAGCCAGGAGCGAAATGTCCTTCTTTGATGTACTTTCTAGCTTCTTCGGTTTCAAGGTCATCCAGCCATTTTTCTTCCGGCTTTCCGAAGTTAATAGCAACTTTTTCAACAGCAGTGAGGATGATAAGGAAATCTGCATCCAGATTTTCAGCTAACAGCTCACTTGCAAAGTCTTTATCGATAACAGCGCTTGCGCCCTTTAAGTGGTTGCCCTGTCTTGTAACAGGAATACCGCCGCCGCCGCAGGCAATTACTAACTGACCGGAGTCAACTAAGGAACGGATCGCGCCGATCTCAACGATCTCAGCTGGCTTTGGAGAAGCAACAACACGACGGTAGCCTCTTCCGGAGTCTTCTTTCATGATATATCCGTACTTTTCTTCAGCAATCTTAGCCTGTTCTTCTGTCATGAAGTGACCGATTGGCTTGGATGGAGCGTCAAAAGCAGGATCATCTGCGTCTACACGTACCTGAGTGATCATGGTAGCAACCGGGATATCATAGATATTGCGGTTGTAAAGCTCTTCTCTTAAAGCATTCTGTAAGTCATAGCCGATATATGCCTGGCTCATTGCAACACAGACAGAAAGAGGAGTGTTAGGCTGGTTTGCATCTTCACGGCTTAATGCAGCCATAGCGTTGTTGATCATACCAACCTGCGGACCGTTTCCGTGAGCTACGATCACTTCGCAGCCTTCCTCGATCAGGTCTACGATAGCCTTAGCGGTGATCTTCACTGCCTTCATCTGCTCAGGAAGAGTATTTCCTAAAGCATTGCCGCCCAGAGCAATGACGATACGTTTTTTCTTCTTGTTTTCCATTGTTAATTACCCCTTTTTTCGATAAAAAGAGCCACCGGTAGCCCGAGTGCGTCTGACAGAAAGCCATTTACGACGCGCTCCGGTCCGGCAGCTCAGAAACACCTATCTTTTAACTAGATTTTATTTGAATACTCTTGGAGTTCCTTTTTCTTCCAGTTTCTTTAAGATCTCAGCAGGATCAGCAAACTTAGCCAGCATGATCATAGCTGCGATAACGTATGGCTTGTAGCTTGCTTCTTTGTACAGAGGATCACGGTAACGATCGAATACAGAAGCCTCAACCTCGCCGTCCTTGCAGCTTACGCCGTTGATATCAGCTGGTAAGCAGTGCAGGTACAGAGCCTTTCCGTCCTTGGTTGTCTTCATCAGCTCTTCTGTACAGCACCAGTCTTTGTGCTCTGCGTTCTGAGCTAACAGTTCTTTCTCAAGAGCCTTGATGCCATCGGTATCGCCTTCAGCATACAGGTTGGTTCTCTTTTCCATAGCTGCAAATGGAGCCCAGCTCTTTGGATAAACGATATCAGCATCCTTGAATGCGTCAGCCATGTCATGAGATACACGGAAGGAACCGCCGGACTTCTCAGCGTTCTTTCTGGCAACTTCTTCAACTTCTGGCATTACTTCGTAGCCTTCTGGATGAGCCAGAACAACTTCCATACCCATACGTGTCATCAGACCGATAACGCCCTGAGGAACGGATAATGGCTTGCCGTAAGATGGAGAGTAAGCCCATGTCATAGCCAGCTTTTTGCCCTTTAAGTTCTCTACGCCGCCGAATTCATGGATGATGTGCAACATATCAGCCATACACTGGGTAGGATGGTCGATATCACACTGTAAGTTTACTAAGGTTGGCTTCTGCTCCAGGATACCATCTTTGTAACCCTGGGTTACAGAATCAACAACCTCATGCATGTAAGCGTTGCCCTTGCCGATGTACATATCATCGCGGATACCGATAACGTCAGCCATGAAAGAGATCATGTTAGCTGTTTCACGTACAGTCTCGCCATGGGCAACCTGAGACTTGCCTTCGTCCAGATCCTGAACTTCCAGACCAAGCAGATTACATGCAGAAGCAAAAGAGAAACGGGTACGGGTAGAATTATCGCGGAATAAGGAAATACCCAGACCGCTCTCAAATACTTTTGTAGAAATATTGTTCTCTCTCATGTAACGGAGAGCATCAGCAACAGTCCAGACAGCTTCCAGCTCGTCGTCTGTCTTCTCCCAGGTCAGGAAGAAATCGCCTTCGTACATTTCTTTGAAGTTTAATGCTTTCAGCTTGTCAATGTAATCCTGTAATGTTTTCATGATTCAATTCTCCTTTTATATGTAGGTTTATGGAATTTAAAGAATTTCTTGATGGAAGCGCAGCCCCGAAGGGCCACGCAGACTGGCTAAAATAATTGATTACTTGCAGTAAACAGTTGGAAGAGCTGCATATACAGCTGCACAGGTTACCAGATCCTGTTTCCAGGTCTTCTCGTTCGGAGCATGAGCCTGAGCCTCAGCGCCTGGTCCAAAGCCGATGCAAGGGATTCCGTTACGTCCCATGATGGATACGCCGTTGGTAGAGAAGGTCCACTTGTCAGTCAGAGGACGAGCGGTTCTCATAGCCAGAGTTTCCTCAGCACCGATACGCTCTTCACCGTACAGGTTGTGGTAAGCTTCTTCCAGAGCCTTGGTTACATCATGATCCTTCGGGATTACCCATGTTGGGAAGTAGCACTCGATTGGATATACCAGATCAGTGTAGGAAGGACGATTGTATTCGTACATGGAAACCTTAACGTCATCGCCGTACTTCTTAACAGCCGGAAGGGCACGGATCTCGTCTAAGCAGCTTTCCCATGTTTCTCCGGCGGTCATACGACGGTCAAGAGATACTGCACAGGAGTCAGCAACTGCACAACGGCTTGGGGAGGTGAAGAAGATCTCGGATACAGTTACAGTACCACGTCCAAGGAAGTTAGCCTCTTCCCATTCTGGATTGTATTTCTTGTCTAACATCTTAACAAGGCCCTTAACTTCCTTGTCATCAGCTGCGTCGTTCTCGTTCAGAGCACGAACGTCCTGAAGGATGTCAGCCATCTTGTAGATAGCGTTGTCACCACGCTCTGGAGCGGAACCATGGCAGGAAACGCCCTTAACGTCGATACGGATTTCCATACGTCCTCTCTGTCCACGGTAGATACCACCATCAGTTGGCTCTGTGGAAACTACGAATTCAGGACGAACTTTGTCTTCGTTGATGATATACTGCCAGCACAGACCGTCACAGTCTTCTTCCTGAACAGTACCGGTTACTAATACAGTGTACTTGTCAGACAGCATGCCTAAGTCTTTCATGATCTTAGCGCCGTAAACAGCAGATACGATACCGCCACACTGGTCAGATACGCCACGGCCGCCGATCTCGGTCTCGTTCTCATATCCCTCGTATGGATCGAAGTTCCAGTTATTTCTATTACCAATACCTACAGTATCGATATGAGCATCAAATGCGATCAGGGTTTTTCCGGTTCCCATATAGCCAAGTACGTTGCCCATTGGGTCGATCTCAACTTTGGTGAAGTCTAACTTTCTCATTTCTTCTGCGATGCGGGTGATGTGAGCCTTCTCGTCACAGCTCTCACCTGGGTTCTTAACGATCTCACGTAAGAACTTAGTCATATCTTTCTGATAATTCTGAGCTGCTTCTTTGATTTTTGCGTAATCCAGATTCATTTTAAATATCCTCCTCTTGTTTTGCAATTACTTTTGATGGTTAATAGTTATTTGTCAAGGCCTTTCCATACAATGTTCTTGTAGCGATCAGGATCGGTATCGCCCTCTGTAGAGAAGAGCAGTACTTTGGAGTTTTCATCCAGGCCAATGTCATTTCTTAAATCTTTGTATTCGTCCATGGTCATCATAGCTGCTAATGCACCGAATGGAGCAGCACCGGACTCACCGGAGGTGATCGGAGCATCGCCCTTAACAGGAGCAGCTAACATACGCATACCATTTGCAGCAACCCAGTCAGGAGCAGCAATGAATACTTTTACATGGTTCTTTAAGATGTCCCAGGAAATGGTGTTCGGTTCACCACATGCAAGACCTGCCATGATGGTCTGCATATCGCCGTCTACAATGCGGATGTCTCCATCACCGGCAGCAGCACCCTTGTAAAGACATGCAGCAGCTTCAGCCTCAACAACTACGAATGTAGGTAAGTTGTCAGCATACAGATTGGAGAAGTAACCAACAACTGCACCAGCTAAGGAACCAACGCCTGCCTGTACGAAGATGTGGGTAGGACGCTCACATCCCTGAGCTTTTAACTGTTCACCAGCTTCCATTGCCATGGTGCCGTATCCCTGCATGATCCATGCCGGGATCTCTTCGTAGCCGTCCCAGGCAGTATCCTGTACGATAACGCCTCTTGGAGTTTCATCTGCTTCCTTAGCAGCCAGACGAACACAGTCATCATAGTTTAATTCCTGGATGTCTACCTGAGCGCCTTCTTTTGCGATGTTCTGAAGACGGGTCTGAGTAGTTCCCTTAGGCATATGAACAACTGCCTTCTGTCCAAGACGGTTAGCAGCCCATGCAACACCGCGGCCGTGGTTGCCGTCTGTTGCTGTAAAGAAAGTAGCCTGTCCGAATTCTTTTCTTAACTGCTCGGAAGTGAGTACGGAATAAGGAAGTTCAGAAACATCCTTTCCGGTTTCTTTTGCGATGTAACGAGCCATTGCAAAAGATCCGCCCAGTACCTTAAATGCGTTCAGACCAAAACGGTAAGACTCATCCTTTACATATACTTCCTTAACTCCTAAATAGGAAGCCATGTTAGGCAGCTTGGTTAATGGTGTTTCGCTGTACTGAGGAAAGCTCTCGTGGAAAGTACGTGCCTTTTTGATCTCCTCAAGTCCCATAATTGGAAGGTTTTTGTCATCTGTTTTAGGCATTTTGTTTACTGCCCACAGAATCTTCTGATCCATGTTACTGTATCCTCCTTAAAATTTTTGGTTCTTAAAAATTTTTAGTTCTTAAGATGATTTACGACTGTTTACGTCGATGTAACTGTACAGAGTAAATTTGGAAATTCCAAAATACTTGGAGACTTTGTCTCCTGATTTTGTTATGAGAAAAGCGCCTGCGTCATTCAAAAACTGGATGGCGGTTACTTTTTCTTCCTTATTCATAAGAGCTGCCGGTTTTCCAATCAGAGCTACGGACTGTTCGATCAGGTTGTCCAGAAGATCATTTACATTGTGTACGATCTGTTCTGGCTGCTGTCTGGTATCACTTGGATCTTCTGCACTGATGAGAGCTTTAATGGATCTCTCAATAGTCATCAGACCGGTGATATCGTAGTTGATGGAAAAAATGTAATCCACAGCGGAATCCTCTGGGTTTCTGATAAAAAACGTACTGGATTTTAAGATCTTACCGTTTGATGTGCGGGTAAGATAACCAAGATGGTCTTTCAGTGAAGCCGGATCCCTATGCAGGGTTTCCAGAACTACCTTAGATGGTCCGTCGCCTTCACGCCGGTTGGTGATATGTCCGTTGTTGATGTGTACAACAGAGTGTTCCAGATCGTGGCGCTTTAAGTCGTGGATCACGATTTCGCAGTCTGGTCCGAACTGTCTTGCAAGGCCGTCTGCAATCTGTTCAAGCAAGCTAAGTGTGTATGCCATGAACAACCTCCTCATTTCGGACTTTCATAATATGATATAGTAACTTTGTACAATAAACAATCTGCAAAACATTTTTGCGTTGTTTATGATTACATAATAGCACAAATAAAATAGATTGCAATAGTTTTTTACAAAAAAATTTTGAATAACTAAAAAAAATTGTATTTTTCCCTTGCAAATGGTATTTCTAGGTGTTAATATAAGAGTACGACAACATTGTTATTATATAGGAAAAGGAGAGAGCCATATGTTGATCATTGGAAACGGACGTCTGGTTACAAGAGATGCCGGACAGCCATTTTTCGAAAATGGAGCAGTAGCAATTGACGGAACTACTATTAAGAAAGTAGGAACTCTGGAAGAGATCAAAAAGGAGTTTCCGGAAGCTGAGTTTGTAGACGCTAAGGGGGGCGTTATCATGCCGGCTTTCATTAATACACATGAGCATATCTACAGTGCAATGGCAAGAGGCTTAAGCATTAAAGGATATGATCCTCACGGATTTTTAGATATCTTAGACGGATTATGGTGGACCATCGACCGCCATCTGACCAATGAGCAGACCCGTCAGAGCGCAAGAGTTACTTTCATCGACAGTATCAAGAACGGTGTTACCACTGTATTTGACCATCATGCAAGCTTTGGCCAGATCAAGGACAGTCTGTTTGCCATCGAAGATGCTGCAAAAGAATTTGGTGTAAGAGCCTGTCTGTGTTATGAAGTATCTGACCGTGATGGTATGGACAAGTCCAGAGAAGCTGTATTAGAGAATGCAAGATGGATCAAGCATGCATTAGCAGATGATACAGATATGTTTGCCGGTATGATGGGTATGCATGCACAGTTTACCATTTCAGATGAGACAATGGAATTTGCTGCAGCAAACAAACCAGATGAAGTTGGATATCATATCCATGTTGCAGAAGGTATCGAAGATCTTCATGACTGCTTACATAAATATGGAAAGCGCATTGTAGACCGTTTATACGACTGCAATATCTTAGGAAGCAAGACTTTACTTGGCCACTGCATCTATGTAAACCCACATGAGATGGAACTGATCAAGGCAACTGATACTATGGTAGTACACAACCCTGAGTCTAACATGGGTAATGCCTGCGGATGCCCTCCAACCATGGAGATCGTTCACAGAGGTATCTTGACAGGTCTTGGAACAGATGGTTATACACAGGATGTTCTGGAGTCTTATAAGGTAGCAAATGTACTTCACAAGCATCATTTGTGTGACGCAAATGCAGCATGGGGCGAAGTTCCTCAGATGCTCTTTGAAGGAAATGCTAAGATCGCAAACCGCTACTTCAAGAAGCAGTTAGGCGTATTAAAAGAAGGCGCAGCAGCAGATGTGATCGTTACAGATTATGTACCGAGAACACCTATGGATGCTTCTAATATCAACAGCCACATCTTATTCGGTATGACCGGACGCAGCGTTGTTACCACAGTCTGCAACGGTAAAGTCTTAATGAAAGACAGAGAGCTGATCGGAATTGATGAAGAGAAGGTTCTTTACGAAGTAAGAGAAGAGGCTAAGAAGCTGGAACGTTCCATTAACGGTTAATAATGTAAATGTTACAGTTCAACCATGCCATCTTCTTGTTTCCATATTCATGAAAACAAGAAGCTTGGTGGATCCACCGTATGCTGATTTGAACAAGAAAGTGTTTATGCAAGCGAACTTGCAACACGCTTTCTCATTCAAATCAGCGCATGGTTGAACTGATGTAAATTAATTAGTAATAGCCGATTACAGGGCGGCGGGAAAACAGCACACCGGAATATCCGGGCGGCTGAGCCGTTGAAAGATAAAAACGGTGCTGGGACCTGATCGGGTGCTATATATAAGGAGGAAATAGAATATGAGCGATATTATGACACCCATTCCCTTTGGAAAAATGATGAACTGGATCCTGGAGGAACACAAGAAAGGCGCGATCTTCGGCATCAGAAGACCTTTTGTTGCAGATCAGAGCAAGAAATATGAGATCTTTGGACGTACATTAGAGACACCTTTCGGACCTGCTGCAGGACCACACACCCAGCTGACCCAGAATATTGTAGCTGCTTATGTGGCAGGAAGCCGTTTCTTTGAATTAAAGACAGTTCAGAAGTTAGATGGTGAAGACCTTCCGGTAGCAAAGCCATGTATCAAGGCTGATGATGAGTGCTACAACTGTGAATGGTCTACTGAGCTTTATGTGCCGCAGGCATATGATGAGTACGTGAAAGCATGGTTTGCCTGTAAAGTATTAGCTAAGGAATATGGCCTTGGCTCTATGGACGGCTTCCAGTTTAATATGTCCGTTGGTTATGACCTGGACGGCATCAAACTGGAAAAGGTAGACCGTTTTATTGAAGGAATGAAGGATGCTTCTGCAGCACCTATTTTTAATGAGTGCCGTCAGTGGCTGTTAGATAACCTGGATCGTTTTGATAACCTGACAAAAGAGGATGTTGAAAGCATCTCCCCTGAAATCTGCAACTGTGCAACTCTCTCCACTCTGCACGGATGTCCTCCACAGGAGATCGAGCGTATCGCAAGCTATCTGCTCACTGAGAAGAAAGTACATACCTTTATCAAGTGCAATCCAACTCTGTTAGGATATGAGTATGCAAGAAAATTAATGGATGACATGGGCTATGATTATGTAGCGTTCGGTGACTTCCATTTCAGAGATGACCTTCAGTACACAGATGCAGTTCCAATGTTACAGAGACTGCAGAAGCTGGCAGATGAAAAGGGACTGGAATTTGGTGTTAAGATCACAAATACTTTCCCTGTTGATGTAAAACAGAATGAACTTCCAAGTGAAGAAATGTACATGTCCGGTAAGTCTTTATACGCTCTGTCCATGTCTGTTGCACAGAAACTGGCAAAAGACTTTGACGGAAAACTGCGTATTTCCTACTCAGGCGGTGCTGATTACTTTAATATCACAAAGATCGTAGACGCTGGTATCTGGCCTGTAACCATGGCAACTACCATGTTAAAGCCAGGCGGCTATGAAAGATTAGAGCAGATCGGACAGTTATTTAAGGCAAAAGAAGCAGCAGCTTTCGCTGGCGTAAGCGCAGAGAAGGTAGAAGCTATGGTAGAGGCTGCAAAGTCTGACAAACACCATGTAAAGGCTGTTAAGCCGCTTCCATCCAGAAAGGTGAAAAAGCCGGTTCCGTTAACAGACTGCTTTATCGCTCCATGTCAGGAAGGATGCCCGATCCATCAGGATATAACCCGTTACATGCAGTTAGCAGGTGAAGGAAAGTACGAAGAAGCATTAAAGGTTATCTTAAACAAGAACCCGCTTCCATTTATCACCGGTACCATCTGTGCACACAACTGTATGAGCAAATGTACCAGAAACTTCTACGAGGCTTCTGTAGATATCCGCAGAACCAAGTTAGAGTCTGCACAGGGCGGAATTGATGCTGTTATGGCAGCATTAAAGGCACCTGCAGTTACTTCTGATAAGAAGGCAGCTGTAGTAGGCGGCGGCCCTGCTGGTCTGGCAGCTGCATACTTCCTTGCAAAGGGCGGTATGAAGGTTACTGTATTTGAGAAGGCAGAAAAGATGGGCGGCGTTGTACGCAATGTGATCCCAGGCTTCCGTATTTCCCACGAAGCAATCGATCATGACGTTGAGCTGGTTCGTGCTATGGGCGCAGAGCTGGTAAACGGCAAAGAGATCACTTCTGTTGATGAATTAAAGAAAGAATATGACTACGTTGTACTGGCAGTTGGTGCTTCTGAACCAGGCAGACTGAGACTGGAAGCTGGCGAGACCATGAACGCATTAGAGTTCCTGGCACAGTTTAAGGCAACTGACGGCAAGGTAGATTTAGGCAAGAACGTTGTTGTTATCGGTGGCGGTAACACAGCTATGGATACTGCAAGAGCTGCAAAGCGCAATGCAGGCGTAGAAAAGGTATCCCTGGTTTACAGAAGAACCAAGAGATATATGCCAGCTGATGAAGAAGAGTTAGTAATGGCAATTGATGACGGCGTAGAGTTTGCAGAGCTGTTAGCACCTGTTAAACTGGAAAATGGCGAACTGATCTGCCGCAAGATGCAGTTAGGTGATTACGATGCAAGCGGAAGAAGAAGCGTTGTTGAGACTGAGGAGATCGTTAAGATCGCTGCTGACACTGTGATCGCAGCTGTTGGTGAGAAGGTTCCAGGCGCATTCTACGAAGCAAATGGTATCGCTGTAGACGAAAAGAAGCGTCCAGTTGTTGACCACAACACTCTGGAGACCTCTGTAAAGGGCGTTTATGTTGCCGGCGATGGTCTCTTTGGACCAGCTACTGTTGTAGAAGGCATCAGAGATGGTAAGAAAGCAGCAGAAGCTATTATCGGAAGAGATTTATCTGAGGATATCTTCAAGATGGCTGATGCTGAGGTTGTTTACGGACGTAAGGGCAAACTGTCTGAGGAGAATGAAGAGTCTGACAGCAGAAGATGTCTCTCCTGCAACAGCATCTGCGAAAACTGCGTAGAGGTATGCCCGAACAGAGCAAACGTAACCTTAACAGTACCTGGCATGGACAAACATCAGGTGATCCATGTAGATTATATGTGTAATGAATGTGGCAACTGCCGCAGCTTCTGCCCATGGGACAGCGCTCCATATCTTGACAAGTTTACCTTATTTGCAAATGAAGCAGATATGGAAAACAGCAAGAACCAGGGCTTCACGGTTCTTGATGCAGCAGCAGGAATCTGCAAGGTACGTTTAGCAGGCAATGTAATTGATTACACAGTTGGAACTGCAAATGAGAATGTTCCGGATGGAATTCAGAAGATCATTAAGACTGTAATTTCTGATTACAGCTATCTGCTGATCGGTTAATTTTATAAAAGAAAAAAACTTCGGGGCGTGGCTTTTGGTCATGCCCTAGAGGTTTTTCACAAGCCATAATGAAGATCCCGCCTGCGTAAGCAGGCAGTGAAGCATGTCAGCATGTGTACGTGTGGATCTGAGCGAGAGGAAGATAACATGCCCAGAGAAAAGACAATGAAGGTGGTATTTGCATTTCCAACTACCACAATGGCAATGAAAATGGAAGCAGCTGCAAAAGCAAAAGAGGCTCCGGGACGTCTGATCCCGGTTCCAAGGCAGATCAGCGCAGGCTGTGGAATGGCCTGGTGCGCACCGGTTGCGGACAGAGTTTCTCTGGAGCAGCTGATCGCTACGGAACAGATCGTAACAGAGGGCTGCTATGAGCTGTTATTATAAAGGAGGCTGGATAATATGAGACAGATCATTAAAAACGGAACTATAGTCACAGGAAGCGGAAGTTTTCCTGCAGATATCCTCATTGATGGGGAAAAGATCGCGGCTACAGGTACAGCTGAAGAGATTAAAAACTGGCACAGCCGGGAGATAAGGAGATCGATGCATCTGGATGCCTGATTTTCCCTGGATTTATTGATGCACATACCCATTTCGACCTGCATGTGGCAGGAACTGTAACAGCAGATGATTTTGCTACCGGTACAAAGGCTGCTTTAAAAGGCGGTACTACTACCATTATCGATTTTGGAACCCAGTATCCGGGAGAAACACTGGCAGAAGGCTTAAAGAACTGGCATGAAAAGGCAGATGGAAAGTGTTCCTGCGATTACAGCTTCCATATGTCTATTACAGACTGGAACCCTTCTGTTTCCAAAGAAGTCCAGGATATGATGGATGAAGGAATTACTTCTTTTAAACTGTATATGACTTATGATACCCAGGTAGATGATAAGACCTTATTTGAGATCTTACAGAGATTAAAAGAGACTGGCGGTATCACCGGTGTACACTGTGAAAACAGCGGTATGATTGCAGCTTTACAGGAAGAAGCAAAGGCAGCAGGAAAATGGGTGTTTCCAGCCATCCAAAGACCAGACCGGTAGCTGCGGAAGCAGAAGCAATTGGAAGACTGTTACGTCTGGCAGAAGTAGCAGATGTTCCTGTAGTTGTAGTGCATCTGACCTGTAAAGAAGGATATGATGTGATTGCACAGGCCCGCAAGAGAGGACAGAAGGTTTATGTGGAGACCTGTCCACAGTATCTGCTGATGGATGACAGTCTTTATGAACTTCCTGGCTTTGAAAGTGCAAAATATGTGTGCGCGCCGCCTTTAAGAAAGAAAGAAGACCAGGACTGCTTGTGGAAAGGTCTGGCAGACGGTACCATCCAGACTGTTTCTACTGACCACTGCAGCTTTACCACAGAGCAGAAGAAGTTAGGAGAAGGCGACTTTACCAAGATCCCAGGCGGTATGCCGGGTGCTGAGACAAGAGGGACTTTGATCTATACTTACGGTGTAGATAAGGGTCGTATCACAAAAGAAGATATGTGTCGCGTTCTGTCTGAAAATCCTGCAAAACTGTATGGCTTATACCCGAGAAAGGGCGTGATCGCTCCAGGAAGTGACGCAGACCTTGTGATCATGCGTACAGGTGTAGAAGATGTGATCACAGCCAAAGATCAGGTCCAGAATGTAGATTATGCACCATTTGAAGGTACAAAAGTGACCGGAAGAGTGGAAAGCGTGTTCTTACGTGGACTTCAGGCTGTAAAGGACGGAAAAGTGGTAGAAGAGAAGAAGGGCGAGTTCCTGAAGAGAGGAAAATATGCTCTGTAAAATAGAGTGAGTGAGAAAACGGGCTCTGGCAGCTGACTAATGTGGCTGCCGGGCCCGTTTTTGTTATGGCAGTTGACTTTCCCGCCAGGCGGGGTTCCAATGCTATATTTATCTCACTTTCGTAAAATTCCTCGCAAATCATAGATTGCATGCCGTGGACATTTCACTGCACACATACCGCAGCTTAAGCAGGATGCTTCATCAATCACTGCGCAGTTGTCTTCTACGTGGATGGCACTGGCAGTACAGGTCTTTTCGCAGATGCCGCAGCCGATACAGCTGACGGCACAGACACCTTTGCGTCTTTGCCTTTATCTTTGTTGGAACATTTAACAGCAATGGTATTGGCACAGTCGTGTAAGTGGATGATGTGCTGAGGACATTCTCTGGTGCAGCGTCCGCAGGCGATACATTTTTCTTCATCTACTTCAGCTACGCCATGTTCATTCAGATGGATGGCACCGAATTTACAGCTTTCTACATTTTCCGCAGGCGATACAGCCATAGGAACAGCTGGAGCCTTCTGTTACATGACATCCGCCGTTGCAGGCTACAAAAGCAGAACGATATGGAAATTTCTTTTAACAGCCATGATTAGAATCTCCTTTCATAAGGTGTTCCTGAAATTGGAAGGCTGTAGCGGCGTTCTCCGTCACAGCGATAGTAAGCGTCTGTAATGGCCGGAGCAGTAGGGATAGAAGTGATCTCTCCGATACCGATGGCTCCGCAGGCTACATTCAGACCAGGTTTGTCAATAACAATGGCTTCGATCTCAGGTACTTCATGAGCGCGGAAGAGACCTAAAGAACCATATTTTTCAATAGGCTTGCAGTTGTCATCAATTGGATAACGCTCTCTTAAAGCATATCCCATGGACATAACGACACCGCCCTCGATCTGGCCTTCGCAGGATAATGGGTTTACTGCCTTACCTACATCATGGGCAGCAACCATTTTCTCGATCTTCTTGGTCTTTGGATCGACGATGCACATCTGGGTAGCATAACCGTAAGCTACGTGGGATACAGGGTTTGGTACGTCAGCTCCTAACGGGTCTGTCTTTGCAAGGTATTCACCGTAGAATACCTGTCCCTTCAGGTCATCTAAGGAATGATGTTCGCTGGCATTCTTTGCTTCCATTACCTTTTCGCAGGCACGGCGGCAGGCTTCACCGGTAACCAAAGTCTGGCGGGAACCGGAAGTATCACCGGAGTCAGGTGCGATCCAGGTGTTGCTCCGCTCATATACGATCTGGTCTCTTGTCAGGTCAGTATTTGTAACTATCATCTGTACCAGGACGGTACCAAGTCCCTGTCCAATACAGGAAGCACCGGTATAGATGTGCAGTTTTGCGTCATCTTCTACGATTAGTTTTACACGGCCCCAGTCAGGGATACCAACGCCGACACCGGCATTCTTCATAGCACAGGCAAGACCAACGGCTTTACCAGAAGCTACAGCAGCGTCATATTCTTCTTTACAGCTTCCAGTGTTTCAACCAGACCGGTGGAATTATCTACGATCTGACCGTTTGGAAGAACGCCGCCCGGACGGATGGCATTGCGGTAGCGGATCTCCCAAGGAGTGATACCGATCTCATCTGCCATCATGTTCAGAAGAGTTTCTACTGCAAAACAGGTCTGTGTTACGCCGAAACCGCGGAAAGCACCGGCTGGCGGGTTGTTTGTATAATAAGCAGTTCCCTCAATCTCAAAGTTTTCATAAGCATAAGGACCTGCAGCGTGGGTACATGCACGTTCCAGAACAGGACCGCCAAGGGAAGCGAAAGCACCTGTATCAGAAGCAACTTTTGCCTTAACGCCCATGATCTTACCGTTTTCATCACAGCCCATGGTGAAATCCATAACAAAGTGATGACGCTTTGGATGTACCAGGAGAGACTCTGCTCTTGTAAGGCTTACTTTACAGCACGGCCTGTGCAGTAGGTCATCAGTGCAGCGTGATGCTGAACGGACATATCCTCTTTGCCGCCGAAACCGCCGCCAACTAAGGCATTCTGTACCTTGACTTTTTGCTTCCTAACAGTCTGGTACATTCGTGAAGGGTAGTATGGGAAGACTGGTCAGTAGTGATCAGGAACACATCGCCGTCACTGTCCATATAGGAAACAACACATTCCGGTTCCAGGAAAGCATGCTCAGTCCACGGAGTCTCAAAGTGATGGGAAATAACGTGTGCTGCATGTTTGATGGCTTCCTCAGCATTGCCGCGACAGACATGTTTGTAAGCCTGTACATTGGAAGTTTCCTCATCATATACTAAAGGTGCATCTGGTGCAGCTGCTTCTTCAATGTTGTGGATAGCCGGAAGTACCTCATACTCAACTTTTACCAGTTTCTTTGCTTTCTCCAGAGTTTCTCTGTCTTCAGCAACCACCAGGGCAATGGCATCTCCCAGATAATGGGTCAGACCGCCTACCGGGATCAGTGTATATTGGTCATGCTTTAAGTGTCAACCAGATTTTCACCAGGAACATCTTCTGCAGTAAGTACAGCCACAACACCAGGAAGTGCTTTTGCTGCAGAAATATCAATAGAAAGCACACGAGCTCTTGGATATTTGCTTCGTACAGCAGAGCCATAGCACATGTTGTCAAAATAGAAGTCGTCCGGATATTTGCCATATCCTAAAACTTTTCTTCTACGTCCAGACGATGGACTCTGGAACCGATCTTCCAGTCAGTTGCGCTGTCTTCCGGGATAATTCCTTCACGTTTGATCTTGGCTGCCAGACGGATCGCAGCAATGATCTTTACATAACCGGTACAGCGGCAGTAGTTGTTGCGGATGGCATAGCGTATCTCAGCTTCTGTCGGATCTGGATTTTTATCTAACAGTGCTTTGGTACACATAACCATGCCAGGGATACAGAAACCGCACTGTACAGCACCTGCTTCCCCGTAAGCGTAGGTGTAAACTTTGGATTCCCAGTCAGTAAGGCCTTCTACGGTAATAATGTTGCGGCCCTCTAAGGTGTCCGTGGTAGGCACACAGGCGCGACAGGTTTCACCGTCAATGATAACGGTACAGGCACCGCAGGCACCCTGACTGCATCCGTCTTTACGGAAGTCAGTTTCAGCTCGTCACGCAGGAACCGTAACAGGGACTGCTTACGTGTAGTTGTCACAGACTTGCCGTTTACAAAGAATGTAGACATATGTATAATCTCCTTTCAAGGTAGGAACAAATAAGTTGTTAAAACGAATAATAAACCGACCATTTATACTTTTATTTTATCATAAAATAAACAAAAGCAACAACAATCTCAAAAAATTTATGTATGAACAAAAATTGTAAGCGCTTATTTCAAGGGAGAATAACGAAAATCCCCGGTTTTGAAGATAACGTAAGTCACCTTCAGAAATCGGGGATGTAATTGGTAAAATATGGAAAAATTATTTTTGTGGGAGAAAAACTATTTCTTTTGGGGTCCGGACGTTCTGCACGAAGCTGGTCTGTCAGCTGCTCGATCATCTGCATTTTCATATACACATCAAAGGAAAGTTCACAGATAAAGGAAAATAATTTCAGGTAATCCTGGTCGCCGTCTTCCTCAGAAACATCCTGGAATGTATCCATTGCTTTCTGGAATTTAGAGGCGATATCTGTTTTAATAGAGGACATTTCACTTTCTTCTAATGTAAATACTTCTCTGTAAATGTCTTCCAATGAAAGACTGGAACCATGACCTGTAAAATGTTTGGCGGTGATAGGCTTAAACAGTTCTTCAATATCCCTGAAAGATAACAGGCTCTTAAAATAGTAGATAAAGATCAGCATGAGCATGTGTTCTTTGGAATATTTCTTTTAACAGGTGGTGGGAGAAGATTATTTTTGCGTAATTATTGATCATAGTCTTGGTAAGGACCTTGTCTTCTTCATACCGTCTGGTGTTCTTTAAATGTTCTTCCATAAAGGTTGTGACCTGATCCATATACAGGTCAATATTGGGGATCTCTTCTGGTTGTACGTGGGTCTGTCTGTCAAGATAGGCGAAAAGATCCTGAAGCCGTTCTTCATTTGTTTTCATTAAAAGTCACCTCGGTTTATATTGTAACATTGCTATATATATTATATAGTATTGAATACTATATGACAAGAATAAAATGTTGATGATTTTTGAATGAAATGGTTTATAATGTTTCGATGTAACGTTACTTTAATAAGTTCACGCGTAAAACAGCTAAAGAAGTGAAGGTAAAATACACATAATATTAAGAGCAACTTAAAAATACACTGTAAAAACAAATAAAACAAAACAGAAAAATAAAGATTAATAAAATAAATTGCACAAAACTATTTGACATATATCATTGGCAATGCTATAATTCATTTAACATCATTATTAATAATATTAGAGATAATATTAAAAGGAGGAAGATATATGAAGAAGAGAGCAATGGTGATGGCAGTGGCAGCTATGATGGCAGCCGGAGCACTGACCGCATGCGGAGGCGGTTCCAAGGATACCGCAGGTACAGCTGACACAAAAGCCGCTGAAGAGACCAAGGCAGAGGAAAAGAGCGAGGAGACCAGTGCGGAAGCATCTGGCGAGAAGCAGGTATTCCCGGCTGGTACAGTAACTGTATATGCAATGGGTAACCCGCAGTACAGACAGCAGTGGTTTGAGACCTGGCTGGACAACCACAGAGACATCGCTCCGGATGTTAAGATCGAGTTTGTACAGACCAAGGGTACCGCTGATATCCGTGAGAAGATCACAATGACCGCACTTTCCGGTGCTACCGATGACCTTCCGGATGCAGCTATGTTAGACCCTGTTACCATCCAGGACCTTGCAAAGGCAGGTTTATTAAAGGATGAGACAGAGTACCTGACCCCACTTATTGACAAGATGGTAGATGGTGCAACTACAGATGCAACCATCAGCGGTCACATCTATGCACTGCCTGACTCTGTAAGACCTCAGGTTCTGTTCTACAACAAAGCTATTTTCGATGAGTATGGCATTGATCCAGAAATGATGAAGACTATGGACGGCTATATCGAAGCTGGACGTCAGTTAAAGGAAAAGAGCAACGGAGAAGTTTACTTATCTTATATCGATCCTACCAGCAAGACCTGGAGATACTGGGGACGTCGTGGTTTAATGCCATCTGCAGGTGCTAAGATCTGGGATGAGAACGGTGAAGTTGTGATCGGTTCTGACGAAGGAACCAAGAAAGCTTTAGGCGCTCTTGATACTATGAATACAGAAGGACTTCTGTTAAAGACCACCATCATGGAGCCGGCTCTGTATGATGCAATCAACAAAAGCAGGTTGCTACTTTCTGCATCGGCGCTTTCTGGGATGAGTTCATGCGTAAGAACTGTGAAGCTACCAAGGGTGACTGGAGAGTTATGTCCGCACCTGAATTTGAGGGTGTAAACAAGGCAGGTGCTCCTGTTTCCCAGTACATGGGTATCATTGAAAAGGTGACAATCCTTATTCCGAACTGTTCCGTATGATGTGGTATGATTTCACCTTTGACGGAGCTGCAAAGAAGAGTGGGTTAAGTCCATGGAAGAGCAGAATGCTCCTTATTCCAACCCTGTTTCCAAGGAACTGTTACAGTCTGACTTCTGGAAAGAACCATCCGATTTCTACGGCGGAATGTCCTTCCGTGAAATGGAAGGTAAGTGCCTGGAGAATGGCGCAGAGAACCTGGTTGTAACTCCTCAGGATGCTGAAGCAGATGAGATCATTTCTGCAGAGTTAGAGAACTATGTTGCAGGCAACCAGACCATGGATGAAGCAATTGCAAACATGGACAAGAACTTAAAGGCTAAGATCGGAAAAGCCGAGATCGTTAAATAATCTATTTATAAACAGCCAGGCGGTTTACTGACAGAAGACCGCCTGGCGTAACTAAAGGAGGAGGTAGAACATGCTTAAGGCACTGAAAAGTATAAAGCTCCTATCTGTTTATTCTGCCCTTTTTATCCTGTTTTTCGTATTCCAGCTGGTTCCTACCATCTGGACATTCTACATCAGTTTTACTGACTGGAAGGGAATTGGGGATCCGGAATTTTCCGGTCTGGGCAATTACAAGAAAATGATGGTTGACAACATGTTCTGGGAGTCACTTGGAAATACAGTTGTCTATTGGCTGACAGGCCTCGTCTTTATTTTATTCTGTGCACTGTTGATCGCATGTCTGTTAAACAGCCGTTTTTAAAGAGCAACAGCGCAAGAGCATTTTTCAAAACAGCTACATTCCTGCCAAATATCTGTGCAGCCATCGCTATGGGACTTATTTTCCGTATGCTGTTTGATGAAAATGTAGGTCTGTTTAATGAACTGCTTACCATATTTGGTGGCAGTAAGATCCCGTGGCTTACAAGTACCACGTATTCCAAGATCCCTGTTATCATCCTGAATGTGTGGAGATATACACCATGGTTTACCATGATCCTGTTATCCGGTCTTTGAACATTTCAAAAGATTACTATGAGGCAGCAACTGTAGATGGAGCAACCGGACTTCAGCAGTTCTGGTACATCACACTGCCATCCTTAAAGAATATTTTATTCTTCTGTTCCGTGACTCTGACTGTAGATATGTGGAAACTGTTCAATGAGTCCTATATCCTGCCAGGTCCTGGTACATCCAATACATCCCTGTTCCAGTACATGTATGAGTCTGGTTTCAATGTATTTAATATGGGATATGCATCTGCTATTGGCGTAGTACTGATCCTGATCCTGATCGTTATATCTGTGATCCAGTTTATCGTGCGTCATAAGCAGGGAGAAATTTAGGAAAGGAGAACCGACATGAACCATAAAAGCAATGTCTTCCGCGATCACATATGGGGTACTGGTGCTGATCACTATTGTATGTCTGTTCCCTATTGTATGGATGTGCCTGATCTCTATCAAAGACATTTCTGAAAGCATTACCGGCTTTAACTCAATTCTTGTAACTCATCCTACACTGGGCAATTTCAAACGTCTGTTTGAGATGATCCCTGTAGGCCAGAATACATTTAACAGTGTATTTACCACCATTATGGGTACTGTAACTTCCCTGTTTTTCTGTGCACTGGCAGGTTTTGCTTTTGCAAAGTATAAATTCCGGGAAAGACAGTTTTATTCTATTTTGTAATTGCTACCATGCTGGTACCGCCGGAAGTTGGTTCTGTACCACTGTTCATCATCATGAAAAAGTGGGACTGATCAACAGCCTCTGGTCTTTAGTTATCCCAAGAATTGCAACAGCAGTTGGTATCTTCTACATGAACCAGTATATCACCGATGTTCCGGATGAACTGGTAGAAGCAGCCAGAATTGACGGCTGTACGGATTTTGGTATCTTTATGAAGATCATCCTTCCGGTTATCAAGCCGGCTATGGCTTCCTGGGGTGCGATCACACTGATCGCAAGATGGAATGACTTCTTCTGGCCATTACTTTACTTAAGAAAACAGGCAAAATACACATTGATGGTAACCATTTCCTTACTGCCAGTCAGTGAAGGTTTGTCTACACCATGGCCTGTTATCCTTGCAGGTACCACATTAGTTATCATTCCTATCATTATACTGTATCTGATCCTGGAACGTTTCCAGAAAGCAGGTATGATGGAAGGTGCTGTAAAGGGCTAAATAATGAAAATGACCGATCTTTATTAAAGGGTTCGGAGAAAATAAGAACAGAATGCCGTGTTTCAGGCTGTATGGAGAACGTCTGGAACATGGCATTTTGTGTTTAGGGAGAACATTTGTTTTGTGCCTGCTTGCAGGATAGGTACAGGGATGTTATAATGACTCCAGAGAAAAAAGGCGGTAATAATATGAGCATTTATGATACATTAAATCCAAAACAAAAGAGGCAGTCTTACATACAGACGGCCCTCTTCTTATACTGGCAGGCGCCGGTTCCGGAAAGACAAGGGTCCTGACCCACAGGATCGCTTATCTGATCGATGAATGTGGGGTAAATCCATGGAACATTATGGCGATCACTTTTACCAATAAAGCAGCCGGGGAAATGCGGGAACGTGTGGATGACTTGGTTGGTTTTGGGGCAGAGAGTATATGGGTCAGCACCTTCCATTCTTCCTGTGTGCGCATCCTGCGCCGTCATATTGAAAGTCTGGGCTATACCACCAGTTTTTCCATTTATGACAGTGATGACCAGAAGACCCTGATGCGTCAGGTGTTTAAGGCAATGAATGTTGATACCAAACAGTTTAAAGAACGGTCTGTCCTGGCAGCTATTTCTTCTGCAAAGGACAAGCTGATCACTCCGGAAGAGTTTCTGTTAAATGCAGGAGCGGATTTCAGGGAAAAGAGATCTATAAAGAATACCAGAAGCAGCTGCGCAAAATAATGCCCTGGACTTTGATGACCTGATCGTTAAGACCGTAGAACTGTTCCAGAATAACCCGCAGGTACTGGACTATTACCAGGAACGTTTTAAATATATCATGGTAGATGAGTATCAGGATACCAATATGGCCCAGTTTAAGCTGGTAAGCCTCCTGGCTTCCAAGTACCGCAATCTCTGCGTAGTGGGTGATGATGACCAGTCTATTTACCGGTTCAGAGGTGCGGATATCCAGAACATCTTAAGCTTTGAGCATACATTTCCAGGTACAAAGGTGATCAAACTGGAGCAGAATTACCGTTCTACCCAGAATATCCTGGATGCGGCAAATGGAGTGATCCGTCATAACTTCGGACGAAAGGATAAGACTCTGTGGACAGCCAACGGTGAAGGAGACAAGATCTTATTTAAGCAGTTTGATACAGCAAGGGATGAGGCGGATTTTGTAGCCCGCCAGATCCGTGACAGTTCATATTCCTATCAGGATCAGGCAGTGCTTTACAGGACCAATGCACAGTCACGACTGATAGAAGAGCGGTGTATTTTCTATAATATCCCTTACAGACTGGTGGGAGGAGTCAACTTCTATCAGAGAAAAGAAATCAAGGATGTACTGGCGTATTTAAAGACTATTGCAAATGGAGTGGATGACCTTTCCGTGATCCGTATCATTAATGTGCCGAAACGGGGATCGGAGCTACCACCATTGGAAGAGTAACTGCTTTTGCATCGGAACACGGAATGAGCTTTTATGATACTTTAAAAGAGGCAAAACAGATCCGGGTATCGGTAAGGCGGCAGAAAAGATCAGCCGTTTTATTGCCCAGATGGAAGCCTTCCGGGCGATGGCACATTCAGAAGAGTACTCTATTAAAGATCTGATCGATCATATTCTGGAAGATACGGGTTATGAAGAGGAACTTCAGGAAGAGGGCGAGATCGAGGCCCAGACCCGTCTGGAAAATATTGAGGAATTGATCAACAAAGCAGCTGCCTACGAAGAAGACAGTGAACATCCTACGCTGGATGAATTTTTGGAGCAGGTGGCACTGGTTGCGGACATTGACAATGTAGATGACTCGGAAGACAGGGTAACCTTAATGACCCTTCACAGTGCCAAGGGCCTGGAATTTCAAAGGTCTATTTAGTAGGTATGGAGGACGGGCTTTTCCGGGAATGATGTCCATTATGTCTGGTGATAAGACAGAAATGGAAGAAGAGCGCAGGCTTTGTTATGTAGGTATCACCCGGGCAAAGAAGGAACTGGTGCTCACAGCAGCCAGACAGCGCATGGTAAACGGAGAGACCAGATGGTCCAAGCCAAGCCGCTTTATTAATGAGATCCCGCCGGAACTTTTAGATACGGATAAATTGCAGCCGGTCCTTGGAAAAGGAAAGCAGGATGACTTTGACGAGTCAGGACTTCCATGGAACCAGGACACTAAAAGCGGTGTCAGCCGGTTTGGAATGGGATATAATGCCTATGCTTCTAAAACAGCATCACCAACGGGAAGCAGTAAAAGTTCTGGAATGGGCGGTTTTGGCAGCAGCATGCAAAGCTTAGAGCCAAAGAAAAGCCGGGCTTTGGAAAGACATTTACAGTCCAGAAAGCAGCATCCCTTGACTACAAAGAAGGGACCGTGTAAAACATGCAAAATTTGGCGAAGGAACTGTAAAAGAGATCATAGACGGGGCAAGGGATTATGAAATCACGGTAGAGTTTGACAAAGAGAAGAAGATGTTAGCGGATTTGCAAAGCTGGAACGTGTCTGAAAACAGTAGTAAAAGTAAGAGTTTATGGTATACTAAATAACAAGGAAAATAAGTGCAGAAAGGATGGACCTGCTATGAACAGATTTGACAGAGAAAGATGGGATACCATGGGAAAAGAGGCTTTAAGCCGTGTAGAAGAACTGATGAATACCAGCCGTATCAACGAACTGATCCACAAGAGAGAAGAAGATGAAAAGAAAAAGAACTGTATTCTCTGGGTACTGGCTATTATCGGTGCAGTAGCAGCAGTAGCAGGTATTGCATACGCAGTTTACCGTTTCTTTACCCCTGATTATCTGGAAGATTTTGAAGACGATTTCGATGATGACTTCGACGATGACTTCTTCGAGGATGAAAAGGCAGAAGAGAAGAAAAGCGAAAAGAAAGAAGAGAGGGCTGAGGAAAAAGCTGAATAAAATAAGAAAGAAGCCATAACAGGTGTAAAATCTTATAATTTAAAAGCGTGTCTCATATAAAAGGGACACGCTTTTCTTAGGTATAGGTTGCTATTCGGGCATATTTGTGATAAATAAGTGATAGACTGAAATATTTAAAGTGACAGAATACAAAATAAGGAGTAGAAAAGTGAAAAAGGCGAGATTTACGAAGCGATTGTAGAAAAGGTAGAATTCCCAAACAAAGGTATTGTTCATGTAGGCGAGGAAAAAGTGATCGTGAAAATGCCATTCCTGGACAGAAAATACAGTTTGTGATCAATAAAAAGAAATGGAAAATGTGAAGGACGGCTTTTAGAAGTGTTAGAAGCCTCTGAACTGGAACGAAAGGAAGGCGCATGTCCTCATTTTGGCGTATGCGGCGGCTGTCTGTACCAGAGCCTTCCATACGAAGAACAGTTAAAGATCAAAGAGGGACAGATCAAATCACTTTTAGACAGTGTGTGCAAGTCCTATGAATTTGAAGGTATCAAGGGAAGCCCCATTTCTGACGGCTACAGAAATAAAATGGAATTCTCTTTGGTGATGAATATAAGGGTGGTCCCCTGGCGCTGGGAATGCACCGCAGAGGCAGTTTTATGACATTGTAAATACCCGCAGTGTCATATTGTCCATGAGGATTTCCGTAAAATATTAACAGCTACCTTAGAGTATTTTACAGAAAAAGGCATGGGCTATTACAGAAAGCTGCAGCATGAGGGCTATTTAAGACATTTGCTGGTGCGTAGAGCTGTTAAGACAGGTGAGATCCTGGTAGCTTTGGTTACTTCCGGACAGACCGGCAAAGAAGGAATGCCACAGTCCTTAGAAACAGAAAAAGTGTTATTGGAAGAGTGGAAGAAAACACTGTTAGCTCTTAAAATGGAGGGAAGTTTTGCAGGTATCCTTCATATCCGCAATGATACTCTGGCAGATGTGGTACAGAGCGATGAAACTACAGTTCTTTATGGAAAAGGCTATTTCTATGAAGAATTGTTGGGCCTGAAATTCCAGATCACCCCATTTTCCTTCTTCCAGACCAATTCTCTGGGAGCAGAGGTGCTTTATGAGACAGCCAGAGGTTATGTAGGAGAAACAAAGGATAAAGTAGTTTTCGACTTATACAGCGGAACCGGAACCATTTCCCAGATCATTGCACCGGTAGCAAAGAAGGTAGTAGGGTGGAGATCGTAGAAGAGGCAGTAGGCGCAGCAAAGGAAAATGCAGAAGCAAATGGTCTGCATAACTGCGAATTTATTGCCGGAGATGTATTAAAGGTGATCGATGAGATAACCGAAAAGCCAGACCTGATCATCTTAGATCCGCCAAGAGACGGCATCCATCCAAAGGCATTAGACCGTATCATTAATTTTGGTGTGGATCATCTGGTCTACATTTCCTGTAAGCCAACCAGCCTGGTAAGAGATCTGGTGATTTTACAGGAGAGAGGTTATAAGCTGGAAAGGGCAGTAGCTGTAGACATGTTCCCGGCAACTGCTAACTGTGAAACCGTAGCAAAACTGATCCGTGTAAAATAATCCGGTTATAAAAGGGGTTACATTATGAAACTTCTGTTCCGTCAACGCTTCTTTTCCTGGTTTGACAGCTATGATATTTATGATGAAAATGAGAATACTGTATACACAGTGAAAGGTCAGCTTTCCTGGGGACACTGCCTGAAGATATATGATGTGGCCGGCCGTGAAGTGGGGACAGTGAAAGAGCGGGTATTTACTTTTCTGCCAAAGTTTGAGCTGTATGAAGGTCCGCAGTACATAGGCTGCCTCAGCAAGGAATTTTCGTTCTTAAAGCCGTGTTACAATATTGATTTTAACGGCTGGGAGATCCAGGGAAGTTTTATGGAGTGGGACTATACGATCGCGACGTCCGATGGGCGGAAAGTGGCAGTGATCTCCAAGGAACTGTTCCATATGACGGATACCTATATACTGGATATTGCGGATCCGAAAGATGCCCTTCATGTGCTGATGTTTGTGCTGGCCATTGATGCGGAGAAATGTTCCAGAAACAGGCATTAAAAGCGGTTTAGAATAAAATTACAGAAGATAAAACGAGGTGTAGAATGGAATTGGCGGTGCTGACACTGTTTGCAGTGCTTTTGATCGGTGCGCTGGCGGCAGGTGTCCCTATTTTGTATGCCCTGATAGCAGGTCTGATCCTGTTTTCGGCATACAGCTTGAAATGTGGATTTACCCTGGAACAGACGGGGAAAATGTGTTTAAAAGGCGTAAATACAGTAAAAATGTGCTGATCACTATGACGATCATCGGAGTTCTTACAGGGTTATGGAGATCATCAGGAACGATCCCGGCTATTGTTGGCTATTGTGTGCAGCTGATCACACCTTCCGTATTTTGCTGCTTACCTTTTGTTAAATAGCCTGGTATCTTTCTGATCGGAACTTCCTTTGGAACGGCAGCCACTATGGGAGCCATCTGTATTGCCATGGCCCAGGCAATGGATATAAGCCTTGCCCTTGCAGGCGGAGCAGCTATATCCGGCGCCTTTTCGGGGACCGGTGTTCGCCTGTATCCACCAGCACTCTGCTTGTGGCAGAAGTGACCCATACGGATATGTATAAAAATATACCGAAACTGATGAAAGATTCTATCGTTCCTTTGTGATGTCCTGTGTGGCATACCTGGTAATGGGATGGCTGCAGTCTGCTTCCGGCAGTGCGGCAGCAGGAGCAGGGAGCTGTTTTCAAGAGAATTCCGTATGGGACTGATCCCTCTGATCCCGGCAGCAGCCATTTTATTTTAGCAATATGCAAAGTAGAAGTGAAAAAGGCTATGGCAGTGAGTATTTTTCTGGCATTTGTGATCTGTCTGGTCTACCAGCATCGTCCTCTTACGGAAACTTTATACTCTATGGTATTTGGCTATGTTTCAGAGGATGCCCAGATCAGTAAAATGCTAAATGGGGCGGCATCCAGTCCATGATAAAAGTGGTAGCTGTAGTGTGCCTGTCTTCCTGTTATTCCGGTATTTTGAGAAAACAGGGCTTTTGTTGCCTTTACAGGAAAAGATCATAAAAGCAGGAGAAAAGCTGGCGCCTTTGCCGTTGTACTTCCGGTTTCTGTGATCGCCTGTGCAGTGTCCTGCAACCAGTCGCTGGCTACACTGGTAACAGAGCAGCTTTGTAATAAGCTGGTGACAGATCAGGAGAAAATGGCCATGTATCTGGAAGACGGTACCATTGTGATCGCACCGCTGATTCCATGGTCCATTGCAGGCGCTGTTCCTTTAGCTTCTATGGGAGCACCTGGGACTGCGCTGTTTGCAGGGTGTTATCTGTATGCCCTTCCTTTATGGAGGCTGATCACAGACTGTTTTACACGGGAAAACAGAAGGTATAAAGTGTATTGGTTTGATTGGGGAAAACATGAAAAGGAAGTAAAAGTCATGGCACAGGATTTGACAAAGGGAAATCCATTTTCCGTAATCTTAAAATTTTCACTGCCGGTTATCGGTGGTAATCTGTTTCAGTTATTTTATACTCTGGCAGATACAGTGATCGTAGGCAGGACGCTGGGAGCAGACGCTTTGGCAGCAGTTGGTTCTACGGCGATTGTTATTTATCTGGTACTCTGTTTTATCTAGGGTATTACCGGCGGTTTTGGTATCTGTCTGGGACACAGGTTTGGCGCAAGAGATGAAAAGGAATGCGTCGCAGTGTGGCAGTGTCTATTATTCTATGTGTTTTTCTCACTGGTTATCATGGCGATCTGCTGCGGCCTGGCTCATCAGATCCTGTACTGGCAGAAAACACCGGAAAAGATCTACGATATGGCTTATGATTATATGTTTGCTGTATTGTTAGGAACCGGTGCGACTATCTTTTATAACATGATATCCAATATTCTTCGTGCATTGGGAGACAGCCGTACACCCCTGGTTTTCCTTGTATTTTCCTCTCTTTTAAACATTGTCCTGGATGTAGTATTTATTGTCCCGTTTAAAATGGAGTAGCAGGAGCTGCCTGGGCAACGGTACTCAGCCAGCTTTTATCAGCAATATTATGTACAGTGATAGGCGTGAGAAAATTCCTCATACTTAGACTGAAGAAAGAAGATTTTCAAAATCTTGGTTCTGTGATAAAACTCACATGAGTATGGGATTTCCTATGGGATTTCAGATGTCTGTTATGTGCATCGGCCAGCTTGCCATGCAGGGAGCCGTTAATGCACTGGGAACAGAGGCAATTGCCGGATATACGGCAGCGACGAAAGTGGATCAGTTTTCTGTACTTATGAATGCAGCTTTTGGTATCGCCATCTCCAACTATGTGGCCCAGAACTATGGTGCCGGTCTGTGGGACCGTATCCGCAAGGGAACGGCAGCCTGCCTGCTTCAGACAAGCATTGCAAATGCTCTTATGTGTGTGATGATCATTTTCGGACGCCATCTGGTCGTGCCCATGTTTGTAACACAGCCCACAGCAGAGATCATCTGGTATTCTGATTATTATCTGATGACCGTAGCGCCTTTTACCTGCTTCTTGGAGTGCTGCAGATCTATCGTTCTGCCATCCAGAGTATGGGCAACAGCTGGACACCCTTTACAGCCTGTATCATTGAACTGATCTTTCGTATTACATCCACCACTGTGTTTGCAGGGATCATCGGTTATGTAGGGATCTGCTTTGCAACGCCCTTTGCATGGATCGGGGCGAGCGCATTGTTAGTGCCTGTGTACTGGCATGAAATATTAAAGAAGAAAAAGTAAATTCGGAAAAGAAAAGGACAGAGGTGATCAACCTTCTGTCCTTTTAGCTATTCATATTTTTTTTTTCTCATATTCAGCCAGCGCATATAAGGCCTCATTTGAAAGAGGAAAGAGCACTGCCAGATTAAAATAGTCATCAGTCCGATGCCAACATCTCCCAGATCCCACACCACTGTATAAGCCTGGATGCCGCCGATGAAGAGCATGATCAGGGCCAGGATCTTATAGAGAGTCTGCCACAGCCAGCGGTTTCCGAAAAGATAGGACACATTGGAACGGGCATAAAAGAGGATACCAAGGAAAGTGGAGAAACTGAACAGGGCCAGGATCACAGCTACGAAGATCACACCAAAGCTTCCCAGGTGGTAGTTCATGGCAGTCTGTAACAGCTCCATTCCCATAAGGCCACGGGTCAGTTCTTCCGGGACAAGGAGCAGGATAAAGGCAGTACAGCTGCAGATCACAATGGTATCAATAAATACGCCTAAAGCCTGGATCAGTCCCATTTTAACCGGTTCCTTTTCATCAGCAGCAGCTGCCGCGCAGGGAGCAGAACCGGAGCCAGCCTCGTTGGAGAAAAGACCACGTTTTACACCATTCATCAGTACAGCTCCAAAACCACCGCCTGCTACTGCACGAAGTCCGAAGGCTTCTTTAAAAATCCTGGAAAATACGCCTGGAAGCTGTCCGATATGGGTCACAATGATAAAAATCGTGATGATAAAATACATAGCCGCCATAACAGGAACAATGATATCCAGTGCCTTTATGGTGGCATTTTTGCGCAGCACGATAATGGCGGATAAGATCACCAGGATCACAGTGGTGATGATAGGTGGTACAGAAAAAGCATTTTCAAAGGCAGAGGCAACGGAGTTGCTGATCACCTGGCTGATGCCGCACCAGCATAAGAGTCCGGATAAGGCGAAGAAAACTGCAATCACAGAGTGGTTCAGTTTCTTTCCACGGACTTTTTCTGCATAATAGTGGATATAGTAAGCCGGACCGCCGTGATAGCCGCCGTACAATGAATCTTCCTCTTTATGGATCTGGGCCAGAGTTGCCTCGATAAAAGCAGTGGCAGAGCCTAAAATAGCGGAAAGCCACATCCAGAACACAGCACCTGCGCCGCCTGCAGAAACAGCAGCCACTACGCCCACCAGATTTCCCATACCAACCCGGGTAGCGGTAGATACGAAAAGAGTCTGTAACGGTGATAAGCTGTTGCCATTTCCTTTCTTTTCTGTCAGGGAACGCACCATATCCGGAAAAAGACGCACGGATACAAAGTTAGTACGGAAGGTAAAATAAATACCTGTTGGGATCAGAAGCAGTACCAGAAGAGGAATACCAATGGAAGTGCCTGAAAGGTGCAGTGTAACCAGATCTCCCCACAAAAAGTGGTAAACAGCTTCGATTATATGAACGATCATAAATTATCTCCAGTCATTTTCATTTTTGGACCTGTTAAAACGTTGAAACGCACTTAAACGCTTTAAAGGGCCAGTCTAATTATTGTACACTGTTTTTGATGATTTGTAAAACTATAAAACAGTGGAAAATGTCTATTATTGGTAACTTCTTGCCGTTTCATGGTATACCCGGGTGATCTCCTGAAGGATATCCATATGGGTAAAGTCTTTTTTGTATACGATCTTGGTCTCACGCATCATACTTAAGTTTTCAATAGGAAGAACGGCCATTTTTCCTTTTTTCTGTTCTCTTGCGCAGGCACTCTGAGGCAGGATGGAAACGCCCAGTCCTTTTCGTACCAGGTCTTTTATAGTGGCGATATTGTCAACTTCCAGAGTGATGTTGAAATTGTCAATGGAGTCCCCGATGCTTTTTAATGTGGACTCAAAAAGCATGCGTGTATCAGAAGTAGGAAGCCGCAGGATCATCCGTTCCTGTTTTAATTCTGATAAAGTGACCATGGCACGTTTGGCCAGAGGATGCCGGATGGACATAACACACACCAGATAATCGGTAGCTAACATCAGGGAACAGAGGGAATGCCCGGTTGGCGTTCCGTCCACAACAGCCAGATCGATCTCGTAATTATCCAACATATCATAAAGATTATTTATGGTATCCGTAATAATTGTTATTGAAAAATTATTATCAGCATTGCTGCAACGGGCCAGAACCTCCGTGATCAGGTTGCTTTCCGAGGTGTGGGTGATGCCGATGCGGACTTTGGTCAGCTGTTTTCTGGAATTATCGATCTCCGTCTCCATCTTTCCATACAGCGCTTTGATCCTTCGGGCATATTTTAAGACGATCTCACCTTCCGGGGTCAGCATTAAACTGCCTTTTCCTCGGATAAAAAGGGTGACTCCCAGTTCTTCTTCCAACTGATTGATATGATGGCTGACTGCCGGCTGGGTAAGGGAGAGAGAAGCGGCCGCTTTTGTAAAATTCTGGAATTCAGCTACTGCCAGCAGAGTTTCTATTTTTGAACCGAGCATGGTACCTCCTTATTGTGTATAATAAATAAAATTTATCATACATAAAAATAAAATAATTTGCTTTTATTATAAAACAGTATATCATATAGAAGCATGACACACAAGGAAAACGAGGGGGTTATAGCATGAAGTCATTTTATTTTACCATGCAACAAGCCAGGCATCGGTGGTCATTATCACCATTGCACTGATGCTGTTTGTTGGTTATCTTATGACCCGCATCACCAGAAAGTTTAAACTGCCAAATGTAACGGGGTACATTCTGGCAGGGATCCTTATGGGACCCTACTGTCTGGATATGGTGCCGGTGAAGGTCATAGATGGGATGGATTTTCTTTCAGATATCGCGCTTGCTTTTATTGCATTCAGCACAGGGGAATTTTTCCGCTTTTCCGTGTTAAAGAAAAACGGCTGGAAGGTGATCGTGATCACGGTTATGGAAGCGGTGCTGGCATCGGTATGTGTATTTGCAGTGGTTTATGGGGTGCTCCACTTAAATCTGGCATTTTCCATTGTACTGGCAGCTCTGGCATCAGCTACAGCTCCTGCGTCCACCATCATGACCATCCGTCAGACCGGAGCGAAGGGAGATTTTGTTGATACTCTTTTGCAGGTGGTGGCATTGGATGATGTGGTTGGTCTGGTGGAGTACAGTGCGGCTATTTCTATTGCGCTGGCAGCTCTTTCCGGGACTGGTGGTTTCCAGGTGGGAAATATCTTAAAACCGATCCTGATCAATGGGGCAGTACTGGTGTTAGGCGGTATTTTGGCTGGCTGTTAAAATGCATGATGCCAAAGAAAAATACAAAGACAACCGGCTGATCATATCGGTGGCAGCGCTGTTTGCTTTTGCGGGATCTGTTCTCTGGCAGATGTATCCCCTCTTCTGGGATGTATGTCCATGGGAACCATTTATATTAATTTATCTGATGATGATAAGCTGTTTAAACAGTTAAATTATTTCAGTCCGCCGATCCTGCTTTTGTTTTTGTACGGTCCGGACTTTCCTTCCGGTTAGATGCGCTTCTTAATCCCTCAGCAGGAGAAGACGGGGCTTCCCTTTAGTGATCGGAGTGGCATATTTCCTGACACGTATCATAGGAAAATACGCAGGTGCTTATTTAGGCTGTCTTGCAGTACATAAGAAAAACAGGTGCGCAATTATCTGGGGCTGGCACTGGTGCCTCAGGCAGGCGTAGCCATTGGTCTGGCGGCTCTGGGAGCAAGAACTTTAGGCGGTCAGATGGGGATTGATCTGCAGACCGTTATTCTTGCATCTAGTGTACTTTATGAACTGACGGGTCCGGCATGCGCAAAATTGTCCCTGTATCTGTCCGGATCCTATGGGGATATTGAACTGCCAAAAGAGGCGAAAGAAAAGATCCGGTGACCCGGTTGGAAATGCTGATCGAGCGGATCCATGAGATCCAGCAGGAAATACCGGAAACAGAAGAGAATATTTCTCCGGAAGAACAGGCATTTTGGAAGCTGCCAATGAGCAGTACGAAGCAGTGGGGTGCTGCGCAATCATTTAAGAGCAAGGAGGACGTATTGATATGGGACATATAACAGCAGAACTGACAAAGGGATGGATGATGGAAGGAATAGGAATGCAGGTGATCCTGCGGATCCTATTATCACTGGCGCTGGCGGCGATCATTGGATGTGAACGCTCCAGCAAGCGTCATTCCGCAGGTATGAGGACTTTATGCTGGTCAGTGTATCTGCTACAGCAGCCGTGCTCACAGATCTGTATCTGTCCAGTGAATTTTCTTTGGGATCCCTGTTATTTCAGGAGCGGCCGTTGTGGGCATTGCCATGTTAAGCGGCAATTCCATTCTTTTCAGTTCAAGAACCAGATCAAGGGACTGGGGCCGCAGGATCTTTATGGCACTTCTTTGTGGGATTTCCCTGTTCCCATCTGCAGAGCGTTATTTAAAGACCGTTCCAATCATTTTGAGGTGCATCTGGAATTAAAGAGCAGTTTCAAACTTCAGGATTTTGTAGCGACGATTCGTAAACTGGGGATCCGCATTGATGATATTGAGGCAAATCCGGCTTATTTAAATTCCGGTCTCAGCGTGTATACGGTTTCTCTGACTGTGGACAGTCAGGAACTGAAAAAAAAAAACACAGTGACATCATTGAAGCACTGCGCTCTCTTACATTTACTATATAGAAGAAATCAAATAAAAACGATTTGCCTACTACCCAAAGCAGGAAAAGTATTGTATAATTAACAGGTTAGCAATAACAGGAGGAATACCCAAGTGGTTGAAGGGTCTGGCTTCGAACACCAGTAGGTCGGTAGCACCGGCGCAAGGGTTCAAATCCCTTTTCCTCCGTAAATAAGAATGTGCCTTGGCACATTCTCGCGCCGAGCGCGGTCGCTTGCGACAAACTTCCTCATCGCGCGAGTGCGCATCGTTGGCAGGTCGTGCCTTTTTGTACTAGGGAGTTCCAACGGAATTTCCTAGTACATAAGCAGCCGCAGGAAATGCACCTTTGATGTGTTCCTGCGGCTGTTTTGCTATTATTTCAGATCACCGGTTACAGACTGGGGAATGGTAAACTCCACAGCTCCCATATAAGCCGGGGCTACCTCGGTCTCGTCAAAAATGACCAGATTTTTATCACCTTTAATCCTTTTCCTTTCCGGCATGCATGTCATAAAAGTCAGAGGAGTCGGCAGCCATCTGCTGTTTCATCTGTTCTCTTTATGTTGTCGCTGATGGCAGTGAGCATTTCCGGTTTGTTTTAAATAAATCAGAAAGAGAAATAATATCACCAGTGGTCTTATCAATGGTAAATACCTTGGTGTATTCGGTTCCGCTTGCCATCACAAGGGTGGTGTCAATGCGCAGGCACAGGTATCTGTCTGTGTCAGTTACTACCTTGTAAGTAGAAGTGAGAGTTGCCTTCTCCCTGGGATGCCCGAAGATCCTTTTCGTACTGGGCGATCAGTTCATTTGCGTAGTCTTCAATGGAGCGGTTTACAGCTTCCGGTGCAGAGTCTATTTCCGGAATATCCACTTTGGCTTCAAAATGATTGGTCTTATCTTCGTATGTACGTAAAGTGACCACTTTTGCAATGGCACCGATCACCGGCAGGTTTGTCATGGCATTGGCAATGGTTGGGCTTACGTTGGTGACAATGGCCAGAGCTACTACAGCAGCGGCAGCAGTAGTGCCGGTGGTGCGTAAAATACGGAAAAATGGGTTGTGTTTTTATTCATGGTTTTTCCTTTCTGGATACCTGACATGATACGTGCTTTTGCGGCTTCTGGAACGGGAATGTTGTTATATTCCTGCTTTAAAGACTCCAGTTTATCTAAATCATCAAAATATTCTAAATTACGATCCTGTTCTTTCATTAATATATGCTCCTTTCTTTTAAAACTGGCAGTGCCGTCTAAATGGATCCGAAGCTTTTTAACGACCGGTATAATCTTGCTTTTACGGTGTTTACATTTTCGGCTACCGCAAGGGCAATGTCCTCTAATTTCATATCTTCAAAATAGCGAAGGATGATGATGGTGCGGTTTTCCGGTTCCAAATGGTTCAGTGCTTCTTTTAAGTCAAATTCCTCATATGTATCTTCTGTTGCCGTTTCAGGAAGTTCCTCGGCAGGCTGCTCTTTGTCCGGCTTCGCAGCAGGTCCAGGCTTGTATTTACTACGATCCGGCACAGCCATGGAAAAAGTTTTTCTGTATCCTTTAAATTTTACACTGTGTAATGGCTTTACAGGCACTTTCCTGGACGATATCCAAAGCGTCTGCTTCGTTATGTACATAACTGTAGGCCAGGCGGTAAAGGCGCTCATATTGGTCAATGAGCATTTTTCCGTCTGCGCGGTTATTTGTTTTGTCTGATCAGAATGGTTCATGATATGTTCTCCTTTCATGTCTTACACTTATTAGACGCATGAACCGGGAAAAAAGTTGCAAAAGACATTATAATCTTCATAAAATTTACTGCAAGTCCTTAAGAAGTTCTTCATTGAGTTTTTCAGGGAATAATGTTATATTGGAAAAAGATAAGATACAGGGGATAGATAACTTGAAAGCGAGAACGAAAGGTGATAACCTTTCCTATGGCGGCCGTTTTATGGCAATGATGATCGGTATTCTCACCGGTCTTGGAAGCGGCTATTGTATATGGGGAAGAGAGCCTGAAAATACAATTGATCTGAAAGCAGTGGAAATGCCTGACTGGGTACAGCAGGATTTTTGCGGAAAAATATTTTTCCCGCCCGGATGTGACCCGCAGGCAGGTGAAAAATATTGTGATCCATTATGTGGGAAATCCGGGAACCAGTGCAAAGGCTACCAGAAACTATTTTGACGGTCTGGCAGACCAGGATGCACAGAAAGAGGGGTTTCTTCCAGCAGTCATTTTGTAGTGGGATTGGACGGGGAAGTGATCCAGTGCATTCCCATTGATGAGGTGGCATATGCCAATGCTCCCAGAAATGACGATACGCTTTCCATTGAAGTCTGTCATCCGGATGATACAGGCAAGTTTAATGATGCTTCTTATGAGTCAGTGGTGAAATTGACAGCATGGCTCTGCAAACAGTTAAAACTTAAAAGTTCCGATGTGGTCCGTCATTATGATATTAATGGAAAACAGTGCCCGAAGTATTATGTAGAAGATAAAGAAGCCTGGAAACAGTTAAGAGAAGATGTAAAAGAGCAGATGAAGGCAGATTAATGGAGCCGTCTTGCAAATGTCATTAGCACGATACATGGATCTGTAAAACTCTGTAAAAGCGGAGACGTCCCTATAATGGGAGCATCTCCGCTTTTCTTTCGTGGAATACTGTATAATAGCGGAAACCATATTCTTTTAACATTTCCCGGCAGAAGTCAAAGCCGATTCCTAAAGTTTCCGGCGTATGGGCGTCAGAGCCAATGGTGATCCCTTCACCGCCCAGTTCTTTATAGAGACGGAAAACATCAGCACATGGATTGGTGTTTCCAAGTCCATAGCGGATGCCGCCTGTGTTACATTCCAGGCATTTTCCATTTTCAATAAGAAGTTTTAAAGAGGACGGATATAGGGTTCGTAATCATTCCAGGAATAAAATTCATTTTATGGGGAGCATATCTTACAACATAGTCCAGGTGGCCAGGAGTCGAAAGTATCAAGGAGGTTTTGTACCCGCTTAAGGGATACTTCAAAAATGCACGAAATCCTTCTTTTCCCCGAAATGTTTCCAGTATTCCCTTTCATATGGATCCATCCGGTCTACGAAATGGCTGGAACCAAGGACAAAATCAAATTCCTTTCCCAAGGTTCTGGCAAAATCGTGGAGATACTCACCTACATGGTTTTGTAATCCTAATTCGATCCCTATATTTAAACGGATCCGTCCAGCGTATTCGTCCCGTATTTTGCGTAAACTTTCTATATAAGAAGGAATGTCTAACGTAAAATCGTCAGGACAGAATTCGCTGCCATAATCATGATGATCGGTAATACAGATCTCTTTCATTCCAAGGGAGATGGCTTTTCTAACTGATCCCGTACCGGGGTTTCGGAGTCTGCGGAAAATTCTGTGTGGAGATGGCAGTCATAAATGGCATCCATAGTGATATGCCTCCTTTTATCATATTGCGTTTGTATCCATAAAAGCACATATCTGCCCCACGGGGAGTGCGGCAGCTGTATTCGTCTCACATTATACTCATAAACTGCCACAATAACAAGTCTATGCCCCACCCTTCTATTGAGAAAATAAAAATGCGCTGAAAATTAATGGAATTTATGAGAGAAAATAGTCAGAATGGCAGAAACAAAAAAGGCTTGCTATTTTGGATAAAATTGAGTACAATGTAGGCAGTTGATTAATATTTAACAAATAATATTTTTTAACAAACTAGGAGGAATTGAATCATGGCAGTAAAAGTTGCAATTAATGGTTTCGGACGTATTGGACGTCTGGCTTTCCGTCAGATGTTCGGAGCAGAGGGTTACGAGGTAGTAGCAATCAACGACTTAACCGATCCTAAGATGTTAGCACATCTGTTAAAGTATGATACAGCACAGGGTGGATACGCTGGACGCATTGGCGAAGGCAAGCATACTGTAGAGGCTGGAGAAGATTCCATCACTGTTGACGGCAAGAAGATCACTATCTACAAAGAGCCAAAGGCTGCTGACCTTCCATGGGGCGAACTTGGCGTAGATGTAGTATTAGAGTGCACTGGCTTCTATACTTCCAAGGAAAAAGCACAGGCTCATATCGATGCAGGCGCTAAGAAGGTTGTTATTTCCGCACCAGCTGGAAAGATTTAAAGACCATCGTTTACTCTGTAAATGAGAAGACTCTGACAGCAGAAGATACCATCATCTCCGCTGCATCTTGCACCACCAACTGCTTAGCACCTATGGCTAAGGCATTAAATGACTACGCTCAATCCAGAGCGGTATCATGAGCACCATCCACGCTTACACCGGCGACCAGATGATCCTTGACGGACCACACAGAAAGGGCGACTTAAGAAGAGCACGCGCAGGCGCAGCTAACATCGTTCCTAACTCTACTGGCGCAGCTAAGGCAATCGGCCTGGTTATCCCAGAACTGAACGGCAAGCTGATCGGTTCCGCACAGCGTACCTGTACCAACCGGTTCTACCACAATCTTAACAGCTGTTGTTAAGAAGGCAGATGTAACTGCAGAAGAGATCAACGCTGCTATGAAGGCTGCTGCATCTGAGTCCTTCGGATACAATGAAGATCCGATCGTATCTTCTGACGTTATCGGTATGAGATATGGTTCTCTGTTTGATGCAACCCAGACTATGGTTTCCCATATCGCTGATGATCTGTATGAAGTACAGGTTGTTTCATGGTATGACAACGAGAATTCTTACACCAGCCAGATGGTAAGAACTATCAAGTACTTCGCTGAGTTAGCATAATCCAGATCATAAATCCAGATTTTAAAGACTCATAAGGGGTCCGGTCTTTAGGACCGGGCCCTTTCGCGAAATAAATTTATCTATTTGCGAGTTTACTGAAAGGAGATATCCACCATGTTAAACAAGAAATCAATCGATGATATCAATGTAAAGGGAAGAAGAGTTTTAGTCCGCTGCGACTTCAACGTACCGTTAAAGAACGGCGAGATCACAGATGAGACCCGTATCGTAGCAGCTCTGCCAACCATCCAGAAGCTGATTAACGATGGTGCAAAGGTTATCCTGTGCTCCCACTTAGGAAAAGTTAAAAATGGCCCGAACGAGGGTGAGTCTTTAGCTCCAGTAGCAAAGAGACTGTCTGAGAAATTAGGCAAGGAAGTTGTTTTCGTATCTGATTACAATGTAACCGGCGAAGCAGCTACCAAGGCTGTAGAAGCTATGAAGGAAGGCGATGTAGTTCTTCTGCAGAATACCCGTTTCCGCGGCGCTGAAGAGACCAAGAACGGCGAAGAGTTCAGCAAGGAACTGGCTGATCTGGCTGATGATTATGTATGCGACGCATTCGGTTCCTCCACAGAGCACATGCTTCTGTAGCAGGCGTTACCAAGTTCATCTCTGCAAAGGGCGGCTCCAACGTAGTTGGTTACTTAATGCAGAAAGAGATCGATTTCTTAGGAAATGCAGTTGAAAATCCAGTAAGACCTTTCGTTGCTATCTTAGGCGGTGCTAAGGTTGCTGATAAGTTAAATGTTATCTCTAACCTCCTTGAAAAGTGCGATACACTGATCATCGGCGGTGGTATGGCATTCACCTTCTTAAAGGCTGAAGGCAAAGAGATCGGTAAGTCCTTAGTAGACGATACCAAGTTAGATTACTGCAAGGAAATGATGGCAAAGGCTGAGAAGCTTGGCAAGAAGCTTTTACTTCCAGTAGATGCTGTAGTAGCAGCTTCCTTCCCAGATCCGATCGATGCTGAGATCCCTGTAGAGAACGTTTCTGTAGACGCTATCCCAGATGACAAGATGGGTCTGGATATCGGTGCAGAAAGCGCAAAGCTGTATGCTGAAGCTGTTAAGAGCGCTAAGACCGTTGTTTGGAACGGACCGATGGGCGTATTCGAGAACCCTGTTCTTGCAAAGGGAACCATCGCAGTAGCTCAGGCTTTAGCTGATACTGACGCAACTACCATTATCGGTGGTGGTGACTCTGCAGCAGCAGTAAATCAGTTAGGATTTGCTGATAAGATGAGCCACATCTCTACCGCGGCGGCGCTTCTCTGGAATTCCTGGAAGGAAAGGAACTGCCAGGCGTAGCTGCAGCAGATGACAAATAAAGATAACTGATATTGCAGGCGGCTGTTTTGAAATAACTGGGGATAAAACAGACCGCCTGTGAGTCGTATGTGTATAAAGGAGACGGAAGTTATGGCAAGAAAGAAGATCATCGCAGGCAACTGGAAGATGAACATGACACCTTCTGAGGCAGTTGCTCTTGTAAACGAATTAAAACCATTAGTAGTAAATGATGAAGTAGATGTAGTATTCTGTGTACCGGCTATTGATATCATTCCGGCAATGGAAGCAGCAAAGGGAACCAACATCCAGATCGGTGCTGAGAACATGTATTTTGAGGAAAAGGGCGCTTATACAGGCGAGATCTCCCCAAACATGTTAAATGACGCAGGCGTTAAGTATGTGATCATCGGCCACTCTGAGAGAGAGTACTTTGCTGAAACAAATGAGACCGTAAACAAGAAAGTATTAAAGGCATTTGAGCATGGAATTACTCCTATCATCTGCTGCGGTGAATCTTTAACTCAGAGAGAGCAGGGCATTACCATTGACTGGATCCGTCAGCAGATCAAGATCGCTTTCTTAAACGTAACAGCAGATCAGGCAAAGACAGCTGTTATCGCTTACGAGCCGATCTGGGCTATCGGAACCGGTAAGGTAGCAACCACAGAGCAGGCTGAAGAAGTATGCGCAGCGATCCGCGCATGCATCGGCGAGATCTATGATGAGGCAACTGCACAGGCTATCCGTATCCAGTACGGCGGTTCTGTATCAGCAGCAAGCGCACCAGAACTGTTTGCACAGCCGGATATCGACGGCGGCCTGGTAGGCGGCGCTTCCTTAAAGCCAGACTTTGGTAAGATCGTAAACTATAACAGATAATTACTCAGGACGGCGGAAATTTGACCCAAAAGAGCGTCAAGCTTGCTTGTAAGCGCCTTTTGGGGCAGATTTCACATAGTGACCTCCGATGCTTCTTGTGCGGCAAAGCCGTGCAAGAAGATGCGCCGTCCGGGTGGTTGCGAATTTAGCCCTGGGGTCGTGAAAACGGGTCTCAGGGCATTTGTATCCATTTTATAAAGCCTTAGTAAAAAGGCAGATTTAAGAGGAGAAAACAGATATGAGCAAGAAACCAGTAGTATTAATGATCCTGGACGGCTATGGACTGAATGATAACTGTGAGCACAACGCAGTATGCGAAGGAAAAACTCCTGTTATGGATCAGTTAATGAGCCAGTGTCCATTTGTAAAAGGCCAGGCAAGCGGCCTTGCAGTAGGACTTCCGGAAGGACAGATGGGTAACTCCGAGGTAGGACACTTAAATATGGGCGCAGGCCGTGTTGTATACCAGGAGCTGACCAGAATTACCAAGTCGATCAACGACGGTGATTTCTTTAATGTACCAGAATTTTTAACAGCAGTAGAAAACTGCAAGAAAAACAATTCCGCTCTGCACCTGTTCGGTCTGGTATCTACCGGCGGTGTACACAGCCACTTAAACCATATTTACGGCCTGTTAGAGCTGGCAAAGAGAAATGGCCTGGAAAAGTATATGTACACTGCTTCTTAGACGGTCGTGACACACCACCGGAATCCGGCAAGGAATTTGTTACTGAGCTGGAAGCAAAGATGGCAGAGCTTGGCACAGGCAAGGTAGCATCTGTTATGGGACGTTACTATGCAATGGACCGTGATAAGAGATGGGACCGTGTAGAGTTAGCTTACAAGGCTCTTACAAAGGGCGAAGGAAATACAGCAGTAAGTGCAACAGAAGGCATCCAGGCTTCCTATGATGCAGGAAAGTCCGATGAGTTCGTTGTACCATTTGTAGTTACTGAAAACGGAAAAGCACTGGCAACGATCAATGACGGTGACTCCGTTATCTTCTTTAACTTCCGTCCGGACCGTGCAAGAGAGATCACCCATGCATTCTGCGATGACAATTTTGACGGTTTTGCAAGAGAGAAGAAGTTAGACCTGGTATATGTATGCTTCACCGATTATGATGAAACCATTACCAACAAACTGGTTGCATTTAAGAAAGAGTCCATTACCAATACCTTTGGCGAGTTCCTGGCAGCAAACGGCAAGAAGCAGGTAAGAATTGCTGAGACGGAAAAATATGCTCACGTTACCTTCTTCTTTAACGGCGGCGTAGAAGAGCCAAACGAAGGGAAGACCGCATCCTGGTTCCTTCTCCAAAGGAAGTTGCTACCTACGACTTAAAGCCGGAGATGAGCGCTTACGGCGTATGCGATAAGCTGACTGAGGCGATCAAGTCCGGCAAATATGATGTGATCATCATCAACTTCGCTAACCCGGATATGGTTGGACATACAGGCGTAGAAGCAGCAGCAATCAAGGCAATCGAAGTAGTAGATGAGTGTGTAGGCCGTGCTGTAGAAGCATTAAAGGAAGTAAACGGCGTTATGTTTATCTGTGCTGACCACGGAAATGCAGAGCAGTTAGTAGACTATGAGACGGGAGATCCATACACCGCTCATACTACCAACCCGGTTCCATTTATCCTGGTAAATGCAGACGCTGACATGAAGCTTCGTGAAGGCGGCGCACTGTGCGATATCGCACCGACCCTGATCGAATTAATGGGTATGGAGCAGCCAAAAGAGATGACTGGTAAGTCACTGATCGTTAGAAAGTAATAAATAAAATAAGCAGACGCGCCTTTAGGGCGCGTTTGTTGTATATATAATGTATGGGTCCATGAAACGGCCTACTAAATGTGACGGGAATTATAAATGCATTGCATCAAAATCCGGAGGCAGCCCATGTGGGCCGCCCCGGATTTTTAGGAGTAACTGCTATAAATAAGAGGTGATTGCGTGCTTTCTTATTAGAAGCCCTTAATGAGTTCGCCGTTCTTTGGCTCGAAACGTCCGGTGAAGAAGCGGAGAACTTCTGGCTCGTAAACCCATTTCAGACCGCTGATGTCATGTCTTCTCTGGTACAGGCCGATGATAGCGTCAGCAACATAATCCATATGAGCGTATGTATAAACACGACGCGGGATTGTAAGACGAACGGTTTCCAGTTTCGGAACGTGGTTTTCACGGGTGTGTGGATCACGTCCTGCAGAGATGATGCCGCGCTCCATTGTACGAACGCCGGAGAACTCGTAGATTGCTGCGGAGAGTGCCTGAGCTGGGAAGTCCTCTTCCTGATCTAAGTGATCTAAGAATGCTCTTGCATCTACGAAGATCGCGTGTCCGCCGTAAGGTTTAACCATTGGAACACCTGCTGCGTCTAACTTTTCGCCCAGGTAACGGATCTGGTTTACACGGTGGCTGATGTAATCGAAGTTCATGGACTCGCGAAGACCAATAGCCATTGCTTCCATATCTCTTCCTGCCATACCGCCGTAAGAAGGCATTCCTTCAAACTGTACAACCATTCCAGTTGCGCGAACATACAGGTCATGATCGTTCATACACAGGAAACCACCGATGTTGGTTAAGCAGTCTTTCTTACCAGACATTGTACAGCCATCGCCGTAGGAGAACATTTCATGAACGATCTCTTTGATGGTCTTGTTCTCGTAGCCAGGTTCACGGGTCTTGATAAAGTATGCGTTCTCAACGCAACGGGTAGCATCGTACATAACCTTGATGCCGTATTTGTGAGCCAGTTCGGAAACAGCTTTGATATTAGCCATGGAAACAGGCTGTCCACCTGCCAGGTTTACGGTAACAGCGAGGCAGATATAAGGAATGTGCTCTGCGCCAACTTCGTCGATCAGTGCCTGGAATTTATTTAAGTCGATGTTGCCCTTGAAATCAAGGATTGCACTTGGATCGTGAGCTTCGTCGATGATAACATCACGGAAAGTAGCACCATTGCGTTCCTGATGGAAACGGGTGGTAGTAAAGTACATGTTGCCTGGAACATAATCGCCTGGCTTGATGGTCAGAGAGGAGAGAATGTTCTCTGCGCCACGTCCCTGATGAGTAGGAACTACATATTTAAAGCCAAACAGTTCACGAACAGTTTCTTCCAGGTGATAGAAGTTGCGGGATCCACCGTAAGCTTCGTCGCCTAACATAAGGCCAGCCCACTGATGATCACTCATTGCATTGGTTCCGGAGTCAGTTAAAAGGTCAATAAAGCATTCTTCAGACTTTAATAAGAATGTATTGTAACCAGCAGTCTTGATCGCTTCTTTACGCTCTTCTTTGTCTAAGCGTGCCATGTTCTCTACCATTTTGATCTTGAAAGGCTCCGGCGCAAATTTCATCATATCCATGTTCTTCTCCATTAAAAATCCTCCTATTATATAGTTTTTATATAGTTTTTGCAGCGCAACATTACGCTTTTGCTTAATTAATAATATGTTTTATGCTTTTTCTTCTTATAATTAGTTTCGTAATCCTTTAAGGCATTGATGGCCTGGCCGGAGAGTGGGACGATCGCGATCATATTAAATACTGTCATAAGGCCTACGCCAAGGTCGCCAAGTTCCCAGACAAATTCATAGGCTGCCACGCCGCCGATAAAGAGCATGATCAGTAAAAGATCTTGTATCCTGTCTGAGCTTTCCAGGTATCGCCGAATACGTAAGATACGTTGCAGCGGGCATAATAGAGAATGCCAAGGAAAGTGGAAAAGCTGAACAGGAAGAGTACAACTGCGATAAATACAACGCCTGCATATCCAAGGTGATGGTTCATAGCTGCCTGTAAAGGTCCATTCCCATAAGACCTTCGATCTTTTCAGCCGGAGCTAAAAGCATCAGGAATGCGGAACAGCTGCAGATCACTAATGTATCGATAAAACACCAAGTGCCTGGATAAGGCCCTGTTTTACCGGATGGCTGACTTCTGCTGCGGCTGCAGCACATGGAGCAGAACCACTACCTGCTTCATTTGAGAAAAGTCCGCGCTTTACGCCGTTCATTACGATTACACCAAGTCCGCCGCCGGCAAACTGTCTGATACCGAATGCCTGGGAGAAAATGTTTCCAATAACAGATGGAAGCAGGGTGATGTTCTTAATGATAACGAACAGAGTTACTAAGAAGTAGGCGCCTGCCATAACAGGAACTACCATATCTAAAACCTTAACAGTTGCGTTCTTGCGAAGAACGATGACTGCGGACATAGCTACCAGAATGGTAGCAGTTGCAACCTGCGGGATACCGAATGCGTTCTGGAAGGAAGTGGTAACGGAGTTTCCGATTACCTGGCTGATACCTGCCCAGCAAAGCAGTCCGGAGAGTGCGAATGCGGTTCCTAAAAGACCGTATTTACAACCGCGGGTGTAATAAGTCTGTTCATCATCTGCCACATATTCGGCTTCTTCTTTTACGTTCTTTACGAAAACATCTTCTCGTTTGATTTTTGTCACCAGTCGGATACGGTCCATTACATAGGCAGGACCGCCGCGATAACCGCCGTAGAGTGGGTCTTTTTCTTTGTAGATCTGTGCCAGGGTAGACTCTACGAAGCTGCTGGAAGAACCAATGAGTGCGGTCAGCCACATCCAGAAAACAGCTCCTGCGCCGCCAAATGAGATAGCAGCAACAACACCGGCTAAGTTACCCATACCTACGCGGGTAGCGGTAGCAACGATCAGTGCCTGAACACCGGATATAGAGTTTTCATCTTTTTGCTTCGTCTTTTCCAGTGTGACCCGGATCATTTCCGGGAACAGGCGGAATGGAAGAAATTTAGTTTTAAATGTAAAGTATAAACCCGCTGGAATAAGGATCAATACCAGAAGAGAAAGACCAAACTGAACTTCTCCCCTGAGAATTCCAGGATAATTAAATCTCCCCATAACAGATCATTGATAGCTCCCACAAGTTTGATGATCATGTGGAGTATTCGGTTGATGAGATACACCTCCTTTTGTAATGTGTGAATTGAGGTTCACGTTGCGTCAAACCGTCAGGGCCCTCTGACATGTCTTGCACGATCATACATCTGCAGCAACCGCTGGCGGCTGGTTCTACAGATGATGTTTGATGCGTGATGCGTGATGCATCACATATCTTGTAATTCATATAATACACTATTTTGCACAAAAGTCAATGGTTATTTTAAAAAATTATGCAAAATAAAAAGAAGCCGACCCTGATGGCGCAGAAGGATGGGACAGGAAGAAAAAACAGGAAATGTGTGACGGGCGGATACACCTGTAGTTGTGATACGGAAAAGAATGCGAGGGGCAATTTTGAAAATATATTTTGACCGTTTGCTAAAATTGTAGTATCATGAAAAAGTAAGTGGATCCATGCGTGATGCACTGATAACAGTACAACAGAATAAAGAAAATAAGAAAAACAATTAAGAAAAGAAGGAGGCGGGGCTATGCCCGAAAAATCATTAAACAGACACTCAGTGAACAGATCTACAACATTCTGAAGGAAGATATTCTGTCTGGTAGGATTTTAATGGGCGATAAGCTTACCAATCGGGAACTTCAGGAGCGGTTTCAGGTTTCATCCACACCCGTGCGTGACGCCATTAACCGACTGTCAAAAGATGGACTGACCCAGGAAGTATCAAAAGCGGAGCACAGCTTATCACCTTTGATTATTCCTACGCCAACGAACTCAATGACTTCATCATATTTTTAGCCTGTAGGGCTGTGATGCTTTCTTCCACAGAGCCTGATACAGAAAAACTGGTAGAAAAGCTTCAGATGTATGAAGAAGAAATGGCAGGAGCCAAAACATCCATGGAATACTTTGAGGCGGATTTTCGCTATCATAAGGTATTCTTTGACCATTGCGGAAACCGTTTTATGAAGGAAACCTATAAGCAGTATAATTTTATCCGGACCCTTCTTATACGTTATGCCATCCGGACCGAAGATGAACGGGATCTGGGGATCAGACAGCACCGGGGATCACTCAGGCTTTTCAGAAAAGGATTATGAGAAGGCAAGAAAGCTTATGGAAGAACATTATCTGTCCGGTATGCAGTTAGCAAGAGAGCATTACCGGGAAGGGGATACTTTCAGAGAAAATAAAAATGATCAGAAATATTGGGAAACATTAAGGAGACAGTTATGAGAACAGCAATCGCTACAGACAGCAACAGCGGTATTACACAGGAGCAGGCAGCAAAATTAGGTATTTATGTGCTGCCTATGCCTTTTATGATCAATGGGGAAATGTTTTATGAAGGTGTGAACCTGACCCATGAGGAATTTTTAAACGGATGGAAGAAGGGGCAGATATCACTACTTCCCAGCCTTCCCAGGTGAGGTAACTGACTTCTGGGATAAGCTGTTAAAGGAATATGATGAAATTTTATATATTCCCATGTCCAGCGGTTTAAGCGGTTCCTGCCAGACAGCTATCATGCTGGCAGATGATTACGACGGAAAAGTACAGGTGGTAAACAACCAGCGTATTTCTGTTACCCAGGAGCAGTCAGCACTGGATGCAAGGGATTTAGCTGCAAAGGGATATGAGGCAGCCCAGATTAAAGAAATCTTAGAACGTACCAAGTACGAGAGCAGTATTTATATTACCCTTACTACTTTGAAATATCTGAAAAAGGCGGACGTATCACTCGGCTGCTGCAGCCCTGGGAACTCTCCTTCGCATTAAGCCGGTTTTAACCATTCAGGAGAAAAACTGGATGCATTTTCAAAGGCACGTACAGCCAAGCAGGCCAAGACCATTATGCTCACTGCACTGGCAAAAGACTTAGAAGAGCGTTTTCATGACAAGAATGCGGAACATACCTATCTGGAGATCGCCCATACCTGCAATGAAGAAGGGGCAAAAGAGCTGGAAGAGGCTTTAAAAGAGCAATATCCAGGTGTCCCGATCACCATAGCACCTCTTTCTTTAAGCATTGCCTGCCACATTGGACCAGGAAGTTTTGCAGTAGCCTGCTCCAGTAAGCTGAAGGAGCTGGAATAATTTGGAAAAGAAAAATGGTATGAAAAGTTAAAGGCACAGGGACAGAGTATTACTGTCCCCATGACTCTTTGATGATCGCAGTGGCTGTTATCCCTCTTTATTACAGACATGGATCCTCATCGGCTCTTTTAAGCAGAACCAGATAGAAGCCAGGAGCATTGAGATACAGAACCAGTGTGTGATCTTAAGCAACCGAATGACCCGCTCCGGGTATATGACGGCGGATAAGGCCAATAATGTAAGCCTGGATGCCCAGATGCAGACCATAGCGGATCTGTATAATGGCCGTATCGTTATTGTCAACAGCAGTTATAAGATCATGACAGATACTTTTAATCTGTCTACAGGAAAATATTATATATCCGAAGAAGTTATCCGCTGTTTTAAAGGGGAAAGCGGCAGCAGCTTTAATAAAGAGGGTGGATATTTTACCAGACTATCCCTGTTTATGATCCGGCAGATGAGAAAAAGATCCAGGGAGTGATCGCAGTGACTGCTTCCATGGAAAATGTTGTGTCGGTAACAGAACGGGTAAAAGCAGTGCCCAGCTGTTCTTTCTGTGTATGGCACTGGTGGCAATCCTGTTTTCCATTATGTCAGCTCATTTCCTGGTGCGGCCTTTTAAGCGGCTCCTGCGTTCCTTTGACCGGGTGGCCCAGGGGATCTGGATGCAGATATCAGCGAAGATGCTTACAGTGAGACCAGGCAGATGTCCCAGGCAGTGCAGAAGTCTCTTCGCAAGTTAAAAGCAGTGGACCAGTCACGTCAGGAATTTGTTTCCAATGTGTCCCATGAGTTAAAACCCTATTACATCCATCCGTGTACTGGCGGACTCCCTTATGGGAATGGAAGATGCGCCGGTGGAACTGTACAGGAGTTTATGGCAGATATTTCAGATGAGATCGACCGGGAAAATCAGATCATTGAGGATCTGCTTACACTGGTGCGTATGGATAAGTCCGCAGAAAGCCAGATGAATATTTCCCAGGTGCATATCAATCATGAACTGGAAATGATCTTAAAGAGACTGCGGCCTATTGCCAAGAGAAGCAATGTAGAACTGATCCTGGAGAGCATCCGTGAAGTAACCGCAGATGTGGATAAAGTGAAATTAAACCTGGCTGTGACCAATCTGGTGGAAAATGCCATCAAGTATAATATAGACTCCGGCTGGGTCCGTGTAACACTGGATGCAGACCATAAGTATTTTATGTTAAAGTGGCAGACTCCGGCATTGGTATCCCGGAGGACAGTGTGGACCATATTTTTGAGCGCTTTTCCGTGTGGACAAGGCACGTTCCAGGAAGTTGGCGGTACAGGACTGGGACTTTCGATCACAAAAATGTGATCCAGATGCATCATGGTGTGATCGATGTGGAAAGTACACCGGGAGAGGGAACTACCTTCAGTATGCGTATCCCGTTAAATTATGTGCCAAGACAGGAGGAACGGTTATGAAACATGGAAAAAGAAAGTTTCTTCTGAGTATACTTTTAGGTGTACTGGTGGCTGCAATGGCAGTCCTTTCCGGATGTAAAGCCAGGACAGAACCAAAATCGGATCCGGGAGCCGGAAAATACCTGATCTATTATCTGAATTCCTCGGTTACGAAACTGGTTGCCCAGGAATATGAAACAGAAACAAAAGATCAGGTGGCGCTGGCAGAGGAACTGGTCGATCAGCTGACTTATGTGCCAAGGGATCTGGACTGCCAGACTGTTTTAAATGATAAAGTGTCTTTTAAAGCCTGCAGGATCGATGAACAGGTACTGTATCTGTATTTTGACGGCAGTTATACGGCTATGAAACCGGAACAGGAGATCCTTTGCAGAGCGGCCCTTGCAAGGACTATGACCCAGATACCGGGAATTGATTATATCAGTATCTACTGTGGGGACCAGCCGCTGATGGACCGTCAGGAAATCCGGTGGGATTTATCTCAGCAGGTGATTTTATTATCAATACAAGTAATGTAAATGCCTATGAAAAGACGGAACTGACCCTGTATTTTGCAAACAGCACCGGTGACAAGCTGGTGGCAGAAAAGCGGGAAGTGGCCCACAATATCAATACGTCCATGGAGCAGCTGATCGTGGAACAGCTGATCGCAGGACCATCCGACAGCAGCCATCAGGCAGTACTGCCATCTGACTGCAAGATACTTAGTGTGTCTGTAACGGATAATATATGCTATATCAATTTTGACTCTGCTTTTTAAACAGCAACCAGGCGGTAAATGAATATATCCCTATTTACGCCATTGTAAATTCACTGGTAGATAAAACCTCTGTTTCTAAGGTACAGATCATGGTAAACGGTTCCCAGGATGTAATGTTTCGGGAAGTGGTATCTTTGAATACGGCCTTTGAGCGGAATACGGATTATATTGAGCAGGAATAAAGGCGGATCAAAAGCGGAAAGATAAAGCAGAAATTAAGAACAAAACAGGAGAAAACAGAATATGAAACGGCCCCTTGTGGTGATAACTGCAGGTTTTGTACTTGAGAGGTGCTTGCCCTGTGTTTGCAGGAGGCTGTATACAGAATATTTTTCTGGTTTGCAGGAGTGCTGTTTTGACAGTGCTTGCTGTCAGGCGGTTTTAAGCAGGAGTGTCATGTACAGGACGCTTCTGCTTATTTTGTGTTTGTTTTGGCGGGATGACGGCAGGAAGTTTTTCAGGCGCCAGGTGCCGGGAACAGATGGAGCAGGAAGAAAGAGGATTATCCAGGCAGGATTTGGGGATGTGGTGCAGCTGACCGCAGGTAGTGGATGTACGGGAAAAAGTGAAAAACTGGAAATAATTGTAAACCAGGTAAAAGTGGGAAAGAGAGTGCGAAATATTGCTGACCCGGATGACATCCGGTGGCTGTCACTTCAATATCCGGTGCAGCTTTCTGGAACCCCAGGTGATCTGGAAGGCTGGGAAGAAAAGCTTCTTCCAGGGAAACAGGTGAAAATGGCCTGTTCTTTCCGTCTCACAGAACCTGCAAAAATCCGGGGAATTTGATGCAAAGCTGTATTACCGGTCAAAGGGAGTGATGTGTACCGGTTACATAAAAGCTTTAAAAGAAAGCAGCGGGCGGACCCCGTTTATGAGACTTATTCTGTGGTTCAGACGATATTGCAGTCATGTTCTGGAAGAATACGGTGGGAAAAGACAGCAGTATTTATAAAGCAATGTTACTGGGTGATACCTCGTTTATGGAGACGGATACCCTGGATCTGTACCGCAGCAGCGGGATCGCCCATTTGCTGGCAGTCAGCGGGCAGCATTTGTCACTGATCGGTGGTGGAATGTATCTGCTTCTTAGAAAGACAGTGGGAGGTTTCAGGGCTTCCGGGATAATAGGAGGCGGTTTTGTGATCAGCTATGGCATATTTACCGGCTCATCCGGGTCTGCTATCCGTGCAGTCCTTATGATCTGCTGTCTGTGGCTGGCAGCAGAGCGGGACGGACCTATGACAGTCTTTCCGCCTTAAGTTTTGCAGCGTTAGGTCTTCTGGGAAACAATCCCTATCTGATCTTTCACAGCGGTTTTCAGCTTTCTTTGCAGCAGTCCTGGCTATTTCCGGACCGGGGCAGTGGATGATCCGGGAGTATAATATTGGAAAAACTGGGAAAAGACAGTAGTGATCAGTTTATGGGTGCAGATCTTTCTTCTGCCTGTTATGGCATGGCATTATTACCAGTATCCTCTGTATGGGATGTTTTTGAATTTTCTGGTATTGCCGCTGGTGCCGGTTTTGATGATAGCGGGAATCATGATATTGCTTACAGGAGGATTTTTGCCTTTGGCAGCAGGGACAGCTGCTAAAGTGGGGCATGTGATATTGGGTTATTATAAATGGATCTGTGAAGGTTCCCTGAAACTGCCGGGGGCAGTAAGGATAATGGGGCGGCCCGGTCCGGGACAGATCCTGGGGTATATTGTGTTGTGGGGGATAGCGGTGGCTTTATTGATATGGCAGAGGCGGGGGCAGACCAGAAAGATCCTGAAAAAATATATAAATTTGATATTTGCAGTTGCAACCCTGCTCACAGCAGTATTGTTTAGTTTCGCTATTCTTTCTCTACACCCGGTCCGTGGTTTTGAACTTCTCTGCCTTGATGTAGGTCAGGGGGATGGTTTTTTGCTTAGGTCAGGAACAACCAACATCCTTATAGACAGCGGAAGTTCTGACCAGAAAAAACTGGGAAGCAGGACTCTTGAACCCTGCCTTAAGTCTAAAGGGATCTCCCGTTTAGATATAGCAGTCGTAAGTCATGGGGACAGTGACCATATAAGCGGTCTTTTATATTTATTAGAGCAGAAAATGCCCATAGATTTATTAATATTGCCTGCTGGGGGAAAAGGGGGAGAGATCTACGGTCAATTGGAACAGCTGCAGACAGAAGCAGGGGGAAAAACATATTACATGCACCAGGGAGATAAGATAAAGGCCGGAGAAATGGAATTTACCTGTATTTTTGAGAAGGAGACAGAAGAAGAACGTAACGCCCATTCCCTGGTTTTATGCTCCCACTATAAAGATCTGCATATTTTATTTACCGGTGATATGGGAATATCAGAAGAGACAGAACTTTTAGATCTGGCAGAAGAAAATGGCAGCATCCAGCAGGAACATTTGGAACATGTACAGATCCTGAAAACGGCCCACCACGGTTCCAAAGGATCTTCCAGTCCTGCCTTTTTGGAAGCAATGCCTTTAAAAGCTGCTTTTATTTCCTACGGTAAAGACAATTCCTATGGACATCCATCCGGGCAGGTCACGGAGGAGATGAAGAAACAAAACATTTCCCTTTATGAAACCGGCGGAAAGGGGGCATGGACATTAGAAAGTAAAGCGAGAAACGTTATTATAAAAAGAACCGTGAAAAGCAGGGGAGAAAATTAAAATAAAAGGTTTTCAAGTAAGAAAAGAAGTGGTATTGTTATTAACAAAATTTGCAGCCCCATATGCCAGGGACTTGAATACAGGAGGCCAGAATAATGAGTGAGAAAAATGAAAATGTAAAGATCCAGGTGGCATCAGTGGAAGATGCAGAGGAGCTGCTTGCAATTTATGCTCCTTATGTAGAAAAGACAGCGATCACTTTTGAGTATGAGGTTCCGTCCGTAGAAGAATTTAAAGGACGGATTGCCCATGTATTACAGCGTTTCCCATATCTGAAAGCAGTGGAAGATGGTAAGATCCTTGGATATGCTTATGTAAGTCCTTTTAAAGAGCGGGCTGCTTACGGCTGGTCAGTGGAAACATCTATTTATGTAGATGAAAATGTGAAGCACAAAGGGGTTGGAAGAAAGCTTCATGAGGTCCTGGAAGCTGTCTTAAAAGAGCAGGGCATCCTGAATATGGAAGCCTGCATCGGTTATCCGGAAGTGGAAGACGAATACCTGGATAAAAACAGTGTCAATTTCCACGCACACATGGGATACCGCATGATAGGCGAGTTCAAAAAATGTGGATACAAATTTGACCGCTGGTACAACATGGTATGGATGGAGTACATCATTGGCGAGCATCAGGCCCATATGACAGCACCGGAAAGCTTCCCGCAGATCCGGGACAGACTGAAAGAAAAATATGGTTTAGAGTAGAGTTGTAAATGCGTTGTAAGCGTCCTTCGGGGCGCTTTTGCTTTGTCTGGGGAAATTTTATTTAAAGCAGTTTTGAAAAAAGAAGTGTTGTTGATACAATAAATCCGTGGTAAACTTGGAATGAGTTTTTGAAAATGGTAGTAAATATTTAACTGCGAGGAGAAAAAATGCCAGTTTTGATTTTAATGATGAACCGAAAGAAGAAAAGCATCGGAATGCACCTACACTGTGATCCGTTCCAATGAAACAACCGCTTCTCCAGAACATCCGATCCTGGTTCTGGACAACAGTAATAGAAAATGGGAGCACCATTCCTGGGGTGTATTTACAAATCCCATCCGTAAAACTGCTTTTGAATTTCAGGTAGAAGGCGGCGGCACTGTCAGCGCTGATATCTTAAAAGTAGATGCCCGCTTTGTAAGCCTGCTTAAATGGCTGGGCGAGAGCCATATCAATGTACGCCTTTCCGGCTCCAATGAGGCGGACGGGTATGCTGTATACAAGATCCGTGAGATCGCTTTTGGCGGCGGCACCAAGCTTTCCGCAGAGGACGGATTTTACAGTACATGATCGAGCGCCTTCAGGCCAGCAGTGCGCCTGCAGAGGAGATCCGGGAAGAGGATGCAGATGAAGACGGCGATGATATGAAGCTGACCAGTTTACAGAGTATTACCGACTTTATGACCTGCGCGGGAAGGACCCTTCCTGACAATATCCGTCTTTGGGCAAGAAGAAACCTGGCAGTTGCCAATTCCCATGAGGTTTCACCGGAAGAACGCCGTCACGCACAGAGAGCTTTATCCATTATGATGAACATCCAGTGGAAGAGCAATTATTTTGAGGCCATTGACCCAGACGAGGCAAGACGGATCCTGGATGAAGAATTATACGGAATGGAACGTGTAAAACAGCGTATCATCGAGACCATTATCCAGATCAACCGTACTCATACACTGCCTGCTTACGGTATCCTTTTGATCGGACCTGCAGGAACCGGAAAGTCCCAGATCGCCTATGCAGTAGCAAGGATCCTGAAGCTGCCGTGGACTACTCTGGATATGAGTTCTATTAATGATCCGGAACAGCTGACAGGAAGCTCCCGTGTATATGCAAACGCAAAACCAGGTATCATCATGGAGGCATTTTCTCTGTCCGGTCAGTCCAATCTTGTATTTATTATCAATGAGTTAGATAAGGCTGCTTCCGGCAAAGGAAATGGAAATCCGGCAGATGTGCTTTTAACATTGCTTGACAATCTTGGATTTACAGATAACTACATGGAGTGTATGGTTCCTACTGCAGGTGTATATCCGATCGCAACAGCCAATGACCGTTCTCTTATCAGCGCTCCGTTAATGTCACGTTTTGCAGTGATCGATATTCCGGATTATACAGAAGATGAAAAGAAGATCATTTTCACAAAATTTGCCCTTCCAAAGATATTAAAGAGAATGAGCATGAAGGAAGAGGAATGTGTGATCCTTCCGGAAGCTTTAGATGAGGTAGTCCGCCGCTATTCTGATACTACCGGTATCCGTGATCTGGAGCAGGCAGCAGAGCACATTGCAGCCAATGCCCTGTATCAGATCGAAGTAAATCATGTGGATCAGGTTGTATTTGACGCAAAAATGGTTCGGGAACTGTTAGGTTAAGGGACAACTCACATGAAACATGTAAAAGATAAAATGATACCAGTGCTTATTCTGGTGCTGCTGGTGATCTGGGAGGCAGCAGTGGACCTGCTGCACATCCCTTTATATGTACTTCCATCACCTCTGGAAGTGGTAAAAGCCCTGTTCACAGAAGGAACAGAGCTTTTAGCCATGGCCTGACTACAGTAGGAGAGGGACTTTTGGGAATTTTGATCGCGTCAGCTTTGTCACTGGTGCTTGGAATTTCCATGGACTGGTTCCCGGCTGTGCGAAAGGGACTCTATCCTATTCTGGTAGTGACCCAGACGGTTCCCATGATCGTTATGGCTCCGATCCTGATCATTTATATGGGATTTGGAATGGCACCGAAGATCCTTACGGTAGTTCTTATGTGTTTCTTTCCAGTGGCAGTCAGTTTTGCAGACGGACTGCAGCGGGTAGACGAAGAATATGTACATCTGGTGCGCTCCTATGGGGCAGACCGGTGGAAAGCTTATTGCCTGGTAAAGATACCGGCAGCGCTGCCGGAACTGTTTTCCGGATTGAAAGTGGCAGCGACCTACAGCATCAGCGGTGCTGTAGTAGGAGAGTGGCTTGGTTCCCAGAAGGGACTTGGCTATTACCTGTTAAGGGTAAAGAACAGCTATATGCTGGATAAGGTGTTTGCCTGCGTGGTGGTCATTATCCTGTTAAGTCTGGCTATGAACGGGCTGATCCGGGTGATCGCTATGGTGTCTATGCCTTATGAGAGAAATAAGAGATCGTGAGTTTCCCGCAGCAGGCGGGGAGCAGGTGTACCATTTCCTGCAATCAACAGAGAAACAGACAGAAAATGAGAGGAAATATTATGAAAAATCTTGGAAAAAGCCAGTGCTATTTTTATGGCAGCAGCTCTTGCAGCCGGACTTGCAGGCTGCGGTGCGTCTAACAATAACAATACAGCTACAACAGCTGCAGGCAAAAGCGCAGCAGAAAGCAAAGTAAATGGTGAAAACAGCCCAGAGGCAGATAACAAAAACAGATGTGACTGTTATCTTAGATTATGTTGCAAACACCAACCACACCGGTATGTATGTGGCTCTGGACAAAGGCTATTATGAGGAAGCTGGACTTAATGTAAACATTATAGAGCCGACAGAAGGCGCTACTGCCACACTGGTTGCAGTAGGAAAAGGTGATTTTGGCATCAGTTATCAGGAAGATGTAACCGTTGCCTTAGCGTCCAAAGACGCCCTTCCGATCAAGGCCATCGCAGCCATCATCAGCACAATACCTCCGGTTTTGTAACTTATGCAGACAAGGATATCCACTCTCCAAAGGATTTTGAGGGAAAGACCTATGCAGGCTGGGGCGGACCTGGTGAAGAGGCTGTTTTAAAAGCTGTTATGACACAGGCAGGTGCGGATCCTTCAAACTGAACCGTATTATCTCTGACGGTTCCGGTTTTGAAGCACTGAAAGACAAAGTAGATATTGAGTGGTTTTGAAGGCTGGGATAATGTAAAGTGCAAGCTGAATGATTTCCCGATCAACTACATGGAGCTGCGCCAGTTAGATGAGCGTCTGGATTACTATACTCCGGTGATCATTGCAAACAATGATACGTTAGAAAACCGTCCGGAACTGGTAAAAGCTTCCTGGCAGCAACAGAAAAGGCTATAAATACGCCATTGAAAACCCGGACGAAAGTGCCCAGATCCTTCACAAATATGCACCGGATTATTCCATGGACCTGTTAAAACATCCCAGGAATATCTGGCTGGAAAGTATATGGAAGATACCGACCGCTGGGGTGAGATGAAGGACAGCGTATGGGATAACTATACGGACTTTATGACAGAATACGGCGTCATTGACCATGCCATTCCTGCTGCAGACTGCTATACCAACGAATTTCTTCCAGAATAAAAGCGTATTACTTATAAAAGAGTATCACTTATAAAGGAGTGCCACTTATGACAAAAAGCTGGAGGTCTCAGACCTTGTATTTGACTATGAAAACCGGAAAATACTGAACCACCTGGATTTTTCTGTAAATGAAGGGAGTTTGTCAGTATCCTGGGACCTTCCGGCTGCGGTAAATCCACTCTTTTAAAGCTGCTTACCGGAGTTTTAAAGGCAGAGAAAGGTCATATTTTAGTGGACGGACAGGAGATAAAAGGCGTTACAGAGCATTTTGCCTATATGCCACAGAATGACCTTTTATTCCCTGGAAGACCATTTTAGAAAATGTGTGCCTTTATGGCCGGATCCATGGAAGCGCTGATGGGATGAAGGAACAGGCAAGAAAGCAGATGGAAGCCTTTGGTTTAAAGGGTTATGAAGATGAATATCCATCTTCCTTATCCGGCGGAATGCGCCAGAGAGTAGCATTTTACGTACCCTTTTGTGCCATGCGGATATCCTGCTTTTAGATGAGCCTTTTGGCGCTTTGGATGTGATCACCAGAGGAGAGATGCAGGACTGGCTTTTAAGTGTGCGAAAACAGATGAACCGTACAGTTCTTCTTGTGACCCACGATATGGATGAGGCCATCTATCTTTCCGACCGTATTCTGGTACTGGATGCGAAAAAGGCAAGGTACGGCAGGAATTTACAGTAAAAGAAGAAAAACGAAACAGGGAGTGGCTGTATGAACAGGGCGCTCTGCGCAGGGAGATCTATAAAGAGATCATGGAAGGTAAGGTAAATGTATGATACAGCTTACAGATGCCCATGCACATATAAAGAATGAAAAACAGGCCATGGAACGGATAACCTTAGGGATCCCTACCATGGCCTGCGGTACACCGGGGAAAATGAAAGAACTGGAAAAATTTGGAAGGCTGCCGGGAGCAGAAAAGGTCCTGATCCCTGCCTGCGGCCTTCATCCATGGTACAGTGACAAATGGGAACCGGAAGAGATGTTTTCCTTAATGGAAAAAGTGCCTGTAATAGGCGAGATCGGAATGGACAGTGTGTGGTGTGATGTGCCACTTGACCGGCAGAGGAAGGCTTTGGAAAAACAGCTGCAATTTGCCTGTGAGATCAAAAGCCGGTAGTCCTTCACACCAAAGGCCAGGAAAAGGAGATCGCCCGTATCATATCCCATTATCCAAACACCTATCTGATCCACTGGTTTTCCGGGGATACAGGTCTTGAAGATTATCTGAAACTGGACTGCTATTTTTCCATTGGACCGGATGTTTTGTGGAACCCGGCAGTACAGAAGGTGGCAGAGCAGGTGCCGGAAAACAGGATCCTTATAGAAACAGATGGAATGGAGGCTGTGGACTGGGCTTATGAAGAAGGAAAGAAACAGGGATTTCTTAAAGAGAAAAAGAAAACATGATGCCGGAAACTTCTCTGTTTGAGACCCTGAAAACAACGGCAGGACTTAGAAACTGTGAACCGGAAGCGCTGGCAGAGGCGGTGTACGCCAATTTTATCGTTTTATATCCGTTCATATGGTCGTATGGCGCAGTGATAAATTACTAAAAACTGGACTGGTTAATTAATTGAAAACTGGATGTTTGAAAAACCAATTATCATTTATCCTTGTGTTAAGCTAATAAAGCAAATACAAAAGAAAGCCTGATGCTATTCTCCCTGGGCCCCGAGAACCCGTCAGGAAGAGAGGAAAAGGATGATGAGTATGAACACAAAACAGGCAGCTGCGGCTGCAAAAGCGGATACAGCACAAAGAACTTGTTTTAGACGCAATGTTTATTGCACTGACCTATGTATTTACAGCATTTGTAAATGTTAGACTGCCTATCGCTGCCAATGGTGGACTGATCCATTTGGGAAATGTGCCTTTGTTTATCTGTGCCATTCTGTTGGGCAAGCGCACCGGTATGTTAGCAGGCGCTTTCGGTATGGGACTGTTTGATCTGTTATCCGGCTGGACTGCATGGGCACCATTTACATTTGTGATCGTAGGTGCTATGGGTTATGTAGTTGGTGCTATGACAGAAGGACACCGCAGCACAGCAAGAGATGCGGCAGCGATCGCTGTAGCCTGTGTGATCAAAGTAGTTGGTTACTATATTGCAGAAGTGATCCTGTATCACAACCTGTTTGCTCCGGTTGCTTCTATTCCTGGAAACCTGGTGCAGATCGGTACAGCAGCTGTGATCGTTCTGATCTGTGTAGAGCAGCTTCGCAAGGTACTTCGTCCTATTTTAAAATAAGACAGAAAAATAAGAGAAAGGAACCATGATCATGTACGATATCATGACACCCGGCCCAACACAGGTAAGGGAAAATGTACGTCAGGCGAGAGCGCTTGCCTGCACCAATCCAGATCTGGATGCAGATTTTTATGATTTTATAAGGAGACCTGTGAAGAGATCAGCGAACTCCTTTATACAAAAAATGAGACCCTGATCCTGGACGGAGAAGGCATTTTGGGACTGGAAGCAGCCTGTGCCACTCTCACGGAAAAAGGAGACCGGGTGTTAGTAATGGACAATGGAGAATATGGAAAAGGTTTCGCCGGTTTCGTGACTATGTACGGCGGAGAACCAGTCCTGTATTCCACAGATTACCGCAATGCTTTTGATGTAAAAGCGCTGGAAGAATATCTGGAAAAGGATCACGATTTTAAGTATGCAGCCTTAGTACACTGTGACACTCCAAGCGGTATGTTAAATGATGTTTCAAAGCTTTGTCCATTATTAAAGAAATATGGTATCCTGACCCTGGTAGACTCCGTTTCCGCCATGTTCGGTGAAGAAATGCGTGTGGATGATTACCGGATCGATCTTCTGTGCGGCGGTTCCCAGAAGGCAGTTTCCGCACCTCCAGGATTAAGTTTTGTTACCATCAGTGATGATGCTTATAAGGCAATGCGTTCCAGAAAAACACCGGTTGCGTCTTTCTATGCAAATATCCTGGCATTTGACGGCTACTATGAGAAGCAGTGGTTCCCATATACTATGCCGATCAGTGATATCTATGGTCTGCGTCAGGCCTTTGATAATATTAAAAATGATCCGGGCATGTTAGAGCGCCACGCAAAGATCGGTGAAGCAGTGAGAGGAGCGGTAGTGGAAGCAGGACTGGAATTATACCAGGAAACCGGTTTTTCCAATACAGTCACTGTATTTAATGTTCCGGAAGGAACCACAGATACAGCCATCCTTACTGCAATGAAGGAAAAATGCAACATTATGTTAGCAGGTTCTTTCGGTGCTTTTGCAGGAAAGGTGATCCGTATCGGTCATATGGGTGAAAATGCATATCCTGAAAAAGTAGAAGCTGTGATGGCCGGACTGGACAGAGTATTTGCAGATCTGGGAATTACATTAAAATGCAGCCTGAAAGAGGCTTATGATAAGAGAATGAATGGATAATGGTTTAAAAGAACGGGGGGCTGAGATGCCCCCTTATTCTTTTTTGACATAAAAGCTGATGAGATAAATACCGCATATGCCTACTATGGTATAGATGATCCGTGACAGCAATGTCATGCTTCCAAAAAGAAATGCAACAAGGTCAAACTTAAAAAGGCCGATCAGCCCCCAGTTTACAGCTCCGATAATGGATAAGGTAAGAGCTGTAGCGTCCAGTGCCGTATTTTTCATGGCAGTTTACCTCCTTATACATAGCCAGTATGGACCGGAGACAGTTAAAATATACATGATCTTATGGGATCATTGAAAAATCACCTGCCAAAAAATCTGTGAAAGAGTAAAAAATTTTCAATGACAATTAACGGACAGTGTGCTATGCTATGTTGCGCGGAACCTGAGTCCGCGTTTATTTATGATCTGTTTTGATATAAGATAAGAAAGGTAGAAAATTATGGAACAGGATATGACCAGGGGCAATCCACTGTCAGTTATTTTTATGTTTACATTGCCTCTTGCAGTTGGAAATATTTTCCAGCAGCTTTATAATATGGCGGATACGATCATCGTAGGCCGCTTTGTGGGAGCAGATGCCTTAGCGGCAGTTGGCTCCACAGGAACCATTATGTTTTTGCTCAACGGTTTTGCACAGGGCATTACAGCCGGCTTTTCCGTTCTTACGGCCCAGCGGTTTGGTGCGGGAAAAAAGGAAGGGGTAAAAGAAAGCGTGACCAACGGCGTTCTTTTATCTATTATAGGTGCCATTCTTTTTACTGTTTTAAGCTGTAGGATCATGAACCCGCTGCTGCATCTGATGAATACGCCGGATGATATTTTTGATAAGGCATATACCTATATCATTTTGATCAGCCTGGGAATGATCGCCAATGTATTTTATAACTTATTGTCCTCTTATTTAAGAGCAGTTGGAAACAGCAAGGCACCTTTATTTTTCCTTGTTTTTTCAGCCTGCTTAAATGTAGGTCTGGATCTGTTTTTTATTGTAGTCCTGAAAACGGGAGTGGCGGGAGCAGCCTGGGCTACCAATCTGTCACAGGGAGTATCGGCTGTTTTGTGTGCAGGATACATTTTTTTGAAAGTGCCTGCCCTGGTGCCGGAGAAAAAGCACTGGCGTCTTACCAGAAGAGATACCCGCTATCAGCTGCAGATGGGTATTCCCATGGCTCTTCAGTTTGCAATTACTTCTTCCGGAACCATGATCATGCAGTCCGCCATTAACCTTTTCGGTTCAGAGGCAGTAGCTGCCTATACAGCAGCCTGCAAGGTACATAGTTTGCTGACACAGGGAATGGTGGCTATGGGACAGACCATGGCAGTTTACAGCGGCCAGAACTACGGAAAAGGAGATGCAAAGAGGATCAGGGATGGTGTTAAGGCAGCGTTACTGATCGATGTGATCTACTCTGTTGTATCAGCCGTGCTGGTATCCCTGCTCTTAGGTGTGACGCTGGGCTTGTTCTTCTCAGGAGATGTGGACCTTACGGTTATGATGCCCTGGGCAAGGACTTATATTACCATCTGTACATTGTTTTATATTCCTCTTAGTACGATATTTATTTTCAGAAATACCATGCAGGGATGCGGCTATGGTTTCCTTCCAATGATGGGAGGTGTAGTGGAACTGGTAGCCAGGCTGAGTGTGGCTATGATCGCCATGCGTGTTCACAGCTATGCGTTGTCCTGTTTCTGCGATCCGGCTGCATGGCTCAGTGCAGGTTTGTTTACAGGCGTGTCTTATCTTTTTGTAATGAAGAAGATCAGGGCATCACTGGAACCGAAGTCAGTTACGGTTCAGCCATGACAGGACTGTAAAACCCTATAGTAAGTATAGATAGGTATAGACAAAAATCGGGGCATTTTTACAAAAAATTTGGGGTGTACGGGGGTGAAAATTATGGATCTGAGTATTGGTCAGATGGCCAGGATCAACCACATCAGCATCCAGACTTTAAGATTGTATGATAAAATGGGGCTGCTAAAGCCGGTAGCAGTAGATGCAGGCTCCGGATACAGGTATTACAGTATCCTGCAGTGTGCCAAGCTGGATCTGATAGGCAGCCTGAAGCAGTGCGGCCTTAGCCTGAAAGAGATTGGGGCATATTTTGAAAACGGGAATATTGAAAGCCTGGAAGGGGAACTTCGCAATACCTTAGACCAGATCGGTACAGAGATGAGACGGCTGTCAGAACAGAAAGAGGCAGTAAAACGCACGCTGGAGTCTTTTGAACAGTACCGTGTGGCTCCGCCTGCAGGTACTATTACCCTGGAATATATCCCCAGACGCAGTATTATCGTGCTGGACAGCGGGAATAATTACTTTGAAGAAGGGCTGGAATTTTATGAACACAGCCTTTTGCAGTTAAAACACGCCTTGGCAGATCGGAATGTGGAGCATATATATTACCGCAATCCAGGGACCATCTGGCGCAAAGATAAGGTGATGAAGCGGGAATTTGTTTCCACGGAAGTTTATGTCCGGGCAGATGCGGAGAGGTTCCGTCCTGATGAGATTACAGAGATCCCGGCGGGAATGTATCAATGCATTTACTGCAGCAGTTTTGATACAGAAAAGGAGCTGGCATGTAAGCTTCTTGATCAGGTGGAAAAGAACGGATATACCATTGCAGGGGATTATCTCTGTGAGACTATTGTGGAAACACCTATTTTTGAGAAGGATGAAAGAGGAATGTTTTTGCGGCTTCAGGTGCCTGTAAATGTGAGGTAAGAGAAAAAATTGTCCTAAATCTGCCCTTGACTCTCTACTTAGTATAGGCTCTATAATGAAAGTACAAAGAAGGTTAATTAATTAACAAGCAAATTAATGTTGCCAATGTTATTATTCATGTACATCATTACAAGGAGGTTACACTATGAATAAAGAGAGAATCAGAGTGGTTCAGTACGGATGCGGAAAGATGTCAAAATACACACTGCGTTATCTTTATGAGAAAGGCGCAGATATTGTAGGCGCGATCGATGTAAATCCTGCTGTAGTAGGCATGGACGTTGGACAGTTCTGCGGACTGGGATTTGATCTGGGCGTAAAGATCCGTAACGATGCAGATGCAGTATTGGATGAGTGCCAGCCGGACATTGCCATTGTAACCTTATTCAGTTTTGTGGATGACTGCTATGAGCATTATGCAAAATGTTTAAGCAGAGGCATCAATGTAATTACCACCTGCGAGGAAGCAACCTATCCATGGACCACTTCCGCAGCATGCACCAATAAATTAGACGTTCTTGCAAAAGAAAACGGCTGTACCATCGTTGGAGCAGGTATGGAAGATATCTTCTGGGTACATCTGATCGGAACCGTAGCAGGCGGCTGCCATGATATTAAGAAGATCGAAGGCGCTGTAAGCTACAATGTAGAAGATTATGGTCTTGCACTTGCAAAAGCTCACGGCTGCAACCTGACACCGGAAGAATTTGAAAAGACCATTGCTCATCCGGAAGTTCTGGAACCATCTTATGTATGGAACTCCAACGAAGCGCTCTGCAACCTGATGGGATGGACCATTAAGAGCCAGACCCAGAAGTGCGTTCCATATTTCTCCGATAAAGAAGTTTATTCAGAGACCATGGGACTGACCATTCCGGTAGGACGCTGCATTGGTATGAGCGCAGTGGTTACGACCGAGACTTTCCAGGGACCAGTGATCGAGACACAGTGTATCGGTAAAGTTTACGGACCAGATGACGGCGATATGTGTGACTGGAAGATCAAGGGCGAGCCGGATGTTACCTTCTATGTACAGAAACCGGATACACCTGTCCACACCTGCGCAACCATCGTAAACCGTATCCCGGATGTAATTATGGCACCTCCAGGATTTATCACCGTAGACAAATTAGACAGCGTAGAATACAGAACTTATCCAATGCATCTGTATGTAGATGAATATTAATAATAGTAATACAAGTGTTTTTAAGCTTAAGCGGCCGCAGTGATGCGGCCGTTTTTCTGCTTCTATTTGGAAATATCTGGGATTAATGATAAAACTTGGCACCAGAAAGGGTTGATCGCCCTTGCGAAAAAGTAAGTTCGGATATATAATAAGCAAGTCTGTCCAGATGGGAAAAACTGGAAGATAAGAAAAATGCAAAGGAATTTAGAAAAATATGTGGTTTTGGCTTGCTCTTATTGCGCTCCTGTGCTGGAGCGGATCCGACCTGTTTTCAAAGATTGGCTGTCGCGGCAATGACAAATATGCCCATTTAAAAATGGTCATTGCTGTTGGTATTATCATGGGTATCCATGCACTGTACGAGATCTTCGTAGGCGGTGTGGAAGTTACCTGGCACGTAATACTTACTTATTTACCGGTATCCCTGTTATACATTTCCTCTATGACACTGGGATATATCGGCCTTCGTTACATTGAGTTATCTATTTCTTCACCGATCTGCAACTCTTCCGGTGCCCTGGTAGCAGTTTTATGCTTTATCACAGGTACACTGGATGATGGAATTGAAGGTTCCATGCGTCTGGCTGTTATGGGCGCTGTTGCCCTTGTATGTATCGGCGTCATCGGACTTGGCGTCGTTGAGTCAAGAGAAGATGATGAGCTGCGTGCAGAACGTCAGAAAGCATCCAATTACAAATATGCAAAATCCTGGCTGGCTCTGGCACTTCCCGTTGCGTACTGCCTGTTAGATGCAGCAGGTACATTTGCAGATACCTTAGTTCTTGATACACTGGCTGGTGAAGCGGAAGCAGCAGGATTGTTTGCAACAGCAGAGGAGTGCTCTTCCTATGCAGCTTCTGTATCCAACTGTGCTTATGAACTGACTTTCCTTTTTGCAGCTGTCTGCTGTATCGTATATGTAGGCTTTATCAAAAAGCAGAGGTTTGCATTCAGCCAGGAAGGACCGAAATACTTCGGTGCAATCTGCGAGACTGCTGGTCAGTTTGCTTATATTTTTGCATTATCTGATACTGCACATGCTGCTATTTCTGCGCCGATCATTTCCGCATACTGCGTGGCATCTGTTGTCTGGAGCCGCATTTTCTTAAAGGAAAAGCTGTCCTGGAAGCATTATGCAATGATCCTGCTGGTTATCATTGGTATTGTAATGCTTGGTGTGTTTGATATTTAGAATAAAACGAGAGATGTCTTTTTACAATTTACATTTCAGATCAAAGGCTGCTGTAGAAATACGGCTGCTTTTTTGATATGATAAAAGGAGCAGAAAAGGGGAATTATATATGCTTCAGGATAAATGGATCGAATTTGCAGTAGAACTTCAAAGCCTTGCACAGGCGGGACTGGCTTATGGAAAAGATGTGTACGATCTGGAACGGTATACCAGGATACGGGAGATCGCAGCGGAGATGATCGCATGCAAAAGCGATATTCCGCTGGAAAAAGTAAAAAATCTGTTTTGCAACGAAACAGGTTATCAGACTCCAAAAGTAGATACAAGGGCGGCTGTTTTTAAAGAGGGAAAGATCCTTCTGGTCCATGAGAAAAATGGGACCTGGTCACTGCCGGGAGGATGGTGTGATGTAAATCAGTCCGTGGCTGAAAATACAGTGAAAGAAACATTGGAAGAAGCAGGGTTGAATGTAAAGCCGGTGCGTATGATCGCAGTTCAGGACAGGAACAAGCACAATGATCCGCCTTATGCTTATGGGATCGTGAAAGTATTTATTTTGTGTGAAGTGATCAGTGGGGCATTTACGGAAAATATTGAAACAACAGAGATCCGGTATTTTGGTAAAGAGGAAATTCCTGAAAACCTGGCTCTGGAAAAGACGAATAAAGAACAGATCCAAATGTGTTTTAAGGCAAATGAAGCGAAGCACTGGGAAACGCAGTTTGATTAAATTATTAAAATAAAAGGACAAAAGCTGATATGACGGATATTCAGAAACGATTATTTGAATTACAGGATCATGCATATGGGGATTTCCACAGCGGGCTGATCCCGGAACTGCCAAGAGAGTATTTTATCGGGGTCCGTGTGCCGGTTCTGAAAAAATTTGTAAAAGAGTATAAAAAAGAGGCAGAGTCAGAAACATTTTTAAAGCAGCTGCCTCATACCTATTATGAAGAATACATGGTCCATATCCTTTTGCTGGGGGAGATCAAAGACTATGATACCTGTATGAAGGCAGTGGAAGAATTTCTTCCCTATATTGACAACTGGGCTATCTGTGACGTCCTTTCTCCTAAGGTATTTAAAAACCACAAACCGGAATTGTTAGAAAAGATCAAACAGTGGATCCCTTCTGAGCATACGTATATCTGCCGGTTTGGCATTGAAATGCTGATGCGCTGGTTCTTAGATGAAGATTTTAAGCCGGAATATCTGAAAATGCCGGCTTCTGTCCGGTCAGATGAATACTATGTGAATATGATGATCGCCTGGTTCTTTGCAACCGCTCTTGCAAAGCAGTGGGATGCAACCATTCCTTATCTGCAGGATCCGGTTTTAGAACCGTGGACCCACAATAAGACCATCCAGAAGGCAAGGGAAAGTTTCCGCATTACGCCGGAGCAGAAGGAATATTTAAAGACTCTGAAAGTAGGGTGCAAAAAGAGCATCAAACGGCCATAAAACAGTCATCAAACAGTCATCAAACAGCGTAAAAATCCTGAAAGTTGGGAAAGGCAGAAGGAAACATAAAAAAGGGCAAAAGGAGTACATCTATGACACTGCAGCAGCTGACCTACATAAAAATGACGGCCGAATGTGGAAATATCACAGAAGCGGCAGAAAAACTCTTTATATCCCAGCCAAGCCTCAGCGCAGCGATCCATAACCTGGAAAAAGAAATGGGAGTGACTATTTTTGTCAGGTCCAAAAAGGGTGTAGTCCTTACCAGGGAAGGGGAAGAACTGCTGTCTTATGCGGGAATGCTGTTGGAACAGGTGGATATTATGAAGGAGCATTTCGGCGTCGGAAAAGCGCGGATGCCCAAGTTTTCTGTTTCCTGCCAGCATTATTCCTTTGCAGTCAATGCCTTTGTAGATGTGGTCCAGACCTATGATGCGGCAAAATATGATTTTATCCTCAGGGAAACACAGACCGGTGAGATCATTGATGATGTGGCAAATGGAAAAAGTGAGCTGGGAGTGATCTATCTGTCTGAACACAATGAAGAAGTGCTGACGAAGCTGATCAAAAAGAATGGCCTGATCTTTGAAGAATTATTTACAGCAGAGCCGCATGTATTTATCAGCAATGTACATCCTCTGGCGGTGAAAGCGAAGATACAGTTAGAGGATCTGAAGGCGTATCCATATCTTACTTACGAACAGGGGGAGCGGAATTCTTTTTATTATGCAGAAGAGTTTTTAAGCATGCTGGACATGCCTAAAAACATTCAGGTAAGAGACAGGGCTACCATGTTTAATCTGATCATTGGTTTAAATGGTTTTACTGTGTGTTCCGGAGTAATAAGCGAGGAACTAAATGGCTCCCAGATCATTGCAAGACCGCTTGACATGGATGTTCAGATGCGGATCGGTCTGGTGAAAAAGAAAAATATACTGTTCAGCCGTTATGCAGATACTTATATTGAAGCACTGAAAAAATATGTATCCATAGATTGAAACTATGGATAACATAAAATATAAAGTATTATCCCAAAATGAAAACTACTGTTAAACTATCCTCAGAAAAAAACAGACGGGAACCAGATAACAACTGGTTGATTGATCTATAAAATTGTGAAAACGGAGGATAAGACAGTGGCAGATTTAAAAACACCATTTCGTTATGATTATGTAGGAAGCTTCTTAAGACCGGAAGCATTAAAGCAGGCAAGAAAGAATTTTGAAGAAGGAAAGATCACAAAAGAAGAACTGACAGCAGTAGAAGATGACTGCATCCGTGATCTGGTTGGAAAAATCAAAAAGCTGGGATATCATGTGATCACAGACGGTGAGTTCCGCAGATCTACCTGGCATCTGGATTTTATGTGGGGATTTCAGGGCATTGAGCACAGAAAGACAGTAGAAGGAAATACGACTTTCGATGCAGAGGCAGCTATGATCGACGATACCTACATGGTAGGCAAGATCTCTGTAAAGAACCACCCGTTTGTAGAGCATTTTAAATTTGTAAAAGCATTAGAAGATGAAAATACAGTAGCAAAGCAGACTATTCCGTCTCCAGGACAGTTTTATGCTTACTTTACAGGTGCCGAGCTTCTTGGAACTACACTGGATATCTATGGAAGTGAAGAAGCTTTTGCAAAAGATGTGGCAGGGGCATATGTGGAATTTGTCAATGAGATCTACGCAGCAGGCTGCCGCAACCTTCAGTTTGATGACTGTGTATGGGGCGGTATGGTTAATCCAAAACTGGCAGTTGCATTGACCGGAAGAAAGGGAGATGCGTTGGAGGCATACAAGAAACTGCTCCTTCAGTTAAACAATGAAGTTGCAGCTCAGGCACCGGCGGATCTGGTGATCAATACCCATGTATGCCGCGGAAACTATCATTCCACATTTTTCAGTTCCGGTGCATACGACGGAGTAGCCGACCTGCTTTTTGGCGAGGAAAATGTAAACGCCTACTATCTGGAATACGATGATGAAAGATCCGGCGGTTTTGCTCCTTTAGCAAAAGTTTCCGGCGACAAAAAAGTAGTTCTGGGCCTTGTAACCACCAAATCCCCGGTATTAGAAAAGAAAGAAGACGTGATCGCAAGGATCCATGAGGCTGCAAAACACGTGCCTTTAGACCGCTTATACTTAAGCCCACAGTGCGGTTTCGCCTCCTGTGAGATCGGAAACAAGCTTACAGAAGAAGAGCAGTGGGCAAAGTTAAAATTGGTGAAAGAAATTGCTGAAGAGGTGTGGAGATAGAAATAAGCAAATGACTTTAATGATATTCTGAAAATTCTAATATTCGCTGGTGCCGTATCTGGTGTGGCTGACTTATGTGGGATATCTGAATTTCATGATCAGTATTTTGAATTGAAGTGAGAATGAGTAAGTTAAGAATAGATAAGAACAAATGTTTGCAGCGTTCATGGACAGGAAAAATGGCGTATGGTATACTAAACAGTAACTGGTCATGGAGGTTTAAACATGGGTTCTGATAAGATTTATATTGCTATTGATCTGAAATCTTTTTATGCTTCCGTAGAAGCAGTGGATCTCGGGCTGGATCCGCTTACTGCTAATCTGGTGGTGGCGGATCCTTCAAGGACGGAAAAGACCATCTGTCTGGCGGTATCCCCTTCTTTGAAGGCTTACGGGATCTCTGGGCGGGCGAGATTATTTGAAGTGGTGCAGAAGGTGAAGCAGGCTAATAGTCTGCGAAGAAGCGGATTGCCACAGCGAAAGTTTACAGGGAGATCTTGTGATGCGAAAATGCTTGAAAGGGATCCGCGGCTTGAGATTGATTATGTAATCGCGCCCCCTCAGATGGCTCACTATATGGAAGTGAGTACAAAGATCTATCATATTTATTTAAAGTATGTGGCTCCGGAGGATATCCATGTATATTCCATTGATGAAGTATTTATGGATGTGACAGAGTATCTGGGCACTTACAGGATGACAGCCCGGGAACTGGCGATGAAAATGATCCAGGATGTGTTAAGTGAAACAAAGATCACTGCCACTGCGGGGATCGCCCCTAATCTGTACCTTTGCAAGGTTGCCATGGACATTGTGGCAAAACATGTGGCTGCGGATCAGGACGGAGTGCGGATCGCAGAGCTGGATGAAATGTCTTATCGCCAGATGCTATGGGATCACAGGCCGCTTACGGATTTCTGGAGAGTAGGAAAAGGTTATGCCAGAAAACTGGAAGAAAATGGAATTTATACAATGGGGGATATTGCCAGGTGTTCTCTGGGACGTTCTGGGGATTTTTATAATGAGGATCTGTTGTTTCGACTGTTTGGGATCAATGCGGAACTTCTCATTGATCATGCATGGGGATATGAGCCATGTACCATTGCAGATATAAAGGCGTACAAGCCTCAGGATAAGAGCATTGGCTCGGGGCAGGTATTGCATTGTCCCTGTGATTTTAACCAGGCAAAGCTGGTTTTAAAGGAAATGGCGGATATGCTGGCAATGGACCTGGTGGATAAAGGGCTTATAGCCAGCCAGATCGTTCTGACGGTGGGGTATGATATTGAAAATCTGACAGATCCGGTGAGAAGAAAAGCGTATAAAGGGGCAGTGACTACGGATCAGTATGGCAGGAAAATCCCCAAGCATGCCCATGGAACCATTCATTTAAAACTGCCGACTTCTTCTGCAAGACTGATCATGCAGGGGGCTATGGAGCTGTATGATGGTATTGTAGATAAAAATCTGCTGATCCGCAGGCTTTATATTACGGCAGAACATGCTATGGAAGAGAAGAAGGTACAAAAACAGGAGACTTATGAGCAGTTAAGCCTTTTTACAGACTATGAAGCAGTAGAGAAGGAGCGGGAAAAGGAAGTAAAGAACCTGGAGAAGGAGAAAAGGTTGCAGCAGGCTATGTTGGATATTAAGAAGAAGTATGGGAAAAATGCGATCCTTAAGGGGATGAATTTGGAGGAAGGAGCAACGGCTATAGAGCGCAACCGGCAGATCGGAGGGCATAAGGCGTGAAAAAGTATGAGGATATCATTCATTTGTCAAGACCGGTTTCTACGAAGCATCCCCCTATGTCAAGGGAGAACCGGGCGGCACAGTTTGCGCCTTTTGCGGCTCTTACGGGATTTGAAGGGGCTATTAAGGAGACTGCCAGGGTGACAGGGGAGAAGATCGAACTGGATGAGACGCAGAAAACGTTTTTGGATGAAAAACTTAAGGTACTGCTGCGCGAAAAAACTCCCGCCCTCTTTACGTATTTTCAAAAAGATGAACAAAAAGAGGGGGGAGCTTATATAACTGTTTCGGGGATCGTGAAAAAAACGGATGCTTATACCCATAAGATCGTCTTAGAAGATGGTACCGGGATCTGCGTGGAAGATATCCTGGAGATACGGAAACTTCTCTGATCCGGCTTATACTTCAGCTTCCTGGTGCTGGTACATCAGTTCAATGTATGCAAGGATCAGCGGTGCAACGCCTTTCGCCTCATTTTTAACGATCGGTTCGCGCATATAATAATCAAAGGTTCCTTCCCGCATTTCTTTATTTCCAAGTCCTGCCACAAGACAGATCCCGCCCAGCTGCAGTTCTCCGTTTTCTTCAGAAAGGTAAGTGCGACAGATCCCTTCAAATGCTTTCTTTCCATAGGCAAAATAGGATCCGTCCAGGAAACCGAGACGTACACTCTTCATGATCGCATATGCAAAAATTGCGGAACCGGATGTTTCAAGATAGTTGGGATGAATTCCACCCCGGTTTACGACCTGATACCACATTCCTGTTTCTTCATCCTGATAGGGAAGCATGGAATCAATAAGTTCCTTATAGATCCGATTCATTTCTTTCTTTTCGCTGCCAAGAGTTTCTTCTGGCATTACTTCCATTGTATCGATCAGAGCCATGGCATACCAGCCCAATGCACGCAGCCAGAAGTTGTCAGATAATCCTGTGACTTTATCACACCAGAAAGACGTTCTGGAGTCATCATAAGCATGGTAATACAGGCCGTTTCTCAGATCACGCATCAGATTGTACACATTGACGAACTGCTGATAGCAGTCTTTGCAATTAGTACTGTTGTTGTAAGTAACTTCATATTGCATATAAAATGGCTGTGCCATATAGAGTCCATCCAGCCAGATCTGGTTTGGATAAATTTCTTTGTGCCAGAAATTACCAGTTGAAGTTCGGGGCTGGGTCTTTAACTGGCTGTATACCAGGTCAATAGCGAGGCGGTATTTTTCTTTTCCAGTCAGATCATACAGATCAAAGAGGGTTTTTCCAGTATTAACATTGTCAAGGTTGTGTTCTTTAGGATCATAAGAATGGATGGAACCATCTTCTTCTACAAAATAGTCAATAAACCGGTCTGCAAAATCAAGATATTCTTCTTTCTGTGTAATATGATAAAGTTCCAAAATAGCATTGATCATACAGCCATCCATATAATTCCAGGAAGGTTTTGCACCTTGACGGATTTTTTCAATATTCCAGATCGGACGGGACGGACTGCTTTTTTCTAAAAGCTGGTCAATGTAGCGGTCAAGAATTTTCATAGCAATATAGATTTCCTTTCTGAATTGTACAAAGTAAAAAAGTATACAGTAAAAACTGAAAACGTTTGCAACTACTTTGATTTTAACATAAATCCAGCAGAAAGAAAATTGTGCATAATACACAAAGTAAAAGCAACTAAACTGGATAAAATGTCTAATTGACGGGAGAAGGGATGCGTGATAATATATGAAATATCACGAGAGACATGCAGGACTGATAGTTGGACCGCAGAAATGTGACAGCATCCAGGATCAGGAATGCATTAAATTTTAGCCGAATTTGCAAACCTTTGCAAAACAACAGGGCATGACGGGGATGGTTCTGTAATTCTGGCAAATATCAAAGAAGGAGTTGTGTGTGGTGAATGGATACGTTCAAAAATATTATAAAATTTGTATGTATACAATAAAAAACAACATATGTATACATACAAAATATACAATGATATATTGACATTACACTAGGCTTATACTATTATAAGAGTACAAGGCAATTGGAATTAGGATGTTTTGTGGCGAAAACAGTTAAATTCCAGAATTATTTATGAAACAGGAGGAAGAAAATGAAAATGAAAAAGGAATTGATGAAGCGTGTGGCGGCAGCAGGTCTGGCAGTATCTATGGTTGCAGGGCTTACAGCCTGCGGACCTACAGGAAAGCCTGAAGAGACCAAGAAGGAAGAGACAAAGGCTGAGGGCGGAGAGACTTCCGCAGCTGCAGATAAGGAAGATGCTGCAGCTTCTGACGGAGAAGTTACTCTGCGTTTCAGCTGGTGGGGAGGCGATGCCAGACATAAGGCAACAGAGGCGGCATGTCAGGCATTTATGGAAAAATATCCTAATATCAAGGTAGAGTGCGAGTACGGAGCCTGGGACGGATGGGCTGAGAAGGTAGCTACCCAGCTCAGCGGCGGTACAGCACCTGATCTGATGCAGGTTAACTGGAACTGGCTGTATCAGTTCTCTAGCGACGGTTCTAAATTCGTAGATCTGACCCAGTTCGCAGATGTAATCAATATGGAAAACTATCCGGCAGATCTTCTGGAGCAGTGTGTAGTAGGCGGCAAGCAGCAGGCGATTCCGATCGGTACTACAGGAAAGTGCTTCTACTGGAATAAAACTACCTTTGACAAAGCAGGTATTGCTCTTCCTACAAGCTGGGATGAGCTGATTGCAGCAGGAACCACATTTAAGGAGAAATTAGGCGATGAGTACTATCCTCTGGCTATGTATGAATATGAGAGAATGCTTCTGATGATGTATTATCTGGAAGGAAAATACGGAAAAGAATGGGCAGAGAACAATACCTTAAATTATTCTCTTGAGGAAGTAAAGGAAGGTCTTGAATTTATTAATTCCTTAGAGGATGCACATGTTCTTCCAAGCATTGCTCAGTTAAAGGGCGACGGCGCTACAGTTCTGGAGAAGAATCCGGGCTGGATCAACGGACAGTATGCCGGCTTCTATGAGTGGGATTCTGCTCAGGCGAAATTTGCTAACGCTCTGGAAGGCGATCAGGAGTTTGTACTTGGTGAGTTCCTTAAGGGCGGAGAGTATGAGGCAGGACTTATAAAGATTTCTTCCTGCTTTGCAATTACAGAAACCTCTGAGCACAAAAAAGAGGCTGCTATGCTGTTAGATTTCCTTATCAATGATCCAAAGGGTATTGAGCTTATGGGCACAGAGCGCGGTATGCTGGCTAACACTTATGCAAATGAAGTTCTGTCAGGTCTTGGCAAGCTGGAAGGTCTTACCTATGAGGGCAATCAGGCAGTTATGAAGGTTGCAAACTTTGCACTTGATCCAAACTTTGAGAATTCCGCATTAAAGGATTCTACAGGTATCTACTATGAGGTATTTGAGGGACTCAGCAACGGACAGGATGTAGAGATGCTGGCACAGTATCTGATTGACAGTATCAATGAAGTTTATGCAAGCAATCCTTACTAAGAAAAGGGATAAAGAGATGAAGAACAGAGAAGTAATTAATTCATATATTGATAAATGGATTGAAGATTATAACAACAGACAGCGTCCGGTTTGGAATTATGAAGATGGCTGTGTAATGTTAGGAGCCCAGTATCTGTATGAAGCCACCGGAGATGAAAAGTACATCAATTGTATTCGTACCTTTATGGACCGGTATATACAGGAGGATGGAACGATTCGTTATTATGTTCCTGAGGATTACAATCTGGATAAGGTAAATAACGGAAGAGTTCTTTACTTCCTCTATGACCAGACCGGGGAAGAAAAATATAAAATTGCTCTGAGCCATATCAGAGAGCAGCTGGAAACACATCCCCGTACAGACTGCGGAAGCTTCTGGCATAAGCAGATATATCCGTATCAGATCTGGCTGGACGGATTATATATGGGGCAGCCTCTTTATCTGGAATACGAAAAGAGATTTAATGGCGGAGAGCGCTACAATGATATTACAGGACAGTTTTTAAACGCCAGAAAATATCTGTTTGATGAAGAGAAAAACTGTATTACCACGCATATGACGAGAAGCGCCAGATGATCTGGGCAGACAAAACAACAGGCTGCTCCCACAATTTCTGGCTGCGCTCCATTGGATGGTATCTGATGGCGCTGATTGACTGCTGCGGCCTGATTCCCGAGGAGAGCTTTGAACATCTGAGTACATATAAGCGGCTGTTTAAAGAAGCTCTGGCAGGAATTATGCAGTATCAGGATGAAAAACAAAGCTGTTTTATCAGCTGGTAGATATGCCTGAGCTGGAAGGTAATTATCTGGAAACGTCTGGATCCGCTATGATTGCATATGCGATTTTAAAGGGCTGCCGTCTGGGTATTTTACAGGAAGAAAAATGGCGCAGGAGAGGCGAAGAGATCTTTGACGGCCTGGAAAGAGAAAAGTTACAGAAGGATGAAGATGGATGGCATCTGACCGGCATTTGTCTGGTGGCTGGATTAGGCCCCAAGGATGAGCGGGATGGAAGCGTAGAATACTATCTTTCCGAACCGGTGGTTTCAGATGAAGAGAAGGGCGTAGGAGTTTTCATGATGGCCTACGGCGAATATCTGAAGCTGGAAAAACAAGATGAAGCATAGAATGGAGAATGCCTTATGCAGAAAAAGACAAAAATAACCCGTGCATCCAGACAGAACATAGGATATGCATATATTGCTATCTGGATCATCGGTTTTCTCGTTTTAAATTTTATCCGTTTATGTCCTCTCTTTTCTATAGCTTTACGAACTATAATCTGTTCAAGGAATCTGTAGAAAATATAGGATTTGCAAATTATGAGAAGATTGTCGATACGGCAAAATACTTAAAGTCCTATATTGTAACCTTTAAGTATGCCTTTATGACAGTACCCTTAAAACTGCTGTTTGCGCTGTTTATCGCATATCTTCTTAACTTTAAGATCAAGGGAATTAACCTTTTCCGTACAGCGTATTATATCCCGTCTATTCTGGGAGGTTCAGTTGCGATTGCTGTTTTATGGCAGTTCCTTTTCCAGAATGAAGGTCTGGTTAACACTATCATCGGCCTGTTTGGAGTAAAGCCTGTTAACTGGCTGGGAAGCCCGGATTATGCACTGTTTGTAATCTGCCTTCTCCGTGTATGGCAGTTTGATCAGCTATGGTTATTTTCCTGGCTGCATTAAAGGGCGTTCCGCAGGACCTGTATGAAGCGGCGTCCATTGACGGAGCAGGAAAATTTACACAGTTTTAAAGATTACCATTCCGCTGATTACACCGGTTATTTTCTACAATCTGGTTACTCAGCTGTGTCAGGCATTCCAGGAGTTTAATGGACCGTTTATGATTACCAAGGAGGCCCCTTAGGTTCTACAACCCTGATTTCCATCCTGATCTATCAGAATGCATTTAAGACATATGATATGGGACTTGCCAGTGCTATGGCATGGCTGCTGTTCCTTATTGTTGCAGTGCTGACGGCAGTTTCGTTTATCAGTCAGAAGCATTGGGTGTATTATGGTGATGAAGAAAGGTAGGAATTAAAATGACAAGACAACAAAAATACAAAATTCAGACCATAGCACGCTACATAATTCTGATTGCAGTGGGGCTTGTAATGATCTACCCCATGATATGGATGGTAGGAGCTTCCTTTAAAGCAACCAATGCGGAGATCTTTGGTTCCATCGGTTTTATTCCGAAGGAGTTTACGCTGGACGGCTATAAAACGGCTGGTTCGCCAGTACCTATCAGTTTGGCAGATATATGGTCAATACCTATAAATTTGTTATACCAAAGGTAATAGGAACCGTTGTTTCCTCAGCCATTGCAGCATATGGTTTTTCACGGTTTCAGTTTAAGGCACGGGCTTCTGGTTTGCACTGATGCTTTCCACGCTGTTTCTGCCTCAGGTAGTGTTAAATGTGCCTCAGTTCTTATTGTTTACAAAATGGGGCTGGGTGGATTCCTACCTGCCTTTAGTTGTGCCGAGCTTTTTGCCTGTGATACCTACTTTGTATTTATGCTGGTTCAGTTCATGAGAGGAATTTCAAGAGAGCTGGAGGAGGCTGCGGAGATTGACGGCTGCAATTCCTTTAAGCGTTTCATCTACGTAGTGCTTCCCATGGTTCAGCCTTCACTGGTATCCTGCGCGCTGTTCCAGTTTATGTGGTCCTCCAATGACTTCATGGGTCCGTTAATTTACTTAAATTCTACAAAGAAATTTACAGCTTCTCTGGGCCTGCGTATGATCATGGATACGGAAAGCGGATTTGACTGGAATAAGACGCTGGCATTATCTGTTATTACACTGATTCCATCCCTGATTATATTCTTCCTGGCGCAGGATCAGTTTGTGGAAGGTATTGCAGCCGGAGGAGTAAAGGGTTAAAGACGCGAATTGTAAGAAAGGACGCAACATGAAATTTCAGATTATATTTCAGACATCCAGAAAGGTCACGATTGAATTTTTGGATTTTGGAATTTATTTTACAGAAAAGAAGTATCGTCTGTTGTTAAATGGAAAAGAAATTTTACTTCCGATCGGGTAGTTCAGACCATTTCCGGTCTGACGCCTGATACGGAATATGAGCTTACTGCTGTGGCAGACGGGGAAGCAGAAGAGACGGTTCGTTTTAAGACAGATTATGAATTTGTAACCCTGAACGTACGCCGTTTCGGAGCGAGAGGCGATGGAAAGCATGATGATACAGTTGCTATTCAGGCGGCGGTGTCATCCTGTCCGAGCACGGAAGAGTGTATATTCCCAAGGGAGTTTATAAAGTATCCAGTATCTTCCTGAAGAGCCATATGACGCTGGATATTGGGGAAGGAGCAGTGATTTCTGCTTATACAGAGCGGGAGAAATTTCCTATTTTACCGGGACTGATTGAGAGCTATGATGAGACGGATGAATATAATCTGGGAACATGGGAGGAAATCCTCTGGATATGTTCGGATCTATTCTTACGGGTATTCATGTTTCAGATGTGGTAATTACCGGAGAAGGAACTCTGGATGGAAATGCCAGCTATGAAAACTGGTGGAAGGGAGAGGGCCGTGAAAAATCGGAGGAGCCTTCCGCCCAAGAATGATTTTTTTGAATCACTGTGAAAATGTTACTGTTCAGGGACTGACTGTTCAGAACAGTCCAGCCTGGAACCTTCACCCATATTTTTCCAATCATACGAGGTGGATTGATTTGAAGGTACTCAATCCCAAGCAGTCCCCGAATACGGATGGAATGGATCCTGAATCAGTAGATGGACTGGAAGTAGTAGGCGTATATTTTTCCTTAGGTGACGATTGTATTGCCATGAAGTCCGGCAAGTTCTATATGGGACATAAATATAAGGTTTCATCAAGAAATGTTGATATTCGCCAGTGCTATATGAGACATGGACACGGAGCGGTAACTCTGGGCAGCGAAATTGCTGCCGGGGTGAGACATTTGTCCTGTAAGAAGTGTATTTTCGAAGATACGGACCGCGGACTGCGCGTAAAGACCAGAAGAGGCCGTGGAGAAGATTCTGTAGTTGAGGATATTCTGTTTGAAGATATTAAGATGGATGGCGTTTTAACACCCTTTGTAGTAAATTCCTACTACTGGTGCTGCGATCCTGACGGACATTCTACCTATGTAAGCACAAAGGAACCGCTTCCGGTTGATGAACGGACTCCCAGAATAAAAGAACTGGCCTTTCGCAACATTGAAGCTCATAATTGTCATGTGGCAGGAACCTTTATATATGGACTTCCGGAAGCCAAAATAGAAAAAGTGACAATGGAAAACATAGAGATTGATTTTGCGGAAAATCCAACGCCGGAGTATCCCGCAATGATGGCTGAGGTTGAACCCTGTACAAACCGAGGCGTGTTTATCAATAATGTAAAGGAACTCACCTTAAAGAATGTAAAGGTTCACGGCACAGCAGGAGAACCCTTTGAAATTGAAAATGTAGATTGTGTGGAAAAGGAGTAAACGATGGAGTTAGCGATAACAAGTACCAGCATGAAGCTGAGAGATCGAGCTCCGGTAGTTTTCCGGGGTGAGGATAACTGGTGCTTTGAACAGATCCGCAGCATAGGATATGATGGCGTAGAGCTTCATATCCATGATTCCTCTCAGCTTGACAGGAAGCAGTTAAAGGAGGAATTGGATCAGTTTGGCCTGAGTTTGACTTCGATTGGAACAGGATCTGCCTATGGAAAAGACAGGGTGTTTTTATCCAGCGAAGATGCGGATGTAAGACAGGCTGCAATTGAACGTATTAAGGGACATATCCTTACGGCTTCTGATTATCCTCATGCTGTGGTGATTATCGGGCTGATTAAGGGAAAGGTATCAGACTGCGAAAGCAGAGAAAGCTATTTTGCCAATCTGATACCTGCTCTGCGGGAATGTGCAGAAGAAGCGGGAAAATATCAGGTATATCTGGGGCTTGAGGTTATCAACCGGTATGAAAGCGATGTGATCAATACCGTTAAGGAGGGACTTGAATTTCTGGAAATGGTTGGATCACCATGGTTGCAGCTGCATCTGGATACATACCATATGAATATTGAAGAGAGTGATATTAAAAATCAATTCAATCAGCTAAGGGGAAAATCTGTCATGTACACGTTGCAGATAATGACCGTTGGTTTGTAGGACATGGGCACTATGATTTCGCCGAAACATTAGGTGCTTTGAAGGAAATAGGTTATACCGGAGCTGTCAGTGTAGAATCCTTCGGTTTTCCGGATATGATCAGTTCTGCCAGGGCATCTTATGAAAATATGAGACATATTATGAATCAGTTATAAAGAAAAGCTGCAGTGGGAACCATCAAATATGGAAACTCTGCAGCTTTTTCTATCCGATTTTCAGATTTTGTGATAGAATAGAAAAATGCAATGGATAATTATTGAACGGGAGGGGGTGCGAATTAAGTGGAGAAAACAGTGTTGTTAGTGGATCAGGCATATGAAGACATTAAAAATATGATCTGTAATTTTGAGTTGATACCGGGCCAGATCGTATCAGATTTTACATTAAGTAAAAATGGGAATGAGCAGAACGCCGATCCGTCAGGCGCTGCAGAAGCTTGAAGGCGATGATTTGATTGTAGATGCAGGTGCGGGGAAGAGCTATCAGGTCAGTCCTATTACAGAAGATGGAATTATTGATCTTTTGATGCAAGAGAAGGAATTGAGGTTGCAGCTGTACGTATTGCTCTTGAAAAAGGGATTGATGAAACAAGGCTGATAGAACTGGAGCGTATTAACCGGAATATGGAGGATGCTAATATAGCCGGAAGAATTAAGGAAAATTTTGAGGCGGATCAGCAATTTCATGATTATCTTGTAAATCTCACGGAATAAAAACTGATACGTTTTCATGAAAGCCTGCTTCTTCAGTGCCGTCGGGTAAGGATGATTTCATATCTGGAGCGTAAATATCAGGATAAAGCATACAGGGATCATCAAATGATTTTAGAGGGTCTTAAGTCAGGAGACAGCAGACTGGCGCAGCAGGCGCTGGCTGAACATATTGAAACAGCAAGGCTGGATTATCTGAGAGTTATGAAGGAGAAGAATATAACAGAGGATTTTGGGATGCTTCGCTTTTCCGCTGAAAAATACCTCAAGCAGCAGATGCTTGGGGTATTTTAATTTCCACAAGACAAACCCCGGTAAAGGTGGTATGATAATACCAAAAGAACTAATCAGAAGAAAGCAGGTGAAGGGCTTGACATTATAGGAAGGGAAAAGTTTTTATGAAGAAAATGAAGAGAGCAGCACTGGCAATGGCTTCCGTTACAGCAATTTCACTGGTTGGATGCGGTGGAAGCAACACAACTACTACAGCAGATACCAAGGCAGCAGGTGAAAGCAGCGCAGAAGGCGGAAATTCCGGTGATATTTCCGGTAACATCACTTTTCCTGGTGGGGCGGAGATTCAAGACATGAAGCAACTGAAAAAGCGATCGAGGCTTTTCAGGCAAAATACGAAGGTGTAACTGTAAGTCCGGAATACGGCGCATGGTCCGGATGGGAAGAGAAACAGTCCTTAAACATCTTGGGCGGCAACTCAGCAGATCTGATGTAGATCAACTGGAACTGGATCGACCTTTATTCTAATAATGGAACAAATTTTGCTGATTTAAACCAGTACGCAGATATTATTGATCTGTCCCAGTTCCCGGAAAGCGCACTTGAAATAAGGCTACCGCAATCCCACTGGCTTTAGACGGTGGGTTAAGGTAGCCAAAAGCTGAGAATTATTGTATGCTAATGATATGGGAACATGGAAATCTAAAACAGACACAAATACTTATTACAATATCACATTATTTTTGTCTGTAAATATAGGAAGAAATTACTGGTTTCGAGACAGATATCAGATGATATAAAGCAGTTTTCATATGGGATATGTCAAAGGCACAGTGTTATTATCAGATATATGGAAACAGATAAAGACCATATTCATTACATGATAGAGACAGAACCGACAATGTCTATTAGTAAGATTGTAAACCTGATGAAGAGCTATACAACATACCATATATGGAAACGCTATCCGAATTATTTGCGGAAGCATTTCTGGAAAGAACATACCTTTTGGAGAGATGGATATTTTGCATGTAGTGTAGGAAATGTATCGGAAGAAATGCTGAAAAGTATATAGAAAATCAAGGTTGAGAAAGAGGGTGACAGTGGATGTTAAAGGCATATAAATACAGAATATACCCTAATAATGAGCAGAAAATACAAATTGAAAAACATTTGGCTGTTGCCGTTTTGTATATAATCAGACACTGGCATACCGGAAAGAAAGATACGAAAAGAGAAAAATCTGTCAGCAAAACAGATTGTAACAATTACTGCAACAGACAATTAAAGAAAGAATATGAATGGCTGAAAGAAGTGGATAAATTTGCTCTGACAAATGCGATTTACAACATGGACAGTTCATATCAGAAATTTTTAGGGAGCATGCAGGTTATCCGAAGTTTAAGAGTAAACACGATAATCATAAGTCATATACAACAAATTTTACGAATGGCAATATAACAGTAGATTTCGGGTGCAATAGAGTAAAACTGCCTAAATTAAAAGGAATAAAAGCAAAACTGCATAGAAATTTTATCGGACAGATAAAATCGGCAACGATATCACAAGTTCCGAGTGGAAGATATTATGTATCAATTTTAGTGGAAACAGAACACGTGGAACTGCCACATATAAATCAAAATACAGGAATAGATTTAGGTATTAAGGAGTTATGTATTACTTCTGCTGGAAAGAAATACGAAAATCCAAAAATCATCAGAAAAACGAAAAGAAACTGGGAAACTGCAAAGGCAGTTAGCCCATAAAGAGAAAAAGTCAAAATTACTGCAAAACAAAGAAAAGATAGCATTATGCCATGAAAAAATAACAAATACCAGAAAAGATTATCTGCACAAGATGTCCCATGAGATTATCAGCGAAAACCAAGTGATCGTTTCGGAAGATTTGCAGATAAAAAACATGGTAAAAATCACCGTTTGGCAAAGTCTATAAGTGATGTATCATGGTATGAGCTGACAAGACAGTTAGAATATAAGGCAAAGTGGAATGGCAGGAAATATGTCAAAATAGATAGATTCTATGCCAGTAGTCAGCTGTGTTCCGCCTGTGGATACCAAAATACAGAGACAAAAAATCTATCAGTAAGGGAATGGACATGTCCTGTCTGTGGAACAAATCATGACAGGGATATCAACGCAGCAAAAAATATACTGGAAGAAGGATTAAGACAAATAGCATAAAAGGAATAACAATATAGGGCAGGGACTGCCCGAATGAACGCCTGTGGAGATAGTAGGTTACGAGGTCTGCGAAGCAGGAAGCCCATTGGCTTTAGACAATGGGTAGTTCACGAAAGTAAGCTGTATTTTTAAGAATGCAAGATCTGCTACCATTGAGATCGGGGATGAGGGATCTTTCACACAAAACGAGAATATGAAGTCTATGTCAATGACGCATTTTACCAGAAGACAGACCGGGTGATTACCGGGATCTATGATCTGCAGCCTTCTTCCGATTATAAGGTACGTATAGTGGCAGAAGATGAGCAGGCGTGTATCGAGATAAAGACTGATGAGGAATTTGTGACACTTAATGTCAGGGATTTTGGTGCAAAGGGAGATGGAATCACGGATGATACTCTTTTATCCAGTCTGCCATTATGGCATGCCCGAAAAAGGCCGTGTGCTGATCCCTGAGGGAACTTATAAGGTGACCAGCCTGTTTTAAAGGATGACCTGAATTTGGAACTGGCACAGGGAGCTGTGCTTTCTGCTGAAACAGACCGCAGGAAATTTCCAATCTATCCGGGACTGATCCAGAGCTGGGATGAGACAGAAGAGTATAATCTTGGAACTTGGGAGGAAATCCTCTTCCTATGTTTTCCGCGATCATTACAGGTGTTAATGTGAAACATGTTGTGATCTACGGAAAAGGAGTGATTGACGGAAACGCAAATTTTGATGAGGACAACTGGTGGTATCAGCCAAAGTGAAGCGGATCGCATTCCGCCCGAGAATGCTCTTTCTCAATCACTGCGAGGATGTAGTTGTTGCCGGTATCCAGGTACAAAACAGTCCAAGCTGGAATATCCACCCATATTTTTCCGACAATCTCCGCTTTATAGATCTTAAGGTACTAAATCCAAAAGTTTCCCCAAACACAGATGGCCTGGATCCGGAATCATGCAAAAATGTAGAGATCGTTGGTGTATATTTTCTCTGGGAGATGACTGTATTGCTGTTAAAGCCGGAAAAATTTATATGGGTGCAAAGTATAAACGTCCATGTGAAAACCTTATGATCCGTCAGTGCTGTATGCGGGACGGTCATGGTTCTGTAACGATCGGAAGTGAAATGGCAGGAGGAGTGATAAACCTTACTGTTAAAGACTGTCTCTTTATCAATACAGACCGTGGACTTAGGATCAAGACGAGACGTGGCCGGGGAAAAGATGCTATTGTTGACGGGATCCTGTTTGACAATATCCAGATGGATCAGGTTATGACACCGCTCGTTATTAACTGCTTCTATTTCTGTGATCCAGATGGACATATTGAGTATGTTCGCAGCAAGGAGGCACTTCCGGTTGATGAGCGTACTCCCCAGATCCGCAGTCTTGTATTCAAAAATATTGAGGCAAAAACTGTCATGTTGCAGGTGCTTTCTTCTACGGACTTCCGGAGAAAAAATCCAGAAGGTGGTTATGGAACATGTTCATATTACCTATGATGAAAACCCGCAGCCAGGAGCTCCGGCCATGCTTGACGGAATTGAGCCATGTACAAAAGTAGGAATATTTGCAGATAATATTGAAGAACTGATAATGCACGATGTAAAGGTTGAAGGCCAGGAGGGAGAGGCGTTCATACTGAGAAATATTGAAAACATGATCAGTGATCCGCAATAAAAGTGATATACTAGTTTGTAAAGGATATCAAAATGGGACGGAGGAATAGACATGGGGTAACGATCAAAGATATTGCGCAGAAAGCGGGGTCTCTTATTCTACGGTTTCGAGAGCATTAAATGGGATCGGAAGTACAAACGGGGATCGTCGGAAGCGGATATTGGAGATTGCCAAGGAGATGGGGTATGTTCCTAATCAGGCGGCGATCCATCTGAAACTTTCAAGATCCTATGTGATCGGTCTGTATTTCTCAACCATCAGCAAGATGACATCACCCTTCGTTCTCCATGATGTTCTCACGGGAGTATACAGTATTGTAGGGAGTAAGTATAATATTGTAGTCAAAGGTATTGACATGCACGAAGCGGGAACATTAAATCCGACCTATTATGATGGGATCATTGTTTTAAGCCAGAGAACGGAAGACCGGGCATTTATGGAGGAAGTTCTGGAGAAAAGATCCCTATGGTTGTGATCTGCCGTAAGGTGGATATAGATGCACTCAATGTAACAACCGATGAAACGAAGGCAATGGAAACAGCAATGGATTATCTGATCGAAAACGGCCATCGAAATATCTGTGTGATCGAAGGGGCTCGAATTTGGACTCTACAAGACTGCGCCATATTGGATGGCAGAATGCAGCCAGAAAACATGGCCTGGATCCGGATATCATTCCCACTGTCAGCGGGACTTACCGGTACGCAAGCGGGTATCAGGGGCAAAGCTCCTTCTGGAGTACCATCCCACAGCTCTTTTATGCTTCAATGATGAAATGGCTTTCGGAGCGAGAGAGGCTATAGTAGAAGAAGGGCTGAAAGTGCCGGATGACGTTTCATTGATCGGCTTTGATAACTGGGATATGTCTGGATACAGCAGTATGAAACTGACAACGGTTGAGCGGAGTATGAGTGAGATTGCAAAAGAGGGCACCAGGGTCCTTTTGCGCCGGATCGAAGACGGCGTAGAGGATAACCGCAGGATCGTTCTGGAAAACCGTCTGATCGTCCGAAATACGGTCAGACGGCTGGTGTAGCTGGTATACAGTTTTTATATATGAGAATTATATATGAGAAGGATCAAAGTTCCTGCTCATAAAGGTAAATAAAGTAGGTCAGTGCAAGAAGGTCGGCGCTGCCGCCTGGACTGATGTTGCGTTCTATCATTTCAGCATCCAGTTCTTTTGCATAAGTAAGAAGCTCATGGGTATCATGGGCTTTTTCTTTAGTACAGTTTGGATACGGGCCTGCAGTTCTTTCATTTCTTCGTAGGAAGAGCGGTTTACGATGTTGGTGTCTTCGGAGGTCGCAATAATGGACAGCAGGGTGATCACACCGGCATCATTGATGGAACGGTCTTTTCAGCTCTTCTTTCAGGATGGGGAGAGCTGTTTTAATACGGTTGCGTAGCCGGACAGTGCTTCACCCGGGCTCCTTTCATACCATAGAGGGCGTAGAGGCGTTCGCCATTGGTGCGGGCGGTTTCTGCCGTAATATCTTTGAAATCTTCCAGGACATCGGCTACCAGTTTCCGGTTGATGGAGAGCAGCGTGTCTGGGGAATAGGGGATATGGTTTGCATACATATAGCCTAAGGAGCAGTTTAAGATCGCCAGGAGAAGATAAGTCCTTTGTGTGTATTGATGCCTTTGGTGGCGGTCATCATGGCATCTTCTGCCTGGATCCCTAAAGAGCGCAGTCTTGCAAAGATACGGGAAAATGGTTCGTGGCCGTTTTCGTGTTCTTTTCCATGCCGCAGAGGGCGAATTTCTCAAAGTAGTGGTTTAAGGAAACGGCGCTGGCTTCAAAGGTGAAGATGTCCATATCTTTGTGGGCGCCGGTATTGTTGCGGTCTACCAGTCCTGGTTTAGGGGTGGCGCTTACCTCGTAGAGAAGGGCCTGCATGGACAGGGAAGACAGTTTTTGCCTGTTTTTCTTCAAAATAGTCTTTCATCAGTTCGCAGGCTTTATCTAACAGTTCTTTTACTGTGTGGGTACGGGAACGGCTGCATACAAAGGCATCGTTGCTGCATAAAAGGCATTTTCTGCCTGGAAAGCCAAGTTCTGTACGGGAAACTTTGGTTTCATCGGTACGGATCACATCAATATCGAAAAGACGGCCAAAGGACAGGCTGTCTTCTAAAAGGCAGAGGATCTCTTTGATGAAAAGGGTATCACCTTTAACAGACCAGAACTGTTCGTTTCCTGTAAAATCGCGGATCGTCCGTTTTTCAAGGACCGGGATCTTCCAGGCGTGAAGTTGGGAGTCGATGAGACGGATGCCTTCTTCAAAGGTCATTTCTCCTAAAGGAAAGACTTTGATGGGACCGGGAATATTTAAGGTGAAGGAAATGACTGTGGCATTGTGGGTGCGGATCAGTTCCTGCTGGATGGCGTGGCGCCTGTCTCTTGCGTTTAACATATCCAGTACTGCAACTTCACGTCCGGTGATGAATTGGGATGAGTCTGTATTCATAAGGATTTTACCTCCAGATCATGGTATAGGCAGGTTCTGAAAAGCTGCGTTTTGAGCTGAAATAAAAAGAACCTTTATTAATGAGTATAGCATATAAAAGGCTTTGAGGAAAGCTGGTTACAGTATGCCAGATGTTGAATTATAATAAAATAGATGCGGAATTACTTTATGACTTTACAGTGGCAAAATAAATTTTTCTAAAATCATTGCGTTGGATACGTTAATGTGTTAAAATTTTTGTTAATGAAAAAGAACAGCCGGTGCGGACACAAAAGGATAAAGGCACGATCGCTGTAGGAGGTAGAGAGATGGTTCTTTCAAAGAATATGCAGAAACTGGTTGCAGGAAGTTCTACAATAAGAAAACTTTTTGAGGAAGGTATTGAGCTGGCAAAGGAAGTCGGCGCTGAGAATGTATATGATTTCAGCCTTGGAAACCCGGCCGCTCCTGTACCGGAAGAGGTAAAGAAGAGCATTTATGATATTCTTGAAAACAGAAATGCCAATTTTGTACACTGCTATATGCCAAATGCCGGTTATCCGGAAGTAAGGGAGAAAGTAGCAGCAAACTTAAATAAGAAATACAATTCTTCTTTTACAAAAGATGACATTATTATGACCGTAGGTGCTGCAGGCGGTATCAACTGTGTTCTGCGTTCTCTGCTGGAGCCGGAAGATGAGGTCCTTTGCTTTGCGCCGTTTTTTGGTGAGTACAACAGTTATGTTATGAACTTTGGCGGTAATTTAAAGGTGGTTCCGGCTGATTATGAGACTTTCCAGTTGAATGTAGAGGAAGCTGATAAGTATATTACAGAGCGTACCAAGGCTGTGATCATCAACAACCCCAACAATCCGTCTGGTGTTGTATACAATAAGGAAACGCTGATCCGTTTACAGAAAATGCTGGAAAAGGCAGAGGAACGGATTGGACATCCTATTTACGTTCTTTCTGATGAGCCATACCGTGAACTGGTATATGATGGCTGTGAGCTTCCATTTGCGCCGGACTATATTAAAAACTGCATTGTCGTTTATTCCTTCAGTAAGTCCCTGTCCCTGTCTGGTGAGCGTATTGGATATATGGCTGTGAGCCGCCAGATCGCAGAGTATGATACCATGATCAATGCCCTGGTGGTTGCAAACCGCTGCATCGGTTACATTAATGCACCATCTTTATTCCAGCTGGTTGTAGCTGACTGCCTGGATGTAAAGACAGATGTGGAATTTTATGACAGAAACCGCAAGCTGTTATATGAGTCTATGAAGGATATGGGCTTTGAGTGTGTAAAGCCGGAAGGCGCATTTTATATGCTGGTTAAGGCACCTACAGGAGATGACGCGGAGTTTTCCGCAGCAGCCAAGAAGTTTAACCTGCTGATCGTACCTGCAACCAGCTTTGGCTGTCCTGGTTATGTTCGTATGGCATACTGCGTATCCAATGAGATGATCCACAGAGCACTTCCTGCACTGCAGAAGCTGGCTGATCATTACGGTCTGAAGAAATAAAGAAATAACGGCAATTATAAAAAAACTATAAAAACTTTAAAATGTAAAAATAAAAAGGCTGACAGGAAAAATCGTAAGTATATTTCCTGCCAGCTTTTAGTTTGTATACAACTTTTGGAAATTATGTACAAATATCGAAAGTGTATTTTGTGCGAAATTATTGTGTAAAACCAGTTGATATTAGAAAAAAATATGTTAATATCTTTATAGCTTCTTAACACAACCGATTGCAAAGAAAACAATCGCACAAAAAAACTTGAAATCAAGTTATTTTTTTGTTAAAATTGTGCATAGAAGTGCTGCGGATCTCAAATGGAGTTTATTGAGAAAATCAGTCAGCAGGGGGGATAAAAACCTCTTTGAATGTACGAGATTTACGGACATGAAAGTGTCCGTGAAAATAAAAGAGAGAAGGAAGTAGAAGTATGAAAAAAAGGTTAGCATTAGTACTGGCAGGTGTTATGATGGTATCATCATTAGCTGGATGCGGATCATCCAAACCTGCTGAAACAACAGCAGCAGCTGCTGGCGAGACAACCGCTGCAGCAGCAGATGCAAAAGCAGACACAACAGAAGCAGCAAAATCTGATGCAGCTCCAGAGTTAGAGCTGATCATCGCTTCCAACCAGACTTCTTTAGACAACCCATATTCCTATGGTATGGACAAGTTCAAAGAGGTAGTTGAGGATGTTTCCGGCGGAAAGATCGCTGTAACTGTTCATAAGGGAACCTTAGGCGAGAACGAGAACGAGCTGATCGAGAAGCTGGAAATGGGCGCTGCATCTATGGTAGTTGCTTCCCCAGGTTTCATGACCGCTATCGGTGTTCCGGAAGTAGATATCTTCTCACTGGAATATCTGTTTGACAGCTTTGATCACTGGGAGAAGTGCTTAGACGGCGAATTCGGTGACAAGATGAAAGATGTTGTTAAGGAAAAGACAAACAACAACTTCCGCATCATGGCTTACTGGAGCTCCTCCGTTCGTGATTACTATGGTAAAAAGCCAGTTACCAAGCCAGAAGATTTAAAGGGTATGACAATCCGTACTCAGTCTTCTCAGGTACAGCAGGACTTCTGGAAAGCTTGCGGCGCTATCCCAACATCTGTAGCATGGGGCGAGTTATACCAGGCATTACAGCAGGGCGTTGTTGACTCCGCTGAGAACGACTACACCAGCTTTATGTTAAAAGAGCATCACAAGACTCCAAACGGCCACTACATCTCTGAAACACATCATGACTACACAACCCGTCTGTTACTGATGAACGGCGATTTCTATGATAGTCTGACTGATGAGCAGAAGGGCTGGATCGATCAGGCTGTTGAGGCTTGTACAGAAGAAGAGCGTCAGGTAGTTTACCGTATGTTCAAAGAGTCCAAAGAGAAAGTTATCGCTGATGGCGCAGAAGTTACCAACTTTGAAGATGTTGATATCGATGCATTCAAGGCTCTGGCTCTTCCAATCCAGGATAAGTTCGCAGCTGATAACAACATGACTGCTGAGTTAGAGATGATCCGTGCAGCAGCAGAGTAATCTGTAAGCAGAACGGAACATAAGGGACTTATAAAGTTCTGAACATTTACGAAAGAAAAATGAAATGGGTCAGGTCTTCCTGATCCGGAGGATATCAGCCATCTGGGCGACTGGATGGCTGATGTTAGGTTTAAAAGAGTGTTAATATGGTGTTAAGATTTCCTGAAAGGAGAACACATTATGAAAAAAGCAATTGAATGGATGCAGAAGATCCAGATTGCTGTAGGAGGATTTTTCCTTTGCATCTTCCTTCTTACAGTTGTATTCCAGATGCTCTCTCGTTACATTGGCATCGCAGCAACCTGGACTGAGGACGTATCTATGTATTCCTTTATCTGGGCTGTATTTATGGGCGCAGGCGCTATGGTTTATGAAAAACGTCACTTTGCGTTTACTTCCGTCAGCGATATGCTGAAAAACGAGAAAATTAAGAGCGTATTAGCAATCATCATCTCTTGTTATGCTGGTGTTTGCTGTATTAATGGCTTATTATGGTTATAAATTAACACAGAAGTTCTGGAACTATACATGGACCAATATTCCGTCCTTTAAGCGTGGACCTACATGGACCTGTCTTCCAATCTGTGGTGTAACTTCTACTATTTATCTGATCGCGCAGATCATTGAAGAAATCGGTGCTCTTATGAAAGGAGGCAACAAGTAATGGGTGTTTTATTAGTAGTAATGTTTATCGTTTTGTTGCCATTGGTGTGCCGATCTCATTCGCACTTGGCGTTGTATCTTTTACCGGTATCGCATCTCTGGGACAGATTCCGAATTTAGTTGTATTCCAGAAAATGTTTAATGGTCTGAACAGCTTTACACTGTTAGCTGTTCCGCTGTTTATCCTTGCAGCAAACCTAATGAACGAAGGTGAGATCACTGAAAAGCTGATCGACTGCTGTAACTCTTTAGTTGGACACCTTCGCGGTGGTCTTGCTTATTCAAACGTACTTGTATCCATGATCTTCGCTGGTATCTCCGGTTCTTCCCAGGCTGATACCGCTGGTGTTGGTAAGATCTTCATTCCTGCAATGGAGAAGCAGGGATATGACAAGGGAACATCTGTTGGTGTTACCGCAGCATCTTCCACATTAGGTTCCATTATCCCTCCAAGTATCACCATGGTTGTATACGCAGGTATCGCTAACGTAAGTACCGGTGCGCTGTTCATGTCCGGTCTGGTTCCAGGTATCTTACTTGGTCTGGCTATGATGGCAGTAGTTAAGTACTACTCCAAGAGAAAGAACTTCCTAAGTGTGATCGTGTTCCGTTTAAGGAAGTATGCCGCAGAACTTTTCAGTCTCTGCCAGCACTGCTTACTCCTATCATCCTGATCGGTGGTATCGTCAGCGGTTTGTTTACACCTACTGAGTCTGCAGCATTTGCATGTATCTATGCATTATTAGTTGGTATCTTCTTCTACAAGACCATTAAGGTTAAGAACCTGCCACGTATCCTGATCGAGACTATGAAGCTGTCTTCCCTGTCTCTGTTCGCTCTGGCTACAGCAAATGCATTAGGCGAGTTATTAGCATACTATCAGTTGAATGTAATTGTACAGAACTTCTTCGCTAATATGCCAGGCGGAAGACTGGTATTCCTTCTTGTAGTAGTTGCATTCTTTATGTTTGTAGGTACTTTCATGGATGCTGTACCGGCAATGATCCTGTTTGTTCCGATCATTCTTCCGGCTGCTACTTCACTGCAGATCAGCCCGATCATCCTTGGCCTGATCATCGTTGTTACCCTGGCTCTTGGCCTGGTAACCCCACCTTATGGTCTGTGCCTGCTGATCGCTTCTTCTATCAGTGGTATTACCATCGAGGATGCATTTAAGGGAACTCTTCCTTATTTCTTATCCTCTATCGCAGTATTATTACTGTTAGTAATCTTCCCGAACTTCTGGCTGGCTATTCCGGCTACCCTGTTCCCGGACTGTTCTAATAGAAAAGCGCGATAGCGCAAATCTGAGAGAAAAGTATGAAACTGTCGCGAAATAAGAAAATATTTCGCGGCAGTTTTATGTACTAGGAAATTCCGTTGGAACTCCCTAGTACACAAAAGGCACGACCTGCCAATAATGCGCACTCGCGCGATGAGGAAGTTTGTCGCAAGCGACCGCGCTCGGCGCGAGAATGTGCCAAGGCACATTCTTTTCACTTTATAGGAAAGACCGCCTCCGGCGCTCTTTGAAACAAAGGAACAGGCCAAAATGCTGTATGAAATGGGCTGTGATCTGGCTCAGGGATACTATTTTGGAAAGCCGGTGCCAGTGGAAGAGTTCTTCCGGAAAATGAATAAAGAGATATAAGATGCTTCGTTTTTACTTATAAAAGTGAAAGAACAGAAGCATCTTTTGTATTCATTTAAAACATGTAGAAAAAGTCTTAACATCTTCTAAACATATATTCTGAAATGTTCCAAAAATAAACAATAATCCATAATAATTATGCAATATTTAGTTTGATAACATTTGTGTTATGAAATAATAAGAAATTCAGAATTGAAAAGGAAAATTCATGTGGCTATAATAACGGACGAAACAAAAAGACAAGAAAATAGGTAGGAAGGAGAGTGAAAAATGGACCAGCTGGTAGACTCCCTGATGGAGGAATTAAACTGTAATACAGTATTTACCATTCCTTTATTTGGCGGGATCGATGTACTGGAATCGGTGGTGGTCACATGGATCATTATGGCCATTATCATGATCGGCTCCCTGATCTGGGTGCATGGGCTTAAGATCCGTAAAATAAGCGGAAAACAGGCAGCACTGGAAAGTGGTTTTCTTTCCTTTATAACTTCTTTCTGGATCTTCTGGGAGAAGAAGGAAAAGATTACATTCCTTATCTGATCACCGTTGTTATCTACATAGCCATCGCCAATATGATCGGTCTGTTAGGTTTTAAATCCCCACAAAAGACTTAAATGTGACCGCGTCTTTAGCTGTTATGAGTATTGTGCTGGTGGAAGCCGCAGGTATCCGGAAAAAGGTGTAAAGGGCTGGGTGAAAAGTTTTGCGGAACCGATCCCCATTATTGCTCCTATTAATGTACTGGAGCTGTTTATCCGGCCGCTGTCGCTGTGCATGCGACTGTTTGGAAATGTGCTTGGCGCAGTAGTGGTCATGGCACTGATCAAATATCTGCTGCCCTTAGTGGTGCCGCTGCCATTTAGCGGGTATTTTGATATATTCGATGGAGTGATACAGGCTTATGTGTTTGTATTCCTTACATCTTTATATATAAAAGAAGCAATTGAGTAAATAAACAAAAATTTTAAACAAAAGGAGAAATCATCATGTCAGGATTAATCGCACTTGGAGCTGCAGTTGCAGTAATTACAGGAATTGGAGCAGGACTTGGAATTGGTATGGCTACTTCCAAAGCAGTAGATGCTATTGCAAGACAGCCTGAAGCAGACAGCAAGATCACAAAGGCACTTCTTCTTGGATGCGCACTGGCAGAGGCAACTGCTATTTACGGTTTCGTTATCGGTCTTCTGATCATCCTGTTCCTGAAGTAGAAAGGCAGTACATATGCTAAATATTAATTTTGGAATATTGCCTTTACGATCATCAACATTGTTGTGCTGTATCTGTTTTAAAGCATTTCCTTATGAAGCCGCTGATGTCCATTCTGGAAGAGAGGAAACAGATGGTGGAAAAGGAATTAGATAAAGCGGCTGCTGCTAACAGGGATGCGGGTCTGCTAAAGAAAAGTATGAAGTATCCCTTGAAAAAGCAGATGAAGAGGCTGGCAGGATCGTTGCCCAGGCAAAGGAAAGGGCAGGAGAGGAATACGAGAAGATCCTGTCAAAGGCAGATGCAGATGCTTCTAAAAGCTGGAAGATGCAAAGAAAATGATCGATCTGGAAAGAGAAAAGGCATTAAATGATCTTCGTGCTTCTGTTACAGGTCTGGCAATGACTGCAACGGCAAAACTTTGTCTGAGCAGGCAGGACCGGAAAGCGACAAGAAACGTTATCAGGCATTTTAGCAAGCGCAGGTGAAAAACATGACTGAGCAGGCAAGATTATACGGAACCGTTCTTTATGAATTAAAGGTACCTGAGAAAATGGTCCGGGAGACCGGGCGCATTTTCCAGGAAAATCCAGAACTTAAGGCAGTTCTTGATGATCCCACATTGCAGGAAACAAAAAGGAAGCCATTATTGGAAAAATATGGAAAGAACCTGATTTTTCCAGTACAATGGTTCATTTTTAAAGAAGGCCTGTGAGGAAGGCTGCATCGGGCAGATGGAAGATATGATAAAGGTCTGGGAGAAATGTCTGTTAGATGGAGCGGGTATTTTATCAGCCAGTCTTTTTATGTGACCAGACCAGATGAGGAACAGCTTGCAGGGATCCTGGAATTTTGTGCAGGGAATATAAAAGAAGGATGTGCAGCTTGAAATGGCTGCTGCTCCGGAACTGATGGGCGGTTTCGTCTTAAAGACCGGAGATGTGGAATATGATTACAGCCTGAAAGGGCAGCTTGAGCGGCTGTTTCAGACTGCAGGCAGATAGGAGTTATTACTATGAGTACAATCAGTTCTCAGGAGATCATCTCCATTATCAAGGGCGAGATCGAAGACTATGACGCTCATGCAGGACAGGTTAATGAGACTGGTTCTGTGATCTGGGTAGGCGATGGCATTGCCATTGTATATGGTATTGATCATGCCATGTATGGAGAGATCGTTATATTTGAAAACGGAGTCAAGGGCATGGTCCAGGATATCCGTAAAATGAGATCGGCTGTATCCTGTTTGGAAAAGATACAGGTATTACAGAGGGAACAAAAGTTACCAGAACAAAGAAAAAGCAGGTGTTCCTGTTGGAGCGGCTTTTAGGAAGAGTTGTCAATGCCTTAGGAGAGACCATTGACGGAATGGGACCTGCAAAGAAGAGGATTACCTGCCGGTTGAACAGGAAGCACCTGGTATTGCAGAACGTAAATCCGTAGGAGTTCCTATGGAGACAGGTATCCTGGCCATCGACTCTATGTTCCCTATCGGACGGGGACAGCGTGAGCTGATCATCGGTGACCGTCAGACCGGTAAAACCTCCATTGCAATGGATACTATTTTAAACCAGAAGGGCAAGGATGTGATCTGTATCTATGTTGCCATTGGCAGAAGGCATCTACCATTGCAAAGCTGGTAAATACATTAAAGAAAAATGACGCCATGGATTACACCATTGTTATGGCTTCTACAGCCAGTGATCCGGCGCCTTTACAATATATTGCCCTTATGCGGGAACTGCCATGGCAGAGTTTTTCATGCGCCAGGGAAAGATGTGCTCATTGTTTATGATGACCTGTCCAAGCATGCAGTAGCTTACCGTGCATTGTCCCTGTTGCTTGAGCGTTCTCCGGGACGTGAGGCATATCCAGGAGATGTTTTCTATCTTCATTCCAGGCTGCTGGAGCGTTCCAGCCGTCTTTCAGATAAACTGGGAGGAGGTTCTATTACAGCCCTTCCTATTATTGAAACACAGGCAGGAGATGTATCAGCCTATATTCCTACCAATGTAATATCTATTACAGATGGTCAGATCTTCCTTGAAAGCGACCTGTTTTTCTCAGGAATGAGACCGGCAGTAAACGTAGGTCTTTCTGTATCCCGAGTAGGCGGTGCTGCACAGACCAAGGCAATGAAGAAGGCCAGCGGTACCATCCGTATCGACCTGGCACAGTATCGTGAAATGGAAGTGTTCACCCAGTTCAGTTCTGACCTGGATGAGGCGACAAAAGCACAGCTGGCTTATGGAAAACGTCTGATGGAACTGTTAAAACAGCCTTTGGGACGTCCGCTTTCCATGGCAGAGCAGGTGATTACCCTGTGTACAGCAACCCACAAAGTAATGGTAAGTGTGGATGTAAAACAGATCAAAAGTTCCAGATGGATATGCTTGCCTGGTTTGAGGACAAACATCCTGAAATTGGAAATGAGATCACGGAAAAGAAAGTCTTAAGCGATGAGCTGGCAGAACGGATCGTAGAGGCAGCGAAGGAGTTTAAGGAGGCAGTATGGCAAACGCAAGAGAGATCCAAAACCGAATAAAAGTATTCAGGATACACGTAAGATCACCAATGCCATGTATCTGATCTCTTCAACCAAGCTGAAGAAAAGCAAAAGCTTCTGGAAGATACAGAACCTTATTTTTACACCCTTCAGAGCCTGATCCGGCGTATCCTGCGCCATATGGGGATACAGAGCATCCTTATTTTAACGCCAGAAAAGAGATCAAAGAAGAGGACCGTGTCCGTGGCCTGGTAGTCATTACAGGTGATAAGGGTCTGGCAGGTGCTTATAACCACAATGTACTGAAACTTGCCCATGAATGGATGGAAAAAGTGATAAAACCGTCTGTATGTCGTGGGAGAGCTGGGAAGACAGTATTTTGCTGCAAGACATGTGCCGGTAGAAGAACAGTTCCACTACACGGTGCAGAACCCTACCATGCACAGAGCCCGTCTGATCGCCTCTTCCCTGATCGAGGATTATCTGGAAGGACGTCTGGATGAGGTGTGGATCATTTATACGCAGATGATAAACAGCATGAAGGTGGAAGCACAGATGGAGCAGCTTCTTCCCCTGAAGCAGGAAGATTTCAGCAATGTGGTCATTCCTGCGGATATCCATCAGGAAGAGATCCAGATGGTCCCATCCCCTACAGCGGTCATGGACCATGTGGTGCCAAACTATGTAACAGGATTTATCTTCGGTGCCCTGGTAGAGTCATTTTGCAGTGAGCAGAATGCCCGTATGATGGCAATGCAGTCTGCCAGCGACAATGCGGCAGAGCTTTTAAATGAGCTGTCCATTGAATATAACCGGGTGCGCCAGGCTGCCATTACCCAGGAGATCACGGAAGTGGTAGGCGGTGCAAGGGCACAGCGGAAGAAGCGGAGATAAGGAGTAAATCATGAATAAAGGAAAGATCATACAGGTAATGGGACCTGTAGTAGATGTGGCTTTTGAAAATGGAAACCTTCCTCATATCCAGGATGCGCTGACTGTAATGAACAATGGAAAGCGTTGCGTTATGGAAGTAGCCCAGCATATTGGCGGAGATGTAGTCCGCTGTATTATGTTAGCTTCCAGTGAAGGTTTATATAAAGATATGGAAGTAGAAGCAACAGGACAGGGAATTGCTGTTCCTGTTGGTGAAAAGACACTGGGACGTCTGTTTAATGTCCTTGGGGACACCTTAGATGGCGGTGAGAGCCTGGAGGGAGAAGAAAAATGGGTCATCCACAGAGATCCCCAAGTTTTGCAGACCAGAGCCCGGTTGTGGAAATGCTGGAAACAGGTATCAAGGTCATTGACCTGTTAGCACCTTATGCAAAGGGCGGTAAGATCGGTCTGTTTGGCGGTGCTGGTGTTGGTAAGACGGTGCTGATCCAGGAACTGATCACCAACATTGCAACGGAACACGGCGGATATTCGATCTTCACCGGTGTTGGAGAGCGTTCCCGTGAGGGAAATGACCTTTGGACGGAAATGAGCGAGTCCGGCGTTTTAAAGAAGACAGCCCTTGTATTTGGACAGATGAACGAGTCACCGGGTGCCCGTATGAGAGTAGCAGAAACAGGACTGACCATGGCAGAGTATTTCCGTGATGTAAAGCATCAGAACGTGCTTTTATTCATTGATAATATCTTCCGTTTTGTACAGGCTGGTTCTGAGGTTTCCGCCCTTCTTGGACGTATGCCTTCTGCAGTTGGTTATCAGCCGACACTGGCAACGGACCTTGGCGGACTTCAGGAGCGTATTGCTTCTACAAAGAATGGTTCTATTACTTCTGTTCAGGCTGTTTATGTGCCTGCAGATGACTTAACAGACCCGGCGCCTGCTACTACTTTCGCTCATCTGGATGCAACTACAGTCCTTTCCAGAAAGATCGTAGAACAGGGTATTTATCCGGCAGTGGATCCTCTGGAGTCTTCTTCCCGTATCCTGGAAGAGGATGTTGTAGGAAAAGAGCATTATGAAGTAGCCAATAAAGTAAAAGAGATGCTGCAGAAGTATAAAGAACTGCAGGATATCATCTCCATCCTGGGTATGGAGGAACTTTCCGAGGAAGATAAGCTGACAGTCAACCGTGCAAGAAAGATACAGAGATTTTTATCCCAACCATTCCATGTGGCAGAGAACTTTACCGGTGTTCCGGGAAAATATGTACCTGTAAAGGAAACGGTCCGTGGATTTAAGGCGATCATTGACGGAGAAATGGATGAATATCCGGAAGCAGCCTTCTTTAATGTGGGTACCATTGACGAAGTAGTGGAAAAAGCGAAGGCGATGCAGGAAGGAGCGTCATAATGGCAGCATTCTGGCTTAAGGTCATAGCCAGTGACCATGTATTTTATAATGGAAACTGCGAGTCCCTGGTGGTTCCGGCTCATGACGGGGAAGTAGGTATCCTTCCTCACAGAGAGGCTATGATCCTGGCAATCCAGGAAGGAGAACTGCGGTTTCGCGTTCCCGGGGAAAACCAGTACCGGGAAGCGGTTGTAGGTATTGGGATCGTACAGGTAGCAAATAACCGTGTAACGGTTGTAGTAGATACAGCGGAACGGCCGGAAGATATTGACGAAGTCCGGGCCAGACAGGCTTTGGAACGGGCCCAGGAACAGCTTCGTCAGAAACAGAGTATCAGAGAATATTATATGTCAAAAGCATCCATGGCCCGTGCTCTCAGCCGTCTGAAAGCCAGCCAGCATAAGGGCAGTGAATACCATGGATTATAATAGATCACATAAGCAGCGCGCCGGAAGGTACGCTGTTTTGCGTTATATATTTTTATAGTTACAGCCAGTTGTTATGTTCTACCAGAAAATCACAGAAATCAGCTACAATAGGGCTTTTCTTTCCTTTTCGGACCGGGTCAGGATGATCTGGCGGCGGCATTTCTGGTCTGTGATGGGCAGAAGTTTTACCGGAAAATGACCAGGTGAACCACCAAAATTAGTAGTAAGAGGTCCCCAGGAGCAGGCAGGCCAGAAACCGATGCCCATTCCCGCTGCGATCAGGTTTCGCACAGACTCCGTAGTGTCGCTTTCAAAGATAATATGGGGAGTAAATCCAGCTTCCATAAAATAGCTGTTTGTGATCTGGCGGATGGGCTTGGAACCGCCAAGGCAGATATAATCGGCATCTTTGTGTCTGTTAAACGGATGGACTCCCTGGATCCATAGGGAGAATGGGATGGCACTGCCAGATACAGGTCTTCTTCTAACATAACTGTGGCATCGTCATTTTCCTTTGGGGCAGTATCGGCTCTCCGGGCTGTAACACATACGTCAAAATCGTCTTCCTGTCCTGGTATCTGGTACAGCTGGAAATTTACATCCGGGCGGAGGCTTCTGTAGGCAATGATCCGGTTGGTGATCAGGGCAGAGGCAGAAAGGAGACGAAGATGTACAGTGTGGGTGGCAGCTTCCTTTCCTTTCGCAGTTCCTCCGGCAGCCGGTCTAAGCTGCTTAAAATAGGGATCAGCCGTTTTGCAGGAATTTTCCTTCATCATTTAATTCAATGCTGCGGTTCTTTCTCTCGAACAGGGGAACACCCAGTTCTGCTTCCAGCCTGTGGATGGCCTGGGAAAGAGCCGGCTGGGCGATCTGTAAGTGTTCTGCTGCTTTTGTCATATGCTGGTACTGGGCCGCAACTAAAAATATCGTAATTGTAGTAATTCCATGATGCACCTCTTCATTTGTTGCAAGTCTTAAGTATTTCATAAGCAGTTCTATTATAAGCAAAAGGGGAAAATGTCAAATTTATATCGAAGACACTAACAAAATGCGCTATAATATAATGAGCGCAGGGAAATCTTCAAACGCGTTGCTAATGCGTTTTGATATGCATGGCAAAACAAGCAACTGCAAAGCAGAAAGGGGAATATAAATATGAAGGAATTATTGTTTATGAAACCGGTTTTCAAAGAAGCTGTCTGGGGAGGCAGAAAACTTCGGGATGATTTTGGGTATGAGATACCAAGCGACAGTACCGGGAGTGCTGGGGCATCGGAGCCCACAAAAATGGAGACTGTGAGATCGCAGAAGGCACTTATAAGGGAGAGCATCTGTCAAAATTGTGGGAAGAACATCCGGAATTGTTTGGAAATGAAGATGGAAAATATGGAAAAGAATTTCCCCTTCTTATTAAGATCATTGATGCCAAATCTGACTTAAGCATCCAGGTACATCCGGATAACGCCTACGCAAAGAACATGAAAACGGCTCTCTGGGAAAAACAGAGTGCTGGTACATCTTAGACAGTGAGCCGGGAACCCAGATCGTTATCGGCCATCATGCAAAAGACAAAGAAGAATTAATGCAGATGGTAGAGGAAAAGCGCTGGAAAGACCTGATCCGTGAAGTGCCGGTAAAAAAAGGCGATTTTTATCAGATCGATCCTGGCTGTGTCCATGCCATCAAAGGCGGTACTGTTATTTTAGAGACCCAGCAGTCCAGTGACATTACTTACCGTGTATACGATTATGACAGAAAATGGAACGGAAAGCTTAGGGAACTTCATGTAAAACAGAGTCTGGATGTGATCAAAACTCCATTCCAGCCTGCAAAGGACCAGAGAAGCATCACCCATACAGAAGGAGCTGACCTGGAACATCTGGAAACATGCCCTTATTATACAGTAGAAAAATACGATATCCACGGAACCTGGGACCATGTTTTTGAGGCTGGTTTTGTAAATGCCAGTGTGATTGAAGGAGAAGGAAGCATAAACGGCAGAAAGATCAAAAAGGGAGATCATTTTATCATTCCTGCTGATTTTGGGACCTGCTCTTTTGAGGGTAACTTAAGCCTGATCTGTTCCTGGGTATAAAGTGCTATATTCAGCTGTGACAGTAAAATAAGTTGCTTTTAAACTAATAGGTGATAGGATAGCTTTATATCGAGTTAAGAGCAAATGGTGCTCTTTGTTTATGGACCAGCCGCTGACCAGCGGTCGTGTCTATTTATAAAGAGGTAAAAGGGAAGCAGGGGAAGTACCTGCGCGATCTCGTCACTGTAAGCTGTAAAGGAGATCCGGAAAGTTATCATCCAGATCCCATGCATATAAAACGTGGATAGAAAGGACAGAATATCCGCCACTGGGAAACCGGGAAGGCAGTTTTGTATGTAGAAAGCAGCAAGCCAGGAAACCTGCCATTTGTTGGTACAGGAGAAGGTTCATTCCGGGTCACGAGTAATTGATCGTGCCGGTCCTGAAAGATGATCATGGCAATTGTTCCAGTCGTGTTATCATGGATCAGGATTTCTGACTCACACAGGAAAATGGACTCCTGCGCCCTGCCGGGAATTTCTTCCGGATCGATACATATTATTATGTGTCTTAGGACAAGGAGGAAAATGAAAATGAAGTTGAAAAGCAATGCTGCTTTTCGCAGCGGCAGCAGTAGCTGCAGGTACCGTAGCAGGATGCTCTGGAAGCGCAAAGGAGACAACAGCCGCTTCTGTAGCAGAGACAAATGCTGAGGAAACAAAAGAAGAGACCACAGCAGAGGAGACCCAGAAAGAGAAAACTGCTGCTGAAGAAGAGGACGAAGAAAACTACGATACAGGAGATGCAGCATTGGACAACACAAGAAATCAGGATGAGATCGGAGAAAAGAACTTTTAGTTGTAAGTTTTGGAACCAGCTACAATGACAGCCGTCGTTTAACCATTGGTGCTATTGAAGATGCCATCGAAAAGGCAGAGCCGGATTTTTCCGTAAGAAGAGGTTTTACCAGCCAGATCATTATTGACCATGTAAAGAAGAGGGATGATGTTACTATTGATAATGTAACAGAAGCTCTGGACCGTGCAGTAAATAATGGTGTAAAGACTCTGGTTGTTCAGCCAACCCATCTGATGAATGGTCTTGAATATACAGATCTGGTAAATGAAATTGCAGAAAATGCAGACTCCTTTGAGAAGGTTGTTGTAGGTGAACCATTACTTACATCCGATGATGACTTTAAGGCAGTGATCCAGGCAATTACAGACGCAACCAAGGAATATGATGATGGCGAGACCGCGATCTGCTTTATGGGTCATGGTACAGAGGCTGACTCAATCAGGTATATGCCAAGATGCAGGATATGCTGACAGAGGAAGGCTTTGAGCACTACTATGTAGGTACTGTAGAAGCAACTCCAAGTCTGGAAGATGTAGTAGCAAAGGTAAAAGAAGGTTCCTATAAGAAAGTTGTATTAGAGCCTTTAATGATCGTTGCCGGTGATCACGCAAACAACGATATGGCAGGTGACGAGGAAGGTTCCTGGAAGACCACTTTTGAAGAAGCTGGTTATGAAGTAACCTGCCTGGTAAGAGGTTTAGGTGAGTTAGAGCCGATCCAGCAGCTGTTTGTAGAACATGCAAAGGCAGCTGTTGACAGTCTTGCAAAATAATCGATTTTGCATTAGGATGCTAAGTTAAAATAAAAAGGCGGTCAGAGAAAATTCTGGCTGCCTTTTGTTGCAATGCATATGGGAAATGTGCCGGTGATGTGTCCGGCAGTGGACCTATAGACAGTGAGAAAGATGGTAAAAGATGAAAATAAGAAAATATATACTGTGTGCCGGGATCGTTGGTTTAGTGGGACTGTCTTCTGGATGCGGACAAAAGACAGACAGCGGGCAACTTCCCAGGCTGTAAGCGAACAGGCAGATACAAAAGAAAATGCAGAAACATCTGGTGCAGCAGGTGCCGAAACAGAAAAAGAAACGGCTCCTACAGTGCAGGTAGTAACAGATGATATGGTGCCTGTTGAAGCAGATGCATTAAAAGACGGCGTTTATCCGGTAGAGGTGGACTCCAGCTCTTCCATGTTCCACATTACAGAGGCAGAACTGACGGTTGCTGATGGAAAGATGAGCGCAAAGCTGACCTTAAGCGGTTCCGGCTATGGAAAAGTATTTATGGGAACCGGGGAAGAGGCAGAAAAAGCAGGGAAGGAGATTACATTCAGGCAGAAGAGAGTGCAGATGGAAAGAATGTATTTGAGATCCCGGTAGAAGCCTTAGACAAAGGAATTGACTGTGCAGCTTACAGCAAAAGAAAGAAACCTGGTATGACAGGACCCTGGTAGTCCGGGCATCTTCCCTTCCAATGGAAGCCTACAAAGAGGGAACATGAAAACTGTGGAAAGCCTGGGACTGGAAGACGGAACATACACAGTGGAAGTGAAACTGGAAGGCGGTTCCGGCCGTACAACTGTGGAAACACCAACGCAGTTAAAGATCCAGGATGGAAAGGCAACGGCTGTGATCACCTGGGGCAGCTCTCATTATGATTATATGAAAGTGGGAGAAGAAAAGTATGAGCCTGTAAATACAGAAGGAAATTCTTCCTTTGAGATCCCGGTCACTGTTTTTGACCAGAAACAGAAAGTGATCGCAGATACCACAGCCATGAGTGTGCCTCATGAGATCGACTATACACTGATCTTTGACTCTGAAAGTATTCAGCCACAGTAACGGGCAGGCAGCAGATCACAGGAAAGAAAGATGAAAAACAGATAAAAAGAAACTATTAAAAGGATTTCTTCTGGGAACGCTGACTGTCTGCGTTCTGGGAATATGCGCTGGATGCGGACAAAAGACAGAAAATATAGAGAATACAGTTACTTCCACTACAGCACAGGAGCAGACAGGAAAAACGGGGCAAAAATCCCTTTCCTGGTCAGAGCTAACGCAGACAGGAAGTATGGATCTTTCATATGCGGATCAGTTTTCTGTCACTTACTATGGGGAAGAAAACTATGCCCTGGTCATTATTGGAGAAGATGAAAAATTCCTGGTAGTGCCGGAAGGAGAGCCGGTACCGGAAGATCTCCCGGAAGATATTACGCCCCTTTGCAGCCTTTAACGAATATGTACCTGGCAGCTACTTCTGCTATGGACTTTTCTGCCATTTGGATGCAGTGGATCAGATCACCCTTTCCGGTACAGACCGTTCCGGCTGGTATTTAGAGGAACCGAAAAAGCTCTGGAAGAGGGAACCATGGAATATGCAGGAAAATACAGCGCTCCTGATTATGAACGGATCGTAGATAAGTCCTGCTCCCTTGCCATTGAGTCTACCATGATCTATCATTGTCCACAGGTAAAGGAGCAGCTGGAAAATCTGGGAGTTCCGGTCCTGGTAGAGCGTTCCAGCTATGAGGCGGATCCTTTAGGAAGGATGGAATGGATCAAGCTGTACGGGGTACTTACAGGAAAAGAGCAGCTGGCAGAGGAATTATTTGAAAAGAGATCAAAGAACTGGAAAATGTTTCTGTTCAGGCGGATGAAGGACAGGAACATTCGGATCAGACAAACCAGGGAAAAACAGTAGCCTTTTTACATTACATCCAGGGGCAGTGCCAATGTGCGTAAGCCGGGAGATTATGTGGCAAAATGATCACTATGGCAGGTGGCACCTATGTTCCCCAGAGTGCAGAGGAAGAAGAGGAAAACGCTCTTTCTACCATGAATATGGAAATGGAAGCCTTTTATGCAAAGGCAAAGGACGCAGATTACATTATTTATAACAGTACCATTGACGGTGAACTGACCACAATGGATGAATTTCTTGCAAAAGCCCATTGTTAGCAGATTTTAAGGCAGTTAAAGAGGGACATGTGTGGTGTACAGGAAAGAACCTGTTCCAGGAGACTATGGGACTGGGAAATATGATACAGGATATACACAGGATGCTGACAGAAGAGACACCAGATGAAGGACAGATGCATTATATCCATCAACTGAAATAAGAAAGGGGAAACACAGGTTGAAGACCAGAGAAATGACGGGAACAGCAAAAAGCGGATCCATATTGCAGGGGATTTTTACTCCTGGTTGTGGCACTGGTCCTGCTTTTTCTGGAATATTTATTCCGGAAGTGTAAGTGTAGAACCGAAAGATGTGCTGCGGCTTTGTTTCAGGGACCGGATGAAAGTACACAGTCAAGGATCCTCTGGGATATCCGTTTCCCAAGAGTGCTGGCAGCTATGTTATTAGGCGGTGCCCTGTCTGTTTCCGGATTTCTGCTTCAGACCTTTTTGCAAATCCCATTGCAGGCCCCTTTGTGCTGGGAATTTCTTCCGGTGCAAAACTGATGACAGCCCTGATGATGATATTTCTTCTGGGAAGAGGGCTGGTGGCAGGTTCCGTTGTATTGATTTTGGCATCTTTTATTGGTGCCATGCTTTCTATGGGTTTTGTGATCCTGATCGCCAATAAAGTGAACAATATGTCTATTCTTGTCATCTGTGGTATTATGGTCAGCTATATCTGTTCCGCAGTTACGGATCTGGTAGTTACCTTTGCAGATGACTCTAATATTGTAAATCTGCATAACTGGTCTTTGGGCAGTTTTTCCGGCATTACCTGGGAAAATATTTCGGTTATGGCAGTGGTGATCTTTTTCTGTATGATCTGTGCCATGTTGATGGCAAAACCTGCAGGGGCATATCAGTTAGGAGAGATCTATGCAGCCAGTATGGGTGTGAACATAAAGGCGTTTCGCCTGGCACTGATCCTGGTGTCCAGTATCCTTTCTGCCTGCGTTACTGCTTTTGCAGGTCCGGTCTCCTTTGTGGGGATTGCTGTTCCACAGCTGGTAAAAGCCTGTTTAAAACAACAAAGCCGATTATTATGATACCTGCCTGCTTTTAGGCGGGGCAGTATTTTGCAGCTTTGTGACCGGCTTGCAAGGACCCTGTTTTCGCCGGTAGAATTAAGTATCAGTACAGTAACAGCTGTGTTTGGAGCGCCGGTGGTTATTTATATGATGATACAGACCAGAGGAAGAAGGTGACAGGATGATGGCAGAAGAAAGAAGCAGTTCTTATATTTGTGCAGAAGATATAAGCGTAGGTTATCATAACCTGCCATTGATCCAAAAGATAAACCTTCATGTAAACAGGGGAGAGATACTGACTCTCATAGGACCAAACGGCGCAGGAAAATCTACTATATTAAAGAGCCTGATCGGTCAGCTGAAACTGGTAAAAGGGGCAGTGTGGCTGGATGGAACCTCTATGGGGACCATGAAGGAAAAAGAGATTGCCCTTCGTATGTCTGTGATGATGACCGGTCGGGTGAAAACAGAGCGGATGACCTGTGAAGAAGTGGTAAGTATGGGGCGGTATCCTTATACAGGGAAAATGGGGATCCTGACAGAAAAAGACTGGCAGATCGTAAGGGAGTCTTTAGAACTGGCCCAGGGACTGGAACTGGCAGAAAAGGACTTTGAGGCGGTCAGTGACGGACAGCGCCAGAGAGTCCTTCTTGCAAGAGCCATCTGTCAGGAACCACAGGTCATTGTATTAGATGAGCCGACTGCATTTTTAGATATCCGGCACAAACTGGAACTTTTGTATCTTCTTAAAAATATGGTGCGGGAAAAGAAAGTGGCAGTGCTTATGTCTCTGCATGAACTGGATCTGGCCCAGAAGATATCCGATCATATTATCTGTGTAAAAGGGATAATTCCATTGGCCGCTTTGGTACGCCGGAGGAAATTTTCAGTGGAGATTATATCAAAGAACTGTTTCAGATCGAAAAGGCACCTATCTTACAGATTATGGCAGCGTAGAGTTGGAAGCTGTAAAAGGAGAGCCGAAGGTGTTTGTCATTGGCGGAAATGGAACAGGGATCCCGGTGTATCGGCAGCTGCAAAGAGGGAATTCCCTTTGCAGCAGGTATCCTGTGGGAAAACGACAGGGAATATCCGGTGGCAGAGGCACTGGCTTCTGTGGTGATTCGAGAAAAGCCTTTGAATCGGTCTCAGATGCGACCTTTGAAACTGCGGTAAAGGTCCTTAAAACTGTGAAAAGGTGATCTGCTGTATGGAAAACTTCGGAACTTACCAGGAACCTTGCAGACAGTTGTGGAAAATAGCAAAAGATCTTGGAAAAATTTGACTTCTATGCTCATTTTGTTAAACTTTTATCAGCTGACAAGTAGACAAAAAGTCCGCCAGACAAAAACGAGAGAAAAGAGGACTTAAAACATGGAGCATTAGCATATCTTACGATCATCCTGGCAGGTATTCCATTAACTATGATCTATAACCTGGAAGCAGGTCTGCTTCAGGCAGTGGGAATGTTTGAACATGGGCTTAGTATGGGGCTGATGAGTGCCATTTATAACATAGGGAGCGTAGTGCTCCAGAGCAGTATCAATCAGTGTGCGTCTGCGAACCGGCTACCTGGGTGGTCTGCTGCGGGTTTATTTTAGCAGCGTTGTATCTGTTCCGAAATGACTTTCGGGATGATAATATAAAAGAAACGGTTTAATGAATGAGAACAGGAGGAATGACATTATGCCATGTACAACTATATTAGTAGGAAAAAGGCAAGTTATGACGGTTCTACCATGATCGCCAGAAATGACGATGCAGGCGGTAATCATTTTACAGCAAAAATATGTGATCGTACATCCGGAGGAGCAGCCGAAGGTGTACAAATCTGTGATCTCTCATGTGGAGATCCCGCTTTCGGAGCATCCCATGCGCTACAGCGCAGCTCCCAATGCCATTCCCGGACAGGGAATTTGGGCAGCCTGCGGTGTAAATGAGAAAAATGTGGCAATGACTGCAACCGAGACCATTACCTCCAACCCGAGAGTCCTGGGTGCGGATCCTATGGTAGTGTACCAGCCGGCAGAAGACGGAAAGGCAGAAGTTCCAGGTGGTATTGAGAGGAGGATATCGTTGTTCTTGTCCTTCCTTATATTAACAGTGCCAGAGAAGGTGTAAAGCGCCTGGGAAGCCTGTTGGAGCAGTATGGAACTTATGAGAAAAATGGGATTGCTTTTCAGGATGCAAATGAGATCTGGTGGCTTGAGACAATCGGCGGACACCACTGGATCGCCAGAAGAGTACCTGATGACAGCTATGTGGTAATGCCAAACCAGCTGGGACTGGATGTATTTGATCTGGAAGATGCCTTATTTGAGCAGAAGGAATATATGTGTTCTGCAGATATGAGGGAATTTATTGAAGAAAATCATCTGGATCTGTCCTTTGATGACTGCTTTAACCCGAGGGATGCTTTTGGCAGCCATGAGGATTCTGACCATGTATACAATACCCCAAGAGCCTGGTTCGGTCTTCGCTATTTCAATCCCCATACCATGAAATGGGAAGGGAAGACGCGGACTATACACCGGAGTCAGATGATCTGCCATGGTGCATGGTTCCGGAAAAGAAGATCACAGTGGAAGATGTAAAATATGTGCTGTCCTCTCATTTTCAGGGAACACCTTATGATCCATATGCGAAGCACTCTGACCCGGTATACCGCAATAAATACCGCGCTATCGGCATCAACCGCACCGATCTGCTGTCACTGATCCAGATCCGCCCTTATATGCCGGAGGAGTTTCAGGTAATCCAGTGGGTTGCCTTTGCTTCCAATCCATTTAATGTATTAGTGCCATTTTATCCACAGGTATCAAAGACACCGGAGTATATGGCAAATACCACAGCAGAGGTTTCCACCGAGAATTTCTACTGGGCCAGCCGTATGATCGCAGCTATGGCAGATGCAGCTTATGCAAAGACTTCTATTTATATTGAGCGCTACCGCCTGGCAGTGGGATCTAAAGCCCATGCACTGATCATCAAGGGAGATAAGGCGCAGCAGGCAGCAGGCACGCCGGAAGAAAAGAAAAGATCCGGGAAGAGATCAACGAAGAAATGGCAGCTATGTTAAAGAAAGAGACAGGAAATACACTGAATAAGGTGTTATTTGAGCTGAGTTCTTCTATGAAAAATGCCTTTTCAAGATCAGATGCATAAAATTAGCAGGAAGCACCCTGGGATATGTAAAAGCATGTTCCAGGGCGCTTTTATGTTCTGGGGTACATTCATTTTTCAGACTTCAATTTGCAAAAATCATACATTTCCTATACATTTCCCTGGTAGTAGATTTTACATGGCTTTTATACTAAAACCATGATCAGAATAAAAATAACAAAAAGTAATATAAAAGAAAGGGAATGGATATGAAAAGAGAAGAATTGCAGCAGGACTTTTAGCAGGTGTACTGGTGATCGGGGACAGCAGGTATGGGCTGCTACCACACATTACAATGACTCATCTGTAACCGGATCTGAACAGTGGCAGAAGTGGGTAGCAGACTGGAACCAGACAGCTACAGATTTTACAAAGGTATCATTAACACCTGGCGGCGCAGCTTCCGAACTGAATTTTGCATGGTACAGTGAAGGAAACGAGCCAACACCTGTTGTTTATTTTGGAACAGATAAGGATGATCTTAAAGCCTGTTCAGGAACTGCAAGCAGTGTAGATCCATCTCTTACAGGTGGAAAACCTTACAGCTACAACTATGTAACTGTAAACGGTCTGAAAGAAAACACTACTTATTATTATTCTGTAGAAAGAGCGGTGTGAGAACTCCTGCGGAAGTTTATAAAACAGGAAGTTTTGAAAATGTAAAGATCCTTTATGTAGGCGACCCGCAGGTAGGTGCTTCTAAGGGACAGCCTCAGGGAGAAGGAAAATTAAGTGCTGACTCCGGCGCTGCCAATACAGCAGCCCGCAATGACGGTTTTGCATGGGACCGTACACTGGATGCAGCTTTAGCACAGAACCCGGATCTGAATTTTGTGATCTCTGCCGGTGACCAGGTAAATAAAACAGGAAAGCCAAAGGAAGAAGAGTATGCAGCTTATCTTTCCGCAGATGCTTTAAAGAGCCTTCCGGTAGCAACTACCATTGGAAACCACGACTCTTTAAACAAAGATTACAGCTATCATTTTAACAATCCAAATCCGACTGATCTGGGAATGACAGAAGCAGGAGGAGATTATTACTACAGCTATGGACCTGGCCTTTTCATTGTATTAAATACAAACAACTACAATGTAGCAGAACATGAGCAGGCCATTCAGAAAGCAGTTGCAAACTTCCCGGATACCAAATGGCGTATCGTGACCATTCATCAGGATATCTACGGCTCCGGCCTGGATCACTCTGATACAGACGGTATGATCCTTCGTACCCAGTTGACACCTGTATTTGACAAGTATGATATTGACGTAGTCCTTCAGGGACATGACCATACCTACAGCCGTTCCAAAATCCTCTATGGAGATGGAAAGTCACATGGCTCTTATGAATTCAGACTGGATGAAACAGGTCTGGACTATGACTGGGATCATGCTTACAACAACAATACAGGGGAGAGCATTACTTTAAATCCTCTTTCATCTGATACAGCTGCTGTAGAAGCAAAAGATGCTTTTACAGCAGACAATAAGTGCTATACCATTGAAAGCTCCGGCAAATCCGTTGTGACCAACCCCAAGGGAACCCTTTATATGACAGCAAACTCCGCTTCCGGTTCCAAGTATTATGAGCTTATTAATTCACAGCAGGATTACATTGAAGTAAGAAGCCAGAACTGGCTGCCAAGCTACTCTGTGATCAATCTGACCAAGGATGATTTCAAGATCACTACTTACCAGATCACAGATGAAGGAAAGGTAGAAAATATTGATAATACCTTTACCATTCACAAGACCGTAAACAGATAAGCCCAAAGCCGGCAATAAAAGGTATAAAAAGATATAAAAGACATAAAGATCAAATTCCGTCCCGCGAAAGCTGCAAAAGCCTTGCGGGACGTTGATCGATAGATAGAGGCAGTAAAATGGATCAGGCACTGAAAAACAGATAAAAAGTACGCAGTTATGACAGTGATCATGGTGATCATGGCACTGGCAGTGGTAAAACTGAATAACGTAACTAAGACACAGCTGGTCAACCGCACAGGGCAGACTTTTGAGACAGGAAAAGTGGTCCGTATCCTGGAAGACAACATTCAGGAAGACGGAATGCGTGTGGGGCAGCAGACTGTAGTCGTAAAGATGACGAGTGGAGTGAAAAGGGACAGGAACTTACAACTACCAGCAGTGCAGGCTATCTTTTGGTGCAGCCTGCAAAGTGGGAATGCGGGTAGTGGTTCTCCAGAGCGTTGCAGGAAATTCAGTGATCACAAGCGTTTATTCCATGGACCGGAAAGAGGTAATGATCGGTTTTGTGGTACTTTATCTGCTGGCATTGTGCCTGGTAGGCGGTCTGCAGGGCGTAAAAGGTGCTCTGGGACTGATCTTTACCTTTGGAGCCATTCTTTTATTTATCTTCCCGTAGTCTATATGGGATATTCACCTTTCTGGACAGCCGTATTTATATGTGCCATTACCACCGCAGTGACCATGTACCTTATAGGCGGTGCTTCTGAAAAAACAGTCTGTGCAGTCCTTGGGACCATATCAGGAGTCCTTATTGCCGGGATCACAGCTACTGTATTTTCCAGATTATCAGGGATCACAGGGTGGAATGTATCAGATATAGAAAGTCTTCTTACTCTTTATGAGACCAATGATATACAGGTAGGCGGACTCTTATTTTCCGGTCTTCTGATCAGTACCTTAGGGGCAGTTATGGACGTAGCTATGTCTATTTCCAGTGCCATGAAAGAGATTTATGACCAGAACCACCAGATTACCCGCATGCAGCTGGTGAAAGCAGGAATGAGAGTGGGCCGTGATATGATGGGAACAGATTCCAATACGCTGATCCTTGCTTTTGCAGGCAGCAGTATTTCCATGCTGATCATGGATTATGCCTATCATCTTCCTTATCTTCAGATTATTAATTCCAATAACATCGGTATCGCTTTGATGCAGGGACTTTCAGGAAGTTTCGGTATCGTATTAAGTGTTCCGGCTACAGTGGCATTCGCCGCATGGATCTATACAGGAAGAAAATAAGATAGATCATTTTGTTTAAATTATTTTTTATATATCGTTGCCCTTTGAAACCGATAGGAAGTAGCATATTCTTTTAAGATCTCCACATAGTCTCTTGCATGCTGGGAAGGTATTTCTTTTCTGGTATGCTACAATGGTTGTGGTAAGAACCGGTTTCTGGCCAATGGAGAAGCAGCATCCTTCCGGGAAAAACGGGATTCTTCCCGAAAATAACTTTCCGGTGCAAAAGCAGCTCCCAGTCCCTGAATCGCAAGGCGGATGGACATGGCACTGTTTCTAGTGTGAAGGAGTACCGTTGGCTCCATAGAGTATTCTTTAAATAAAGACTGTGCGATACCACCGGTATTCTGGTCCGGGTATAACAGGATAAAATTTTCTTTTCAAGCATTTTCAAGTCCAGCCATGGGTGGCGAAAGCCTTCCTTTGGCTGGGCTTTTCACATAAGGGTGGTTTTATTTAAGACCAGTACGATCTCTTCTTCTCTTAATATCTGATAATCCATATTTTCCGGAAATTTATGTACATTATAGATCGTCAGGTCAATGGAGTTGTCCTCCAGGCTGTTTTCCGCAACGAAATTAATGGCTTCCATAATGTTTAAGGTAACATAAGGATAGCGCTTGTGAAAGCCCATAAGGGATGGCTCGATGAGAGTAGTACCCATCATAATGGGTGCGGCAATATTTAAGCGTCCCTTTTCCTGGTGGGCAATGTCATCAAATTCCTGGCTCCACTGGTCCCCAAAGGCGGCAATGCGCTCTGCGTAGTAGAGATAGCGCTCCCCATGTAAGTGGGATAGTAGTGGTTTTCCTGCGGTCAAATAAGGGAGCGCCCAGGCGTTCTTCCAGGTTTTAAATATTTGCTTAAAGAGGGCTGGGAAATATACAGGATTCTGCGGCTTTTCCAATGCTCTGGTGTTTTGCAATGGCAAGAATATAGCGGGCTTCTTTTAATTCCATAGGTGTCCTTTCCAAATTTATATTATAGCTTTACTGCATAAAAATTATAGAAAATATATATTTGACTTATAGTATACCACTTTCTATAATGTATGTGAAATATATAAGTACATTTCATTAAGAAATAAATATTTATTATGTATGCTAATTAATATTTATCAGAGAGGAGAAACAAAACAATGAAAAAGAGCAGTGCATGGTTTATGCTCACACCGGGACTGGTGATCCTGTTTTATTTCTGGCGATCCCGCTGCTTCGGGTATTGTTTCCAAGTATCTTTTCCGGAGCATATCCCTTTGACGCCTATGTGGGATTTTTCCAGGATGAGTATTACAGGAAAATCTTTATCCGTACTGTAAAGATCGCAGTGATCACTACCTTTGTCTGCATGGTGGGCGGTATCCCAACCGCTTATTTTATCAGCCGGTGCAGCAAGAAATGGAGAGGATCCTCCTTGCAGCTTCCATTTTCCCAATGATGACCAACTCTGTAATACGAAGCTTTGCATGGATCAATATCCTGGGAAGTAACGGCATTATCAACAAAGTGCTGGTTGGACTGGGAGTGGTGCCAAAGCCATTAAAACTGCTGTATACAGACTTTTCCATTATCATTGGTTCTGTGTATCTGTTTCTTCCTCTGATGATCGTAACAGTAGCAGGTGTTATGGAAAATATTGACGATGACATGATGGAAGCAGCCTTAAGTCTTGGGGCAGCCCGTATGGAAGCTTTTATGAAGGTGATCTTTCCTATGAGTCTTCCGGGTATCATCGTAGGAGGCATCCTGGTATTTACCGGAACACTGACTGCTTATACAACGCCTCAGTTATTGGGAGGCAACTCCAACATGGTAATGGCGACCCTGATCTATCAGCGTGCCATGTCCGTCAGTGACTGGACCGGTGCTTCTGTGATCGCGCTGATCATGATCGTTGTAACACTGGCTGTGATCCGGGGCTTTAATGCTCTGGCAGCTAAACTGGACCGGAGAGGTGAGAATTATGCGTAAAATAAACTTTGACCATATGGGCAGTGCTGGTATTTGCGTTTCTTGCTATTCCTCTGCTGATCATTACAGTAACAGCCTTTGGAGGCGGCAGCGCCATTACATTTCCCATTGAGTCTTTTTCATTAAAATGGTTTGCCAATGTATTCGCCTTAAAATCCTTCCGCCGGTCCTTTATCACCAGCCTGGAAGTGGCATTTCTGGCAACTTTTATCTCCCTTTTGGTTGGTATTCCCGCAGCCTATGCCCTGGCAAGATCCGGCATGAAAGGGAGAGGACTTTTAAATCCATTTTCCTGTCACCTACCATTGTGCCAGGTATCGTTATCGGCTTTATCATGTACCAGTGCCTGATATTAACTTTAAGGATCCCTGTATTTACAGGACTTTTGGCAGGTCATTTCATGGTAACACTGCCATATGTGATCCGTGTGGTAGGTTCTTCCATGGAGCAGTTTGATTTTTCTATTGAAGAAGCAGCCTGGAGTCTTGGATGTCCGAAGACCGCCGCTTTCTTTAAGGTAGTGCTTCCAAATGTAACAAGCGGTATTTCTTCCGCGTTTATGCTGGCATTTATCAATTCCTTTAATAATATCCCGGTATCCATGTTTTATCAGGTCCTGGCGTGTCCACCTTCCCGTCAACCCTGATGAATTACATTGAGTACAACTATGATCCTACAGTTTCTGCTGTATCCGTACTTTTAATGGCAGCGACGGTTATCATCATGGTCGTTGTAGACCGTACACTGGGTATTGCAGCTCTGGCAAAATAAGTTACAGGTTATAACAGCGCCGGTCAGGCGGATAAAGGAGAAAATGAAAATGGCATTTATGAGTTTAAAGGATATTGATGTTAGTTACGATAAGAAAAACAGATCTTAAAGGGCTTAAACCTGGATGTGGAAAAGGAGAGCTGGTGTCTTTACTTGGTCCCAGCGGCTGCGGAAAATCTACCACTCTTCGTGTAGTAGCAGGTTTTATTGATCCACAGGGCGGAAGCTTTTACTGGATGGGGAAGATATGACAAAGGTTCCGGTCCACAAGAGAAATTTCGGACTGGTATTTCAGAGTTATGCATTATTCCCGCATCTTTCCGTGTATGATAACGTGGCTTTTGGCCTTCGCACCAGAAAAATGGATAAGGAACTGATCGATAAAAGGTAAAGGATATTTTGGAAGTATGCGGCCTTAGCGACCTGGCAAACCGCTTCCCAAGACAGATGTCAGGTGGCCAGAGACAGAGAGTGGCCTTAGCCCGTTCCTTAGTTATTGAGCCAAAGCTTCTTTTATTAGATGAGCCGTTATCCAATCTGGATGCAAAGCTGCGTCTTTCCATGCGTGTGGAAATCAAGCGCCTGCAGAAAAAGTTAGGTATCACAACTTTATTTGTAACCCATGATCAGGAAGAATGTTTCTCTATTTCCGATAAAGTGGCAGTTATGAATGGTGGTGTCATCGAACAGTATGACACACCGGAAAATATCTATCGCAGACCTGCAACGGAGTTTGTAGCACGTTTTATTGGATTTGAGAATTTCCTGGATGTAGAGAAAAGGCAGATCATTTATATGTTCTCTCAGATGGAACTGCATTTAAGACAGCCATGGATTTAGACGGCGGGGAATATGCGGCAACCATCCGCCCGGATGATATCCGTCTGGCAGATGATAAGTTTTCCGAAAATGTACTGAGCGGCAAAGTAGGTGTTCGCACCTTCCTTGGAAAGAGTTATCAGTATGAAGTAGAGACAGCAGCCGGTGTTTTAAAGGTAAATATGGGTACAGACCATGTATTTAAAGAGGGCGATATGCTCCGTCTGTATCTTCCGGAGGATAAGCTGATCCTGGTGAGAAGATAAATACAAGATTAAGTAAGATCCGGCATTAAAAGCATTTACGTAAAAATCTTTATAAATCTTTATATAAAAGGAGAATTATTATGAAAAGAGATTAGCAGTAGTACTTTGTGCAGCAATGATGTTATCTGCATGCGGCGGCGCATCCACCTCCGATAAGACAGCAGATACCAACGGACAGACAGCAGCAGACTCTAAGGCAGATGCTACGGAAGGCTCTAAGGGAGATGGAAAGCTGGTCCTTTCTACTTACGGACTGAGCGAAGATATTTCTGAAGATGAAGTATATACTCCTTTGAGCAGGAATTTGGCTGCGAGATCGTAACAGAAACAGGCGGTACCAACGACCGTTATACTAAATTAGCAGCAGACAGCGAGTCTACCATTGATGTGATCGAACTTTCCCAGGCAATGACTGCAAAGGGTGCTGATGAAGGGCTTTTGATACCATTGACTTAAGCAAGATCCCGAATGCAGAAAACCTGATCCCGGCTGCAAAAGAGCTGGCTGAAAATGGACAGGGCATTCCTTACACCATCAACAGCATTGGCATCATCTACAATCCGGAACTGACCGGTTTTGAGATCAAGAGCTTTGATGATCTGTGGGACTCCCGTCTGGAAGGAATGGTTTCTATTCCTGAGATCACAACTACCTTTGGACCGGCTATGGTTTATGTAGCTGGTGACCATGCAGGTACTCCTGTAGCAGAGGATGAAGGAAAGGCTGCTTTTGAGGCACTGGCTGAGTTAAAGCCAAACCTTGTTAAGACTTATACAAAGTCTTCTGACCTGATCAATATGTTTACTTCCGGTGAAGTAGCAGCAGCTGTTGTAGGTGATTTCGGTGTTCCTACTATTGTAGCAGCAAACCCGGATCTGGTATATGTAACTCCAGAGGAAACTTACGCAAACTTCAATACCATTAACATTACCAAGAACTGCAAGAACAAAGATCTGGCTTATGAGTACTTAAACTATCGCATCAGCCCTGAACTGCAGACAAAGACTGGTAAGGCATTAAATGAGGCTCCTACCAACAAGGAAGTTACTTTTACTGAGGAAGAAGCAAAGGATATGACCTACGGCGAGACTGCTGACAACGCAAAGATCGTAGATTATTCTTTCGTAAACCCGATCTTAAACAACTGGATCGACCAGTGGAACAGAACCATCAATCAGTAGGAGAAAATATATGACCGCTGATCTTATTATTAAAAACGCAAATGTCTTTATGACCTACAGACAGTGTTTTGAAAAGCGGGATGTGGCAGTTGCAGGGGAAAAGTTTTATTGCGTTTCCCCTGCAATTGTTTATCCTGGGTAAAGACCATTGACGCCCAGGGAAAATATATGATCCCGGGTTTATAGACATCCACATGCACATTGAAAGTTCTATGACAACTCCTGTGGAATTTTCCAGGACCACACTTCCCTATGGAGTGACTACCGTTGTGGCAGACGCCCATGAGATCGCCAATGTATTTGGCATGGAAGGCATAAAAGCTTTATGAGCCAGAAAACGGAGCAGGATATTTTCTGGGCGATCCCTTCCAGTGTACCGGCTACCAATGAAGAACTGGAGACACCGGAGCTGCTCTTTATCCTGAGGATGCGAAGAAAATGGCTTCGGATCCGGGGTTCTCTGTTTGGGAGAGATTATGAATTTTAAGGATCTCAGTGCTGACGGGTACAGTAAGACCAGGGAAATGATCCGGCTTTGCAAAGAAGAGGCACCGTTGATGCGCATTGAGGGTCATTGCCCGGACTTTCGGGAGAGGAGCTGAACCGCTTTATCTATGAGGGCGTAGATGCGGACCATACCCAGCAGACCCCGCAGTCGGTATTAGAAAAACGGATCTTGGCATGTTTCTGGAGCTGCAGCTTAAGTCTTTGCGGCCTGAGGTGGTAAAGGTGGTCTGCGAAAATCAGCTGTATGAAAATGTAGCTCTGGTGACAGATGATACCATGGCAGATAAGCTGGTAAAGAGCCAGTTAAACGGGATCGTAAAGGCAGCCATTGAGGCTGGGATGCCTGTAGAAAAGGCAATTTACTGTGCTACCTGGACACCTGCAAGGCGGATGCATTTAGATGACCGTGGTATGATCGCACCGGGAAAGATCGCTGATTTTGCTCTTTGGAGTCTCTTAAGGACATGCAGCCGGTTATGGTATTTAAAAGGGATGCTGTGTGTATGAAAAGGGTGCGTTGGAGAAAGGGCAGGCAGATATGCAGGCGGAAATTCAGGAACAAAGGTCCCTTTCTGTGGGAGATTTTCCAGAGCATTTTATCATTCGGTCCAGTGCCGGGAGGCTGAAAAGAGGATTTTCAGATCAAAGCGGAAGATCCGTCAGCTGCATTTGCAGAAGTAAATGTGATAAAAATATCAGATTTTGGTACGGCTACCACACCGGTTAAAAGAGATTATCCATTAAAATGGAAATATCTGCTGGAAGGAAGTAGGACTTTCCCTGGCAGTGGTTTATGAGCGATATGGGAAAAATGGAAATGTTGCCAAAGCACTGGTGGAAGGTACTTTTAAGGAGCCGGAGCAGCAGCTACTACCTGGTCCCATGACAGCCACAATCTTCTTGTAATGGGAAATAATGAGGAAGATATGGAACTTGCCCAGAAACGGGTGAGAGAGCTTCAGGGGCTATGTGGTGTATGCCGGCGGAAAGCTGGCGGCCCAGGCCCCTCTTCCTGTAGGCGGTATTTTATCGGATCAGCCTGTTTCTGTGTTAGGCAAACAGCTGGGACAGGTGCGAAAGGCCATGGAAGATCTGGGCTATGACAACAACAATGTGATCATGTCCATGTCTACTTTATGTCTTCCTGTATCCCCAAGACTGAAGCTGACGGATTTCGGGCTGTTAGAGGTGAAGAGCCAGGAGAAAGTGCCTCTGATCCAAACTTATTTTGATAAAAACGGAATGAGGATCTGAAAGTGAAAACGATCATTCAAAATGGAATTGTAGTGACCATGGACCAGCAGATGCAAGTGTGGGATCATGGTTATGTGATAATAGATGGAACAAAAATCGTGGAAGCAGGGCCGGAGAGTGAACTGGAATTAAAAAGCGGCTCTGGCCCGGGTGGGAGAAAACTGGCAGGAAAAGGATGCACGCAGAGGCATCATTATGCCGGGAATGGTCAACACCCACAGCCACTTAGGGATGATCCCGTTCAGAGGACTGGGAGATGACTGCAAGGACCGCCTGCGGGTATTTCTGCTTCCTATGGAGTCTCAGGCAATGGATGCCGAACTGGCAGCAGCATCTGCCAGATACGGTATCTGTGAACTGCTTCTTTCCGGTGTGACCACAGTTCTTGATATGTATTATTTTGAAGAAAAGTAGCACATATCATGGATCAGATGGGAATACGTGGAATTGCGGGGAGACCGTAATGGAAGATGCTACCTGTGACGCCTCCTGTGCAGAGGAAGCGCTGGAACGGGGCCGGGACCTGATCCGGGCTTACAGAAACCACCCAAGAGTGAAAGGGCGCTGACTCCTCATGGAACCACTACCTGCAGCGGGGAACATATGAAAATGGCTCTGGAAGAGGATATAAAAGGAAATACGGTCTTTACCCTCCATACTGCGGAAATGGATTATGAAATGACGTATCTGGCAGAAAAATACCAGATGACGCCGGTGGAGTATCTGAATTCTTTTGAACTTTTGGGAGCGCATACGCTGACTGCCCACAGTATCCGCCTGGCAGAAGCCGACTGCAGGCTGTTAGCAGAAACGAAAACCAATGTTGCCCACTGTATCGGTTCCAACACCAAGGCAGCCAAAGGAGTAGCGCCGGTGGCTCTGCTTCGCAGCCTGGGGTAAATGTAGGTCTGGGCACAGACGGACCAGCCAGCGGAAACACTCTGGATCTGTTCACACAGATGCGTATGTGTGAAAATTTCCACAAAAACACTTTAAAAGACAGAAGTGCTTTTCCTGCAAAAGAGATCGTGAAAATGGCGACAATTGAGGGAGCCAAAGCTTTGGGATTGGGAGATGTGACCGGTTCCCTGGAACCTGGAAAAGAGGCTGATCTGGTAATCATAGAAACCGACTCCCCAACATGTTCCCCATATACGATCCCTACTCCACCCTGGTCTACAGCGCCTTCGCCTCCAATGTACGGGATGTGTATGTAGCCGGAGAATGCCTGGTAGAAGAAAAACGGCTGGTAAAAGAAGATCTGGCAGATATCCGTATGGCTCTGAAAGAGAAAATGGAACGGACGAAATTTAAAGAAATGAAGGCTCTGACCTGATGGGTTGGAGTCTTTTTCTATGATAGAAAAGCCGCCTGTTTTGGCGGCTTTTAGTATGTTTATGGTTGTATTTACTTGCTTAATACGGATACAAATTCCACTTTCTTATCAATCGCATCCCCGATTACACCAATGGTCTTTCCCATGGTGAAAGCTGCTGCTACTGTACCAATTCCAAGACCAGAGATATGTCCAAGGCAGAGGAAGGTCATGCAGGCGGTAATAAAAGACAGGTTACGTCAAAGGTGATCTTGACTTTGGAATAAGGCTTTTAATGATCTCGAGAGATCTCTTGGGAACAGGTCGGTTGGGATGACCGGGAGTTTGCAGCGGTTGGAAAGGGCGATACCGAAGCAGAGGATCAGATAGCTTGCCACAAAGTAGAACACCCGAAGGGGAATGGTAAGTGGCAGTGTGTTGATCCAGATCTCATGAATATCTACCATTTTTCCAAAGGCAAAACCGGCTACGAAACTAAATAGGTAGCTGGGAACAAAACGTTTTTAAGATCATCAGGCTTAAAACAAGAAGTCCCTGGAAAATATAGGTCCAGGTGCCAAGGGTCAAAGCCGGAAATACAAGGGAAAATGCGTAGGGGACGCTGGAAATAGCGGAAATGCCGGAGCCGGAGCGCAGCATTAAAACAACGCCCATGCTGTTGATGAGGATAACGATCAGCAGGGCAAGTTCTCCGCGGAGGGTGACTTTTTCTGATTCATAATGATTACTCTTTCTTTTGTAAATTGATGAAAGTTAAAAATATGTACATTCACAAAGTTTGTTTGCCATTTTATAACAGAACAAACTTTGAAAACATAAAAGGGGATGCAGCGAAACATTTTATTTTGCAACATCCCCGATTATACTCTTGGTTTATAAGATTTTCAAGAAAATTGTGTTACAGTCTTATTCCCCATCTTTCAGACTCTGCATATACTGGTGCATAGACTCGGCAACTATTTTACTGTGAGCAACTGCCTCAACCACAGTACGTGCGCCGTTCACAACATCACCGGAAGCAAAATACCCGGGCGGGTGGTATGTCCGGTCTCATCGGCTACCAACAGGCCTCTTTTATCTGCAGCCAGACCCTGTGTTGTGTTGACGATCCGGTTCTGCGGTCCCTGGCTGATAGAAATAATCACGCTGTCAGCCGGGAAGAAATGAGTGGAGTCCGGAACGTCAGTAAAGGTGCCGTCTTCATTTTCAATCACATCTTTAAAGATAACACCGTCATCTTTGATCTCCACAGGAGCCATATTGTACTCAAACTGAACGCCCTCTAACTGAGCATAACTGAACTCATGCTTGCTTGCAGCCACCTGTTTTGTGATAGAGAAGCAGGTCAGCTCCTGAACACCCTTGCGTATGGCAGTTCTTGCAACGTCCATAGCTGCGTTTCCGGCACCGATGACAATGACACGTTTTCCTAACTGGTAGCTGTCCGGATTGTTTAGATAATTAATGCCGAAGTGAACATTTCCCAGAGTTTCCCTTTAATATGAAGGGCGTTTGGCTTCCACACGCCGGTTCCTACGAAAATGGCCTTATAGCCGTCACGGAACAGGTCATCAATACCGATGGCGCCGCCGATATGTGTATTCGGACGGAATTTAATGCCTTTTAAGTCTAAGTGGCGGTATTTAAAATCATCCAGGACAGATTTTGGCAGACGGAATTCCGGGATACCGTAACGAAGGACACCGCCAACTTTATCTTTTCCTTCAAAAATAGTAACATCATAGCCATATCTTGCAAGGATGACAGCAATGGTAAGGCCGGCAGGACCGGAACCGATGATAGCAGCCCGCATACCATTGGAAGGAGCAGGTCCCTGGGTCATTTTATTTGCGTAAGTAGTGGAAATATAGCTTTCAATGGTAGAAAAATGGACCGGAGCACCCTTACGTCCGAGAACGCAGTGGCCTTCGCACTGGTTTTCATGGTTGCATACAAGACTGCATACAGTAGTCAGCGGATTATTTTCAAAAGCATTTTACCTGCTTCATCTAATTTATTTGCCTTTAAAAGTTTGATCACTTCCGGGATGGGAGTGCTGATAGGACACCCTTTCTGACACTGGGGAACCTTACATCCCAGACAACGGTTTGCTTCATCCATAACATGTAATGCCATTTACAAAACCTCCATACTCATCATAAATCTTAGTTCATACATTTTTCTGGACCCATTCTATCACAGATTACTTTTTGTGACCAGTGTCTAAAACAATGTATTTAATTCTATAACGAATGATAAAAATGCACAAAAATGTGATAAAAATGCACAAAGATAAGTTGCAAAAGGAAAGAATGAAAGAATTTCGTCAGAAATGTGTAAGTTGGAAAATGGAAAGGCCTGTGTTATACTATGTTTGAGGAGATACAACGAGAGGAAGATCGTTATGGATAAAAATTTTAAGACACATAAGCAGCATGATGCTTCTTGTCTGTACGCTGGCAGCAGTCAGTCCTGTGACCGCTTTTGCCGGATGGCAGAAAGAAGGCGATACTTACGCTTATTACGAAGACGATGGGACCAGAGTGGAAAATGCTTTCCGCAAATCAGGAAACCAGTGGTTCTATCTGGATGAAAATGGCCATCTTTTAAAGAACTGTGAACGTGAGATCGATGGAAAGATCTACGTTTTCAATGAAAGAGGTGCAGTGGTTCCTTCCGCTACCAGAAAAGCAGGAAGCAGTGAAAGTTCTGAGTCTGATTTTTCTGCCATCAGCAGCAGACAGCAGTATCTGAACAAAACAGCAAATCCTTATATGAACAATAAGACCGTTCAGTGGATCAATGCTACCTATGCCATTCTTACAAAGCACAATGGCGGAAATATCCGTGCTTTTGGCGGAAGCCTTAAAGTAAATGGCAAAGAAGAAAATGGTGCTGAGATCGACAAGACTACCAGAGATCAGACCCGCAAGATGTTAAAACAGAGCTGGGGTGTTACTGACAGGGATTCTGCAGATGAGGCCTTAAATGAACTCTTGGAGTCAGCAAAGGAAAGCGGTTCTGCCTGGGATTACAGCAGGGCAGAGTCTAATCTGGGATTTTATTATCTGGCAGATTATTACACAGAAAAAGAGGCTTTAGATAAGGCACTGGAAGTTGCAAAGGAGATCCAGAGTACCTTTGAATCCTGGGACTCTTTTGTACAGAGCTATCTGGAAGGTTATGAAGCAGGCTCCGGTGATACTTCCGGTGACAGGGAAGAAATCTACGAAAACCTGAAGGCATGCCAGTGGAATCCGTATTCCGTGAGCTGGAATACAAAATTAAAAAGAATTGGTAGGTATAGCTTATGAAATGGGGAATTTTAGCAACAGGAACCATTGCAGAGAAATTTGCAGATACAGTAAACCATATGGAGCAGGAAGATGAGACTTTGATCGCCTGTGCTTCCCGCAATTTAGAGCATGGAAAAGCATTTGCTTCCAAATACGGGATCCCGAAGGTTTACGGAAGTTATGCACAGATGATGACAGACAGCGAAGTAGATGCGGTTTATATTGCAACGCCAAACAGTCTCCATTATGAAAATTGCCGTATGTGCCTGGAAGCAGGAAAACATGTACTTTGCGAAAAGCCATTTACCCTTTGTGTGGATCAGGCAGAAGAACTGTACGAACTGGCAGAGGAAAAGGCCTGTTTATTATGGAAGCTTTCTGGATCCGGTTTTGCCGGCATATGATAAGCTGCGGGCCATGTTAAGAGATGGCGTGATCGGAGAGGTAAAGCGGATCACTTCCCAGTTTGGATTTACAGTGGAAGGCGACAGAAGAGAACGCAAGTTTAAGTCTGAATTAGGCGGCGGAGCGTTATTAGACATTGGTATCTACAATCTTGGATTTTTTCATATGATCACAGAAGCTGCGCCGGAAGGATTTCAGTCAGAAGTACATATGACAGAATATGGTACCGATGATTACAGCGAAGTAGAACTGGAATATCCGGGAGGCTGCAGCGCTCATTGCATCCAGGCGATCGGAAAGAAATTAGAACGCCACGCAAAGATCGAAGGAACAAAAGGTGATATCCTGATGGATGATTTCCAGCATCTGCAGGAATTTACCGTTCAGTTAAAAGATGGATCCTCTTATCTTGTAAAAGAGCCGTTTAAGGTAAATGGTTTTGAATATGAGATCGTAGAGACAAGCCGCTGTGTCAGCTGTGGTTTAAATACCAGTGACCGTTATACAAAAGAAGATTGCCTGACGATCCTGCGGTTAATGGATGATATCAGGGAGTCATGGGATATGACCTTTGAAGGTGAAGAAAAATAAAATAGAGAAGGTTAGTTTCAAGGCGGGATTTCAGAGACGGGATCCCGTCTTTTTTGTATTTTCCAGAATTATTTTCTGGAAAAACAAAGGGAGTCATGTGGTGTACAATATAAGGCAAAGAAGAGATCAGTAAAGGGGATGAAAAAAATGACAATTTTTGAGTATTTATATGGGGACGTATATTATACAGATGAATATGGAAACGCTTATTTTGATTCCTGTGTGGATATTGATTATGAATTAGATGAAATACCGGAAATTGTAAATTTAGGGGATCATACCTATTTCATGGCGAAGGAGGATTTAGATCTCTATAACCAGTATGATATTAAGGTGGATGGGGTTAGTGAGGATGATCTGAGGTTCTTACATTATACCAGAAGACCCTATTACCAGATGCGGGGACGTTCCGTTTCCAGAGAGCAGGCATTTGATATCATCCGACGGACGGACAATTTCTTTAACTGGGACATGGAAACAATAGGAAATCGCAAAGAGTTTGTACGTTGCATTAATTTTGATAACTGGCTCATTATGAAAAATCATTATCCCAAAGGATACGGCTGGATCCACGCGGATGGCACAGTCGGGGCCAATGCGATCACTCAGAAGTGGCCGACGATGATAGAGCTTGTAACAGAATGGTTTTACAAGTTAAAATCATTTCCTTATCTGGACCTTGTCATCGGGATTACAAATTGGGATGAGATCTCCTGGGATGAAGACGACACCTTTGAAAAAGCAATCCAGATGGGGATTTATGTACATGATAAGTGCATTGAGCTCTTAAACAAGCAGAATGCCTGGGCGAAGTACCAAGAATACGATGAGAAATACGGTGCAGATCCGGAACGATTTGAAACGGATTACTATCAGAAAAATGGGATCGTTCAGGTAGATGAAGCCTATTTGAGAAAGTGCATTGAGTCTTATGGTTTGGATCCGGATGAGGAATTGAGTAAGGTTCGGCCTTATATATGGAAGGGAGAAGAGAGTTCAAAGTAGGTTTTGGGGATATATGTAGAAAGGACGGAAGAAATAATGGAAGAAAACAAAATGATCTACAAAAATGAAGATGGCAATTATCACATCAGGATCTTAATGTTACAGGAGCAGTGCAAACAATTAAAGTTAGCATATCCCCTGGAAGTGGATGTATGTGTGTGTGAAGCAGAACGAAGTAAAGAGTGGGAGGAAAGTATCCGGGAAAAAATCGAAGATGCGTTATATGAGATGGTCGCTCCTGTGGATGAGGATGATTTCTATTCGGATGTATACAGAGCATGGTTTGAGGAAATTGCGTGGAACTGGGAGCTGGAAAAAGAAGGGTTCCTGCCGGAAGAAAAGGATCCTTTCTCTGAAATGAATATGGATAGGACTTTATTGGCCTATCGCCGTTTGTGTGCCTGCCTGACTATAGTGGGAAAACAAAAGGAAATAGAGCGTGTTTTTAATGACGGGGCATATGCGGAAGAACTTTTTGAACGATTTGGTATTCAGGACTCGCCTTATCGGCTTTGAATATCATTTGGACAGTAAGAGGGAGCTAATGCAGGGAAAAAGTGTTTTTGGCTATAAAGTATTTGGACCTGGCTGGTTATGTGAAAATTCATCATTGCGGGATGTAGATAGTAGAGATGGTGAAATAATAGTATACGGTTTTGGTATGGATTTTTATAAAAGTCTCACAGAGTGTTTTAAGTATTATGATTTTGATAACAACAACAGAGTAGCGGAGGTTGTTGCAAGCCAAAATATAAAGACTGAGGGAGACAGGTCCTTTGCAGATGAAATATATATAATCCGTGAAATTCCCTGGGATGAGGTGGAGCGTATTGTTAATGCTGAAAAAAATCACCCAGATGACGAGAATGGTGATGAATGCGATTCTGAAGGTATTAATATAGGGGAATATAATACAGGTCGTTACAATACAGGGGATTTGAATGTTGGAAACAGAAACCAAGGAACTTGCAATGTTGGTGACATGAACCGGGGGCATGAAAACGTCGGGAATTGTAATAGAGGCAATTTCAACACCGGAAATAAAAATAATGGGAGTTGGAATACCGGGGAGAGTAATACCGGAGGTTTTAATACGGGAAATGGAAATAAAGGAATGGGGAATAGTGGAAACTGGAATGTTGGAAGCTACAATATCGGAGACTGGAACCAGACTTCTTATTCAACCGGTGCTTTTAATACAGAGATGCCAAAAATCACATTATTCAATAAACCTTCCAATATGACCGGATTAGAATGGAAAATGAGTGCTTCAAAGGTGATATTGGACACCATACCAGTAAGAGGGAACGAATGGATACCAAAAAAGTATATGACTGAGACCGAAAAGAAAGAACATCCTACTTATAAAACAGAGGGAGGTTTTTTAAAATCATTCAGGCGGCTGGAAAATGCGCAAAGATGGTGGAATGAACTGCCGGATGAGGATAAGCAGGAAATTAAGGGAATACCAAACTTTGACGCCGATATATTCTTTCAATGCACAGGGATCAGGGTAGATTGATAGTGTAAAGTCAGTAATATGAAAACAACATGGAAATGATAAAAAGGAAGGAAAGAGAGAGTATGGCAATGACTTATAAAAAGTTGAAGGAAATTATTGAACGGAACGGTGTTCCGGAAGATGTTCATTTGATGTCCAATAGTGGTTGGGAATGCAGTGCTACAGAGATGGATGGAGTTTATTGGAACCCGGAGGCTAACGAAGTTCACTTTATACAGGAGAGTGATTACACTACGGGTGAAGAGTATACGATTGAGGATAGAGGGAGTAAAAGAGGGGAGCATAGGAAGGGGTGGGTTATATTAAAATAAAGTAAATAAAAATTTTTCACCCAGCTGTTATATGATCAAAATATATGGTACAATTATGGATATATTTTGATGATAATGGAGGCGCTGGGTGAGATGAAAAAGTATAAGGCAAATGTGATCAATATAGAAGCGTTGATGGAAAAAAAGTATGATGAATTTAAAAGCATTTCAGATGAAGAGTCTATGCATAAATTCTTACAAAGTTTTAAAAAAGACGATGAAATAACAGAAATGACTGTAAAAGCGTTAATAAAGGGTGTTAAAAGCATTTCAGATGTAGAGTCTATGCTTAAATTCTTACAAATACCAAATTTGAGTTTAACTACATATGGCAATATTAAAAAAGACGGTGTGGCAACAGAAAAGGCTATAGAAGCGTTAATAGAATTTCTTAAATGTGATAAAAAAAATTTAATATTAGAAGAAATAACAGACGTGACTGAAAGTGAAAAACGAAAAAAGCAACATTCAAAATTGAGTAAAAACATAAAAAATACAGATCAGTCCATTGTTGATGAGATTTCTGAACTTTTAAAACAAATAACTACAACAGATCCTATAGAATACTTTGAAGATGTAAATTATATTGGATATAAAAAAATAAAAGAAGGAAAATATAAAATTGCTGTGTCAATGGATGAAGGATGGCTTCGAGAAAATTACGTGATAGAGGTAAATGAACAGGAAGGTAGCGAACAATGGAAAGAACAAATGCTAACAAAAATTGATCTTAAATTACATGGAACACTTGATACTATAGAAGATAAATTAGATCAGAATAAAAAAGAAGAAAATAAAAAACTTATTGCCAAGTATGAGAAACTTATTGCCAGTGTTTGGAAACGGCCATTAAAAGAAGTTGATCAAGATTTGTGTCCTCCAAAAGTAAAAAGAGTAGTAATAAAATCGTTGCAGGAACTTTTAGAAAATATTGATGAAATAAAACAGAGGACAATAGAATATACCTGTTTGGAAAATGAAGAATATTTAGTTACGTTACCTTTTGATAAAGAGGATTGTGAGAAATTGGGGTGTGATGAATATCCATTACAGTTAACCTGTTCTTTGGAGCATGTGGAGAATTCTACTGATTTTGAAAATGATTTGTTTGATAGTATCATAGATCAGTTTTGTTCAGAATATTTTGAAAGTGGGGACAAGGAAATAAAAATTGTAGAAGAAAAACTACAAGATTTGTATAGCTTCCAACTTAAGGAATGTGACCCTGATGTGGATGAATTAACAGAGGAGGAAACAAAGAATATTTGCAAGGCATACCAAATGTTGCTTTATTTTATGGAAAAACAGGGTAAGGTAAGCCAAAGTGAAAAGAATAAACTGGTAAAAGATATAGATTATGCGGAGCAGAAATTCAAAGAATTTGGAATTCCTTCACCGTTTGAGAAAATTAAATGATAATTATGTGGAAAGAGCTTGTAAAAATGCAGTAAATGGTAAATCATACATCTCTAGACCTACATATCCAGATTTGAGATAATGTTGGAAAAGTTGTACAACACACTTTTCCCATTTTTCACACCAGGAGGTCAATTATGAACACCAAACTTGCCACAGCCCAGATCCGCGTAAAAAATTGGACTGCTATTATTCAGGACCGCAACCAATCTGGATTGTCTGTCAAAGATTACTGCGCACAGCACCAGCTTTCAAGAGACTCTTATTATTACTGGCTTCGTAAAGTGAAAGAGACTCTGCTTACGGAAAGCGGTTTTGTTGAAGTAACGCAACCAGAAAAGCTGCCTGTGCCGGAAACCACAACCGCTGATCCAAAGGAAATGATGACTCTTACGTTTCGTGGAATGCAGCTTGATATTCCCATCTCCGTTCAAAGTGATACCTTATCCATGATCGTTGAGGTGGCTGCCCATGCTCAATGACGCAGATATTTCACATTTTCATCATGTTTATGTATTTGTTGGAAAGACCGATCTCCGCAAAGGGATCGATGGTCTGTCAACGTTGGTAAAACAAAAGTTCCATCTGGATCCTTTTCATGCAGGAGATCTGTTCCTGTTCTGTGGTTCCAGTAACCGGAAGATAAAAGGGTTAGTCTGGGAGGAGGATGGCTTTCTGCTTATCTATAAACGGTTGGAGGCAGGAACTTTTCAATGGCCCAGATCAGAGGCTGAAGCCCGTAACATTACTCCGGAACAGTATCATCTGCTCATGACCGGATATGCCATAGACCCTTCTGTTCACAAGATCGATCCGAAACACCCCGTGTGATCTTTTAGTAAAAACAGAGAAAATTTCTCTTTGATCTAGAGTCGGTATGGGGATAAACTGTTCTGTTTTTTATCTGAACAATACGAATTGTGGACAGCATTCCCCGTTGTCTGAAAAGCAAGCCAGATTTACCGATTTTCAGGCAGTTGGAAGTATTGCCTCCACAGGAGAACAGCTTTTCATCAGGAGTTTTCCACCGTCAAAATGCCGAAAGGCTGTCCATTCGATTTTTGCGTTTTGCCGCATGTTCTGTTATACTGGAGCCATAAAAACGAAGGAGAGTGACCATCGATATGGCACTTGCGTTATCAGAAGAACAGCTGGTAAAACTGAATAAAAAAGATATCCTGCAGCTTCTGCTCGAAAGCATGGCGCAGGAAAAAGAACTGCGCAGCCAGCTGGCTGTCCTCACAGATGAACTGAAGCGGACAAACCAGCAGATGCAGGTGATCCTTGAAAAATGGAACCTCGCGCAGGCAAACCGCTTTGGACGTTCTTCTGAAAAGATGGGGTATGATACCGGAACCTGTCAGCAGCTGGAACTTGCCGTTATGTACGCAGAATGCTTTAATGAAGCAGAAGCCACTGTAAATGAGACTCCGCCGGATGAACCGGACATGGAAGAAGTCACAGTTACTGCCCACAAAAGGAAAAAACATGCCGGAAAACGTGAGGAGGATCTGAAAGACCTTCCTCATGCAGAACCGGTCATTTCCACCCTTACAGAAGAAGAACTTCTGGAACAGCTGGGGCCTGGATACCGCCAGCTAAAAGATGAGGTTTATCAGCGGTTAGAGTTCCATCCCTCATCTTTTGAGGTAAAAGAATACCACATCTGTGTCTATGTCAGTGCTGATGGAAAAAAGTTTGCAAAAGCGAAGCGCCCTCAGGCAGATCTGTTCCGGAACAGCATTGCAACGCCATCACTTCTGGCCGGGATCCTGAATTATAAGTATGTAAACGCACTTCCGGTCCATCGTCTGGCACAAGACTTTAAACGGAGCGAAGTGAACATCTCCCCGCAGGTCATGTGCAACTGGGTCATCAAAAGCAGCGAGATCTACTTTTCACTGGTTTATGACTGGATGAAAGATGTCCTCTTAAAGCAGCCTGTTGTACAGGCAGATGAAACGACCTTAAAAGTGAACCGGGATGGCAGGAAGGCCGGATCATCCAGCTATATGTGGGTCTATATCACCGGAGAACATGATGACAGCGGAAAAAAGATCGTTCTGTATGATTACTGCCGAACAAGAAGTACGGAACATTTAAGGGAGTTTCTGTCCTCATACAAAGGAATTCTGGTATCAGATGGTTACCAGTCTTATCATACATTCTCAAAAGAACAGTCCCTGACATCCGCTGGCTGTTGGACCCACTGTCGCCGTAGATTTGTAAACGCAATAAAAGCGGCGCAAAAAGATCTGCCGGAAGAAGCGCTGAAAAACAGCATCGCCTATCAGGCACTGGCACGTATCTCTGCAATCTATAAGCTTGACGGATCCTGGAAAGAAAGGACCAGTGAATACCGCATGGAACATCGTCAAAGGATCCTAAAGCCGCTTGTGGATGAATACTTTGATTGGGTAAAGGAGCAGATCAAAACCTGTAATGTACTGCCGAAATCAGAGACTGGAGAGGGCTTATCTTACAGTATTAATCAAGAAAAGTATCTAAGGGCATTTCTTGATAATAGGGATATCCCAATCGATAATTCCGCCTGTGAACGTGCGATCCGGCCATTTTGCGTAGGAAGAAAAAACTGGAATGTGATCGATACAGTGGAAGGAGCCCAGGCAAGTGCAATTGTATACAGCATTGCAGAAACTGCCAAGGCGAATAACTTAAAACCGTATCAGTATTTCGAATATCTCCTGACAGAATTACCAGAGAGAATTTCCCGAAAAAAAGACAGTACGTTTTCATTGGATGATCTTATGCCATGGTCGCCTAAACTGCCAATGTCTTGCCGTAAGATAAAATAGAACATTTAAGGCCGCCTCAAAGGGGCGGCTAGTTTTGGTGGCAGGTGCATGGTTTACCATTTACTGTTCATTGCCTTTTTATATAATTCTTTTGACAAATCCCTAAAACGTACTATTTTATTTTAATATTTTTGTCGGATTTTTCGTAAGCGCATAAATGGATCTTTCCGCACTTGGTTGAAATTGATGTGTTAAAGTTATATAATACATTAAAAACATATTTACCAAGAGGGATATTTATATGGACGAATTTATTAAGTTACTTGACCCAGCCTATGAATGAGTATTCCGGGCGATTCTGAACCGCCATTCCGGTGATGCAGTACCGCAGTTCCATTTTCAACGATACCGCGATTCCGGGAATCGGATACCGAGGTTCCGGTCAGAGGGTACCGTTTCCTTTATAATGAATTCATACGCTTTGCGGCGTAAATTCATTACGAAGGAGGTCACCATTTATGACCAAGTATCGTGAGATCATCCGGCTTGCCGGATTGAATCTCAGTCAAACCAACATTGCCCTTAGCTGCAATGCATCCAAGACAACTGTCAACAAGGTGCTGAAGGCAGCCAGAGAGCAAAATCTTGTCTGGCCTCTGGATCCTAAACTTAGCGATCCAGTCTTAGGCAAGTTGCTTTTCCCTGAAGTGAAGGCAAAGCCAGCTACTTCAAAGCGGATGCCCGATTTCGAGCATGTCCGCAAAGAGCTTCTTCGGAACGGAGTGAATAAGAAGCTCCTTTGGACAGAGTATCTTGAAGAATGCCGTCTCTCCAAAGAAGAACCACTTATGTACTCTCAGTTCTGCTACTACATCCAGCAGGATGAGCAGAAGCGCCGCGCTACCATGCATATCAATCGCAGGCCCGCAGAACAGGTCGAGGTCGACTGGGCAGGTGATCCGGCGCACATCATCGACCCAGATACCGGCGAAATTCTGGATGCTCAGATTTTCGTGGGTGTTATGACCTACAGTCAGTATCCATACGTGGAAGCCTTTATGGATCAAAAACAGGCGTCATGGATTGCAGCACACGTTCACATGTATGAGTACTTTGGCGGTGTTGCAAAGATCCTCGTACCGGACAACTGTCGCACTGCTGTGGATTATAATAATAAAAGCTGGAATGATCCACGGATCAATGCCGTATATCAGGAAATGGCAGAACACTATGGCACCGCCATTATTCCGGCACGCGTCCGATCTCCAAAGGATAAGCCTAATGCCGAGGGCAGTGTAGGCAACATTTCCACATGGATTACCGCCTCGCTACGGAACGAACAGTTCGTAAATGGTAAACCATGCACCTGCCACCAAAATCAGCCGCCTCAAAGAGGCGGCTCCAAATGTTCTGTTTTATCTTACGGCAGGATATTGGCAGTTTAGGGGACCATGGCATAAGATTGATGTTGTCAAGATTGGTTGACACATTTTTCTCAAGGACGTCAAGGACTATGCTGCTATACGTAGAGAATCATAGTATCTCTGTCGCTTGATCAGGGGAGGAAGACCACCGTTGGTGGTGCAAATCCTCCGATTGTTCCAATAACTGATAAAGTATCTCCAGATTAGAGACTTCAGTTCGGATACAGTCCGTTTTTCACTGTTGTATCGGTCATACAATAATTCTGTCTTTAGACGCGCCCACATGCTTTCACAACGAGCGTTGTCATGGCATCGTCCACCAGCACTGTTCATACTTTGGGTGATTTCATATTTCTTCAGGGTGCGGCGATAAAGTTCACTGGTGTACTGGGTACTACGATCGGAGTGAAGCACTGCACCTCGAATTTCAGGATATGCGATAAAAGCATTTTCCACCGTATGCTGGCAAAGCGTTGCCTTCATCGTGGTTTCCATTGCCAGTCCCAGTACTGCTGAATCAAAACAATCGAAGATTGCTGAAACATAGAGTTTTCCATCTTTTGCTTTGATTTCAGTGATATCTGTCACGCATTTTTCAAGAAGCTTTTCTGATGTGAAATTTCTCTTAAGAAGATCATCCGATTTACGAGCCTCACGGTCGGCTTTCGTAATTCCTTTCGGATTACGCTTAGGACGATGACTGAGGCCGATTTTTTCCATGACTCTGTAAACGGTACGCTCACTGGGGATAGGAATGCCATCAGGCTGTTTAAGCGTTAATGCCTGGAACATACGTACACGTCCATAGGTGTCGTTGCAGATGTCCTCAGCATGGATTTCAAGCATGGTATCTGCAAGCGTCTGATATTTCCATGGACGGTCTTTTACGGACAAATATTTATAAAATCCCTGACGGCTCACATGTAGCATACGACAGTAAAAAGCCAGTTTTCCCTTGACGGTGCCATCGTCAGTCTTAATCGCAATAAATTTCATTCTTTCGCTCTTAGAGACTTCCGACGGCTCGCTGCGAAAAAAGCGCTGGCTTCTTCCAGAAAATCGTTTTCTTCTTTCAGACGGCGAATTTCTTTATCCTGATCGTTCACGCGTTTTCGAAGCATGGTTAGCTCCTCGGCAAGGCTCATGGCAGATTCAGGGGTATGGGAACCCTCTCCAATATCCAGTTGCCCGGTTCTTACGGCTTTAAGCCAGGTATGGATAGTTCCTTCAGGAATTCCTAATTCTTTAGCGGCTTTCGCACCACCGATTTCTTTTGCAAGCTTAACTGCCTGCACTTTGTACTCGTGATCGTATTTACGTTGACTTCGTGCCATAGTTGGGCACCTCCTCATTCTCTTGATTATACTATGAAATCCCTGAGAATAGGCTGTCAACTTTATTTATACACCATCACAATGAAAGGTGTCCTTTTTGATTGCTTATACAGAAAAAACAGTAACTTTTAATTCAATATGAGAATTCCCCGCTTTGCCAGATGAATTCCTGACAAAACGGGGAACTTTTTATCTTAAAAGCGAAATCCCTGGCGGTTTTTCAGCACCTGAAAATGCCGAAAATACCGGGAATGTAAGGCCTTTTTTATGCATCTTTTTCCGCGAAAATCATGTGGTCTTTATGGCTTTAGGCTGTTCAATATCAATGCCTGACATCAGCCAGTAGAACTCACGCCAAGTAAGATTGCGGACCTCAGATCTGTCTCTTGGCCATCGGTAGGAGCCCTGGGCAGTCAGTCGTTTGTAGATCATGACAATGCCATCCGGTTCTTTCAAAATAGCTTTGATTCGGTCACATTTACGGCCGCAGAAAAGGAAAAGTGCATGGTCAATTTCCATGGAAAACTGATCCTGGATAATGGCACACAATCCATCAATGGATTTGCGCATGTCTGTCCTTCCACAGACGATATAGATCGCATCAACACTGGAAATATCCGCTAACATAACGGCTCCTTTAATGCATCTAACAGAAGCTTCAAAAGAACAGGCTGTACATCGTTGCTCATGCGTACCAGCAGACCTTTTGCTTCGATTTCAATCGTATGTGAATTGTCAAGGTACATGGATCTGTTTCTCGCATTCGGAAGCAGTTCTGCCGGAGAAGTCTCCGGCTCTATGGCGATCTGGACCACATCCTGTTTATGGGATGTAAGATCCAGAGTGCTGGCTTTTCCAGCTGGGTCAGGTATCTGGCAGGCCTTTTTACGAAGACGGGTAACCGCATTGTAAAAACAGCTGGGAGAAATCCCATGTTCATTGCACCATGCAGCATCCGTCAGACCGCTTTGTCTGCATTCGGTTATCAGATCCATCCACTCATCCAGGGAACGCCCTGGGGCACGTTTGTCAGCCATAATGAAACCTCCATATGTAGTGAATTTCTATCTCCTATCAACGGAGTATAGTAAAAATCTATTTACTATCATCATTATGGACTATAAAGCGGCAGGTGAAAAGCTACCCAGAATTTATGCGCTTACGATTTTTCCAGAAAATTTTTCTGGAAAATAGTGTCCTTAATAATATGCTATACTACCAAAAGAGCAGTAAAAATACTTAATCATATGAGGAGGGCTTTATCATGTACGATAACCACATTTATTGCATGGAATATAAGGATTTAAAGCACAAGATTATAGATATCATTAATGGAGATGATAATACAGATATTGATGATATCGCTGATCATATTCAGGAACTTTATGATGCTGGGGAGATGGCAGCAACACAGTATGATGATTTGATGCGGTACATTCAGGATTTACAGTAAAAGTTTAGTTGTACCAGATGTAGCTTTAATCAGAGTATCCTTCCAGAAAATTTTTCTGGAAAGGGAATTTGGTTTTCATGCTTTATAATAGAAAACGTAAAGAACAAAATGCATTGTTCCAGATCAAACCAAACACGCAGGTATAGTTCATCGGTAGAATATCAGCCTTCCAAGCTGAGGAGGTGGGTTCGATTCCCACTACCTGCCCTGAAAATTATATAAGAACGGAGGAAATGAAATGCCATTACAGGATGAACTTGGAGCTCGGATGAAGGAGTTCTATGAGGAGATACCAAAGACAAAGTTAATGCGGAGGACGCCGGTTGCCATCAGAGTGGATGGGAAGTCATTCCATACATTCACACGTGGAATGCAGAGGCCTTTTGATGAGATTTTAATAAAGACCATGCAGCAGACCATGCAGTACCTGTGTGAGAATGTGCAGGGGACAGTAATGGGATACTGCCAGTCGGACGAGATCACATTGTTGCTTATAGACTACAAGAAATTCAGTTCAGCTGCATTTTTTGACTATGAAGTCCAGAAAATGTGTTCCATAGCAGCAAGTATGGCTACGATGGCATTCAATAAGTTCTTCCGTGAAAATGTAGAAAATTCACAGACAGAAGATGAAAAATACCGTTTTGCACTGGAAAAAGCAGAACAGAGAGGGGCTATGTTCGATGCCCGCTGTTTTAACATTCCCAAAGAAGAAGCTGCCAATTTACTGTACTGGAGGCAGCTGGATGCGACCAGGAACTCCATACAAATGGTAGGCCAGTCAAATTTTTCACACAAGCAGATCTACGGTAAATCTTGCAGTCAGATCCAGGATATGCTGATGCAGGAGAAAAATATTAACTGGAATGATTTTCCGACGCACTTAAAGAGAGGAAGCTGCTGTATCCGTAAGGAAAATGAAGAAGCCGGAAGACCTAACTGGATGATTGATAGGGAAATCCCCATCTTTAAGGGAGAAGGGAGAGAATACATAGAGAAACTCATCTTTGTAGGAGAAGGAATGGAGGCAGCGAGATGATCAAGGAGTATGTGGATGCCTGGTTCAGAAACAGAGACAAACTGAAGAAGTACTTTGAAACACATACCCAGGAACAGTATGGGCAGAACTACACAGATATGTTGAAGACAATCATAAAAGTCATTATCAATGATCCGGAAGAAATCCTGGATGAAACACGGATCATTGAGAGGGACCTGACGGATTATTACCAGGGAGATTATATCTGGTTGATCCCTCGAAAAAATGAATATTATGATGAGCCGACAGTGGTAGATTGTGTCTTTTGCTATGTAAAATACGGGAGCTGCTGCGGATGTGATACATTGATGGGTATTTATGAAGGCTTTGGAGAGGACAATCAATGGGGAGAAGGACTGCTGCCAAGTGAAAGACGTGTCAAGGATTATATGTATCTTTCTTTGCAGCTTCTTCAAAATATGAAACCATTAATGACTCTTGAGGAAGCAAGACAAAACTATGAAATTAAGTATGAAGATTATATGAAATAAAAATACAGGAGGAACAGAAATGAGAGAATTATTAATGATCCATGCTCTTGATGAAAGAGATTTACTCAGGTCCAGGATTATTGGAAAAATAGGTAAGATCACTTTTCTTGATTACAAGAAGCAGTGTGAGGAGAGAACCGCAGAAACACTTATGGAGGAGAAGGCGTTCTGCGATAAGGTAAAAGATGAGTTCCAGAGTATCAAAGATCTGATCAGGAACTATGATGAGCTTGATGCTGCGATCATAGCCAGTAATGCTACAACCGTCGTAAAGACGAAATATGGTAACTATACAGTGGCAGCAGCCATTGCATTAAAGCAGAGATTGAAGTTATCCAGTGGCAGGGATATTAATAAAGCAGCTCTTCTTCTGGATAAAAATCTTGACTTGAAGAAGGACTTTGAGTCTGAAATGATCGGTGTAATGCAGAAGCAGATGATCGACATTATGGCAAAGCTTAAGAATGCTCAGACGGCGCTGGAAGCTTCTGCCGAAGGAATGCGTAACAGCATTTTAGGCGGAGATAAGGCAAAGAAAGACTCCGCTTCCATAGCTGTTGTGGATGAATATCTGAAGAAAAACAGCTACAAGCTTGTGGATCCTTTAAGCCTGGCTGATAAATTACAGTCTTTGAAAGAGGAGCGGGAGGATCTGTATAAGGAACTGGATACAGCAGTCAAGATCTCTAATGCAACGACTACGATCCAGGTAAACTTCTAAAATATATGCCTGCATGGCGAAAACTGAAACCTCAGCCACCCGCTACGGGGTAAACGTAGCAAAAAAAGGATTGGAAATCCTGATTATGAGTTCGACGGTTGAACATACGGCGTATGGACCGTAGGGAGCAGGTTCGATTCCTGTATAATCATAAGAGTCTGATTTCTTTTTTATGATAGATGTTTTGTCAAATAAGATTTCTGGTTGTGTTATCTGGTTTTACTTTACAATGTTTTTCGTAAGTATTGGTAAAAAACCCGGAAATAAGGTTTTGAGTGCGGTTGAGTTGGCTCCAGGTATCCTCCGGGCTGCCATGCAGGCATTATTAAAAATTCATAGAAGAAAAATAGAATATGCCTGTATATCGAAAATCTGAAACTTTAGTCCCCCTTAGCTGCAGGGGTAAATGCAGCCGTATGAAGGCAGTGTTTGGGACACTGATATCTTCTCCATAGAGCTCGATGGTTGAGCACATGACTCTTAATCATGTTGAACAGGTTCGATCCCTGTTATGGAAAAAATATGGTTTGTTTCTTTTGTGTGATCATTCGTTTGTTGTGGATCTTTTCTGGTTTTATCGTTTGTTTATTATTTACTAAAACTTCCCACACCTAAACAGGGCTTCGCACCTTGAAAATTCAATATTTCAGCTAACAAAATAGTGCTTTATGCTATTGCAACCTCTGGATGAAGTGCATTACGCAGATATTCCGGCAATCTTGCCTCAAAATCAACAGTAAAAGCAGTCAGTTGTTTATCGCTGAGCTTTAAGATTTCCTGAAGGCTTGCCATTAAGGCATCCATCAAGATGCAAAGTGACCTGCGGAAAGTAATGTCTGCCATTTCATCAATGAGAAAGAAGAATAACTCACCAAGAGTTCTCTGATCTTCGTTTTGGCGCTGTTCCATTGCAAGCAACATATATCTAGTAAATACAATGGCCACATGGGCTGTCAACGCATCATAAGATAAGCTATGGCATTCTCCAATCAGGTTCAGCATGGATTTGCAGGTCTTGAAGAAAACCTCAATCTGCCAACGTTTTCCATAAACACGGATGATTTCTTCCTCAGAAAGAGTCGTATCCGTACAGATAAAAGCAAGCCAATCCTTGCGGTTCGATTTGTTCCTTACGCATACGATTTTCGCCGGAATTGGAGTTTCTTTTCCTACCATAACATCAACAGACAGCAGATATTTTGATCTGCCATGGCGCTTTTTGTTCTTGGAATAGATTTCTTTGATACTCAGCTGTTTACCACCGTATGAGTATTTAATCCGGCTGCTCTTCTTGATCATAGCAATCACATCCATGCCTTTTGAATGGATGGCTGTGATCTGCACCGGGTTTGAAAACCAGGAATCAAACAGAACATAGTCAGCATTCAGTCCCACGCTGAGGGCAGTGTCCAGCAAAGCCATCATTGCTTCTGGAGCTTTTGTCTGAGCAAGCTTGCGTCTTTTCCTGCAAGGGTTCTGTTATCAAAGTCCTTTACAGGACCGATGATATTTGTAGTTTTGCAGATGCCAGCAGACAGCTGTTTACAGGAATCAATGTATTTCCATCACTCCAGCTTAAAGTAAGCATTCGGAATCCTTTTTTGAAACGCATATCCGTGTGGTCAAAAACTTTTGATCCCAGTTCTGTTTTCTTGCAGCTGGTGCGGTTAAAAAGACTGTCATCAATGATGAAGACATTTTTTCTGCTGTCATTCGTCAGACCTTTGATGTCGTGATTTACGATATCTGCAGCAAGAAGAGAAGTGAAACGGAGCCAGTTTGTCTTTGCAGAATTAAGGAAACGGTAGAACGTGTTCTTGGAAAATGCTTCCTTAAAAGAGCCGGTCTGTTGCTGCATATACATACTTCTTCCGACAAAATGTTACTGAGTTTGTAACGAAACAGAGAAACCGGAGAAACGCCTTTTTCTTTCATGCCATTACATCTGGCAAGAAGCTTGCCGACATGGTGTTTAGAAAAAAATCTCTGAACGCAGTCAATTAGGGCTTTTTCATCAGAATGGTTTTGTGGTATACTGGACATGGCATAAATCTCCTTTGTAAAGATGGTTTCTAGTCAATTCCATTATACCAAACGGAACAGGTTTATGCCTTTTTTATTGGCTGAAATATTGAATTTTCAAGGTTCAACACACCACATCGGTGTGGGAAGTTTTAGTTATTTATATATTTTTGTGTGAAATATGGTAAAAAACCAGGGGAACGGTTTAAGCAGGACTAAACTGGCTTCAGGTGATCCGCCTGGCTGATATGCAGGCATTATTTTTCGGAGGAAAAGATGAGGGTAGGAGAAATAAGTACAGAAAGATTGATATTGCGCCATAGTGACCAGGACAGAGATGGTTGGAAGTTTTTGATGATGCTGGAAGAAGAGGGAGACTTCCGGATCTTTACAGGAGTGGAGTATTCTGAGAAGTATCGGGATGATTTTCTGGATTATTTTGAGGTTACGCATGGAAATCGCTGTTATTATTCTTTGTTTCCAAAGGAGGATCCTGAAAAATTTATTGGATATGCGGGATTTCATACAAGTTGCATCCGGGGAAACAGGGATGAAAAACGATATGAACTTGAGTTTTATGTGTCCAGGAAATACAGGAATAAAGGATATTGTGCAGAGGCAGCAAAGAAATTGATAGAGCTGTTATTTGCTGAAAACATAGAGATAGATGGAGATGGGTGTAAGGTCACACCGGATGAAGTATATGCGAAAACATTATCGAGAAATTTTCCAGTGATCAGGGTTTTGGAAAAACTTGCTTTTATAAAGTCAGATGAAAGTCCGGCAACGATAATGAGTGAGTTTGTGGATTTTGAGGACGAAGAGTCCTGTTTAGAACTTATATCTGAGTATAAATTAGAAAATAAGAACTGCGTTACAGACTAGATGAAATGTTAAGGGAGAATGATGGATGGCCATTTATCTTACAGGTGATTGTCATGGAGATTTTAACCGGCTGCTTGATCCACGGTTTTCGGAGTCGGATAAGAATGATTATCTGATCGTATGCGGAGATTTTGGAGGTGTGTGGAGTGAATCACAGTGGGAAGAGCAGATGCTGGATCGGTTAGAGAAAGAACTTCCATATACGCTGTTGTGGGTAGATGGTAACCATGAAGGTTTTGATCATCTGAAATCTTATAAGGAAGAACCGTGGAATGGCGGGCTGGTCCAGTTTATTCGCCCACATGTTATTCATCTGATGCGCGGGTTTACATATACAATAGAAAAACAGCGTTTCTGGGTAATGGGAGGTGCCATATCCATTGATATAACGGACGGACTTTTTGATAAAGAGGATCCGTTATTAAAGGAAAAGATCCTTGATCTGAAAAAGCAGGGAAAAAATTATTATCGGATCCGGGGCATTAACTGGTTTCCTGAGGAGATGCCTTCTGAAGAAGAGCAGGAACGAGGTATGGAGAGTTTGCGGAAAAATGGGATGGAGACAGATTATATCATTACACATGCGGCGCCTACCATGGTGTCAAATTATTTTTCAGCTTGGAGATTTAAGGCAGATGAACTAACTGATTATTTTGAAAAGATCAGAAAGGAAGTTCAGTTTAAGCGGTGGTTTTGCGGTCATTACCACGTGGATGAAGAAATGGTTGTTGAAGGCAAAAACTTTCAGATCCTGTATAACAAAATAGAGAGAATTTATTAGCCAGGTTTCTTAGGTTCCAGAAAAAATTTCTGGAAAATGCTAAAGGTCTTTTTGTGCTATAGTTATGTCAGATGAAAACACAGGAGGAAACAAACCATGAAAATGCAAATGACCTCGTTTTACGCTAACAAACTGATCCACAATCTGGAGGATGAACTGCGGCACTGGAAAGAGAAGGAAAACGAACTGAGTACGTTTGTTGTGACGGACAGTGAAAATGCCATTGGACCGGACTATGACTTTCAGGAGGTTTCTTCCAAAATGGAAAGTATTAACAAAAAAATCATTACGATCAAGCATGCCATCAATCAAGCCAATACAAATGTCTGTATTGACGTGGGTGGAGTTAAGATGAGTGCAGATATTATGATGATCCGCATAGCGCAGCTTAAAGATCGATGCAGAGATCTGAGGGGGATGAGGAACAGAACACTCAAGGTAAGAAGAAATCGTTTTGATTTTGTGGGGATCGATGATGGACGGAAACACTGTATAGTAGAGTATGAGTACATTAATTACGACAAGAGGGAGGTTGATGAAGCGTATACCGCTCTTAAAAGAGAACTCTTTAAGCTGGAAACAAGGCTGAGCCAGTTTAATAATACAGTCCGGTTTGAAGTTGATCTGGATGTTTAATCTTTATTCAAAAGTGAGCTTCATTTAAAGTAAGGTTATTTAATTATTGTTATTATAAAATTAGTTATTTGCGTTGGCGGGAATTCTATTTATAGGGTTTCCGACAAATAGCAAAAGTATTAAAAAACATGTTTGGAGGAAAAAGAATATGAAATGCGAACTTGAAAGCAGAAATGACGGAGTCATGGCAGTAGCTCCAGTAGCAGATAATTATATACCGGCAAAATGGTGTCAGGCAAAGGAATGTGATAAATTTAAATTCCTGGTTCCAGGTCCTTGCATTAGTTTCGCGCCGGATACTCCGCAAATATGGAATGCAAATGATATGGATCTGCTCCTGAATATAAAATGTGAGAGCGAAAATGATATAGATACACAGTCAGAAGAGTACCCACTCTTATATGAAAGATCCAATCTTGCCCTTTATAAGGTGGTCAGTGATGATATGGGGCATAGTTATACACAGGAAATAACTACGGATCAGGTATCTGAGCTGCCAAAGGGGAAAATTATTGTAGCTTTACCTGTGGATTTATCTAATTTATCGCAAGCTTTAAAGCATTATACACAGCTGACCTGGGGGCAGAATGAACAGCTGGAGTTTAGTGATGAAGAAGAGTACTACTATGCTTTGGGCTTGTTATGCTTAAACTCCTGGTTTCCCATTACATTTCAGATGGATCCAAAGCGTTTGACTGTGCAGTATAGAATTTACTGCAATGGATGCCCGGCAGAATTTATGCCGAGAGCTTTTCGCAGGGCAGAAACAACAGGAGGTATCATAAACAATAATGAATACGTGCGAAATCTGTGCGAAAATCATGGATTTTTAAAGACAGGCAACAAAATTTCAGGAAATTATGCCGTTGTAAGAAAAACAGTGCCTCTTGAATACCGAGATGCCTTTGATAAAGGGTATGAGAATTTCCGGTCATGGGGAAAGAGCCTTGGATTTTAAGGCTTTTTGATACTAAAAACTGCCACAAAAAAATGCCCGCCGACCGGCGGGCATCATAAACGACAATCACTTCTTAGCAGCCTTTTTATCAGTAGCAGCTGCGTCATCTTCCTCTTCTGCATCGTCATCATCTGTCTTGATAAAATCAGCGATATGGAACAGCTGGGTGTCAGCTGGGGTGGAAACGTTGACACCTTTTTCTTCCAGTTTCAGGTCTTTTACATACATATTCTTTGTACCTGCAGGCAGTTTAGCCAGGTCGATCTCAATCGGTTCCAGAAGATGAGCCGGGTCTGCTTTGTAATGGATCTCGGAAAGTTCCGGTTCAAAGACACCCTGGACGATCTCTTCATTGAGAAAATGAACAGGAACGGTAGCGGATACGACTTCACCGGCAACCAGTGCCTGGAAATCCAGAGCCAGTACTTTTTTGCTCATTGGGTCATAATCGATATTTTTAACCATGGCGTTTACAGTTTCTCCTTCAATATCCAGAGAAGCCTGTGCGCCTTCTTTTGCGTCCTTCATAAAACGCAATGCTTCTTTTTCTTCAAATTTCAACGCAATGTTTTCTTTCATTTCCTTACCATATAAAACACCGGTAACAAAACCTTCACGTCTTAATTTTTTAGCTTTTACCTGTGGATCTCTTTTTTCTGCTTTTAACATCGTCATAATGATTGCCTCCTATCCGTGTAACCGTGTAGAGTCGAGAGCTTTTATGAAGAAGTTCTTTTTTGCACTGACTGTATTATAGCACTTTTGAAAAAAATGGAACGTTAAAAAAGTGACAAAAATTCAAAGCAAAAACAAATAATATTGTGAAAATTTTGTGCGATACATTAATTGTGACCAACTATTTCCTGGCTTTTAAAGATTTTAAGAAACAGAAAACTAAAGCAGTAAGCCAGAAAACTGCAGCCCATAAGGAGCATAAAAGTACGTGCCGGATACCAGATCTTAAAGAGAAATCCGGCTGCCGCAAAGATTACGGCAAACAGTCAGGGCAGATGAGAGGTGCCGATAAACAGGGCATTGAATAAAAGCTGCCTGGAGGAACATTCATACCGGGCCAGAGGAGGAAACAGGTATATCAGGCAGATCACAAGGGCGATCAGCGCTGCCAGGGAAAGGACACTGGGGATCAGTGCCAGCAGGCTTTCAAAGGAAAGCCAGAAAAACAGGCAGAAAAGAAGCAGGGCACCGATGCAGATGCAGCCGGCAAACAGAAGACTGGACCGGATAAAACACCGGGTAAAGGTATGAAAATAAGTTTTTGTAAAGGGAAGTCCTTTGTCCTCTGCCTCTGCCATGGTCACTGTATAAAGGGCGGTAAGTGCCGCCCCAATGGTGAAAACCGGCAGGCAGGTCAAAATAAAGCAGATGTTTAATACAACAAAATCAAAGGCTGTATTGATAAACTGGAAAACGGGGCGTTTAAATTTAATTTCATTGGGGTAATTCCTCCTGTATTAATAAAACAATCGTTCATAATGGAAATAAGTATGTATTAAGTATAGAAAAGAACAGGCATTAAAAGTAGAAGAAAAAACACAGGAAAAGTACAGAAAAAATAAGATACATCCATACGCTAAAAGAAAAGAATGGAAAAATTACTATATTATTTCTGAAAAGGAAGGGTACTGGCATCAAAATCACCATGCTATACTTTAGAAAAACAATACAGGGGAATTACCATGAAAGAAAACCGAAAAGAAGAAGCTGGATCAGGAAAACGCATGTTTTGTACATGCTTCCGTTTTACTGTTATGTTTTGCATTTTCTTATTTCCCGCTTCATGGCTGGATCTATTCATTTTATGACTACAAGCCGCCGTTGAAATTATCCCAGTGCAATTTTATGGGGCTGCGCTGGTTTAAAATGATCTTTGGAAACCCGGCTCAGGTGCGTCAGCTGTTTATTGTAATGCGGAATACCTTTGCCATGAGCTTTTTAAACATTGCAACATCGGTTCTGCCGCTGTTCTTTGCAGTGTTTTTAAATGAGATCAAGTGCAAATGGTTCCGGAAAATGGTGCAGACCCTGACTACGATCCCGAACTTTATCAGCTGGGTTTTAGTATATGCAGTTGCCTTCTGTCTGTTTTCCAATACAGGCATGGTCAATACAGTTTTACAAAATCTGGGAGTGATCTTAAAACCGATCAAATTCCTGGACAGTGATTCCCACACCTATATCGCCATGCTATTGTGGAGTACCTGGAAAGGTCTTGGCTGGGGCGCTATCATGTATCTGGCTTCCATTGCGGGAATTGATCAGGAGATGTATGAGGCAGCCCGTGTAGACGGTGCGGGAAGATTTCAACTGATGCGCTATATCACACTTCCGGAGCTGATGCCTACCTACTTTGTTATGCTGATGCTTTCTGTTGCAAACTTCTTAAATAATGGTATGGACCAGTATTTTGTGTTCCAGAATGCATTTAACAAAGCACATATCCAGGTACTGGATCTGTATGTTTACAATATTGGTATGACGGGAAGCAGCCTTTCTCTGGCAACAGCGATCAGTATGTTAAAGAGTCTGATCAGTGTGACTCTTCTGATGGCAGTGAATAGAATTTCAAAGAAAATTCGCGGTGTTTCCCTGGTATAACAGTAAACAGTGGGAAAATGTAAAAAATTGGAAAAGGAGAAAGGGAATGGAAAGAAGAAAACTGACAGGAAAGGATAAGGTGTTTAATGTTTTTAATTACGGGGTATTTGGTCTGCTGACACTGATCTGTGCCTATCCGTTCTATTATCTGATCATCAACACTTTAAGCGCCAATGACTTAAGCGCTGCGGGAGAGATCCTGTTTTTCCCAAAGGGCTTTCATTTGGATAATTATAAGCAGGTATTAAAATTAAACGGTATTTTTAACGCGGCTGTGATCTCGGTTGCCAGAACTGTCCTTGGAACAGCCCTTTCTGTGCTTGCATCCGCGTTTATGGGATTTATGTTTACCCAGGAGCGGATGTGGGGAAGAAAGTTCTGGTATCGCTTTGTAGTGATCACCATGTATTTTAATGCAGGTATGATCCCCATGTTTATCACCATGAAAAACCTGCATCTGACCAATACATTCTGGGTCTATGTGATCCCTACCATTGTACAGCCATTTAATATTATCCTGGTAAAGACCTATGTGGAGTCATTGCCAAGATCTTTACAGGAGGCAGCAGAGCTGGACGGGGCCGGGTCCTTATGATATTCTGGAAAGTGATCCTTCCTGTATGTACACCGATCCTGGCAACCATTGCTATTTTCACGGCAGTGGGACAGTGGAATTCTTTCCAGGATACATTGATCTACATAACAGACCAGAAATTATATTCCCTTCAGTACCTTCTTTACCAGTATATCAACCAGGCCAGTTCTCTGGCGATGACAGTAAAGAACAGTGGCGGCGGTGCCATGAACATGGCGTCCCTGGCAACACAGCAGACCTCTACTTCCATTCGTATGACAGTTTCTGTTGTGGTAGTTCTGCCTATCTTGTTTATTTATCCTATGTTCCAGAAACATTTTGTAAAGGGAATTATGATGGGAGCTGTAAAAGGATGATGTTTTTGATCCCGGAAAGTTTTACAAGGGGACATCATTAATTAAAGGAGGAACAAAAACTTGAAAAAGACAGGAAAAAAATGGATGGCTCTGCTGATGGCATTTTCCATGGCAGCTCTTACAGCCTGCGGAAGCAGTGAAAAGACAGCGAGATCGGTTCTTCCACGAGATGCCTTCCTGCGGGAATCTACTATTTAAGCCAGAATGAAAATTCTTTAGGACAGCTTCAGACAGACGGGGAATTAAAGCTGACAGGCGGAACTGACCGGCTGGCCTATTACATGGATAAAGACGGACGGGCTTATACAAATACACTGGTCGATGGGAAAGTATATGGCCCGGACGGAACCCGGATCCAGTCAGATAGTGGTTGGGATATTGTAACCGTAGAAGAGGATGTTTATAAGGACAGTGACTATACAGGCGCTGAAGTGAAAGAAAATGCAAAGCCGGTCCTTACGGCCGGAAGCAGCGTGATCGTAAATAACAGCGGAAAGCTGAAAAAAAATGGAAAAGTAAAGCTGGACGGTGTTACATACCAGGTAAAAAATTATGCAGTCCAGGTAACAGAATAAACAGAGGTTTAAGAAGGATCATCTCAGCGTACCACAGGTACCGGAAGAGATGGTCCTTTTTGTGTACATTTATGGATAATTATTGGAATTTATTGAAAAACATTCATCAGTAAGGGGAAAAGCAGTTATTACAGTTGTATGCGGAAAATATAAAAAGGAATTCCAGGTTACGGTATGGGAAAAATTTTTGCCGGATTGGGTTGCAGGAGAATATATCACAGCGCCATACACGAATTCAGGAAAAACAGGTTTATCGGTAGATATAAGCACTTCAGGAAAGCGAGCATTGTCATACCCATATACAGACCAGAAAGGGATTAAGCTGGCAGCAGGAGAAACGCTGACAGTATCCTGTGATGACACATATGAAGTCCAGAATTATTATGTAATCATTCCAGGAAATACAGACCTTCAGTATACAACTGTCATGCACAATGGAAATCCGTGGATGGTAGTAGATCCGGATGCAGGTGGATCCACCTCAACAGAAACTCCGTTTGATAAGGCAAATGTTTCATACACTGCAGAAGAGGAGTGTTACATTGCATTGATGATCCGGCGAAAAGCTAATAACAATGACTTTGACAGCGAGGAATTAAGTGCTTTGAGCAGTCATGTTGTATGTAAGATAAATCCGTAGTAAACGATGAAAGAAGGTGTAAATAAAGATGAATAGGAGCATATGTATGAGTATTCAGGTTTGTGTAACCGGCTTGGTTGCATATTTAAGTCAGAAATTAGGAGTAACCTTTTATCTTCTGGGCATTTTGCTCTGCCTGATGGTGATCGATTACCTTTCAGGTATGGCAGCAAGCGCAGTGGAGGCTTTAGATCATCCAGATGATAAATCTTATGGCTGGAGCAGCAGAAAGGGTGCTAAGGGCATTGCTAAAAAGGTAGCGTATCTTTTTGTGATCGCTGTAGGAATGGTAATTGATTATGTGATCATACAGACGTCTGGTGTATTGGGATTTAATCTCCCAAATACAATGCTTTCCTTGCTGGTTACAGTATGGTATATGTTGAATGAAGCATTATCTATTACGGAAAATGCGTCGTATGGGTGCACCGGTGCCGGAGTGGCTTATGAAGTACATAGCAGCACTGAAAAATAAGATTGATAGCAGTAGAGAAAATGTAAGCAGTGAGACTTAGGATGGAGGTGATCCATACATCTCCCGTAGGCAGCTCGGGTTATGGCTGCCATTTGCGACGTCGCAATTATCAGTAGAATAAAAATCATGCATATGTTATAATGTCAAAGTTACCGCCCCTATACCCGGTAAGGAAAGGGGGTGTCTCCAATATGGAACCAGTGCTTTCTTTTATTGTCGCTGTTGCGGCTGGTGTAGCCTGCCACTACATCATCAAATGGTTAGACGGTGACAAATAATCGGTAACTAGCCTATGGTTTAAGCCACCATACAAAAACGGAATAGAAAAGCCCAGGGAATTGCGCTCCCTGGGCTTTTCGTTTTGCGTCTCCAATACTGGTGCTTTCTTTTTGCCTAACGGCATTATAGCATATGCAGAAAATCTTTTCAAGATACCATTTGGAAGAAAGGAAATGCTATGAAAATATCAGATAACGGTTTAAATCTCATAAAAAAGTTTGAAGGCTGCCGACTAACGGCTTATCAAGATGCAGTAGGTGTCTGGACCATCGGATACGGCACCACCAATGCTGACAAAGCAATCACGGGAATTTCTATCCGTCAAGGTTTGCGGATCAGCCAGGAAACGGCAGATGAATGGCTGCGGCAGTCTGTAGATAAAAAGTATGGTCCAAAAGTAGACAAGTATAGTGCCTACAACTGGAATCAGAATGAATTTGATGCACTTGTAAGTTTTGCTTACAACATCGGATCTATTGATGGACTGACTGCATCTGGATCCCGCTCAAAAGAGGAGATCGCGGATAAAATCCAGGCATACAACAAGGCCGGAGGAAAAGTTCTGTCCGGTCTTATCAGAAGACGTCAATAAGAAATCCAGTAAATACAAGGTTTTTTAATAATACAAATCTTAATGAATTTTAAGAAAACCTCATTGTACATTTAAGAAAGATTTTCTATGATAAAGTTAGAAAGAAACGAAGAGCTGTTTTCACGGAACAGGATCAGGATACAGAAAAAATTCCGGGAGAGCAGGAAAAGAAAAAGGAGGTTACATAGATATGGAGATCAAGAAACCAGCCATGGCAGGAACACTGGAATCCAGTGATTGCCAGGTAACCGTAGAACCAGGAAATGGTTCTGTTGAGTTTAATCTGGAAAGCGCTGTGATCAATCAGTACGGCAACCAGATCCGCAAGGTAGTCCTTCAGACACTGGAGAACCTGGACGTAAAGGATGTAAAAATTTCAGTGGTGGACAAGGGCGCGTTGGACTGTACCATTAAGGCAAGAGTAGAAGGTGCGGTATTCCGTTCTTTAGATCAGATCAAGGATATCCCATGGGGAGGTGCAGTAAGATGATCAATGCGAATAAGAAACGTTTAAGAAGAACCATGATGTTCTTAAATGCACAGAAGCCAGGTCTGATCAAGGACCCATATATCTACAAACCAGACTCCATTATGCTGGATCTGGAGGATGCGGTTGCTGAGAACCAGAAAGATGCAGCACGTTTTTCCTTATATCATGCATTAAAAGAGATCAACTACAGAGGCTGCGAGAGAGTTGTCCGTATCAATGGCCTTGACACCCCATACTGGGAAGAAGATATCCACTGTGCAGTAGCAGGCGGCTGTGATGCCATCCGTATCCCGAAGACAGAAAGCGCACTAGATGTACAGAGAGTAGAAGCTGTAGTAGAAGAGTGCGAAAAGAAATACGGTATCCCGGAAGGCCACACACTGATCATGGCAGCAATCGAGTCTGCAAGAGGTGTTATGAAGGCTCTGGATATCTGCGAGGCATCTGAGAGACTGTTTGGTATCGCTCTTTCCGGTGGTGACTATACAAAGGACTTACAGACCCACATTACGGTACCGGTCTTGAACTGATGGGTGCACGCCAGAACATGATCATTGCAGCCCGTGCAGCTGGTGTACAGTGTTTTGATACTGTATACACAAACCTGGATGACATGGAAGGTTTCCGTCACGACGTAGAGACCATCCATTTAATGGGATTTGATGGAAAATCCATTATCAATCCACGTCAGATCAACATTGTACATGAGATCTTCACACCAACCCAGAAGGACATCATTTTCGCTGAGAAAGTTGTTAAGGAAATTGATGAGAAAAAAGCTCAGGGTATCGGCGTATTTACTGTAGATGGCAAAATGATCGACATTGCATTCTATGACGGCGCAAAGAGGACCATCGAGCTTGCCAAGGCATCAGGCGTATATAAGGGGGATCTGTAAAATGATAAATGCAGTTGGAAGAGATATACCAGAAGAGATCCTGGAGATGACTGGTAAAGAGGTATTCCAGGGAAATCATTACAGGGACGGATATGTATACAAAAAGGACGGCCCATATACAAAGTGTGTGGTAAACAACACACAGAGCAAGCTGGTTGCAAACATCCATGATGTACTGGTAAAATGCGGCATCAAGGACGGAATGACCTTAGGTTTCCACCATCACTTCCGTGAAGGTGACTATATCGTAAATATGGTCATGGAAGAAGTACATAAGATGGGTATCAAGGATATCACTATCTGTGCAAGCTCCTTAGGTAAGGCACATGACCCGATCGTTCCTTATATCGAAGACGGAACCATCACCAATATCCAGTCCTCTGGTGTCCGCGGTAAGATCGGTGAAGCAATCTCTGCAGGTAAATTAAAGGGACTTGCAATCATGCGTTCCCACGGCGGCCGTGTAAGAGCAATCGAAAGCGGCGAGACCAGAATTGATATCGCATTTATCGGAACACCAACCTGTGATGACTATGGCAACTGCCGTGGTATCGGCGGCAAGAGTGACTGTGGCGTGCTTTCCTACGCTATGGTGGATGGTGACTATGCAGATAAGGTAGTAGCTATTACCGACTGCCTGGTACCATTCCCGAACTTCCCGGCACATATTTCCATGACCAAGGTTGACTATGTGGTAGTAGTAGACGCTATCGGTGATCGAAGAAGATCGCTACCGGCGCAAAGCCGACTACGGATATGAGAAGCTGATGATGGCTGACTACTGTACCCAGTTCGTAGTAAACAGCCCATATTTCAAGGACGGATTCTCTTACCAGACCGGTGTAGGCGGTGCGTCTATCGCATCCACCATTTCCTGGCTAAAATCATGAAGGAAAGAAATATCCGCATGCGTTTTGGCGTAGGCGGCCTGACAAAGCAATGTGCGACCTGCTGATCAACAACCAGGTAGACTGCCTGCTTGATACTCAGGACTTT